>Ga0160457_1000016_pt1 | contig 412496 bp, 381 predicted proteins | sample HID1972M_E6MG_FD_108242 | JGI IMG/M metagenome (GOLD analysis project Ga0160457, IMG submission 108242) | Enriched pill bug-associated microbial communities from UW Madison campus, WI, USA - HID1972M_E6 MG | ecosystem: Host-associated > Arthropoda: Insects > Digestive system > Unclassified ...
AACAGACGCCTGCACGGCTCTCTTGGGATGATGACCCCAGTGGAGTTCGAACAAGCCCACTACGCGACCCTCAACCGAGAGCCGCAACCCGCATAGGAGCGGCGGAGAACCTGGGGCGCTTCACCCACGTACAAGCGCATCCCCCGATCACAAACCCGCGCCCAACGCGAAGAAGCCACTCACAAACCCGCGCCCAACGCGAAGAAGCCACACGAGCACGCCTCCTCGCCGACATCCACGCCGACTCCACCGCACGCAAAGCACGACGCCGCGAACGCGCCGCCAAGAAGAACACCGAGCAAGCGAGCTGACGCGCGCCTCCTGCGTCCCGCGCGCGCCTCCCGGGCGCTACGGCTGCCGGGGGAGTAGCCCTCAGGAGTCCTCGGTAGGCTGGGGCCCTTCCAGTCCCGAACGAATCCGCGAGGTTCCCCCGGTGTTTGCCACGCTCTCCGACCGGCTCACGTCGACGTTTCGGCACCTGCGCACGAAGGGTCGGCTGTCCGAGACGGACATCGACGCGACCGTGCGCGAGATCCGTCGTGCGTTGCTCGACGCCGACGTCGCCGTCCCCGTCGTCCGAGAGTTCACGGCCGCGGTGCGCGAGCGGGCCATCTCGGCCGAGGTCTCCGGCGCGCTCAACCCCGCCCAGCAGGTCGTCAAGATCGTCAACGAGGAGCTCGTGGCGATCCTCGGTGGCGAGGCGCGCTCGCTCGCGATGGCGAAGAACCCGCCCACCGTCATCCTCCTCGCGGGCCTGCAGGGTGCGGGCAAGACGACGCTCGCGGGCAAGCTCGCCGTCCACCTCAAGGGGCTCGGCCACACCCCCGTGCTCGTCGCGGCCGACCTGCAGCGTCCCAACGCCGTCTCTCAGCTCTCCGTCGTCGCCGAGCGCGCCGGCGTGCCCGTCTTCGCCCCGCACCCGGGCATCACGCACGAGGCCGAGGCACCCACGGGTGACCCGGTCGCCGTGGCGCGCGAGGGCCTCGCCTTCGCGAAGGAGAAGCTGCACGACGTCGTCATCGTCGACACGGCCGGACGCCTCGGTGTCGACGCCGAGCTCATGGCCCAGGCCGCCGCGATCCGCGACGCGGTCGACCCGGACGAGACGCTCTTCGTGATCGACGCGATGACGGGCCAGGACGCCGTCCAGACTGCCCAGGCCTTCGCCGACGGCGTCGGCTTCACGGGCGTCGTGCTGTCCAAGCTCGACGGCGACGCGCGCGGTGGCGCCGCACTCTCCGTCGCGTCGGTGACGGGCCGGCCGATCCTGTTCGCCTCCACGGGCGAGAAGCTCACCGACTTCGAGCCGTTCTACCCGGACCGCATGGCTTCGCGGATCCTCGACATGGGCGACGTGCTCACGCTCATCGAGCAGGCGGAGAAGCACTTCGACGCCGAGCAGACCGAGGCGCTCGCCGGCAAGCTCGCCGCCGGCGAGGACTTCACCCTCGAGGACTTCCTGGCGCAGATGCAGGGCCTGCGCAACATGGGCTCGATGAAGAAGATGCTCGGAATGCTCCCGGGCATGGGACAGATGCGCGACGCGATCGAGAACTTCGACGAGCGCGAGGTGGACCGCATCGAGGCGATCGTGCGCTCGATGACCCCCGCCGAGCGTCGCACGCCCAAGATCATCAACGGCTCGCGCCGCGCCCGCATCGCGAAGGGTTCGGGGACCACGGCGGCGGACGTCAACCAGCTCCTCGACAGGTTCGCCGGGGCGCAGCAGATGATGAAGCAGATGGCCAAGGGCGGCGGCATGCCCGGCAGGGGGGCGATGCCCGGCATGGGCAAGAAGTCGCGCGGCCGCCAGGCGCCCCCGCCAAAGACGAAGAAGGGCAAGTCCGGCAACCCAGCCAAGCGCGCCGCCCAGGAGCGGGCAGCCCTCGAACGAGCTTCCGGGGCGGCTCCCGCCGCACCGGCGGGCAGCGCATTCGGGCTCGGCCAGCCCGCCAAGTCTGCCGACCAGCCCACGCCCGCCGACATCGACCTCGCCGACTTCGAGAAGTTCTTGCGCCGGTGACGACGCTCGAGCTGCGCGGCCGGATCGTCCTCGACGACGAGCACGAGACGGACCGCGCGTGGGTGCTCGGGGACCGGCTCACGTTCGATCAGCCCGCCCACGTCGACGACGTGCTCGAGGGTTGGATGCTCCCCGGCCTCGTCGACGTGCACTGTCACATCGGTCTCGCGGCGGACGGGCCCGTGGACCGGCCCGCGGCAAGGGCACAGGCGCTCGCGGACCGCGACTCCGGGGTGCTGCTCGTGCGCGACGCCGGATCGCCGTCGGACACGGCGTGGGTGCACGACGACGGCGACCTGCCGCGACTCGTGCGCGCCGGGTTCCACCTCGCCCGCCCCAAGCGCTACCTGCGTCACTACGGCCGTGAGCTCGCCGACCCCGCCGATCTTGCGGCGGCCGTGACCGAGGAAGCCGCGCGCGGCGACGGCTGGATCAAGCTCGTCGCGGACTGGATCGACCGTGACCTCGGAGCCGACGGCGACCTCCGGCCGCTGTGGACGGACGCCCAGCTCGCCGCCGGGATCGCCGCCGCGCATGATGCGGGCGCTCGCGTCACGGCACACGCGTTCTCGACCGAGGCGCTGCCGGGGCTGCTCGCCGCCGGGATCGACTGCATCGAGCACGGCACGGGGCTGACCCCCGATCTGATCGACGTCGTCGTCGAGCGCGGCATCCCCGTGACACCGACGCTGCTGCAGATCGGCCAGTTCGACCAGATCGCGGCGCAGGGCGAGGCGAAGTACCCGCTGTTCGCCGCTCGGATGCGGGGGCTGTACGAGCGCCGCTACGACCAGGTGCGCGAGCTCCACGCAGCGGGAGTGCAGCTCCTCGTCGGCACGGACGCCGGCGGCACGATCGCGCACGGCCAGATCGCGGCCGAGTGCGCCGAGCTCGTCCACGCCGGTGTCCCCGCGGCCGCCGTCGTCGCCGCCGCGAGCTGGCGCACACGCGACTACCTCGGCTTCGAGTCCATCGCCGAGGGGGCACCGGCCGACGTCGTGGTCTACGACGCCGACCCCCGCGAGGACATCACCATCCTCGCCGCGCCGTCGGCCATCGTGCTGCGGGGCCGCCGCCATCGCTAGGCGATGGGGTGGGTGCGGTCCTTGCGGTACCGCACGGCGTTAGGGAGCGCATCGAGGGCGGTGTCGAGGGGGCGGGCGAGCCGACGGAAGAAGCTCGGGTTCACGAGCACCACGCCACCGCGGGAGGTCACGATCTCGATGTCGCCGTCGCCTTCGCTGCCCACGAGCACGATGTCCTCGAACGGGACCGACACCTCGAAGTCGACGTCGACGAGGGCGAACCGATCGGCGAGGATGACGAAGGAGCCGGTGCGGGCGGGGGACCGCCATCGTCCGTTGAACCACTGGGTGGACCGCGAGAGAAGCTCGCGTCGGCGCACCGTGGGGGCCTTCTTGCCCTCGTCGACGACGTTGCCGAGCGAGTTGAGGATCGTCGTGGACCGGCCCCGCAGGCGATCCACGACGTCGTCCGAGAGAGTGTGGTCGACCGGGTGGCACACCCAGAGCTGATCGGTCCACGCCGCGACGACCGCGCGCACGTTCTCGGCCGTGGTGGCGAGCAGATCCTCGATGAGCGTTGCCGCGTTCGGCAGACTGCGGCCCCGCAGACCTAGGGCCGCCGCGTGGTCGAGCCAGGTTGCCTGGCTCGACCGGAGCGACCACTCGTAGGAGAGCGTGTCCCGCGCCCGAGCGAGCGCGACAGTGTCGGGCCCGGTGGATGAGAGCGTGTCGAACACGTCGAGACTCGCAAGGATCGTGGCGTCCCGACGGTCCCCGTGCGGGTTGAGGTCGAAGGTCCACAGCGTTGCGTCGTCGAGCTGCGCGAGGGTGCGCTGGACGGCGTAGACGTCGCCGCGCTCCGTGCGAAGCCGTGCCAGCAGCTCGTGCTCGACCACCTGTGCCGCGAGGAAGCACGCGGCGAGGCTCGGCCCGCCCTCGAGAAGAGCCTGGAGGCAGATGAGCTCACCGTCGACGGGAGTCGCGACGCGACCGGGCACGAGGCTGTGTGGATGGGGTGAACGCGCCGGTGCCGGTCCTGTGGGCAAGGGGAGTCGCAGGGCTTCGGGCGGGCGTCCCGACCACGTGACCACGGCGGTGTCGCGGTGGAACCACTGCGCCGCCGCGGCGCGCAGCTCCTCGGGTGTCCAGTCCAGCAGCCGGCTGTGGGAGGCGGCGGCGAGCCCGACACCTGCGAGGCCGAAGCGTGCAGACTCCGGCGTCCGCACGGTGTAGGTACCGGATCGCTCGATCTCGGCGAGGATCGTGGAGCGCTCGAGCTCGATCTCGTCGTCCGTGACCTCGGCGAACGAGGTGACTGCGGCACAGACCTTTGCCACGAACTCGACGAGCTGGTCCTCGGGCCCACGGGCCCAGAACTCGGTGCGCGACAGGGCCGACTCCGCGTTGTGCTCGACGAGGACCGTTCCGACCCGCCGCATGACGAGGTGCTCGATGAGGTGATGGATGCCCGACGTCGCGGGGGAGAGGTCCTCGTGGCCGACGGCGAAGACGATGCTGACCGACGTCTCGACCGGCAGGTCCGCCCACACGACCGGCACGCCGTCGACCGTGTCGTGGTGGACGCGCGCCAGGCTGCCGGCTCGCTCGTCGGGGGTGTTCATCGGCCCTTCCTCGCCGTCGCGCACGGTGCGGACGGTGGACACTGTAGGCGGCGGCGTCGATGCGGCACAGGTGATTGGGCCCGAGCCGCAGAGTCTGGCAGAATGCTCCGCTGTACCCGGACCCGGTGGACCCTCTAGCCGCCGGGTCCGCGTCAACCGGCCCGGCCGACACCCATCCCCACGGGACCGTCCGGCACGGCCACCCCCATACACCCAGGAGATACCACCACTGTGGCAACCAAGATTCGTCTGAAGCGGCTCGGCAAGATCCACGCGCCGTACTACCGCGTCGTCGTCGCCGACTCGCGCACCAAGCGTGACGGTCGCGTGATCGAGGAGATCGGCAAGTACCACCCGACCGAGGACCCCTCGCTCATCGAGATCGTCTCCGAGCGCGCCCAGTACTGGCTCGGTGTCGGCGCACAGCCGACCGAGCAGGTGCTCGCGCTCCTCAAGGTCACCGGTGACTGGCAGAAGTTCAAGGGCCTGCCAGGCGCCGAGGGCACCCTGCGCACCAAGGGCGACAAGGTCGACGCCGCGGACGCCGTCAAGGCCGCCGCCGACGCCGCCGAGAAGGTCAAGGCCAAGGCCGCCGAGAAGAAGGCCGCCGAGGAGGCGCCCGCTGCTGCGGAGCCCGCCGCCGAGGTCGTCGCCGACGAGGCCGCCGAGGAGACACCCGCGCAGGACGAGCAGGCCTGATGCTCGCCGACGCGCTCGAGCACCTGGTCCGCGGCATCGTGGACCACCCGGACGACGTGCGGGTGGACTCCCGCACGCTGCGCCGCGGCGAGCTGCTCGAGGTCCAGGTGCACCCCGACGACCTCGGCCGCGTCATCGGCCGCAGCGGTCGCACCGCCCGCGCGCTGCGCACGGTCATCTCGGCGCTGTCGCCCCAGGGTTCGGTGCGGGTCGACGTGCTCAACGTCGACGGTCGCTGACCCAGGCACACGCCACGGGCGAGGCCCGGTCCCTATCCTGGGACCGGGCCTCGCCCCTTCTCGCCCCCGACCCCAGACCCTGGAGCCACCGTGGAACTCGTCGTCGCCCGCATCGCGCGAGCGCACGGACTGCGTGGGGAGGTCGTGCTCGACGTGCGCACGGACGCACCGGAGCGGCGGTTCGTCCCCGGTGCCGTGCTGCGCACGAACCCGGCCGACGTCGGCCCCCTCAAGGTGCTCGGCACCCGCGAGCACTCCGGTCAGCTCCTCGTGACGTTCGCCCAGGCGAGCGACCGGACGGCCGCCGAGGCGCTGCGCGGCACCGAGCTCGTCGTCGAGGTCGACGTGAGCGACGAGTCCGACGCGTGGTACCCGCACGAGATCGCGGGGCTCGAGGCGCGCCGCATCGACGGCACCGTGCTCGGTGAGATCGAGGGCGTCGAGCACCTGCCGGCCCAGGACGCGCTCGTGCTGCGCGAGCTCGGCGGGGAGCGCACGCTCGTGCCGTTCATCGAGGCGTTCGTGCCCGAGGTCGACGTCCGGGGCGGTTTCGTGGTCCTCGACCCGCCGGGCGGACTGCTCGCCGCCGACGCCGAGAACCTCGAGGTCGCCGCGCCCGAGGGGGACTGACGTGCGCATCGACGTCCTGACGATCTTCCCCGAGTACCTCGCGCCGCTCGAGCTCTCGCTCATCGGCAAGTCCCGCCAGTCGGGCCTCGTCGACGTGCACGTGCGTGACCTGCGGGACTGGACCGAGGACCGGCACCGCACGGTCGACGACACCCCCTTCGGCGGCGGCGCCGGGATGGTCATGCGCCCCGACGTGTGGGGCACCGCGCTCGACGCGACGCTGACGCCCGGGGCCCACCTGCTCGTCCCGACGCCCGCGGGTGTGCCACTGACCCAACGCCTCGTCGGCGAGCTCGCGCACGTCGATCACCTCGTTCTCGCGTGCGGGCGCTACGAGGGGATCGACGCCCGCGTCGCGGAGCACTACGCCGAGCGGCCCGACGTCACCGTGACGGAGTTCTCGATCGGGGACTACGTGCTCAACGGGGGAGAGGTCGCGGCCCTCGTGCTCGTCGAAGCCGTCGTACGACTCCTGCCCGGCGTGATCGGCAACCCCGAGTCGCTCGCCGAGGAGTCTCACGGCGCGGACGGGCTGCTCGAGTACCCCGTCTACACCAAGCCGCCCTCGTGGACGGGTCGCGACGTCCCAGAGGTGCTGCTGAGCGGGCACCACGCGAAGATCGCCAGGTGGCGCCGGGACGAGGCGCTGCGCCGCACGGCCGAGCGCCGGCCCGACCTGATCGAGCGTCTCGCGGTGCACGCGATCGACGACGACGACGCCGCCGTGCTCGATGCGCTCGGCTGGCGCGTCACCCCGGAGGGCCCCCGGCGCGAGCAGTCGTAGCCGGGATTCGGCGTCGGCCCCCTGCGTGTGGCAAACTTGTCCGCTGGTGCCCGACCGGTGACGACTCTGCCTCAGGGGAGTCGACCTCGAGGTCGCGGACATCACGATCCAGACCAGCCAGGGCGCGCCTGCGCCGCTGATCACGTGCCTGACCTGAGGCAGCGCGGGGAAGTGACTGACATGAACACGCTCGACGCCGTCGACGCAGCATCGCTGCGCTCCGACATCCCTGCTTTCCGTCCCGGGGACACCCTCAAGGTCAACGTCAAGGTCGTCGAGGGTACGCGTTCGCGTATCCAGGCGTTCCAGGGCGTCGTGATCGCCCGCAACGGAGCCGGGGTGCGCGAGACCTTCACGATCCGCAAGATCTCGTTCGGCGTGGGAGTCGAGCGGACCTTCCCCGTGCACTCCCCGTCGCTCGACTCGATCGAGGTCGTCACCCGTGGTGACGTCCGCCGCGCGAAGCTGTACTACCTGCGCGCCCTGCGTGGCAAGAAGGCGAAGATCAAGGAGAAGCGCGAGTCGGCTCCCTCGAAGTAGGGCGTGTGCGGTCGCGGGTCCGTGGCGACGCAGTGGCACGTGAGACCGTGGTCGAGTGAACGAGACCACTGAGTCCGACGTCGGTGAGCACCGGACGGCACGCCGCCGTCACGGTGCCCTGACCGCGCTCAAGGAGACCGCCGTCATCGTCGTGACGGCGCTCGTCCTGTCGTTCCTCATCAAGACCTTCCTCGTCCAGCCCTTCTTCATCCCGAGCGAGTCGATGGCCGAGACGTTGCTCGTGGGCGACCGCGTGCTCGTCACGAAGTTCGCCCCCGGGCCGCTCGACGTGCACCGCGGCGACGTCGTCGTGTTCAAGGACCCGGGCGGCTGGCTCGGCCCCTCGTACGAGGAGCCCGCCCACCCCGTCGCGGAGTTCTTCCACAACGTCGGAGTCTTCGTCGGGCTCGTCCCCGCCGACGCCGGCGAGCACCTCATCAAGCGCGTCATCGGCGTCGAGGGCGACGTCGTGGAGTGCTGCGACGACGAGGGACGCGTCCTCGTCAACGGGGTCCCGCTCGACGAGCCCTACCTCGCGGCGAGCGCGATCCCGAGCGAGTTCGACTTCACGGCGACCGTCCCGGCGAACAGCCTGTGGGTCATGGGCGACAACCGGCAGCAGTCCGAGGACTCGCGCTTCCACCAGGGCAAGCCCGGCGGTGGCTCGATCCCCGTGGCGAACGTCGTCGGCGTCTCGTTCGTGAAGATCTGGCCCATCAGCCGGTGGTCGACGATGCGCAACCCCGGTGCGACCTTCGCCGAAGTCCCCGACCCGGAGCGCTGATGGCCGCCGCACGTCCCAGCCTGCGCCTCGAGCGCGTGCTGCTGCGTGACGGGGCGCGGGTGCTCGTCGGCATGGACGAGGTCGGCCGCGGCGCCCTCGCCGGACCGGTCAGCGTCGGCGCGGTCGCGCTCGACCTGCAGACCCGCTCCGGGCCGCGCGGCGTCGCGGACTCCAAGCTCCTCACCGCCCAGGCGCGCACGTCGCTCCTGCCGGCGCTCAGCCGGTGGGGACTGGCCCGTGCCGTGGGCCACGCGAGCCCGGCGGAGATCGACGAGCTCGGCATCGTCGGCGCGCTGCGGATCGCCGGGACGCGCGCCCTGGCGGCGGTGGCGGAGCGGGTGGGGGAGATCGACGTCGTCGTCCTCGACGGCACGCACGACTGGCTCACCGGACCCGCGCCGGACCTCTTCTCGACACTGACCGACGACGTGCCCGCCGCGCCGCGCGTCGTGACCAAGGCCCGGGCCGACCGCTCGTGCGCCTCGGTCGCCGCGGCGAGCGTGATCGCCAAGTGCGAGCGCGACGCCCTCATGGTCGCCCTGCACGGTGAGCACCCGCAGTACGCGTGGGAGCACAACAAGGGCTACGGCGCGCCGGAGCACCTCGTCGCGCTCGCCACGCACGGTCCCTCGCCCCACCACCGCACCTCCTGGCGCCTGCCCGGCGTCGCCGTCCCGGCCGGGGCGCGGGATGGAGGATGATGGGGTCATGAGCGCGGAGGACCTGGAGAACTACGAGACGGACATGGAGCTCGCGCTGTACCGCGAGTACCGCGACGTCGTCGGCCTGTTCAGCTACGTGGTGGAGACCGAGCGCCGGTTCTACCTCGCGAACAACGTCGACCTGCAGGTGCGCTCCGCCGCGGGCGAGGTCTACTTCGAGCTGACGCTGACGGATGCATGGGTGTGGGACGTGTACCGCTCGGCGCGCTTCGTCAAGACGGTGCGCGTCGTGACGTTCAAGGACGTCAACGTCGAGGAGCTCGCCAAGGCGGAGCTCGACCTCGGGGACCAGGCGGGCTTCCGGTCCTGATCGGGGCGCTAGGCAGCGCGGGCGAGCACCGCGACGAGGAACTCCGCTCGCGGGCCGAAGGGGCGCAGGTCCCACGTCGAGAACACGGCGTCGAGCCGTAGGCCCGCGGCGTCGACGTCGGCGAAGAACGCCTCGAACGCGTAGCCGCGACCGGCACCGAAGCCGACGACGACGCGCCCCTCGTCCCGCGTGTGCGCGCCCATCCGGCGCAGCACCTCGACCTCCGTGCCCGGCGCGAGGAACGTCATGACGTTGCCCGCGCACACGACGAGGTCGAACGGTTCGGGTTGTCCGACGGCGGGCAGGTCCAGCTCGGCGAGGTCACCGACGAGCCACGTCGGCCCCGGGTGGTCCTCGTCCGCCGCGGCGATGAGCACGGGGTCGACGTCGACGCCCACGACCTCGTGACCCAGCGTCGCGAGGTGGCCGCCGATCCGTCCCGGCCCGCACCCGGCGTCGAGGATGCGTGCCCCGCGCCCCACCATGGCGTCGACGAGGCGGGCCTCCCCGGCGAGGTCCTTGCCCGCGGCGGCCATCGTGCGGAACCGCTCGACGTACCAGTGCGAGTGCTGCGGATCGGCCTGTGTCTTGGACTCCCAGCGGGTCGGTTGGCGCATGGTTCGACGCTACCGGGCGCGCGAGGCGCTGAGTGGCACCGGGTGTTCCACAGGGCTCAGACCTCCCCCGACCGCTCGGGCGAGTCGCGGGGCAGTGTTTCGGGCGGAGGTGGTCGGGTGCAGGCCAAGGACGCGGTGGGTCGGTACGGCGAGGATCTCGCCGTGCGCCACCTGGAGGACAAGGGCTGGCGGATCGTCGAGCGCAACTGGCGTGGCGAGGCCGGGGAGATCGACGTCGTCGCGATGGACGGGGCCACCCTCGTGGTGGTCGAGGTCAAGACGCGCAGCGGGACCGGGTTCGGGTTTCCGTCCGAGGCCGTGACCGTCCGCAAGCTGACGCGGTTGCGCCGGTTGGCGGGGCAGTGGCTCACGGAGCACGACGCGCGGGTCGCCGCGGTGCGGATCGACGTGGTCGGCATCGTGCTGCCTCGGCGCGGCGCGGCACAGGTGGACCACCTCGTGGGGGTGATCTAGGTGGGGCTCGGGCGCGCACGGTCGGTCGCGCTCGTGGGGCTGTCGGGGTACGTCGTCGAGGTCGAGGCCTACCTCGCCGCCTCGGTGCCCGGCTTCACTCTCGTCGGCCTGCCGGACGCCTCGCTCTCGGAGTCGCGCGACCGGGTGCGCGCCGCCCTCACGTCGAGCGGGCTGAGCCTGCCGCCACGCAAGATCACGGTGAACCTCTCGCCCGCGTCGTTGCCGAAGACCGGGGCGGGATACGACCTCGCGATCGCCGTGGCCCTCCTCGCGGGTGCGGGCAGGCTGGAACGGGACCCGGCCGGCGTGGTGCACCTCGGCGAGCTCGGCCTCGACGGACGCCTGCGGCCCGTGCGTGGCGTGCTCCCCGCGGTCAAGGCCGCCGTCGACGCCGGCTTCGAGCGCATCGTCGTCCCCTCCGCGAACCTCGAGGAGGCGCGGCTCGTACCCGGTGCCCTCGTGCGGGGCGCGGACTCGCTCGCCCAGGTCGCCTACGCCTACGGGGCACAGATGCCCCCGCCGCCCGACGTCGAGCCCGTGCCGCTCGTGGTGCGCCGCTACGAGCGGGCGGTGCCCGGGGACCTCTCGGACGTCATCGGCCAGGACGAGGCCCGCGAGGCGCTCGAGGTCGCGGCGGCGGGTGGGCACCACCTGCTGCTCGTCGGCCCCCCGGGCGCCGGCAAGACGATGCTCGCCTCCCGGCTGCCCGGCATCCTGCCCGACCTCGACGACCGTGCCGCCGTCGAGGTCACGGCCGTCCACTCGCTCGCGGGGAGCTTCGACCCGAGCGACGGGCTGCTGCGGCGCCCGCCGTTCGAGGACCCCCACCACACGGCGACGGCGGCCGCCGTGGTCGGAGGTGGGTCGGGGATCCCGCGACCCGGGGCCGCCTCACGCGCCCACCGTGGTGTCCTGCTGCTCGACGAGGCGCCGGAGTTCGCCGGCAAGGTGCTCGACACGCTCCGTCAGCCGCTCGAGCACGGCGAGCTCGTGCTGCACCGCGCGGCGGGGACGGCTCGCTATCCCGCCCGGTTCCAGCTCGTCCTCTCCGCGAATCCGTGCCCGTGCGGTCTCGGGTTCGGTCAGGGGGAGGGGTGCTCGTGCACGCCCTCGCAACGGCGGCGCTACCTGACGAGGTTGTCCGGACCGCTCGTCGACCGCGTCGACCTCCAGATCGACGTCCAGGCCGTCTCGCGCGCCGATCTGGCCTCGGGTCGCACGCCCGAGACGAGCGCCGTCGTGGCGGCACGGGTGCGTGACGCCCGCGGGGCGGCCGCCGAGCGGCTCGCGGGCACGGGGTGGCGCACCAACGCCGAGGTGCCGGGGCGCTGGCTGCGTGACGCGCTGCGGGGTGGGCGCGGTGTGCTCGCCCCGCTCGACCGGGCCACGAGTCACGGCGTCCTGACGATGCGGGGAGCGGACCGTGTGCTGCGGGTCGCATGGACGCTGGCCGACCTCGACGGGCGACCCGCCCCAGGTGCCGAGGACGTCGGGCGCGCGATGGCGATGCGGACGCGGCGGGCGGCCCGATGAGCATCCCGCCGCAGGTCGTGGCCGACGAGCGGCTCGCACGTGCCGCGTGGTCCCTCCTGACCGAGCCGGGCGACGCGACGGCGGGAGCCATGCGCGGAGCGCTCGGGGCAGGCGCGGCACTCGAGTGGACGCGCCGCGCCCTGGACTCGCCCGCGGACGGGGACGGCGCGCCCGCGACACTGCTCGGAGAGCTCGCGGCGATGGTGGGCGCCTTCGACCACGCGGCGATACACCGGGCCATGGGGCGCTGGCGGCGCAGGGCCGACGACGCCGACCCACGACAGGCGCTCGAGCTGCTCGGTGGCCTCGGCGGCCGGCTCGTGTGTCCGGGCGACGCGGCCTGGCCCGCGGGACTGGACGAGCTCGGTGCCACGGCACCCCCGTGCCTGTGGGTGCGCGGAGAGCTCGACGGCGCAGCGCTCGCGGGCAGATCCGTGGCGCTCGTCGGTGCCCGGGCCGCCACGGCTTACGGGGAGCGGATCGCCGCGGACCTCGGCGCGGAGCTCGCCGACGCAGGGTTCGTCGTCGTGTCCGGGGGAGCGTTCGGCATCGACGCCGCGGCCCACCGTGGCGCGCTCGCGGGGGGAGGACGCACCGTCGTGCTGCTCGCCGGGGGAGTCGACCGGGCCTACCCCACGGCCCACGCGCGGCTCTTCGACGCGGTCCGGGCCGACGGCGGGGCGCTCGTCTCGGAGGTGCCGCTCGGCTGGGCTCCGATGCGCAACAGGTTCCTGCTGCGCAACCGGCTCATCGCGGCCATGGGCCGCGGGGTGGTGGTCGTCGAGGCGGCGCTGCGCTCGGGGGCGCTCAGCACCGCGCGGCACGCGGCGACCCTCCTGCGTCCCGTGGGCGCGGTGCCGGGGCCCGTCACGTCGATGGCCTCCGCGGGGTGTCATCGCCTCCTGCGGGACGGTGTCGCGGTGTGCGTCACGAACGCCGCCGAGGTCGCCGAGCTCGTGGGTGCGTTGGGCGCCGATGTCCTGCCGGAGACCCCGACGTCCCTCGTCGCCACGGACGCGCTCGACGAGGTAGCCCGGCGCGTGCTCGACGCGGTCCCGGTGCGACGCGGTGCGTCGAGCGAGTCCGTGCTCCGCACCGCCGGCGTCGGCGACCGCGAGGGGCGTAGCGCACTGGGCCTGCTCGAGCTCGGTGGAATCGTGAGCCGAATGGGCGACCGATGGGTCAGGCGAGGCGACTAAAACGATCTCCTTGATACGCCGTGCGGGTGAATTTGGACGTGAGGCGCGCCACAGAACTGCGTTTAGAAGGACGAATCGGACATTCCAGCAAGGGGTCCGTGGATGGCAGACGGAACACCCTTGTGTGAACCTTCCGGACGCGCCACTCTTCCCCCATGGGTCAGTCCGTCGTCGCACCTCAGCGCGTGAGTCTGGAGTCCGCAATCGCGGCCTTCGACTCACATCTGCGCGCGCAGCGACGCCTTTCCGAGCACACCGTTCGCGCTTACCGGGGCGACATCGGGCAGCTATTCGACTTTGCGCGTGAGCACGGTGTCGACGGGCTCGAGAACATTGACCTCGGCCTGCTCCGCTCGTGGCTCGCGACGATGAGCGACCGGCGGCTGAGCCGGGCCACGATCGCCCGCCGTGGCGCCGCGGTACGCACGTTCTTCGACTGGGCCTGCCGCGCCGGGCACGTTCCCACCGATCCGGCGGCGCGTCTTGTGTCCGCCCGCCCCGACCGCACGTTGCCCACCGTGCTCACGACGGGCGACGCCGCGAACTTCCTCGAGGCCGCCCGGCAGCGCGTCGACGACGGCGACCCCGTCCACCTGCGCGACTGGGCCGCGATGGAGCTCCTCTACGCGACGGGCGTCCGGGTCGGCGAGCTCGTGGGCTCGGACGTCGACGACATCGATCTCGACTCGAACACGATGCGCGTGCTCGGCAAGGGCGGACGTGAGCGTGTCGTCCCCTTCGGCATCCCCGCGGCCCGTGCCCTGCACGCATGGCTCGAGCGTGGGCGGCCCGCGCTCGTGGGAGCGCGGTCAGACCGCGCCCTGTTCCTCGGCCGGCGAGGCAGCCGGGTCGACGTGCGCCAGGTCCGCGAGGTGGCGCATCGCATCGCGGCCATGGCCGGCGTCGAGGACCTCTCGCCGCACGCGCTGCGTCACACCGCGGCGACCCATCTGCTCGAAGGCGGTTCGGACCTCCGCACCGTCCAGGAAGTTCTCGGCCACTCGTCGCTCGCGACGACCCAGCGTTACACCCACGTCTCTGCGGAACGCCTCCGCAGTTCGTATCAGCAAGCCCACCCCCGGGCCTGAGGCAGGTAAGAGAATCGTCATGTCACCACAGACACACGGGACCGTCCGCGACAACGATGTCGAGGCGGCCGCCCTCATCCCGAGCCAGGCGACGCACGACGGCGTCGACGCGGTGCTCCCTGCCGACGTCGAGGACGCTCTCGCGGAGCTGCTCGAGGAGGACGAGGACCCGCTCGAGCTCGAGCCCCAGGTCGACATCACCCTCGTGTGGTCGGAGTTCAAGGACACCGGGTCCCGCGCCCTGCGCGAGCAACTCATCCTGCACTACGCGCCGCTCGTCACCGGGGTCGCGGGACGCGTCGGGATGCGGCTGCCGAGCAGCGTGGAGCAGGCGGACCTCGTCTCGTACGGCATGTTCGGCCTCATCGACGCGATCGAGAAGTACGAGCTCCACCGCGCCGTGAAGTTCGAGACCTACGCGACGGCCCGCATCCGGGGCGCCATCATCGACGAGCTCCGTGCCATCGACTGGATCCCGCGCTCCGTACGCACCAAGGCACGCGCCGTCGACCGCGCGTACGCCGAGCTCGAGGGTGAGCTGCACCGCACGCCGAGCGAGGTCGAGGTCGCTGCGCGGCTCGAGATCGGGCTCAACGAGCTGCGTGCCGTGTTCACCCAGCTCTCGACCGTCAACATCGCGGCCCTCGACGAGCTGCTCGGCTCGGGCAGCGACCGCGGTGACGCCGTCGCCCTGCTCGACACGCTCGAGGACGTGACCGCGGAGGACCCCGCGAGCGCCTTCGAGGCTCAGGAGACCAAGTACCTCCTCGCCCGTGCCATCGAGCAGCTCGGCGAGCGCGAGAAGATCGTCCTCGTCCTCTACTACTACGAGGGCATGACGCTCGCGGAGATCGGCCGCGTGCTCGGTGTGACGGAGTCGCGCATCTCGCAGATGCACACCGCCGCGATGATCCGGCTGCGCTCCAAGCTCATCGACGCCGACCGCGACTGAGCTCACGGACCCGGTAGGAGCACGGTAGGTCCGCCCCGCAGCAGCAGAAGCGGGTCGACGTAGCCGTGCGCGTCGCGCACGCCCCAGTGCAGGCACGACGACGGCGCGCAGTGGCTCGCCCGCGCCTCGATGACGCCGACGAGTTCACCTCCGACGACGACGGTGCCCACGTCGACCTCGGTCTTCACCGGCTCGACCGAGGAGCGCAAACCTTCCGGGTGCACGATCGTCACCACACCCCGCCCGGCGACGTCGCCGGCGAAGCTCACGGTCCCCGCTGCGGGGGAGCGGACCGCTGCGCCGACGTCGGCGAGCAGGTCCACCCCGCGGTGCCCTGCCGCCCAGGGCTGCGGTGGTGGCTCGAAGGCGCGGTGCAGACTGAGGGGGTGGGGCAGGGGCGCGACGTAGGTGGACGCCGCCGTCGTGCCCGGATGGTTCGCAGCGCCCTCCGCGGATCGTGCGGACGTCTGGACTGCCGCGGTGGTGTCGGGATTGGCAGTGGTGTCGGGACGCGCGGCGCGCGTCGTCGGCCCCGAGAGGAGCGTGGTGAGGACGAGTACCGCGCAGCAGGTCGCAAGGAGTCGCATGGCAGCCAGAGTGACCGGATGCCGCCGGGTGCCGCTGGCACGGGACAGTGCCCTGTGGACCAGGGCGCGCTGGGACAGCGTCGGCAGTGCCGGGGCGCGCGGTGACCGGCGCACCCGCACGCATCCGCTAGACTGATCGCCGCGTCCGGCCCAGGCCGGGCGACTTCGCGCGTCCTTGTGCCCTCACGCCCGCCTCGGCGGGACACGGGCAGTCAGGTCGGCCGCGGTCCGGGCTCAGCCCCGGTGCCGAGCCTGACGGGTCGCCAGGGGAACGGACCAACCGGTCCGGACCGACAACCGGAATGCAGCCACCGCGCGAGCGAGGCTGCCTGCAAGAGCGTGGACCCCGCTGGGCCACGCCGGAAGGACGTGCCATGGCCGTCGTGACCATGCGCCAGCTGCTCGAGAGCGGTGTCCACTTCGGGCACCAGACCCGTCGCTGGAACCCCAAGATGAAGCGCTTCATCTTCACCGAGCGCAACGGCATCTACATCGTCGACCTGCAGCAGTCGCTGTCGTACATCGACAGCGCGTACGAGTTCATCAAGGAGACGGTCGCCCGTGGCGGCACCGTGCTCTTCGTGGGCACGAAGCGTCAGGCGCAGGAGCCCGTCGCCGAGCAGGCCGCGCGCGTCGGCATGCCCTACGTCAACCACCGTTGGCTCGGCGGCATGCTCACCAACTTCACCACGGTCCACAAGCGCCTGCAGCGCCTCAAGGAGCTCGAGCAGATCGACTTCGACGACGTCGCGGGCAGCGGCCTGACGAAGAAGGAGCTGCTCGTCCTGCGTCGCGAGAAGGACAAGCTCGCCCGCACGCTCGGCGGCGTGCGCGACATGAACAAGGTGCCCTCCGCCGTGTGGATCGTGGACACGAACAAGGAGCACCTCGCCGTCAACGAGGCCCGCAAGCTCGGCATCCCCGTCGTCGCGATCCTCGACACCAACTGCGACCCCGACCTCGTGGACTACAAGATCCCGGGCAACGACGACGCGATCCGGGCCGTCTCCCTCCTGACCCGCGTCGTGGCCGACGCCGTCGCCGAGGGTCTCCTCGAGCGCCACTCCGGCCGCACGCAGGCCGCCGACGGGGCGCAGGCCGAGCCGCTCGCCGAGTGGGAGCGCGAGCTCCTCGAGGGTGCCGAGGCGCAGCTCGCCACGGTCGACTCGTCCGCCGCCGACGCTCCTGCCGCCGAGGAGGCCGCCGCTGAGGCTGCTGCCGGCGAGGTCGCCGAGGAGGTCGTCGAGGAGGCTGTGACCGAGGAGGCTGCTGCTGAGGTCGCCGAGGAGGCTGCTCCCGAGGCTCCGGCCGAGGACGCTGCTCCCGAGGCTCCGGCCGAGGAGGCTGCTCCCGACGCTCCGGCCGAGGACGCTGCTCCCGTGGAGGCCGCTGCCGAGGTGTCCGAGGAGGCTGTCGTCGAGGAGACCGCAGTCGCCGAGGAGCCCGCCGCCGAGAAGGCCCCCAAGGCCCCCGCGAAGAAGGCCAAGAAGGCCGACGACGCCGCGGCCGAGTGACACCGACCGACCACTTCGAGACGAAGGATCACCATGGCGAACTACACCGCCGCTGACATCAAGGCGCTCCGCGAGCGCACCGGCGCAGGCATGCTCGACGTCAAGAAGGCCCTCGACGAGGCCGACGGCGACGCCGAGAAGGCGCTGGAGATCATCCGCGTCAAGGGACTCAAGGGCGTGAGCAAGCGCGAGGGCCGCTCGGCCTCCGACGGTCTCGTGGCCGGCACCGTCGTCGACTCGGACTCCGGCAAGACCGGTGTCCTCATCGAGGTCAACTGCGAGACGGACTTCGTGACGAAGAACGAGAAGTTCCTCGCGCTCGCCGAGTCGGTGCTCGCCGCCGCCGTCGCCTCCGGAGCCCAGGACGCCGAGTCGCTCCTGGCCGCGCCCGCGGGTGACACCACCGTCCAGGCGCTCGTCGACGACGCCGCCGCGACGCTCGGCGAGAAGCTCGTCGTGCGCCGCGTGGCACGTGTGACGGGCGAGTCGGTCGAGCTCTACCTGCACAAGGTGAGCAAGGACCTTCCCGCCCAGGTCGGCGTGCTCGTCGCCGCAGACGCCGCTGGCGCCTCGGTCGCCCGGGACATCGCGACCCACATCGCCGCGTTCTCGCCGACCTACCTGTCGCGCGAGGACGTCTCGGCCGAGACGGTCGCCTCCGAGCGCCACATCGCCGAGGAGACGGCCCGCAACGAGGGCAAGCCCGAGGCCGCGCTCACCAAGATCGTCGAGGGCCGGCTCACCGGCTTCTTCAAGGAGAACGTGCTGCTCGACCAGGCGTTCGCCAAGGACAACAAGAAGTCTGTCGGCCAGGTGCTCACCGAGGCCGGCGGCGCGGTGACGGGCTTCGCCCGCTTCCGCGTGGGAGCCTGACATCGCCGGTGGTCCCGGTCCTGCGGGGCCGGGACCACAGGCATATCTGCACCACCGCGGCAACCTGGGACCGGGAGGGTCTGTGAGCGCGAACCCGAGCACTCGACGTGTACTGCTGAAGCTGTCCGGTGAGACCTTCGGCGGTGGTGGGGTCGGGTTGGCTCCCGACGTCGTGCAGCGCGTCGCACGGGAGATCGGCGACGCCGTCCGGGCCGGGGTCCAGGTCGCGATCGTCGTCGGCGGCGGGAACTTCTTCCGCGGCGCCGAGCTGTCCCAGATGGGGCTCGACCGGGCGCGTGCCGACTACATGGGCATGCTCGGCACCGTGATGAACTGCCTCGCGCTCCAGGACTTCCTCGAGCAGGCGGGTGTCACGACACGGGTGCAGACGGCCATCACGATGGGTCAGGTCGCCGAGCCCTACATCCCGCTCCGTGCGATCCGGCACCTCGAGAAGGGACGCGTCGTCATCTTCGGTGCCGGTGCGGGGATGCCCTACTTCTCGACGGACACGGTCGCCGTCCAGCGCGCGCTCGAGACGCACTGCTCGGAGCTGCTCATGGGCAAGAACGGCGTCGACGGCGTCTACACCGCGGACCCGCGCCTCGACCCCGACGCGACGCGGCTCGACACCGTGACGTTCAGCGACGCCCTGCAGCGCGGCCTGCGCGTCGTCGACGCGACGGCGTTCTCGCTCGGCATGGACAACGGTCTGCCGATGCGCGTCTTCGGCATGGACGAGGCAGGAAACGTCACCCGGGCACTCCTGGGTGAGAAGATCGGCACACTGGTCACGACGTCGTGACCGGCATTCGGGACCACGCGGCAAGCGGAAGGAGCACGCGGTGATCGACGAGACTCTCTTCGAGGCAGAGGAGAAGATGGACAAGGCCGTCGAGGTCGCCAAGGAGGACTTCGCGGCGATCAGGACCGGCCGGGCCAACGCGGCGATGTTCGCCAAGGTGTTCGTGGACTACTACGGGGCGCCGACGCCGCTGCAGCAGCTCGCGTCCTTCCAGGTCACCGAGGCCCGCACCGTGCTCGTCTCGCCCTTCGACAAGTCCGCCATGGCGGCGATCGAGAAGGCGCTTCGCGACAGCGACCTCGGCGTCAACCCCTCCAACGACGGCAACGTCATCCGCTGCGTGCTCCCCGCGCTGACGGAGGAGCGCCGTCGCGAGTACGTGAAGCTCGCCAAGCACAAGGCGGAGGACGGCCGCATCTCGATACGGTCCGTGCGACGCCACGCCAAGGAGACCCTCGAGCGGCTCGCCAAGGACGGCGAGGCGGGCGAGGACGACGTGGCACGGGCGGAGAAGGAGCTCGAGGCCCTCACCAAGCGGCACGTCGACCTGGTCGACAGCCTGCTTGCGGGCAAGGAGAGCGAGCTCCTCGAGGTCTGATGACGGAACCGACGCCCCCTGCGGTCCCCGAGCTGGCCGCCGCGCCACCCTCGCGGGCCGGCCGCAACCTGCCCGTGGCGACCGCGGTGGGCCTCGGCCTGCTCGCGCTCGTCTTCGGCACGCTCTTCTGGCGCAAGGAAGCGTTCCTCATCTTCGCCGTGGTCGCCGTGTGCGCCGCGCTGTGGGAGCTTGCGCAAGCACTCACCCGCCGCGACCTGCACGTTCCTCTCGTGCCGCTGCTGGTGGGAGCGGTCGGCATCCTCGTCTCGGCGTACTACGCGGGGGCCGAGGCGCAGCTCGTCTCCTTCATGCTCACCGTGGGCGGTGTCGTCATCTGGCGCGTCGTCGACGGCAGCGGGCCGGGCGCGCTGCGGGACTGCGTCGCGGGCGCCTTCGCCGCCGCGTACCTGCCCTTCCTCGCGGGCTTCGTCGTGCTGATGCTCGATGCCCCCCAGGGCGGCCGGCGGGTGCTGCTCTTCATCCTCCTCGTCGTGGCGAGCGACGTCGGCGGCTATACCGCGGGCGTCCTCCTCGGACGGCACCCCATGGCGCCGCGGGTCAGTCCGAAGAAGACGTGGGAGGGCTTCGCGGGCTCGCTCGTGCTCGCCATCGCCGTCGGCGCCGTCGGCGCGCACTTCGGTCTGGGCACGGGGGCGTGGGTGGGCGTCGTCGTCGGCGTCGGCGTCGTCCTCGCAGCGACCCTCGGCGACCTCACGGAGTCGATGCTCAAGCGCGACCTCGGGCTCAAGGACATGGGCACGTTGCTACCCGGCCACGGTGGCGTGCTCGACCGTCTCGACTCGCTCGTCGTCGCGGCCCCGGTCGCCTACGTCCTGTTCCTCGTGCTGCTCCCGGTGGTGGGCTGAGATGACCGAAGAAGCTGTCACGCCCGTCAAGCTCGAGCTCAACCCGCGCGTGCGGCGCGCCAAGCCGCCCCGCCACTTCGTGGACCTCAGCCCCGCCGAACGCGTCGTGGCCGTCGAGGAGCTCGGGCACTCGCCGCTGCGGGCCAAGCAGCTCGCGACGCACTACTTCACGCACCTGACGACGGACCCGGACCGCATGACGGACCTGCCGGCCGCCGGTCGCGCCGAGCTCGCCGAGGCGCTCCTGCCCCCGCTGCTCACCCCCGTGCGCACGCTCGAGGCGGACAAGGGCACCACGATCAAGACGCTGTGGCGGCTCTTCGACGGGGTGAGCGTCGAGTCGGTGCTCATGCGCTACCCGAACCGCGCGACGCTGTGCATCTCGAGCCAGGTCGGCTGCGGGATGGCGTGCCCGTTCTGCGCGACGGGTCAGCTCGGGCTCACGCGCAACCTGTCGATCGCCGAGGTCGTCGAACAGGTGCGCCACGCCGCCGCGGCGCTCGAGGCCGGGGAGGTCGCCGGCGGGCCCGGTCGTCTGAGCAACATCGTGTTCATGGGCATGGGGGAGCCGCTCGCGAACTACAAGGCCGTGATCGGTGCGGTGCGACGGTTCGTGGACCCCGCGCCGTCGGGCTTCGGCATGTCGGCGCGCAACGTCACCGTGTCGACGGTCGGGCTCGTGCCCGCGATCGACAAGCTCGCGGCGGAGGGCATCCCCGCGACCCTCGCGCTCTCGCTGCACGCGCCCGACGACGAGCTGCGCGACGAGCTCATCCCCGTGAACTCCCGGTGGAAGGTCGACGAGGCCCTCGACGCCGCGCACCGCTACTTCGTGACGACGGGTCGGCGGGTCTCGATCGAGTACGCACTCATCCGCGACATGAACGACCACGGCTGGCGTGCCTCGCTCCTCGCGGAGAAGCTCCTCGCCCGCGGCAAGGGGTGGGTGCACGTCAACCCGATCCCGCTCAACCCGACGCCGGGGTCGAAGTGGACGGCGAGCGATCCCGCCGTCGAGGCGGAGTTCGTCGCGCGGCTGCGAGCCGCCGGGATCCCCACCACGGTGCGCGACACGAGGGGGAGCGACATCGACGGTGCTTGCGGGCAACTGGCCGCTCAGGAGGCACAATGAGCAGCATGTTCACGACCGTCTCGCGCTTCCGTTCCGGCTACTCCCCGGAAGAGGTCGACGCATTCTTCGCCGAGGCGCGGGCCGTGTACGAGGGGGGCGGTCCGGCATCGCTGACCGCGAAGGACGTGCGCGAGGTCGCCTTCGCGCTCGTCCAGGGCGGGTACTCGTGGGACTCGGTGGACTCGGCCCTCGACCGTCTCGAGGCCGCGTTCGTGGCCCGGGAACGCGCCGAGTTCGTCGCACGGCAGGGCCAGGAGGCCTGGATGGCCCGCATGGCCGAGCTGGCCCGCAGCCTCTACCCGCGGTTGACCCGCGGGGACGGCAAGCGGTTCGCGGCGGCCGAGGCCTTCAGGTCGGGCTACGCGAAGGACGACGTCGACGCGCTGTGCCACCGACTCATCGCCTACTTCGACAAGGGGCAGCCCATCAGCTCCAAGGAGGTCCGCTCGGCGGCCTTCCGCCGTCGTCGCGGGTCCGCCGCCTACGCGGAGGCTTCCGTCGACGCGTTCCTCAGCCGCGCGACCGAGGTGCTGCTCGGCGTCGAGTGACGTCCGCCGGGCACGACCTCCTGGCTAGACGAGGAAGAAGCCCAGCACGCCGGGGTTGTGCGCGTGCACGATCGCGAGGAAGACGATCGCGTCGAACAGCAGGTGGACCACCACGACGTAGGTGAGCGACCCGGTCCGCGTGAAGATCCACCCCTGCAGCAGCGCGAACGGTGCCGTGATGAGCGGACCCCACTCGCGATAGCCGAGCTCCCACAGGAACGACGTGAAGATCACGGCCTGCAGGAGGTTCGCGAGCCACACGGGGAAGTGGCGGCGCAGCAGCGCGAAGCACATGCAGATGAAGAAGAGCTCGTCCCACGTGCCGACGAAGTTCACACCCACGAAGAAGCGCCCGAGCTCGCTCGCGGTCGTGATGTGCGGCCAGTTCTGGTACGCCCCCGAGGTGATGAAGTAGAACGGCAGGATGAGCCAGCCGAGCACGGGGACGGCCACGAGGTAGGCCTTCTCGATCGGCGGCCACTTGCGGCCCGTGCGCCACGGGAACGTGTACGCCCGGCGCTTGAACACCCACCGGTCGACGGCGAGCGGCACGGCGAGGGCGAGCGTCAGCGCCGTGCCGATCGCGAAGAACCGACCCCACTCGACGTCGGCCTCGACGGAGGTCGTGGAGACGATGGCGAGGCCGAGCGCGATGAGCGTGAGGTCCTTGCCGAGCTCGCGGCCGACCAGCCAGCCGCCGACCACGCTCGCGAGCAGGAGGGCGTGGCCCCAGCCGCCGAGGTGGAACCCGAAGAGCAGGACGGCAGACGCCGAGACACCGAGCGCGGGCGCGATGGCGCGGCGCGCCGTGGTCTCCAAGGGCACGGTCGAGTGCGCTCGTCAGACTCGGGGGTCGAGTGGGGCGTCGTCGTCGGGCACTCCGTCGTCGGGCACTCCGTCGTCTGGCAGCGGTATCTCGGGCGCCGCGGGGGTGGCGGGGCTGACGACGGGTCCCGGCTCCGGGGTCTCGGGCTCGGTGCGCAGGCGCCGGTTCTCCTCGGCGACGATGGCGCGCACCCGACGGTCGTCCTCGTTCTGCTCGTCGACGAGGATCTGCTGGATCTGGATGAGCCGTCGCTCGATGTGAGCCACGTCGTGCAGCTCGACGTCGCTCTCGGTCCCGGCGGTCTGGACCACGAGGGTCCCGCAACCGAAGATGCGGTCGATGAGCTGGCGCTCGTAGTTCACGGCGTTGACGCGGTCGATCGGGATGTCGCGGCCCGTGCGCGTGATGATGCCCTCGCGAGAGATGAGGCGCTTCGTCGTGAGCGTGTCCGTCGTGGTCAGCCAGCGCAGGAACGGCCACAGCGTGAAGACGAGGACGAGCAGGACACCGACGATCGCGATGATCCAGCGCCACACGGCCTGCTCCTGAGGGCTCGGCACGAGCTCCACGAGGGCGTACCAGACGAGGCCGCCGACGGCGAGCAGCACGATCGTCGGGACGATGAGGGCCTTCCAGTGCGACCGGACGTGGAAGACGACGTGCTCGCCGGGGGCGAGGTACCTGGGGGCTGCCATGCGTTCATCATGGCACCAGGGGTGCGGGCCTGTCTGCGGACTTCGACCGGTGGCGACGTTCGAGCAGGGACAATGGTCGGGTGGACCAACGCAGCGTGACCATCCTCGGCTCGACGGGGTCGATCGGCACCCAGGCGCTCGACGTCGTCGCCCGCCACCCCGACCGCTTCCGCGTCGTGGGTCTCGCGGCCGGTGGCGCCGACCCGGCGGCGCTCGCGGCACAGGTCGTCACGACGGGGGCCGAGCGGGTCGCCGTCGCGGACCCCGGCGCCGTGCCCGCACTGCGGGACGCCCTCGGCCCGCGCGCCGGTGCCGTCGAGATCCACGCGGGCCCGGACGCCGCGACGGGGCTCGCCGCCCAGGGCGCCGACGTCGTCCTCAACGGCGTGACGGGCGCCGTGGGACTAGGGCCCACCCTTGCGGCCCTCGAGGCCGGCTCCACCCTGGCGCTCGCGAACAAGGAGTCGCTCATCGCGGGCGGTGCGCTCGTCAAGGCGGCCATGCAGCGCCCGGACCAGATCGTGCCGGTGGACTCCGAGCACTCCGCGATCGCGCAGGCCCTGCGGTCGGGTGCGGCGTCCGAGGTGCGGCGGATCATCCTCACGGCCTCGGGCGGCCCGTTCCGGGGGCGCAGCCGGGACGAGCTCACCGACGTCAGCGTCGACGAGGCGCTCGCCCACCCCACGTGGTCGATGGGTCCCGTCGTGACGATCAACTCCGCGACCCTCGTCAACAAGGGGCTCGAGCTCATCGAGGCCGCGTTGCTGTTCGACCTGCCGGGCGAGCGGATCACCGTCGTCGTGCACCCCCAGTCCGTGGTGCACTCGATGGTCGAGTTCGTCGACGGCTCGACGATCGCCCAGGCGTCGCCGCCGGACATGCGGCTGCCGATCGCGCTCGGCCTGTCCTGGCCGGACCGCGTGCCCGACGTCGCCGCGGCGTGCGACTGGACCGCGGCGACGCAGTGGACCTTCGAACCCGTGGACGACGCGGCCTTCCCGGCGCTCCGGCTCGCGCGCGAGGCCCTGGCCGCCTCCGCGACCCACCCCGCCGTCTACAACGCGACCAACGAGGAGGCGGTCGCGGCGTTCCGCTCCGGGGCGATCGGCTTCCTCGGCATCGTGGACACTGTCGAGCGCGTCCTCGCCGAGCACGACGGCGTCCCCGCAGGCACCGTCGTCCTCGAGGACGTCGACGGCGCCCAGGACTGGGCTCGCGCGAGAGCCCGCGAGCTCCTCGCGCCCTGACCTGCGCGGCACCGAGTTCCGCCGCGGGTGTGGCGGTCAGGGGGTGGCGCGCGTGCGGCGCGTGCGACGACCCCCGACGACCGCGCCCGTCACCACGGCGAGGATCGCGACGAGGAGGAAGGGCCAGGGGATCGAGCCCCGAGCGGTCGTGGGGTCCTCGCCTGCGGAGTCGCCGGGCTGACCGTCGTCGGACGAGCCACCGTCGAGCACGGCGAGCAAGGCCGGGGTGAACGCGGCGGCGAGCTTCGCGTCGCCCGAGTCGTCGGGGTGGGCGCCGTCGTACGTGTCGGCCTCGGCGTCGAAGCCCTCGTGCACCGCGACGAGCGTGACGGGCGATGCGGCCGTCGAGGCGGACTCCGCCCACGCGGGCAGGCCAGCGTTGACGGCGTCGATCTGGGGCTGGCAGTCGGTGCAGGCGTTCTCGGCGAGGGGAAGCACGGTGCCGACGATGACGGCGGCCTCCGGGGCGTCGGCGCGGATGGCGTCGAGCAGCAGCTGGAACTGGGGGAGCACCGCCTCGGCCGACTGACGACCCCACAGGTCGTTGGTGCCGAGCAGCATGACGACGACGTCGGGCGCGGTCTCCTTGACGAGTCCGTCACGGGCGATGCGCACGAACATGGCCGCCGTCGTCGCCCCGGCGATCCCGGCGTGGTCGGGATCCCACAGCTCACCCGCGGCGTTGCGCACCCCGCCGCACTCGTCGAGGTCTCGGATGCCGACCATGTCGACGTCGTGCCCAGCGTCCGTGATCGCCGCCCAGACGTCGGCGCGCCAGCACCCGGGGCTGCCCGTGATCGAGTCGCCGAGGAACAGCACCCGCGTAGGGGCCCCATCCGCGGACGCACCGGAGTCGGCCACGGCCACCGACCCACCCCCGCCGGACCACGCGACGCAGGCAAGAAGCGTCACTTCCAGGATCCGTCGCCAGCTCACGACGACACCCTAGGCACTCAGTGGCCGGTGAGGGGGGCGAGCGCGCGGGCGAGGAGGGACTCGCGGCGGGTGAGGCGCTCCTCGGCGTCGGCCGCGACGGCGAGGCGCAGGCCCGCGTTGATGCCGAGCCACCGCAGCGGCTCGGGCTCCCAGCGGGGCGAGCGGTGGCCCACCCACGGCAGCCGCGTGAGCTCGGAGCCGGTGCCGGTGATCAGGTCGGCGAGGGTGCGGCCCGCGAGGTTGGTGGTCGACAGGCCGTCGCCGACGTAGCCCCCGGCCCACGCGAGGCCGGTCGCGGCGTCGAGTCCCACCGAGGCGTGCCAGTCGCGGGCGATCCCGAGCGGCCCGCCCCACGCGTGCGTGATCGCCGCGTCGCGGGCGGCGGGGAAGAGCTCGACGAGCGTGCGCCGCAGCGCCGAGAACACGCGCGGCACGCGGTCGAAGCCCGGGTCGATCGTCGAGCCCCAGTGATAGGGCGCGCCCCGCCCGCCGAACGCGATCCGGTCGTCCGCCGTGCGTTGGCCGTAGATGATGAGGTGGCGGTGGTCGGCGAACGTCTCGAAGCGCGCGAGGCCCACGGCGTCCCAGAAGGCCGCGGGCAGCGGCTCGGTCGCGATCATGAGCGAGTACACGGGCACGACGGCGCGCCGGCTCGCGGGCAGCTCGCCCGTCCACGCCTCCGTCGCACGCACGACGTGCCGGGCGCGCACGGTGAAGTGATCGGTCATCACCCGGTGCGGGGTGATCTCGACGGCGCGCGTGCCTTCGACGATCCGGACCCCGCGCGCCTCGACCACCCGGGCGAGCCCTCGCACGAGCTTCGCGGGTTGTAGGCGGGCGCAGTGCGGCGTGTAGCCCGCGCCGCGGACGCCGGTGGCGCGGATGACGTCCCGCGCGGCGTCGGCGCCGAGGAGCGCGACGTCGTCGCCCCAGCGCGCCGCGGACTCCGCCTCCGCGCGCGCCCGCGCGAGCTGCGGGGCCGAGCGGGCCAGGGTGACGGTGCCGCCTGGCGCGAAGTCGCAGTCGATGCCCTCGCGCGCCGCGACCTCGCCCACCTCCGTCACGGTCGCCCGCATCGCGGCTCGCATCGCGCGCGCGGCCGGCTCCCCATGGTCTGCAGCGATCGCCTCGGGGGACGTCGGCAGGAGCGCCGAGCACCACCCCCCGTTGCGGCCCGAGGCGCCGAAGCCGGCGATCTCCCGCTCGACGACGAGGATGGAGAGCGAGGGGTCGCGTTCGGAGAGGTAGTACGCGGTCCACAATCCCGTCAGGCCGGCGCCGACGACGACGACGTCCGCCTCGGTGTCTCCGTCGAGCGGCGACCGCGGCGTGAGCGGGTCGCCCGCGAGGTACGCCTGGTCGAGCCACAGCGACCGCGAGCGGTACGAGGGCGCGGCGCGACGGGCAGGCGGATGCGACCCGTCGCGCCGAGAACCTAGAGGCGTGCCCATGCCTCGGTCAGCACGCCCCGCAGGATCTGCTCGATCTCGTCGAACACCGCCGGACCGACCGTGAGCGGGGGTGCGAGCTGGACCACGGGGTCCCCGCGGTCGTCCGCCCGGCAGTACAGGCCCGCGTCGTAGAGCGCCTTGGACAGGAAGCCGCGCAGCAGCCGCTCGGACTCGTCCTCGTCGAAGGTCTCGCGGGTCGCCTTGTCCTTGACGAGCTCGATGCCGTAGAAGTACCCCTCGCCGCGGACGTCCCCGACGATGGGCAGGTCGAGCAGCTTCTCGAGCGTCTGGCGGAACACGGGTGCGTTCTCGCGGACGTGGTCGTTGAGCCCCTCGGCCTCGAAGATGTCGAGGTTCGTCATCGCCACGGCGGCCGAGACGGGGTGACCGCCGAACGTGTAACCGTGGTAGAAGGTCGTGTCCGAGTGCCGGAAGGGCTCGAAGAGCCGGTCGGAGGCGATGAGCGCGCCGATGGGGGAGTAGCCGGACGTCATGCCCTTCGCGCACGTGATCATGTCCGGCACGTAGCCGAAGTCGTTGCACGCGAACATGTCGCCGATGCGGCCGAACGCGCAGATCACCTCGTCCGAGACGAGGAGCACGTCGTGCGTGTCGCAGATCTCGCGCACCCGCTCGAAGTAGCCGGGCGGGGGCGGGAAGCAGCCACCGGAGTTCTGGACGGGCTCGAGGAACACCGCGGCCACCGTCTCGGGGCCCTCGAAGAGGATCGCCTCCTCGATGCGGTCCGCGGCCCACCGACCGAAGGCCTTCGGATCGTCGCGCACGTGCTCGGGGGCGCGGTACTGGTTCGTGTTCGGCACCTTGTGGGCGCCCGGCACGAGGGGCTCGAAGGGAGCCTTGAGCCCGGGCAGCCCCGTGATCGACAACGCCCCCTGGGGGGTGCCGTGGTACGCGACGGCCCGGGAGATCACCTTGTGCTTCGTGGGCTTGCCCACGAGCTTCCAGTACTGCTTGGCGAGCTTCCACGCCGTCTCGACGGCCTCCCCGCCACCGGTCGTGAAGAACACCCGGTTGAGGTCGCCCGGGGTGTGCTGGGCGAGCCGCTCCGCGAGGTCGATCGCCGCGGGGTGCGCGTACGACCACAGCGGGAAGAACGCGAGCTCGGCCGCCTGCTTGCGCGCCGTCTCGGCGAGCTGCTCGCGACCATGACCCACCTGCACCACGAAGAGCCCGGAGAGCCCGTCGATGTACCGGCGCCCGTCGGAGTCCCAGATGTGGTGGCCCTCGCCGCGCACGATCGTTGGTACGGGTGCCGTCTCCCACGCGCTGTGCCGGGTGAAGTGCCCCCAGAGGTGGTCGCGGGCGGCCTGCGTACGGTCGGTCCCGCGGGGGGTGAGGTTGGTCATCGGGTTCCCCAGTTGTAGAGCTGCTTGCGGAGCTTGAGATAGACGAAGGTCTCGGTGCGGCGCACGCCGGGCAACGCGCGGATCGACGAGTTGAGCACCTCGAGCAGGTGCTCGTCGTCCTCGCAGACGAGCTCGACGAGCAGGTCGAAGGATCCGGCCGTGATGACGACGTAGTCGACCTCCGGCAGAGCGGCGAGCCGGTCGGCGAGGGTCTCGAGGTCGCCGTCGGCCTGGATCCCGATCATCGCCTGGCGGGCGAAGCCCACCTGGAGCGGGTCCGTGACGGCGACGATCTGCACGACGCCGGACTCGACGAGGCGCTGCACGCGTTGGCGGACGGCGGCCTCCGAGAGCCCGACCGCGCGGCCGATCGTCGAGTAGGGTCGCCGGCCGTCCTCCTGGAGCTGCTCGATGATCTTCTTGCTCGTCGCGTCCAGGATGGAGGCTGTGGTGTCCCGCGGTCTCTTCGTCACCCGCCGATCGTCCCGCTCATTTGTCCGAAGCGCAAGGGAATCCGTGTTCTGGGGTGGCTGATAGTGCTGATTCCGTGATCTGACAGCGAATCACTGCCGATCCCGCACCCACCGCGTTAGTCTGATCGAACCCGCGACCTCACCGTCGCCCCCGCGCGGAAGGAGAACCCCGTGACCACCCAGTCCGTGGAGCCCCAGGTACTTCGCAACTTCGTCAACGGACGCCCGGTCGACGCGAGGAGCGAGTCGCGGTCGGACATCTTCGACCCGACCACGGGTGAGGCCTACGCGTCGGCGCCCGTCTCCGGCGAGGCCGACGTCGACGACGCCGTGCGGGCCGCGGCCGACGCCTTCGAGACGTGGCGCGACACGACGCCCGCCGAGCGCCAGCGCGCGCTGCTGCACATCGCGGACGCGATCGACGCGCACGCGGACGAGCTCGTGTCGATCGAGGTCAAGGACACGGGCAAGCCCATCGCGGCGACCGCCGCGGAGGAGCTCCCGCCCAGCTCGGACCACTTCCGCTTCTTCGCCGGGGCCGCCCGCGTGCTCGCCGGCAGCTCGGCCGGGGAGTACCTCGCGGACCACACCTCGTTCGTCCGTCGCGAGCCCGTCGGCGTGATCGGCCAGGTCACGCCGTGGAACTACCCGCTCATGATGGCGATCTGGAAGGTGGCCCCCGCGCTCGCGGCGGGCAACACCGTGGTCCTCAAGCCCTCGGACACGACGCCGGCCTCGACGCTCAGGCTCGCCGAGATCTGCGCGGAGTTCTTGCCACCCGGCGTCTTCAACGTCGTCACGGGGGACCGGGACACGGGTCGCGCGCTCGTCGAGCACCCCCGCCCGGACATGGTCTCGATCACGGGCTCGGTGCGTGCCGGCATGGAGGTCGCCGGCTCCGCGGCACGCGACGTCAAGCGCGTCCACCTCGAGCTCGGCGGCAAGGCGCCCGTCGTCGTCTTCGAGGACGCCGACCTCGCCGCGGCCGCCGAGGGCATCGCCGTCGCCGGGACGTTCAACGCGGGCCAGGACTGCACGGCCGCCACGCGCGTGCTCGTCCACGAGTCGGTGCACGACGACTTCGTCGCGGCACTCGCGGAGCAGGCCAAGGCCCAGCGCACGGGCATGCCGGACGACGACGACGTCGCGTTCGGCCCCCTCAACAACGTCGGGCAGCTCGAGCGTGTGAGCGGTTTCCTCGAGCGCCTCCCGGGGCACGCGAACGTCGTCGTCGGCGGGAACCGCGTCGGGGACCGCGGCTACTTCGTCGAGGCGACCGTCGTCGACGGGCTGCGCCAGGACGACGAGGCCGTCCAGGTCGAGATCTTCGGTCCAGTCATCACGGTCCAGACCTTCCGCGAGGAGTCCGAGGCCCTCGCCCTCGCCAACGACGTCCAGTACGGGCTCTCGAGCTCGGTGTGGACGAAGGACCACGCACGCGCGATGCGGATGTCGCGCCAGCTCGACTTCGGCGTCGTGTGGATCAACACGCACATCCCGTTCGTCTCCGAGATGCCGCACGGTGGCTTCAAGCACTCCGGCTACGGCAAGGACCTGTCCATGTACGGGCTGGAGGACTACACGCGGATCAAGCACGTCATGAGCTACATCGGCGAGTAGTCGAGACCTTCCAGACGGAATGAGTCGAGCATGTTGCACGGCGGACACGAATCCGTTGCAGTGTGCGACGAATTCCACGGATTTGCTTGCACCAGGCCCGGTGCGCTGTCACCATCAGACAACTGAGCAGGCGGCGGCCTACGACGGCCGCACGACAGGAGGCCCCGATGACCGCACGTGAGCCACGCAAGCTGCCCGACGACCCGCAGATCCGCGAGCTGATCCAGCTCGCCCAGGCGGGAAGGGTGTCGCGGCGCAACGTGCTCGCCGGTGCCGCGGGTGCCGCGGGTGTCGGTGCGCTGCTCGCCGCGTGCGGCACGGGAGGTGGCGGTGGCTCCGGAACGTCGGCGACGGGCCCGACGCCGGGCACGGACGTCTCTGACACCGAGAAGCTCGTGCGGTGGGCGAACTGGACGTTCTACCTCGACTACGACGACGAGACGAACTCGCGCCCCACCCTCGAGGCGTTCACCGACGAGACGGAGATCCGCGTCGAGTACGTCGAGGACATCGAGGACAACGACACGTTCTACGGCAAGGTGCAGAGCCAGCTCGCCCAGGGCCAGGACATCGGCTTCGACATCATCACGCCGACCGACTGGATGGCCGCGCGGCTCATCCGCCAGGGCTACGTCCAGGAGCTCGACCACGCGAACATCCCCAACCTCGACAACCTCGTCGAGGGGCTGCGCGACGTCGACTTCGACCCGGGGCGCCACCGCTCGGTGACGTGGCAGTCCGGCTACGGGCTCATCGCGTGGAACACCGAGCTCGTGCCGAACGGCCTGAACTCCGTCTCGGACCTGTGGAACCCCGAGCTCAGGGGCCGTGTCGAGGTGCTCTCCGAGATGCGCGACACCATCGGGCTCATCATGCTCGACCAGGGCGTGGACATCTCCGGCGACTGGGGCGACGACGAGTTCTTCGCCGCGCTCGAGGTGGTCGACGAGAACATCAAGAACGGGCAGATCCGCCAGGTGCGCGGCAACTCCTACACCGAGGACCTCATCTCGGGCGACGCGATCGCCGTCATCGGCTGGTCCGGCGACATCGTGGCTCTCAACTTCGACGCCGACGACAAGTTCGCCTACAAGATCGTCGACTCGGGCGTGACCCTGTGGTCGGACAACCTCATGGTCCCGATCGGCGCGCGGCACAAGACGAACGCCGAGAAGCTCATGAACCACTACTACGACCCGGAGGTCGCGGCCGAGGTCGCGGCGTGGGTCAACTTCATCACCCCCGTCGAGGGCGCCCGCGAGGCCATGGAGGCGATCGACCCCGAGCTCATGGACAACGAGCTCATCTTCCCCGACTCCGACACCCTCGCCAAGGCGCACGTCTTCAGGTCGCTCACCCCCGAAGAGGAAGAGAAGTACAACGGCGAGTTCCTGTCGGTCATCGGCGCATGAGCGCCCAGGACGCGGGCCTCTCGCCTGACGACGGCGGCGCGGACCTCGTGCTGCAGCACGTCACGAAGGAGTTCGCGACCTTCACGGCCGTCGACGACCTGTCGCTCAGCGTGCCGCAGGGTTCGTTCTTCGCCCTGCTCGGCCCCTCGGGGTGCGGCAAGACGACGACGCTGCGGATGGTCGCGGGGCTCGAGATGCCGACGTCGGGCTCCATCCACATCAACGGCAAGGACGTCACCGACACGAAGCCGTACGGGCGGCCCGTCAACACGGTGTTCCAGAGCTACGCGCTCTTCCCGCACCTGAGCGTGGTCGAGAACGTCGCGTTCGGGCTGCGCCGCAAGCGGGTCGCGGGGGCGCGCGAGAAGGCGCTGGAGTTCCTCGACCTCGTGGAGCTCGGCCACCTCGCCGAACGCCGGCCCGCCCAGCTCTCGGGCGGTCAGCAGCAGCGCGTCGCCCTCGCCCGCGCGCTCGTCAACAACCCGGCCGTGCTGCTGCTCGACGAGCCGCTCGGTGCCCTCGACCTCAAGCTGCGCCGTCAGATGCAGGTCGAGCTCAAGCGCATCCAGGTCGAGGTCGGTCTCACGTTCGTGCACGTGACGCACGACCAGGAGGAGGCCATGACGATGGCGGACACGGTCGCCGTGATGAACGCGGGCAAGATCGAGCAGCTCGGCAGCCCGGCCGAGCTCTACGAGCTGCCCCGGACGGCCTTCGTGGCGAACTTCCTCGGTCAGTCGAACCTGCTGCCCGGCACGGTGCTCGACACGGGGGAGACCCTCGGTGTCGACATCGGAGGCGCACGGGTCCGGCTCCCGGCGAGCCGCGCCGTCTCGACGACCGGACGGGTGCTCGTCGGGGTGCGGCCCGAGAAGCTGCACCTGCTCGGGCCGGGGCAGGAGCCCGCCGCCGGGTGGAACGTCCTGCCGAACGCCGTGCTCACGGACGTGTCGTTCACCGGCGTCAGCACGCTCTTCCGGGCCGAGGTCCCCGGGCTCGGCACGCTCTCCGTCTTCGAGCAGAACCAGCACGGCGCTCGCGCCGCGGTACCCGGTGACGAGGTCCGGCTCGCGTGGGACCCGACCTACACCTTCGGTCTCGACGGTGACGAGGACGTCGACGACGGTGCCGTGCTCGTGGCGACGGGCGGCTCGCGGCCGTGAGCATCGCGGCGGCCCTCAGCACCGAGGCCGGTGCTGGACCGGTCGGCGGCCCGGCACAGGCCGCCCCGGCGCGCAAGGCGCGGCTCGGCGCCTATCTCCTGCTCGCGCCGGGCATGGTCTACCTGTTCGTCTTCTTCGTGCTGCCGATCTTCGCGCTGCTCGCCACGAGCCTCTACGTCAAGGTGCCCGGGGCCGAGCTCGGCGTCTACGAGCCGGCCTTCCGCTGGCAGAACTACGTCGAGGCGCTCGGCAGCTACTACCCGGAGCTGATCCGCTCGTTCGGCTACGCGCTCCTCGCGACGGTCGCCGCGTTCGTCATCGGGTACCCGATGGCGTACGTCATCGCCGTCCGGGCCCGCGGCAAGCCGCTCCTGCAGGGGTTCCTGCTCGTGCTCGTCATCGCGCCCTTCTTCACGAGCTTCATCCTGCGCACGATCGCCTGGAAGCAGATCCTCGCGGACGAGTCCTGGGTCGTGGCGGCGATGAAGTTCCTCGGCCTCCTTCCCCCGGACGGGCGGTTGACGGCCACGGCGTTCGCCGTCGTCTGCGGCCTGACCTACAACTTCCTGCCGTTCATGGTGCTGCCCATCTACGCCAACCTCGAGCGCATGGACATCCGCCTCGTCGAGGCCGGCGGGGACCTGTACGCGAACGGGCCCACGACCTTCGCTCGCATCACGCTGCCGCTGTCGATGCCCGGGATCGTGGCCGGCACGCTCCTGACGTTCATCCCGGCCTCGGGCGACTACGTCAACTCCTCGTTGCTCGGCAACAACGCGACGACGATGATCGGCCAGGCGATCGACCGCCGGTTCCTCGTCACGCTCGACTACCCTGCGGCGGCCTCGCTCTCGGCGATCCTCATGGTGATCATCCTGCTCCTCGTCCTGGCCTACGTGCGCCGCGCGGGGACGGAGGAGCTGCTGTGAGCGCGCCGACCATCCCGCGAGCGAGCCTGCCACGCGAGGGCGCGATCGCGCCGGCGTCCCGTCGCCGCTTCTCCCTCTCGAGCAAGATCGTCCCCGTCTTCGCTGGGCTCGCCTTCATCTATCTCATGGTCCCCGTGGCCTACACCGTCGCCTTCTCGTTCAACCAGGCGGGTCGACGCAACCTCGTGTGGCAGGGCTTCACGCTCGACAACTGGCGCAACCCGTGCGGTGCGCCGCAGGTGTGCGAGGCGTTCGTGAACTCGCTCCAGGTGGGGCTCATCGCGACCGTCGCCGCCACGGCGCTCGGCACGCTCATCGCGATCGCGCTCGTGCGCTACCGCTTCCGCGGGCGCACGCTCGCGAACCTGCTCATCTTCCTGCCGATGTCGACTCCCGAGGTCGTGCTCGGTGCGGCGCTGCTCGCGCAGTTCCTGTCGATGGCGATGACCCCGGGCTTCACGACCGTCGTCATCGCGCACATCATGTTCTGCATCTCGTTCGTCGTCGTCACGGTCAAGGCGCGCGTGGCGAGCCTCGACCCGAAGCTCGAGGAGGCCGCGGCGGACCTGTACGCCTCGCCGTGGTCGGCCTTCTGGCGCGTGACGTTCCCGCTGCTCGTCCCGGGCATCCTCGCGGCGGCGCTGCTCGCGTTCTCACTGAGCTTCGACGACTTCATCATCACGAACTTCAACTCGGGCTCGGCGTTCTCGACGTTCCCGAAGTTCGTCTACGTCTCCGCGAACCGGGGCATCCCGCCGCAGGCGAACGTCATCGGTTCGTTCATGTTCTTCCTCGCCCTGCTGCTCGTCGTCGTCGTGCAGCTCGTGGGCGCGGCTCGACGCCGGAGGCTCGCGCGGCAGGCTTAGCCGACCGGGACGAGGAGGGACTCGTCGACGGCGTGGTTCTCGTCCTGGCAGAACTCGCCCTCGAGGGTGGCCTTGCGCTTGGTCGGCGTGCTGATCGCGAAGGACTGCTCGCTGCAGCTCGAGTCCTGGTCGGCGAGCGGGATGGTGGCGCGACCCCCCGCGGGCGCGGAGAACACGCGGATCCGCTTGTCGACGAGCGTCGTCACCGTGATGGTCTCGTCGGTGTGGTTGACGATGTTCACCGTCTTGAGCGGGGTCCGGTACAGGTTGCCGACCACGACGAGGACCACCGTGAACACGGCGAGGCCGATGAGGGCCCTGCGCAGGATCGGTCTCGTCGACTCCATGGTTCGCCTCCGGCGTCTCGCGTCGTCCGGGTGGACGACGACGGTGATCCTACGTCCGGGATCCGACACCGTTCAGCCGAATATCTCGCCCCGGCCCGGACCGGGCCGACACTAGGATCACGGTGGGACGACGCGGTCCCCGACGGACGATCGGAGCGGTCATGCGCATCCTCGTAGTGGGCAGTGGCGGAGTCGGTGACGCGGTCGCACGGATCGCCGCCGGTCGGGAGTTCTTCGAGGCGATGGTCGTGGCCGACTACGATGTCGCGCGGGCCGAGCGCACGGTCGCGGCAGCCGCCGAGCGCGACGTCGTCGGCACGCGGTTCACCGCGGCGCAGGTCGACGCCTCGTCCGCCGCGGCCGTCACGGAGCTCGCCCGCGAGCACGGCGTGACCCACGTGCTGAACGCCGTCGACCCGCGGTTCGTCATGCCCGTGTTCGAGGGCGCCTTCGGCGCGGGCGCGCACTACCTCGACATGGCGATGTCCCTCTCGACGCCGCACCCCGAGCGCCCCTACGAGCTGCCGGGCGTCAAGCTCGGCGACCGCCAGTTCGCCCAGGCGCGGCAGTGGGAGGACGCGGGGCGGCTCGCGCTCGTGGGGATCGGCGTCGAGCCCGGGCTCTCGGACGTGTTCGCCCGTTACGCCCAGGACCACCTGTTCTCGAGCATCGACGAGCTCGGCGTGCGCGACGGCGCGAACCTCACGGTCACCGACTCCGACGGCAACGAGGTCTTCGCGCCGTCGTTCTCGATCTGGACCACGATCGAGGAGTGCCTCAACCCGCCCGTGGTCTGGGAGGCGGGCCGCGGCGGGCTGGAGGAGGGCTGGTACACGCTGCCGCCGTTCTCCGAGCCGGAGGAGTTCGAGTTCCCCGAGGGGATCGGTCCCGTCGAGTGCGTGCACGTCGAGCACGAAGAGGTGCTGCTCATGCCGCGCTGGCTCGACGCAAAGAAGGTGACGTTCAAGTACGGGCTCGGCGCGGAGTTCATCGGGGTGCTGCGCACGCTCCACGCGCTCGGGCTCGACCGCACGGCGCCCGTCCGGGTGCGCTCGGCCGACCGTGACGCTCCTGGCGCCGTCAAGGTCTCCCCGCGCGACGTCGTCGCCGCGGTGCTGCCCGACCCGGCCACGATCGGTCCCCGGATGCAGGGCAAGACGTGCGCCGGCGTGTACGTCACGGGCACCGGGAAGGACGGCGAGCCCCGCGCGACGTACCTGTACCACGTGGTCGACAACGCGTGGTCGATGGCCGAGTTCGGCGTGCAGTGCGTCGTCTGGCAGACGGCGATCAACCCCGTCGTCGCGCTCGAGCTGCTCGCCGCGGGGACGTGGACGGGTGCCGGGGTGCTCGGTCCGGAGGCCTTCGACGCCGGGCCGTTCCTGACGTTGCTCGCCGATGACGACGCCGGTTACGGCTCGCCGTGGGGGATCGAAGAACGCTCCGGCTGAGCGACGCCAGCACGCGCGCGAGGCCACGGCCTGCGGTTGCGGGGCTGGCAGGACGCACTTACGGTGAGAGCGGCCGGATCCACCTCTCCGACGACGAGGAGTCGCCGTGGAAGCGGAAGACCTTCACCCCGACGATGCGGTGGAGCCCTCGCGGCGCACCGTGCTGATGACGGGGTCGCTGCTCGTCGGACTGGCAGCGGCCGGGTGCACGCCGACGCTCCACGCGTCGGAGCACGACGACGACGTCACGGCCCCGGACCGCGGGCCGCACCCGCCGGACAGCACCCCGGAGACGTTCGAGTACCTGAGCGCGGAAGAGGCCCGCACGGTCGACGCCGTCGTCGGCCGGATCATTCCCGGCGACGAGTCCGATCCCGGTGCCGTCCTCGCCGGGGTGACGATCTACATCGACCACATGCTCGCGTCGTTCGAGTCCTTCGCCGAGCCCACCTTCATGGCGGCGCCGTTCGCCGCGGCTGTCGCCGCCGGTGAGCGCGCGGCCCCCGCGCCGGACGAGATCGCCGTGCCCGAGGAGGAGCTGTACCGCTACGGGCACCAGTCCCGCCTGACCGCCCGCGAGGTCTACGGGCTCGGGCTCGCCGCCCTGGACCGGTACGCGCAGACCCGGTACGGAGCGCTGTTCGCCGACCTGTCCCCGGAGCGTCAGGACGAGCTGCTGCTCGTGCTCGACGAGGTCGGCGCCCGCAGCGAGGACGACGAGAGCGGCGAGCTCTCCGAGTCCGTGCTCGACCAGGCTGTCGACATCTTCGGCGACGTGGACCCGGGGGAGTTCTTCTCCCAGGTGCGTTCGGACACGATCGCCGGGATGTTCGCCGACCCGGCGTACGGGGGGAACCGCAACCTCGTCGGCTGGCAGCTCATCGGCTACCCGGGGGCGCAGCGGTCCTACTCGACGTCGGAGCTGCGGCACGGCACACGCAAGCAGCCGCAGGCGATGCTCGGGATGCCAGCGATGAACCCGGACCGGCCCGGCGGCGGCACCCCCGCGCTCGAGCGTCACCAGCACGGTGTCGGGACGGGGTGAGCGCGGTGCGGCAGCACGATCCGGTGGACATCGTCACGATCGGCGGCGGCATGACCGCCGCCGTCTTCGCCGCCAAGATCCTGCCCACCACGAGCCTCGAGATGGTCTCGATCGAGCAAGGGCCCGCCCAGTGGACCTACCCGGACTTCGCGCACAACCACGACACGCTGCGCTACAACAACCGCTACGCGATGATGCAGGACGTCTCGCGCTCGACGTGGACGTGGCGGCCCGACGCCCGCTCACCGTCCCTGCCCTTTCGCCAGCTCGGCAGCTTCCACCCGGGCCAGGGGCTCGGTGGCGCGATGGTGCACTGGACGGGACTGACGTGGCGCTTCCTGCCGGACGACTTCAACTACCGCAGCATCAACGAGGAGCGCTACGGGCGTGATCGTTTCCCGGAGGAGATGACGGTCCAGGACTGGCCGATCGACTACGAGGACCTCGAGCCCTACTACGACGCGCTCGAGTACGAGATGGGGGTCTCGGGCCGGGCCGGCAACATCGACGGCCGCATCCTTCCCGGCGGCAACCCCTTCGAAGGCCCGCGCAGCCGGCCCTACCCCAACCCACCGCTCGCCCAGGGCCCCTTCGACGAGCTGTACATGTCGGCGTGCACCGACCTCGGGCTCCACCCTTTTCCCACCCCGGCCGGCATCCTCTCCCGCGGCTGGACCGACCCCTACGGCAACGTGCGCGCGGGCTGCCTCTACTGCGGCTTCTGCACGCGCTACGGCTGCGAGGTGGGCGCCAAGACGAGCCCGCTCACGACGTGGTTGCCGCCGGCGCTCGCCACGGGGCGCTACGAGGTGCGCACGCTCAGCCGCGTCCTCGGCATCGAGACGGCGGACGACGGGCGGGCCACGGGGGTGCGCTACGTCGACTCGCGGGGTGAGGAGCACTTCCAGCCCGCCGAGATCGTGGTGTGCTCCGCGTTCACCCTCGAGAACGTGCGCAACCTGCTGCTCTCCCGCAGTCCCGCACACCCCGACGGCATCGGCAACGACCGGGGCCAGGTGGGCCGCAACTACACCTACCAGGTCAACCAGGCTCCCGTGCGAGGGCTCTTCGAGGGGCGCAGGTTCAACATGTTCATGGGCAACGGCTGCACCAACGCCCAGATCCACGACTTCAACGCCGACAACTTCGACCACTCCGACCTGGACTTCTTCGGGGGTGCGCGGATCCAGTCCGAAGGGGGCCAGCGTGAGCCGATCAGCTCGGTCGGCGGGCTGCTCGGCGGCTTCACCGACCGGCAGTGGGGCGCCGAGTGGAAGGCGATGCTCTCGCGGTCGTGGGACTCCGTGGGCGAGCTGAGCTTCGAGGGAGACTCACCGGCCTACGCGGGCAACTTCCTCGACCTCGACCCGAACTACACCGACGAGTGGGGGCTGCCGCTCCTGCGCCTGACTTTCGACTGGCGGGACAACGAGCGGGCGATGTACCGGTTCCTCGCCGAGCGGTGCGCCGAGATCATGCGGGCGATGGGCCCGAGCCAGATGGAGGTCACGGACGAGCTCGGCCCCTACCGGATCGACGACTACCAGAGCACGCACCCCAACGGCGGGGCGATCATGGGCACCGATCCCGGCAACAGCGTGACGAACAGCTACGGCCAGGTGTGGGACACGCCGAACGTCTTCGTCACGGGTGCCGCGCTCTACCCGCAGAACCCGGGCGCCAACCCCACCGGCACCGTCGGGGCGCTCGCGCTGCGCACGTCGGAGGCGATCCGGGACCGGTACTTCCGCGCACCGGGGGAGCTCCTGGTGTGAGGCCCGCGCGACGGCACGTCCTCCTGACCGCCCTCGCGGGGGCGGTGCTGCTCGGCTGCGGCCCGGCGGACGGGACGGAGGTGGCCGTCGTCGAGATCGTCGGACACCGTTTCGAGCCGACGACGATCGTCGTCACCGCCGGCACGACGGTGCGCTGGGTCAACTCCACCACCGAGGCGCACACGGTGACGAGCGGTCCGCAGACACCGGACGGCGAGGTCGCACTGCCGCCCGGAGCTCAGGGCTTCGACTCCGGTCGCCTGCTCGGCGGGGCGAGCTTCGCCCACCGCTTCGACGTCGTCGGGGAGTACTTCTACTGGTGTGCGCTGCACCCGGACGAGCACTCGGTCGGCACCGTGCGCGTCGAGGGCGGGTGAGCCCGCGATGACGGCGTCCGGTGGGCGAGGCAGGGCGGTCGTCGTGATCGCGGTGCTCGGGCTGCTCGCCGGCTGCTCGTCGTCCGGCCGCCGTCAGTCGGTGCTCGACCCCGCGGGAACGAGCGCCCAGGCGGTCGACGCGCACTGGCAGACGATGCTCGCCGTGGGCGCCGTCGTGTGGTTCCTCGTCGTCGCGATGCTGCTCGTGACCCTCGTGCGGCGCCGCGGGCGGGGGACGAGCGACGGGCGCAAGGCCCCGATGTTCGTCGCCGTGGCCGGCGCGGCGGTCCCCGCGGCCATCCTCGTGGCGATCATGGCCCAGTCCGTCCTCGTGCTGCGCGACACCGATCCGGGGGCGGTCGACTCCGGCACGGTCATCACCGTGACGGGCCACCAGTTCTGGTGGGAGGTGACCTACCCGGAGCACGGCGTCGTCACTGCGAACGAGGTGCACATCCCCGTCGGTGAGCCCGTGCGGCTCGAGATCACGTCGCAGGACGTCGTGCACAGCGTGTGGGTGCCACAGCTCGCGGGGAAGCTCGACATGGTGCCGGGCACGACCAACACGATGTGGCTCGAGACGAACGAGCCGGGCACCTACTGGGGGCAGTGCGCGGAGTACTGCGGCATGCAGCACGCGCTCATGCGCTTCGTCGTCGTGGCGCACGAGCCGGCCGAGTTCGCCGGCTGGCTCGACGCCCAGGCTCAGCCCTCCCGCGTCGCCGACCCGGCGCTCGGCGAGGGCCAGGACGTCGACGACGCCCTCCTCGCCCGGGGGCGAGAGGTCTTCATGTCGTCCTCGTGCGTGTACTGCCACACGGTCGCCGGCACGGAGGCGCAAGGTCGGGCCGGGCCGGACCTGACGCACCTCGCGAGCCGGGAGTCGATCGCCGCGGGCACGCTGCCCAACGACCGTGACGGCCTGGCGCGGTGGATCGTCGATCCGCAGGCGGTCAAGCCCGGGAACCTCATGCCGGGCACGGACATCCCCGAGGACGCGCTCGACGCGCTGCTCGCCTACCTCGAGTCGCTGGAGTGATCGTGACGACGACGAGCGCCGCCCAGGAAGCCGCCTTCCACCGCGTGTGGGAGCGGGGGACCGGGCTGCGCGGCTTCTTCACCGCCGTGCAGCACCAGGACGTCGGCCGCCGGTACATGATCACGGCGTTCTTCCTGTTCCTGCTCGGCGGGGTGCAGGCGCTCCTCATGCGGCTCCAGCTCTCCACCCCGGACACGGAGTTCCTGGACGCCGAGACCTACAACGAGCTGTTCACGATGCACGGCACGACGATGATGTTCCTCTTCGCCGTACCGTTCCTCGAGGGCCTCGCGACGTACCTCCTGCCGCTCAAGCTCGGCGCGCGCGACATGCCGTTCCCGCGCTACAACGCCTTCAACTACTGGTGCTACCTCGCCGGGGGGCTCATCCTCTACTCGAGCTTCCTCGTCGACCTCGTGCCGGACGCGGGCTGGTTCGCCTACGTCCCGCTCAGCGGCCCGGAGTTCTCCGACAAGGCGATGGACATCTGGCTGTTCGGGCTCACGCTCGCGGAGATCGCCGCGGTGGGGGCCGCGATCGAGATCATCGTCGCCGTGCTCAAGATGCGCGCCCCGGGGATGTCCCTCGACAAGCTGCCGGTCTTCGCGTGGACGATGCTCTCGGTCGCCGTCCTCATCATGGTCGCGTTCGTCCCGCTCATCGTCGCCTCTCTCCTCCTCGAGCTGGACAGGTCGATCGGCACGGCGTTCTTCGACCCGGACCTCGGGGGCAGCCCGCTGCTGTGGCAGCACCTGTTCTGGATCTTCGGACATCCGGAGGTCTACGTGATGTTCCTGCCGGGTGCGGCGATCATCAGCCACGTCATCCCCGTGCACGCCCGCCGTCGCCTCGCGGCGTACCCGTTCGTCGTCGTAGCCGTGGTCGTCACGGCGATCATGAGCCTCGGGCTGTGGGTGCACCACATGTACGCGACGGGGCTGCCGCCCCTGACGCTGTCGTTCTTCACCGCGGCGTCGATGTCGATCGGCATCGCCAGCGGGGTGCAGGTGTTCGCCTGGATCGCGACGCTCTGGCTCGGCCGGCCGCGGCTGACGGTGCCGATGCTCTACGCCCTCGGCTTCGTCGTGACCTTCGTCGCCGGGGGGATCACGGGGATCATGGTGGCCTCGGCACCGTTCGACGCCCAGGCCCACGACACCTACTTCATCGTCGCCCACCTGCACTACGTGCTCATCGGCGGCATGCTGTTCCCGATCTTCGCCGGGCTGTACCACTGGTGGCCCAAGCTCACCGGCCGGATGGTCGACGACACCGCCGGGCGTTGGAGCTTCTGGCTCGTCTTCATCGGCTTCCACGTGACGTTCTTCCCGATGCACCTGTCGGGACTGTGGGGGATGCCGCGCCGGGTGTACACGTACGAGGCGGAGCTCGACATCGGCTTCGTCAACCTGCTCTCCACCGTGGGGGCGTTCATCCTCGCGGTCGGTGTGCTCGTGCTCGTCGCCGCCCTGCTCGTCGCGGCGAGGCGGGGACGTCCCGCGGGGGACGACCCGTGGCGCGCCGAGACGCTCGAGTGGGCCACGAGCTCCCCGCCCCCGCCGTCCAACTTCCCCGAGCTGCCCGTCGTCGTGGGGGGTCGCAGCCCGCTGTGGGACCGCCGGCCGGAGCCGGAGGAGTACCGCGAGGTGCGTGAGGCCTTCGACCACCGACCCACGGACCGCCGCTCGTCCCCGCTCGTCGCCGCGATCTCCGGCGCACCGGTCGGTGCCGCCCTGCTCGCCACGCCCACCGTCTGGCCGCTCGTCCCCGCCGTCGGCCTCGCCGTGCTGATCACGGGCCTGCTCGTCGAGGCGGGCGTGCTCGTCACCCTCGGTCTCCTCGTCGTCCTCGGCGGGACGGCGGGCTGGATGTGGCGCAACGAGCAGGAGCACAGCGAGTCCAGCACCCGCCCCGTGGGTGGGTTCGCGATCGAGGGTGCGGGGCCCGCGGCCACCGGCTGGTGGGCCGCCGTCGGCACCGCCGTGACCCTCGTGGTCGGGGTGACCACGATCGCGTTCAGCATGGTCTTCCTCCAGGTCAACTCGGGGACGTGGGCAGGGGCGACGACGCTCGACCAGCCGCTGCTCACGACGGCGGCCGGCCTGCTCACGGTGGCGGGTCTCGCGGCCACGTGGTGGGGCTCACGGCGCGGTCTGCCCGGCACGTCGGACGACGCCGGGGTGCGGGCGGCCCACCTGGCGTCCGCGGTCGTCGCGCTCCTGAGCGGCCTCGGTGCGCTCGCGGTGCTGCTCCTCACCTGGCAGTCCTCCGGGCTCGTCGTCGACGCGCACGCCTACAGCTCGGGGGTCTTCGTCTCCCTCGCCGCCCAGGGGCTCGCGCTCCTCTTCGCGGTGGGCATCAGTGCCGCCGCGCTGCTCTCGCGGCTCGTGCACCGCCGGGACAGCAGGCCGGCGCTGATGCTGCAGAACTCGGCGATCATCTGGGTGGCCGCCGTCGTCGCCTGGCTCACCACGTGGTTGACCGCCACCGTGTTCCCGGCGGTGATCTGAGATGCCTCGAGCCGCGGTGCCCACGGCGTCGCCGACGACGGACCGCCGCGCGGTCGTCCGTCGTTGGACCGCCCTCGCCGTGACGAGCGTCCTGCTGCCACCGGCCGCATGGACCGCCGCCCTCGGCGCCTCGTACGTGGCGCAGGACTTCACGTGCTCCGCGGCGGCGAGCGCCGGGGCACCGGTCCCGGACGGACCGCTCGGGACGTTCCTCCTCGTGCTCAACGTCGTCCTCTTCGCCGTGGTCCTCGCCGCGGGCGCCCTCGGGGTGCTCGTGCTCGGCGCCCCGCGCGCGGCGACCACGACGGCACAGCGCTTCCTCGCGACGATCGGCGTCGCCGCAGCCGTGCTCTTCGCTCTCGGCATCGTGCTCATCGGCGCCACCCCACTCGTGCTCGACACCTGCGGATGACGGAGGCGCACCGATGACCACACCACCAGCCACGGCCCGACGTGACGTGCTGCTCCTCGCGGGGCTGCTCATGGTGCCCGTCGCGCTCCTGCTCGGTCTCGTGCTCGCACCGGCGGACGCCATCCAGGGTGACGCCCAGCGGCTCATGTACCTCCACGTGCCCGCCGCGTGGAGCACCTTCGGCTGCTTCTTCGTCGTGCTCGTGGCGAACGTCCGGTACCTGCGCGCCCGCACGGTCGGTGCCGATGCGCTCGCGCGCGGCGCCGCGGAGGTCGGTGTCGGGCTCACCGCGCTCACCCTGGCCACGGGGAGCGTCTGGGGCGCGCTGACGTGGGGCACGTGGTGGGTGTGGGACGCGCGCGTCACGACGACCGTCGCCATGGGCCTCGTCTACGTCATCTACCTCGGTGCCCGCGCCCTCGCCACCGGCCCGCGCGGTCGCACGGTGGCGGCGGCGCTCGGCGCCGCGGGCTTCGTCGTCGTGCCCCTCGTGCACTTCTCCGTGCTCTGGTGGCGCACGCTGCACCAGCCGCCGACGATCCTCGCCCCCGGTACGGGCATGCCGATCGACGCGACGATGGCCGCGGCGCTCGGCGCGGCCGTGCTCACCGCGAGCCTGCTCACGGCCTGGGGGGTGCGCGAACGCCGGCGGACGTGGCTCGCGCGGGCCCGGGTGCCGGCGGTCCCGGAGGAGCGTCCCGCCGTCCGCGTCGAGGGCGTCGTGGAGTGAACGTGAGCGGCACGGCGACCCCGCCAGGTCGTGAGGCACGCCGACGGCGCATCGGACTGCTCGGTGCCGCGTGCGCGGCCCTGCTCGTGCTCGGGTGGTGGGCGTCGGCCGACGGGTTGACGTACTACCTCACGCCGAGCGAGGCGAAGGCGGGTGGCTACCCGGACGGCACGCTGCGGGTGGGCGGCCTCGTGGTGAGCGGTTCGCTCCAGGAGGCCGACGAGCGGTCCACGCTGCTGCTCACCGACGGCGCGAGCGACATCGTGGTCAGCTATCCCGGCCGGATGCCCGCCGTCGTCGTCGAGGGACAAGGTGCCGTCGCCGAGGGCACGTTCGACGACGCGGGTGTGCTGCATGCCGAGCGGCTGCTCATGCGCCACTCCAACGAGTACCGGGCGCCCGAGGGACCCGCGCCGTGACCGTGGCCGGAACGGTGCTGCTCGTCGGGGTGCTCGTCGCCGCCACGGTGGCGGGCGGGGCGTGGGCGGCCGCGGGGCGCGGTCACCGCCCGGTGGCGCTCGAGCGGGTCGGTCGTGCGGGGTTGTGGGGCGCCGTCGGCGGTGCCGCCACCGCAGCGGGCATCGTGCTCCTCGGGCTCGTGCGGCACGACGAGTCGCTCGCGTACGTCCGCAAGGTGAGCGCCCCGGAGCTGCCCACCTACTACCGGGTGACGGCGCTGTGGTCCGCGCTCGAGGGCTCGCTGCTGCTGTGGCTCGTCGTGCTCGGGGCGGTGGCTCTCGGCGCGATGTACCGGGCCCGGGGGGTCCGCGCGGGCACCCACGCGGCCGCGTTGGCCACGCTGTGCTGGCTGTTCGCCGCGTTCGCCGCGGTGAGCCTGCTCGCCTCGCCGTTCGCGCTCACCGAGGCGCAGGTCGCCGCCCGACCGAGCCCGCTGCTGCAGGACCATGTTGCGATGGGCCTGCACCCCCCGCTGCTCTACCTGGGCTTCGCCGCGCTCGCGGTCCCGTTCGCCCTCGCACTCGGTGCGCTCGCCACGCCGGGGGTCGGCCCCGCCCGCGCCGTCGACACCGCGTGGGCGGGGGTGGTCCACCGCTGGACGGTGCTCGCGTGGATCGCGCTCACCGCCGGGGTCGGGCTCGGTGCGTGGTGGTCCTACGCCGTGCTCGGCTGGGGCGGCTACTGGGCGTGGGACCCCGTGGAGAACGCCTCGCTCCTGCCGTGGCTCACCGCGACCGCCCTCCTGCACACCGTCGCACCGCGCACCCGCGGCGACCGGTGGCGTGGCTGGGCCGTCACGCTGGCGGCCCTGAGCTTCGTGCTCGTCCTGCTCGCGACGCTCCTCACCCGGTCCGGGTTCGTCGAGTCCGTCCACGCATTCACCGTCTCCTCGCTCGGCCCCGCCCTCCTTACGGTCCTGCTCGGTGCCGTGGTCGCGTGGCTCGTGCTCGCCTGGCGCGCTCGGCCGCTGGATCCGGGGACGGGACGGGCCGGCGACCGACCGCTCTCCCGTGGCGCGGTGCTGCGCGCCCACCGAGTGCTGCTCGTGCTCGTCGCCGCGACCCTGCTCGTGGGCACCGTCCTGCCCTCGGTGCTGCTCGTCACGACGGGCACGCGGCTCTCGGTGGGCGCGCCCTGGTACGAGCGCACGCTCGCCCCGCTCGCCCTCGTCGTGCTCGCCCTCATGGCGCTCGGCCCGTGGACCGGGGGACGCAACCGGCCCCCGGAGCTGGACCGCGCGATGCGGGTGCCCGCCGTGGTGGCCGGACTCGCGCTCGGCCTCGTGGGGCTGCTCACCGGCGAGCTGTGGCTCACCGTCGTCGCGGGCCTCGCGGCGTTCGTCGCCGGGAGCCTCGCCGTGAGCCTGACGCGGCGGCTGCGCGACCGTCGCCGCCTCGGTGCCCTCGTCGCGCACCTCGGCGTGGCCGTGATCGCCGTGGCCGTCCTCGCCGGCGAGCTGGGCGGCACGGCCCAGCAGTCGCTGCGGGTCGGGGAGACGATCACGAGCGGGCGGACGACGCTCACCCTGGTCGACCTGGACAGGTACGACGACGGGCGGCGCATCGTCGTCGAGGCGGAGCTGCTGCTCGGCCAGGACGGACGGTTCCTGGGCACCCTGCACCCGCAACTGCGCTGGTACGAGGCCGACATGACGATGCTCGCCGGCCCGCAGATCCGTTCGAGCCTCGCCGGTGACGTGTACGTCACGTTGCTCGACGTCGAGCCCGTCGAGCAGATCGCCACGGTGCGGCTCACGACCACACCGCTCGTGCCGTGGCTGTGGGGTGGCGGTGTGCTGCTCGTGATCGGGGCCGCGGTGACGGCTTGGCCGGCGCGCCGGCGGGGGAGAGCGGGCGGCGCGGGCGGTGCGAGTGGCATGGTCGGTGCGAGCGGAGCGGACGGAACGGGCACCGCGCACGGGGTGGACGGCACCGGCGACGTGGATCCTGGTGCACGGGGTGACGTTCCCGCGCACCCGGCGGGCGCCTCGGCGCGGTCAGGTACCTCGGCGCGGTGGGCTGCGGTGCTCGCCGTCGTCGTCGCGCTGGCGCTCGCGGGCTGCGGTTCGTCCGGCGAGCCGGACCTGCCGCGTCCCGCTCCCGCCCTCGCCGGGGCGGACCTGGACGGCGTGCACCGCGATCTCGCGGAGCTGGAGGGTTCCGTCGTCCTCGTCGCGGCGTGGGCCTCGTGGTGCGGCCCGTGCTGGGAGGAGGCGCCGGTGCTGGACCGGGCGCAGGAGCGCTGGGGAGCGGACGGGCTCGAGGTGCTCGGCCTGAACGTCCGGGACGTGCCGCGAGCGGCCGAGAACTTCGTGGCACGCACCGGCGCGCGGTTCCCGAGCGTCGTCGACCCCGACGGCACCGTCTCCGTCGACTGGGGTGTGTGGGGCATGCCGCACCACTTCCTCGTGGATCGCACGGGCGCCGTCGTGGCGCACCGTGCGGGCCCGGTCACCGACGAGTGGCTCGAGTCCGTGATCCCGGCACAGGTGCAGCCATGAGACGGCTGCTGTGGGGAGCCGCGCTCGCCGTGACGGCGGTGTTCGCCGTCGCCGGACTCGTGACGGCGGCGACACCGCGGGCGGAGGTGAGCCTCGCCGAGCAGACTCGTGCGGTGGCGCAGACCCTGCGCTGCCCGACGTGCCTCGGCGAGGACGTCGCGGACTCCGCGGCACCGCTCGCCGAGTCCATGCGGCTCGTCGTGGCCGAACAGCTCGCCGCGGGGGCGAGCCCCGCGCAGGTGCGCGCCTGGTTCGCGCAGCGCTACGGCGACGAGGTCCTGCTCGACCCGCCGGCGCGCGGCACCGGGTGGTTGCTGTGGCTCGTGCCGCTCGCGCTGCTCGCTGTCGCGAGCCTCGCCCTCGCGCGGCGCGGTGGGCCTTCGCACCGTGCGGCAGCGGGGTTGTTCGCCGTGCTGCTCGCCGGTGGCACGCTCGCCGTCGCCGTAGGTCCGCTCCGGGGTGAGGCGGCGCTCCGGGGCGAGGCTGGGTTGCCGGGCGAGGCTTCGCTCCGGGAGACGGCGTCGGCCCGGGAAGTGCTCGACGTGCTGGACGAGGCGGTGGCGCGGCGGCCCGGCGATGCGCGGCTGCGTGTGCTCCTCGCCGAGGAGCTGTGGCTCGCGGGGAACCACGAGGCGGCGGTCGAGCAGCACGCCGCAGCGGCCCGGCTCGCGCCCTTCGACCCGGACGTCGGCTTCGGCTACGCCGCGGCGCTGCTGCGCACGGGTCAGCGGGACGACGCGATCGAGGTGCTGCGCGCGACGGTCACCATGGGCGGCGGTCACGGCCCCTCGGCGGCGGTTCTGGAGCAGCTCGGGGTCGGGGCGCCATGAGGGTGCTCGCGTACGCCTGGTTCCTCGTCGTGCTGCTCGCGGGCGCCGTGGCGTGTGCGGGCACGCCCACGTCCGGTGGCACCACCATCGCGAGCGGCCAGGAGGAGGCCACCGACAGCGTGCGGATCGGCCTCACCGAGTGGTCCGTGCACACGTCGGCCGAGGCAGTGCGCCCGGGCGAGGTGAGCGTCCAGGTCACCAACGCCGGCGCGATGCAGCACGACGTGCTCATCCGTGGGGCCCTCGGTGTCTGGGGCACGCCGATGCTCGCGCCGGGCGCGCAGCACACCATGACGATCGAGACGCAGGCGGGGGAGCTGCTCGAGCTGCTGTGCACCGTGACGGGCCATGACGCGTTCGGCATGCGCGGCGAGCTCGCGGTGGCCGACGAGGCGCCGTCGTGAGCGCGGCGTCGACCCCCGCGGTTTCCCCATCCGCGGTGCCTCCGTCCGCGGTGCCATCCTCCGCGGGGCCACCCGATACAGAGCCGGACGGGGCCACCCGCCTCGCCCGCCGACCGCTGCTGCTTGCGGGCGCCGTCGCACTGACCCTGCTCATCCTCGGCCTCGTCCTCTCCGGGGCCACCGCACCGCGGCTCCTGGCGGACCCGGGACCGTTCGTGCGGTGGGGTCAGCCCGTCGTCGCCCTCGGGGCGCGGCTGGCCGGGGCCGTGGCCGTCGGGGGTCTCGTGCTGTGCGCCGTCGTGCTCCCGACCCGGTCACCGTCGTGGCGCCGCGCGGCCACGCTGAGCGCCGCAGCCGCTCTCACCTGGTCCTTCGTGCAGACGGCGGCACTCGTGCTCACTCATGCGGCACTGACGGGCGCCGGTGCCCTGCCGGGCGCGTACGCCGATCACCTCCTGGCCTTCGTGACGGGAGTGCCGTTGGGGAGCGCGCTGGGGTGGGTCGTGGTGCTCACGGCGGCGTGCGCGGTGGCCGCGGTCGTGGCGTCGGGCCGGGCGGGCGTCGTCGTCGCGCTCGTCCTCGCCCTGGCGAGCCTCGCCCCCACCGCGGCGGGCGGTCACGTGGCGGGCGCACCGTCGCACCAGCTGGCCGCGTCGTCGATGTGGCTCCACGTGTCGGCCGCGGCCGTGTGGGTCGGCGGGGTCGCGGTGCTCGTGGCGGTCGCGGGTGGTCTGCGCCACGACCTGGGTGCCGCGGGGTCACGGTTCTCCGCCGTCGCGGGGTGGTGCTTCGTGCTCGTCGCGGGCTCGGGCCTCGTCAACAGCATCGCGTGGGTCGACGACCCGCTCGCGGCGCTCGGGACGCCGTGGGGACTGCTGCTCGGTGCGAAGATCGTCGCCTTCGGGGTGCTCGGGGTCTTCGGCTGGTGGCACCGCCGCGTGACCCTGCCCGCCATCGCGGCGGCTTCGGTGGACCAGCCCCGTACCGGGCTGTTCGCCCGGGTGCTCGCCGTCGAGCTGACCGTCATGGCGGCCGTGTTCGGCGTCTCGGTGGCGCTCGGCACCACGGCGCCGCCACCCCTGCTCCCGGTCCCGGTGCCCATGCCGCCCGAGCCGTCGCTCGCGAGCTATCTCGCGCAGTCCAGCCCGGAGCCGCTGTTCCTCGCCGCCGCCGCGGCGGGTGTCGTGGTCTACCTGCGGTGGGTGCGTCGGCTCGCCCGCCGCGGTGACGCGTGGCCCGTGGGCCGCACCGTGAGCTGGCTCGTCGGCATGGCGGGCCTGGCCTGGGTCACGAGCGGCGGTCCGGCGGTCTACGCCGAGCTGCAGCTGAGCGGGCACGTGCTGCAGCACATGGTGCTCGTCGTCGTCCTGCCGATCTGCTACGTGCTCGCCGCCCCCGTCGGCCTTGCGCTGCGTGCCCTGCCGCGGCGCTCCGACGGATCGACGGGCCCGCGAGAGGCGCTGCTCGCGCTGCTGCACAGCCGATGGGCGCACTTCTTCGGGCACCCCGTGGTCGCCGCCCTGCACTTCGTCGTCGCCATGGCGGCGCTCTACCTCACGCCCCTGCTCGACCTCGCGCTGCGGGGACACCTCGCGCACGTGCTCATGGTCGTGCACCTCTCGCTCGTCGGCTACCTCTTCGTCAACGTGCTGATCGGCACCGATCCCGGGCCTCGCCGACCGCCGTACCCGCTGCGGCTCGTCCTGCTCGTCCCGGCCATGGTGTTCCACACCTTCTTCGGCCTGCTGCTCCTCTCGGGGCAGGTCCCGCTCGCCGACGCGCACTTCGCGGCCGTGGCACCACCGTGGGGCACGGATCTCGCCGCGGACCAGCAGGTGGCCGGTGCGATCGTCTGGTCGCTCGGGGAGGTGCCGGCGATCGGGCTCGCCCTCATCGTCGCGGCGGCCTGGTCGCGCCGGCACGAGCGCACCGAGCGGGGCTACGCCTCCGAGGGGGCGACGGAGCCGCCCGACGCGGGGGAGGCGGCCACGGCCGGGCCGTCGTGGCCGGGCAGCGACGGGTCGAGGTCGAACACCGGGGCCCGCAGGAGCGTGAGCGTCGCGAACCCCGCGGCGAGCAGCACCGCGTCGCTCCCCGAGTCGCCCCGCTCGGCGACGTCGGAGTAGGTGAGCTGCAGGTGCCCCTCGTCCACCTCGTGCACCATGCCCTGCACGACGCCGACGGCGGCCAGCGGCGCCTGACGTAGCCCCCGCACCTCGCCCGGGGGAACGTCGGGCACGTTGAGGTTGACGACCCGGTCGCGCAGGCCCGAGGCGAGGAGCCAGTCGAGCGCGGTTTCGACGTAGGGCACGGGTGTGTCCCAGTGCTGGGGGTCCGCGCTGGCGAGCGAGACGGCGATCCCCGGGATGTCGTGCGTGGTGCCCGTCAGGGGGGCGCCGACCGTCCCGGAGTGCAGCACGGCGTGCCCCGTGTTCTGGCCACGGTTGACGCCGGAGAGCACGAGGTCGGGCTTCTCGCCGAACCCGCCGTAGGCCGCGACGAACGTGATGAGCCCCGGCGTGGCCCGCACGCCGAACGAGGCCACGTCCGCCTCGAGGCCGGGGGGCTTGCGCTCCGTGACCATGAGCCGCCCGTCCGCCTCGGCGCCCGTGATCGAGGCGCTCGCCCCCGAGGACTCGCGCGCCGGTGCGGCGATGACGACGTCGAGGCCGCGCGCGAGCGCGATGCGGGCGAGCACCGTCAGCCCGGGGGAGTCGATGCCGTCGTCGTTGGTGATCAGGACTCTCACGTGGGGCCTCCGCGTGTGGTGGTCGGTCGGTCGGTCAGTCGGTCTGTCGGATGGTGACGTGGGGTGCGAAGCGCTCGATCTGCTCCCGCCTGCCGGTGCCGAGGCCGCGGCGGGTCACGTTGAGCGCCCCCGCCGCGGTGCCGAGGCGGACGGCGTCGAGCAGGTCCGCCCCGCGGGCGAGCCCGACGGCGATGCCCGCCGTCATCGAGTCGCCCGCACCCTGGTGGTTGAGGACGGTCACGGGCGGGCTGTGCACCTCGTGCACGGAACCGGCCGTGACGAGCAGGCCCGGGTCGGCCGCCCGCGAGACCATGACGGCGTGGGCCTCGTCGGGCTCCTCGGCGAGGGCGAGGAGCTCGCGGGCCGCGGCGACGAGGTCGCGTGGCGAGTCGCTCTCCGCGACGTCGGCGTCGAGCAGCTCCTCGTGGCTCATCTTGAGCACGTCGACGCCGGCGCCCGCCACGGCGAGCGCCGCCTCGCCCGACAGGTCGGCGACGACCCGGGTGTCGGAGCCGCGCAGGTCGGCGGCGAGCCGACCCAGGAAGTCCGGCGGCAGGAGCGAGGACGGGTCTGCACCCGTGAGGATGCACGCGTCCGCTCCCAGGGCCTCCACGAGCACGATGCCGTACAGGTCGTCGAGCTCGTGCCGGTCGAGGGCGGCGGGCAGCTGGACCGCGATCTCGCGGGGCTCGTCGCCGCGGTGGTCGTGGATGGTCGCGCCGTTGCCGCCGGCGTAGGGAGCGGCGCGCACCACGAGGTTCTCCTGCTCGGCGAGCAGGGAGGCTACGGCGCCCGACTCGCCACCGAACGGCCCGCACACCGTCACGCGCGCTCCGAGCGACCCGGCCATCCGCGCGACCCAGAGACCCTGACCTCCGGGATGGATGTGGACCTGAGGATCGTCCGTCCCGTTCCGTTGCTCGACCGTGATGGTGAGCCGCGGCACGGGAGCCAGCACGCACACGGTCGCCTCGGCCCCGCCCATCGCCACCTCCGTGGTCAGAGGACGCCGGTCGACGCCCTCGTCCGATTGTCGGTCGGATGGGCGGCGCGCGCGCGGCGAAGGCCCAGGTACGCGCGCTAGGAGGTGCCCACCAGGAACGCCGCGGCCTGCTCGAACGCGGCCGTGTGGGCGTCGACGTCGGCGTCCGTCGTCGCGGGGCTCATGAGTGCCATGTTGTGGAACGGGGTGAGCAGCACGCCGTGCGTGAGCGCCTGCAGGTGCAGGTACTGCTGGAGCGGGAAGTCGTCGTCGGCCGCGGCCTCGGCGCCGTCGCGTGGCGCCATCGGACCGAAGGCGTACTCGGCCCGCGCCCCGAGCTGCGTGACGTGCCACGGCAGGCCGGCGCCGTCGATGACGCCCTGCACGCCGGCGGTCCACCGGGTCGCGAGCCCGGCCATCGCGTCGAACGCGTCGTCGACGAGGACCTCGCCGAGGGTCGCGCGCGCGGCCGCGAGCGAGAGCGCGTTGCCGGCGAGGGTGCCCCCGATCCCGCCGATGTCGATTTGCTCGAGCTCGACCTTGCCCATCGAGGCGGCCGCGAGCTGCTCGGTCATGCCGAACGCGCCGATCGGCACGCCACCGCCGATCGTCTTGCCGACGACGACGGCATCCGGGTCGAGCCCCCAGGCACGGACCGCGCCCCCGGGCCCGGCGCACAGCGTGTGCGTCTCGTCGAGCACGAGGTACGTGCCGTGTCGCCGTGTGAGCCCGCGCAGCGCCTCGTGGAACCCCGGCTCGGGCAGGACGATGCCGATGTTCGTCAGGGCGGGCTCGGCGAGCACGGCGGCGACGTCACCGCGGCCGAGCGCGCGCTCGAGGGCCGCGACGTCGTTGAACGGGACGACGACGGTGGTCACGTCGAGGTCGACCGGCGGGCCGATGTTGCCGTGGCGTGCGACGACGGGACGTTCGCCGTCGGCGCCCGGCTCGCCGAGCGTCGCGAAGGTCTCGTCGACCGTGCCGTGGTAGCAGTGGTCGAAGACGAGCACCTTGGGGCGTCCCGTCGCGAAGCGTGCGTAGCGCAGGACGTGACGGTTGGCGTCGGTCGCGGTGAGCGTGAACTGCCAGCGCCGCACGGCCCCCGACGCCCCGGCGAAGCGGCGGGTCAGCTCGGACGCGACGGCCGCGGCGTCCGCCGTCGGCAGCATCGACGTGATCCCCCGCGCCGCCTGCGCGGCCACGGCCCGGGCGACGGCTTCGGGGGAGTGACCGCACATCGCTCCCGTGTCCCCGAGGCACAGGTCGACGTGTCGGGCGCCGTCGGCGCACGTGAAGTGTGCGCCGTGCGCCTCCGCGACGTGCAGCGGGAACGGCCCGGGCCACTTGGCCATCCAGCTCATCGGCACGCCACCCGGCATGTGCTCGCGCCCGAGCGCGGCGAGCTCGGCGCACCGCGGGTGCGCGGCGACGTACGCGGCCTCCTCGACGGCGATCCCTGCGGCGATGCGCTCTGCCGTGATCGGGCTGGTGCCGGTCACGCCGGCTCCCCGAGGACGACGGCCTCCACGACGTCGAACGCCTCGTCGAGCAGGCCGACGTCGATCACGAGCGGCGGCAGGAACCGCAGCACGTTGCCGTAGGTGCCGCAAGTGAGGACGAGCACCCCGCGTGCGGCGCACTCGCGGGCGATCCGGGCGGTCTCCGCGGCGTCCGGTTCGAGCCCTCGCTCGCCGTCGGACCCCGGGACGGTGATCTCGACCGCGAGCATCCCGCCGCGGCCGCGCACCTCGGCGATCTGCGGTGCCCGGTCGCGCAGCGCCTCGAGCCTCGTGCGCACCCGCTGCTCGATGACGAGCGCCCGTGCAGCCAGGTTCTCGCGCTCGTACAGGTCGATCGTCGCGAGGGCGGCGGCGCACGCGACGGGGTTGCCGCCGTACGTGCCGCCGAGACCGCCGGCGTGCACGGCGTCCATGAGCTCGGCGCGACCCGTGACTGCGGCGAGCGGGAGCCCGCCGGCGATGCCCTTGGCGGTCGTGACGAGGTCGGGGACCACATCCTCGTGCTCGCACGCGAACATCGCGCCGGTGCGTGCGAAGCCGGTCTGGATCTCGTCGGCGACGAAGACGATGCCGTGCTCGGTCGCCCACGCGGCGATCGTGGGCAGGAAGCCGGGCGCGGGGACGATGAACCCACCCTCGCCGAGGATCGGCTCGATGACGATCGCCGCGACCGTGTCGGCCCCGACCTGCTTGTCGATGACGGCGATCGCGCGGCGCGCCGCCTCCTCGCCCGTCATGCCTTCCGGGTCGCGCAGCGGATAGCTCACCGGGGCCCGGTACACCTCGCCGGCGAAGGGGCCGAACCCCGCCTTGTACGGCATGGCCTTGGCCGTCATCGCCATCGTGAGGTTCGTGCGGCCGTGGTAGGCGTGGTCGAAGACGACGACGGCGTCCCGACCGGTGGCCTTGCGCGCGATCTTGACGGCGTTCTCGACGGCCTCGGCACCGGAGTTGAGGAGCACGGAGCGCTTGTCGTGGTCTCCGGGAGTGAGCCGGGCGAGCGCCTCGCACACCGCGACGTACTCCTCGTACGGGCTCACCATGAAGCACGTGTGCGTGAAGTCCGCGGACTGCGCGGCGACCGCCGCCGTGACGGTGGGGGCGGCGTTGCCGACGGACGTCACGGCGATGCCCGAGCCCAGGTCGATGAACGTGTTCCCGTCGACGTCCTCGATGACGCCGCCCGAGGCGCGCGCGACGTAGACCCCGAGGACGCTCGAGACCCCCGCGGCGACGACGCCGGCACGGCGCGCGGCGATCTCGCGCGAGCGCGGTCCGGGCAGCTCGGTGGCGACGTGGCGGCGCTGCGGCACGGCGCCCGACGCGATAACGGTTGCGGATACTTCGGTCATGCTCGGAGGCTACGCCGGGATCCACGAGCAAGGTAGAGGTTTGGTGCGGATTTCGTCGTCGTCGTCGGTGGATCCTCACGGGGTACGTGACTTGTCCCCGCCGAGGGGGATGATGGACCCCGACTACTTCGTCCCCCGAGGAGCCCTCTTGCTGTTCGCCGTCGGCATCGTCATCTTCGTGGTCGGGCTCCTGGTCTCGATCGCGCTGCACGAGATCGGCCACATGGTCCCCGCGAAGCGCTTCGGTGTGCGCGTGAGCCAGTACATGGTCGGCTTCGGCCCCACGTTGTGGTCACGCACGCGCGGGGAGACCGAGTACGGGCTCAAGGCCATCCCGCTCGGGGGGTACGTGCGGCTCATCGGGATGTATCCCACGGCCGAGGCCGTGGACGCCAAGCCGCGCGCGGGCCGGATCGCCGAGCTCGTCGAGGCCGCGCGGGAGGCCTCCGCGGCGGAGATCCGACCGGGGGAGGACAACCGGGCGTTCTACCGGCTGTCCGCCCCCAAGAAGCTCGTCGTGATGCTCGGCGGGCCCGTCATGAACCTCGTGCTCGCGTTCGTGCTGCTCGGGATCGCCTTCTCGGGCATCGGCATCGTCGGCGTCACGACGACGGTCGGTGCGCTCTCCGACTGTGTCGCGCCGTCCGCCGCGCACGAGTGCGGGCCGGACGACGCCGCGGCACCCGCCAAGGCCTCCGGGATGCAGCTGGGGGACACGATCGTCTCCTTCGACGGCGAGGTGGTGACGGGCTGGGCCGACCTCGCCGAGCGGATCCGCGAGTCGGGCGGCCGCCCCGTTCCCGTCGTCGTCCAGCGCGACGGCACCGACGTGACCCTCGAGCTGACCCCGGCCCTCGTGGAGCGGGCCGTCACCGGACCGGACGGTGCACCCGCGCTCGACGCCGCGGGCGAACCCGTGACCGCGGAGGTCGGCTTCCTCGGCGTCACGCCCACCGCCGAGCTGCAGCCGCAGCCGCTCACCGCGATCCCGCCGGTCTTCGCGACCGCCACGTGGGAGACCGTGAAGGTCGTCTTCACCCTTCCCGTCAAGCTCGCCGACGTCGTGCGAGCGACGTTCGGCGGCGGTGAGCGGGACACCTCCTCGGTCATCGGCATCGTGGGTGTCGGCCGGATCGCCGGCGAGGCGGCGTCCGTGCCCGCCGACGATGTGGGGATGGCCGAGCGCGCCGCGTTCCTGCTGAGCCTGCTCGCCTCGCTCAACCTCGCGCTCTTCGCCTTCAACCTCATCCCGCTCGTGCCGCTCGACGGGGGGCATGTCGTCGGCGCGCTGTGGGAAGGCGCCAAGCGCCAGCTCGCGCGGCTGCGCGGCCTCGCACCGCCGCGGCCCGCCGACACGGCGCGCATGGCCCCGCTCGCGTACGCCGTCTTCGTCGTGCTCGCAGGGATGGGGCTCCTGCTCATCTACGCGGACCTCGTGCGTCCCGTGAGCCTGGCCGGTTGAGAGCGGGGGATAATGCCATGGTGAGTGTTCCCATCAGCCTCGGTATGCCCGAGGCGCCCGTGCCCGTCCTCGCCCCCCGTCGCACGACGCGAAAGATCCGGGTCGGCAAGGTCGAGGTCGGTGGCGACGCCCCGGTCTCCGTGCAGTCGATGACGACGACGCCGACGACGAACATCAACGCGACCCTGCAACAGATCGCCGAGCTGACGGCCACAGGCTGCGACATCGTGCGCGTCGCGGTACCGACGCAGGACGACGCCGACGCGCTGACGGCGATCGCCCACAAGTCGCAGATCCCCGTCATCGCGGACATCCACTTCCAGCCCAAGTACGTCTTCGCGGCGATCGACGCCGGGTGCGCCGCCGTCCGGGTCAACCCCGGCAACATCCGCAAGTTCGACGACCGGGTGGGGGAGATCGCCAAGGCTGCGGCCGACGCGGGGACGTCGCTGCGCATCGGCGTCAACGCGGGGTCGCTCGACCCGCGGCTGCTCGCGAAGTACGGCAAGGCCACGCCGGAGGCGCTCGTCGAGTCGGCCGTGTGGGAGGCCTCGCTCTTCGAGGAGCACGACTTCCACGACTTCAAGATCTCCGTCAAGCACAACGACCCCGTCGTCATGGTGCGCGCCTACGAGCTGCTCGCCGAGCGCGGGGACTGGCCGCTGCACCTCGGTGTCACCGAGGCCGGCCCGGCCTTCCAGGGCACGATCAAGTCCGCGACCGCCTTCGGGGCGCTGCTCTCGAAGGGCATCGGCGACACGATCCGTGTCTCGCTGTCCGCACCGCCCGTCGAAGAGGTCAAGGTCGGCATCCAGATCCTGCAGTCGCTCAACCTGCGCCCCCGCAAGCTCGAGATCGTCTCGTGCCCCTCGTGCGGCCGCGCCCAGGTGGACGTCTACTCGCTCGCCGAGCGCGTCACCGCGGGGCTCGAGGGCCTCGAGGTGCCGCTACGCGTCGCCGTCATGGGCTGCGTCGTCAACGGTCCCGGCGAGGCCCGCGAGGCGGACCTAGGGGTCGCGTCCGGCAACGGCAAGGGCCAGATCTTCGTCAAGGGCGAGGTCATCAAGACCGTGCCGGAGGCGCAGATCGTCGAGGTCCTCATCGAGGAGGCGATGCGCCTCGCGGAGCAGATGGAACCCGCCGAGGGCGCCGCACCCGTCGTCTCCGTCTCCTGATCCGCTCAACTCCGGCGCGGTACGGCACGTCACCGTCGGGTCATCTGGTGCAGAATCCAAGCATGGGACGATGGCGTGCCCCGCTCCTGAGCGGCAGATCGGTCGGTGGCCGGGTCCTGACCGATGCCGATGTCGGTGAGGCGTTGCGCGTGTGCGCCCAGGTGCCCGTCGACTCCGTGCTCGCCGCCGCAAGGATCGCGACCGCCGGCGAGGTGGGCCTGCGCCGGGCCGGAGGCACCCTGTGGGGCTTCGAGCGGGACGGCGAGCTCGTCGCAGTGTGCTGGTCGGGGGCCAACCTCGTCCCCGTCGTGCCCCCGGGTGCCGAGGACGCCATCCCCGCCTTTGCCAGGCTCGCCCGCTCCGCGTCACGGCGCTCCTCGTCGATCGTGGGGGAGCGCGCTGCCGTGCTCGGGCTGTGGGAGCTGCTCGCGAGCCACTGGCCCGAGCCGCGCGAGATCCGCTCCGAGCAGCCGTCCCTCGTCATCGACGGCGAACCGCTCGCCATGGCGGACCCCGCCGTGCGGCGCACGCACCCGGACGAGTACGAGGCCGTGCTGCCCGCGTGCGTCGCGATGTTCACCGAGGAGGTCGGCTACTCGCCGGCGTCGGGGCCGTCGGGTCCCTACGAGGTGCGCGTGCGCCATCTCATCTCCCAGGGGCGCTCGTTCGCCAGGTTCGACGGCGGGACACCTGCGTCGGTGCTCTTCAAGGCGGAGGTCGGGGCGCTCGCGGGCGGGGTGGCGCAGGTCCAGGGCGTGTGGGTGCGCCCCGACAGGCGCGGCGAGGGCCTCGCGGTCGCCGGGATGTCCGCCGTCGTCCAGCACGTGCGCCGCACGATGGCCCCGACCGTCTCGCTCTACGTCAACGACTTCAACGCCCCGGCCCTCGCCGCCTACCGCCGCGTCGGCTTCCGCCAGACGGGCACCCACGCCACCGTCCTCTTCTGACCCGCCCCACGGGTGGGCGGCGGGGTCAGCGGAGGAGCCTGGACATGCGGCGGTCGGCGAGGATCTTGCCGTCCGTCTGGCACGTGGGGCAGTACTGCAGGGCGGAGTCGGCGAAGGACACCTCGCGGACGGTGTCGCCGCACGGCTCGCCGTCCCAGCCACCGCACGGCTCGCCCGCACGGCCGTGCACGCGCATCCCGCGGCGCTTGGCGTCCTTGAGCTGTGCCGCCGGTCGACCCGACGCGGTGTCGACGGCGGCCCGCAGCACGCCGACGACGGCGGCGTGCAACCGCTCGGTGCGCGCGACGTCGAAGGTCGACGTCAGGGCGAACGGGCTCGTCCGGGCCACGAGCAGGATCTCGTCGGAATAGGCGTTGCCGATCCCGGCGATGGTCCGCTGCTCCCTGAGCAGCCCCTTGACCTGCTGGTTGCGCGCGGCGAGGAGCTCGCCCAGCCGCGCGGGCGTGAAGTCCGGCGAGAGCGGCTCCACCCCGAGGGTCGCGATCGCCTCGACGTCCTCGGCCCGTCGCACGACGTGGACAGCGAGCCGCTTGCGCGTGCCGGCCTCCGTGAGGTCGAACCCCGAGCCGTCGTCGAGCCGCACCCGCAAGGCGATCGGGTGGTTGCCGAACCGGATCCGGGTCGCGGGCACGGCGTCGTACCAGCGCAGCCATCCGGCCCGCGCGAGGTGGAACGCCAGCACGAGACCGCCGTCGTCGGCCACCGCCTGGAGGGTGAGCCACTTGCCCCGCCGCCCCGCCCTCGCCACGCGCGCTCCCTCGAGGTCCGCGGGCCCGGGCGAGAATGTCCGCACGGCAGAGATCGCACCGACCTCGACGCCGACGACGGTCCGCCCCATCGACCGGTCGGCGACGAAGCGTGCGAGGGCCTCCACCTCGGGCAGCTCGGGCATGGCACCATTCTGCGCCCACTAGGCTGGCCCGCATGCTCCGGATGTCCACCCTGTTCCTGCGCACGCTGCGCGAAGACCCCGTCGACGCGGAGGTCGCCTCCCACCGCCTCCTCGTCCGAGCCGGCTACATCCGCCGCGCGGCGCCCGGCATCTACTCCTGGCTCCCGCTCGGCCTGCGCGTCCTCGCGAAGATCGAGGCCGTCGTGCGCGAGGAGATGGAGGCGATCGGCGCCCAGGAGGTGCACTTCCCGGCGCTCCTGCCGAAGGAGCCCTACGAGGCGACGGGCCGCTGGACGGAGTACGGGCCCAACATCTTCCGCCTCAAGGACCGCCGTGAGAACGACTACCTGCTCGCTCCCACGCACGAGGAGATGTTCACGCTCCTCGTGAAGGACCTGTACTCCTCGTACAAGGAGCTGCCCCTCGCGCTGTTCCAGATCCAGACGAAGTACCGCGACGAGGCCCGCCCCCGTGCCGGCCTCATCCGCGGGCGCGAGTTCATCATGAAGGACGCGTACTCCTTCGACGTCGACGACGAGGGCCTCGCGGCCTCCTACGAGCGCCAGCGCGGTGCGTACGAGCGCATCTTCGACCGCCTCGGGCTCGAGTACGTCACGGTCGCGGCGACGTCGGGCGCCATGGGGGGCTCGCGTTCGGAGGAGTTCCTGACGCCGACGGCGATCGGCGAGGACACGTTCGTCCGCTCGCCCGGGGGCTACGCGGCGAACGTCGAGGCCGTCGTCACCCCGGTCCCCGAGCCCATCCCGTTCGACGGCCTGCCCGACTCCCACGTCGAGGACACCCCGGACACCCCCACGATCGACACCCTCGTCGACCACGCGAACGCGCACTTCCCGCGCGTGGACCGGCCGTGGACGGGGGCGGACACCCTCAAGAACGTCGTCGTCGCCCTGCGCCAGCCGGACGGCACGCGCGAGCTGCTCGTCGTCGGTCTGCCCGGTGACCGCGAGGTCGACGCGAAGCGGCTCGAGGCCGCCGTCGCGCCCGCCGAGGTCGAGGTCGCCACGGACGAGGACCTCAAGGCGCGTCCCGAGATCGTCAAGGGCTACCTCGGCCCCGCCGTGCTCGGTCCCAACGCCCCCACGGACGCCGACGGCGCCTCGACGGGCGTGCGTTACCTGCTCGACCCGCGGGTCGTCCCCGGCACGCGCTGGATCACGGGTGCGAACGAGCAGGGCCGACACGTCTTCGACCTCGTCGCGGGCCGTGACTTCGTGGCCGACGGCGTGGTCGAGGCCGCCGAGGTGCGCGCCGGTGACCCCGCCCCGGACGGCTCGGGACCGCTCGAGCTCGCGCGCGGCATCGAGATCGGCCACATCTTCGCGCTCGGGCGCAAGTACGCCGAGGCGCTCGGGCTCAAGGTGCTCGACCAGAACGGCAAGGCCGTCACGGTCACGATGGGCTCCTACGGCGTCGGCGTGTCGCGCGCGCTCGCGGCGCTCGCCGAGGCGAACCACGACGACGCGGGGCTCGTGTGGCCCGCGCACGTCGCGCCCGCCCACGTGCACATCGTCGCGACGGGCCGGGACGCGGACGTGTTCGAGGCCGCCGAGAGGCTCGCGCGCTATCTCGACCACCGCGGCGTCGAGGTCATCTACGACGACCGTCCGAAGGTCTCGCCCGGCGTGAAGTTCGCCGATGCCGAGCTGCTCGGTGTGCCGCTCATCGTGGTGGTGGGCAAGGGCCTCGCGAACGGCACCGTGGAGGTGCGTCCGCGTGCGGGCGGCGAGACGCGCCACGTCGTCGTCGACCACGCGGGCGAGACGGTTGCCGGGCTCGTCAAGGAGCTCCTCGCTCGCTGAGCGTGCGACGGGACTCGGCGGGTCGGCCGAGCCGGACTCCCGCGGCCCCGGCCGTCCGGCCGCGGCCTCGGCGGCTTCAGTCGAGCCCGGGCAGCACGCCGGGAGCCTGGCCCCACCGCCGGGCCGACTCGGCGGCGAGGGTGTGCAGCTCGGCGAGCTCGGCGCGCCCTCCTGCGTCGGCGAGCGCGACGAGCGCAGCGTAGCTCGTCACGAGCGCGTCCTCGAGGCTCGCCCCGAGCTCCTTGCGCGACTCCTCGGTGTCCGCCGTGCCGCCGAGCGCGTAGCTGACCGACCTCGGATCGAGCCCCGGGTCGGTGAGTCCCGCGAGCCGCACCCACGCGTCCGACGTCGCCCGGTGTCGGGTCGCGGCCGCGAGGGCGCGGTTGCGGATCGTGCCCTCGGGGGAGCGGGCGGCGATGATCTCGAACGCGAACCCTGCTTGGTCCTCGGCGACGGCGACGGCGGCGAGGTCGGCGGACCCGACTCCCGCGGGCAGCACGGTCGGCAGTCCGGTACCGCCGAGCGCCGGCCGGTCGATGTCGAGGGTGCGCGCGAGGGCGTCCGCGGCGAGCAGGCGTGACGTGCCGACGACGGCGAGGAGCTGGGCGAGCGGAGCATCCTCGAGCCGGTCGGCGGCGCCACGGGCGGCAGCGGCGGCCTCGGCGAGGCGCACCACGAGATCGTGCGGGCTGACCGGATCGACCGGCGCCTCGTCGTCGGCCCCCTCGTCGTCGGCGTCCTCGTCGCCGTCCTCGACCTCGTCGCCCTCCAGCTCGGACTCGTCCGTCGTGGCGGGGTCGATGACGCCGCCCTCCTCGGTGGAGTACACCCCGCCGAGCGCCTCGACGTGCTCGTCGGAGGTGAGCCTGATGCGCTCGAGCACCGCGAAGAGCGACTCGTCGAGGGTGGCCTCGCCCGCTGCGGCCGCGTCCCGAGCGAGCTCCGCGGACGTGACGGCGGCCTCCTGGCGCACGACCTCGAGCGGACCCGGGACGGGCGCCGGGGGCGGCGGGGTCTCGACCCGGACACCGCAGCCGGTGAGCGCGAGGGCGGCGACGGCGAGGGTCGTGGCACGCCCGAGCCGCGAGCGTGGCCGGGCGGGGGAGCGGGGCGGGCTGACGACATCCATCCCGGCGATCCTGCCACGAGGAGGGCACTGTGCCGGGCTTTGGTTAGGCTGGGTCGCGAACACACATCAACACCGGTGCGCAGCGGCGGTCCGGGGGAAAGAAGGAGCGATCATGTCCTCGCCGTCGAAGGCTGAGCGAGTGCGGGATGTGGTCGCCCCCGCCGTGAGCGGCGCGGGCCTGTTCCTCGAGGACGTCACCGTCCACCCCGCCGGCAAGCGCACCCTCGTGCGGATCACCGTCGACCTCGAGGCCGATCAGGACGGCGCCCTCGGGCTCGACGCGATCGCGGACGTCGCCCGCGCCGTCGGCGATGCCCTCGAGGCCGCCGACGTCATCCGCGGCGAGCACGTGCTCGAGGTCTCGAGTCCGGGCACGGACCGGCCCCTGACCGAGCCGCGGCACTTCGCCCGCGCCCGCGGCCGCCTCGTGACGCTCACGCTGACCGACGGCACCCAGACGGGCGGGCGCGTGGTCGCGGCGGACGAGGGCTCCGTGGCGCTCGAGGACGGCCGCAGCGTGCCGCTCACGCAGATCGCGCGCGGCCAGGTCGAGGTCGAGCTGAACCGGCTCGACGACGCACAGTTCGACGACACCGAGCTCGACGAGTCCGAGCTCGACGACGGGGAGGCGTGACATGCATATCGACCTGTCGGTCCTGCACCACCTGGAGCGGGAGAAGGACATCAAGTTCGAGGTCCTCGTCGCGGCCATCGAGCAGGCCCTGCTGTCCGCCTACCACCGCACGCCGGGCGCCCACCAGCAGGCTCGCGTCGAGCTCGACCGCTCGACGGGGGACGTCACCGTGTGGGCCGTGAGCGAGGAGGACGAGGAGGCGGGCACGCCCGTCGAGTTCGAGCACACGCCCGAGGGCTTCGGCCGGGTCGCGACGGCGACGGCGCGCCAGGTGATCGTGCAGCGCCTGCGCGACGCCGAGGACGACCAGGTGCTCGGCATGTTCCGCGGCAAGGAGGGCGAGCTGCTCGCCGGCACGATCCAGCAGGGCCGCGACCCGCGTACGGTGCTCGTCGAGGTGGGCGGCGTCGAGGCCGTGCTCCCGGCGCACGAGCAGGTGCCCACCGAGGACTACACCCACGGTGAGCGGCTGCGCGCCTACGTCCTCGAGGTCGCACGCGGATTCAAGGGCCCGCAGATCACGCTGAGCCGCACGCACCCCGGTCTCGTGCGCAAGCTCTTTGCGCTCGAGGTCCCGGAGATCGCCGACGGCACCGTCGAGATCACGGCGCTCGCCCGCGAGGCCGGCCACCGTTCGAAGGTCGCGGTGCGCTCGACCGTCTCGGGCGTGAACGCGAAGGGTGCGTGCATCGGCCCGATGGGTGCCCGGGTGCGGGCCGTCATGGCCGAGCTCCACGGCGAGAAGATCGACATCGTCGATCACAGCGACGACCCCGCCGAGATGGTCGCGCACGCGCTGTCGCCGGCACAGGTGATCTCCGTCACCGTCGTCGACGAGGAGGCCCGCGCGGCGCGCGTCGTCGTCCCCGACTTCCAGCTCTCCCTCGCGATCGGCAAGGAGGGGCAGAACGCCCGCCTCGCCGCGAAGCTCACGGGTTGGCGCATCGACATCCGGCCCGACACGCAGGTCGACGACGACGCCGACGAGGGCGACGCCGCCACGCCAGCGACCGAGGAGTAACGGCCGGTGGGCCGGGACGGTAGACTGTCCGAGGCCGGATCGCGATCTCGGCACTTCGATCAAGCACCTGAGCACCTGGGCCCCGGCCCGGTACGCACGTGCGTCGGGTGCAGGGAGCGGGATCTCGTCACTCGCCTGGTGCGCGTGGTGCTGGCCGACGCCGCAGCGGGACCTCCCGCGGTCGTCGTCGACCTGGCACGACGCCTCCCGGGCAGGGGTGCTTGGTTGCACCCCGAGCTGAGGTGTCTCGACCAGGCGGAGCGTCGCCGGGCGTTCACCCGGGCCCTGCGCGCTGCAGGGTCGGTGGACCTCCGTGCGGTGCGCGCCCAGATCGAGGAGCTGACGCAGGACACGGCCCCTGGCTCCAGCCAGGGGTGACGCACGACCGTCGACAGAGAGCGGGTACACAGCGATGGCTGCCCGATGACTACCGATCGATGGACGACTCAGCGATGAGCGACCAGCGATGAACACGCACTAACGACGGTCCGACCCTGTCCGGGCGGACCGAGACAGGAGAGATGTGGCTAAGGTCCGCGTCTACGAGCTCGCGAAAGAGCTCGGACTCGAGAGCAAGACCCTCATGGCAAAGCTCGGCGAGCTGGGCGAGTTCGTCCGTTCGCCGTCATCCACCATCGAACCGCCGGTCGTCCGCCGACTGCGCGAGATCTACCCTGCTCCGGCCGAGAAGCCCGCGCAGGAGCCGAAGGCGGCCAAGAAGGCCGCCGCGAAGCCGGCGCCTGCGCCTGCCCCGGCACCGGAGGAGCCCATGCCGGCTCCCGCCCCGGCGCCAGAGCCCGCGCCCGTGGCTCCCGCGGAGCCGGAGGCCCCGGCCGCCCAGGAGCCCGCAGCGGAGGCCGCGCCCGGCGCGCGTCCCGGTGCGCCCCGTCCCGGCGCGCCGCGCCCGGGCAACAACCCCTTCGCGCCCAGCCAGGGCATGCCCCGTTCCGGAGACGCGCCGCCCCGCCCGGGTGGCCCACGCCCCGGTGGTCCGCGTCCCGGTGCGCCGCGCCCGGGCAACAACCCGTTCGCGCCGAGCCAGGGCATGCCCCGGCCCGGCGGTTCGCGTCCCTCGCCCGGTGCGATGCCCGGGCGTTCGCCCGCGGCCGCTCGCGGCGGTGTCCAGCCAGCAGGCGCCCCGGGTCGTACCGGTGGTGGCGGCGGCGGTGGCGGCCGTCCCGGTGGCGGCGGTCCCGGTGGTGGCCGTCCCGGTGGCGGCGGTGGCCCCGGTGGTCCCGGTGGCGGTGGCGGCGGCTTCGCCGGTCGCGGCCGTCCCGGTGCCGGCGGCCGTGGCTCGACGCAGGGTGCCTTCGGCCGCGCGGGTGGCAAGCCCGTGCGCGGTCGCAAGTCCAAGCGCGCCAAGCGCCAGGAGTTCGAGCAGATGCAGGCGCCGTCGCTCGGTGGCGTCCACGTCCCCCGCGGCGACGGTTCCACCGTCGTACGGCTGCGGTTCGGCTCCTCGCTCAACGACTTCGCCGACAAGATCGACGCGAACCCCGCGAGCCTCGTGACCGTGCTCTTCCACCTCGGTGAGATGGCCACGGCGACGCAGTCGCTCGACGAGGACACGTTCGGCACGCTGGCCGCGGAGCTCGGCTACATCGTCGAGATGGTCTCGGCCGAGGAGGAGGACCGCGAGCTGCTCGGGTCCTTCGACATCGACCTCGAGGCCGAGCTCGAGGCGGACGACGAGCACCTGCAGCCGCGTCCGCCCGTCGTCACCGTCATGGGTCACGTCGACCACGGAAAGACCAAGCTCCTCGACGCCATCCGGTCCACGGACGTCGTCGCGGGCGAGGCCGGCGGCATCACCCAGCACATCGGTGCCTACCAGGTGCGTCACGAGCACGAGGGCGTCGACCGCGCACTGACCTTCATCGACACCCCGGGCCACGAGGCGTTCACCGCCATGCGTGCCCGTGGTGCGCAGGTCACCGACATCGCGATCCTCGTGGTCGCGGCCGACGACGGCGTGATGCCCCAGACGATCGAGGCGCTCAACCACGCCCAGGCGGCCGGTGTGCCGATCGTGGTCGCGGTGAACAAGGTCGACAAGGAGGGTGCGAACCCCGCGAAGGTGCGCCAGCAGCTCACCGAGTACAACCTCGTGGCCGAGGAGTACGGCGGCGACACGATGTTCGTCGACGTCTCGGCGCGCGAGCGGATGGGCATCGACGAACTGATCGAGGCCGTCCTCCTCACGGCGGACGCTGCCCTCGACCTCACGGCCAACCCGGACCGTGACGCCCGCGGTGTCGCGATCGAGGCGAACCTCGACAAGGGGCGCGGTGCCGTCGCGACGGTGCTCGTCCAGACGGGCACGCTGCGCGTCGGCGACGCGATCGTCGCCGGTACGGCCCACGGCCGTGTCCGCGCGATGTTCGACGAGCACGGCGCCACGGTCGTCGAGGCGACCCCGGCGCGACCGGTGCTCGTCCTCGGTCTCACGTCCGTGCCGAGCGCGGGGGACACGTTCCTCGTCGCCTCGGACGACCGTACGGCGCGTCAGATCGCCGAGAAGCGCGAGGCCGCCGAGCGTGCTGCCCTCCTGGCCAAGCGTCGCAAGCGCATCAGCCTCGAGGACTTCACCCAGGCGCTCCAGCTCGGCAAGGTCGAGACGCTCAACCTCGTCCTCAAGGGCGACGTCTCCGGTGCCGTCGAGGCGCTCGAGGATGCGCTGCTCAAGATCGACGTCGGCGAGGAGGTCGCCCTGCGCGTCATCCACCGTGGCGTCGGTGCGATCACGCAGAACGACGTCAACCTGGCGACGGTGGACTCGGCGATCATCATCGGGTTCAACGTCAAGTACGCCGAGCGCGTCGAGGACCTCGCCGAGCGCGAGGGTGTCGACGTGCGCTTCTACTCGGTCATCTACCAGGCGATCGACGACGTCGAGGCTGCGCTCAAGGGCATGCTCAAGCCCGAGTACGAAGAGGTGCAGCTCGGTGCCGCCGAGATCCGCGAGGTGTTCCGCTCCTCGAAGTTCGGCAACATCGCGGGCTCGATCGTGCGCAGCGGGGAGATCCGCCGCAACGCCAAGGCACGCGTGCTGCGCGGTGGCAACGTCGTGGGGGATAACCTCACGGTCGAGTCGCTGCGCCGGTTCAAGGACGACGCGACCGAGGTTCGCGAGGGCTTCGAGTGCGGTATCGGGCTCGGCTCCTTCAACGACCTCGAGACCGGGGACGTCATCGAGACCTTCGAGCTTCGCGAGAAGCCCCGTGCCTGATCGGAGCATGCGATGAGCGAGCAGAAGATCCGCGGCCGCAAGGTCGCCGACCGGATCCGGGTGATCGTCGCGGAGCTGCTCGAGCGGCGGGTCAAGGACCCGCGGCTCGGCTTCGTGACCGTCACCGAGGTCCGGGTCACGGGTGACCTCCAGCACGCCTCGGTGTTCTACACCGTGCTGGGGTCCGACGAGGACCGGGACGCGACGACGGCGGCGCTCGAGAGCGCGAAGGGGCTCATCCGGTCGGAGGTCGGGCGACAGCTCGGCCTGCGGCTGACCCCGACGATCGAGTTCATCCTCGACGCGCTCCCGGATACGGCCAAGCACCTCGAGGAGGCGCTGCGGGCCGCGGCGGAACGCGACGCGGAGCTGGCCGAGCTCGCCGCCGGGGCGACCCCCGCCGGCGACGCCGACCCGTACCGCAAGCCGGCCCGGGACGACGACGAGACCGAGTGAGCGATCGCTCGGGCAGCCCGGGGCGCGTCAGCGCGCCGGACGGCGTCGTCGTCGTCGACAAGCCCGCGGGATGGACGAGCCATGACGTGGTCGCCCGGATGCGTCGCCTCGCGGCGACGCGCCGGGTGGGCCACGCCGGCACGCTCGACCCCATGGCCACGGGCGTGCTCGTGCTCGGCGTGGGTCGGGCCACGAAGCTGCTCACGTACGTCGTCGGCGCGGACAAGGAGTACCTCGCCACGGTGCGGCTCGGCGTCGCGACGACGACGGACGACGCGGAGGGCGAGATCGTGTCCGCCGACGGCGCGCCGGCGGTGGACCCTGCCGCGCTCGACGCGTCCGTTCGCGTCCTGACCGGTCCCATCGAGCAGGTGCCGAGCGCCGTGAGCGCGATCAAGGTCGACGGCAAGCGTGCCTATGCCCGTGTGCGTGCGGGGGAGCAGGTCGAGCTCGCGGCACGGCCGGTCACGGTCTCGCGCTTCGACGTGCTCGAGGTGCGAGCCGCCCGCACCGAGGACGGCACGGCGGTGACCGACGTCGACGTCCTCGTCGAGTGTTCCTCCGGCACCTACGTGCGGGCGCTCGCCCGCGACGTCGGCACGGCGCTCGGTGTCGGCGGTCACCTCACGGCGCTGCGGCGCACGCGCGTGGGCGGCTACGGCCTCGACGTCGCGCGCACGCTCACCGAGCTCGAGGCCGGCGTCGAGGTGCTGCCGCTCGCCGTCGCGGCCCGCGCGATCCTCCCGGCGCGCGAGCTGAGCGCCGACGAGGCCCGCGAGCTGTCCTTCGGCCGACCGCTCGTGCTCGACCCGGTACTGCGCGGCACGCGCGAGGTGCCCGTGGCGGCCTTCGCACCCGACGGGACGCTCGTGGCGCTCCTCGCGGACGCGGAGGGCAAGGCGAGGCCCGTGCTCGTGCTCGCCGCAGCGTAGCTAGACGCGCATCGTCAGCAGGTACGTCAGGTACACGCCGTACAGGGCCATGAAGCCGATGCCCTCGGCCCGGGAGACGCGTCGGCCCGAGTAGAACACGGGCACGCACAGCAGGGACACGGCGACCATGACGGGCAGGTCGATGCGCATGAGGTCGGGCTCGACGGCGATACCGCCAGCCGGGACAGCGGCCGTGATGCCGAGGATAAGCAGCAGGTTGAAGACGCTGCTGCCGAGCAGGTTGCCGACGGCGATGTCCCGCTCGCCCCGCACGGTCGACACGATCGTCGTCACGAGCTCGGGGGCCGAGGTGCCGATCGCGACGATCGTCAGACCGATGACGGCTTCGGAGATGCCCTGGGCCCGGGCGAGGCCCGTGGCGCCGTCGACGAGCAGGTCCGCGCCGATCACGACGATCACGATGCCCACCAGCAGGAGCGCCCCGTGCCACGCGAAGCGCGACGGTGTCTCCGGGGCATCGGGCTGCGTGCCGTACTCGCGGTCGTACTCCTGTTTGACGAAGGGGCGTTCGCGGCGCGCGATGCGCACGATCACGAGGGTGTAGACGATCGCGAGCGCGACGAGGAGCAGGCCGTCGGCGCGTGAGATCGACCCGCCCCACGCCAGGACGGCGACGAGCACGGCGGCGCCGACCATGACGGGCAGGTCGAGCCGGAGCGTCTGGGTGTGCATCGCGAGCGGGCGCAGCGCGGCGCTCAGCCCGAGGATGAGGAGCAGGTTGACGACGTTGGTCCCCGCGATGTTCCCGATCGCGAGCGAGCCGTTGCCCTGGACTGCGGCCTCGATGCCGACGGCGAGCTCCGGGGTGGAGGTACCGATCGACACGACCGTGACACCGATGATGATCGGGGCGACTCCGAGCCCGGCGGCGACCCGGCTCCCGCCGCGGACGATGAGCTCGGCGCCGACGATGAGCGCCACGAGGCCGAGCAGGATGAGGAGGGCATCGGGCACGGCCAGAGCCTACGGCAGAGGGCACGAGTCGCGAGAAAGCGCATTCTCGGAGTCCTGTCCGAAATGTAAGCGATTACCCTTCCGAATCGATTTGAGAAATCGGTACAAAGGCAGCGAACCGCTGCTAGGTTCCGCGGTGTCGGTGAGATCGGACAGCGGCTTCCACAGTGGTGTGGGAGCGCTCCTAAGCGAGGAGACACCGTGGTTTCTTCTAGTTCGAGATCTGTCATTCCGCGCCGGGCGGTGGCACTCGCCGCCGCGGGCGCGCTTCTGGTCACGGGGGTCGGGCCCGCTGGGGCCGCCTCGATCGCCTCGGGAGACTTCGAGTCGGGCAACGAGGGCTGGTACTCCTACGGACCCGGGGTCGAGAGCGAGGTCGTCGACGGCGAGCTCTGCACGACGGTCCCGGCCGGGACCGCCAACCCGTGGGACGCGGCGGTCCAGCTCGACGGGGTCGGCCTCGTGGTGGGTCAGGACTACGTCCTGTCGTTCGACGCCCACGGCACCCTGAGCACCTCCATCACGGCTCAGGTCGGCAACTGGCCGCACTCGGCCGGCTTCGGCGTCGCTGTCGGCCCGGACGTCGACAGCTACGAGTACTCGTTCACGTTCGACCCGCGCGGCAACGACGGCGCTACGATCGAGCTCGGTGAGACGGCGACGGGCCCGCTCGGGTTCCAGATCGGTGGCAAGGCCTCCGACTTCGTCTTCTGCCTCGACAACGTCTCGCTCCGCGACGCGGAGAGCGAGCTGCTGCCGCAGCCGAGTTTCGTCCCCGACCTCGAGGGCAACCTCACGGGCGGCTGGGGTCTGACGGGCGGCATCTCGTACGTCATCACCGACGGTGTGCTGTGCATCGACCAGCCCGCCGGCAGCACCAACCCGTGGGACGTCAACCTGACGTTCAACGGGCTCGCGATCGAGGAAGGTCAGAACTACGTGCTGTCCTTCAGGGCGAGCGCGACACCTGGTCAGACCCCGCGTGTCCTCATCGGCGAGAACGGCGGCGGCTACCGCACCGTGATCGACGAGAGCCCCGTGGTCGGCACCGAGCTGACCGCGTACTCGTTCCCGTTCACGGCCGGTCTGAGCTTCCCGGCCGAGACGTCCGCGGGCGGGCCCTACGAGGGCCAGGTCGCGTTCCAGATCGGCAAGTCGGCCGCGTACACGTTCTGCGTCACGGACGTCTCGCTCGTCACGAGCGCCGCACCGCCACCGCCGTACGAGCCGGAGACGGGCCCGCGCGTGCGCGTGAACCAGCACGGCTACCTCCCGTTCGGCCCCAAGAACGCGACCGTCGTCACCGACGCCGCCGCGGGTCTGCCGTGGCAGCTCCTCGACTCCTCCGACGCCGTCGTGGCGTCGGGCACGACGGTCCCGGCCGGCGTGGACCCGAGCTCGGACCTCACGGTCCACACGGTCGACTTCTCGGACTACTCGACGGCGGGCACCGGCCTGACGCTCGTCGCGGACGGCGAGACGAGCCACCCCTTCGACATTGACGCTGACCTGTACCAGCAGCTGCGGTACGACGCGCTGAACTACTTCTATCTCGCCCGCTCAGGCATCGAGATCGAGGCCGGCATCGTCGGCGAGGCGTACGCCCGTGCGGCGGGTCACGTCGGCGTCGCTCCGAACAAGGGTGACCTCGCCGTCACGTGCCTCACCCCGGCGGACGAGGGTGCCGGTTGGCCCTACGGCGACTGGGAGTGCTCGGACGGCTACGCGCTCGACGTCGTCGGCGGTTGGTACGACGCCGGTGACCACGGCAAGTACGTCGTCAACGGCGGCATCGCCGTCGCCCAGCTCCTGTCGACCTACGAGCGCTCGCTCCATGCGGACTCCGCGGTCGAGGGCGCTCTCGGCGACGGAACGCTGAACCTGCCTGAGACGGGCAACGACGTGGCCGACGTCCTCGACGAGGCCCGGTGGCAGCTCGAGTGGATGCTGTCGATGCAGGTGCCGAGCGGCGAGGACCTCGCGGGCATGGTGCACCACAAGATCCACGACGTGGGCTGGACGGGGCTGCCGCTCATGCCGGCCGCCGACGACAAGGAACGTCGCCTTCACCGACCCTCGACGGCGGCGACGCTCAACCTTGCCGCGGCGGCTGCGCAAGGGTCGCGACTGTTCAAGGACCTCGACCCGACGTTCTCCGCAGAGCTGCTCGCCGCTGCGCGCACGGCGTGGGCTGCTGCCCAGGCCAACCCCGCGATCTACGCCTCGCCGCTCGCGGGCAACAACGGCGGCGGTCCCTACAACGACAACGTCGTCGTCGACGAGTTCTACTGGGCTGCGGCCGAGCTCTTCGTCACGACGGGTGAGGCGCAGTTCCGTGACGCGGTGCTCGCGAACCCGGAGCACACGGCCGACATCTTCGGCCCGAGCGGCTTCGACTGGGCGTACACCTCACCGCTCGGTCGCATCACGCTCGCCACGGTGCCGAACGCCCTGCCAGGTGTCGGGGCCGTGCGAGCGTCCGTCGTGGCGGGGGCCGACAAGTACCTCGCGGACCAGCAGTCGGAGGCGTTCGGGACGAGCTACACCCCGGCGGGCGGCGTCTACCAGTGGGGCTCGAACTCCATGGTCGTCAACAACCAGGTGGTGCTCGCCACGGCGTTCGACCTCACGGGCGAGGCGAAGTACCGCGACGCGGTGCTCGAGGCGATGGACTACCTGCTGGGACGCAACGCCCTGAACAACTCCTACGTCACGGGATACGGCGAGGCCCACTCGAAGAACCAGCACTCGCGGTGGTTCGCCAACCAGCTCGAGCCGTCGCTGCCCAACCCGCCCCCGGGCTCGCTCGCCGGCGGTCCCAACGCGACGACGGGCACGTGGGACCCGACGATGCAGGCGACGTTCGCACAGGGCTGCGCGCCGTCCATGTGCTACCTCGACCACATCCAGTCGTGGGCGTCGAACGAGATCACGGTCAACTGGAACTCGGCGATGTCCTGGATCGCGTCCTTCGTGGCCGACCAGGGCGACGGGGCGCTCCCGGAGGCCCCGATCGAGACCAAGGCACCCGTCGTCACGACACACCCGGTGTCGCAGACGGCGAGCCCCGGGACGACGGCCACCTTCACCGCCGCGGCGACGGGTCAGCCGGCCCCGACCGTGACGTGGGAGAGCCGCAAGGGATCGACCGGCGCCTGGCGGGCCATCCCTGGCGCGAGCACGACGACGCTCAAGGTCCCGGTCACGGCAGCGGTGGACAAGACCCAGTACCGCGCCGTGTTCACCAACACCGCCGGAACGGCGACGTCGAGGTCGGCGACACTCACCGTCAAGGCCGCCAAGCCCGACGTGTCCAAGCCGAAGGTCACGAAGCAGCCGAGGTCGGTCAAGGTCGCGCTCGGCAAGAAGGCGACCTTCAACGTCACCGCGAGCGGTCACCCGAAGCCGAAGATCCAGTGGCAGCAGCGCGACAAGGGCGGCACGTGGCGCAACGTCGAGGGAGCGAAGTCGTCGAGGCTCACGGTGAAGGCGACGGCCTCGTCGCACCAGCGCCTGTTCCGCGCCGTCCTGACGAACTCCGCGGGGAAGGCGACGTCGAAGTCGGCGAAGCTCACCGTCAAGAGCGCCAAGCCGAAGGTCGCCAAGCAGCCCAGGTCGGCCCGTGCCGCCCTCGGGTCGAAGGCGACGTTCAGGGTCGTGGCGAGCGGGTTCCCGGTGCCGAAGGTGCAGTGGCAGCAACGAGACAAGGGCGGCAAGTGGCGCAACGTCACGGGGGCGAGGTCGTCGAGGCTCACGGTGAAGGCGACGGCCTCGTCGCACCAGCGGCAGTTCCGCGCAGTCCTGAAGAACCGCCACGGCAAGGTGACCACCAAGGCCGTCGAGCTCAGCCTCAAGCCGGCGAAGCCGACGATCACGACCCAGCCGCGCAGCATCAAGGCGGCGGCGGGCCAGCGTGCCCACTTCCGGGTCGGGGCGAAGGCCTTTCCGGCGGCGAGGGTGCAGTGGGAGTTCAAGCGGCCAGGCAACAGCGCATGGCTGACGGTCGCCGGGGCTACCCGCACGACGCTCACGGTGAACTCTCGTGCCCAGCTCGACGGCTTCAGGTACCGCGCCGTCGTGCGCAACAAGGCGGGAGCGGTGCGGTCCAAGACCGTGACGCTCACGGTGACCGGGCGGTGAGCTGACACACCGCTCGAGGGGAGGGCCCCGGGACGCGATCGATGGCGTCCCGGGGCCCTCCTCGTTGCGCCGAACGGACCAATTCTGACCCCATTCGGGTGTGATCTTGATCACATTCACGGAAGTACGTCCGCTCATGGGTACTACGTCCGATTTCTTCCACAGGCCGCCGCTCGCGTACTGCCGATAGCACACATAACGTCCCGGCGGTAACGCAACGATTCCGGCGAGACGGAGCCGGGACGGTGCCGAGGAGGAACGAGACGATGATCGCAGGCCGACGACGCGTGGTGCTGACCGCACTCGTGACCTTGACCCTTGCCCTCGGCACTGCGCCCGTGATGGCGGCGGCGAAGGACGTGGATCTCAAGACGACCTCGCGTGCCTCCGTCGCGAGGGCCTACAACAAGGTCCTGGCCCCTGCGCTCAAGGTGAAGACCGGCTGGACGGGTTCGGTCGCCAAGTGCCGGCTCGGCAAGGAGTCCGCCGCGTCCCGCAAGGCGACCCGCAAGGCCGTGAACTTCGTGCGCGCCCTCAACGAGCTCGACGAGGTGAAGCTCAACTCCAAGCTCAACAAGCGGGCGCTGCGCACCGCGCTCCTGATGCACGCGAACGGCACTCTGTCGCACTCCCCGTCGAAGACGAGCTTCAACAAGTGCTGGTCGAACGCGGGCAAGGTCTCGGCGAGCCGGTCGAACCTCTACCTGTCGTGGGGCCACGGCGGTGACCGCGCGCCGTCGACGGGCGCCCGGGCGATCGTGGGATACATGACCGACTCAGGGGCCGGCAACCTCGCCGTCGGGCACCGTCGCTGGATCCTGAACCCGACCACGCGCGTCATGGCCACGGGCTCGACCAGCACGGCCAACGCCCTGACCGTCTTCGGCACGAAGACGAGCGCGAAGGCCGCCCAACCTGCCTACATGGAGTGGCCCGCCCAGGGATGGTTCCCGACGCAGCTCGAGCCGCTCGGCCGCTGGTCGGTGTCGACGTCGAACCGGTCCGCGTCGCTCAAGAACGCCAAGGTCAAGGTCCAGCAGGTCAACTCCAAGGGCAAGGTCCTCAGGACGCTCAAGACGAAGCGGCACCCGGTGCGCGACGGCTACGGCCCTCACACGCTCGTGTTCACCGTCAAGGGTGTCAAGACGCCCAAGGCCAAGAAGTCCGTGCGGTACAAGGTGACCGTCTCGGGCATCAAGGGTGCGAAGAAGTCGAAGTACACCTACACGGTCAAGCTCTTCGACCCCACGAAGTTCTAGTCAGCGCCGCGACCCGCAAACGCACGCGCTGACCTGCAGTTTCTCAAGGCGTGATACGCCATGGTCCACCCCTCGGTCGCGTGCGGCAGGATGAGTCGCACGCCACCGCCACCTCTGAGCGGTGGGCGCACTGAGCGAAAGACCGATCGCCCCGGGGAGGGACAGCATGCTCGCAGCACGTGTCGCGATGTGTTGTCCGCCGTGCCTCCGCGCCGGGCGGTCCTTCGTCTGCGTTCGCGTGTAGTCGACTCCGACGACGCGTGACTGCCCGGCACCGGTGCCGGGTGCGCTCACGCCTCTCGCACGATCGCGTGCTCCTCCCGGTCGCCGGCCGCCCCTGGCACCCGACCATGCCGACAACGGCAACCCGAGAGGAACCTGGAATGACCCGACACACCACCTGGCAGCGCAGCAGAGCCGCGCTCGCCGTGCCCACCGTCCTCGCCCTGGCGGTGACCCTCGCCGCGTGCTCACCGGCCGACGACGCGCCGTCCGCCGAGCCGACCGAGCCCGCTGAGTCGGCCGCTGCGGCGCCCGTCCCGGCCGGCGGCGGCGCCGCGAGCGAGATCACCGGCTTCGACAACGTCGTCGTCTCGACGCAGTGGCTCGAGGAGAACCTCGACGACCCGAAGGTCGCCCTCATCGAGGTGAGCGTCGACCCCGGGCTCTACGAGCGGGGCCACATCCCCGGCGCGGTGAACTTCCCGTGGCACACCGCCTTCGTCGACACCGTCTCGCGTGACGTCGTCTCCGCCGAGCGCTTCACGGAGCTGGCGCAGGCGGCGGGCATCGACTCCGACTCGACGGTCGTGCTCTACGGCGACAACAACAACTGGTTCTCCGCCTGGGGTGCGTGGATCTTCACGCTCTACGGCCACGAGGACGTCCGGCTGGTCGACGGCGGCCGGGTCAAGTGGGAGGCGGAGGGGCGCGAGTTCGCCGTCGCACCGCCGACGCCGACCGCGGGCGACTTCACCACCGAGGAGGCCAACGCCAACCTGCGTGCCTTCCTGCCGGAGGTGCTCGAGGTCGCCACGGGCGAGCTCGACAACACCCTCGTCGACATCCGCGGCGCCGCTGAGTTCAGCGGCGAGATCTTCGCCCCCGAGGGCGTCCAGGAGCTCGCCGTGCGCGCCGGGCACATCCCGGGCGCCGTCAACGTGCCGTGGGTCCAGGCCGTGAACGAGGACGGCACCTTCAAGTCCGTCGACGAGCTGCGCGAGCTCTACGCGGCGGTGGGCGTGGACGGCTCCAAGCCGATCATCACGTACTGCCGCATCGGCGAGCGCGCGAGCCACACGTGGTTCGTCCTCAACAAGATCCTCGGCTACGACGCCAAGCTCTACGACGGTTCGTGGACCGAGTACGGCAACGCGGTGGGCGTGCCCGTGGAGAACCCGGCCGGCACCGTCTGGGGCGGGGTCTGACCGACACGTGATCTGGACCGGGCGTCGTCCGGCCGTGCGACAGGCGCGGCGGACGGCGCCCGGGCAGCGTCGAGAGAGGGACGATGGCAGCAGCAACGCACGCAACGACGGACGACGACGGCGCCCCGGCGGACGCCCCCGCACCCCCGGGCTGGACCCGCGCCGACACCGTGCGCTCGACGGTCGCCGCGGGGATCGTCGTCGTCGCGCTCCTCGGCGCGCTCGTGCTGCACCACAGCACCACGTGGGGAGCCAGGGGAGGCTTCTCGCTCCTCGTGGGGATCGCCCTCGGCATCGTGTTCGAGCGGGGGAGGTTCTGCTTCTACTGCATCTTCCGTGACGGTATCGAGGACAAGAACTCCACGGGCCTCTACGCCGTGCTGGCCGCCCTTGCGGTGGGGGCCACCGGGTACGCCGTCGTCTTCGGGCTGTTCCTGCCCGACCCTTCCTCGGGTCGTCTGCCACCCGAGGCGCACATCGGACCAGTGAGCTGGGCGCTCGCCGTGGCCGGTCTCGCCTTCGGGGTCGGGATGGCGCTCTCGGGCGCGTGCATCTCCGGCCACCTCTACCGGCTCGGCCAGGGCTACACCCGCGCCGTGCCCGCACTGCTGGGCACGTTGCTCGGCTTCGGCCTGGGGTTCGCGACGTGGAACGGCATCTATCTCGCGGGCGTCTCCCGGGCGCCGGTCGCGTGGCTGCCCTCGTGGCTCGGCTACGGGGGAGCCCTTGCCGTGACCCTCGCCGTGCTCGCGGTGATCGCCGTCGTGCTGCTGCGCCGACTGCCGCCCCGCGCCGCCCGCCCGGCCGCGCGCGTCTCGCTCGCGGGCGTCCGCGACGCCCTCGTCCGTGATCGGTGGGCGCCCGGGGTGACGGGCGCCATCGTGGGAGTCGTGGGCGTGCTCGCCTACCTGCGGGTCGAGCCGCTCGGCGTCACGGCCCAGCTGGGGTCGATCACCCGCACCGCGCTCGACGGCACGAACCTGCTGCCCGAGCGGCTCAACGGGCTCGACACGCTCGCCGGCTGCGCGACCGCCGTCGTCCAGACCGTCACCGAGAACGGCTGGCTCGTCATCGGACTCGTCGTCGCGTCCTTCGCGGCGGCGCTCTCGGGGAACCGGTTCCGCCTCTCGCGCCTCACCGTGCGGGGCTCCGCGTCCGCCCTGCTGGGCGGGGTGCTCATGGGCTGGGGCGCGATGACCGCGCTCGGCTGCACGGTCGGGGTGCTGCTCTCCGGCATCTCGGCCTTCGCCCTGTCGGGATGGGTGTTCGCGGCGTCGTGCCTCGCGGGGGTGTGGCTCGGGATCCGCGTCCGCCTGCACCGCCTGGACTAGCGCAGGGCACGGGCGCGGGTGTGGCACGCTTGTGCGCGTGCTGCGCTGGACGGACCGGAACCAGATCCCCGCGGGCTACGGTCCCACCGTCGTCACGCTGGGCAACTTCGACGGCGTTCACCGGGGCCACGTCGAGGTGCTGCGGCGGATGGCCGCGCGGGCCCGCGAGCTCGGCGGCCGCGCCGTCGCCGTCACGTTCAGCCCGCATCCCGCCGTCGTGCACCGCCCCGACCGTCCCCCCCGGCTCGTCACGGGCGACGCCGACCGCCTCGAGCTGCTCGCCCAGACTGGCCTCGACGCGACCCTCGTGGTCCCGTACGACCTCGAGTTCGCGCGCCAGACGCCGCGGCAGTTCGTGCTCGACTACCTCGTGCGCCCGCTCAACGCGAGCGTCGTCGTGGTCGGGCGCGACGTGCGGTTCGGGCTCGACAACTCCGGGGACCTCGACACGATGGTCGCGCTCGGGCGTGAGTTCGGCTTCGAGGTCGAGGTCGTCGAGGACCACGCGCACGACGACGACGGCGCCCGCCGCTGGTCGAGCTCGTGGGTGCGCGAGCTGCTCGTAGCGGGCGACGTGCGTGGTGCCGCTCAGGTCCTGGGCCGACCGCACCGGATGCGGGGGACCGTCGTGCGCGGCGACCAGCGCGGCCGAGAGCTGGGATTCCCCACGGCCAACCTCGGCCCGGACGCGACGGGCATGGTGCCGGCCGACGGCGTGTACGCCGGATGGCTGCGCGTGCTCGACGCTCCCGGTGGCGACTCGCGAGCGGCCACCCCTCTGCCGGCGGCCGTCTCCGTGGGCACGAACCCGACGTTCGACGGGGTCGAGCGCCGCGTCGAGGCCTACGTGCTCGACCGCACAGACCTCGAGCTGTACGGGCGCGAGGTCGTCGTCGAGTTCGTCGCACGGCTGCGGGACACGCTCCGGTTCGACTCGGTCGCCGACCTCGTGGCGCGCATGCACGCCGACGTCGCCGCGGTTGCGGGCGAACTGGCCGAATCCTGATACCCTTCTAGGGCCGTCAGATCGGCCGCGGATCCCAGAGCCCGGGTGGACATGCCCCGGCGCGCCGCGCAACGAGACACATCAAGGAGAACCGTGCCGCTCGATGCTGCTACGAAGAAGTCCATCATGACCGAGTACGCCACGCACGAGGGCGACACCGGCTCCCCGGAGGTCCAGATCGCGATGCTGACGCAGCGCATCAAGGACCTCACCGAGCACCTCAAGATCCACAAGCACGACCACCACTCCCGCCGAGGGCTGCTGCTCCTGGTCGGCCAGCGCCGCCGCCTCCTCGGCTACCTGCAGAAGGTAGACATCAACCGCTACCGCAGCCTCATCGAGAGGCTCGGCCTGCGCCGCTGACCTGATGACCGGCTCGGAACCCACCAGGGTTCCGGGCTGGTTGTGCGATTGGCACCACCACACCGCGCCGGACCGCAGCGCTCGGTCCTCGGTAGTGGCCATCGGACCGCAGAGGTCCGCCGGCCTCGATCGAAGACCGCCGCACCTGGACCCGGCGCCCTCACGAAAGAAGGAGGGCACCCATGGAGGGTCCCGAGATCCAGTACGCCGAGGCCACGATCGACAACGGTCGCTTCGGCACCCGCACCATCCGCTTCGAGACGGGCCGCCTGGCCAAGCAGGCCGCCGGTTCCGTGCTCGCCACGATCGACGACGACACGACGCTGCTGAGCACGACGACGGCCGGCAAGCACCCCAAGGACCACTTCGACTTCTTCCCCCTCACGGTGGACGTCGAGGAGCGCCAGTACGCCGCGGGCAAGATCCCCGGCTCGTTCTTCCGCCGCGAGGGCCGCCCCTCGACGGACGCGATCCTGGCCTGCCGCCTCATCGACCGCCCCCTGCGCCCCCTGTTCGTCAAGGGCCTGCGCAACGAGGTCCAGGTCGTCATCACGGTCCTCGCGATCAACCCCGACGACGCGTACGACGTCCTTGCGATCAACGCCGCGTCGATCTCGACGCAGCTGTCCGGCCTGCCGTTCTCCGGCCCGGTCGGCGCCGTCCGCATCTCGCTCATCGAGGGTCAGTGGGTCGCCTTCCCCCGTTACTCGGAGATCGCGCGCTCGACGTTCGACATGGTCGTCGCCGGCCGCGTCGTCGGTGACGACGTCGCGATCGCGATGATCGAGGCCGAGGCCCCCGAGACCTCGTGGAACCTCATCAAGAACGAGGGCGCCACGGCTCCGACCGAGGAGGTCGTGGCCCAGGGCCTCGAGGCCGCCAAGCCGTTCATCGCCGCCCTCGTCGAGGCGCAGCGTGACCTTGCCGGGCGTGCCGCGAAGCCGACGCAGGAGTTCCCGACGTTCCCGGACTACCAGTCCGACGCCTTCGAGGCCGTCGAGGCCGCCGCGAACGCGCGGGTGGGCGAGGCGCTCACGATCGCGGACAAGCAGACCCGCGAGAACCGTCTCGACGAGATCAAGGCCGAGGTCGTGGCTGAGCTCTCCGGACAGTTCGAGGGTCGCGAGAAGGAGCTGTCCGCTGCGTTGCGCTCCGTGACCAAGACGAACATCCGCCAGCGCATCCTCACCGACGGCTTCCGGATCGACGGGCGTGGCCTGCAGGACATCCGCACGCTCTCGGCCGAGGTCGAGGTGCTTCCGCGCGTGCACGGCTCGGCGATCTTCGAGCGCGGCGAGACCCAGATCATGGGTGTCACGACGCTCAACATGCTCCGCATGGAGCAGCAGATCGACTCGCTGTCGCCCGTGACGCGCAAGCGCTACATGCACAACTACAACTTCCCGCCCTACTCGACCGGTGAGACGGGCCGCGTGGGTTCGCCCAAGCGTCGCGAGATCGGCCACGGCGCGCTCGCCGAGCGGGCCATCATGCCGGTGCTCCCGAGCCGCGAGGAGTTCCCCTACGCGATCCGTCAGGTGTCCGAGGCGCTCGGCTCCAACGGCTCGACCTCGATGGGCTCGGTGTGCGCCGCGACGCTGTCGCTGCTCAACGCCGGTGTGCCGCTGCGCGCCCCCGTCGCGGGCATCGCGATGGGCCTCGTCTCCGACACGGTCGACGGTGAGACCCGGTACGCCGCGCTCACCGACATCCTCGGTGCCGAGGACGCGTTCGGTGACATGGACTTCAAGGTCGCCGGCACGAGCGAGTTCATCACGGCGATCCAGCTCGACACGAAGCTCGACGGCATCCCCGCCGACGTGCTCGGTGGCGCGCTGACCCAGGCCCGCGACGCGCGCCTGGCGATCCTCGAGGTCATCAACGAGGCGATCGACGGACCGGACGAGATGAGCCCGTTCGCTCCTCGCGTCATCACCGTCACCGTCCCCGTCGACAAGATCGGCGAGGTCATCGGCCCCAAGGGCAAGATGATCAACCAGATCCAGGAGGAGACGGGCGCCGACATCTCCATCGAGGACGACGGCACCGTCTACATCGGTGCGGTCGACGGCCCCTCGGCCGAGGCGGCGCGGGCCGCGGTCAACGCGATCGCCAACCCGCACATGCCCGAGGTCGGCGAGCGCTTCGTCGGCACGGTCGTCAAGACGACCACGTTCGGCGCGTTCGTCTCGCTCTCCCCGGGCAAGGACGGCCTGCTGCACATCTCGCAGATCCGCAAGCTCGTGGGCGGCAAGCGCGTCGAGAACGTCGAGGACGTCCTTGGTGTGGGCCAGAAGGTCCAGGTCGAGATCGGCGAGATCGACCCGCGCGGCAAGCTGTCGCTCCACGTCGTGCTCGACGAGGACGCCACGTCCGAAGAGGCCGACGCCCCGGCAGACGCCTGACGTGCCCCTTGAGCTTCCGCTCGTCGCTCCCGGTGACCCCGGGAGCGAACTGACCGCCGGGCAGGACGGCGGCGCCCTCGTGCGCCGCAGCGTCCTGCCCGGCGGTCTGCGCGTCGTCACGGAGCACGTCCCCGGGCTGCGCTCCGCCACGATCGGCGCGTGGGTGCCCGTCGGCTCGCGCGACGAGCGTGACGGTCACTTGGGCTCGACCCACTTCCTCGAGCACCTGCTCTTCAAGGGCACGCCGCGACGGTCGGCCTTCGACATCGCCGAGGCGTTCGACGCCGTGGGTGGCGAGGCCAATGCCTCGACGGGCAAGGAGAGCACGTGCTACCACGCACGCGTGCTGGACTCCGACCTGCCGATGGCCACCGACGTGCTCATGGACATGGTGACGTCCGCCGCCCTCGACTCCGACGAGCTCGAGATGGAGCGGGGAGTCATCCTCGAAGAGCTCGCGATGAACGACGACGACCCCGGTGACGTCGTCCACGAGCAGTTCTCCGCCGCGGTGCTCGGCAATCACCCCCTCGGCCGGCCCATCGGCGGCACCCCGGACACGATCCGCGCCGTGCCGCGGGACGCCGTCGTCGACCACTACCGCGAGCACTACCTGCCGCGCACGCTCGTGATCTCCGCCGCCGGCGGCGTCGACCACGACGCCCTCGTCGCCCAGGTGACCGGGGCCCTCGAGGCCGGCGGCTGGTCCGCCCCGACCGCGACGCTGCCCGTGGCGCGCCGACCGTGGGACGGCACGGACGCCCAGCCGATCGGCGTGCCCGACCACGGCACCGAGCTCGAGGTCTACCGAGCCACCGAGCAGGCGCACCTCATCATCGGCGGCACGGGGATCACCGCGACCGACCCGCGGCGCTACGCGATGTCCGTGCTCAGCGCGGTGCTCGGCGGCGGCATGAGCTCGCGGCTGTTCCAGGAGATCCGCGAGAAGCGCGGGCTGGCCTACTCGACGTACTGCTTCGCCCAGGGGCACGCCGACACGGGGATCTTCGGCCTCTACGCCGGCTGTGCACCGGGCAAGGTCGACGAGGTCAGCGGACTGCTCGTCGCCGAGCTCGAGCGCATGGCCGCCGAACCCATCTCGTCGGCAGAGCTGGCGCGGGCGACGGGTCAGCTCAGCGGTGGCCTCGTGCTCGGCATGGAGGACACCGGTGCGCGCATGAGCCGCCTCGGCAAGGCCGAGCTCGTGCACGGTGAGCTCGCGTCGGTCTCGGAGCAGCTCGAGCGGATCCGCGCCGTCACGGCCGAAGAGGTCCGAGCCCTCGCCGAGACGCTCGCGACACGCCCGCGCAGCCGGGTGCTCGTCGGTCCCGCGCGCGGCTGACTCCCCGGACGTTCGACGCCGGGCTCCCACGTGGTCCACGATGGGGGCATGAGTCGATCGAGCCACGTCCGCCTCGCCGCGCCGTTCGGCACGGAGCACCTCGTCGAGCACGTCTGGGTGATGCGCGCTCCCGCCGGCCCGACCCCGTGGCGCGCCCTCCTCGTGCCGAACGGACGCCCCTCCGTCGTGGTGTGCCTCGGCGAGCCGGGGGAGCGCGTCGAGCCCCTCGACCACGAGCGCAGCGTCAACGGCGGGAGCGTCGCGGGGGTGCGTCGCCTGCCCGTCGTGCTCGAGCAGACGGGCGAGGCCTGGTACGTGGGCGCGCGGCTGCGTGCGTACGGCCTGGCGGCGCTCGGCCTCGCGGACCTGCTCGTCGACGACGCCGCGCCCCTCGACGTCCTGTCGACCGCGCGCCTCGACCCTGACGCACTCGTCGCAACCCTGCGCGCCACCCCCGACGACGCCGCCGCGGCCGAGGCCCTGGCACGCGCGCTGGCCGACACGGCACCCGAGGGCGCGATCCCCGGCGACCGCGTCGCGATGATCGACCGCGCGGTGGCCGTGCTCGCCGCCCGTCGCGGGCTCGTCACGGCCGTCGACCTCGGCCGCGCGGTGGGTGTCCCGGCACCGATCCTCGACACCGCCGTCGACGAGTTCGTGGGGGTGGGTCTCGACGAGTTCACGGCGATGACGCGCTTCCACCACTTCGTGGGCGGTCCGGGTGGCCCGGAGCAGGGCGCCACCGCGGTACGTGTGCTCGCGCGGTACCGCGTCACCGGCCGCACCCCGCGCGAGACGTTGCGGTTCACGGGGTTCGCGCCCGCCCAGTACCGGCAGGTGCGCGACGCAGTCGCGGCGCTCCTGACGCAGAGCCCGGTCGGCTAGCTCGCGGGTTCAGCTCGCGGGTGGTGGGGTCTCCGGCGAGTCCGCCGTCGGCGCAGCGAGGGGGAGAGCCGGCGTCGCGCGACGCGCGGCGGTGAGCCGCGCCGCGAACGGTCGCCATGAGAACGCGACGAGGACGACGACGGCGAGCGCCGCGGTGACGAGCCCGCCCTCGGGAAGCATCGGGAGCCCGAACAGCACCGCGCACACCCCCACCCCCGCGAGGAGGGCGAGCGCCATGGCGTCGGGAACCCGGCCCGAGGCGAGCGCCGCGGTGATCACGAGGACGAGCGCGAAGCCGGCGAGCCCCGTCGGGAGCGCCGAGCCGACCACAGCGATGACGATGACCGAGGCGACCACCACGACGGACGCGCAGGCGATCCCGGCGATCGTGGCAGCGCGCCGACTGACCGAGATCTCGGGTTCCACGGGCTCGCGCGCGAGGCTCTCGAGCCACCACCGGGCACCGACGGGCAGCCACAGGGCGAGCGCGAGCGAGACCACGACGGCGGCCTCCCCGAGCACGTCGCCCGCGGAACGCCCCGGGGTGAACGCGCCGAGCCCGAGGTAGACGGCACCGACGAGGGTCAGGGCGACGTAGGCGAGCCGCCAGCCACGGCGGCGCACGACGAGTGTCGCGAGCGTCGAGGACACGAGTGCCACGAAGAGCGCGAAGCCGGTGTAGAGGATCGCGATGACGCCTTCCCAGCCGTCGATCCCCCCACCCAGCTCGGCCGAGGCGAGCGCCAGGCCGTAGCCGGCCCACCCCGCCAGGGCGATCGTGCCCAGGATGACGATGACCTCGCGGACGCTACGCATGCTCCATGGTGGCATGGGCTCAGGCGGGCCAGGGTAGGCTCACCGACCGTGGGAAACGCGCTGAAGGTCGCCGTGCTCGGTGCCGCAGGTCGCATGGGCGCGACCGTCGTCGAGGCCGTGTCCGCGGCCCCCGACCTGGAGCTCGTCGCGGCGCTCGACGTCGGCGACGACCTCGCGACGCTCGCCGCCAGCGGGGCCCAGGTGGCCGTCGACTTCACGGTCCCCGCCGCGACCGAGGCCAACGTCCACGGGCTCGTCGACCTGGGCATCCACGCCGTCGTCGGCACCACCGGGTGGACGGACGAGTCGCTCGCCCGCGTGCACGAGCACACCCTGGAGTCTGACCGCGCCGGCTGTCCCGTCGGCGTCGTCGTCGCGCCGAACTTCGCCATCGGCGCGGTCCTCGCGATGGCCTTCGCGGCGAAGGCCGCGCCATGGTTCGAGTCTGTCGAGGTCATCGAGCTGCACCACCCCGACAAGGTCGACGCGCCCTCGGGCACCGCGCGCCACACGGCGGCGGGGATCGCCGCGGCACGCGCCGCCGCAGGGAGTGCACCGCTGCCCGACGCGACGACGCAGGCCCTCGACGGCGCACGCGGGGCCTCGGTGGACGGCATCCCCGTGCACTCGGTGCGCCTGCGCGGGCTCGTCGCGCACGAGGAGATCCTGCTCGGCAACCCGGGGGAGATGCTCACGCTGCGCCACGACTCGCTCGACCGCACGAGCTTCATGCCCGGGGTGCTGCACGCCGTGCGTCAGGTGGGCTCGCGCCCGGGACTGACCGTCGGCCTCGAGCACCTGCTCGGTCTGGGCTGAACGGTGCTTCGTCGCGGGCTCGTCCCGGCACTCGTCCTGACGGCCCTCATGGGCGTGTACGTCTGGCTCGTGCTCACGCGCGCGATCGATCTGCTGCGCACCGGCGAGCCGGTCGGGATCGCGCTCGGCCTCGCGTTCGGCATCCTGCCCCTGCTCGTGCTGTGGTTCATCGTCAAGGAGTGGCTGCTCGCGACGCGAGTCCAGCGGCTCGCGGACGAGCTCGCCGCCGTGGACGAGCTTCCCGTCGACGACCTGCCCCGTTCGCCTGGTGGGCGCATCGACCGCGCGGCGGCCAACGCGGCGTTCGAGGTGGTCAAGGCGCAGGTCGAGGCCGATCCCGATCGGTGGCAGGTCTGGTTCCACCTCGGGTTCGCCTACGACGCGGCGGGGGACCGGCGTCGGGCCCGCGCCGCGCTGCGCAAGGCCGTGGCGCTGCGTCGGGCGGGCGAGAGCGGGTCGTCCTAGATCTCCGCGGTCCAGCGGTGCTCGTGCACTGTGTCGTGACCCGTCGCGAGCTCACGCACGCGGCCGTCGGGACCGAGTCCCGCACCTGCGAGGAACTGCTCGCGCGCCGTGTCGCCGTCGAGCACCCACGCGGTGAGCGCCTCGGCGCCGTCCTGGCGCAACGAGTCCACCGCGGCCGAGAGCAGCCGTGACCCATGGCCCGAGCGCTGCTCGGCGGGCAGGACCTCGAGCGCGACGAGCTCGCCGGTGCCCTCGCCGACCGGCCGCACGGCCGCGAAGCCGACGACGCGCGCCCCGGCGCACGCCACGAGCACGCGGTGCCCCGGGCCCGGTGGCTCGGTGATCGCCTCGGACCAGCCGGGCTCGAACGCGCTCTCGTCGAGCTGCTCGAGCGCCCCGGCGAGCCGCTCGGCGTGCGCGCTGCGCCAGGCGGCGAGCTGCACCCCGGCGATGCGTGCGGCGTCCTCGCGGGTTGCGGGGCGCACGGAGACGTCGGCCTGCTCGTGGAAGAGAGTCACCGGACAACGGTAACCGCGCCAGGCTCTCCGTTACGCCAGCAGCCCCGGCGCTACGCCATCAGACCCAGCGCGCGCACCCCCGCCGCAGTCGCCGCTGCGAGCACGACGACGAGCAGGAACGGCGCCCGCAGTGCGAGCGCGATCGCTGCGACGACGATCGCGGGCAGCCGGGCGTCCACCGTGAGCCCCTGCCCGGAGGCGAAGGTCTGGATCGCCACGAGTGCCGCGAGGAGCGACACGGTGACGAGGGCCGCGGTGCGGGCGACCCGCGGCTCGGCGAGCCAGTGCTCGGGCAGCAGGTGCCCCACGAGCTTGATGGCGAAGACGGCGAGCCCGCCGCCCACGATCGCGAGCCACATCGCGAGCTCCGGGCTCATGCGCCGGGCCTCCCGTCGTCGTCGGCGCCCGGAGTCTCGGCGTCGGACCCGACACTGCCGGCGTCGGCCCTGTCACCCCCGGGCCGCCACCACCCGACCGCCACGGCGACGCCCGCCGCCGCGAGCACGGGCACACCGGCGGGGAGCGCCGGCGTCAGCGCGAGGGCGACGACGGCGGCCCCGACGCCCACCCAGCGCGCCACCGGATCGGCGAGGCGTGCCCACACGAGCCCGAGGAAGGCCGCAGCCGCGGCGGCGTCGAGTCCCCACGTGCGCGGGTCGCCCAGCGCATTGCCCGCGAACGCACCGAGAGTGACGAAGGAGTTCCACAGCACGTAGATCCCCACGCCCGTCCACCAGAAGCCCTCGCGGACCGCCCGGGGCTCGGACTGCGCCGTCGCGACCGCCGTCGACTCGTCGATCGTCAGGTGCGCACCGAGGAGCCGCCGCCAGCCCTGCAGCCCCAGCAGCGGCGCCATCCGCGCCCCGTAGAGCGCGTTGCGCACACCCACCAGCGCCCCGGTCGCGACGGCGGCCGGCCCGGCGCCGCCCGCCGCGATGACGCCCACGAACGCGAACTGGGAGCCACCGGAGAACATGATGAGGCTCAGCACGATCGTCTGGACCACGGAGAGCCCCGCGGCCACGGACAGCGCCCCGAACGAGATCCCGTACAGCCCCGTCGCGACGGACACACCGAGGGCCTCGCGCCGTGCCAGCCGCACGGCGCTCGATGCTGCGGCCGCCACTAGATCGCGAGGTAGATGCTGTCGAGGTACTCCTCGAGACCGGCCTCGCCACCCTCGCGCCCGAGCCCGGAGGACTTCACGCCGCCGAAGGGCGCGCTCGCGTCCGAGACCATGCCGCGGTTGATGCCGAGCATGCCCGTCTCGATCGACTCCGCGAGCCGGAAGGCACGGTTGACGTCGCGCGTGAACGCATAGGCGACGAGCCCGAACTCCGTGCCGTTGGCGAGCGCGACGGCGTCCTCCTCGGAGTCGAACGTCACGATGGGGGCCACAGGCCCGAAGATCTCCTCGGTCACCGTCGCGGCGCCCCGGTCCACCCCGGTGAGCACCGTGGGCAGGTAGAAGTGCCCCGGTCCCTCGGGCCGCGCCCCGCCGAGCCGCACCCGCGCCCCGCCGTCGACGGCCGCGGCGACGAGCTCTTCGACCTTGTCCACCGCCGCGGACTCGATGAGCGGTCCCACGGTGGTCCCCTCGGCCGCCCCGTGTCCCACGCGCAGCCCCTCGAACGCCGCGACGAGCCCCGCGGCGAACTCCTCGGCCACGGACGCGTGCACGAGGAAGCGGTTCGCCGCGACGCAGGTCTGGCCCGCGTTGCGCATCTTCGCGGCGAGCGCGCCCTGCACCGCGGCAGGCACGTCGGCGTCCTCGAACACGAGGAACGGCGCGTTGCCACCCAGCTCCATCGAGGTGCGCAGGATCCCGTCCGCGGCGCTCCGCAACAGCGTGCGCCCCACCTCCGTGGACCCGGTGAAGGAGAGCTTGCGCAGCCGCGGGTCCGCGATGAGCGGCTCCGTGACACGCCGGGCGGACGACGACGGCACGACGGCGAGCACGCCCGTGGGCAGCCCTCGCTCGGCGAGCACCTCGCGCACGATCTCCGCGAAGAACGCCGTCGTCAGCGGCGTGAGCTGGGCGGGCTTGACTACCATCGTGCACCCGGCCGCGAGCGCCGGCGCGATCTTGCGCGTCGCCATCGCGATGGGGAAGTTCCACGGCGTGATCGCGAGCGCCGGCCCCACGGGCTTGTGCATCACGACCTGGTGGTTCGCCCCGCTCGGCGCCCGCCGCGCGAGGCCGTCGACCCGCACGGCCTGCTCGGAGTACCAGCGCACGTACTCGGCCCCGTAGGCGACCTCGGCGCGCGACTCCGCGAGCGGCTTCCCGCCCTCCGCCGTCACGACCGCTGCGAGCTCGTCGGCGCGCGCCGTCATGCGGTCGAACACGGCCCGCAGCGCCTCGGCGCGCTCTCGGGGCGCAACCGCGCGCCACTCCTCGAAGGCGCCCGACGTCGCGTCGAGGGCGGCGACGGCATCCTCCGCGGAGGCATCGGCGACCTCGGTGATGCGCTCGGTCGTGGCCGGGTCCTCGACGGCGAACGTCGCGCCGGTCGAGGACGGGCGCCACTGCCCGTCGATGAGGATTCCGGTGGGGAGCTGGGCTGCCACCTCGGGGGGCAGCGACGGCGGTGTCGACATGCCTGTCAGTATCACCCGGTGACTAGCATGGCGTCATGACTTCATCGATCCCCACGCCGTACGAAGATCTCCTCGCCGAGGTCATGGCGACGGGCTCGGTGAAGTCGGACCGCACCGGGACGGGCACACGCTCGGTGTTCGGCCGCCAGCTGCGCTACGACCTCGCGGCCGGGTTCCCCCTCATCACGACGAAGCGCGTGCACCTGCGTTCCGTCGTCGGCGAGCTCTTGTGGTTCCTGCGGGGCGAGTCGAACGTCGCGTGGCTGCGCGAGCACCGCGTGACGATCTGGGACGAGTGGGCCGACGACGACGGCGAGCTCGGCCCCGTCTACGGCGTGCAGTGGCGCTCGTGGCCCACGCCCGACGGCGCACACATCGACCAGATCTCCCAGGTGCTGGACTCGATCCGCACCAACCCAGACTCGCGCCGCCACATCGTCTCGGCCTGGAACGTCGGCGAGCTGTCCCGCATGGCCCTGCCGCCGTGCCACCTGCTGTTCCAGTTCTACGTCGCGGACGGCAAGCTCTCGTGCCAGCTCTACCAGCGCAGCGCGGACCTGTTCCTCGGGGTGCCGTTCAACATCGCGTCCTACGCCCTGCTGACCCACATGGTGGCCCAGCAGGCGGGCCTCGACGTCGGTGACTTCGTGTGGACGGGCGGGGACTGCCACATCTACGACAACCACGTGGACCAGGTCACCGAGCAGCTCGCACGCGCACCGTACCCGTACCCGCGACTGGAGCTCCGCAAGGCGCCGTCCCTCTTCGAGTACGACTTCGACGACGTCCAGGTGGTCGACTACGCGCACCACCCCACCATCAAGGCGCCGGTGGCCGTCTAGTGGTCGCCGCGCTGCCCGAGGGCGGGCTCGGCCTGGTCTGGGCGCAGGTCGGGGCGGTGGCCGACGACGGCGCCCCCGTGGCCCTCATCGGCCGCGGCGGGACCCTCGCGTGGCACGTGCCCGAGGACCTCGCCCACTTCCGCGAGGTGACGTGGGGCAGCCCCGTGATCATGGGCCGCGCGACGTGGGAGTCCCTGCCGCCGCGCTTCCGCCCCCTGCCCGGCCGCGACAACATCGTGCTCACCCGTTCGCGTTCGTGGTCCGACGACGGCGCACTCGTGGGCCACGACCTCGAGGAGGTGTGGTCGCTCCTGGCGGGCCGCACGGGGTGGGGCATCGGCGGTGCGCAAGTGTACGCGGCCCTCGTCGGTGTCGCCGACGTGCTCGAGGTCACCGAGATCGACCTCGACCTCGGCCCGGTGCAGCACGGTGACGCGCTCGCGCCGCCCATCCCGGCGGGCTTCTCGCGGGTCGCGGACCCCGGCGATGCCGAGACGGCCGACGACGGCTGGCTCACGAGCTCGACGGGTGTGCGATACCGCTTCGCGAGCTACGTGCGGAGCGCGACGTGACCGCGGGCGCGTTGGCGGGCCGCTCGGTCCTCATGTCCGGCGGCAGCCGCGGCATCGGCCTGGCCATCGCGCTCCGGGTCGCCCGCGAGGGCGCGAACGTCACGTTCCTGGCCAAGACCGACACGCCGCACGCGCGGCTCGAGGGCACGGTGCACACGGCGGCCGAACGGGTCCGCGAGGCGGGTGGGGGAGCGTTCGCCGTCGTCGGCGACGTGCGCCGTGACGAGGACATCGCCCGCGCGGTCGAGGGAGCCGTGGCGCAGTTCGGCGGGATCGACGTCGTCGTCAACAACGCCAGCGCGATCGACCTCGCCGGCTCCGAGCTGCTTGACGCGAAGCGCTACGACCTCATGCAGGACGTCAACGTGCGCGGCACCTTCATGCTGACCAGGGCCGCCGTCCCGCACCTGCGGCGTGCCGCCAATCCGCACGTGCTCACGCTCAGCCCGCCGCTCAACCTCGACCCGAAGTGGCTCGGCGCGTTCCCGGGGTACATGCTCGCGAAGTACGGCATGACGCTCGCGACGCTCGCCTTCGCGCACGAGCTCGCGGCCGACGGCATCGCGGCGAACACGTTGTGGCCGCGCACCACGATCCAGACGGCCGCCGTCGCCAACGTGATCGGCGGCGAAGAGCTCATGCGGCGTTCGCGCACGCCCGAGATCTACGCCGACGCCGCGTTCGAGGTGCTGACCCGTGACGCACGCGAGCACACGGCCCGCACGCTCATCGTCGAGGACGTGCTCGCCGAGGCGGGCGTCACCGACCTGAGCGGCTACTCGCCGGGCGTGGCCGAGGAGGACCTGTACCCCGACGTGTTCCTCTGACCGGCCCACCATGCAGCCCACCGTGCCGCCCACCATGCAGCCCACGGGCACGTCACGGGGCGTGGGGCGGTAAGTTGGCGCCATGCCGCACCACACCTCGCCGACGCGCCCGTTCGGGGCACTGCTCACCGCGATGGTCACCCCGATGAAGCCGTCCGGGGACATCGACGTCGAGGCGGCAGTCGCTCTCGCGAAGCGCCTCGGGGCACACGGGCACGACGGCGTGGTGCTCAACGGCACGACGGGTGAGGCGCCCACGACGCACGCGCCGGAGAAGGCCGAGCTCGTGGCCGCCGTCGTCGACGCCGTGGGGGACGATCTCGTGGTCCTGGCCGGCGCCGGCTCGAACGACACGGCCCACGCCGTGCGCATGGCCGAGCAGGCCGCGGAGGCCGGTGCGCACGGGTTGCTCGTCGTGACGCCTTACTACTCGCGCCCCTCCCAGGAGGGCGTCTACCAGCACACGCGTGCCGTCACCGAGTCCACCGAGCTGCCCGTCATGCTCTACGACGTCCCGGGACGCACGGGGGTGCGCTACTCGACCGAGACGCTCGACCGGCTCGCCGCGCTCGAGCAGATCGTCGCGATCAAGGACGCGACGGGGGACCTGTACGCCGCCGCGAAGGGTGCCTCGCGCACGGGCCTTGCCTACTACTCCGGCGACGACCCGCTCCTGCTCGCCTACCTCGCGCACGGCGCCGTCGGGATCGTCTCGATGGCCGCCCACCTCGTCGGCTCCGAGCTGCGCGCCGTCATCGACGCCTTCGACGAGGGCGACACCGCGCTCGCCTTCAAGCGCTTCACCGACGTCGTGGACGTCGTCGACCTCGTGTGCGGCTCGGGCAACGGAGCGCTGCGGTCCAAGACCGCGCTCGCCCTGCTCGGCCACATCCCCTACCCGACCATGCGACTGCCTCACGTCGAGGCCGACGCCGAAGAAATCGAGCTGGTCCGTGTCGCGCTCGTCGCCGCCGGACTCTTGGAGACCCAGTGAGCCACCCCCATCCTGAACTCGGCACCCCGCCGCCCCTGCCCGCCGACGCCCTGCGGGTCGTCGCCCTCGGTGGGCTCGGCGAGGTCGGCCGCAACATGGCCGTCCTCGAGTACGCCGGCCGCCTGCTCATCATCGACTGCGGGGTGCTCTTCCCCGAGGACCACCAGCCCGGCGTCGACCTGATCCTGCCGGACTTCGAGTACATCGCCGACCGCCTCGACGACATCGAGGCGATCGTCCTCACGCACGGCCACGAGGATCACATCGGGGCCGTGCCCTACCTGCTGCGGCTGCGCGCCGACATCCCGCTCATCGGGTCCCAGCTCACGCTCGCGTTCATCGAGGCGAAGCTCAAGGAGCACCGGATCACGCCCATCACGCTCGCCGTCAAGGAGGGTCAGACGGAGCGCCTGGGCAAGTTCGAGTGCGAGTTCGTCGCCGTCAACCACTCCATCCCCGACGCGCTCGCCGTCGCCGTCCGCACCCCCGCGGGCACGGTGTTGCACACCGGCGACTTCAAGATGGACCAGCTCCCCCTCGACGGGCGCGTGACCGACCTGCGGGCCTTCGCGCGGCTCGGCGAGGCCGGCGTCGACCTCTTCATGGTCGACTCGACCAATGCCGAGGTTCCCGGTTTCGTGACGCCCGAGCGCGAGATCGGCCCGGTGCTGGACCGCGTCTTCGACCAGGCCGACAAGCGCATCATCGTCGCCTCGTTCGCCTCGCACGTGCACCGCGTGCAGCAGGTGCTCGACGCCGCCTACACGCACCGCCGCAAGGTCGCCTTCGTGGGCCGGTCGATGATCCGCAACATGGGCATCGCGATCGACCTCGGCTACCTGCAGGCGCCCGAGGGCGTGCTCGTCGATGTCAAGGCGCTCGACAACCTGCCCGACCACGAGATCGTGCTCATGTGCACCGGCTCCCAGGGCGAGCCGATGGCGGCGCTCTCGCGCATCGCCAACAACGACCACAAGATCTCCGTGGGCCACGGCGACACCGTCATCCTGGCCAGCTCGCTCATCCCGGGCAACGAGAACGCCGTGTACCGGGTCATCAACGGACTGACGCGCCTGGGCGCGAAGGTCCTGCACTCGGGCAACGCGAAGGTGCACGTCTCCGGTCACGCGAGCGCGGGCGAGCTGCTCTACTGCTACAACATCCTGAAGCCCAAGAACGTCATGCCCGTGCACGGCGAGGTGCGCCACCTCGTCGCCAACGCGGCGCTCGCCGTCGCGACCGGGGTCCCGGCCGAGCGGGTCATCCTCGCCGAGGACGGTGTGGTCATCGACCTCGCCGGCGGCGAGGCCAAGGTCGTGGGCGCAGTGCCGTGCGGCTACGTCTACGTGGACGGCTCGAGCGTCGGGGAGCTGACCGAGGCCGAGCTCAAGGACCGGCGGATCCTCGGCGAGGAAGGCTTCATCTCGATCTTCGCCGTCATCGACTCCGCGACAGGCAAGGTGCTCGCCGGGCCGCAGGTGCACGCGCGGGGCCTCGCCGAGGGTGACTCGGTGTTCGACGCGATCATCCCGCAGGTCACGCAGGCCCTCGAGGACGCCGCTTCAGGCGGTTCCGCGGACACGCACCAGCTCCAGCAGGTGATCCGGCGGGTCGTGGGGAAGTGGGCGTCGGGCCGGTTGCGCCGTCGTCCCATGATCATCCCCGTCGTCGTCGAGGCGTAGCGGGCAGTCGGCTACCTGCCGCCTTGGCGCCACGCTGCCGGCCTTCGGCGCTGCCCAGCCGGTCGCGTGGCGTGCCCAACCGTCCGCGCGTCGGCGCTGCTCAGCCCTCCGCGCGTTGACGCTGCCCAGCCCTTGGCGCCCCTGTCCCTGCTTGGTCCGGTCCGGGGCCCAGGCTCCACGGCGGGTGAAGTGACTGGTGTGGTTGATGTGACTCAAGTGAGTCACATCAACCACACCAGCAACTCTGGTCACTTCACCCGCCGTGACGCCGGACCGCTCGGCCGCACGCGCACGCGCACGCGCACGCGCACGCGCACCTGCGTTCGAGCACGCCCGGCCTGCTCGGCCGCACCGGCACGCGCACCTAAGTTCGAGCGCGCCCCGGGGCGTCAGGTCGGCGGGACCGTCTCGGGTAGCGGCGCCGACCGGACGGCCCTGCGGCCGGCGAGCGCGGAGCCGGTGAGGATGAGCACGGCCGCACCGGCGACGAGCCATGTGAGCGGCTCGTCGAGGAACAGCGCCCCGAGCAGGACGGCGACGAGCGGGTTGATGTAGGCGACGAGCGTCGAGCGCGCCCCACCGACCTCCGCGATGAGGTTGAAGAACAGCACGAACGCGAACGCGGTGCACACGAGCCCGAGCGCGACGAGGGCCAGGATCGCGCCCGTGCTCGGGACGTGGAGCTTGCCCTCGATCGAGACGACGGGCGCGTAGACGAGCGCCGAGAACGCGAGGCACGCCGTGGTGAGCGTGACGACGGGCACGTCGCGGAGCCTGCGCTCGGCGAGGATCGGCGCCACCGCGTAGCCGATGGCGGCGAGCACCATCTGGATCACCGCCCACGTGTGCCCGCGTGCGGCGACGGGACCGGTCAGGAGCCCCACGCCGACGATCCCCACGAGCAGCCCGACCCAGCGGATGGGCGCGACGGCGAGCCGGTCGCCGAGCAGCCGCCCGGTGACGACCGCGAGCAGCGGCACGGCCGCGATGAGCAGGCCGGCCGTCGAGGAGTCGATGTCGAGCTCTGCGTTCGAGATGAAGAACCACGGGCCCACGATCTCGAGGACGGCGAAGCCGATCACGGCCGGCCAGTGACCCCGCAGCACCCGCAGCCCGCCCTCGCGCAGCGCGAACGGGATCAGCACGATGGCGCCGATCGCCGTGCGGGCGAGGACGACGGTGGCGGGGGAGACCTCGTCGACGGCGATCTTGATGAGGAAGTACGGCGTCCCCCAGATGATCCCGACGGCGATGAGGAGCAACCAGCCGCGCCGGCTCATGGTGTCACCCCGAAGAGGCCCGCCCCGCCCGAGCGCAACGCGAGGGCGTACCGCGCCTCGCGCTCCTGCTCCGTGCCCGGGGCGAGCCCGGCGAGCTCGAGACCGACGAGCCCGTGGACGAGGGCCCAGAGCATGAGCGCCGTCTCCGTGGCTCCTGCGGGCGGGGCGAGTCGTGCGGCGGCGGCGCGCAGCACCTCGAAGGTCGACTCGTAGCTGCTCGTGCCCGGTGTCGGGGCGGTGTCGAACATGACTCGGTAGAAGTGCGGCTCGGCGAGGGCGAAGGAGCGGTAGACGAGCCCGAGCTCGAACAGGTCGGTCATGGGGTCCGGTGTCCGGGGCACGCCGTCGAGGCGCGCGGCGAAGCGCCGGAAGGCTTCCTCGCCGACGGCGGCGACGAGTGCGTCCCGGTTCCCGAAGAGGCCGTAGACCGCCGACGTCGAGGTCTCGGCGGACCGGGCCACCTCCCGCAACGAGAGGTGGGCGGGCCCGTCCCGGGCGATCCGCTCGGCTGCGGCGTCGAGAAGTCGGGACCGCAGGACGTCGTCGTAGCGGCGGGGTCGTGGCATGTCGTGATCCTAGGGTCTTGCAGCGACACTGCATAACGGTGTTTCATAACAGTGTTGCGTAACCTATCCGAGGGGCATCCCATGCTCGAGCTCACCGAAGCCGCCCGCGTCACCGCCGCCATCGTCCTGCTCACCGTCGTGGGCATCGAGTCGGGGGGAGTGTTCCTCGTCCGGGTCGTCTCGGGCGCGGTCGAGACCACGGACTTCCAGCGGTCCTTTTACCGCGCGGGTCACGCGCACGCGGGGGTGCTCGTGACACTGGGCCTCGTCTGCCTCGTGCTGAGCCACGCGACCACGCTGACCGGGTTCGCGGGTTGGCTCGCTTCGAGCGGCGTGCTCGTCGCGGCCGCTCTCATGTCCGGGGGCTTCTTCGCGGCGTCGGCCGGGCGCGGACGCACCCGGCCCAACCGGTGGATCGGGCTCCTGTGGCTCGGCGCCGCCTTTCTCGCCGCCGGCGTCGTGGCGCTCGCCGTCGGTCTCCTCACTGCTTAGCCGGACCAGCTCGCTCGCCCACGGTGGCGACACGGGTGGACGTCCTCCCGGGTCAGCGGGGTCGTGGGCACTACGGTGGGGTTCGTGGCGACCCGGACGTCTTCCCCCGGACGGAGCGCCCCGGCGAAGCGTGCGCGCGCGTCGGGCGCTAAGTCGAGCTCGCGCCCCGCGGGGCGGTCAGAGCGAAGTTCCCGCGCACCCCAGCAGCGTTCGCTGCCCGTGCGTATGGTGCGTGGCATGTGGATGGGCGGGGCCCACCTCGTGGGTGGCACGGCCCGCCGGATCGGTCAGGGCGCTCGCGACCTCGACCCGGCGCACCGTCGCGACGGCGTGGCCTTCGCGCTGCTCGCCCTCGCCGTCGTCGTCGCCGCCCGCGAGTGGTGGGGACTCGAGGGCACGGCGGGTGACGTCATCCACGCGATCGTCGGCGGCACGTTCGGCCAGGTGGGCGTCGTCGTCCCCATCCTGCTGCTCGTCTCGGCCGTGCGGCTCATGCGCCACCCCGACCGCACCCAGGACAACTCGCGCGTCACGATCGGCCTGAGCGCGCTCATCGTCGCCGCGTGCGGCCTCGTGCACGTCGCCGAGGACCTGCCCGCCCCCGCCGGCGGCATCGAGGCGGTGCGGGACGCGGGCGGCGTCATCGGCTACCTCGTCGCAACCCCCCTCGTCGCGGCCGTCACGATCCCGTTCGCCGTGGCGCTGCTCATCCTGCTGGCCTTCTTCGGGATCCTCGTGGTCACCAAGACACCCGTGCACATGATCGTGCCGCGGTTGCGCGCGGGATACCGCAAGCTCACCGGGCAGCACGAGCACGACGAGAACGACGGGGCCGACGACGACGCACCACTCGTCATCAACCACGGCCACTCGGCGTTGCCCGAGTCCGAACCGAAGACCAAGCGCCTGACGCTGCGCGAGAGGCGGGCCAAGCGGGCCGCGGAGAAGGCCGAGGCCGAGCTGCTCGAGCAGTACCGCGCCGACGAGGCGTTCGAGCAGGCCGCCTACGTCGAGGAGGACGAGGAGGACGCCGTCGTCGACCAGGACGAGGCCGTCACGATCGCCCTCGGCGTCGACCCCGCGACCCCCGCCCCGCTCGTGGCGCCGCCCACGACCGGCGTGCCGGTCGGGACCCAGCCGACCCTCGAGGGTGACTACCTCTACACGCTGCCCGTCGAAGAGGCCCTCGTGAAGGGCGCGCCGCACAAGGTGCGCTCGGCCGCGAACGACCGCGTCGTCGAGGCGCTGACCACGGTGCTCGAGAGCTTCGAGATCGACGCGCAGGTCACGGGCTTCACGCGCGGACCCACGGTGACGCGCTACGAGGTCGAGCTCGGCCCCGCGGTCAAGGTCGAGCGCGTCACGGCGCTCAGCAAGAACATCGCCTACGCCGTCGCGAGCGCGGACGTGCGCATCCTGTCGCCGATCCCGGGCAAGTCCGCGATCGGCATCGAGATCCCCAACACGGACCGCGAGACGGTCTCGCTCGGCGACGTGCTGCGCTCGGGCGCCGCGCGGCGTTCGGAGCGGCCCATGCTCGTGGGCGTCGGCAAGGACGTCGAGGGCGGCTACGTCGTCGCCGACCTCGCCAAGATGCCCCACCTGCTCGTGGCCGGTGCCACCGGTGCGGGCAAGTCGAGCTTCGTGAACTCGATGATCGTGTCGCTCCTCATGCGCGCCACGCCCGACGAGGTCCGCATGATCCTCGTGGACCCCAAGCGCGTCGAGCTCACCGTGTACGAGGGCATCCCGCACCTCATCACGCCCATCATCACGAACCCGAAGAAGGCCGCCGAGGCGCTCGAGTGGGTCGTGCGGGAGATGGAGTCGCGCTACGACGACCTCGCGGCGTTCGGGTTCAAGCACATCGACGACTTCAACGCCGCCGTGCGGGCGGGCAAGGTCAAGCCGCTGCCGGGCTCGGAGCGCAAGATCGCGACGTACCCGTACTTGCTCGTGGTCGTCGACGAGCTCGCGGACCTCATGATGGTCGCCCCGCGGGACGTCGAGGCCGCGATCCAGCGCATCACGCAGCTCGCCCGTGCCGCCGGCATCCACCTCGTGCTCGCGACGCAGCGCCCCTCGGTCGACGTCGTGACGGGCCTCATCAAGGCCAACGTGCCCTCGCGGCTCGCGTTCGCGACGAGCTCCCTGACGGACTCGCGCGTCGTGCTCGACCAGCCCGGCGCGGAGAAGCTCATCGGGCAGGGTGACGCGCTCTTCCTGCCGATGGGTTCCGCCAAGCCGATGCGCGTCCAGGGGGCGTGGGTCACCGAGAAGGAGGTCCACACCGTCGTCGCGCACGTGCGGACCCAGGCGAAGCCGGTATACCGCGAGGACGTGACCGCCTCCGCGGCGAAGAAGCAGGTCGAGGAGGACATCGGGGACGACCTCGACCTGCTGCTGCAGGCCGCCGAGCTCGTCATCTCGACCCAGTTCGGCTCGACGTCGATGCTCCAGCGCAAGCTGCGGGTCGGCTTCGCCAAGGCCGGCCGCCTCATGGACCTGCTCGAGTCGCGCGAGATCGTGGGACCGTCCGAGGGATCCAAGGCGCGCGAGGTGCTCGTCCAGCCGGACGATCTCGCCGGGACCCTGGCCCTCTTGCGCGGCGACTCGGTTGCCGATAAGACGTGGGAGGCGTCCGACGAGGTCGCCAAGGACTATCACGACGATGGCGACGGAGAAGAATGGGCTCGCTCGCGGAGCTAGGTTCCGAGCAGGGGCTTGTGCTTGTTGTCGCCGCACTCGCCGTCGTGGCCGCCCTCGTCTTCGCGGTCCTCGCCGCCTTCGCGCGGCGCGCTACCTCGCGGGCCACCACCGAGCTCGCCGTCCTGCGCCGTCGCTACGCCGCCGTCCTCGCGAGCACGAGCGACGGCCTGCTGCTCCACTCGGCTGCGGGGCAGGTCATCGACGTCAACACCGCGGCTCGCGACATGTTCGGCCTCGACGGTCAGGACGTCACCGGGGTGCTCGTCAACGATCTGCCCGTGGTCCTCGTGAACGCCCAGGGCCAGGCGCTCAACCCCTCGGCGGTGCTGCGCCACTCACCCGGTGGCATGTCCCGGGTCACGACGCCCATCGACGCCGAGCTCGTGGGGATCACGCGTCCCGGCCAGCCGCTCTCCGCGGCGCGGATGGTGCAGGTCGTCTCGCGCATGGTCGCCGGTGGTGGCCTGGGCGCGCCGGTCATCCTGACGACGATCGTCGACATGACGGTGCAGGGCGAGGTCAAGGCAGCGCTCGAGCGCTCCGAGCTGCAGTTCCGCGTCGCGATGGAGAACGCCCCGATCGGCATGGCGCTCGTGGACCTCAACTGGCGCATCATCGAGGTCAACTCCGCCTTCGCCGAGCTGCTCGGCACGACGCGCGAAGCCCTCGTCGGGTACGGCTTCTCCGACGTGTCCCACCCCGAGGACCGGGAGCAGGAGCGCATGCTCGTGCAGGGCCTGCTCGCGGGCCACCAGACGCGGTTCTCCATCGAGAAGCGCTACCTGCGCGCGGACGGTCACATCGTGTGGACGATGCTCGACGTCGCTCTCGTGCGCACCCCGAACAGCGCCTCGGACCACTTCGTGGCGCAGGTGCGCGACACCACCGAGTCCCGGCTCAAGTCCGAGATGCTCGCCCACCGGGCCATGCACGACCCCCTCACGGGGCTCGCGAACCGCACGCTCCTGCAGGAGGTGCTGCAGTCCGTGCTGGACCAGCCGCGCCGGGACCGGGTCGCCGTGCTCGCGTGCGACCTCGACGGCTTCAAGGCGATCAACGACCGCTACGGCCACGCCGCGGGCGACGAGGTGCTCGTACACGTCGCCGGGGTGCTGCGGGCCGCGATCGGCGCGCGCGGCACGGTGGCGCGCATGGGCGGCGACGAGTTCGTCATCGTGCTGCAGGACATGGAGTCCGAGCGGGTCGCCTTCGAGGTGGCCACGACGATCCACACCAACCTCAAGGAACCGCTGCGCCTCCACCGGCGCCGGATGGTCGTGCGCGCGAGCATCGGCATCGCGCTCGCCGACGCCGACACCATGGCCGGCGGCGCCCCCGGGCTGCTCGCGGCCGCCGACGCCGCGCTCTACCGCGCCAAGGCCGCCGGGCGCTCGTGCACCGAGGTGTACGACACGACGATGGAGGTGGCCGGCGGGCGTCACGGCCTCCAGGCGGAGCTGCAGGGCGCGCTCGACCGCGGCGAGATCGTGCTGCACTACCAGCCGTTCGTGGACCTCGCGAGCGGCCAGGTGCTCGGGCACGAGGCCCTCGTGCGCTGGGAGCACCCCACGCGCGGCCTGCTCCTGCCGGGCATGTTCCTGAGCCTCGCCGAGGAGATGGGGCTCGGGGTACGGCTCGGCATGCACGTCGTCTCCGAGGCCGTCGGGTACCTCGCGCGCTGCAAGGACCAGACCCGCTGGGTGTCCGTCAACGTCTCGGCGGACCAGCTCGGCGACGGCGAGTTCGCCACGCGCCTGCTCGAGGAGAGCTCGAAGTACCGCGTCGCGCCCGGCCGGCTCGTCATCGAGCTCACGGAGACGTCGCTCGTCGACGCCGGGACCCGGGTGCGGCACGAGCTCACGCAGCTGCGCGCCGCGGGCATCCCCGTGCTGCTCGACGACTTCGGCACGGGTGTCTCGCCGCTGTCGTACCTGCGCGACCTGCCCGTCAACGGCGTCAAGCTCGACATGTCGTTCACGGCGGGCATCCCCGACGACCCGGCGGCCGCCCGCGTCTCACGCGCCCTCGGCGCCCTTGCACGCGAGCTCGACATGATCACGATCGCCGAGGGGATCGAGACCGAGGAGCAGGCCCACTTCCTCCACCACAACGGCTGGCGCTACGGCCAGGGCTGGCTCTTCGGGAGCGCCCAGCCCGAGTCCGCTCTCGACTGAGGACGGGTCGCCGGGCGCGCTCGTCCAGGGAAGTGGTTGGCTGGCACCATGTGGGACTTCTCCGACGACGAGTACCTGCCCCGGGTCCGTGAGCTGTGCCTCGCGTTCCCCGAGGCGTTCGAGAAGCCTGCCCACGGCACCCCGACGTTCCGCACCCGCGCGATGTTCGCGGTCTACGGCGGCATGGTCAAGAACCCCGTCCCGGGTGGGCCCATGACGCGCATCCACCATGCGGTGCTGTTCAAGGCCGAGCCGGAGGAGAGACCGGCGCTGGAGCAGGACCCGAGGTTCTGGTCTCCCGCGTACTACGGGCCGTCCGGCTGGATCGCCCTCAACCTGGACGCCGCGCCGATCGACTGGCAGGAGGTCGCCGAGCTGGTCGATGCCTCCTACCGCCTCGTCTCGGGACCGCGCCTGCTCCGCCGGCTCGACGAGCAAGGCAGCCCGGCCCGGCGTCCCGACCTCGGCGGCTAGCGGGGGCGGGGGACGACGGCGGGGGGTGGGCCGGTCGACTCCGTGGGCTCGGTGCGCTCCGGGGCCTCGTCGCCGGCGGCCTCGGCGACCCGCTCGTGGCGGGCGGCGACCTGGGAGACGGACAGCGACCCGGCACCGTCGGCGATCTCGGCGAGCGCCGAGACGCGGTGCTTGCCGAGCCGGTCGACCGTGACGGCCGTCCACTCCACACCCGTCACATGGGCCGGGCCGTCGTCCGGATGCAGCACGTGCGCGGTGAGCCAGATCCCCGAGTCGGTGCGTGCGGAGCAGCAGTTGCCGTCCTGGTTGGACAGGAAGTTGCCGAGCCCGTAGGCGATCCACATGCCCTCGCCGTCCGGCCCGCCCTCGAGCCTCGCGAGGGGTTGGGGGACGTGGGCGTGGTGGCCGATGACGAGGTCGACGACGCCCGAGTCCGCGAGCGTCTGACCGAGCTCGAGCTGCAGGTCCGTCGGCGCGGTCTGGTACTCGACGCAGCAGTGGATCGAGACGAGCACGAGGTCGGCGCCGTCGTCGCGGGCCGCGGTCGCCTGCTCGACGATCTGGTCGGTGTCGATGAGCTGGACCGACCACGGCTTGTCGGAGTCGACGGGCATCCCGTTGGTGCCGTAGGTCGCCGCGAGGTGGGCGATCGTCGTCGTGCGCCCGTGCCGCTCGAGCTCGTAGAGCTGCGGCGCCGCGCCCTCGGCCTCGCTGCGCGCCGTGCCGACGTGCCCGAGCCCGGCCGCGTCGAAGAGGTCGAGCGTGCTCTCCACCCCGTGGAAGCCGAGGTCGACGGAGTGGTTGGACGCCGTCGAGCAGCCGTCCCAGCCCTGGTCGGCGAGGTTCTGCGCGAGCTCGCGCGGCGCGCCGAACACGGGATAGCCGGAGGGGCCACGGCCCTCGGGCACGAGGGGCACCTCCATGTGGCACAGGGCGAGGTCCGCACCGGCGACCCACTCGTCGAGCGGCGACAGCAGGGGGCCGAAGTCGTAGCCGCTGCCGTCGCGCGCCGAGGCGTTGACGGACATGTGGGGCAGCAGGTCGCCCGTCGCGACGATCGTCAGCTCCGAGTCGGGGGTGGGCATGGGGCTCGGCGTCGGTGACGGGGTCGGGGTGGGTGTCGCCGTCGGCTCCGGGGAGGTCGCGCCTTCGACGACTTCCGCCGGCGACGACGGGGGCGCAGCGACCGTGCCCCCGGAAGGCTGCTGGCTGAGCGCGAAGGCACCCGCCCCTGCCGTGGCGAGCGCGACGGCGGCGACGGCGAGGATCCGCCCGGTGAGGGCGGTCCTCGGTGCGGTGCGTGCGTGCTTGGCCACAGGGGAACGATAGACGCTCGCCGTGGACCGGGGTCCGGGCGTCCCACGGCGCCAACTAGGCTGGCGCCGTGGCATCGACGACGTGGACCCCGGCGAACATCGTGACCATGGCGCGGATCGCCCTGGTGCCGGTCTTCGGCTGGGCGCTCGCCATGGCCGCCGACGACGCGGTGGGCTGGCGGCTCGCCGCCACGGGGCTCTTCGTGCTCGCCGCGCTCACGGACCGGCTCGACGGCTACCTCGCCCGATCCCGCGGCCAGATCACCCCGCTCGGCATCGTGCTCGACCCCATCGCGGACAAGCTGCTCATCGGCACCGCGCTCGTGCTGCTCTCGGCGCAGGACCGCATCGCGTGGTGGGTGACCGTAGTCATCCTCGCCCGGGAGATCGGGATCACGTTGTGGCGGTTCGCGCTCCTGCGCTCGGAGATCATCCCCGCCTCGCGCGGCGGCAAGCTCAAGACCGTCGTCCAGGCCGTGGCGATCGGGCTGTGGCTCCTCCCGCTGAGCCACCTTCCCGTCTGGGTCAGCGTGGTCGCCGAGATCACCGTCTGGCTTGCCGTCGTCGTCACCGTCGTCACCGCCGTGGACTACCTGGCGCGTGGGATGCGTGCCCGCTCCGCGCACCGCGAGACGGCGCCCGCGTGACCTCGCGCCGTGTCGAGCGGTTGCTCGATGCGCTCGTCACGCGCAGGCTCACGGTCGCGGTCGCCGAGTCGCTCACGGGAGGGCTCGTGCTGAGCACGCTCGTCGACGCCCCGGGTGCCTCGCGCGCGCTGCGCGGCGGTGTCGTCGCCTATGCGACGGACGTCAAGGCCTCGCTGCTCGACGTCGACCGTGCGCTGCTCGACGCCCAGGGTGCGGTGGACCCGCTCGTCGCGCGGCAGATGGCGCAAGGGGCGGCGCGCCGGCTCGGGGCGGACCTCGGGCTCGCCACGACCGGGGTCGCCGGCCCGGACCCGCAGGACGGCTTCGCGCCCGGGACGGTGTTCGTGGCGGCGGCGCTCGGCAGGCACGTGCGCTCTCTCGATCTCACGCTCGGCGGCGATCGCTCGCAGATCCGCGAGCAGGCCCGCGACGCGGTGCTCGACCTGGCCCTGGTCCTGGTCGACGAGGTGGGGGTGCCCCTGCCGCCGGGAACAACGGTGCACGGGCGCGCGTTGGGTGAATGTGATGGCAAACAGGACGCAGAATGACGCACACTCGTGGCCTGTCGGTCGCGCGGGGTACGGTAAGAGCACGTCAGTCGAGCCAGGGAAGGGGGGTAAGGCGATGATTCTGCTTCGTCGTGAGATCGGAGACGTCCTCCGCGGTGCGCGCCAGCGCCAGGGTCGGACCCTGCGCGAGGTCTCGTCGGCCGCCCAGGTTTCCCTCGGTTACCTCTCCGAGGTCGAGCGTGGTCAGAAGGAAGCGTCCTCCGAGCTGCTGGCGTCGATCTGCGGCGCACTCGACCTGCCGATGTCCGTGGTGCTGCGTGAGGTGAGCGACCGCGTGGGCGTCTCCGAGGGCCTCCGGGTCCCCGACACGGTCCCCGCCGAGCTGTCGGACTTCACCGGCCAGACCTGGACGGACCTGCGGGACATCCTCTCGCCCGTCGGCTGAGCCGGCTCAGCCGCGCAGCCGCAGCCCTTGGGGCGTCGGCACGAAGCCTGCGCCCACGAGCGCACTTCCCAGCGGTCCCGTGCGCGCCTCGCGCGCCGTCATGGGCGTGCCGTCCCCTCGGCGCACCGTGAAGCTGCCGAGCCTGCCCGCGCGGACCGCGTGCGCGAGTGCGGCGGCGGCCGCGTCGAGCGTGGCGGGATCGGCCGTGAAGCTCAGGAGCGTGCGCCCGCCTCGCTCCACGAAGAGCACGAGTGCCCCGCGCACCAGGACGACGACGGCGCCCGCCTTGCGACCGGGCCGCTGCGCGACGTCCTGCTCCACGGGCGCGGGCCACGCGAGCGCCGCACCGTACGGGTTCGCCGGGTCGGTCGCGGCGAGCACGACGGCGTGATCCTCGCCGGGGGAGTCGCCGTCCGCCGCCCCCCGCAGCGCCTCCACGGCCTCGGTCAGGGCGAACTGGGTTCCCCCGAGGTGCTCGACGAAGTAGCCGCGCAGCACCGAGCCCGCGAGCTCCATGCCGGACAGCACGCGATACAGCGGCCCGAACCGCCCGGCGAGACCCTCGCTCGGCAGGACGGCCCGCGTGAGGATGCCGTGGCGGGCGAGGAGCCGCGACGCGAGCTCGTGCGCCGCGGCTGACTCGTCGACCGGCACCGCCTCGACGAGTGACCACCGCCCCGCGCCTGCCCCGAGCGCTCGCGACGCGGCACCGAACGGTCGTGACCGAGCGCCCAGGTGGCGGGGGCGCGCCGTGGGGCTCGGCCGGGTGGGTGTGCTCGACCCGGAGAGCCACGTGCGCAGGGGGACGAGCGAGTCGTTCGTCACGAGTCCGCGCCACACCCCGCGCCACAGCGATGCGACGACGTCGGGGGCGCTGCCCTCGAGCCCCGTGCGGGTCAGGAGCGCGGGCAGGAACGCCGCTCCCTGCTCCGACAGCGCCGCAAGCACGGCGGCGTCGACCTCCGCCTCGCGGGCCTCGTCCCAGCCCGATGCAGCATCCCGGCCCGCCGCCGCGTCCCGTGCGTCGTCGCCCGTGCCGGACCCGCGGCCCGCGCTGCTCGGGACGAACAGGTCCGGCTCCCCGGCGAGCGCGAGGCTCACGAGCCCGTCCTGGCCGGGCAGCCTCGCGTGCCCGCGCCAGGTGACCTCGCCGCTCGCGACGAGCTCGTCGAGCATCGCGGGGGCGTAGTCGACCACCCGCGCGGGCAGCACGAGCGACTCGAGCGAACCCGCGGGCAGCGGGAACCCCGCGAGTCCCGCGACCGCCTGGAGCGTGCCCTCGACGCCCCGCAGCCGCCCGACGCCTTGCCATGCGGGCAAGAACCGTCCGAGCGCCGAGCCGTCGACGGGCTCGACCTCGGCACGCAGCGCGGCGAGCGAGCGGCGTCGCAGCACGCGCAGCACGCCCGGTTCGCAGAAGTCCTCCGTGGTCGGGTGCGTGCGCAGCTCGTCGGGACGCAGACGTCCCGTGACGAGGGCACCCGCCGTGACGAGCCGGTCGAGCGTGGTGCGAGCGACGGCGGGTGCGAGTCCGAGGCGCGCGCGCACGTCCGCGACGCCGAACGGCCCGCGCGTGCGGGCGAGTCGCGCCACGAGTGTCCCGAGGGGGTCGACGGACGTGCCCGCGAACACCTCCGGCACCCCGGGCGGGAGCTCGACGCCGAGCCCGTCGCGCAGCAGCCCCGCGTCCTCGACCGCGGCCCACAGCTCACCGCCGACCCCGGGGACGGTCACCCGCAGCACGCGGCCCGCCGTCTCGAGCTCGGCGAACCACGCCGGGACGTCCTCGCGCGTGTCCTCGCGCACGGCAGTGAGCACCTCACTCGGCCCGAGCGGCCCGTGGCTGCGCAGGAAGTCCGCAAGGCCCTCGAGGTCACGCACGGCGCGCTCGGGCGTGCGGCGGGCGAGCTCGTCCTCGACCCGGCGCACCGCCTCGGGGTCGAGCAGGTCCGCCAGCGCCCCGGCGTCGTCCCCGAGCAGCTCGGCGAGCAGGTCCGCGTCGAGGGTCAGTGCCGCGGCGCGGCGCTCGGCGAGCGGCTGGTCGCCGTCGTAGAGGAACACGGCGGTGTAGGCCTGCAGGAGCGAACGCGCGAACGGCGAGGGCACCGGGGTCGAGACCTCGACCACCTCGACGCGACGCGCGGCGATGTCGACCATGAGCTCACGCAGCGCGTCGAGGTCGAAGTCGTCCTGCAGGCACTCGCGGGTCGCCTCGAGCAGGATCGGGAAGTCCGCGAAGCTTTGCGTCGCGTCCAGGAGCTGGGAGGCGCGCAGCCGTTGCTGCCACAGCGGCTGGCGCCGGTCCGGGCGACGGCGGGGGAGCAGGAGCGCCCGGGCCGCCGCCTCGCGGAACCGTGCCGCGAACTGGGCGGAGCCGACCACGAGCGCGCTCACGGCCGCGGTGATCTCGGCGGGGTCGAGCAGCAGCGTCTCGAGATCGAGGGGTCGGCCGGCCGGACCCGCACCTCCGCCGCGCCCCGCACCTCCGCCGCGCCCCGCACCACCGACGAGTCCCGTGCCGCCGAGGTGGGCGGCGCCCGGGGCGTCGAGATCGCCGTCCACGTCGGGCAGGCGCAGCACGATCCCGTCGTCGGCGACGAGCGCGGCGACGTCGACCCCCGTGCGTTCGCGCAGCCGTGCCGCGAGCACGAGCGCCCATGGTGCGTGCACGCGCGCGCCGTACGGGCTGTGCACGACGACGCGCCAGTCCCCGAGCTCGTCGCGGAACGACTCGACCACGAGCGTGCGGTCGTCGGGAACCCGTCCCGTGGACCTGCGCTGGGTGCGCACGTAGTCGAGGACGTTGTCGCGCGCCCAGGCGTCGAGCCCCGAGCCGTCGAAGAGCTCGGCGAGTGCGCCGTCGTCGGCCCCGTCGGCGGCGTCGACCCCGCGCACCCACGCCCCGAGGGCCCGCCCGAGCTCTGCGGGGCGGCCCGGGGTGTCGCCCTTCCAGAACGGCAACCGGCCGGGGACCCCGGGGGCGGGGCTGACGACCACCTGGTCACCCGTGATCTCGTCGATGCGCCACGTGCTCGAACCGAGCGTGATCGTGTCGCCCGCGCGGGACTCGTAGACCATCTCCTCGTCGAGCTCGCCCACGCGCCGCCCGCCCCGGTCGTCCCCGGCGACCACGACGGCGAAGAGCCCCCGGTCGGGGATCGTCCCGCCCGAGGTCACGGCGAGCCGCTGCGCACCCGGCCGCCCCGAGAGCACGTCCGTGCGCCGGTCCCACACGATGCGGGCACGCAGCGTCCCGAACTGCTCGCTCGGATAGCGCCCCGCGAGCATGTCGAGCACGGACCTGAGCATCGTGTCGCTGAGCGCGGCGAACGGGGCGGCGCGGCGCACGATCGCGGCGAGGTCGGCGACCGTGTGCTCGTCGAGCGCGAGCATCGCGACGACCTGCTGGGCGAGCACGTCGAGCGGGTTGTGCAGCGCGGGCTGCTCCTCGAGCTCGCCACGGCGCATGCGCCGCGCGGCCACGGCGCACGCCACGAGGTCGCCGCGGTGCGTGGGGAACATGACGGTGCGCGACGTCGCGCCGACCTGGTGGCCCGCCCGCCCAGCGCGCTGCAGGCCGCTCGCGACGGACATCGGTGCGCCCACCTGGACGACGAGGTCGAGGGCGCCGATGTCGATGCCGAGCTCGAGCGAGCTCGTCGCGACGACGGCGGGTAGGTCGCCGGCCTTGAGCCGTTCCTCGACGGAGGTGCGCTGCGTCCGGCTCATCGAGCCGTGGTGGCTCAGCGCGATGACGCCCTCGTGCACCCCGGCGGCGGTCCCGGACTGACCGGGGATCCGTGCAGCCCACACCTCGCCGCGCGCGGGGACGTCGGAGCCCTGACGAGCCGCCCACACCTCGTTCATGCGCGCCGCGAGCCGCTCCGCGCCGCGACGGGAGTTGGCGAACACGAGCGTCGAGCGGTGCGCTGCGACGAGGTCGACGATGCGCTCGTCGACATGCGGCCAGATCGACGGGGTCGCCGGGCGTCCGCCGTCGTCGTCGGACCGCTGCCTGCCGCCCGGTTCGACGGCGAGCTCGGTGAGGTCCGGCACGGGGACCACGACGTCCACCTCGATGCGCTTGGCCGACGGCGGTTGCACGACGACGGCGTCCCGCGCGCCAGGCCCCGTGCGGCCCCCGGCGAGGAAGTCCGCCACGCGGTCGGCGGGCCGCACGGTCGCCGACAGGCCGATGCGCTGGGCCGGTGCGGCGAGCAGCTCGTCGAGGCGTTCGAGGCTCACGGCGAGGTGCGCCCCGCGCTTCGTGCCCGCGAGGACGTGCACCTCGTCGACCACCACGGTGTCGATGCCGCGCAGGGCCTCGCGCGCGGCGGACGTAAGCATGAGGAAGAGGGACTCGGGCGTCGTGATGAGGATGTCCGGAGGGCGCCGTGCGATCTGGCGGCGCTCCGCCGGTGTGGTGTCACCCGTGCGCACCCCGATGCGCAGCTCGGCGAGGTGCTCGCCGTCGGGCAGGGCGCGGATCTGCCGGAGCGGCAGGGTGAGGTTCCGTTCGACGTCCGCGGCGAGTGCCTTGAGCGGGGAGACGTAGAGCACTCGGCAGCGCTGCAGCGGGTCGGCCGGTGCGGGTGAGGTCAGCAACCGGTCGACGGCCCACAGGAACGCCGCGAGCGTCTTGCCCGAGCCGGTCGGCGCGACGACGAGCGCGTGGTTGCCCGAGGCGATCGCCTCCCATGCCTGCGACTGCGCCGCGGTGGGCTCTCCGAGCGCTTCCGCGAACCACGCGCGGGTCGGCGCGGAGAAGCGGTCGAGCGCTGCGGACGTCGTCACCGGTCAATCATGGCGCGCCGCACCGACACCGTTGCTCGTGGCAGGCTGGTGCCATGCGCCACCGCGAGTTCTGGGCACTGGTCGACGAGGTGCTCGGCCAGGCCTACGGGCGCGCCGTCGCGGCCGACCAGGTGCTGGGCGAGCTCGACGGGATGACGGCGCGCGAGGCGCTCGACGACGGCGTCGAGCCCCGCGACGTGTGGCACGCGCTGTGCGACGCGCTCGACGTCCCCGAGGCGAAGCGCTGGGGCGCCGACTCCCGCCAGCCCGCCCCGCCGCGCAGCAGGTAGACCGTGCGCTACCGCCTGGGCGACCTCGTCGACGCTGCGCTCGCGCTCGTCGCGACGACGCTCGGGCTCGGGGTCGCGATCCTGGTGCTCGGGGAGGTGAGCTCGGGTGGCCCGTTGCCCATCCTCGCGATAGCCGTCATCGTCGCCGCCGGCGACTACCTGACCCGCCCGGTGCTGCGGCTCATGGCGGCGCGCACGGGGGCCGTCGGGGCGCTGCTCGCGGGCCTCGCGACGCAGGTGCTCGTGCTGTGGGCGGCGCTCGAGCTCGTGCCTGGCGTCACGGTCGTCGGGCCGCAGGCCGTCCCCGCCGTGCTGCTGCTCGCCGGTGCCGTGATGGCCGTGGGCCGCTGGATCATCGGCGTGAACGACTCCGAGTACGTGCTCGGAGACGTCATCCGGCGTGCCCGCTCGCGTGCCCGCCGGGCGGGCATCGACACCGAGGCCGCCGAGTCGCGCGAGCCCGGGCTGCTGATCGTGCAGCTCGACGGCGTCGGCCGCGACACGCTCGGTGTCGCGATCGAGGCGGGGCTCGCTCCCACGCTCTACCGGTGGTTCCGATCCGGCTCGCACCGGCTTACGACATGGTGGGCACGCGTGCCGTCGACGACGCCGGCGAGCCAGGCGGCCCTGCTCTACGGGGACGCCTCGGCGATCCCGTCCTTCCGGTGGTGGGACCGGGACCTGGGGAGGTTGCTCGTCGCGAACCGGCCGGCCGACGCAGCCGAGATCGAGATGCGCATCGAGGCCTCGCCCGACGCCACCCCGCTGCTGGGACCGCACGACGCGGCGATCTCGATGATGTTCTCGGGCGGTGCGGGGACCAACGTGCTCGTCATGAGCCAGGCCGGGCGTGCCGGCATCGGACCGGGGCCCGCCTTCCTGCGCATGTTCGCGAGCCCGTTCGTGCTCGTCCGCTCCGTGATGCTGACCGTCGCGGAGATGGTCAAAGAGCTCTTCCAGGCGCACCGCCAACGAGTCCGTGGCGTGGTCCCACGGGTGAGCCGTGGCGGCTGGTACGTCGTGCTGCGCGGCGTCACGAACGTGCTGCTGCGCGACCTCAACACCTCGCTCGTGGCCGAGCAGCTCATGCGGGGGGCCGGCGTCGTCGTCGTCGATCTCGTGGACTACGACGAGATCGCCCACCACGCCGGGCCGCAGCGGCCCGAGTCGTTGCGTGCGCTCGAGGGCCTCGACCGCGTGCTCGGGCTGCTCGAGAAGGTGTGCGCCGTCGCGCCGCGCGACTACCGGATCGTCGTCGTCTCCGACCACGGGCAGTCGCTCGGGCCCACGTTCGCCGACGCGTACGGCGCGAGCCTCGCCGACCTCGTGACCGCGCTCATGGGTGACAACCCGCAGGCCGTGGACGTGCCGAGCGGCGAGGACGTCGGTCCCATCAACGCGCTGCTGGCCACGGTGTTCCCGTCGCGCGCCGGGCAGCGGGAGCGGCCGCGCAGCCGGTGGCACGCGGCCGCCGGAGACGGTCCGACGACGGTGCCCGAGGTGGCCGTCGTCGGCGGAGGGAACTTCGGGGCGGTGTGGTTCCCGCGCGAGTCGCGACCCCCCACCCTCGAGGACGTGCGTGAGCGCTGGCCGCACCTCGTGCCGGGCCTCGCCGCGCACCCGGGCATCGGGCTCGTGGTCGCGCGCATGGCGGAAGGCGGGCCCGTCGTGCTCGGCGCCCGCGGGCTGCGGTGGCTCGGGGCCGAGCGCGTCGAGGGGGACGACCCGCTCGAGGGCTGGCCGCAACGGACGGCGCCGGACCTCGCGCGCGTGATCGGGCTCGACGGGGCGGGGGACCTCCTGCTCGTGTCGGCCGTGACCCCCATGGGGCACATCAACGCCTTCGAGGGGCAGGTCGGCTCGCACGGCGGGATCGGGGGACCGCAGAACGAGGCGATCTTCGTCTACCCGACCGAGGTCGAGCTCGACGAGGAGCTGCGCGCCCTCGTGGACGGCAGGCGTATGTTCGTCGGAGGTGAGGCCGTGCACGCTCAGCTGCTCGGCTGGTTGCGCGGATGGGGGCTGCGATGAGCCTGCGGATCACGTGGCTCGGCCATGCGACGACCGTCATCGACCTCGACGGCGTGCGGCTCGTCACCGACCCCCTCATCCACCAGCACGCAGGCATGCTGCGGCGCCGTGGCGTGGGGCCGCGCTCCGACTCGTGGCTCGCCCCCGACGCCGTGCTCCTGTCCCACCTGCACTACGACCACGCCGAGCCGCGCTCGCTGCGACGGATGGGACCCGTGCCCGTGCTGACCGCGCCCGCGAACGCCCACTGGGCCCGTAAGCACGCGCTGCAGGGGATGGGGCTCGGGCCCTCGCAGTGGTTCCGTGTCGGGGGGCGCGTCGACGTGCGGCTCGCGCCTGCCGTCCACGGCCACCGGCCGATGCCGCACCGACCCAACGCCGCGACGGGACACCTCGTACGGGGCGAGGGCGGGACGGTCTGGTTCGCGGGGGACACGGAGCTCTACCCGGGGATGTCCGAGCTGCCGGAGCTGGCGGGCACGCGGATCGACGTCGCGCTCGTGCCGGTGCACGGGTGGGGTCCGCGGTTGTCCGGCGGGCACCTGGGGCCGGTCGAGGCGGCGCGGGCGTGTGCGCTCGTCGGCGCCCGGTTCGCCGTGCCGATCCACTGGGGCACGCTGCACGCACCGGCCGGTCGCCACCTGCCGCCAGGGTGGATGGACGAGGCTGGGCCGGCGTTCGCCGCGGCGCTGCGGCGCGAGGCGCCGGACTGCGAGCCGGTCGTGCTGGCGCCCGGGGGGTCGTGGGACGCGGGGTAGGAACAGCTCGCGCGTGCACCACCGACACGCGGGCGTGTCGCTCGTGGCGGTAGAACGGGTGTACGAGTAGTGTGCTCCCTGGGTGAGACGGCGCCGGGTGTTCCACAGCGATGGGGAGCACCGGCGGTGAGTGTCGGTGGTCGGGCATAGCGTCACCCGCGGTACCCCGAAGACCAGATCCCGCAGGCGCAGCGACCGCTGCACGAACTGACAGAAGGTGTGTGACATGGCAGCTCCCGCAGACCGCGAGAAGGCCCTCGAGGCCGCTCTCGGACAGATTGACCGGCAGTTCGGCAAGGGGTCGATCATGCGCCTCGGTGACGACGGCCGCGCGCCCGTCGAGGTGATCCCCACCGGCTCGATCGCCCTCGACGTCGCTCTCGGCATCGGGGGCCTGCCCCGTGGCCGCGTCGTCGAGATCTACGGCCCGGAGTCCTCCGGCAAGACGACGGTCGCCCTGCACGCCGTGGCGAACGCCCAGAAGAACGGCGGCATCGCGGCCTTCATCGACGCGGAGCACGCTCTCGACCCGGAGTACGCCAAGAAGCTCGGTGTCGACACGGACGCGCTCCTGGTGTCCCAGCCGGACACGGGGGAGCAGGCGCTCGAGATCATGGACATGCTGATCCGCTCCGGCGCGATCGACATCGTCGTCATCGACTCCGTCGCGGCCCTCGTCCCCAAGGCGGAGATCGAGGGCGAGATGGGTGACTCCCACGTGGGTCTGCAGGCCCGCCTGATGTCGCAGGCGCTGCGCAAGATCACCGGTGCCCTCAACGCCTCGGGGACGACGGCGATCTTCATCAACCAGCTCCGCGAGAAGATCGGAGTGTTCTTCGGCTCGCCCGAGACGACCACGGGTGGCAAGGCGCTCAAGTTCTACGCCTCGGTGCGTCTCGACATCCGACGCATCGAGACCCTCAAGGAGGGCACCGACGCCGTGGGCAACCGCACCCGCGTCAAGGTCGTCAAGAACAAGATGGCCCCGCCCTTCAAGCAGGCGGAGTTCGACATCCTCTACGGCGTGGGCATCTCCCGCGAGGGCAGCCTCATCGACCTCGGTGTCGAGCACGGCCTCGTGCGCAAGTCGGGCTCCTGGTACACGTACGAAGGCGACCAGCTCGGTCAGGGCAAGGAGAACTCCCGGGCCTTCCTGCGCGACAACCCGGACCTGGCCGCCGAGATCGAGAAGAAGATCAAGGAGAAGCTCGGCATCGGGGCGCAGGTCGACCAGCCCGCCGAGCCTCCTGTCGACTTCTGACCGTCGTGGCCTACCTCGCTGAGCCGCCGCACACCGGTGCGGCGGCCCAGGACGACGAGCCGGACCCGTACGAGGTGGCCCGGACCATCGCGTTGCGTTCGCTCGACGCCGCGCCGCGCAGCCGGCACCAGCTCGGCGAGCGGCTCGCCCGCAAGGGGGTGGCCCCCGAGGTGGCCGAGCGGGTGCTCGACCGGTTCACCGAGGTCGGACTGCTCGACGACGCGGCGTATGCGCGCATGCTCGTCAACTCGCGGCGGGCGTCCCGGGGGTTGGCCCCCCGGGCGCTCGCCCTCGAGCTGCGCCGGGCCGGCATCGACCCGGTCACGGCCGAGGCTGCGCTCGCGCAGCTCGCGGACGAGCAGGCGGACTCCGACGAGGAGCTCGCCGCCCAGCTCGTGCGCCGGCGACTGCGGTCCATGCGAGGGCTGTCGCACGACGTCGCACTGCGCCGGTTGGTGGGCATGCTCGCCCGTAAGGGCTACAACCCGTCGCTCGCTGTGCGTGTCGCACGCGAGATACTGCGTGTGGAAGGTGTCCCGGGGGACGATGGCACCGAGGGTTGATCGGGAGGCGGCGCGCTGATGCCGTCCCACGCCGTGACGGAGGTGCCATGACATCGGACAACGTGCTCGGCCTCGGGTCGATCGCGCTCGTCACGGGGCTTCTCGTCGCGTGTCTCGTCGCCCTCCTGCTCGTGTGGGTCGCCCGCCGCGAGGCCGACGCCGCGCGCCGCCAGGCCCGGGAGGACGTCGCCGACATCCGGGACGAGGCGCGCAACCAGCTCGCCGATGTCACGCGCCGCGCGGCACGCCTCGACGAGCGCGAGGAGCAGCTCGCCGTCCGGGAACGCGAGAGCCTCGAAGCAGCCGCCGAGCTCAAGTTCCGCACGGACGAGATGGCCAGTGCCCGCTCGGCGCTCGCGCGCGAGTCCGCCGAGCACCGCGAGGAGATGGCCGCCGAGCTCGCCTCGCTCGCCGGCACGACGCCGACCGAGGCGAAGAGCCAGCTCGTCGCACGGCTCACCGAGCAGGCCGAGAGCGAGGCCGCCGCCCACGTACGCCGCGCCGACGCGCGGGCGCGCCGGGCCGCCGAGGCGAAGTCCAAGCGCATCCTCGCCACCGCGATGCAACGGCTCGCCGCGCCGACGAGCGCCCAGTCATCGGTGGTGATCGTCCGGCTGCCGTCGGAGGACATGAAGGGCCGCATCATCGGCAAGGAAGGGCGCAACATCCGCACCTTCGAGGCGGTCACCGGAGTGAACGTCGTCGTCGACGACACGCCTGACTCCGTCGTGCTCTCGAGCCACGACGTCGAGCGTCGAGAGATCGCACAGACGGCCCTCGAGGCGCTCATCGAGGACGGACGGATCCACCCGCAACGCATCGAGGCCGCCTACTCCGAAGCCGTTGCCGGTGCGGACGCGCGCGCCGAGAGCGCCGGGCACGAGGCGGCCGAGGCGGCCGGGGTCGATGGCCTGCACCCCGAGCTCATCCGCATTCTGGGTCGGCTGCGGCTGCGATCCTCCTACGGTCAGAACGTGCTCGCGCACCTCGTCGAGTCCGCACAGATCGCAGCGCTCGTCGCCGGGGAGATCGGTGCCGACGTACCGACGGCCCGCAGGGCGGCCCTCCTGCACGACATCGGCAAAGCGCTCACGGGAGAGGTCGAAGGCACCCATGCCGCGGTCGGTGCCGATCTCGCCGCGCGGCACGGCGAGGACCCCCTGGTCGTCAACGCGATCGCCGCCCACCACGACGAGGTGACACCCGAGACGGTCGAGGCCGTGCTCGTCCAGGTCGCCGACGCGTGCTCCGCGTCGCGCCCCGGTGCCCGACGCGAGGACGTGGAGGCCTACAGCGAGCGCATCGAGAAGGTCGAGCGGCTCGTCGCGGAGCTGCCGGGTGTGCGGCGAGTGCTGGCGATGTCCGCGGGTCGGGAGATCCGTGTCGTCGTCGAACCGAGCGTCGTCGCGGACAAGGAGATCGGCGGCCTCGCGACACAGATCGCGCGCACAATCGAGGCCGAGCGTGCGTACCCGGGTGAGATCACCGTGACGGTCATCCGCGAGATCCGCGCGAGTGCCACCGCCGGTTGAGCACCCCACCACTACACTGACGCGCGAGTGCTGGCCAGGAAGGGCGCGATGCCCGCGACCGTGGGAGATTGCCCGTGAACGCGACCCTCAAGGACGTGGCCGAGCGCGCCGGTGTACACCCGGGCACGGCGTCGCGGGCTCTCAACCCCGCGACCCAAGGCCTCGTGAGCGAAGCGACGGTGCGTGCGGTCCAGCAGGCGGCCAAGGCGCTCGCCTACCGGCCGAACCCCATGGCACGCGGGCTCAAGACCAACAAGACCATGATGGTCGGCATCGTCGTTCCCGACCTCTCCAACCCCTTGTTCCCGCCCATCGTGCGCGGCGCCGAGGAAGTGCTCTCCCGCGGTGGCTACACGAGCATCATCGCGGACACCGACAACGACGCGCGTCGGGAGGTCGACTCGATCGCCGCCCTGCGTGCGCGCCAGGTCGACGGGCTGCTCGTCGCCTCGGCGCACCGCGAGGACGACGCCGTGACGTCCACGGTCGCGGAGGGCGTGCCGCTCGTCCTGGTCAACCGCCGCGCCGAAGGGGCGGCCATCCCCACCGTGGCCAGCGACGACCGCTCCGGCATCGAGCAGGCCGTGCGCCACCTCGTCGGGCTCGGCCACACGGCGATCGCGCACCTGCCCGGCCCTGCGTGGCTGTCGACGGGGTTCGAGCGGGCCAGAGCGTTCCGGCACTACATGGCGGAGCTGGGCGGCGACCTCTCAGCGGAGCTGAGCGAGGAGTGCGGGACCTACTCCGTCGCCGAGGGCGCCCGCGCCGCACGCGCGGTGCTGGACCGCACGAGCCCGACGGCGGTCCTCGCGGGCAACGACCAGATCGCGGTCGGTGTTCTCGACGTCCTGCGCGAGCGCGGACTGCGGTGCCCCGAGGACGTGAGCCTCGTCGGCTACAACGACATGACGTTCATGGACAAGCTCTCGCCGCCGCTGACGACCGTCCGCGTCCCGCACGCCGCGATCGGGGTGGAGGCGGCCCAGATCCTGCTGCGCTGGCTCACCGTGGGACCACCCGGCGCGAGCACCGTGACACTGCCGGTCGAGCTCGTCGTCCGCGGCTCGACGGCCCGGCCGCGCACGCGCTGAGCGGGGTCATCGCCGCCCGTCAGAATCCCGCGCCAGTCCCGCGTCCGCCACTCGGGTCGATGACGACGACGCCGGCTGGCAGCTCGGCCGCGGCGCCCTTGTCGAGCTTGCCGGCGCTGCGCTTCGAACCCCGCCGCTGGACCCGGATCGCGAGCTGGGACAGCGAGATGTTGAGCACGAGATAGACGCCGGCACCCACCACGAAGAGCGCCACGGCGTACTCGTTGCCGAAGTACTGGGTGTTGTTCTGGATCGCCCGCAGCAGCTCGGCGTAGCCGATGATGAAGCCGAGCGAGGAGTCCTTGAGCAGCACGACGAGCTGGGCGATGAGACTCGGTGTCATCGTCCGCACGGCCTGGGGCAGCTCGACGAAGAGCAGCGTCTGCCAGCGCGTCATCCCCACCGCGAGGGCCGCCTCGGCCTGACCCTTGGGGAGGGCGGCGAGCCCGGCGCGCAGGATCTCGGCGATGATCGCCATGTTGTAGATCACGAGGCCGAAGATGACGGCGTAGAACGGCCGCATGCTGAGAGCGAGCCAGCCGAAGAACATCATGAGCAGGACGGGCAGCCCGCGGCTCAGCTCGATGACCCCGATGGCCGGGGCGCGCAGCACGACGTTCGACGCGCGCCGCCACAGGGCGAGCAGCAGACCGAGGGCCAGCGCGAGCGGCGCGGCGATGGCGGCGGCCTGCAGGGTCGCGCCCAGGCCGCGCACGAGGATCGACGTCCACACGTCGCCCGCCGTCTGCCCCCTCGGCGGGTCCCACAGCACGTTCCAGCTCTCGAGGTCGAACACGCCGCGCCCGGCCGCGTAGCGTGCGGCGAAGAACGCGGCGACGAGGAGGACGATGACACCCGCGACCGAACCCCACCGCTCGCGGCGGAGTGCGACGGGGCCGGGTGCGTCGTAGAGGATCGAGGTCATCGTGCGAACGCCACCTTCTTCTCCAGGCGGGTCGCCAGCAGGCCCGCGGGGATCGTGAACGCGAGGTAGAACACGGCGACGCCGGTGAGGATCAGCAGTGTGTCGCCGGGATTCGCCTGGGTGAGTCGTCGCCCCGTCCCGAGCAGCTCGACGACGGCGAACCCGGCGGCGACCGAGGTGTTCTTGGCGAGCGCGATGATGACGTTGATGAGGGGCGGGATCACGGTGCGGATCGCCTGGGGGAGGATGACGAGCGTGAGCGACTGGCCGAACGTCAGACCGATCGCCCGTGCCGCCTCGGCCTGGCCCACGCCCACCGAGTTGATGCCCGAGCGCAGCGCCTCGCACACGAAGGCCGAGGTGTAGAGCGTGAGACAGACGACGGCGGTCCAGTACCCGAGCGGGGGGATGATCCCGAACCGCGGTGCGACGAGCACCATGCCGAAGAAGACGAGCGTGAGCGGAGTGTTGCGCAGCGTCTCGACGTAGGCGACGGCCAGGAGACGGAAGGGACGCAGCGGCGAGACGCGCAGCGCCGCGAGCACGGTGCCGAACGCGAGCGCGAGGATGCCGGAGACGATGGTGAGCTGCAGCGTCATCCGGAACCCGGCGAGATACGCCGGTCCGTTGTCGATGAAGATGTCCACGCCGTGCCTTCCTCGCTAGGACAGGCCGCGTCGCGCCGAGGCTCTCACCCCGGCGCGACGCGGTGTGCGATCAGTACCTGTCGACCGTCGGGGGCTCCGGGGTCGGCAGGACGGTGCCCGCGGTGGCCTCCCACGCCGCTGCCCAGCGCCCGTCCTCGAAGATCTGCTCGAGCACGTCGTTGATGAAGTTGCGGAAGTCGGTGTCGTCCTTCGCGAGGCCGATGCCGTACGGCTCGTCGGTGAACTGCTCACCGCGCACCTCGAGGTCGTCGTACTGGTCTGCGAACCCGGCGAGGATGACGTTGTCGGTCGAGATCGCGTCGACCTGGTTGTTGCGCAGCGGCTCGATGCAGTCCGAGTAGGCACTGAACGGCACGACCTCGGCGTCGGGGTAGTTCTCGAGGAGGTTCTGCTCCGGCGTCGAGCCCGAGACGGTGCAGATCTTCTTGCCGCCGATGTCGTCCACGCCGTTGATGTCGGTGTTGGTCGTGAGCGTCAGGAGCGACTGTCCGGCCACGTAGTACGGGCCTGCGAAGGAGATCGTCTCCTTGCGCGTGTCGTTGATCGTGTAGGTCGCCACGACGATGTCGACCGAGCCGTTCGCGATGGCGTCTTCGCGGACGGCCGAGACCGTCTCGCTCCACTCGATGTCACCCTCGGCGATGCCGAGCTCGGCCGCGATGAGCTTGCCGATCTCGACGTCGAAGCCTTCGGGGATGCCGTTGGGGCCCACGAGGCCGAAGAGCGGTTGGTCGAACTTCGTACCGATCTTGATGGAGCCCGCGTCCGCGAGCCGGGCCATGGTCGAGTCCTCGGGGAAGTCACCGGGATCGGCTGGTCCACCCGAACCCCCGTTCGAGGCGCACGCTCCGAGTGCCAGCAGCGCGACGGCCGTGAGGGCAAGTGGTCGTGCCTGTCGTTTCCGCATCCTGTGTCTCCTTCTTCCTCGCGACCGGTTTCGGTCGTTGGTCGGACTGGTGGCAGGTCAGTGGGTCAAGATCTTGGACAGGAAGTCCTTGGCGCGATCGGAGGACGGGTTGGTGAAGAACGTCTCCGGGTCGCTCTCCTCGACGATCGCGCCCGAGTCCATGAACACGACGCGGTCGGCGGCCTTGCGGGCGAAGCCCATCTCGTGCGTGACCACGATCATGGTCATGCCGTCGTGGGCGAGGGCGACCATGACGTCGAGCACCTCGTTGATCATCTCGGGGTCGAGCGCCGAGGTCGGCTCGTCGAAGAGCATCACCTTGGGCTGCATCGCGAGCGCCCGCGCGATCGCCACGCGCTGCTGCTGGCCACCCGAGAGCTGGGCCGGGAGCTTCTCGGCCTGGTTGGCGACACCGACCCGGTCGAGCAGGGACATGCCCAGCTCGGTCGCCTCCTTCTTGCGCACCCGCTTGACCTTGATGGGTCCCATCGTGACGTTCTCGAGGACGGTCTTGTGGGCGAAGAGGTTGAAGGACTGGAACACCATGCCCACGTCGGCCCGCAGCCGGGCGAGTGCCTTGCCCTCCTCAGGCAGCGGCACCCCGTCGATCGAGATGGTCCCGGAGTCGATGGGCTCGAGGCGATTGATCGCACGGCACAGCGTGGACTTGCCCGAGCCGGAGGGGCCGATGATGACGACGACCTCCCCGCGGGAGACCGTCAGGTCGATGTCCTGCAGCACGTGCAGGGGGCCGAAGTGCTTGTTGACGTCCTGCAGAACGACGAGCGGTTCGGAGTCGGGTGCACGGTGGAATCCGTCGTCCGGGAGGGTTGCCATTCATCGAACCTAGAGCGAACATCTTTCCGCCGCGAGTCCTACACGTCACGATCAGGTCACGGAATTGCAAAGTGCGCCCTGTGCGAGCGCCCCGAACACCCCCGCGTACCCTGGTGGCGATGACTTCGACGCTTGATATCTCCCAGCAGCCTGCCCCGCGCACCTACCTCGTGCGCACGCTCGGCTGCCAGATGAACGTGCACGACTCCGAGCACATGGCCGGCATGCTCGAGCAGCAGGGGCTCGTCGCGGCCGACCCTGGCGACGCGGCCGCGGACCGCGCCGACGTCATCGTCATCAACACGTGCGCCGTGCGCGAGAACGCCGCGGACAAGCTCTACGGCAACCTCGGCCGGCTCGCCCAGCTCAAGCGCGAGCGCCCGGGCATGCAGATCGCCGTCGGCGGCTGCCTCGCGCAGAAGGACCGCGCCGGGATCGTGGAGCGCGCGCCGTGGGTGGACGTCGTCTTCGGCACGCACAACCTCGACGTGCTTCCCGTGCTGCTCGACCGCGCCCGGCACAACGAGCGCGCCGAGGTCGAGATCGCCGAGTCGCTCCAGGTGTTCCCCTCGACCCTGCCCACGCGTCGCGAGTCGGTCTACGCCGGGTGGGTGTCGATCTCCGTGGGATGCAACAACACGTGCACGTTCTGCATCGTGCCGCACCTGCGCGGCAAGGAGCGCGACCGCCGCCCGGGGGAGGTGCTCGCGGAGGTCGCCGCGCTCGTCGAGGGCGGCGCGATCGAGGTCACGCTGCTCGGCCAGAACGTCAACTCCTACGGCGTCGAGTTCGGCGACCGCGGCGCTTTCGCGAAGCTCCTGCGTGCCGCGGGGGCCACGCCGGGACTCGAGCGCCTGCGCTTCACCTCGCCGCACCCCGCCGCGTTCACGGACGACGTCATCGAGGCGATGGCCACGACCCCGACCGTCATGCCCCAGCTCCACATGCCGCTGCAGTCCGGCTCGGACACCGTGCTGCGCGCGATGCGCCGCTCCTACCGCTCCGAGAAGTTCCTCGGCATCCTCGACCGGGTGCGGGCGGCGATGCCCGACGCCGCGATCACGACGGACATCATCGTGGGCTTCCCCGGCGAGACGGAGGAGGACTTCGCGGCCACGCTCCGCGTCGTCGAGGCCGCCCGGTTCTCCTCGGCGTTCACCTTCCAGTACTCCCCGCGCCCCGGCACGCCGGCCTTCGAGCTCGAGCCGTTGCCCAAGGCCGTGGTCCAGGAACGCTACGAGCGGCTCGTCGAGCTCCAGGAGCGGATCAGCCTCGAGGAGAACCACGCGCAGGTCGGCCGGCACGTCGAGGTGCTCGTCGCCGAGGGCGAGGGCCGGAAGGACGGTGCGTCGCGTCGCGTCTCGGGCCGGGCTGCGGACAACAGGCTCGTGCACCTCGCGCTGCCGCCCCACCTCGCCGAGCCGACGGTGGCCGACGACGGCGACCCGCGACTCGCCGAGCACCCCGACCCCGACCTGCCCCGTCCGGGCGACCTCGTCGAGGTCGAGGTGACGTACGGCGCCCCGCACCACCTCTTCGCAGACTCGGGCGCCGACGGCGGGACGTTCGCCGTGCGGCGCACCCGGGCCGGCGACGCGTGGGCGCAGCGCGAGCGGGTGCGCGCCGGGCTCGCCGAGGAACCGCACTCGCACGGTGCCTCGCCGTCGGCCACACCGGGCGCACCCGTCCTGCTCGGCCTGCCCACGCGGCGATCCTGAGCCCGAGCGCCGGGACGCGTCGGGGGCTCGGCATACCGACGAGTACTGCGCTACGTTATGGACGTTTTGCGCATCGGGGGACCTCTGCTCCATCCGAACGGCACCACGACCACACCGATCGAGGGAACACGCATGGGCTTCTTCACCAAGGACACCGCACCTTCCGACGGCGGGCTCGAGCCCGTCTCGAACGAACGGCTCGCCCGGCTCTTCGACGAGACCGAGGTGAACTACGGTCGCGACGACGACGGTGACCTCGGTGGCTACTGGGACGACCACCTCTTCCAGTTCTGGCACGCCGGTGAGAACGGTGAGTTCTTCCAGGTGCGTGGGCGCTGGGTCCGGGGTGTGCCGGAGTCGGAGTACCCGGCCGTGCTCGAGCTCGTGAACCGGTGGAACAGCGAGAAGATCTGGCCCAAGGGCTACGTCGAGGTCCACGACGGGGAGGTGTTCGTCTACGCCGAGCACACCGTCGACTACGAGGAGGGCGCCACGGACGCGCAGGTGCACCTGCACGTGCGCACGGGTGTCGCCACGGCGCTGAGGCTGTTCGACGACCTCGACACGCACTTCCCCGAGCACGTCGCCGCGGCCAAGGCCAAGCTCGCCGCCGCTGCCGACTCCGACTGAGTGGCGCAGCCAGAACCGCAGGCGTTCCAGGTCGACCTCCGGGGCGTCGTCGACCTGCTGGCGCGTCACCTGTACTCGGGGCCGCGCGTCTACCTGCGCGAGCTGCTGCAGAACGGCGTCGACGCGATCACGGCCCGCCGCCAGCTCGAGCCCGACGCGCCCGCACGGATCCGTCTGCGCGCCCTGCCGGACGGCGGGCTCGAGGTGCGGGACACGGGTGTGGGGTTGACCCTCGCCGAAGCCGGTGACCTGCTCGCGACGATCGGGCGCTCCTCCAAGCGCGACCTGGACCTGGGGCTGGGACGCGAGGAGTTCCTCGGGCAGTTCGGCATCGGGTTGCTCTCCGCCTTCATGGTGGCCGGCACGATCGAGCTCGTCTCGCGGTCGGCGAGCGACCCGGCCGCCCGTGCGATCCGCTGGCGCGGCTTCGACGACGGCTCGTACGAGCTCACCGAGACCGATGAGGTGCTCGAACCGGGATCGATCGTGCGACTCGTCCCGCGCCGGGACGCTGAGCACTGGCTCGCGATCGAGACCGTCGTCGCGCTCGCCGAGGAGTTCGGCTCGCTGCTGCCCGTCGACATCGCCGTCGAGATGCCCGTCCACGTCCCGGGAGGGGCCACGGAGCTCGCGTGGCGCCGAGTCACGATGGACGAGCTGCCGTGGCGTGAGGCCGGGGCCGACGGCGTGCGCCAGGCCGGTCTCGCGCAGTACTGCGAGCGTACGTTCGGCTTCGCGCCGATCGACCAGATCCCGCTCGAGGTACCGCTCGCCGGGGTGAGCGGCGTCGCGTTCGTGCTGCCGCACGCCGTCACGGGCCAGGGCGGGGCGCACCGCGTGTACATCAAGCGCATGCTGCTCGGTACACGCGTGGACGGTCTCCTGCCGGAGTGGGCGTTCTTCGTGCGGTGCGTCATCGATGCGGAAGGCTTGCGGCCGACGGCGTCGCGCGAGTCGCTGTACGAGGACGAGGTGCTCCTCGCCGTCGAGGAAGAGCTGGGCCGCCAGGTGCGCGCGTGGTTGCTCGGGCTGCTCGAGCGTCGCGACCACGTGGCGCGCGACTTCCTCCGGACCCACCACCTCGCCGTGCGGGCGCTCGCGACGACGGACGACGAGATGCTCGACCTCGTCGCCGAGGTGCTGCCCTACGAGACGACGGACGGCCTGGCGACCTTGGCGCAGGTGCACGCGGACCACGGCAGGGTCGTGTACGCGGCGAGCGTCGAGGAGTTCCGCCGCGTCGCACCAGTCGCGCGCGCCCAGGGGCTCGCCGTCGTCAACGCGGGCTACGTCTACGACGCAGACCTCCTCGCCCGGCTCGCCGCCCGCCGCACCTCGTGGGGGATCCGCCCGCTCACCGCGTCCGACGTCGTCGGCGTCCTCGAGCCGCTCGAGGACGTCGAGCAGGTCGTCCTCGCGCCGAGCCTCGCCGCGGCGAGCGCGGCCCTCGCCGACCTCGAGGTCGAGGCCACCCTGCGGCGCTTCCAGCCGATCGAGCTGCCGGCCCTCCTGCTGGGTGACCGCGAGGGCGAGCACCAGCGCGACCTCGCCGCGACCCGGGAGAGCGGCGACGACGTGTGGGGTGACGTGCTCGGTGGTTTCGCGACCGAGGTGCCCGCACGCCAGCTCGTGCTCAACGTCGCCAACCCGCTCGTGGCACGCCTGATCGGTGCGCCACCCGGAGCCGTGCGTGATGCGGCCACGCGCGCGGTGTACGTCCAGGCGCTCCTGCTCGCGGGCGAGCCGCTGCGCGGTCGCGACGCCGAGGCGATGGGCGGCTCGCTCGCCGCACTCCTCGATGCGGGGCTGGCCCGCGAGGCAGACGGAACGACCCCGACGGCCTCCCCGCCCCGCACCACCGACGACCCGAACCAGGAGATCCCGTGACCCGATCGCAGGCAGACGTCGAGATCCAGCTCACCGAGCTCGGCAGGGAGCCGTACGGTTCGGCGCGATCGCGGGCCGTCGAGCAGGTCGTGCGCAGCGTCGAGGCGGAAGGCCCGAAGGCGGTCCTCGCCTACGCCTACTCGACCCTCGTCGACTCCTACGTGTGGGGCGGTGAGGTCGACAAGGCCTTCGTCCCGTTCACGCGGTGGGTCCGCTGGTTCGACGAGCACCCTGAGCACTTCGACGACCACGACCGCTTCTCGCTGTTCTGGTCGTTCAAGTGGATGGTCACCCACGTCTCTGACTACCCGCAGGTGCCGCTCGAGCAGATCGAGGCGACGCTGCAGGACATGGAGCGCCGTTACGCGCTTGCGGGACACGGCATGAACGGGGTGCTGCTCGAGAAGTTCCGCTGGGCGTACTTCCGCGGCGCGCCGGAGACCGACGAGCTGTACCGGCAGTGGACGACGACGCCCCGTGACGAGTTCGCCAACTGCGAGGCGTGCGACCCGAGCGAGCGGGCGCTCTACCTCGCGGACCACGGGCGCACCGAGGAGGCCCGGCGGCTGCTCGAGGTGACGCTCGAATCGGGCGCGACGTGCGGGACCGAGCCGGCCGAGATGCTCTCCCAGCTCGCCGCGGTCTACCTCGAGCTCGGACGTCCCGCCGACGCGGCGACCGCCTACCGTCGCGCCCTGGCGAACCTCGACGGCGTCACCGGCGACCGGGCCCTGACGCTCGCCCGGCTCATCCTCGTCCTCGCCCGTGGCGGTCAGGCCGAACGTGCGGTACGGCGCATCGAGATCGACCAGCGGCTGCTCACCGAGGCGGACACGCCGCGCTCGCGGCTGCAGTTCCTCACCGACGTCGCGGCGGCGGCGCGCATCGTCGCGCTCTCGACGCCCGAGCTCCCCGTGCGGCTCGCGGACGTCCCGGCCGGCACCGTGGCCGAGCTCGCGCGGTGGGCCGAGTTGCAGGCACGGGAGCTCGCGACGGCGTTCGACGCGCGCAACCGTACTGACGCCCTCACCCGTGAGCTCGAGGCGGCGCTCGCCCTCGAGCCCGCGGCAGAGCCCATCGACCTCACGGTCCTGCCGGTGGGCGGCGCGACAGCGGACGGGGCACCCGAGCCGCACCCCGCACCGACCGGCGAGGGCGCCCAGGACGGCCATGCCCTCGTCACCAAGGCGGACCGCTACTACGAGGACGGCGACATCGCCCGGGCGGCGGAGACCTACGTCGAGGCCGTCGCACTTTTCCGGGTGGCGGACGCACTCGAGGACGCTGGCCTCGCCGAGGCCAACGCGGCACGGTGCGCCCACGAGCTCGAGGACTTCCCGGGTGCCGACGCCGCGTACCGGCACGCGATCGCCGTGCTGCGGGCCGCGGGCTCGCCCGTCACGCTCACCTCCGCCGTCGTGCGCTCCTGGGTCCCGCTGGCTCTCGAGGCAGGTACCGCCGAGGAGGCGCTCGGCCAGGTCGAGCAGGTGCGCGAAGAGATCCGTGCCGCGATCGAGCAGGAGGACACCCCGGCGTTGCGCACGGAGCTCGCCGAGTCGCTCGACACGCACGCCAGGGGCCTCGCGACGGTCGGCGAGCACGAGCGGGCCGTGGCGCTCGCGACCGACGCCGCGGAGCGGTTCGCCGCGCTCGGACGCATCGAGGACGCGGCGCACGCCTTCTGGCTCGCCGGCCGCGCCCTCGTCGCGCTCGGGCGGGACGACGACGCGGTCTACCACCTCGAGTCCGCCGCCGAAGGGTTCGGAGTGGCTCGCCAGCGTGTGCAGCGGGGCAAGGCCGCGACCGACCTCGTGGACGCGCTGCGCCGGCTCGGCAGGGACGAGGACGCCGACACGGCCGCGGCGCAGCTCCAGGGCTGAGCCAGCGGCGTCGAGGCTCCTCGGAAGACCCTACGGGTCGCTCACCGGGAGCCGCCCGCCGGAGCGGGTCGTCACCGAAGTGGCAGCCGGGCTACTGCCTCGCCGTCGTCCATCTCGCCCGTGAGCTCGAAGCCCAGCGAGAGGTAGAAGGGCTCTGGCCCACCGCGTTCCTGGACCCAGCTCGTCTCGATCGCGCCGTGCCCGGCGGCACGCATCTCCTCGATCCACAGCTGCAGCGCCCGTCGTCCGATCCCGCGGCGCTGATGGCGCCGGTCGACGAGGTAGCGCCACAGGTACGGGTCGGGTGTGCCTTCGTTGACGGCGTCGGACCACATGATGAAGCCGGCCGGCTCGCCGTCGGCCTCGATGCCCCGCAGCACCGGGACGACCGGCCAGCCCTCGTGCGGCTCCGGGATCAGCGCCTCGGCGATGGATCCGAGGACGGGTGCGACGAACTGCTCCTGCGAGCGGTGGGTGTGCAGTTTCGTGTACGACCACCAGTTCTCCGGGGTGAGCTCGACGAGTCGCACGTCGTCGGGCGGGCCCGTGGGGCGCTCCCGCCAGGCGCGCCAGGACTCGTCGCTCAGCGCGTACACGAGGTTGTCGTCCCACGTGCCCCGCCACCAGTAGGAACGCGGCGCGAGCGACTCGAAGACCATGCCGAGCTGCTCCAGCACCCGTGCCGAGGCGCGGTTCTGCGTCGAGAGCTGGGCGAAGACGCGGTGCACACCGAGCCGCTCGACGAGATCGGTGACGACCGCCGAGGCTGCCTCGAGCGCATACCCGTGGCCCTGGTGCGCGGGGATCACCGTGAAGCCGATCTCGGCGACCCCGCCGTGCTCGGCCAGGCCGACGAACACGTCGCCGATCAGCTCACCCGAGTGCTCGATCGCGAGCTGCGTGCCCTCGCCGGGAACGATGTCCGCCCGTCCGGAGTGCGCGGCGACGAGAGCCTCGGCCCGTTCGCGGACGTACGGCAGGTCCCAATCCTGCAGCTTGGCGACCCGAGGGTTGTTGCGGTAGGCCACGAGCGTACCGATGTCCTCCTCGCCGAAGAAGCGCAGCGTCAGTCGCCCGGTGCTCAGGGGATACGCGGGGAGCATGGCGTCGCCGTCCATGCGGCAAGGATCCACCGGGCCGGGAGAGCGGGCAACCGATTTGTCCGCCTGACGTCAGGTCGTGGGGAACGCGCGGTCGAGCTCGGCGAAGAACTGGACGCCAGTGAGCAGGCCGCACGCGATCGTCTGGTCGAGCTGGGCGTCGTTGACACCGGGCTCGAGGTCGATCGAGTGCTCCGCGTACACGACGAGCTCGGCGTCCTCGGTGCGGTAGAACACCTTCGGCCACAGGCGGTCGCGGTTCCAGTCGTTGACGGCGAGGCGGGCGGCGGCGCGTCGCTCCGGGGGCAGCGTGCGGTTCCAGACACCGCGCACCTGCAGCACGTCGCGCTGCTCACCGGTCACCATGAGCCAGAACCGGTGGCCGTCCCAGATTCCCGTGATGTCGCCGTCGTCGTCCGTGGAGAACGAGAACCCGCGCCGTTCGAGCGCCTGCGCGATGCGGTCGATCGACAGCGAGGACAGCGGGAGCTGCCACCCGGGCGGTCCGGGCGGAGCCTCGGCGACGCGCCGCCACGGGGTGAGCCAGCGCGGCGCCCTCATGGCGCCTGCGCCGCGGGATCGGGGTAGAGGCCGTCGACCTCGTCGAAGAACAGGGTGCCCGTGCCGACGGCGCACGAGAGGAGCCGCGCGAGCTGGGCGTCCGTGACCCCCTGCTCGAGGTCGAACGACGACTCGGCCATGACGTTGACGGTGCCGTTGTCGAGCACCCGGACGTAGACCTTGGGCCAGATCCGCTCGGCGTTCCAGGCGTTGCACAGGTCGAGGATCTCCTCGAGGCGCTCGATGTTGACCTCGCGGTTCCACCGGGCGCGCACCTGGAGCACCTCCTGACGCTCGCCGAAGATGAGGAAGTAGTAGAGGCGGTTGTTCCAGAAGCCGCCGAGGTCACCCTCGTTGTCCACGAAGTAGGTGAACTGCTCCGCCGTGCACCACGCCTCGATGCGGGCCCGGGTCACGGGCCGGGGAAGCTCGTCACGACGGCCACCGCCGAGGACGACGTCCGCCTGGCCCTCGTCGAGCCCGCGCCGTGAGGTACCCCGTGGGCGGAAGAACTCCATCTCCACCACACTACCGGCCCGCCTCGGCGCTAGGTTGGCTGCGTGCCGACCGCCCTCTTCGTCCCCGAGACCGCCCTGCTCGTCCCCGGTGTCGCGGGTCGCGCCGAGGAGCTGCGCACCGTGCGCGAGGCGAGCATCGGTGCGGCGCAACGGCTCGTCGCTGGCGCACCCGCCCGGGTGGTCGTCGTCGGCCCCGCCCCGCGCCCACGTACGGCGGACGCCGCATCGCTCTGCGCGAGCCTCGCCCCCCTCGGTGTCGCCGAACGGCACCTGGGCTGGCCCGCGCCGTGCACCCTCGCGGGGTGCCCGGAGCACCTCGGCGCTCCACCCGACGTGGACGCCGTGGCCGCACCGGCGACGGCGGTGGGCCTGCGGCTGCTCGCCGCCGCGGGATGGACGGGGCCGACGACGGTCGTGGAGGTGGCCCCGTTCCCGGTGACCGACGACGCCGTCGACCTCGCCGGTGCGGACCTGCTCGTGCTCGGCTCGCTCTCCGCACGCCGCGAGGATGCTTCACCGCGGGCGGCAGATCCCCGCGCGATCCCCACGGACACCGCGCTCGCCGCCGACCTCGCCGCCCCCGCACCCGCCGCCCTGGCCCGGCTGGGCGACCTCGACACCGCCCTCGCGGACGAGCTGGACATCACCGGCGCCGGCCCGTGGCGCCTCGTGGCGTCGTGGCTCGCGGGTCGCACCGTTGCCGGCGACGTCGTCGGGGGCGACGAGGGTGCCCAGCCGGCGCTCGGCATGGACTACCGCGTCTGGTCGTGGCGGTGGTCGGCGTGAGCGGGCTCGTGGTCGCCGTCGTCGGCCCCACGGCCACGGGCAAGTCGGACCTGGGTCTCGCCCTCGCCGAGGCGCTCGACGGGGAGGTCGTCAACGCGGACGCCTTCCAGCTCTACCGGGGCATGGACATCGGAACCGCCAAGCTCACCGTGGCCGAGCGGCGCGGGATCGCGCACCACCAGCTCGACGTGCTCGAGGTCGAGGAGGACTCGACGGTCGCCGCGTACCAGGCGGCCGCGCGCGCGGACCTCGCCGACATCGCGCGGCGCGGCCGGCGGGCCGTCGTCGTCGGGGGCTCCGGTCTGTACGTGCGAGCCCTGCTCGACGAGCTCGAGTTCCCCGGCACCGACCCCGCCGTGCGCGCCGGGATCGAGGAGCGCGCCGAGCGGCACGGCACCGCGGCCGTGTTCGACGATCTCGCCCGCCGAGACCCGGTCGCCGCGGAGCGGATCGGCCCGCGCAACACCCGGCGCATCGTGCGCGCGCTCGAGGTCATCGAGCTCACGGGCGAGCCATACTCGGCGAGCCTGCCCACGGAGCGCTACGCGGCGCCCGCGGTGCAGCTCGGGCTCGAGGTGCCGCGCGAGGTGCTCGACGAGCGCATCGGCGACCGTGTGGCGCGCATGTGGGAGGCGGGGCTCGTCGCGGAGGTCACGGCCCTCGCGCCCCGGCTCGGTCGCACGGCCGCTCGCGCGGTGGGGTACGCCGAGGTGCTCGCGCACCTGCGGGGGAAGGCCACGGAGGCCGAGGCGCGCGAGTCCGTGACGACCAACACCCGCCGGCTCGTGCGGCGCCAGCAGAGCTGGTTCCGGCGCGACACGCGCATCGCGTGGCTCGACGCCATGGCACCGGAGCTGCTCTCACGGGCGCTCGAGGAGGTCGCGGCGGCAGACCGTAGGCTGGCACCGTGAGCGCGCCACTCGCCGTGACCAAGGGCCACGGCACCCAGAACGACTTCGTGCTGCTCGACGATCGCGCGGACGTCATCGATCTCGGGCCCGCGCTCGTGCGCGCCCTGTGCGACCGCCGGGCGGGCATCGGGGCCGACGGCGTGATCCGGCTCGTCCCGAGCGCCACGCTCACGGAAGGCGCCGCGCTGCTCGCCGAGCACCCCGAGGCCACGTGGTTCATGGACTACCGCAACGCCGACGGCTCCGTCGCGGAGATGTGCGGCAACGGGGTGCGCGTCTTCGCCGCCTTCCTCGTGCGGCTCGGTGAGTGGGACGGCACGGGGGAGCTCGCCGTCGGCACGCGCGCCGGGGTCCGCGTGGTGCGGGCCGAGGACGACGGCTGGTTCGCGGTGGACATGGGGCCGTGGTTCCTGCCCGGCGGCGAGGAGGCCCGCGCGGCAGGGTTCGACGCCGAGGTCCGGGTCCACGGGCTCGACGTCGTGCGCCCCGCGCTGAGCGTCGACGTCGGCAACCCCCACACCGTGCTCGCGCTCGCCGGTCAGGACGACCTCGACGCGGCCGAGCTCTTCCGCGCCCCCGTCGTGACACCCACCCCGCCGCACGGCACGAACGTCGAGCTCGTCGTGCCGCTCGGTGAGGAACAGGCCCCTGACGGCACGCTCGTGGGTCGCGTGCGGATGCGCGTGCACGAGCGCGGGGTCGGCGAGACCCGCTCGTGCGGGACGGGGGCCTGCGCCGCGGCGCTCGCGGTGCGGACGTGGGCCGGCGCCGGGGCACCCTCGACGTGGCTCGTCGAGGTGCCGGGCGGGCTCGTGCGCGTGCGCGTCCTCGCCTCGGGCCACGTCGAGCTCGCCGGGCCCGCCGTGCTCGTCGCCGACCTCGAGGTCTACCCCGAGGCGCTCGTCGCCCGCTGAGCGACGCGGCCCGCGAGCGTCACCGCGACGAGGGCGAGCGCGAGCGTGAACGTGAGGCTCGCGACGAACGGTGCGCTCGTGCCGAGCGAGGCCGCGGCGGCGAAGACGAGCCCGGAGATCGCGATCGAGGCGGAGGAGCCGAAGGAGTCCGCGATCGACAGGGCCGCCGTGTTGGCGCCCTGATTGCCCGGCTCGGAGTAGTGCAGCGTCAGGACGGACAGCCGGGCGAAGACGAAGCCCATCCCCGCACCGCCGAGGGTCCACGCGATGACCACGGGCAAGGGAGCGTCGAGGACGACGACGGCGAGCAGCACGAGCCCGATCGCGCACGCGACCAGGACGGTGCCGATCTGGACGGCGAGCCGGTGGGGCAGGCGCGAGCCGAGCCGACCCTGCACCCACGCCGCCGAGGACCAGGTCAGGGCGGCCGTCGTCAGCCCGATGCCCGCCGTCGTCGGGGAGAAGCCGTAGTGCACGGTGAGCAGGTAGGGGATGTAGACCTGGGCGCCGAAGAACGCGCCGTTGACGAACGCACGGTCGGCGACCACGGCGGGCAGCCCGCGCACGGCGCGCAGGGCCCCGGCCGGGAGCAGCCCACGCACGGCGACGAGGGTCACGGCGAGGCACGCACCGGCCACGAACCACGACGCCGGGGCGGCGACCTGGGAGCACAGACCGAGGCCGAGCATGGCGGCGGACACGGCCACGGCACGCACGAGGCGGCGTGCGCCGCCGGGCAGCACGTCGCCCGCGACGTCGTGCAACCGGCGCAGCCCCGGCTGCAGCGCGAACCACACGGGGACCGTGAGCACGGCGGCGCCGAGGAACACCCAGCGCCACGAGACGTACTCGGTGAGCAGCCCGGCGACGAGCGGGCCGACGATCGACGGCAGCACCCACGCCGAGGAGAACGCGGCGAACACCCGCGGGTGCAGGATGCCGGGATAGAGGCGCCCGACGATGACGTAGAGGCACACGTTGATCGCCCCGCCGCCAAGGCCCTGCACGAGGCGTCCGACGACGAGCACCTCCATCGACTGCGCGAGCCCCGCCACGGCGAGACCCGCGGCGAAGAACGCGCACGCGAGCGTCAGGGGCACCCGGGGGCTCGACCGGTCGCTCCACGCACCACCCACGACCATGCCCACGATCCCCGTCGCGATCGCACCCACGAAGGCGAGCTGGTAGAGCGAGTCGCCGTCGAGCACGTGGGCCACGGTCGGCATCGCGGTCGTCACGGCGAGCGACTCGAAGGCGACGAGCAGGATCATCACGAACATCGCCACGGTCGTCGTGCGGAGCGAGCGCCAGACGGCCTGCGGGTCGTTCGCGGCAGAGCTTGAGGTGGCGTCCGGGGCAGCGGCAGGCTCGGGGAGGGAGGTGGGCACCGGAGAACTCTAGGCGTCGCGTGCGACGCGCAGCACGCGGAATCCCTTGGCGCTCGCGGTGCGAGACACGGTGAACCCGTCACCGAGCTCGGCCTCGAGCCAGCGCGCGAGCGAGTCGGCGCCGAGGTTGCGCTGCACCACGAGGTGCGCCTCGCCGTCGTCGGCGAGGCGCGGGAGCCACGTGCGCAACAGCTCGTGGAGCACGGGCTTGCCCACCCGGATGGGTGGGTTGGACCAGATCGCGTCGAAGCGCACGTCGGCGGGGACGTCGTCCGAGCGGACGGCGCGCACCCCGGTCAGCCCGAGCGCGGCGGCGTTGCGGGTCGTCAGGTCGAGGGCCCGTTCGTTGACGTCCACGGCCCACACGGACGCCTCCGGGGCGGCCTGCGCCATGGCGATCGCCACGGGTCCCCACCCGCAGCCCAGATCGAGCAGGTGGCCGTCGTCGGGCGGGTCGGGGACGGTGCGCAGGAGCACCTGGGTGCCGAGGTCGAGGCGTCCGTGGGAGAACACCCCGCCCGCGGTGACGACGTCGACCTCCCGGCCGCGCACGCGCACGCGCATCGGGTGACGCTCGTCGGCGGAGGCCGGGTGGGCGGAGAAGTAGTGGTCGTCGCCGGGCACGGGTCAACCCTACGAGGTGCGGGGGAGACTTCCCGCGGATGGTCGCCGTCGTCGACCCCGACGGGAATGCGGTGGCCCCACGCGGTGTTGACGTGCGACGCTGGAAAGCACGCAAGACGACCCACCACTACCGAGAGGTACCGAGTTGACCCAGTCCCACGAAACGTCCACCCACCCCGAGCGGGATGCTCAGGGCCTTGCGGAGGACGTCGTCGCGCGGGTGCTCGCCCGCGCCGGGACGGCCCTCCAGGAGGCCGACGCCGAGCACACGGCGGCGGACGGCGACCAGCTCGACCTCGAAGAGCGCGCCTCGCTGCGCCGCGTCGTCGGGCTCTCCACGGAGCTCACCGACGTCACCGAGGTCGAGTACCGCGAGCTGCGGCTCGAGAAGGTCGTGCTCGTCGGCCTGCAGCTCGGCGGACGCGCGCTCGACGCCGAGGTGTCGCTGCGCGAGCTCGCCGCGCTCGCCGAGACCGCGGGGGCCCTCGTCCTCGACGGGCTCCTGCAGCGCCGGCGCACGCCCGACCCGGGCACGTACCTCGGCTCGGGCAAGGCCGCCGAGCTCGCCGACGTCGTCGCGACGAGCGGGGCGGACACCGTCGTCGTCGACGGCGAGCTCGCCCCCTCGCAGCGCCGTGCGCTGGAAGACGTCGTCAAGGTCAAGGTGATCGACCGTACCGCGCTCATCCTCGACATCTTCGCCCAGCACGCGAAGTCCAAGGAGGGCAAGGCCCAGGTCGAGCTCGCCCAGCTCGAGTACCTCCTGCCGCGACTGCGCGGTTGGGGCGACTCGATGTCGCGGCAGGCCGGTGGCCAGGTGGGCTCCGGCGGCGCGGGCATGGGATCGCGCGGTCCCGGTGAGACGAAGATCGAGCTCGACCGGCGCCGGATCCGCAACCGCATGGCCAAGCTGCGCCGCGAGATCGCCGCGATGGCGCCCGCGCGAGTGACGAAGCGAGCCGAGCGCCGCCGCAAGGGCGTGCCGTCCGTCGCGATCGTCGGCTACACGAACGCGGGCAAGTCCTCGCTCCTCAACCGGCTCACGGGCGCGGGCGTGCTCGTCGAGAACGCCCTCTTCGCGACGCTCGACCCGACGGTGCGCCGGGCGAGCACGCCCGACGGGCGGGCCTACACGCTGACCGACACGGTCGGCTTCGTGCGCTCGCTGCCGCACCAGCTCGTCGAGGCGTTCCGCTCCACGCTCGAGGAGGTCACGGAGTCCGACCTCGTGGTGCACGTCGTCGACGCCGCGCACCCCGACCCCGAGGGGCAGATCGCCGCCGTGCGCACCGTCCTCGCCGACATCCCAGGTGCGCTCGACGTGCCCGAGCTCGTCGTGCTCAACAAGGTCGACCTCGCCCCGGCCGACGCGGTCACCCGGCTGCGCTCGCGGGAGTCGGGCGCGATCGCGGTGTCCGCGCACACGGGAGAGGGGCTCGACAAGCTGCTCGCCGTCATCGCGGAACGGCTGCCGCGGCCCGACGTCGTCGTCGACCTCGTCGTGCCGTACGACCGCGGCGACCTCGTCTCCCGTGCCCACTCGGACGGTGAGGTCGAGCGCGAGGACCACACCCCCGAGGGCACCGCCCTGCGCGCCCGCGTCGACGCCCACCTCGCCGCCGAGCTCGAGGCCGCCGCCGTCTGACCTGCCTCGCGGGTTCGACGGCCCGGCGGGGGTGCACAGGGTGCGGCGGGGCGGGCGAGCGACGTCGGGCGACCGCACTACGCTGACCCGGTGCCCGCAGCGACCAACCCCGTGGACCGGGACACGGACGCGCCCGTCGGGCGGGACACGGACGCGCGCGAGGTGACCGAGCACGCCGTCGATCCGCTGCTCGACCTCGCGGTCGACGCGCTCGGCGGCGCCCGGCGCGACGGTCAGCACACCATGGCGCGGGCCGTCGCGGACGCGCTCGACTCCGGGGAGGCGCTCCTCGTCCAGGCCGGAACGGGCACGGGAAAGTCGCTCGCCTACCTCGTGCCGGCCGTGCACCACGCGGTCACGAGCGACGAGCGCGTCGTCGTCTCGACGGCCACGATCGCCCTGCAGCGCCAGGTCGTCACGCGTGACCTGCCCCTCGTGGCGGGTGCGCTCGCCGATCACCTGCCACGTGCCCCGCGCACGGCGCTCCTCAAGGGGTGGCAGAACTACGTGTGCCGCAACAAGCTCGAGGGCGGCTACCCCGACGACGAGCCTGTGCTCTTCGACGCGCCGGGCCGGGGCACGCCGTCGGACCTCGGCGCCCAGGTGCTGCGCGTCCGCACATGGGCGCAGGAGACCGACACGGGCGACCGGGACGACCTGCAGCCCGGAGTGAGCGAGCGGGCGTGGCGGCAGGTCTCGGTGAACAAGCTCGAGTGCCTCGGCTCGAAGTGCCGCTTCTTCTCCGAGTGCTTCCCCGAGAACGCGCGAGAGAAGGCCCGCCAGGCCGACGTCGTCGTGACGAACCACGCGATGCTCGCGGTCGCGGCGACGGGCAGCCCCGGGGTGCTCCCCGAGCACGGGGCGATCGTCGTGGACGAGGCCCACGAGCTCGCGGACCGGGTCACGGCACAGGCCACGGTGGAGCTGTCCGTGCCCGTCATCGACCACGCGGCTCGCCTCGCCACGCGGCACGGCGGGCTGCCCGCGGTCGAGCTCACGGAGGCGGGAGCCCGGCTCGGTGCGGCGCTCGAGGACGTCCCGGACGGGCGGCTGCGCGGCGGGCTGCCTGACGAGCTGCGGCTCGCCGTCACGGCCGCGCGCGACGCCCTGCGCACGCTCGTCACGGCCCTCAAGCCGCCCGCCGGAGCGGACACGCAGGCCGAGGCGGGCACCAAGCAGGCCCAGGCCGCCGTGCTCGAGCTCTTCGAGGTGGCCGAGCGCATGCTCATCGACCCCGTGCCCGGCCATGGCGACGTGCTGTGGGTCGCGCGGAGCGAGCCCGAGCGCGGCGGTGGGGTGCGGCTGCACGCCGCTCCGCTCGCCGTCGCGGGACTCATCTCCGGGCTGCTGTTCGCCGAGAAGTCCGTCGTCCTCACGTCGGCGACACTGACGCTCGGGGGTACCTTCGAGCCCGTCGCACGCTCCGTCGGCCTGGGACCGGGCGCGCGCAAGGGGGACGACGACGACGCACTCCCGCCGGCGCCCTCGTGGCAGGGGCTCGACGTCGGCAGCCCGTTCGACTACCGCACCCAGGGGATCGTGTACGTCGCGCGCCACCTGCCCGAGCCCGGACGGGAACCTGCGACGGACTCCCAGCTCGACGAGATCGCCGAGCTCGTGACGGCCGCGGGCGGGCGCACGCTCGGGCTCTTCAGCTCGCACCGCGCCGCCCGGGCCGCCGCGGAGGCCATGCGCGAGCGCCTCGACGTGCCGGTGCTGCTGCAGGGCGAGGACCAGCTCTCGACCCTCGTGGCGCAGTTCGCCGCGGAGGAGACCACGTGCCTGTTCGGCACCCTCGGGCTGTGGCAGGGCGTTGACGTGCCGGGACGCTCGTGCTCGCTCGTCGTCATCGACCGGTTGCCTTTCCCCCGGCCGGACGATCCCGTGCGCTCGGCGCGTGCCGAGGCGGCGGACCGGGCCGGTGGCAACGGGTTCATGCAGGTCAGCGCGACGCACGCGGCGCTCATGCTCGCTCAGGCCGCCGGGCGGCTCATCCGCACCATGGAAGACCGCGGCGTCGTCGCGATCCTCGACCCCCGGCTCGTGACGCGGCGCTACGGTGCGTTCCTCACCCGTTCGATGCCTCCGATGTGGCCCGCGACCGACCGCGACACGGTTCTAGGTGCGCTGCGGCGCCTCGCGGCACTACCGTGACGCGGATGGACACCCGAGCAGACACCAGGACCACCAAGCTCGCGATCGTCGGCGCAGGCTCGGTCGGCGCGACGATGGCGTACGCGGCCCTCATGCGCGGCGCCGCGCGCACGATCGCGCTCTACGACCTCAACACGGCCAAGGTCGAGGCCGAGGCGCTCGACCTCGGGCACGGCATCCAGTTCGCGCCCATGGCGGAGGTCGTGGGGTCCGACGACGTCGCGGTGTGCGAGGGTGCCGACGTCGTGGTCGTGACGGCCGGCGCGAAGCAGAAGCCCGGGCAGACCCGGCTGGAGCTCGCCGAGACGACCGTCGCCCTCGTGCGCCACATGATGCCGGGCCTCGTCGAGGCGGCGCCCGACGCCGTCTTCATCATGGTGACCAACCCCGTCGACATCGTCACCTACGCGGCCCACAAGATCTCCGGCCTGCCGCCCGAGCGGGTGTTCGGCTCGGGGACCGTGCTCGACTCCTCCCGCTTGCGCTACCTCGTGGCGCGGCACTGCGGGGTCGCGGTGCAGAACGTCCACGCCTACATCGCCGGCGAGCACGGGGACACGGAGTTCCCGCTGTGGAGCTCGGCGACGATCGGTGGTGTCCCGCTGCTCGAGTGGCCCGGCCTGCCCGGCGCCGGGGGACCGCTCACGCGCGAGGTGCGCGACCGCATCGCCCACGAGGTCGTGCGCTCGGCCTACCGGATCATCGAGGGCAAGGGCGCGACGAACTATGCCGTGGGACTCGCGACGACCCGCATCATCGAGGCGGTCCTCAAGGACGAGCGCCGCGTGCTCCCGGTGTCCCGGCTGCTCGACGGCTACCACGGGCAGGGTGACGTGTGCCTGTCCGTGCCGACCGTCGTCGGACGTGGTGGGGCCGAGGAGCAGATCGAGGTGCCGATGAGCCAGGACGAGCTCGGCGACCTGCGCACGTCGGGTGAGGCGTTGCGCAAGGTCGCGCGCGACCTCGGCCTGTAGCCAGCTACAGCGCGCGCAGGACGGAGACGACGCGGCCCAGGATCTGGTACTCGCTCGCCTCGATCGGTGCGTAGTTCGCGTTCTGCGGCAGCAGCCACACCTCGCCGTCGGTGCGCTTGAACGTCTTGACCGTCGACTCGCCGTCGAACATCGCGGCCACGATCTGACCGTTCTCCGCCGTGGGCTGTGAGCGCACGACCACGAGGTCGCCGTCGCAGATCGCGGCGTCGATCATCGAGTCGCCCGCGACCTTGAGCAGGAAGAGGTCGCCGTCACCCACGAGCTGGCGGGGCAGGGGGAACACGTCCTCGACGTACTGGTCGGCGAGGACGGGGCCGCCCGCGGCGATGCGCCCGACGAGCGGCACGTAGGACGGCTCGGGGGCCTCGTCGCCGGCCGAGAGGTGATCGACCCCGTACTGGGGCTGGTCGAAGCCGCGGGGGCGCAGGGCGCGGGAGTCGTCCGGGTGGATGACCTCGATGGCGCGCGGCCGGTTCGGGTCGCGGCGCAGGTACCCCTTGCGCTCGAGGGTCGTGAGCTGGTGCTTCACGCTCGACGGGCTCACGAGGCCGACCGACTCACCGATCTCGCGCATGCTCGGCGGGTAGCCGCGCTCGACGATCGACGTGCGGATCGTGTCGAGGATCTTGCGCTGACGCGGGGTCAGGCCATCCTCGGGCGAGGGCCGCTCGGGCAGCGAGTGCACCGTGGCCAGCTCGGCGTCCTTCCCGCCGGTGGGGGTGGGTCCGTCGGTGTTCACCGTCACATCTCCGCTTCTGTTGTCAGTGGCTCGTGGTCCGCTGTTCCCAGGTTAGGACGCGCACTTCGCTTCGCCAAACACCTGTTCGAGCGTGTCGCGTTCTGGACTTGACAACTGTACACCCGTTCGAGGAACATACGTATGACGAACACAGGTTCGATGCCGCGGTCCGCGGCGCAGCAGTCGAAGGAGCAGGCCATGAGTGCAGTGACTTGGGAGCACCACGGTGGAGCCGGCCGACGCCGGGCGACACCGACCCACGCGCGGCCCCTCCACCTGACCCCGCGGGGTCGTCGGGTCGTGACGTTCCTCGCCGTCGTCGTCGCGCTCGTCGCGGGGCTCGTGGGAGGTCGCGCCATGGCCTCGAGCCCGGAGCAGGGCGTCCCCGTCGACGTCTACACGGTCGGTGTCGGCGAGACGCTGTGGTCCATCGCCTCGAGCCGCGCGGCGCCCGGTGCGGACGTGCGCGACGTCATCGACGACCTGAAGTCGCTCAACGAGCTCTCCAGCTCCTCGCTCGCCGCCGGCCAGCAGATCCTCGTCCCGGTGGCCGACGACTGACCTTTGTTTGCACGCGGCGTCGTCGCGGTCTAGGTTTCTCGCAGATGTGGTGGGACGCCGCTCGTGAGGCGTCCCGGACCCGGTGCCGACACGGCCCCGGACCGACGGCGAGGAGGCTACGTGCACTGCCCGTTCTGCAGGCACGGCGATTCACGGGTTGTCGACTCACGGACCTCCGACGACGGCGCATCGATCCGCCGTCGTCGGCAGTGTCCCGAGTGCGGCCGCCGCTTCACCACGATCGAGACGGCGAGCCTCTCGGTCGTCAAGCGCTCCGGGGTGGTCGAGCCCTTCAGCCGCGAGAAGATCATCTCCGGCGTCCGCAAGGCGTGCCAGGGGCGCCCCGTCTCCGAGGACGACCTGGCGATGCTCGCCCAGCGCGTCGAGGAGCAGGTGCGTGCCGGCGGCAGCGCCGAGCTCGACTCCTACGAGATCGGGCTCACGATCCTCGGGCCGCTGCGCGAGCTCGACGAGATCGCCTACCTGCGGTTCGCATCCGTCTACCAGGCCTTCACGAGCCTCGAGGACTTCGAGGCGGCCATCACGGCGCTACGGGCCGAGAACGCGGCGACCGACGCGGCGGACGACTCGGCGCTCGAGGCCGACGAGGACGCGCGCGCCTGACGAGACTTCGCCGGTGGTCACGGAGGGGAAGCCGTGACCACCGGCGAACCAGTCCTGGGCACGGCGGGACTCAGCTCTGCGAGGAACGCGCCCAGAGGTTGATCCCGCCGTCGACGGCGTGCGGCTCGATCGCCGCGAGCTCGTCGTCGTCGAGGGCGAGCCGATCGAGCGCCGCGAGGTTGTCCTCGAGCTGGCTGACGCTGCTCGCCCCCAGCAGGAGCGACGTCACCCGCGGGTCGCGCAGCGCCCAGGCGAGGGCGAGCTGGGCGAGGGACTGGCCACGCTCGTCGGCGACCGCCTGCAGCGCGCGGGCGTGCTCGAAGTACTCCTCGGACAGGAACTCCTGGTGGAGCGAGCCCTCGCGCGCCGCGCGGGAGTCGGCGGGGATCCCGTCGAGGTAGCGGCCGGTGAGCATTCCCTGGGCGAGCGGTGAGAACGCGATGAGCCCCATGCCGACGTCCTCGAGCACGTCGAGCAGGTTGCGGCCGCCGGCCTCCGGGTCGGGCTGCTCGATCCAGCGGTTGAGCATCGAGTACGAGGGTTGATGGATGAGGAGGTCCAGTCCGATGTCCTTCGCGATCGCGACGGCCTCGAGCGTGCGCGAGGCGGAGTACGAGGAGAGCCCCGCGTACAGGGCCCTGCCGGAGTCGACGGCGGTCTTGAGCGCACCGATCGTCTCGGTGAGCGGGGTGTCGGGGTCGAACCGGTGGGAGTAGAAGATGTCGACGTAGTCGAGGCCCGTGCGGCGCAGCGACGCGTCGAGCGAGGCGAGCAGGTACTTGCGCGAACCCCACTCGCCGTACGGTCCCGGGTACATCCAGTACCCGGCCTTCGTCGAGACCACGAGCTCGTCGCGGTAGGGACGCAGGTCCGTGGCGAGCATCCGGCCGAAGGACTCCTCGGCGCTGCCGGGCGGGGGACCGTAGTTGTTCGCGAGGTCGAAGTGCGTGACACCGTGGTCGAAGGCGTGGCGCACGATCTCGCGCTGGGTGGACTCCGCGTTGGCGGTGCCGAAGTTCTGCCACAGCCCGAGGCTGATGGCGGGGAGCTGGAGGCCGCTGCGCCCGCAACGGCGGTACGCCATCGTGTCGTAACGGTCGGAGGCGGCGGTGTAGGGATCGGTCATGCTCCGACCCTAGTGCCGCAGCCTGACCTGCCCGCCAAATGACGTTGCTCCGGCGACCGGCGCGACCGCAGGCTAGGGTCGACAGGACGACAACCGAGGCACAAGGAGGCGTCAGCGATGGCCGACAACGACGGTGGAACCGCGAGCGCACCCAGCGAGGACACGAAGGCGAAGTTCCGCGAGGCGCTCGAGCGGAAGAAGGCGGCGGCACACCACTCCGCCGAGGGCGCGGACAACACCGGTGCGGTGCACGGTCCCGAGACGACCGGACCGAGCCAGCGGATGTTCCGCCGCAAGTCCGGCGGCTGAGACCACGACCACGAAGGGGCCGCGCACCATGGTGCGCGGCCCCTTCGTGCTGTTCGTGGCAGGTGCGGTCAGTGCAGGACGCGCAACCTGATTGTCTGCTCCATCGCGGCGAGCGCCTCGGTGACCTCGGGGCCCACGTCGCCGTCGAGATCGGTGACGACGTAGCCGAGGTCACCACGCGTCGCGAGGAGCTGGCCGGCGATGTTCACGCCGTGCTCGGCGAGCGTCTGGTTCACGGCCGCGAGCACCCCCGGGGTGTTGTGGTGCAGGTGGGCGAACCGCCGTCTGCCACCCGCCTGCTCGAGGGCGAGGTTGGGCAGGTTGACGCTGAGCGTCGTCGACGCGTGCGCGAGGTAGTCGCGGAACTTGCCCGAGACGAAGTGGCCGATGGACTCCTGCGCCTCCTGGGTCGAGCCGCCGATGTGCGGGGTCAGGATGACGTTCGGCAGCCCGCGCAGCTCGGACTCGAAGCGGTCGCCCCGCTTCTTGGGTTCCTCGGGGAAGACGTCGACCGCGGCGCCGGCGATGTGCCCGGAGAGGACCGACTCGCGCAGGGCGGCGTAGTCCACGACGAATCCGCGCGACAGGTTGAGGAAGATCGACCGAGGCTTCATCTTCGCGAACTGCTTCGCGCCGAAGAGGCCGGCGTTGCCCGAGCGGCCGTCCACGTGGAGGGTCACGGTGTCCGCGACGGCGAGCAGCTCGTCGAGGGTCTCGGCGCGGCGGGCGTTGCCGAGCGCGAGCTTCTCCTGCGTGTCGTAGAAGATGACGGACATGCCGAGGTTCTCGGCGAGCACCGAGAGCTGGGTGCCGATGTTGCCGTAACCGACGATGCCGAGGGTGCGGCCCCGCACCTCGTGGGCGCCGTCGGCCGTCTTGTCCCAGACGCCGTCGTGCAGAGCGCTGTCGCGCTCGGTGAGCCTGCGGGCGAGCACGATGATCTCCGCGAGCGCGATCTCGACGACGGACCGCGTGTTGGAGAACGGGGCGTTGAACGCGGCCACGCCATGGTGCGCCGCGGCGGCGAGGTCGATCTGGTTGGTGCCGATGCAGTAGGCACCGATCGCGAGCAGGTCCGGCGCGTTCGCGACGACGCGCTCGGTGACCTGGGTCTTCGACCTGATACCGAGCAGCGAGATCCCGTCGAGCGCCGCGATCAGCTCGTCCTCGTCGAGGGCGCCGGTGTGCGTCGTCACCTCGATCCCCTGCGCGGCGAGCAGGTCGTGGGCGACGGGATGCAGGTTCTCGAGGAGGAGGGCACGGAGCACGCCCCTATGGTGCACCTCGCCAGCGGTTGGCCCAAACCGATATCGCCCGTCGGACGGTCCGCGGCGCGGCGGCGCCCGAGGACGGTGGCGCGGTGAGCCAGGGGACCGCGGTGCGGCGGACCTAGAAGTCGCCGTCGGTGAAGCCCGCCGGGAGCTCGGCGGCGTGGGCGACGCGCAGCTGGGTCGTAGGCCGCGTCATCGCGACGTAGAGGTTGCCCGGGGACTCCGCGAGGATCTCGGCGGGCTCGACGAGCACGACGACGTCGAACTCGAGCCCCTTGACCTGGCGGGCGCTCGCGACGCTCAGTGCGGTCTCTCCCGTGCGCGGGTCACGGCGGGCGAGGTCGGCGAGCGCGGCACGCGACGTCTCGAGCCAGGTCTCGGGGACGACGACGGCGACCCGGCCCGCTTCGCCGTGCCCCACCGACTCGAGAGCGGCCACGGCGTGGTCCCTGGCCGCGGCCAGTGCGTCGTGCGCCCGGGTGACGACGAGCGCGTCGGGAACGTCGCGCGCGGAGGTGAGCGGGCTCGGGGCGAGTCCCGCGCGGCGGGCGACGCGCATCGCCGCGTCCGTGATCGTGGCCGGGGTGCGGTAGCTCACGGTGAGCTCCTCGATCCGCCACGTCGTCGAGAGCACCGGGTCCAGCCGCTCGGCCCACGTGCGGGACCGGCCGGGTGCGGCCGTCTGGGCGAGGTCGCCGACGATCGTCAGGGAGCGCGTCGGCACGCGCCGCAGGAGGGCGCGCCAGTCCATCGCGGAGAGTTCTTGGGCCTCGTCCACGATGACGTGGCCGTAGGTCCACGACCGGTCGGCCGCGGCGCGCTCGGCCGTCGTGAGCGCCGGGCCTCGTGCGGAGAAGCGCTCGGCGAGCTGCTCGGCCGAGACGAAGGCCCCCGCCGAGGAGGTCTCGAGCACGCTCCGGGCGTACTCGACGTCCTGGGCATGGCGCTCGGCGTCCTCCTGGGCACGGGCCCGCGCCGCCTGGTCGTCCTCGCCGAGGAGCTCGGCGGCCTCGTCGAGCAGCGGGACGTCCGCGGGCGTCCAAGGTGCGCCCTTGGGGCGGCGCAGCAGCTCGCGCTCGGCCGCGCTCAGCTCCGGGGCCGCGGCCTCGAGCCGGTAGGGCTTGGCGAACAGGTCCTCCACGAGCCCCTGTGCCGTGAGCGGCATCCAGGCGAGGTTGAGTGCGATGCGGACCTCGCGCGTGGTGCGCAGGTCCTCCATGATGTCGCCGCGCTCGTCGGGCGGCACGGGGAAGGCGAGCTGCTCGGCGTACTGCGCGGCGAGCCGGGAGAGCATCTCGCGCACGAAGGTGACCCGGGCCTGGTTGTGCGGACGGTGGCTCCGCCGGGCCCTCCCGATCGCGGCACGCACGTCGCTCGGGGTCAGCGTCACGGTGCGCCCGTCGATCCTGATCTCCTGCGCGCGTGCGGGCACCCGCTGGCGCTGGCGCACGGCGCGGTCGATGATCCGCGACCACACTGCGCGCCCCTTGATGTCGACGAGCTCGGGCGGCTCCTCGCCGCGCGCGCGCACGCCCGGGACGAGGTCGGCGATCGTCGTCGCGAGGACGCCGGTCTCGCCGAGCGAGGGCAGGACCTGGTCGATGTAGTGCAGGAAGTCGTCGCTCGGGCCGACGACGAGCACTCCGGAGCGCTCGAGGGTGGTGCGGTGGGCGTAGAGCAGGTAGGCGGCGCGGTGCAGGGCGACCGCCGTCTTGCCCGTACCCGGCCCACCCTGCACGACGAGCGCGCCCGTGAGCTCGGACCGCACGATCACGTCCTGCTCGGCCTGGATGGTGGCGACGATGTCGTGCATCTTGCCCGTGCGCCCCGCGGCGAGGGACGCGAGCAGGGCACCCTCGCCCGCGAGGTAGGTGAGGTCGTCGTGGGCGTCGATGCCGTCGAGGTCCAGCACCTCGTCCTCGACGCCCGTCACCCGGCGCCCCCTGGTCACGAGGTGGCGCCGACGGGCCACGCCGTCCGGGCGAGCGGCCGTGGCCCGGTAGAACGGCTCGGCCGCCGGGGCGCGCCAGTCGGTCAGCAAGGGGTTGTGCTCGGCGTCCGTCAGGCCGATGCGGCCCACGTAGCGGCGCTGGCCGTCGTCGAGGTCGAGGCGCCCGAAGACGAGCCTGTCCTCGACCGACTCGAGCTGTGCGATGCGGTCCTCGTACATCGTCGCGAAGGAGTCGCGCTCGGAACGGTTCTGGGGGGTGCCGCCACCGCGGCCGCGACGGGTCTGCTCGAGGCGCGCGCGGCTGTGCGCCCGCAGCGCGTCGAGGCGTTCGTACACGCCGTCGACGACGACCTGCTCGGTCGCGAGCTCGGCACGCAAGGCGTCGCCCGGATCGGTGGTCGTCGTGGATGTGGGGGGTCGGGTCTCGAGCTCGTGCGCCGTACGGCTGTCCGTCACGCTGTTCCCTTCGCCCCCGTCAATGGCCTGCACCGCCCGTGAGGGCGGCCGTCCATTATCCGCCAAGGGCGCGCGTGAGTCCATCACGCATCATGGAATCCCTGGGCGCTGCGAGGCGTTGTGGGGGTAGCACCACCCAGCGAGCCGATCACGAAGGAGACCCCGGGCGCGATGCGCAACCCGAGAAAGCTGTACGAGATCGATCCTCACGTCGCCGCGAAGGTGATCGCGAGCGGTGGCGTGCCCGTGCTCGTCCACGCCGTGCGGGGCTTCGTGGACTCCGGCTCGGTGGCCGCCGTCGTCAGCGACCACCTGCTCTCGTCGACGGAGTCCGAGCGCTTCGCGACCTTCGAGATCGACGAGCTCCTCGACTACCGCAGCCGGCGCCCCGCGATGACCTTCGCCTCGAACACGTGGATCGACATGGACGCGCCCGCGCTCGCGGTGGACTACGTGGCCGACGCCGAGGGCACGCACTTCCTGCTCCTGCACGGACTCGAGCCGGACACGCAGTGGGAGCGGTTCGCCGCGGCGGTCCGCCAGATCGTCGACGACTTCGGCGTCTCGCTCGTGGTCGGGGTGCACGGCATCCCCATGGCCGTGCCGCACACGCGAGAGCTCTCTGCCACGGTCCACGGCACGCGGCCGGAGCTCGTCGCGGACTTCCCCTCGTGGTTCGGCACGGTCCAGGTGCCCGGCAGCGCCGCGTCGCTGCTCGAGCTTCGGCTCGGCGAGGCGGGGCACGACGCCGTCGGGGTGGCCGTCCACGTGCCGCACTACCTCTCGGCGTCGACCTACCCGGCGGCCGCCGTGGCGGGGCTCGACTACCTCGAACGGCTCACGGGGCTCTCCCTCGACGCGGCAGGTCTCGAGCCCGCCGTGCTGCAGGCGGCCGAGGAGGTCGAACGGCAGCTCTCGGAGTCCGACGACGCCCTCGAGGTGGTGCGCGCCCTGGAGAACCAGTACGACGCATTCCGTCGTGGTGCCGAAGGTGGGGCCCAGGGAATGCTCGCCGAAGGCGCGCCCATTCCGACGGCGGAGGAACTCGGTGACGAGTTCGAGCGGTTCCTTGCTCAGCAAGGCAAGGACCAGGGCCAGCCGTAGTCACAGCCTTTACCACATTGTTACCAACTAATGCGCGATACGTCATCAAGAACGCATGGCGTGCCGGTGAAGGTGCATGGCAGAGTGTGGGCCGTTGCAGTGACGTACTAACGCTCGACCCGGCGCCGGTGACCCGGCACCCCAGCCCTCCGGCTGGTCCACCCGGTTCAGGACGTGGGACGAAGCATTGCGGCAGGGAGGCCGGAAACACCTCCGGTCGAAAGACCGTCCCCGGATGGAACAGTAAGGAAGCAAGATATGGCACAGGGTGCTGTGAAGTGGTTCAACTCGGAGAAGGGCTACGGGTTCATCGCCCAGGACGGCGGCGGTGCCGACGTCTTCGTCCACTACTCCAACATCGAGACGCAGGGTTACCGGACCCTCGAAGAGGGCCAGCGCGTCGAGTTCGAGATCACGCAGGGCCCCAAGGGCCCGCAGGCGGAGAAGGTCGTTCCGGCCTGAGCCGTTCGAACCGCATCTGACCACGAGGCCGTACCCGCGAGGGTGCGGCCTCGTCGTCTGTCCCGGTCGAGGTGCAGCTGGGCGCTCACGAGGAGTGCGCCCTCGGACCGATCGGTCAGCCCGCCATGGGCGCGGGGGACGGCGGCTCCGTGGGGTCGCGCAGCACGGGTGCCGCGCCGGCGAAGGCGGCGAGCTCGGCGCCGATGAGCAGCCTCGTCGGAGCGGGCAGCGAGCGGATCGCCCGCGCGAGGGCCGGATCGGCGAGGACTGCGTCGTCGTCGCTCGCCGCGAGGACCACGTTGCCGTAGCGGCGGCCTCGTAGCTGGGCCGGCTCGGCAGTCATGGCGACGACGGCGAACACGTCCCGGACGGTCGCGGCCTCGGACCTCGCGAGCGTCAACGGCGGCCGGTCGGCGCAGTTGGCGAGGTAGACGCCACCGGGACGCAGGACGCGCGCGACCTGAGCCGTGAACTCGGCGGTCTGCAGGTGTGCCGGCGTCTGCGCGTCGGCGAACACGTCCCGGACGACGGCGTCGGCGCTCGCGTCGGGCATCGCCTCGAGCACGCTCCGGGCGTCCCCGACGCGGATGCGCAGCGAGGGGGAGCGCGGCAGGTCGAACCAGGCGCGCACGTGGCCGGCGAGCACGGGGTCGATCTCGACCGCGATCTGTCTCGACCTCGGTCGGCCCGCGTGCACGTAGCGCGCGAGCGAGCACCCGGCGGCACCGAGGTGGACGACGTCGAGCGGCGCCCGCGGCGGGGCGAGGCGGTCGAGGACAGCGGCCATCTGCTGCATGTACTCGAACTCGAGGTAGCCGGCGTCATCGAGGTCGACGTGCGAGCTCGGCACGCCGTCGAGCATGAGCGTGTACGAGCGGAGTGAACCGGGGTCCGGCACGAGCTCGGCGTGACCCGTCGACGTCGGTACGGGCCCGGTCGGCAGCTCCGTTGTCAGTGGTGCGCGCGAGGATGCGTTGCGACGGGCCATGGCACCACCGTAGGCCCGACCGCAGGGTTGACGATGTCGAACGAGTGTTCGATACTGGAGGTATGGAAGCGATGAGGACAGGTAGGAGCGAGGCGGCCGTTCGCCCGGCGCCCATCCCGTTCGCGACGGCGCAGCTGCTGCGGCGGGCCGACGCCGAGCTGCTCGCGGCCCGGTTCACTGCGGACCCGGACGACCGCTTCGTGCACGCCCACCTCGCGGCGCTGCGTGCTGCCGCGGCCCTCGTCGCCGCGTGGGGCGCACCGTCGAAGCGGCGCGGGCCGCGCGCGGTGTGGGAGCTGCTGGCGCGCACGGCCCCGGAGTTCGAGGGCTGGACCGCCTACTTCGCCGCGGGCGCGCAGGTGCGTGCCGACGTCGAGGCCGGGGTCATGGGTGTCGTGAGCGACGCGCGGGCCGGTGAGGTGCTCGCGACGGCGGAGGACTTCGTCGACGAGATCCGCATCGCGCTCGAGGAGTCGTCCGCGTCGCGTGCCGCCGAGCGCGGCCCGGGTGCGAAGGTCGGTTGACACCGTGAGCCGCGCGCGGCCGGCCGTGGACGTCCGGCGGGACTGGGGGAGCGAGGAGGAGGGCGCGTCGATCCTGCACGTCGACATGGATGCGTTCTTCGCCTCCGTGGAGCTGGCGCGACGGCCACATCTGCGCGGCCGACCGGTCATCGTGGGCGGCAAGGAGCGCTCGGTCGTGCTCGCCGCGACGTACGAGGCGCGCGCCTTCGGGGTGCACTCGGCGATGCCGATGGCGCGCGCGATGCGAATGTGCCCGCAGGCGGTCGTCATCCCGCCGGACCACCGCGCCTACCGCGAGGTCTCGACCTCCGTCATGGAGATCCTCGGGGAGGTCACGCCGCTCGTCGAGCAGATCAGCGTGGACGAGGCCTTCCTCGACGTCTCGGGCGCGCGCCGGCGGCTCGGCCTGCCCACGTCGATCGGCGCGCACCTGCGCGAGCGGGTCCGTGCGACGCACGGGATCACGTGCTCGGTGGGCGTCGCCGCGAACAAGTTCGTCGCCAAGCTCGCCTCGACGTACGCCAAGCCCGACGGCCTGCTCCTCATCCCGAGCGCGGCGACCGTCCCCTTCCTGCGCACGTTGCCCGTCGAGTTGCTCTGGGGAGTCGGCGCGCAGACCCAGGCCGCACTCGCGCGCTGGGGACTGCGCACCGTCGCGGAGCTCGCCGATGCCGACGTCACCACGGTGCAGCGGGCGGTCGGCTCCGTCGCCGGGAAGCACCTGCACGACCTGGCGTGGGGGCGCGACCCGCGACCCGTGCGTCCGGGGCGGGTCGAGAAGTCGATCGGAGCGGAGTCCACGTTCGGCCGCGACCAGTTCGACCTCGGCGTGGTCCAGGACAGGATGCGCTCGCTGACCGACGAGTGCGGGAGCCGGTTGCGGCGCCAGCGGCTCGTCGCGCGCACGGTCTCGATCAAGGTCCGCACGAGCGACTTCCGCACCCTGACGCGTTCGCGGACGCTCACCGCGCCTACGGACGTGGGGCGCGAGCTCTTCCTCGTCTCGCGCGAGCTGCTCGCAGGTGTGGACCTGCGAGGGTTGCCCGTGCGCCTCGTGGGTGTGCGCGCAGAGGGGCTCAGCAGCGCGGACTCGACGCCCGTCCAGCCGACGTTCGACGAGCTGGGCCTCGCCGCCGAGGCTTCGGGATCTGGTCAGGAGGTGCTTGCGGCCACCCGCGAGGCGTTGCACGCCGCCGAGCTCGCGATGGACGGTGTGCGCGAGCGGTTCGGGCGCACCGCGATCGGCCCAGGGATGCCGGTCGCCCGTCGTGGCGTGGTCCCGACTACACACCGAGCGTCTGGGCATCTATCCTGAGAGCACGACGTCCGCGGGAAGTGCCCTCGGCGATGCCTGGGAACGGAGGTGACGATGCCTCTCTCTGAGTACGAACAGCGTGTGCTGGAACAGATGGAGCGCCAGCTGGCCTCCGACGACCCGAGACTCGCCTCGACCATGCAGACCGGTGGTCACTCGGGCGCGACGCACTGGTTGCTCGCCGGGCTGGGAGCCGTCGTCGGACTGCTCGCCCTGATCGGTGGCGCGGCCCTCTCCCAGGTGTGGCTCGGCGTCGTGGGCTTCCTCGTCATGTTCGCCGCCGTGGCCTTCGGGTTCTCGCCGCCGCGATCGAGGAAGAAGGGCCCACAAGGTGTTGTGGGACGCGACGGCTCCGTCGCGCCGCGCGCGCGCGGCCCGCAGCGTCAGTCGTTCATGTCGAGGCTCGAAGCGCGCTGGGATCGTCGTCGCGACGAGCGGGGTCGCTGACCGCCGCACCGCGCAGCACGGTCGCGACGTCGCGCTCGAGCTCCTCGTGCGTCGCCTCCACCGGCCGCGGTGAGTAGCGGGACTGCTCGACCGCCCCCGCGAGACCTCGCAGCGCCCGGAGCGCCTCGGCGTCGATCGGGGTCCTCGTGCGTCGCTCGACCTGATGGCTCACGCTCGTCACGACCTGCCGCGGCGTCTTGGAGTCCGTCCACGTGATGCCGATGTCCGCGAGCCGTGACCGAAGCTGCGACCACGCGGACTCCGGTCCGAGCCTGCGCGGCGCCCGGTGGCGCAGGCGTCGCCAAGCCACGGCGACCCCCGCCGCGAGGAGCAGGACGAGGAGCGAGCCACCGACGAGTGCCCAGGCCGGAGCCTCGCGCAGGGTGCGCGCCACGCCGTCGACGAAGCTCCCGCCGACGCCGGTGCCCGCGCCGGTGGTGGGCCGGGTCGTCGGCTCGGCCGTCGAGGTCGGGAGCTCGCCGCCGAGCGTCGGGTCGTCGCCGGCGTTGGCGAACGGGTCGGCGTACGCGGGGGGAAAGCCGGACTGGACGGCGGGCGTCGGTTCGAACCGGACCCAGCCGATTCCCTCGAAGTGCAGCTCGGGCCAGGTGTGCGCCCGATCTCCCCGCACCTCGTAGGTGCGTGCACCGGCGCCCGGGAGCGCCTGGCCGGGCAGGAAGCCGACCGCCATCCGGGCGGGGATGCCGAGGGCGCGCGCCATGACCGTCATGGCGGTCGCGAACTGGACGCAGTAGCCCTGGCCCGACTCGAGGAAGTCCCAGACGGGGTCGCCCGTGACGGGGTCGGGGATCGAGGTCTGGTACTCGAACGGCCGGCTGCGCAGGTAGGTCTGCAGGAGGAGCGCCTGGTCGTAGGGCGTCGACGCGCGCTCGGTCACCTCGAGCGCGCGAGCGGTGATGTCCGCGACGTGGGACGTCTCGGGGACCACGAGGTAGTCGTCCGCGTCGGGTGGGGTGCCCACGCCGGTGGCTCTCAGGTCGTCGGCGTCGAACCAGGGGAGGACCACGTCCATCGTGTAGGTCATGCCGCGCACCGTGCGCGAGCGTCCCGACACCTCGTCGCGGCCCGGGAGGAAGACCCACTGGCCCGGCGCATCGACCGTGCGGGGGTAGACGGCGATCGGGAGCTGGTCCTCGCGCAGGGCGACGACCTCGACCGACACCTGGGTCACGGCGGCGCCCTCGGTCTCGCCGTCGTAGCCGCCGGGCCAGAGCACCACGCCTCGTCCCGTGGGCTCCGTCTCGCCGCGGGACGTGTCCACCTGCCAGGACTCGCCGTCGAAATCACGCAGCGTACGTAGCCGCAGCGGTCCAGGGGAGACGGGGTCGACCCGGTAGCGCAGCGCGACGTCGGGCGACTGGCGGCCGAGCGACTCGCGCATGTCGAGGTCGGCGCTGAGCAGGATCGCACCCGGAGTCGCGTCGCCGATGAACGGCAACGGGTTCGAGCCCCAGCCCGGCAGCGCCATCACGACGGGCGTGACCGCGAGCGTCAGGACGGCGATGACGGTCGACCAGGACGTCGTGATGAGCCGGCGCCTGCGCCGCTCGTCCTCGTCGAGCGACGGCGAGTCGCTCGCGACGGCGAGGAGCAGCAGGAAGAAGACGGCGGCGAACGCGAAGACGAGGGCCGAGACCTCGATGTAGACGACCACCGTCGGGATCCAGAGCGCGAGGAGCGGCAGCCCCGCCCAGGCCGGGGTGCGCAGCCCGAAGCACGCGAGCTCCACGAGGAGGTAGACGGCGGCGACCCCGGCGATCGTGGCCATCTCGAGGGCCGGGCTCACGGCGATCGGAGCCACGCCCTCGATGACCGAGGCACGGAGCGACTCGGCGAGGAATCCCAGGCGGTCGAGCGTCGCGCCGTCGGGCAGGAGATCGATCTCACCCGGCGGGCTGAGGTAGGCGACGGCGAGGCCGTAGGCGAGGAGCGCGAACCCGATGAGCGTGGGCACGAGCGCCGAGCGGCTGCGCGTCCGGAGCACCGCCGTGCCCCACGCGAGCACGACGCAGACCGCGAAGGCGAGCAGCGCCCAACGGCCCGGCTGGAGCAGTGGGTTGAGCGCCCAGGCCGACGTCGTCACCGCCAGCACCGAGATCGTCGTGGCCAGGTGCGGGCGCAACGGCACGCGGTGTCGGGCGTCGGGGCGCCCGGTGGGGGCCTCGCCGGGACTTCCGGCACTGGGAGCTCCGGCGCCGGGTCGCGAGGTGGCTCGATCCTGGGGGTGCGTCGTCGTCGTCATCGGACCGCTCCGAGGAGTCGCGCCCACGCCTCGTCGAGAGCCTCGCCGGGGACAGCGGTCGCGACGCGCCACCCCGCGCGCCGCAGCTCGGTGGCCGAGCTCTCGGCGTCACGCGCGGTGGGCGTACCTTCGGGTCCCGTCCGCACGAGCGCCCACGCGTTGCCGGCCGCGGCGAGGGGAGCGAGGGCGGCGCGTCCCGCGCCGGAGAGAGGGCCGACGACGGCGAACACGAGTTCCGCACCGCTGCCGCTGTGGCCGATGGCGCGCGCGGCGGCCACGAGATCCTCGTCGGTCTGGGCGGGGGTGCGGCCGGGAACGAGGTCGACGGTCATGTCGAGGAGCTCGGCGCGCGCGGTGCTGTTCGTCTCCCGCAGGTGGTGGCTGCGGGTCTCGGTGTCGATCCGTGCGTCGTCGACGCGCGCCCCGGCGAGCCGGACGGGGTGCCCGGCACCGAGGAGGGCGAGGGCGATCGAGGCGCCGAACGAGACCGTCCACTCCGTGTCGTCCTCGTGCGTCGGGAGGTCGAGCAGGACGGAGGCGGGTCGCATCCCGGCACGCTCGTCCGACCGCACCATGAGCTCGCCGAGCCGTGCGGTCGAGCGCCAGTGCACGCGCCGCAGGTCGTCGCCCTGGCGGTAGTCGCGCAGGGCCGCGTCGTCCGTCGAGGGGGAGCGCGCGCCGAGGGCGACCCGGTCCGGCTCGCCCACGAGGGCGTCGGTGGGCAGGCCCAGGTCCGTGACCGCGGGCCACACCGTGACCTGGGCGGCGTCCCCGAGCACGGAACCCACCGAGGCGAGGCCGAGCGGGTCGGCGTGACGGACGTTGAGCGGTCCGAGCTCCCAGCGGCCGCGACGGGAGGCATAGATCGGGTAGAGCACGGAGATGGTGTCGATCGTGCGCTCGACGCGCGCGCGGAGAGGGCGGCCGCCGGACAGCTCGACGGCGGCCTGCTCGCCGAGCTTGAGGCCGGCGAGGCGGATGCGCTCGTTGAGGCCGTGGGCCCGGACGGCGACGCGCACGGTGGCACGCTGCCCCACGGAGACGGGGTTTGGACGCACGGCGCGCTCGACGCTCAGGGAGTGCGGACCGCGCGTGGGGTCGGTGAGCCACGCGAAGAGGGTCGCGGCGCCGACGGCGACGGCGCCGAGCAGCCCGATGCGTAGCAGCCCGGGGGACCCGATGCTGATCCCGACGAGGACGAGGGCGAGCCCGACCGCACCGACGGCGATCCCGCGCAGCGTCGGGCGGATGCCCATCAGCCGACGGCCCTGGAAGCCGGCTGGGGGTGTGACGACGCGGAGGCCTCGACCACCGTGCGCTCCACGATGTTCTCGATGATCTCCTGCGCGGTCCGGCCGGAGAGTCGCGACTCCGTGCTCGGCAGCACGCGGTGCGCGAGGACTGGCGAGGCGAGCGACTGGACGTCGTCGGGCAGCACGTAGTCGCGGCCGTTCACGGCGGCGAGGGCCTTCGCAGCGCGCAGGAGCTGGATCGCCGCACGCGGCGAGGCTCCCAGACGAAGTCCCGGGTCCTCGCGGGTGGCGCCGACGAGCGCGATGACGTACCGCTTGACGGCAGGCGAGGCATAGAGGCGGCGGACGACGGCGATCATGCGCTGCACGTGCGCGGCGTCCGTGACGGCGGTCAGTGCGGCGAGCGGGTCGGCGACCTCCTGGCGCTCGAGCATCTCGAGCTCGTCGGCCGGGGACGGGTAGCCCACGGTGAGGCGCGCCATGAAACGGTCGCGCTGGGCCTCGGGCAGCGGGTAGGTGCCCTCCATCTCGACGGGGTTCTGGGTCGCGACGACGAGAAAGGGACGTGGCAGGGGGTACGAGACGCCGTCGATCGTGGCGAAGCCCTCCTGCATGCACTCCAGGAGCGCCGACTGCGTCTTGGGCGAGGCGCGGTTGATCTCGTCGCCGATCACGATGTTGGCGAACACGGGGCCGGGGCGGAACTCGAACTCGTGCGTCTGGCTGCGGAAAATGTTGACGCCGGTCAGGTCGCTCGGCAGGAGGTCCGGCGTGAACTGCACGCGGCCCACCGTGCAGCTCACCGTGGTGGCGAGCGCCTTGGCCAGCGTCGTCTTCCCGACGCCCGGCACGTCCTCGACGAGAAGGTGCCCCTCGGCGAGCAGCACCGCCACGGTGAACCTGACGAGCTCTGGGCGCCCGGTGATGACCTTCTCGATCTCGGCGCGGATGCGGTCGGACAGTTCGACGAGCTCGGTGAGCTCCTCGGCACTCGGTGCAGCTGTTGACATCACGTCTCCTTCGGCGTCTGAGCGTGAGCCTAAGCCGTGCGAGCGCCGCGGTCGAGGAGGACGCCGTCTCGTCTTGTGACCGGCTGCCACGCGGGCGGGCGCATCACCTTGGGTCGCCCACGGGGCCGGGGTGGTCAGGTGGGCACCAATCCCTCCACTTTGCTCCACCATGTTGACCTGGGCATTTGAGGCTCGATGGGGTGAATCTGCTCCGAGTTTCGGGAATCGTGGAGGAGAGTGGAGTACGGTGGGGCCACCTGGCGAGAGGGGGAGTGACATGACGGACGGCGGCGTTGGCACGCTGAGCTCTGTCGCGCACTTCCTCGGGACGTACACGCCCCGCCTCGACGACAAGGGGCGGCTGATCCTCCCGGCGAAGTTCCGCACCCAGTTCTCCGGCGGGCTCGTCATGACGCGTGGCCAGGAGCGCTGTCTCTTCCTCCTGCCGCCCGCCGAGTTCCACCGCCAGCTCGAGGCCGTGCGCCAGGCGCCCGTGACGTCGAAGAGCGGCCGCGACTACCTGCGCGTGTTCCTCTCCGGTGCGAGCGACGAGGTGCCCGACCGCCAGGGGCGTGTCTCGATCCCCCCGATCCTGCGCGCCTACGCGGGTCTCGAGCGCGACGTCGCCGTCATCGGTGTCGGGACGCGCGCCGAGATCTGGGACCTGCAGGCCTGGGAGAACTACCTCGGTGAGCAGGAGTCCGGCTATGCCGCGACGGAGGAGGAGGTGTTCCCGAACGGACCGTTCTAGGCCGTGGTCGTCGCGTCGACGCGCCGATCATCCGCCGCCCGGTGAGGTCTCCTCCCGCCCGCCCTGACGCACTTCCCCGGCGCCAGGAGGGTCGGTGGGGGACCTGGTCGGACGGCGGAGGGGCCGCCCGACCAACAACTCGGTCCACATCGCTCCACTACCCACCACCCGCACAGCCAGCACGACCCGCACAGCCAGCGCCACCCGGCCCCGCCGGGGCATCGACCGAAGGAGAAGCGATGACGGAGCACTCCGCCGACGCCGCCTCCCGGCACGCCCCCGTGCTCGTGCGTCGGTGCGTCGAGCTCCTCCTCCCGGCGCTCTCCGCGCCCGGCGCCGTGCTCGTGGACTGCACGCTCGGCATGGGCGGTCACACCGAGGCGGTCCTGGATGCCGCCCCGGAGGCCCGGGTCATCGGGCTCGACCGTGACGCCGAGGCGATCCAGCTCGCGAGCTCGCGCCTCGAGGGGTTCGGCGCACGGTTCGTCGCCGTGCGGGCCGTGTACGACGAACTGCCTGCGGTGCTCGCCTCCCAGGGCCTTGAGCACGTTCAGGGGGTGCTCATGGACCTCGGCGTCTCCTCGCTCCAGCTCGACGAGGCTGAGCGCGGCTTCTCGTACGCCCAGGACGCCCCGCTCGACATGCGCATGGACCAGTCGACGGGCCGCACGGCCGCAGACGTCCTCGCGACGTACACCGAGGCCCAGCTCGCCCGCGTGCTGCGGGAGTGGGGCGAGGAGCGGTTCGCCCCCAGGATCGCCCGGCGCATCGTCGCTGCTCGCTCGTCGGAGCCCCTGACGCGCACGACACAGCTCGTCGAGATCGTGCGCGCGGCGGTGCCTGCCGCGACCCGGCACACGGGTGGACACCCCGCCAAGCGCACGTTCCAGGCGCTGCGCATCGAGGTCAACCGCGAGCTCGAGGTGCTCGGCCGGGCCGTCCCCGCCGCCGTGGAGTCGCTCGCCGTGGGTGGCCGCATCGTCGTCGAGTCCTACCACTCGCTCGAGGACCGCATCGTCAAGCGCGAGCTCGCGCGGGGAGCCGTGTCGAGCGCCCCCGCGGGGCTGCCCGTCGAGCCGGAGACGCATCGGCCGTACCTCAAGCTCCTCACCCGCGGGGCGGAGGTCGCCGACGACGGCGAGATCGCCGCGAACCCGCGCTCGCAGTCCGTCCGGCTGCGCGCCGCCGAGCGGTTGCGCCCCACGCCCGACCACATGCGCCGGGAGGTGGCGTGATGTCCGCGGTTCCCAGCTACGCCCCGCGACCCGCGTCGCGCCCGGCCGCCGCGTCTGGCTCGGCTACCGCTCCGCAGCGGATGCCCCGCCCGGCGCCGCCTCGCACCTCCACCCCGCGCCCGTCCGCCCCGCGCTCGTCGACGTCCCGCGCGTCGGCCCCGCGGTCGACGGCTCCGCGGACGACGGCTCCCGAGGCCGCCCGGCTGCGCCTGGTGCGGGCCCCGGTGCACACGCGCACCCGGGTGCCGTTCGTGAGCCTGTGCATGGGGATCCTCGGTGTGGCGCTCCTCGCGAGCCTCCTGCTCAACACGACGATGGCGCAGGCCTCCTACCGCCAGCACGCGCTCACGAACGAGATGGCCTCGCTCACACGCTCCATCCAGGAGTCGCAGGCGGCGCTCGACACCGCCGCGAGCCCGAAGCAGCTCGCGCGTGCGGCGAAGAAGCTCGGGATGGTCCAGGCGCCCGACATCGCGTTCCTGAGCATCGAGGACGCGAAGGTGCTGGGTAACCCCAAGCCCGCCCAGCTTCCGGAGTCGGAGCAGTGACGACCACCGACCCGCGCCGCGCATCGCAGCGCGGTCCCGGTGCCCGTCCGGCCGCCCCGCGTCGCTCTGTGCCGTCGCCGAAGACCTCGGTGCCGTCGGCGAAGACCCAGCCGCGCGCGCCCCAGCCCGGTCAGGCCAAGGCGCGCACAGCCCAGCCGGGACAGCGCCAGGCACAGCAGTCGCGGGTGTCCTCGCCCCGCCCTGCGGCGCCCCGCCCCGCGGCCGCGCGCTCAGGGTCGGCCCGCCCGGCGACGCCCCGCGGGGCCACGAACAGCCAGACGGCGGCCCGCCCGGCGCAGCGCCGCACGATCTCCGGTGGCGAGCCGCCACGGGGGATCCGCCCGCCCCAGCCGCGGCGACGTCAGGGTGTGCTCGCAGTCTTCGTGGTCCTGACGCTCCTCGTGTTCACCGGCAGGCTCGTCTACGTGCAGGTGTTCCGCTCGGAGGCGATCGCCGCGGAGGCGCTGACGAGCCGCATGACGGTCAGGGACCTGCCCGCCGAGCGCGGTGAGATCTTCGACGCGAACGGGGTCGTGCTCGCGAGCTCGGTCGAGCGCTACACGGTGTGGGTCAACCAGACGCAGGTTCCCGAGTTCAAGGTCACCGACGGTGGCAGGACGGTCGCGGCCGGGGCGGAGGGCGCGGCACCCCTGCTCGCCCCGCTGCTCGACCTGTCCGAGGCGGAGCTCGGCGCCCTGCTCACGGGCGACCGCGGTTACGTCGAGCTCGCACGCGACGTCATGCCCGACACGTGGCGCGCGATCCAGGACCTACGGATCAACGGTGTGGGTGCCGACCGCACGGCCAAGCGCGTGTACCCCGCCGGTGCCGTCGCGGGGAACGTCACGGGCTTCGTCGGACGCGACGGCGAAGGTCTCGCCGGCGTCGAGCAGACCCTCGACCCGGTGCTCGCCGGCACGCCGGGCAAGATCAACTTCGAGCGCGGTCGCGGGCTGCAGCGCATCCCCGGCGGCGTGGTCGAGGAGACGGCGGCCCAGCCGGGCAGCGACGTGACGCTCACGATCCTGCGCGACCTGCAGTGGAAGGCCCAGGCCGCGATCGACAAGCGGGTCAAGGAGATGGGCGCTCCGTGGGGAGCGATCGTCGTCATCGACGTGCCCACGGGCCAGATCCTCACGCTCGCCGACTCCGGGAGCGTGGACCCCAACGACCCGGCCGCCGTCGACGGCGTCGACCGGTTCGCCCGCTCCGTCTCCTCGACGTTCGAGCCGGGGTCTACGGCGAAGGTCGTGTCGATGGCCGCGGCGCTTGAGACCGGCGTCACGACGCCGACCGACCGGTGGAAGGCGCCCTACACCTACACGACGGACAACAACCAGACCTTCCGTGACTCGACGCCGCACCCGACGCTCAAGCTCACGAGCACGGGCGTGCTCGCGCAGTCCTCGAACACGGGCACGGTGCAGATCGGCGAGGCCATCCCCCGCCAGGTGCGCTACGACTACCTCAAGAAGTTCGGGTTCGGCTCGAAGACGGGCCTCGGCCTGCCCACCGAGGAGTCGGGCACGCTCATCCCCGCGGACAAGTGGGACGGCCGTACGAAGTGGACCGTGCTGTTCGGGCAGGGCGGCATCGCGTCCAACACCCTGCAGATCACGCAGGTGTTCGCGACCGTGGCCAACGGTGGGGAGTACATCGCCCCGCACCTCGTCAAGGGTTTCACGGCGCCCGACGGGACCTTCACGGCGGCCGAGCCCGCCGAGCGCAACCAGGTGATCTCACCCGAGACGGCGGCCGATCTCATGCTCATGCTCGAGAGCGCCGTCGACGAGGGTACGGGCGGCCAGGCCCAGATCCCGGGCTACCGGGTTGCCGGCAAGACGGGAACCGCCCAGGCGCCCGACGAGAACGGCCAGATGACCAAGATCGTGTCCTCGTTCATCGGCGTCGTCCCGGCGGACAACCCGCGTCTCGCCGTCGGCGTCGTGCTCTACGACCCCAAGGCCGCCATCTACGGCGGTGCCGTCGCCGGTCCGGTGTTCAAGGACGTCGCCGCCTACGCCCTCCAGGCCCTCGGTGTCGCACCGAGCGGTTCGGAACCGAAGCTCTTCCCGACCGAGTGGGGGCAGCCCGAGGGGGAGGGCGCCGATGGCTAGCCGCGGACCCACCCCGAACCACCCGAGGCGGTAGATTCGTCCCCATGACGTCCGCCCAGGGGCGGATGCGCCCGACGCATCCTCGCGCACACCGGGTCGACGACATCGCCACCGCCTTCGGGCTGCGCCTCGTCGCCCCGGGCGAACACCCCGACACCCAGGTCACGGGTCTCGCCGTCGGCAGCGCCGACGCCATGGCGGGCGACCTGTTCGTCGCGCTGCGCGGCCTCAAGCGGCACGGCGCGGAGTTCACGGCCGAGGCCGTCGCGGCGGGAGCGGTGGCCGTGCTGACCGACGACGACGGCGCCGCCCGGATCGCCGACAGCTCGGTGCCCGTGCTCGTCGCGGCCGACCCGCGTGCCGTCGTCGGCGACATCGCCGCGTGGCTCCACGGCTACCCGGGCCACGACCTCGTCACCGTCGCGGTGACGGGGACGAACGGCAAGACGACGACGGCCTACTTCGTCGACGCCGCCCAGCGCACGCGCTTCGACGTGACGGCCGTGCTCGGCACTGTCGAGCTGCGCATCGGCTCCGAGTCGATCGAGAGCCCCCGCACCACGGTCGAGGCCCCCGTGCTGCACGCGATCCTCGGGCTCGCCCGGGAGCGCGGCGCCGGGGCGGCGACGGTCGAGGCGTCCTCCCACGCCCTCGCGCTGCACCGCACGGGCGGCCTCGAGTTCGACGTCGTCGGCTTCACGAACCTGCAGCGCGACCACCTCGACTTCCACGGCGACATGGACACCTACCTCGCGGACAAGGCACGGCTGTTCGCGGCGGGCCGGGCCACGCGTGGCGTCGTCGTGGTCGACGACGAGTGGGGCGCGAAGATGGTCGACCTCGCCCAGATCCCCGTCGAGACGCTCGCCACCCGGGTCGGCGCGCCCGCGGCGGCGACGGCGGACTGGGCCGTGCTCGACGCCGACATCGGCCTCGACGGCGTCGGCTCGACCTTCTCGCTGCGCACCCCCGAGGGCAGCGTCGTCACGGCGGCCAGCCCGCTGCCCGGGCTCGTCAACGTCTCCAACGCGGCGCTCGCCATCGTCCTCGCCCACCGCTCCGGGGTGCCGCTCGAGGACGCGATCGCCGCGGTGGGCTCCGCCCACGAGATCCCGGGTCGGATGGAGCGCGTCGTCGAGCGCGGCGACGGCTGGCCGCTGTGCCTCGTCGACTACGCGCACACCCCGGACGCGCTCGAGCTCGCGCTCCAGGCGGTGCGACCCATCACGCCGGGCCGGCTCGTCCTCGTGTTCGGCTCCGACGGTGACCGCGACCAGGGCAAGCGCCCGATCATGGGCGAGATCGCCGCCCGGCTCGCCGACGTCCTCGTCGTCACCGACGAGAACCCCCGCTCCGAGGACCCGGCCGCGATCCGCGCCGCGATCCTCGAGGGCGTCCGCCGCGCACGGCCGGACGGCCGCGACATCGAGGAGGTGAGCCCGCGGGCCGACGCGATCCGCAGGGGGCTCGACCTCGCGACCGAGGCCGATACCGTCATCGTGACGGGCAAGGGCCACGAACCGACCCAGGAGATCGCCGGAGTGTTCCACCGCTACAACGACCGAGACGTCTACCTGGCCGCACGGGCCGAGCGGTCGGGCGCGTGATCGCCCTCACCGCGGCCGAGGTCGCCGCCGTCACGGGTGGCCGCCTCGATGCCGTCGATCCGCTCGTCCGCGTCGACGGACCCGCCGTCATCGACTCGCGCGAGGCCGTTCCCGGCTCGCTGTTCGTCGCGCTGCCCGGCGAGCACACCGACGGTCACGACTTCGCCGAGCGTGCCGTCGAGGCGGGCGCCACGCTCGTCCTCGCCTCGCGGGAGACCGGAGCGCCGAGCGTCGTCGTCGCCGACGTCGAGCTCGCCCTCGGTGGGCTCGCGCGCGAGGTGCTCGCCCGGCTGCGCCCCGGCGGGCTGCGCGTCGTCGGCGTGACGGGCTCCGTCGGCAAGACGACGACGAAGGACCTGCTGCTGCAGGTGCTCGGCGCCTCGGGGCCGACGGTCGCCCCGGTCGCGAGCTTCAACAACGAGATCGGTCTGCCGCTCACGGTGCTGCGTGCCGACGCGGACACGCGGTTCCTCGTGCTCGAGATGGGGGCGGCGGCGCTCGGCGAGCTCGACTACCTCACGGGCATCGCACCGCCCGACGTCGCCGTCGTGCTGCGCGTCGCCCACGCCCACGTCGGGGGCTTCGGCGGGATCGAGGCCGTCGCGCGCGCGAAGTCGGAGATCGTCACGGGCCTCTCACCGGGAGGCGTCGCCGTGCTCAACGCGGACGACGACCGCGTCGCGGCGATGGCACCGCTCGCCGAGCGGGTCGTGCTGTTCGGTGAGTCGGCACAGGCCGTCGTGCGTGCGCGGGACCTCACGGTCGACGCCGCGGGCCGCGCCGGCTTCACGCTCGAGACACCCACGGGCTCGGCCCCCGTCCAGCTGAGCCTCGTCGGAGTCCACCACGTCACGAACGCGCTCGCCGCGGCGACCGTCGCGCTCGAGCTCGGTGTCCCTGTGGCCGACGTCGCACAGCGGGTCGGTGCCGCCACGGCCCTCAGCGCGCACCGCATGCACGTCGTGGAGCGGGCCGACGGCATCACTGTCGTCGACGACTCCTACAACGCGAACCCCGACTCGATGCGCGCCGCCCTCCAGGCGCTCGCCGTCATCAGCGGGCGTGGCAGACGCTCCGTGGCCGTCCTCGGTGAGATGCTCGAGCTCGGCGACGAGCACCGCACCGCCCACGACGCCGTCGGGCGGCTGGTCGTCCGGCTCAACGTCGGGCTGACGGTCGTCGTCGGCCCGGGCGCCCGTCCGATCCTGGACGCGGCGGCGCACGAAGGTTCTTGGGGGGATGAGGTCGTCGGGGTGGACACGGTCGAGGATGCGCTCGAGTTCCTCGCCGGGGCGCTGCGTCCCGGCGACGTCGTGCTGGTCAAGTCGTCGAAGGGCGCGGGGCTCTGGCGGCTCGCCGACGACCTGACGGGGGTGGGCGCATGAGAGCGGTACTGATCTCCGGCGCCGTCGCGCTGCTCGTCTCGCTCTTCGGCACGACGCTGTTCATCCGGTTCCTCGTCCGTAAGCAGTACGGGCAGTTCATCCGGCAGGACGGTCCGACGAGCCACCACACGAAGCGCGGCACCCCCACGATGGGCGGCGTCGTCATCATCGGCGCGAGCCTCATCGGCTGGATCGCGGCGCTCGTCGCGACGCAGCAGCTCCCGAGCGCCTCCGCGCTGCTCGCGATGTTCCTCATGACGGGCCTCGGCTTCGTGGGCTTCCTCGACGACTACATCAAGATCAGCCGGCAGCGGTCGCTCGGCCTGACACCGCGGGCGAAGTTCATCGGTCAGGGGCTCATCGGTGTGCTGTTCGCCGTCGGCGCGCTGAACTTCCCGAACGCGCAGTTCCGCACCCCCGCCTCGACGCGCATCTCCTTCATCCGCGACACGAACATCGACCTCGCGCTGTGGGGGACCACGATCGGGCTCCTGCTCTTCGTGGTCTGGGCCAACTTTCTCATCTCCGCGTGGTCCAACGCCGTCAACCTCACCGACGGCCTCGACGGGCTCGCGACGGGCGCCTCGATCCTCGTCTTCGGTGCCTACGTGCTCGTCGGTGTCTGGCAGTCCAACCAGTCGTGCCAGCTCATCGGCTCCGTGGGACCACGGTGCTACGAGACGCGCGACCCGCTCGACCTCGCCGTCGTCGCCGCCGCCATCACGGGCGCGTGCTTCGGGTTCCTGTGGTGGAACGCCTCACCGGCCAAGATCTTCATGGGCGACACGGGTGCGCTCGCCCTCGGCGGCGCGGTCGCGGCCCTGTCGATCCTCTCGCGCACCGAGATCCTCGGCGCGATCATCGGCGGGCTCTTCGTCATCATCGTGCTCTCCGACGTCATCCAGATCGGCTTCTTCAAGCTCACCGGCAGACGCGTGTTCAAGATGGCGCCGCTGCACCACCACTTCGAGCTGTCCGGCTGGGGTGAGGTGACGATCGTCATCCGGTTCTGGATCATCGCCGGGCTGTTCGTCGCGCTCGGCGTGGGGGTGTTCTACGCCGAGTGGGTGGTCGGCTAGTGGGTGAGGTGCCCGCCGCCGAGCGCCCCGAGGTGCCCCCCGAGCTCGCCGGTGCGCGGGTCCTCGTCGCGGGGCTCGGGGTCTCGGGGCGTGCGGCGGCCGCGGTGCTCGCGGACCGGGGGGCCGAGGTCACGACGGTGGACGAGCACGCGGCGGACGCCGACGTGCGCGGCGTCGGCAGTCCCGACCCGGCCGACGTCGATCTCGGGGGCACCGATCTCGGGAAGCTGGACGTCGGGGAGGTCGACCTCGTCGTCGCCTCGCCCGGCTGGCCCCCCGACCACCCGCTGCTCGCCGCGGCCGCCGCATCGGGGGTGCCGATCTGGAGCGAGGTGGAGCTTGCGTGGCGCACGCGCGCGTCGCGGCCGGACGGGGCGCCCGCGCCGTGGCTCGCGGTCACGGGCACGAACGGCAAGACGACGACGGTCGGCATGCTCGAGTCGATCCTCGGCGCGGCGGGGTTGCGCGCGCTCGCCGTCGGCAACGTCGGCACGCCCGTGGTCGAAGCCGTGCAGGATCCCGCGACGGACGTATTCGCCGTCGAGCTGTCGAGCTTCCAGCTCCACTTCACCCACTCGATGGCCGCGCGTGCCGCCGCCGTGCTCAACGTCGCACCGGACCACCTCGACTGGCACGGTTCCCTCGACGGCTACGCGCGCGACAAGGGCCGGATCTTCGAGCGCGCCGAGGTCGCGTGCGTCTACTCCGTCGCCGACCCGCGCACCCGCGAGCTCGTCGAGGAGGCCGAGGTCGCCGAGGGCGCGCGGGCGGTCGGGATCACGCTCGGGACGCCCGGCCCGGGCGAGCTCGGCATCATCGACGGCCTGCTCGTCGACAGGTCCTTCCACGCCGCGATGGACCAGCCGGGTCGGCACGACAGCGCGGCCGAGCTCGGATCGCTCACGGATCTCGCGCACCTCGCCGGGCCGGACGGCCGGCTCGCGCCGCACGTCGCGTCGAACGCCCTCACGGCGGCGGCCCTCGCCCGGGCGCACGGTGCGAGTCCCGCCGACGTCCGCGCGGGGCTGCGCGCCTACGCCCCGGGCGCGCACCGGATCGAGGCCGTGGCGAGCATCGACGGCGTCTCCTACGTCGACGACTCGAAGGCGACGAATGCGCACGCGGCCGCCGCGTCCCTCGCGGCCTTCGCCCCGGGCTCGGTCGTGTGGGTCGCGGGCGGGCTCGCCAAGGGCGCCGACTTCGACGAGCTCGTCGCGAGCCGACGCGACCGGTTGCGCGCCGTCGTCGTCATCGGTCAGGACGCCTCGGAGCTCACCGGCGTACTGCGGCGACACGCGGCCGACGTCCCCACGAGCCGCATCGATCCCGGCGAGACTGACCAGGTGATGCCCCGCGCCCTCGACGCCGCACGCCGGTTCGCCCAGCCCGGCGACACCGTGCTGCTGGCCCCCGCGGGAGCCTCGATGGACCAGTTCCGCTCCTACGCCCACCGCGGCGAGGAGTTCGCACGGGCTGTTCGGGCGCTCCGCGGGGACGAGCGGTCGTGACCGCGACGACGCAGCACCCGGCGGCGCCGAGGTCCGGCAACGTGCTCGGTCAGTGGAACAGCGCGGTCGCCACGTACTACGTCGTCGCGGGTGCGACGACGCTGCTCGTGGCGCTCGGCCTCGTCATGGTCCTGTCGAGCTCGGCGATCGACTCGCTCGCGGAGAGCGGCAACCCGTACGTCGTCTTCGTCCGGCAGGCGCAGTTCGCCCTCCTCGGCATCGTCGCCATGTTCGTCACGAGCCGGCTGTCCGTCGGGATGCTCAAGCGGTTCGCGTGGCCTGCGCTCGTCGTCGCCGTCTGCCTCCAGATGCTCGTGTTCACACCGCTCGGCCGCGCCGAGGGTGGCAACCGCAACTGGGTCTACATCGCGGGCACGGCGTTCCAGCCCTCGGAGGTCGTCAAGCTCGGGCTCGCGCTGTGGCTCGGCGCGGTCCTCGCGCGCAAGCAGCCGCTGCTGCAGGAGTGGCGGCACGCCGTCATCCCCGCGCTGCCCGTCGCGGGCATCGCCGTCGGCGTCGTGCTTCTCGGCCATGACCTCGGTACCGCGATGATCATGATCCTGCTCGTCGCGGGGGCGATGTTCGTCGCCGGTGTGCCGATGCGGATCTTCGGGGTCGCGGGGCTCCTCGCCGCCGGGGGAGTCGCGATGCTCGTCCTGCTCGGCAACAACCGCGTGGGCCGCATCATGAGCTGGGTCTCCGCGGACTGCGACCTGTCGGACGCGTGCTACCAGCCGCTGCACGGCATGTGGGCGCTCGGGAGCGGCGGGATCTTCGGGATGGGCCTCGGTGCGAGCCGGGAGAAGTGGAACTACCTGCCCGCGGCGCACAACGACTTCATCTTCGCCATCATCGGCGAGGAGCTCGGACTCGTCGGCACGATGCTCGTGCTCGTGCTCTTCGGACTGCTCGCGGCGGCGTTCCTCCGCCTGGTCAGCCGGCACCCGGACCCCTTCGTGAGGATCACGGCGGCGGCGATCGGTTCTTGGGTGATCGGCCAGGCGCTCATCAACATCGCCGTCGTGATCGGGCTCGCGCCCGTCGTCGGCATCCCGCTCCCGCTCGTCTCGGCCGGAGGCAGCGCACTCATCGTCACGATGGCCGCGATGGGTGTCATCATCGCGTTCGCCCGCACCGAACCCGGCGCGGCGGAGGCGCTCGCCGCGCGTCCCGGGGTGCTGCGCAGGTCGCTCGCTGTGCTCGGCCGCCCGAGGGGCGCCGGTTCCGCCCCCGGGCGTGCCCGTGGCTAGCTTCTTGCTCGCGGGTGGTGGCACGGCGGGTCACGTCAACCCGCTGCTCGCCGTCGCCGCCGAGCTCCGACGACGCGACCCCGACGCCCGGGTGAATGTCCTCGGCACCCGCGAAGGTCTCGAGGCCGAGCTCGTTCCCGCGGCGGGTCTCCCGCTCGCGATCGTGCCGCGCGTGCCGATCCCGCGGCGGCTTTCCCCGGACCTGGTGCGGGTGCCGAGCCGGCTCCGTGCCGCCGTGCGGGCCGCGGGGGAGGCCATCGACGCCGCGGGGGCGCAGGTCGTGGTCGGCTTCGGCGGGTACGTCGCGGCGCCGGCGTACCTCGCGGCGCGCCGTCGGCGGATCCCCGTCGTCGTGCACGAGGCGAACGCCCGGCCCGGCCTGGCCAACCGCCTCGGCGCGCGGCGTGCCGCGGCCGTCGCCGTGACCTTCCCGGACACGCGACTGCCCGGTGCTGTCCTCACCGGACTGCCGCTGCGCCCGGCCATCGCGGAGCTCGTCCTCGCCCGGGCCACCGACGCCGCCGGGGAGCGGGCCCGGGCCCGCGAGGCGCTGGGCCTCGACCCGGCACGTCGCACGATCCTCGTCACGGGCGGCTCCCTCGGTGCCGTCTCGATCAACCGGACCGTGTCGGGCGCGGCCGCGGACCTCGTCGGCTCCGGGGCCCAGGTGCTGCACCTGACGGGTGCGGGCAAGGATGCCGAGGTGCGCGACGTCGTGCCCCCCGAGCACTACCACGTGCGCGAGTACCTCGCCGAGATGCAGCTCGCGCTCGCCGCGGCGGACCTCGTCGTCTGCCGGGCCGGTGCGGGCATGGTGAGCGAGCTCGCGGCGCTCGGCCTGCCCGCCGTGTACGTGCCGCTCCCGGTGGGGAACGGTGAGCAGCGGCTCAACGCCGCCGGCGTGGTCGCCGCGGGTGGCGGCATCCTGGTCGACGACGCCGATCTCACTCCCGACTGGCTCCGCACGCACCTCGTGGGGATCTCCGACGACGAGCTCGCCACGATGGCTCGCGCGGCGCACGGCGTCGGCATCCGCGACGGTGCCGCGCGCGTGGCCGACCTCGTCGAGGGGGTGCTGCCGTGACGGCGCTGCACTTCGTGGGGATCGGTGGCGCGGGCATGTCCGTCATCGCCGCGCTGTTCGCCGCGCGGGGGGCCGAGGTGAGCGGCTCGGACGCGCGCGAGAGCGCCACGGTCGACGCGCTGCGCGAGCGCGGCGTCACGGTGTGGGTGGCGCACGACGCCGCCCACGTCGAGGCTCTGCCCGCGGACGCGCGCGTCGTGGTCTCGACAGCCGTGCGCGAGTCGAACCCCGAGCTCGCGGCGGCGCGTGCGCGCGGGATCGCCGTCCTGCACCGGTCCGAGGCGCTCGCCCTGCTCATGGCGGGGCGCCGCGTGATCGCGGTCGCCGGTGCCCACGGCAAGACGACGACGTCGGCGATGCTGGCCGTCGCGCTCGCCGACGCCGGGCTCGACCCGAGCTTCGCGATCGGCGGGGCGGTGGTCGGTGGGGCTGGCGGCGGAGCTGGCGCCGAGGCTGGAGGCGTGGGAGTGACCGGGGGGCCGCTCTCGGGGGCCGGAGCGGGCGGCAGCGACCTCTTCGTGGCCGAGGCCGACGAGTCCGACGGCTCCTTTCTCGCCTACGAGCCGTACGTCGCCCTCGTCACGAACGTCGAGCCGGACCACCTCGACCACTTCGGCTCGCGCGAGGCGTTCGAGCAGGTGTTCGCGGACTTCGCCGCACGCATTCGCCCGGACGGCGCCCTCGTCGCGTGTGCCGACGACGACGGCGCGATCCGGCTCGCCGAGCGCGTGCGGGCCGAGGGGAGGGTGCGCGTCCTGACGTACGGCACGTCAGCGGGCGCCGACGTCGTGCTCGACCCGCTCACGGGGGACGTCGTGCTCCGCTCGCTCGCGGGGGGCGTCGCGCTCGACCCGCTCACGGGGCTCACGCTCGACTCGCGCACCAGGGACGACGCCCTCGATCGGCTCACCGGTGACGGCGTGATCGATGCCGGCGCTCCCGACGACGAGCCGCCACCGAGCGGGGCGGGAGGTCGGACGTCGCTCACGCTCGCCGTGCCGGGAGCGCACAACCTGCTCAACGCGACGGGGGCCCTCGCGGTGCTGACCCTCCTCGGGGTCCCGGCGGACGCGGCCGCGCGGGGGCTCGCGGCCTTCCGCGGTACCGGGCGCCGGTTCGAGGACCGGGGGAGTGCCGCCGGGGTGCGCGTCGTCGACGACTACGCCCACCACCCCACCGAGGTCACGGCGCTCCTGCGTGCCGCGCGCACCGTTGCGGGCACCGGGCGGGTGCTCGTGCTGTTCCAGCCCCACCTGTACTCGCGCACGGCGCACTTCGCGCGCGAGTTCGCCGAGGCCCTCGCGCTCGCCGACCTCGCCATTGTCACCGACGTGTATGCCGCACGGGAGGACCCGGTGCCGGGGGTGTCGGGGGAGACGATCACGGGTCTCATGGCGCCGGGCACGGGAGAGTTCGTGGCGGACCGGCTCGAGGCGGCTCACCGTGTCGCGGCCGAGGCGGCATCCGGTGACCTCGTCCTGACGGTGGGTGCGGGCGACGTGACCGAGCTCGCGCCCGTCGTGCTCTCTGCGCTCGGTGCGCCCGGTGCGCCCGGTACGCCCGGTGCACTCGGGGAGCGGTCGTGAGCCCGGCGCGCCCACCGGCGCCGCGCTCCGGCGCGCCGCGCGGAGACGCCGCGCGGGCGGGGACGCGCGCGGGCAATCCGCGCGAGGACAAGCGGCAGCCACGCACGGCGGGGTCAGGTGCGCAGCCGGCGAAGCGCGACACGACAGTGTCGGGTGCCCAGACCACGAAGCGTGACGCGCCGGGGGCGGGCGCCCAGACCGCGAAGCGCGGTACGTCTGGCTCGGTCGCCCGGCCCGCGAAGCGCGAGACCACGAGCGCCCGGTCACCACGAACCTCCACGTCGCCCGCCAGCCCGCGGTCGGCATCTTCCCCGTCCGACCCGGGTCGCGCCGTCGCGAGGCCGAGCCCGCCCGTCATCGTCACGCCGCGCCGCACCCCGGTCGTGTCGACCGGGAGCGAGGCACGGTTCGCGGAGCGAGCCAGAGCCCGGCGTGCGCGCACGTGGCGCCGAGTGGGCTGGTGGAGCGGAGCCGCGGCGTTGCTCGCCGGCTTCGGTTGGCTCGTGCTCCTGAGTCCCGTCATGGCGCTCGACCCGGACCAGGTGGTCGTCACGGGGGCCGGCACGGTGGTGCGCACGGGCGACGTGGACGCCGTCGTCGACGCCGTCGAGGGTGTTCCGCTGCCTCGGCTCGACACGATCGGGTTGCGTACCGCCGTCCTCGACGTCCCCGGGGTGCGCGAAGCGCGAGTGACCCGGGCGTGGCCGCGCGGACTCACGATCGCCCTCGTCGCCCGCGAACCCGTGGCGGCGGTGCCGGACGACGACGGCGAGGGTGTCCAGCTCCTCGACGTCGAGGGAGTCGCCGTCGGGAAGGGCGAGAAGGCGCCGAAGGGGCTGCCGCTCGTCGACGTGCCCGTGGGGGACGCGCGCACGCTCGCGGCCGTGCTCGGCGTCCTCGAGGCGCTCCCGAGCGAGCTCGCGGCAGACGTGAGGTCCGTGGCCGCGCAGACGCAGGACACCGTCACGATGGAGCTGCGTGACGGGGCACGGGTCGACTGGGGGAGCGCGGACCAGACGGAGCTCAAGGCCGCCGTGCTCCAGGCGCTGCGCACGGCCAAGCAGTCGAAGGACTCGGCCTGGTTCGACGTCTCCGCGCCGACGTTGCCCGTGACCAAGAGCTGACGCGACCCGCCACGGAGAGCTGACGCGGCTTGTCAGCGGAACCTGGGACGTGGGCTCGTGTGAGAAGTCCGCGACACGCGCACCGGGGTCGTTGCCGAGGGCGGGGTCCGAACCTACCGTCATGGCTACACAGCTTGACATAACTCTAACTCTCTACCTGAGGGTGAAGGTTGCAGCACCGGTGAACCCGCCGGGCTGGCAGTTCGATCGAGAGGCACCGACGTGGCAGCACCGCAGAACTACCTGGCAGTGATCAAGGTGGTCGGCATCGGCGGTGGCGGGGTCAACGCCGTCAACCGAATGATCGAGGTCGGCCTCAAGGGCGTGGAGTTCATCGCGATCAACACCGACGCGCAGGCGCTCCTCATGAGCGACGCGGACGTCAAGCTCGACGTCGGCCGCGATCTCACGCGAGGGCTCGGCGCCGGGGCGGACCCCGAGGTCGGCCGCAGGGCCGCCGAGGACCATACTGAGGAGATCGAAGAGGTCCTGCGCGGGGCCGACATGATCTTCGTGACCGCGGGCGAGGGCGGCGGCACGGGAACCGGCGGCGCACCCGTCGTGGCCCGCATCGCGCGCTCGCTCGGCGCCCTGACCGTCGGCGTCGTGACACGTCCGTTCACGTTCGAGGGCCGGCGCCGCTCCGTCCAGGCCGAGACCGGCATCGACGCGCTGCGCGACGAGGTCGACACCCTCATCGTCATCCCGAACGACCGCCTGCTGTCGATCTCGGACCGGTCCATCTCCGTGCTCGACGCGTTCCGCACGGCCGACCAGGTGCTCCTCTCAGGTGTGCAGGGCATCACCGACCTCATCACGACGCCGGGTCTCATCAACCTCGACTTCGCGGACGTCAAGGCCGTCATGCAGGGCGCCGGTTCGGCCCTCATGGGCATCGGCGCCGCGCGTGGCGAGGACCGCGCCGTCCAGGCCGCCGAGCTCGCGATCTCCTCGCCGCTCCTCGAGGCCTCGATCGACGGCGCCCACGGTGTGCTGCTGTCGATCCAGGGTGGTTCCGACCTGGGGCTCGCCGAGATCAACGAGGCGGCCCGCCTCGTGCAGGAGGCCGCACACCCCGAGGCGCTCATCATCTTCGGCGCCAACGTCGACGACTCGCTCGGCGACGAGGTGCGCGTCACCGTCATCGCCGCAGGGTTCGACGGCGGCGCACCGCCCGCCGCCCGCCCGACGGCCCGCAGCCTCGGCCAGGTGGTCGGTGCGCGCGAGCCGCGCTCTTCGCTTCCCGAGCAGGTGGACGAGACGGCCTACTCTCCTGAGGTCGTCGCTCCGTCGGCCGCCGGCACGTCTGCTGCTGTGCCGTCGCAGCCCGGTGCCCCGGTCGCGCCGTCCGCGCCGGTCCCCGCCTTCCTCGCGGGATCCGCGCAGTCGCCGACGGCGCCCCTCGAGGTCCCGCCGGTCCTCGAGGAGGAGATCGCCCGCCGCAAGGAGGAAGAGCTCGACGTGCCCGAGTTCTTGCGCTGAAGGTCGTGCTGCCCGTTCTCGAGGTCGATCTCGGCGAGGGTGTCCGTGCGCTGTTCACGACGCGAGGTGGTGGCGTCAGCGCGGGCGAGCACGCCGAGCTGAACCTCGGCCTTGCCGTCGAGGACGAGCCCCGTCGCGTGCTCACCAACCACGATCTCGTGGCTCGGGAGCTGGGGACCCCGCTCGCGTTCGGGCGACAGGTCCACGGCGACGACGTCCGTGTCGTGACGGGGCCACCGGCTCCCGGGTCTCCGACGGTCGGTATCGCGGACGCGCTCGTGACGACGACGACGGCGGTCTCGCTCGCCGTCGTCGTCGCCGACTGCGTGCCCGTGCTGCTGGCCGACGCCGAACGACGCGTCGTCGCCACCGCCCACGCCGGACGCGCCGGCCTCGTGGCGGGCGTCGTCCCCCGGGTGGCCGATCGCATGCGCGAGCTCGGTGCGGAGGAGATCCGTGCCGTCGTCGGCCCCGCCATCTGCGGGCGCTGCTACGAGGTGCCTTCCGAGATGCGCGACTCAGTGGGGAAGGCCGTCCCGGGCACGGCCTCGACGACCTCGTGGGGCACACCGGCCCTCGATCTGCCGCACGGTGTGCTCGCACAGCTTCGGGATGCAGGGGTGACGGCCGTGCAGCACCTCGAGGCATGCACCTACACCGACGATCGGTTCTACTCTCACCGGCGCTTCGGCGCCGACGGCACGCGACGGGGCTGGTTCGCGGGAGTGGTGCGCCTCGTCTGAGCCCCGCGGGCCGCTCGCAGGCGCTTCGCCGTGCTGTCGAGACGTCGGCGTGTCGCACGGGCATGGTCCGGACTGCTCAGTAGCGTGGGCGAAGCAGGCGCGTCGTCTGCACGAGTTACCGAGATTTGAGGAGTTCGTCATGGCCGGAGCGCTGCGCAAGACCATGCTGTACCTCGGCCTTGCTGACGACCGCGGCGAGTACGACGCCGACCAGTATGTCGACGAGTACGAGGAGTACGACGAGCCGGAGGCACCCATGGTCACCGAGCACGAGGCACAGGTCACCCCGATCCGACAGTCGATGCCGCGCGCGGCACGCGGAGGCGAGCTTCGACGCATCACCACCGTCCACCCGCGTTCCTACAACGATGCTCGGACGATCGGCGAGGCCTTCCGCGGCGGCACGCCCGTCATCATGAACCTCACCGACATGGACGACGCCGACGCGAAGCGACTCGTCGACTTCTCGGCTGGCCTCATCTTCGGTCTGCACGGCGCGATCGAGCGTGTGACGGCGAAGGTCTTCCTCCTGTCGCCCTCCAACGTGGAGATCGCCGGCGAGGAAGCGGGCTCCGGATCGAGCTCGACACCGGGCTTCTACAACCAGAGCTGATGACTCGGGTTGTGCACCGGGTGAAAAAGTGAACGTAGTCTTCGGAGTCCTCTACGTCGCGACCCTGATCTTCTTCCTCCTCCTCATGGTTCGACTCGTCTTCGAGTGGATCCAGGTCTTTGCGCGTGAGTGGCGCCCGCGCGGCATCGTGCTCGTCGTGGCGGAGGCCGCGTACACGGTGACCGACCCGCCCATCCGGGCCGTCCGGCGGGTGCTGCCACCGCTGCGGCTGGGGCGAGTCGCGCTCGACCTCGGGTTCCTCGTCGTCGCGATCGGGTGCTCGATCCTCCTGCGGATCTTCGGATCTCTTGCGGTCGCGTAGCGCGGTCCGCTGTACGAGAAGCACGATCGGGCGCCTGCCACCGATGGCGACGCGCCCTGCACTAATAGAGAGAGGCGGCGTACCATCCGCTACGGTGAATACCGGCGGATATGCACCGCCTCGCTGATGAGTACGAGCAACAGAGGTGACGCACAATGGCACTCCTAACCGCCGATGACGTCCTGACCAAGAAGTTCCAGGCGACAAAGTTCCGTGAGGGTTACGACCAGGACGAGGTGGACGACTTCCTCGACGAGGTCGTCAACACCCTGCGCGTGCTTCAGGGCGAGAACGAGGACCTGAAGTCGAAGCTCGCAGCGGCAGAGCGGCGGATCGCAGAGCTCAGCCGTGCCGAGGCGTCCGGCGGTGCCCAGCCCGCAGCTCACTCGGCCCCGGAGCCCGTCGCGGCCCCGGAGCCCGAGCCCCAGCCCGAGCCCGAGCCTGAGCCGCAGCCTGTGCCAGCCCCTGTCGCGGCGCCCGTCGTCGCGGCCGAGCCGCCCGCCCCGGTCGTGAGTGCGCCGGTGCCGGGGGCGGAGCGCCCGAGCGAGCCCGAGTCGGCCACCGGGATGCTCCAGCTGGCCCAGAAGCTCCACGACGACTACGTGCGTGCCGGCCAGGAAGAGGGCGACCGGATCGTCTCGGAGGCCAAGACCCAGGGCGCCCGGATCGTGCGTGAAGCCGAGGAGACCTCGCAGCGCACGCTTGCGGCCCTCGAGCAGGAGCGAGGACTGCTGGAGCGCAAGATCGACGAGCTCCGGGTCTTCGAGCGCGACTACCGCACGCGCCTGAAGAGCTACCTCGAGAACCTGCTCGGCGACCTCGACAACCGCAGCACGCTCGCGGGTGGCGGGGGCGCCGGGAGTGACACCCCGCTCGGTGGGGACTCCCGCATCTGACCGACTGCTTCGGCCCGACGACGAGGCGCCGTCACCCGATGGGTGACGGCGCCTCGTCGTCGGAGCGGGTGCTGAGCCGTCGCGCTCGGCGTGCCATGTTGTGATTGCGCACGTGGGCGTCTACTCTCGCTTGACCCCGTGAGGAGAGGCCCGACGTGACAGTCAACGAGAAGTTCGGCACATCGATGCCGGAGCTGGGCGATCTTGCCAAGTCAGCACGCAGCCTTCCTGTGCGCGAGGGCGAGAAGCCATGGACCGCCAAAGAGGTCCGAGACGTGGGCGCCGAGCTGGCCGGAGAGATCGTCCGGCTGCGCGAGGAGCTCGCGGCCGCGGATGCCGAGCTGTCCGACCTGCTCCGCAACTCGGGGGACGGCGCCGGTGACGACCAGGCGGACTCCGGGTCGTCGGCGCTCGAGCGTGAGCAGGAGCTCACGCTCGTGAACAACACCCGCGACCTGCTCGAACAGTCCGCCCATGCCCTGGAGCGGCTCGACGCGGGCACGTTCGGCACGTGCGAGTCGTGCGGCAAGCCCATCGGCAAGGCGCGCGTCATGGCCTTCCCCCGCGCGACGCTCTGCGTCGAGTGCAAGCAGCGTGAGGAGCGTCGCTAGGCCCCGCGCCGTCCGCGTCCTTCTGCAATGACCACACCCCCTCCCGTCAGCTCCGAGCACGACGACGCGCCTTCGAGCGGCGGTCGCACCCGACGACTCGTCGGTGTCTTCGTCCTGCTCGCACTTACCGTCTTCGCGGCCGATCAGCTCACCAAGGTATGGGCGCTCGCCAATCTCAGCGAGAGGCAGTGGCAGCCGCTCATCGGGGACTGGATCCAGCTCACGCTCGTGTTCAACCCCGGCGCTGCGCTGTCCTTCGGCACGGGGATGACCTGGCTGCTCACGATCGTCGCGGCCGGGGTGACGGCGGTCGTCATCCGCTCCGCGCGGCGCCTGGGCTCGCGGGGCTGGGCGATCGCGCTGGGTCTCCTGCTCGGTGGTGCGCTCGGCAACCTCTTCGACCGGTTCTTCCGCGATCCCGGGTTCGCGCGGGGTCACGTCGTCGACTTCATCGACTACTTCGGGTGGTTCGTCGGCAACGTCGCCGACATCGCCATCGTCGTCGCCGCGGGCCTCATCATGCTGCAGACCGTCCGCGGGATCCGTCTCGACGGCACCCGCGAGAGCGCCCCTCAGGCGTCCAGCGAGCTAGAAGGCGCGCCGAGCACGGACTCGTCCGGTGCCTAAGCAGCTCCCGGTCCCGGACGGACTCGCGGGCGAGCGCGTCGACGCGGGGCTCGCCCGGCTCCTGGGGGTCTCCCGTACCCGCGCGGCGGAGCTCGCCGCCGCGGACAAGGTCCTCCTCGACGGCGTTCCCGCGGGAAAGTCGGACAGGCTCGTCCCGGGAGCGTGGCTCGAGGTCGACCTTGACGAGGCACCCGTGCCGACCGTCGTGGCCGAGCCCGTGCCAGGCATGCGCATCGTGCACGACGACGACGATCTCGTCGTGGTCGACAAGCCGGTGGGCGTCGCGGCGCATCCCTCCCCGGGCTGGACCGGCCCCACCGTCGTGGGTGCGCTCGCCGCGTCCGGGTACCGGATCGCCACGTCGGGCGCCGCGGAGCGCCAGGGAGTGGTGCACCGGCTCGACGTGGGCACGTCGGGACTCATGGTGGTCGCCAAGAGCGAGCATGCCTACACCGTGCTCAAGCGCGCGTTCAAGGAGCGCACGGTCGACAAGGTCTATCACGCCGTCGTGCAGGGGCACCCCGAGCCCACGGTGGGCACGATCGACGCCCCGATCGGCCGGCACCCGAGCGCGGACTACAAGTTCGCCGTCGTCGCGGGCGGCAAACCGAGCATCACCCACTACGAGGTGCTCGAGATGGTGCGCTCGGCGTCGCTCGTCGAGGTGCATCTCGAGACCGGCCGCACCCACCAGATCCGCGTGCACTTTGCCGCGCTGCGCCATCCGTGCGTCGGCGACATCGCGTACGGGGCGGACCCGACGATCGCCGCACGCCTCGGGCTCGGCCGGCAGTGGCTGCACGCCATGCGCCTTGCCTTCGCCCACCCCGCGACGGGGGAGCGCGTCGAGTTCACGAGCACCTATCCCGCGGACCTCGCCGCAGCGCTCGAGGCGTTGCGCGACGCGCACTAGGCATCCGCCACCTGCTCCGAGCACGGCACGCGCCATGCCGAGTTGTCGAGGGGAAGGTGGCGTCGCGAACGTCGCCGGAAGTCGGCGTCGCAGGCTTCGAGGGAAGCCGGCGTCGCCACGAGGCGGTGTCGCAACCTTGTCGTCTGCGTCAGTGCTAGGCGCGAGGTGTGAAGCGGTACCGGGGAGGTACGTAGCCGGGCGTTCCCGGCTTGGCTCGTCGCTGGCCCGGTGCTGGGTCGGGCTCCAGGCGGGTGACCACGAGCCCGTCGTCGTGCACCCGACGGTGGTGGTGCGAGCACAGCGCGACGCCGCGTTCCACCGACGTCTCACCCTCGTCGCGGCGCCACTCGTCGATGTGATGCACCTCGACCCACTGGTCCGGGGCGCGGCATCCCGTCCACACGCAGCCGCCGTCGCGCGCGAGGACGGCCCGCTGCTGGGCCCGGGAGTGGAAGCGTCGGGTGCGGCCGAGGTTGATCGGCTCGTTCTGCGCGTTGACCACGAGCCGGGTGATGTCGGCACCACACAGGATCCGTGAGAGCTCCGAGGGCGGGAGCACGGGACCGTCGGTGAGCCTGACGACAGGACCAGGACCAGGACCGGGACCAGGACCGGGACCAGGACCGGGACCAGGACCAGGACCAGGACCAGGACCAGGGTCGGTGCCGGTGCCGGTGCCGGGCCCAGGGTCGGGGCCCGCCGCCGCTCCCGAACCCGCACCGGAACCGGCGCCAGATCCAGCACCATCACCGTTGCGGCCGAGTGCGAGGAGTTCCGCGGCCTCGGCGAACGTCTCTTCGCTCATGACGAGGGACAGGTGCGGGCGGACCCGCGCGCCCGGCTTGAAGACGCCTTCGTCGAGTGCGGTCCTGGCCACGTCGACGAGGGCGTCGGCGAGCTGCTGCGCGGTGGTCCGCAGGTCGTCGACGGCCGGGCGGCTTCGAGCCGCGTCGAGCGCAGCCTGCAGCGTCGCCCCGGCGACGGGGTCGAACAGCCCTGACACCCGGGTCCCGTCCGTGGCATGGGTCACGGAGAGGAAGCGGCGCCTTCTGATCGCGGCATGGCGGCGTTCGGCGTCCTGCGGGTCCTGGGCCGCGACGAGTGCGGTGAGCTCGGTCCCGAACTGCTTCGCGTCGTGCTCCTTCGCGAGCTCGCGGACCTTCTGAGCGCCGGGACCGTTGAGGAGCACGTCGCGGGAGGGAGCAGGGAGGTCCTTGACGACGCGGTTGAGCTCGCTGAGATGCACCGGGGTCAGCTCGCCGTCGGCCACCGCCTCCCGGCCACCTTCGAGGTCCACCATCGTCTGTGCGGCAGCGAGCTCCGCCTTCGCCGCTCCGGCTCCCTGGCGCGAGGTGTTGCCCCGCCACTCGGTCATCGTGCGCGCTCCGCTCGTACGCCAGGACTGAGAGTCGCGCTCGGCGAGCAAGAGGTCGGACTGGGCGACCTTCAGCTTGGAGGTCGCCGCGTCCACGGTGGTCAGAACGGTGCGTCGATCCTCCGCGGGCCACGCGCGCGACATCGAGGTCAGTCGCGCGATCTCGTCCGCGGCCCGGGACAGCAGCGCGGCGAGCTCGGTCGCCGCACGAGGCGATTCCAGTTCTGCGACCTGCGCCAACGCGGCAGGGGAGGGCGACATCGACACTGTCTGCTCCACCTCCCGTGTGACGGCCGCCCGCACCGAACCGTCCGGTTCCGCACGTTTGTGCGATGCTCCCACGCCCCTCCGACACTCCCGCTCGAGCACCCCCGGACGCCGTACCGAAGGAGGTCTCGGCGTGTCGGCGGCGTGTCGCGCGGCACCTCGGCGATCCGCCGTCGTGCCTTCCCGGAGACCCCCGATTCCGACCTACACTCGACCCCATGGCAAGTACGGGTGGCTCAGACTTCGTCCACCTCCACGTGCACACCGAGTACTCGATGCTCGACGGCGCCGCCCGCCTGGACGACCTCTTCGCGGAGACCGCGCGCCTCGGCCAGACGGCGCTGGCCACGACGGACCACGGCTATCTCTTCGGTGCCTTCGACTTCTGGAAGAAGGCTAACGACCACGGGATCAAGCCCATCATCGGCGTCGAGGCGTACGTGACGCCGGGCACGAGCCGCCACGACCGCACCCGGGTGCGCTGGGGCGACGAGCACCAGAAGAGCGACGACGTCTCCGCGGGCGGCGCGTACACCCACCTGACGATGTGGGCGCGCACGACGCAAGGTATGCACAACCTGTTCCGGGCGAGCTCGCTCGCGTCGCTCGACGGCCAGATGGGCAAGTGGCCGCGCATGGACCGCGAGCTCCTGTCGACCTACTCGGAGGGGCTCATCGCCTCGACGGGTTGCCCCTCGGGCGAGGTGCAGACGCGCTTGCGGCTCGGCCAGTACGACGAGGCACTGCGTGCCGCCGGCGAGCTGCAGGACATCTTCGGCAAGGAGTACTTCTACGTCGAGCTCATGGACCACGAGCTCGACATCGAACGCCGCACGCGCGAGGACCTGTTGCGTCTCGCCAAGGACATCGGCGCCCCGCTGCTCGCCACGAACGACCTGCACTACGTGCGCAAGGAGGACGCGAGCTCGCAAGAGGCGCTCCTGTCGATCAACTCCGGCACGACGCTCACGGACCCCGACAGGTTCAAGTTTGACGGCGACGGGTACTACGTCAAGAGCGCCGCCGAGATGCGTCGCGTCTGGTCCGAGCTGCCCGAGGCCTGCGACAACACGCTGCTGCTCGCCGAGCAGTGCGAGGTCAAGTTCCGCACGACCGACGACGGTGCCAACTTCATGCCCCGCTTCGACGTGCCCGCGGGCGAGGACGAGCAGTCCTGGTTCGTCAAGGAGGTCGAGAACGGCCTGCGCCGCCGCTACCCGCAGGGCATCCCGGACGACGTGCGCAAGCAGTCCGACTACGAGACGAGCGTCATCACCGAGCTCGGCTTCGCCGGTTACTTCCTCGTGGTCGCGGACTTCATCGCGTGGGCGCGCAACCAGGGCATCCGCGTGGGCCCCGGCCGAGGCAGCGCCGCCGGCTCGATGGCGTCCTACGCGATGGGCATCACGGACCTCGACCCGCTCGAGCACGGCCTCATCTTCGAGCGATTCCTCAACCCCGAGCGCGTGTCGTGGCCCGACGTCGACGTGGACTTCGACGAGCGCCGACGCGGTGAGGTCATCCGGTACGTCACTGAGAAGTACGGTGAGGACCGCGTCGCCCAGATCGTCACGTTCGGCACCATCAAGGCCAAGCAGGCGCTCAAGGACTCGAGCCGACTGCTCGGCTTCCCGTTCGCGATGGGGGAGAAGCTCACCAAGGCGATGCCGCCGGCGGTCATGGGCAAGGAGATCTCGCTCTCGGGGATGTTCGACCCGAAGGACGAGCGGTACACCGAGGCCGCGGAGTTCCGGACGGTCCACGAGGCCGACGCCGACGCCCAGCGCGTCGTCGAGCTCGCTCGCGGCATCGAGGGCCTGAAGCGGCAGTGGGGCGTGCACGCGGCCGGCGTCATCATGTCGAGCGAGCCGCTCATCGACATCATCCCGATCATGCGCCGCCCCCAGGACGGCGCGATCATCACGCAGTTCGACCAGCCGACCTCCGAGTCGCTCGGCCTGCTCAAGATGGACTTCCTTGGCCTGCGCAACCTCACGGTGCTCGACGACGCGCTCGAGAACATCGCGGCGAACGGCAAGGATCCCGTCGTCCTCGAGGACCTCACGCTCGACGACAAGGCGACGTACGAGCTCCTCGGTCGCGGCGACACGCTCGGGGTGTTCCAGCTCGACGGCGGCCCGATGCGATCCCTGCTGCGCCAGCTGCGCCCGGACAGCTTCGGCGACATCTCCGCCGTCATCGCGCTGTACCGCCCCGGCCCCATGGGCGTGAACTCCCACACCAACTACGCGCTGCGCAAGAACGGCCTGCAGGAGGCCGCACCGATCCATCAGGAGCTCGCCGCGCCGCTCGCGGAGGTGCTCGACGAGACGTACGGCCTGGTCATCTACCAGGAGCAGGTGCAGAAGGCCGCGCAGGTCCTCGCCGGCTACACGCTCGGTCAGGCGGACCTGCTGCGACGCGCGATGGGCAAGAAGAAGAAGGAGATCCTCGACAAGGAGTTCGTGCCCTTCCAGGCCGGCTGCCGCGAGCGGGGCTACTCCGACGGCGCGATCAAGGCCGTGTGGGACGTCCTCGTGCCCTTCGCCGGGTACGCGTTCAACAAGGCCCACTCCGCCGCGTACGGAATGGTGTCCTACTGGACGGGCTACCTCAAGGCCAACCATCCCACCGAGTACATGGCCGCCCTGCTCACGTCCGTGCGCGACGACAAGGACAAGTCGGCCCTCTACCTCGCCGAGTGCCGCCACATGGGCATCACGGTGCTCCCGCCCGACGTCAACTCCTCGGTCGGCAACTTCGCCGCCGTCGGCGCAGACATCCGCTTCGGCCTCGGCGCGGTGCGCAACGTCGGTGCGAACGTCGTTGTCGAGATCGTCAAGGCACGCGAGGCCAAGGGCGAGTTCACGGACTTCACCGACTTCCTCGACAAGGTCCCCGCCGTCGTGTGCAACAAGCGCACGATCGAGTCGCTCATCAAGGCCGGGGCCTTCGACTCGCTCGGCCACACCCGTCGCGCCCTGATGCTGATCCACGAGCAGGCCGTCGACTCCGTGGTGGGCGTCAAGCGCAAGGAGGCGGAGGGCCAGTTCGACCTCTTCGCCGACGTCGGGCTCGGCGACGACGACGGCCTCGCGGGCGGTGTCAGCGTCGAGGTGCCCGACGTCGCCGACTGGGACAAGAAGCAGCGCCTCGCCTTCGAGCGCGAGATGCTCGGCCTCTACGTCTCCGACCACCCGCTCTCCGGGCTCGAGCACCTGCTCTCGCAGGCCGCGGACGTGACCGTCGCCAACCTCGCGGCGGACGAGCCACCCCGCCCCGACGGTTCCCAGGTCTCGGTCGCCGGCCTCATCTCGACCGTGGACCGCCGCTACTCCAAGGCCGGAAAGCCGTGGGCGAAGATCACGCTCGAGGACATGACGGGCTCCGTCGAGGTGCTCTTCTTCGGCGACGTCTACCAGACGTTCTCCGCGATGCTCGTCGAGGACCAGGTCGCCGTCGTCCGCGGTCGGGTCCGCAAGCGTGACGACTCCGTCGAGCTGCAGGCGATCGAGGTCTCGATCCCCGACACGTCGCTCACCCCGGACTCGCCCGTGCAGCTCATGGTCCCCGAGTCGCGGTGCACCCCCGGCGTCGTCGAGCAGCTCCGCGAGGTGCTCTCGACGCATCCCGGCGGTACCGAGGTGCAGGTCAGGGTCACGGGTCCAGGGCGCGCGACCGTGCTGCGGCTGCAAGACTCGCTGCGGGTGCAACGCTCGAGCGCCCTCTTCGGGGACCTCAAGGCGCTGCTCGGGCCGAGCTGCCTCGTGTCCTGAGGACGACGGCCCATCCCGAAGGAGCCACGGTGCTGATCGCCAGGTACACAGATGCGCAGGTCGTCGGCCTCGCCCTCGTCGTGCTCGCCCTCATCATCTTCGTCTCGTGGCTCGTGCGTCGCCGGGTGGCTGTGCTGCAGCGCCTGTACATCCCGACGGCGGTGATCGGCGGCTTCGCGATGCTGATCCTCGGTCCGCAGGTGCTGGGCGCGCTCACCAGCTCACGGGGACTGTTCCCCGTCGAGATCATCGACGTGTGGCGCACCCTGCCGGGCCTGCTCATCAACGTCGTGTTCGGCGCGATCATGATCGGCAAGCGGCTGCCGAAGGTCGGCGCGCTGTGGGACCTGTCCGCGCCGCACTTCATCCTCGGTTCCACGTTCTCGTTCGGACAGTTCGCGCTCGGCGGCTTCGCGGTCGCGCTGCTGCTCACGCCCGTGTTCGGCCTGAGCCCTGCGGCGGGCGGGCTGTTGGAGATGTCGTTCGCCGGTGGCCACGGCACGATCGCCGGCATGGGCGAGATCCTCGTCAACGTCGGGGCTCCCGAGGTCGTCGACATCGGGCTCGGACTCGCGACCATCTCCATGGTGACCGGCATCGTCGCGGGCACGATGATCGTGAGCTGGGGGATGCGATCGCCCAAGGTCCAGGTGCTGCGCCAGACGCCGTTCGCCGAGTCGGAGGGCACGGACCTCACCTCGCCGCACATCGCCCCGGTCGACGAGCCCGACGACGAGGCGGTCGGCGTCAACGCGACGACGGCGGCCTTCATGTACATCTCCGTCGCCATCGCACTCGCGATCGTGCTGCTCGAGGCGCTGCGCTGGGTCGCGAACGCCTTCGGCTCCGACGTCTTCGACCACTTCCCGCTCTTCCCGTTCACCGTGATCGGCGGCTTCGTCGTGCAGGCGCTCCTGACGAGGTTCAAGCTCGAGCACACCGCGAACAAGAAGGCCGTCGACGGGATCTCCGGCTTCGCGCTCGACATGCTCATCGTGGCGGCGATCGGCACGATGTCGCTCGCCACGATCGGCTCGAACATCCCGGCGGTCGTGGTGTTCACGGTGCTCGGTGTCGGCTGGAGCGTGTTCGGCATGCTCGTGCTCGGACCGCGCATCCACCGCAGGAACTGGTTCGAGCACTCGCTCGCCGACTTCGGCCAGTCGCAGGGCAACGTCGCGACGGGCTTCGTGCTCGCGGACATGGCGGACCCGAAGCGGCAGTCGGCCTCGGCGACGGCGTACGGCTACAAGCAACTCACGTACGAGCCGATCCTCGGTGGCGGCCTCCTCACGGCCCTGTCCGTCCCCATCATCATGGCCGTCGGCTCGCTGCCGTTCGCGATCGCCAGCAGCGTGATCACCCTGGCGCTCATCACGTGGGGCGTCCGCCGTCGGCCACGCTCCGCCGCTGCCTAGACTCGGCCCGTGACCTCCGCCTCGACGCACGTCCTGTCCGAGTCCCAGCTCGAGTTCGTGCGCGACCGGCACCTCGCCACGCTCACGACGCTGCGCCCCGACGGGACACCCCATGTCGTGCCCGTCGCCTTCACGTGGGACGCCGAGCGTGGCATCGCCCGCGTCACGACGCACCGCGGCTCGGTCAAGGCGCGCAACCTCGCGGGTGGCGCGGGGCGCGCCGCGCTGTGCCAGGTGGACGGCTTCCGTTGGCTCACGCTCGAGGGCACGGCAAGGATCTCCGACGACGACGGCGAGATCACGGCCGCCGTCGACGCCTACGCGACCCGGTACCGCCTGCTCGAGCCGAACCCCGAGCGGGTCGTGCTCCTGCTCACCGTCGAGCGCGCCATGGGCTCGGTGCGCTGAGGGCCGTACCCGTCGGGGACGCCGAGCCGCTCACGCGACGACGAACGCCCGCTCGCCGGCGGGCAGCGACACGGTGACGACGTCGCCGCGCACGAGCTGTCGCCCTCGTCGGGCCTCCGGCTCACCGCCCACGGTCACCGCGCCGTCGTCGAGCAGGAACCGCGTGTCCGATCCGGAGTCGACGATCCCGGCGAGCTTGAGGAACTGGCCGAGCCGGATCGGTTCGGCGCGAATCTCGACGGGTTCGTTCGCCTCGGAGGTCATGGCTCGATACTGCCCTGTCCCGGACGGTCCCGCAGCCACGCGCTGCCCGCGGGCAGAAATGCCTGGGAGCCTGCGCGCCCGGCCCGCCTAGACTCGACCACGTGATCTCCTGCATCGACCTGCGCGGTCGTTCCCTGTCCCGCCGTGAGCTCCTCGCCGCGCTGCCGCGCGCCGAGGTCGACGTCGAGGCGGCCACCGCTTCCGTCGCGCCGATCCTCGCGGACGTCCGGGCTCATGGGGCGAGCGCGCTGCGGGAGCTCGCCGAGCGGTTCGACGGCGTGCGACCCGAACACGTGCGCGTGCCCGCCGACGTGATCGCGGCCGCCGTCGACGTGCTCGATCCGGAGGTGCGTGCCGCGCTCGACGAGACGATTCGGCGTGTCCGGACCGTGCACGCCGCCCAGCGCCCTCAGGACTTCACGGTGGAGCTCGCCCCGGGTGCACAGGTCCGCCAGCGGTGGATCCCCGTGCGCCGCGTGGGCCTCTACGTGCCGGGCGGGCTCGCCGTCTACCCCTCGAGCGTCATCATGAACGTCGTCGCCGCCCAGGAGGCGGGGGTCACCTCGCTCGCGGTCGCCTCACCACCGCAGAAGGACCGCGACGGCCTGCCCGACCCCGTCGTGCTCGCGACGTGCGCCCTGCTCGGCGTCGACGAGGTGTACGCCGTCGGCGGCGCCCAGGCCGTCGCCATGTTCGCCTACGGGGCCGACGGCGAGACGGCCGACGACGGCGCGGTGCTGTGCGAACCCGTCGACGTCGTCACGGGCCCTGGCAACGTCTACGTCGCCGCGGCCAAGCGGCTCGTGCGCGGGGTCGTCGGCATCGACGCCGAGGCCGGACCGACCGAGATCGCGATCCTCGCCGACTTCACGGCGGATGCCGCGCACGTCGCCGCCGACCTCGTCTCGCAGGCCGAGCACGACCCGCTCGCGGCCTCCGTGCTCGTCACGGACTCGCCGTTGCTCGCCGACGCCGTGGACAGCGAGCTCGTCGCCCGAGTCTCGGACACGAAGCACTCCGGCCGGGTGCGCACGGCGCTGAGCGGGCCGCAGAGCGCTGTCGTCCTCGTCGACGACGTCACCCAGGGCCTCGAGGTCGTCAACGCCTACGCCGCCGAGCACCTCGAGATCCAGACGGCCGACGCCGCCGCCGTGGCGGACCGCGTCACCGCCGCCGGCGCCATCTTCGTGGGTGCCTACTCGCCCGTCTCGCTCGGCGACTACATGGCTGGCTCCAACCACGTGCTCCCGACGGGCGGCTGCGCGCACTACGCGAGCGGCCTCGGCGTGCACTCCTTCGTGAAGGCAGTCCAGGTCATCGAGTACGACCGAGAGGCCCTCGACGAGCTCGCCGACCGGATCGTCGCCTTCGCGGACGCCGAGGACCTGCCCGCGCACGGCGAGGCGGTCCGCGCCCGGACACCGACGAAGGCCTAGGTCCTGGCCGTGACCCAGGACGACGGCCCACTGCACTTCTGCTGCCTGCTGTGGGCCCGTCCCGGCTGCGAGGACGACCTGACCGCCTACGAGGACCGGGTCCTGGAGCTTCTCGCAGAGCACGGGGCCTTAGTGCTCGAGCGTGTCCGGGGTGGAGTCGACGACGGCAACCCGACCGAGGTGCAGGTCTACGAGCTCCCCAGCCGCGCGGCGCTCGACGCGTACGTCAACGACCCTCGACGGACCGCGATGGCCGACGAGCGTGACAGGGTGGTCGCTCGCACGGAGTTCTTCCCCGTGCAGCGACTCGCTCCGCGTCGATGACCTGGTGAACGGTCAGCCGACACCGAGCACGAACGGATGGACGGACCCTGCGCCTGCCCGGCGCAACAGCCGCGCGGCCACGGTGAGCGTCCAGCCGGAGTCCGTGCGGTCGTCGACCAAGAGCACGCCCGCGCCGTCAAGCACCACGCCGGGCTCCAGCGCGAGCTCGAGCCGCCGTGCCACCCCCGCGAGGCGTTGGGCTGAGCTCACGTCGTGCCGCGCCGGCTCGCCGCGCACGTGCACCCGCGCCACGACCGGCACGGCGAGGTGGCGCGCGACGCCCTCGGCGAGATGCGACACGAGCCCGGGACGAGACGCCGATCCGACGGCGGCGACGCCCGTGACGTCCGGTGCCCATGCGTCGAGCACCTCGACCACCGGGCGCCGCAGCGCGACCGGCAGCTCGCCCGGGTCCAAGGGCCGGCCCCCGGGCTCGGCGAACAGCTCGCGCAGCACGCCGCCCCAGCCGAGCGAGTCGAGCCGTCCTACGGCCCGCCCCGCCCCGGCCTGCTCCTCGGCGGGTATCCGCCCGGACAGGTCCACGCCGAGGCTCGCCATGCCCGACGGCCACTGCCGCCGTGGCACGACCTCGACCCCGGGCACCGCGAGCCGGTCCCGCGCCGCGGCGACGCCCACCGCATCGGGTTCCGTGGACTGGGCCGCACCCCCGCACTGGTCGCAGCGTCCGCACGTCCAGTCCGGTGCGAGCTCGGGATCGTCGAGCGCGCGGCGCAGGAACGCGAGCCGGCACCCCTCGGTCGTCTCGTACGCGAGCATCGCCTCCTGCTCGGTCCGGCGCGCGGCCTCGACGCGCTCGTAGCGGTCGGCGTCGTACGTCCAGCCCGCCCCGGTGGCCTCCCAGCCGCCCTGCACCCGCCGGACAGCGCCGTCGACGTCGAGCACCTTGAGCATCGCCTCGAGTCGCGATCGCCGCAGGTCCACGTGCGTCTCGAGCGCGGGCAGCGAGAGCGTGCCGCGCTCCGTGAGCGCCGCGAGAGTCTGGCGGACCTGCGGCTCGGCGGGGAAGGACTGCGCCGCGTACCAGTCCCAGATCTGCTGGTCCTCCGTCCCCGGCAGGAGCACGACCTCGGCGCGCACCGTCGCACGGCCCGCGCGCCCGACCTGCTGGTAGTAGGCGATGGGGGAGGACGGGGCACCGAGGTGCACCACGAAGGCGAGGTCCGGCTTGTCGAAGCCCATGCCGAGCGCCGACGTCGCGACGAGCGCCTTGACGCGGTTCGCGAGCAAGTCCTCCTCCGCGAGCTCGCGCTCGGCGGGGTCCGTCTGGCCCGAGTAGGCGCGCACCTCGACCCCTTCGGCGCGCAGGTGCGCCGCGACCTGCTCGGCCATCGCGACCGTGAGGCAGTAGATGATCCCCGAACCGTCGAACCGCGGCAGGTTCGCGCTGAGCCACGCGAGCCTCGCGGACTGGTCGCCGAGCCGCTCGACGGAGAGGTGCAGGCTCTTCCGGTCGAGCGGGCCACGCAGCACGAGCACGTCCGCGAGCGAGGGTGAGCCGTCGTCGGCCCGCGCCGTGGCGAGCTGTTCGGCGACGTCGGCCGTGACGCGCTCGTTCGCGGTCGCCGTCGTCGCGAGGACGGGGATGCCCGCGGGCAGCTCGGCGAGCAGCGTGCGGATACGCCGGTAGTCCGGCCGGAAGTCGTGCCCCCAGTCGGAGATGCAGTGCGCCTCGTCGACCACGAGCAGCCCGGCGTCCGCGGCGAGCCGGGGCAGCACCTCGTCACGGAAGCGCGGGTTGTTGAGCCGTTCGGGTGAGACGAGCAGCACGTCGACCTCGCCCGCGGCGACCCGCGCGTGCACCTGTTCCCAGTCCGTGACGTTCGCGGAGTTGATCGTCTCGGCGGTGATGCCGGCGCGCGCTGCGGCGCCGACCTGGTTGCGCATGAGCGCGAGCAGCGGGGACACGATCACGGTCGGGCCCGACGGCGGCCCGGCCACGCCCGAGCGCAGCAGGGCGGTCGCCACGAAGTAGACGGCGGACTTCCCCCACCCGGTGCGCTGCACCACGAGGGCGCGGCGACGCCCCGCGACGAGCGCCTCGATCGCGGCCCACTGGTCGTCCCGCAGCCGCGCGTCGTCGCGCCCGACGAGCGAGCGCAGCACGTCTTCGGCGTGCACGCGGAGCGTGGTGGTGTCGGACGCGGACGGGGTCACGGTCGGGGGCGGTGCCATGCGGGCACTCTACGGAGACCCACCCACACGCGGACCGGTGCGTCGGGCCACGACCCGCGGGCTCCAGGGACACCCCTGGACCCCGCGGCGTGCGTCAGGCCGAGACGGCGAGCACCACTCGTCCGTCGATCTCGCCGCGCTCCATCTCGGCGAACACGTCGTTGATGTCTGCGAGCGGGCGTACCGAGTACGTGGGCTGGACGAGGCCACGAGCGAAGAAGTCGACGGCTTCCGACATGTCCTTGCGCGTTCCCACGATCGAACCACGCACCGTGAGGCCGAACAGGACCGTCGTGAAGATGTCGAGCGGGAAGGTCTCGGGTGGCAGACCCACGAGGGAGACCGTGCCGCCGCGACGCAGCCCGCTGACGGCCTCGGGGAACGCCTTGCCGTTCACGGCAGTGACGAGAGCGCCGTGCACCCCGCCGCCCGTGGCCCGCGCGATCTCCTCGGCCGCGTCGCCCTCGACGGCGTTGACCGTGACCTCGGCACCGTGCTTGCGCGCGAGCGCGAGCTTGGACTCGTCGATGTCCAGCGCCACGACGCGCCTGCCCATCGCGACGGCGTACTGCACGGCGATGTGACCGAGCCCGCCGATGCCGGAGACGAGCACCCAGTCGCCGGGCTTGGTGTCGGTGACCTTGAGACCCTTGTAGACGGTGACGCCCGCGCAGAGGATCGGTGCGACGGCGGCGAGGTCGACGCCGTCAGGGATGACCGGGCAGTACCGGGCGTCGACGATCATGTACTCGGCGAACGAACCGTCGACGGAGTAGCCGGAGTTGCGCTGCGCCGGGCACAGGGTCTCCCAGCCGGTCTCGCAGTACTCGCACTCGCCGCACGCGGAGGCGAGCCACGCGTTGCCGACGCGGTCCCCGACGCGCACCCTCGTGACGTGGTCGCCGACGTCGACCACCGTGCCCGCGCCCTCGTGCCCCGGCACGAACGGGGTGCCCGGCTTGACCGGCCAGTCGCCGTGCGCGGCGTGCAGATCGGTGTGGCACACGCCCGTGTACTCGACCCGCACGAGGGCCTCGTGCGCTCCCGGTACCGGAATGGGTCGCTCGTCGATCCGCAGCGGTGCTGAGAAGGAGTGGACAACGGCAGCCTTCATCGTGCTCATGACGCCTCCTTGCGCCTGGGGGCCGGACGCGCATCGCCCGGGCACTGCTGGTACCTCACGTTCGAACCTAGGTCCGCAGGGGCCGCCTGGAGCGGGACGTTGGTCGCTGACGGCTCCCCGCCCGGCCCGGTGTGGCGGGCGGTGGGTCCGCGCGGTGGAATGGGAGGGACTCGCGAGCGGGGCCTGCCTAGGATTGCCCCGTGACACCGCTTCCCCTCCGTCAGGACCTTGCCGGCCTGCAGCCGTACGGCGCGCCGCAGCTCGACGTCCCGGTGCTCCTCAACGTCAACGAGAACCCGTATGCGCCCTCGGAGGGCGTCGTCGCGGACATCGCCAAGGCCGTCGCGGGGGCCTCTCGGGGCCTCAACCGCTACCCGGACCGCGACTTCCTCGACCTTCGCAAGGACCTGGCCGCCTACCTCCTCGCGGAGTCGGCGGTGACGCTCGCCCCGGAGCAGATCTGGGCGGCCAACGGCTCGAACGAGGTCATGCTCCACCTCCTGCAGGCGTTCGGCGGGCCCGGCCGCACGGTCCTGAGCTTCGCGCCGACCTACTCGATGTACCCCGAGTACGCGCGCGACACCTTCACGACGTGGGTCACCGGCCGCCGCGAGGAGGACTTCTCGCTCGACCCCGACGTCGCCCGCGCCGCGATCGCCGAGCACGCGCCGTCCGTCGTGCTGCTCGCGAGCCCCAACAACCCCACGGGAACGGCGCTCGGGCTCGACGTCGTGCGCGCCGTGCTCGACGCGGCGGAACAGGTGCCGGGCGGGTGCGTCGTCGTCGTCGACGAGGCCTACGGGGAGTTCCGTCGCGAGGGCACGCCGTCGGCCCTCACGCTGCTCGCCGCCTACCCGCACCTCGCCGTCGCGCGCACGATGTCGAAGGCCTTCGGCATGGCCGGCGCACGCCTCGGCTATCTCGCCGCCGACGGCGCACTCGTCGACGCCCTGCGCGTCGTGCGACTGCCCTACCACCTGTCCGCCGTGAGCCAGGCGGTCGCCCGCGCGGCCCTCGCGCACACCGGTGAGCTCATGGCCCAGATCGGCTCGCTGCGCGCCGAGCGCGACGCGACGGTCGCGTGGCTGCGCGAGCGGGGCCTCGCGGTCGCGGACTCGGACGCGAACTTCGCGCTGTTCGGGGTGTTCGACGAGCCCCGCGCCGTCTGGCAAGGTCTGCTGGACCGGGGCGTGCTGATCCGCGAGGTCGGACCCACGGGATGGCTGCGAGTATCCATCGGGAGCCCGCAGGAGATGACGGCGTTCAAGGACGCCCTGGTGGAGGTGGCAGGTCTGTGAGCACATCGGCAGCGGGGAACCGCAGGGGACGCATCGAGCGCAGGACGAGCGAGTCGTCCGTGCTCGTCGAGCTCGACCTCGACGGGACCGGCACGACCGAGATCACGACGGGTGTGCCGTTCTACGACCACATGCTCACGGCCCTCGGCAAGCACTCGCTCATCGACCTGCGCGTCGAGGCGACCGGGGACATCCACATCGACGCCCACCACACGGTCGAGGACGTCGCGATCTGCATCGGTGAGGCGCTGCGCGAGGCGCTCGGCGACAAGGCCGGCATCTCCCGCTTCGGCGACGCCACCGTGCCGCTCGACGAGGCCCTCGCACACGCCGTCGTCGACGTCTCCGGGCGCCCCTACCTCGTCCACTCGGGCGAGCCCGCGGGCCAGGAGTACCACCTCATCGGCGGGCACTTCACGGGCTCGCTGACCCGTCACGTGCTCGAGTCGATCGCGCACCACGCCGGCATCTGCCTGCACGTGCGTGTCCTCGCGGGCCGCGACCCGCACCACGTCGTCGAGGCGCAGTTCAAGGCCCTCGCGCGCGCCCTGCGGGCCGCCGTGGCCAAGGACCCGCGCGTCGAGGGGATACCGAGCACGAAGGGTGCGCTGTGAGCTCTCGCGCCGTCGTCGTCACCCCGGTGCCGATCCCCGACGCCCTCGCGGCCGCGTGCGTCCTCGCCGGGGTCGGCGCCGAGGTCGTGCCGAGCGAGATCGGCTCCATCGCCGTGTGCCTCGACCCCGACGGCGAGGTCTCCTACAAGGCGGGCGTGACGATCTCCCAGCTCCTCAAGGGCGCCCTCATCGTCGTGCTGCAGAACGAGGACGGGCAGATCGCCGCGAAGGGCTTCACGAACGGTGCGGAGACGGAGGTGCAGGCCGCGGGGCTGTGGCTCGACGCCGCTCCCATGGTGCTCGAGGACCTCATCACAGGCACCGCCGACGCGGCCGACGTCGAGGGCATGGTGAGCACCGTGGGCATGTCGCGCTGGCGCGCGGCCCGCAGCCTGTCCAAGCTCTCGCGCGCCATCCGCAAGCGGGCCAAGCGTGGCTGAGCCCACCGTCGTCGTCCTCGACTACGGCTTCGGCAACGTTCGTTCGGCCGTGCGCGCGCTCGAGCGTGTCGGGGCGAAGGTCGAGCTCACCGCCGACCTCGACACCGCGCTCGCGGCCGACGGGCTCGTCGTACCCGGCGTCGGCGCCTTCGCCGCGTGCATGGCGGGGCTGCGCGCCGTGCGGGGGGACTGGATCGTGGACCGGCGCCTCGCCGGCGGTCGCCCCGTGCTCGGGATCTGCGTGGGCATGCAGGTGCTCTTCGAGGAGGGCGTCGAGCACGGCGAGCGCACCGAGGGCCTCGGCGAGTGGCCCGGCGTCGTCGACCGCCTCGAGGCCGACGTCGTGCCCCACATGGGCTGGTCGACCGTGACGCCCCCCGAGGGCTCGCGTCTCTTCGCGGGCCTCGAGGACGAGCGCTTCTACTTCGTGCACTCCTACGCCGCGCGCAGCTTCCCGCTCGCGGAGCGGGTCGACGCCTCCCGCTTCGCCCCGCCGCTCGTGACGTGGGCGGACCACGGCGGACCGTTCGTGGCCGCCGTCGAGAACGGGCCGCTCGCCGCCACCCAGTTCCACCCCGAGAAGTCCGGCGACGCGGGAGCCGCGTTGCTGTCCCACTGGATCGAGACCGTGAAGGACCACCGATGACCCGCCTTGAGCTGCTCCCCGCCGTCGATGTCGCCGGGGGGCAGGCCGTCCGTCTCGTCCAGGGCGAGGCCGGTTCCGAGACCTCGTACGGCTCACCGCTCGCCGCGGCGAACGACTGGCGCGACGGCGGCGCGGAGTGGATCCACCTCGTCGACCTCGACGCCGCGTTCGGCCGGGGCTCGAACGCGAGCCTGCTCGCCGAGGTCACGGCGATCATGGTGGCCGACGGCGTGAAGATGGAGCTGTCCGGCGGCATCCGCGACGACGAGTCCCTCGAGACCGCGCTCGCCATGGGGGCCACGCGAGTCAACCTCGGCACCGCGGCGCTCGAGAACCCCGAGTGGACCGCGGCCGCGATCGCCCGGCACGGTGACCGGATCGCCGTCGGCCTCGACGTGCGCGGCACGACCCTCGCCGCCCGGGGATGGACGAAGGAGGGCGGCGACCTGTGGGAGGTGCTCGCGCGCCTCGACGACGCCGGTTGCGCCCGCTACGTCGTGACGGACGTGACGAAGGACGGCACGCTGCGCGGCCCGAACGTCGAGCTGTTGCGCGAGGTGTGCGAGCGCACGTCCGCACCCGTCGTGGCCTCGGGCGGGGTGTCGAGCCTCGCGGACCTCGAGGTGCTGCGCGAGCTCGTGCCACTCGGGGTCGAAGGGGCCATCGTCGGCAAGGCGCTCTACGCGGAGGCGTTCACGCTCCCCGAGGCGCTCGACGTCGCCGGGCGGCCGTGACGGGCAAGGAGCTCCCCGGCTCGTCGCCCTACGCGGACGACGACGGCACGGCATCCCCCGAGCTCCAGGCGGCGCTCGACCGGTTCGCCGCCGAGGGTGCGGCGGCGCTGCCCGAGCTCGTCGGTGTGCTCGAGAACGTCCGCGTCCTGGTGCCGGTGCTCGCGGAGGCCGTCGTCGTCGACGAGGTGGACGGCCTGCAGGTCGACCGCGAGGCCTCGACGGGCGTCGTCGCCATCGCCGCACCCGACGGGCGCCAGGTGCTCCCAGTGTTCTCGTCCGTCGCGACGATGGCCGCGTGGCGCACCGATGCGCGCCCCGTTCCCGTGCAGGCGCGTCAGGCGGCGGGCAGCGCGGTGACCGAGGGCTGGGAGCTCCTCGTCATCGACCCGGGTGGTCCCGTCGTCGTGCAGGTGCCGCGCACGGCCGTCTGGGCGCTCGCCCGGAGCGAGTCGTGGCGGCCTGCCGTGGTCCCGACGGCCGGGGGAGAGCTCGGCGTGGATCCCCAGGTGGGGGAGGTGCTCGTGGCCGCGGCGCTCGGCGTCGACGGCGTGCGAGCGGCCGAGGCGCTCCCGGGTCAGCGTGCCGAGGTCGCGCTGCGGCTCGGCCTCGACGCCGGGCTCGACCGGGCCGGGCTCGACGCCGTGCTCGCGCAGGTCAACCGGAACCTCGCCGGTGCCGCGCTCGTCGCAGAGCGGGTCGACTCGCTCGAGCTGCGCGTCCACGCCGTCTAGCAGGACGTGCGCGGTCGGTCGCGCGACGCGACGGCGCCGGTGTGCCGCCGTCGGCCCGCTCGCCGGGCCGGACCCTAGTCGCACACGTGCGAGCCCGCCTCGACCGCGACGAACGCGTCGTCGTCGTCGAGCAGGGAGTGCAACGTGCTGATGGGCACGATGAAGCTCTGGTCCGCGGCATTCATCGCGTACACGACGCCGACGACCCGTCCCGCGCGGTCCAGTGCGGGGGAGCCGGAGTTGCCGGGCTCGACGAGGGCGTCGGTGACGAGCACCTCACCGAGATGGAGGTTGAGCGGGTCCGTCGTGCGGGCGATGACCCGGCCGGACGTGACCGTGAGCCTGCCGCCCTGGGGGTAGCCGACGATCGTGATCGTGTCGCCCCGCTGCGGGTCCTCGGTCGCGAGCTCGGGCACGGCGGGCAGCTCGCCGTCGGTGCGGACGACCGCGAGGTCGGCGAGCTCGGCGATGCTCGCGGCCCGGACGCCCACGTCCCGCCCGTCGTACGTGCTCAGGCCGAGCTCGGCGGAGTCCTCCACGACGTGCCGGTTCGTCACGAGCGTGGTGGCGCCGATCGCGAAGCCGGACCCCGTCGAGAGGGAGAAGCACCCGAGGTTGCGCACGCGCACCGAGATCCGCTCGGCGACGTCGAAGCCGTAGGGGGAGAGCTCGCCCGTCTGCTCGGACGCCGGGTCGAAGGAGGCCGTCGGTGCCGCGGCCGTCTGGATGGGCCCGGGCATCGGCGGGATCTCGGGGAACTGAGCGCACGCCGCGGGGGCGAACAGCGCGAGGACGCCGACGGCGGTCAGGACGTGCCGTCTCATCCGTCGAGCTCCTCCTGCAGGGCGTCCTTGGCCTCCTGTGCCGCGCTGCAGACCTCACCGACCCGGTCGGTGAGCTCTTCCAGCTCCTCGAGCTCTTCCGGCTCGCGCTCGACGTCCTCGGCCTGCCACCGGATGAGGCGCTGCTGGCTCGCGATGCACGAGTCGAGCGCGGAGACGACGGCGGCCGCCGCGAGCGAGACGCGCTCCTGGTACTCGGCGAGCTGCCGCACGACGGCGTGCTCGTCGCCGAGGCGCGCCTTCTCGTCCGCGAGCTCGCTGATGCGCGTCTGGGCCTGGTCGAGCTGGCCGCGCACGACCTCGAGCTCGGCCATCGTGTCCTCGAGCTCGCTCTTCGTCTCGCCGAGGGTGTTGGTGAGGCTGCGCGAGTGTGCCTGCCACTCCAGGTCCCGCTCGATCCAGGCCTCGGACACCTGCCACAGGTAGTAGCCCGCGCCGATCGCGGCGAGCAGGAGGACGACGAGGACGGAGAGGAGCACCCAGCGCCGGTGGCGCGCGCGCACGCGCGGCCGGTCCGCCGCGGGCGTCTCTTGTGCGGGAGCGACAGCGGCTGGCGCGTCGGTCTCGTGCGTGGGCGTGCTCGTCACTCCCACAGGATAGGAGGAATCAGACAACGGAGCCTGTGTACGTCTCACCGGGGCCCTCACCAGGGGCGTCGGGGAACGGTGAGGCTTCCCGGAACGCGAGCTGGAGCGAGCGCAGGCCGTCGCGCAGCGACCGGGCGTGCTGGTTGCCGAGATCCGGCGCTGCGCCGGTCACGAGCGCGGCGAGCGCGGTGATGAGCTTGCGCGCCTCGTCGAGATCCATGAGCTCGGCGCCGGTCACGCCGTCGGAGTCCGGGGCCAGTCCCACCTTGACCGCCGCGGCGCTCATCAGGTGGACGGCGGCCGTCGTGATCACCTCGACGGCCGCGACGTCGGCGATGTCCCGCACGGCCCCGCTGTTCTCGCTCATGCCCTCATCCTCCCACCCCAGACCTGGCTCCCCGCCACCGAGCTCGTCCCCTCCCGGCCCGGGCCGGCGCAGCCATGCTTGAAGGGTTGCGACCGGACAGCGGTCGCAACCCTTCGAGCATCGGGCGGGTCAGGTGGCTCGGTCGCCAGCGGCGCGGGTCAGTGGTCGCCGAGGGGCTGGGTCGTGGTGACGCCGTCGTCGCCCTGTGCGATCCGGGCGCGGAGCACGGCACCGAGGCCGGCGTCCACGTTGGTCCAGTACTGCAGGAAGCGGACCTTGACGTCGGCGACGCTCAGCGCCTCGTACTGGCCCACGAGCACGTCGTGGAAGCGGGCCTTCTCGCCGTCGTCGAACACCTCGCGGTAGAGCGTGCCCGGCTGACCGAAGTCGTCGTCCTCGGCGCGCAACGTCTGGGCGGCGCGCACGAGCTCGCCGTCGGTCTCCCAGCTGACCTCACCCGCGAGGGACTCCTCAGGAGCGAACGGGCCGCCCGTGTTCGAGCCGTAGACGGGCGTGCCAGCCGGGTTGGCGTGGTACCGCATCTGGCCCTCGTGCTGGTAGTTGCGCACCTCCGCCACGTGCGGCTGGTTCACGGGGAGCTGGTTGTAGTTCGCGCCGATCCGGTAGCGCTGGGCGTCCGGGTAGGCGAACACGCGGCCCATGAGCATCTTGTCGGGGCTGATGCCGATGCCGGGCACGAGGTTCGACGGCGAGAACGCGGCCTGCTCGATCTCCGCGAAGAAGTTCTGCGGGTTGCGGTTGAGCGTGAGCTCGCCGACCTTGATGAGCGGGTAGTCCGCGTGCGGCCAGACCTTGGTGATGTCGAAGGGGTTGAAGCGGTACGTCTTGCCCTCCTCGTACGGCATGACCTGGACGAACAGGTCCCACACGGGGTTCTCGCCACGCGCGATGGCCTCGAACAGGTCGCGGCGGTAGTAGTCCGCATCCGAACCGGCGAGCTTCTCGGCCTCTTCGGCGCCCATCGGCTGGACGCCCAGGCGGGACTTGAAGTGGTACTGGACCCAGAAGCGCTCGCCGTCGGCGTTCGACCACGAGAAGGTGTGCGAGCCGTAGCCGTTCATGTGGCGCCAGGAGCGCGGCAGGCCGCGGTCGCCCATGAGGTAGGTGACCTGGTGCGCCGACTCGGGGGAGTTGGTCCAGAAGTCCCACTGCATGTCGGCGTCGCGCAGCGCGGCGTCGCCCGTGCGCTTCTGCGAGTGGATGAAGTCAGGGAACTTGATCGCGTCGCGGATGAAGAACACCGGCGTGTTGTTGCCGACGATGTCGTAGTTGCCCTCGGTCGTGTAGAAGCGCAGCGAGAAGCCGCGGACGTCGCGCCACGTGTCGGGGGAGCCCTGCTCGCCGGCGACGGAGGAGAAGCGCAGCAGCGTCTCGGACGTCGCGCCCGGCTGGAAGACCGCGGCCCGTGTGTACCGCGAGACGTCCTCCGTGACGACGAACTCGCCGAACGCGCCGCCGCCCTTGGCGTGCGGGTTGCGCTCCGGCACGCGCTCGCGGTTGAAGGAGGCGAGCTTCTCGACGAGGAAGCGGTCGTGCAGCGCCGTGACGCCGTCGGCCCCTGTGGTCAGGGAGTGCTGGTCGCTCGGGATCGGTGCGCCGGTCTGTGAGGTGGAGTGCGTCGACACTGGAGTGCTTCCTTTCGGCTGTGCGCGGAGTGCGCGCGAGGTGGGGTCGGGCCGCGGGATGCGCGGACCGCGCGATGGTGGGGTCAGGTGGGCACGCCCTCCGCCGCGGTGGCGTGGGCGTGCCGGCAGTCGGGGCACAGCCCCCAGTAGGTGACCTCGGCGACCTCGACCGAGAAGCCGCTCGTCGAGGAGGGCACGAGGCACGGGGCGTGGCCGACGGCGCAGTCCACGTCGTCGAGCGCACCGCAGCCGCGGCACACGACATGGTGGTGGTTGTCGCCCGTGCGGCGTTCGTAGCGTGCGGGGTGGCCGGCGGGCTCGATGCTGCGCAGGAGGCCGACGTCGGCCAACGCGTGCAGCACGTCGTAGACGCCCTGGACGGAGAGGCTGGGGAGCTCGTCGCGCACGGCGGCGAGCACGGCGTCTGCCGTAGCGTGGGGGAGGCGGCCGACGACGGCGAGCACGGCGAGCCGGGGCGCGGTCACCCGCAGGCCCTTCTCGCGCAGCACCTCGGTGTCGGTCATCAGCTCGGTGTCGGTCATCGCTGACCATCGTACTCCTAAACTTGAATAGATCAAGTCTAGAGGCGGGGGAACGCCGGGCCTGCTACTCTTGTCGCTGACCGATCGCCTTCGGCTGCATGCAGTCGTGGGCGGTGCACAAGTGGAGGCCACTCCCACCCGAGTCTCGACCGAGCCGCAAGGCATCGACAGAGTCCGGGTTCCCGGTTCGGGACGCACGGGTGTCGCGGGTGCGATGCGCGTTGCGGCTCCCGGTGCGTCCGCGTACCGGCGATGGAACCTGTAGGCCCTCACACGTGCTGCGTGCGAGGGCCTTTCTCGTGCGTGCGGTACATCGGACGACACTGAGGAGTTCCACATCAGCGAGCCCCGCATCAACGACCGGATCCGCGTCAGCGAGGTCCGACTGGTCGGACCTGGCGGCGAGCAGGTCGGCATCGTGCGCGTCGAGGACGCGCTGCGCCTCGCCCAGGAGGCCGACCTCGACCTGGTCGAGGTCGCCCCGGACGCGCGCCCCCCCGTCGCCAAGCTCATGGACTACGGCAAGTTCAAGTACGAGGCGGACATGAAGGCGCGCGAAGCGCGTCGCAACCAGGCGAACACGGTTCTCAAGGAGATCCGGTTCCGGCTCAAGATCGACCCGCACGACTACGGCACCAAGAAGGGCCACGTCGAGCGCTTCCTCTCGGCCGGCGACAAGGTCAAGGTCATGATCATGTTCCGTGGCCGCGAGCAGTCGCGCCCCGACGCCGGGATCCGCCTGCTGCAGCGCCTCGCCGACGACGTCGCCGAGCTCGGCTTCGTCGAGAGCGCCCCGAAGCAAGACGGCCGCAACATGATCATGGTGCTCGGCCCCGTGCGGAAGAAGGCGGACGCCCGCCGCGCCGCGCAGCAGGCTGCCGAGCCGAAGCGTGCTGCCAAGACGTCCCCCGCGCCTGCGCCTGCGGCCGCCGAGGAGTCGGCGGCCCAGTCGTCGCAGGTCGCTGAGGCGCCCGCGCAGGCTGCTGAGGCGCCCGCGAAGGTTGCTGAGGCTCCTGCCAAGGTTGCTGAGGCGCCCGCAAAGGCCGCTGAGGCTCCTGCCAAGGCTGCCGAGGCACCCGCCAAGGTTGCTGAGTCGCCTGCCGAGCCCGCGGTCAAGGTCGCACCGAAGCCTGCCGCCAAGGCCGCGCCAGCCAAGGCGACTCCCGCGAAGGCGGCTCCGGCCAAGGCGGCACCCGCCAAGGCCACGCCCGCCAAGGCGACCCCCGCCAAGGCTGCGCCCGCTGAAGCCGAGCCGGCCAAGGCACCCGCCACCAAGGCCACTCCCGCGAAGCCGGCGCCAAAGCCGTCCCCCGCGAGGAAGGCCGCCCCCAAGCCGACCACGACCAAGGACTCGGGTACCCCCGAGTCCTGAACCAGTGGCACCTGCCACGCCGAGCCACCCCGCCTGCACCCGCCGGCGGGCGACACGAAGGAGAGCACGCCAGTGCCGAAGAACAAGACGCACTCCGGCGCCAAGAAGCGGTTCCGGATCACCGGGAGCGGCAAGGTCATGCGCGAGCAGGCCGGCGCCCGCCACCTTTTCGAGCGCAAGTCCAGCCGCCTGACCCGCCGCCTCGCGAGCGACAAGGTCGTTTCCCCCGCGGACGCCCCCAAGATCAAGAAGCTGCTCGGTAAGTGACCTCTCGGCGCTGATGCGCCGGTTCGTCATCCGAGCCCCGAAACCCCAAGGAGCATCACGTGGCACGCGTGAAGCGGGCGGTCAACGCCCAGAAGAAGCGTCGTTCTACCCTCGAGCGGGCCTCCGGCTACCGCGGTCAGCGTTCGCGCCTGTACCGCAAGGCCAAGGAGCAGGTCACTCACTCGATGGTCTACGCCTACCGCGACCGCAAGGCGCGCAAGGGCGACTTCCGCAAGCTGTGGATCCAGCGCATCAACGCCGCGGCGCGCGCTGAGGGTCTCACGTACAACCGGTTCATCCAGGGCCTCAAGGCCGCCGAGGTGGCGGTCGACCGCCGGGTGCTCGCCGACCTCGCCGTGAACGACCCGGCGGCGTTCGCGTCGCTCGTCGCCGTGGCGAAGGCGGCTCTGCCGGCCGACGTCAACGCGCCGGCGTCTGCCTGACCCAGCGTTACCGACTCGACGCCCGGATGGCACCCGAGCTGACCAACACCCGCGCGGAGCGGGTGGCGGCAGTGCGGGCGCTGTCCGGGCGTTCGCCGTCGTCGGCCTCGGCACGTCGGCGCACGGGAACCTACCTCGTCGAGGGGCCGCAGGCCGTGCGTGAGGCCGTCCGGTTCGCCCCCGAGCACGTCAGCGAGCTGTTCGTCTCCGAGCAGGCCGCGGCGCGTTACGCGGAGATCGTGCTCGACGCGCTCAAGGCGGGCCTCCACGCGCGCACCACGAGCGAGGAGGTCGCGCGCGCCATGAGCCCGGACTCCCAGGGCGTCATCGCCGTCCTCGACGCCGTGCCGCTGCGCCTCGCGGACGTGCTCGCGTCGGCCACCCCACGGCTCGTCGCCGTGCTCTCGCGCGTGCGCGACCCCGGCAACGCGGGGACCGTGATCCGTGCGGCCGACGCCGCGGGCGCCGACCTCGTCGTCGTCACCGCCGAGAGCGTCGACGTCCACAGCCCCAAGGTCGTCCGCTCGAGCGCGGGGTCGCTGTTCCACCTGCCCGTCGTGACCGGCGTCGAGCTGGCGGACGCTGCCCAGCTGCTGCGCGACGCCGGGCTCACGATCCTCGCGGCCGACGGTCACGCCGACTCCGACCTCGACGAGCTGCTCGACACCGCCGGGCCGGGCGACGGACCCGACCTCGCGACCCCCACCGCATGGCTCTTCGGCAACGAGGCGTGGGGGCTGCCCGACGACGACCTCGCGCTCGCCGACGCCGCCGTCCGCGTGCCGATCCGGGGTCGCGCCGAGTCGCTCAACCTCGCGACCGCCGCCGCCGTCTGCCTCTTCGCGAGCGCGCGCGCCCAGCGCTGACGGGTCCGCCTTCGCCCCACGGCACAATCGTGCTGTGCGCCTCTTCGCCGCGGTCCGCCCGCCCGCCGTCGTCTTCGACCACCTCGCCACGGCACTCGCGGGTGTCGGCTGGCCCGGGACGGGACCCTCGTCGCCCGGCGCCGTCCGCTGGACCGCCCGCGAGAACTGGCACATCACGCTCGCGTTCTACGGCGAGGTGCCCGACGGCGCGCTCGAGCCCGTGGCCGAGGCCCTCGCGGCCCGCGCGGCGATCTCGGATCCCGTCGAGGCGCGGCTGCGCGGCGCGGGCGTCTTCTCCGGGCGCACGCTGTGGATCGGCACGGGGGGCGACACGGGGGGTCTCGTCGCGCTGTGCCACGAGGCGCGCGAGGCTGGGGCCGAGGTGCTGGGCCGCGCGGAGGAGCGCGAGCGGGCGCGCCCCCACCTGACGGTCGGACGGCAGGTGCCGGTCGCACGATCTCGCCGTCGGCCCTCTCGCGGCGAGGCGGACGACCTGGCCCACGCCCTCGCGGTGTACGAGGGGCCGTCGTGGGAGGTGACGGAGGTGCTGCTCGTGCGGTCGCAACCGGGGCGGGGTGCCGGTGGCGGTCCGCTCTACGAGGATCTCGGCAGCCATGTCGTCGGGCGCCACTAGACTTCATCGCCGGTCGTCTGTGCCACTCGGCACAGCACTGACAAGCCCGAAAGGCTCGGATGTCCGCCACACCTGACGCACCTGTGTCCCCGCTCGACGAAGCCGCGGTCCACGCCGCGCGCGACGCCGCGATCGCCGCCTTCGCGGCCGCGAGCGACCTCGACGAGCTCAAGTCCGCCCGGCTCGCCCACACGGGTGACCGCGCGCCGCTCGCGCTCGCCAACCGAGCGATCGGTTCGATCGAGCCGGCCCAGCGCGGCGTCGCGGGGCGCCTCGTGGGTCAGGCGCGCGCCGCCGTCGAGGCTGCGCTCACCGAGCGCGCGGCCGTCCTCGAGGCCGAGCGCGACGAGCGGATGCTCGAGACCGAGACCGTCGACGTGACCCTGCCCGTGCAGCGGCGCCAGCGGGGCGCGCGCCACCCGCTCGAGCTGCTGTCCGAGCAGGTTGCCGACGTCTTCGTGGCGATGGGCTGGGAGATCGCGGAAGGTCCGGAGGTCGAGGCCGAGTGGTTCAACTTCGACGCGCTCAACTTCGGCCCCGACCACCCCGCGCGCCAGATGCAGGACACGTTCTTCGTCGAGGGTGACTCGCACCTCGTGATGCGCACGCACACCTCACCCGTGCAGGCGCGCACCATGCTCGAGCGTGGCGTGCCCGTCTACATCGCGTGCCCGGGCAAGGTGTTCCGCACCGACGCCCTCGACGCGACCCACACCCCGGTGTTCCACCAGGTGGAGGGGCTCGCCGTCGATAAGGGACTGACGATGGCGCACCTCAAGGGCACCCTGGACTACTTCGCGCGCGCGATGTTCGGCCCCGAGGCGCGCACGCGGCTGCGCCCGAGCTTCTTCCCGTTCACCGAGCCGAGCGCCGAGATGGACCTGTGGTTCCCGCAGAAGAAGGGCGGGGCCGGCTGGATCGAGTGGGGTGGCTGCGGGATGGTCAACCCCGACGTGCTCCGCGCGTGCGGCGTGGACCCCGAGGAGTACTCGGGCTTCGCGTTCGGCATGGGCCTCGAGCGCACCCTGATGCTGCGCCACGGCATCGCCGACATGCACGACATCGTCGAGGGCGACGCCCGCTTCTCGCTGCAGTTCCAGGGAGTGATCTGAGATGCCCCGCGTCCCCATGGCCTGGCTCGGCGACCACGTCGAGCTGCCGCGCGACCTCACAGCCGAGCAGCTCGCGCTCGACCTCGTGCGCGTCGGGATCGAGGACGAGGAGATCCACGGCGCCGCCGTCACGGGTCCGCTCGTCGTCGGCCGCGTCCTCGAGCTCGTCGACGAGCCGCAGAAGAACGGCAAGACGATCCGGTGGTGCCAGGTCGACGTCGGGAACTACAACGCCGACGACGGCGCCCCCCGGGGCATCGTGTGCGGTGCGCACAACTTCGCCGTCGGCGATCTCGTCGTCGTCGCCCTGCCCGGGACCGTGCTCCCCGGGCCGTTCGCGATCACGGCCCGCAAGACGTACGGCCACGTCTCCGACGGGATGATCTGCTCCGTGCGCGAGCTCGGCATCGGGGAGGACCACGCCGGGATCCTCGTGCTCTCGACGCTCGGGCTCGACGCCGAGCCGGGTGCGGATGCCAAGGAGCTCCTCGGCATCGGCGAGGCCGTGCTCGAGGTCAACGTCACGCCCGACCGCGGCTACTGCTTCTCGATGCGCGGGCTCGCGCGCGAGTACGCGCTGTCCACGGGCGCCCTCTTCACGGACCGTGGCCTGCCGCGCGGCGAGGCGGACACGCGTCCGGCCGGCGGCGGCTTCGCCGTCGAGCTCGACGACGCCGCGCCGATCGACGACCGAGCCGGGTGCGACCGTTTCGTGGCCCAGGTGGTGCGCGGGGTCGATGCCGCGGCACCGTCGCCCGCGTGGCTGCGCCAGCGTCTCGAGCAGGCCGGGATGCGGGCCATCTCGCTCGCCGTCGACGTCACGAACTACGTCATGCTCGACCTCGGCCAGCCGCTGCACGCCTACGACCTGGCGACGCTCACCGCCCCGATCGTCGTGCGACGTGCGGCCCCGGGGGAGCGGCTCGTCACCCTCGACGACGTCGAGCGCGCGCTCGACCCCGAGGACCTGCTCATCACCGACAGCACCGGGGGAGCCCGCGGCGGGCGCATCCTCGGCCTCGCGGGCGTCATGGGCGGCGCGGACTCCGAGGTCGGGGCGACCACGACGGACGTGCTCCTCGAGGGCGCGCACTTCGACCCGATCTCGATCGCGCGCGCCTCGCGGCGCCACAAGCTCTCGAGCGAGGCGTCCAAGCGTTTCGAGCGCGGGGTCGATCCCCGACTGCAGCGCGTCGCCGTGCAGCGTGCCGCGGAGCTGCTCGTCGAGCTCGGTGGGGGCACCATCGAGACCGCCGTCACGGACGTCGACGAGGCGAGCCCGGCGCCTCCCGTGCGGTTCGACCTCGCGCAACCCGCGCGAGTCGTCGGTGTCGCCTACACCCCGGAGCAGGTCGTCGAGACGCTCGAGTCGCTCGGCGCCCAGGTCTCCGCGGCCGACCCCGACGGCTTTGTCGAGGTGCTGGCTCCCTCGTGGCGCCCCGACCTGCTGACGGGCATCGACCTCGTCGAGGAGGTCGCGCGGCTGGGCGGCTACGAGCAGATCGACTCGCTCGTGCCGACGGCCCCCGCCGGTCACGGACTGACCACGGGGCAGCGCGCCCGCCGACGCATCGCCTCGAGCCTCGTCGAGGACGGGTTTGTCGAGGTGCTCAGCTATCCCTTCGTCTCGCCGTCGGCGCACGATGCGCTGGGCCTGTCCGACGACGACGACCGCCGCCGCGCCCTGCGCCTCGCCAACCCGCTCGCGGACAACCAGCCCGAGCTGCGCACCAACCTGCTCGTGACCCTCCTGGAAACCGCGCGTCGCAACGTCGGGCGCGGCCTCGTCGACCTCGCGCTGTTCGAGACGGGACTCGTGACCCGGCCCGAGGCGGACGCTCCTCCCGCGCCCTCGCTCCCGCTCGCGCAGCTCCCGAGCGACGCGGACCTCGCTGCCCTGCACGCCGCCGTACCGCCGCAGCCGCGGCGCCTCGCCGGGGTGCTCACGGGGATGCGCGAAGCGGCCGGGTGGGCCGGCCCAGGGCGGGCCGTGGACCACACTGACGCGATCGGCGCCGTGCTTCGTGTCGCGAGCTCGATCGGTGTCGGGGTCGAGGTCGCAGCGGACCCGGACCACGCCCCGTGGCACCCGGGTCGCTGCGCCCGCGTCACGCTCGCCGACGGCACGCTCGTGGGGCACGCCGGCGAGCTGCACCCGCGGGTGCTCGCGGAGCTCGAGCTGCCAGCGCGGACGTGCGCGTTCGAGATCGACGTCGACGTCCTCCTCGCAGCCGTCCGCGTCGAGGCCCTGCAGGCGGTGCCCGTCTCGGCGTTCCCGCTCGCGAAGGAGGACTTCGCCTTCATCGTGGACGCCGCCGTCACGGCCGCGTCGCTGCGGGGCGTCGTGACGGACGCGGCCGGCGAGCTTGCCGAGGACGTGCGCGAGTTCGACGTTTTCACCGGCCCCCAGGTCGGGGAGGGCAAGAAGTCGATCGCGCTCGCCGTGCGGTTGCGTGCTGCGGACCGCACCCTGAGCGCGGAGGACGTCGCGCAGGTGCGCGCCCGGATCGTCGCCGCGGCGGCCGAGCGGCTCGGGGCGACGCTGCGCTAGCGGCTCGCCGGTCCCCGCCGCTGGCCGATCGTCGTGCGACCGGGTGCGGCGAGCCGCGCCGGCCCCGCGCTCACGCGCCGGCCCCGCGCTCACGCGCCGGCCCCGCGCTCACGCGCCGGCCGCGTGCCCGATGCGCCAGTAGCCCGAGAACGTGACGGCGTTCTTGGGTACACCGCGTTCGCCCACGAGGTGACGGCGTGCACCGGTCGCGAGCGCCCGCTCGCCGACGGCGAAGGCGTACGGGGTACCGGCGGGGAGCTCGAGGGCGGCGAGCGCTTCGAGGGCGCGGGCGCCCGGCGCCTCGCCGGGCGAGCGGACGAGCCAGTGCACGGTGACGCCGTCGGGCTCCTCGCAGTCCTGGCGGTCCGCCTCGTCGAAGAGCTCGATGATCGCGTGCCCCACGGCGTCGCGCGGCATGTCACGCAGCACGCCGGCGACGGCGGGCAGGCCGCTCTCGTCGCCGACGAGGAGGTACCAGTCCGCGGGCACGGCGAGCCAGCCGGTGCCCTGGTCGATGAACGCCACCTCGGCACCAGGCTCGACGTGTGCGGCCCACGGGCCTGCGACGCCCTCGTCGCCGTGGACCACGAAGTCGATGTCGAGCTCGTCCGGGTCACGCCTGAAGGCACGCAGCGTGTAGTTGCGGATCACCGGACGCGTCGCCTTGGGCAGCGTCCGGTACCGCAGGTAGCCGCTGAGGCCGAACGTCTGCGAAAGGTTGTCGAACCGGGTCTCGGGGCTCACGGGGATCGCGAGGCGCACCCACTGGTCGAAGCCCTGGAACTCGAAGCGCGCGAGGTCGGGACCGCCCACGGTGACGCTGACCATGTGGGGCGTGACGCGCTCGGTGCGCAGGACGCTCGCGTGGACGAGGCCCGACGGCGCATGTGTGACGGTGATGTTGCTCAACACGGCTCCCGAAGATGAGGTTTGCCTCACCTTACTTCGCGGTGCCGTCCCGATGTCAACGGTCGTTCTACCCTGCGGTCCGTCGGCGCGAGACTCGACCGTCTGCGCCACGTCGTTGCCCTAGTCTCGCCTCTGCACCAGAACCGAGGAGCCGCCCATGACCAGCCCGCGCCCCGTCCGCGACGAGGATCTCGCCGTGCTCGCCGCGCTCAACGACGCCGCCGTGCCGAACGTCAACGCGCTCGGTGTCGACGGCCTGGCAGCGCACCTGCCGCGCTGCGCGCTCGCGCTCACGGTCGACGACGACGCCGGCCGGCCGGCCGCCCTGCTCCTCGCGCTGGCCCCGGGTGCGGCCTACGAGAGCGAGAACTACGTGTGGTTCACCGCCCACCACCCGCCGGCGCTGTACGTGGACCGCATCGTCGTCGGTGAGGCGTTGCGCAGCCGCGGCCTGGGTGCCGCGCTGTACTCAGCGGTCTTCGACCGTGCCGCGGAGCTCGGGCTGCCCGCGGTGACGTGCGAGGTCAACCTCGACCCGCCGAATCCGCGCTCGCTCGCCTTCCACACGCGCCTCGGCTTCCGCCAGGTCGGCGAGCAGTCCACCAAAGGCGGCACCACGAGGGTGGCCCTGCTCTCTCGCACCGTGGGCTCGGCACCCCTACCCCCGCCGAGTTCGTGATCGGTGCGCGAGTTCGTGAGCCCGGCCTCGCGAACTCGCGCACCATTCGCGAACTCGCGGGGCCGCTACGTCGCCGCGGGCCGAAGTCACGCCTCGGCGGTGGGCCACGCCTGGGTGAGGGCCTGGAGGAAGACCTCTTCGCGCTGCGCCCCGGAGACGGCGAGCCTGCGGTCGAACACGAAGAACGGCACGGAGCGCACGCCGAGCGACGCGGCGAGGTCACGGTCGGCGAGGACGGCGGCCGCCGAGGACTCCGAGTCGAGCACCCCGGCGACGTCGTCGGCGTCGAGCCCCACCTCGGTGGCGATGCGCAGCAGCTCGGCCCGGTCGTCGACGGCGACACCCTGCTCGAAGTGGGCGGAGAACAGCGCCTCGACGACGTCGGCCGCCCGCTCGGGTGCGAGCTCGTAGGCGGCGTGCACGAGCCGGTGGGCGTCGAACGTGTTCGCCGGTCGCACGGTGTCGAAGTCGTACTCGAGCCCCACGGAGCGCGCCGTCGACGTCACCTGCGCGAACATCGTGGCGACCTGGTCGAGCGGGATGCCCTTGGTGCGGGAGAGCACCTGCGCCTCGGTCTCGGTCGAGCCGACGGGCGCGTCGGGGGAGAGCTGGTAGGCGCGGAACGTCACGCGCACGTGCTCGTGGTGCTCGAACTGCGCGAGCGCCCCCGCGAACCGCCGCTTGCCGATGTAGCACCACGGGCAGGCGATGTCGGAGAACACCTCGACGTGCAGCGTGGGCTGGGGCGCCTGGGCGGCGTCCGTCGTCGTCGGGTCTGTCGTGGTCTCGGGTCGTGTCGTGGTCATGGCAGCAGGAGTACCTTTCCGGTCGTGGCGCGCCCCTCGAGGGCGGTGTGGGCCTGGGCGGCGTCGGCGAGCGGGAAGCGGTCACTGATGAGGATGGAGAGCGTGCCTTCGGCGACCGCACCGAGCACGGCGGCCGCGCGCTCCAGCAGCGCCTCTCGCGGCGCGATGTAGTCCCAGACCCCGGGCCTGGTGAGGTAGACCGAGCCGGCACGGTTGAGCCGCTGCGGGTCCACGGGGGGCACCTGGCCGGAGGCGCCGCCGAAGAGTGCGAGCCCGCCGCGGGGACGCAGCGAGTCGAGCGAGGCGTCGAACGTCGCCCGACCCACGCCGTCGAACACCGTGTGGACCCCGGCGCCGTCCGTGAGCGAGCGCACCAGGGCGGGCAGCTCCGCGGTCAGGTCGGCGAGCTCATCGTAGCGGATCACGTCGGCGGCACCGGCCGCGCGCGAGAGCTCTTCCTTCGCCGCGCTCGAGACGGTCGTGATGACGCGAGCGCCGCGGGCCGCAGCGAGCTGGGTCGCGAGCAGCCCGACGCCGCCCGCCCCGGCGTGGACGAGCACGTCCTGCCCCTCGCGCACGGGGAACACACCGTCGACGAGCGCGTGGGCAGTGAGTCCCTGGAGCATCGTGGCCGCGGCGACCTCGGTGGTCACGGCGGCGGGCACGGGAACGAGGGCGTCCGCGTCGACGACGGCGCGGTCCGTGTACGAGCCCTGGCTGCCACCCGCCCAGGCGACACGGTCGCCCACCTGGACGCCGTCGACCCCGGGTCCGACGTCGGCCACCACTCCGGCCCCCTCGGTGCCGAGGATGCGCGGGTAGCTGACCGGGTACACACCGGCTCGGTGGTAGACGTCGATGAAGTTCACGCCTGCCGCCTCGACCGCGACCACCACCTGGCCGGGTCCGGCGGTGGGGTCGGGCAGGTCGTCGAGGGACAGCACCTCGGTCCCGCCGGCTGCCAGGGCACGGATGGCTCGCATGTCCCGCGCAACGCCGTCGGGCACCGAGATCATTCCCTGACGTGCGCGCTCTTTCGTACTGCGCCGTCTCACGATGTGCACGCCGCACGGAGGAGCTGGCCGACGGCGGCGTACGGTGGCGGAACACCCCCAGCACGTCGAAGGAGCCCCACCATGGCCGTCGCGACCGACACCACGGACCCGAAGTTCGTCGAGTACACCAACCCCGGCCGGCTCGTGAGCACGCAGTGGCTCGCGGACCACCTGGGTGAACCGGGGCTCGTCGTCGTCGAGTCGGACGAGGACGTGCTGCTCTACGAGACGGGGCACATCCCCGGCGCGGTCAAGGTCGACTGGCACACCGAGCTCAACGACCCGCTCGTGCGCGACTACGTGGACGGCGCGGGGTTTGCGGCGCTGCTCGGCGCCAAGGGGATCTCGCGCGACGACACGGTGGTCATCTACGGCGACAAGAACAACTGGTGGGCCGCCTACGCCCTGTGGGTGTTCTCGCTCTTCGGTCACGAGGACGTCCGGCTGCTCGACGGCGGGCGCAACAAGTGGGTGGCCGAGGGCCGCGAGCTCACGACGGACCGCCCGGCTGCCACCCCGGTCGAGTACCCCGTCGTGGAGCGCGACGACGCGACGCTGCGGGCGTTCAAGGAGGACGTCCTCGCCCACTTCGGCAAGCCGATCGTCGACATCCGTTCCGCGGGGGAGTACTCCGGCGAGCTGCAGCACCTGCCCGACTACCCCCAGGAGGGCGCGCTGCGCACGGGACACATCCCGACGGCGCGCAACGTGCCGTGGGCCACGGCCGTGTCCGACGACGGCACGTACAAGCCGCGCGCCGAGCTCGAAGCCATCTACGGCGCCGGCGGCCTGGGCATCGGCCCGGCGGACGAGGTCATCACTTACTGCCGCATCGGCGAGCGCTCGAGCCACACGTGGTTCGCGCTCAAGCACCTGCTCGGTGTCGACGCCGCGCGCAACTACGACGGCTCCTGGACCGAGTGGGGGAACGCCGTGCGCGTCCCCGTCGTGGCGGGAGCCGAGCCCGGCGAGGCGCCCTGATACAGTTGCGGCACTTGCGGAGCCACCCTGGCTCCCCTGCGTCGTAGAGCGCTATCTCGTCCGCACCCCAGCGGGTGACGGAGAGCCCTTCACGGCGAACGGACGTGGCCACCGCCACCTTCGCCACCACACCGAAGTCGATGCGCGCTCGCGCTGCACGCCTCGGTGCCGTCTGGAAAGACACACGTGACTCAGAACTCCTTCGGCGCGCTCGGCGTGCCGGCACCCCTCGTCGCCTCGCTCACCGCGGGCGGCATCACCAGCCCCTTCCCCATCCAGACCAGCACGCTGCCCGACTCCCTCTCGGGTCGCGACGTGCTCGGTCGCGGCAAGACGGGCTCGGGCAAGACGCTCGCGTTCGCCCTGCCGCTCGCGGCACGACTCGGCGCGGACCGCACCCGGACCCGTGCCGGTCACCCGCGCGGCCTGATCCTCGCACCGACCCGCGAGCTCGCGACCCAGATCGCGGCCGTCGTCGAGCCCCTCGCCGCGGCGTACGGTCTGACGACGACGACGATCTTCGGCGGCGTCAGCCAGAGCCGCCAGGTGTCCGCGCTCAAGGCCGGCGCCGACATCGTCGTGGCCTGCCCGGGCCGCCTCGAGGACCTCATGAAGCAGGGCTTCGTGCGCCTCGACGCCGTGCAGATCACCGTGCTCGACGAGGCGGACCACATGGCCGACCTCGGCTTCCTGCCCGGCGTCACGCGCATCATGACGGCGACGCCGACGACGGGCCAGCGCCTGCTGTTCAGCGCGACGCTCGACAACGGCGTGGACAAGCTCGTCAAGCGCTTCCTCGTCAACCCGGTGCGCCACTCCGTGGACGAGGCGACCTCGCACGTCTCGGCGATGACCCACCACGTGTTCGAGGTGTCCGACGTCGAGTCCAAGCGCGTCCTCGTGGAGAAGCTCGCCTCCGGCACCGGCCGGCGCATCCTCTTCATGCGCACCAAGCACCAGGCCAAGAAGCTCGCCAAGCAGCTCACGGCCTCGGGCATCCCGAGCGTCGACCTGCACGGGAACCTGTCCCAGCCCGCACGTGACCGCAACCTCAAGGCGTTCTCCGACGGCACGGCCCGGGTCCTCGTCGCGACGGACGTCGCCGCTCGCGGGGTGCACGTCGACGGCATCGAGCTCGTCGTCCACGTCGACCCCCCGGCCGAGCACAAGGCCTACCTGCACCGCAGCGGCCGCACGGCGCGCGCGGGCAGCGAGGGCGACGTCGTCACGGTCATGCTCCCCGAGCAGCGCCGCGACACACGCGACCTCCTTCGCAAGGCTGCCATCTCGGCGCAGCCCCGGCCCGTCACGGCGGAGTCGCCCGAGGTGACCGCGCTCGTCGGCGAGGTCGCGGCCTACGTCAAGCCCGTCGCACCGGCCCCGCAGCAGCAACAGCGTCGCCAGCCCCAGGGTGGCTCGGGTCGCGGTCGTGGCCGTGGTGCCAAGGCGCGCGGTGACGTGGCCCGTACCGAGGGCGCCACGGGCGGTCGCTCGAGCGGTGCCCGCAGCGGAGGCCAGCGAGCCCGCTCGAACGACTCCGCCGCCGTGTACTCGACGTCGACCGGTGGTTCCTCGAGCGGTTCGGCTGCGCGGTTCTCCGAGCGCTCCTCCTCGCGCCGTCGCCCCGCGCGCACGCGCTGAGCCTCGGGACCGCTGAGTCTCGGGACCGCTGAGCAGGTAGTCCGTCGTCGGCCGAGGGCCGGTGGGAAGATGGGTGTCGTGACCACGACGACGCCGAACCTCCCGCCGGCCCTCGCCCAGCTCCGCGACGACTTCCTCGAGCTCGTCGAGCCGGACCGCCTGCAGCTCCTCCTCGAGCTCTCCTACGAGCTGCCACCGCTGCCCGAGAGGTACGCCGAGCACCTCGAGCTGCTCGAGCGCGTCGAGGAGTGCCAGTCGCCGGTGCTCGCGTTCGCGGAGCTCGACGACGACGGCCGCGTGCACTACTTCGCGCACGCCCCCGCCGAGTCACCGACGACGCGCGGCTTCGCCTCGATCCTCACGCAGGGCATCGACGGGCTCACCGCGCAGGAGGTCCTCGACATCCCCGACGACTTCCCGACCTCCCTCGGCCTGTCCGGCGTCGTCAGCCTGCTCCGCCTGCGCGGCATGTCCGGCATGCTCACCCGGGCGAAGCGCCAGATCCGCGAACAGCTCGCCGCCGCTCGTTGACGCCCCGCCGACCTCCCGCCGGCCCCCGCCGACGTAGAGGTCCTCACCGGAGCAATGAATGAAGTTGCGCTGGTGTGCATGGAATTGTAGAGTGGCACGCATGTCATTCACCGTCGCCGTAGCCGGCGCGAGCGGATACGCCGGCGGCGAGGTGCTCCGGCTCGTCGCCCAGCATCCCGAGCTGAGTCTCGGCACGCTCACCGCGCACTCCTCGGCGGGCCAGCCGGTCGGCCGGTCGCACCCCCACCTCGTCTCGCTCGCCACCCGCATCTTCGAACCCACCACGCCAAAGAACCTCCAAGGGCACGACATCGTCGTCCTCGCCCTGCCGCACGGCGCCTCGGGCGAGATCGCCGCCCAGCTCGGCCCGGACACCCTCGTCGTGGACCTCGGCGCGGACCACCGCCTCGCCGACGCGGCGGCGTGGGAGCAGTTCTACGGCTCGCCGCACGCCGGGACGTGGCCCTACGGCATGCCCGAGCTGCTGCACGCGGGGGAGCGGACGGCGGCCGCCCAGCGCACGGCCCTCGCTGGCAGCACGCGCATCGCGGTGCCCGGCTGCAACGTCACGGCCGTCACGCTCGCCCTCCAGCCCGGTGTCGCGGCGGGCGTCGTCGAGCCCGCCGACATCGTCGCGAACCTCGCCGTCGGCTACTCCGGCGCGGGCAAGTCCCTCAAGACCCACCTGCTCGCGAGCGAAGCCCTCGGGGCCGCCCAGCCCTACGCCGTCGGCGGCACCCACCGCCACATCCCCGAGATCGAGCAGAACCTCACGGTGGCCGGCGCGGGCATCGTCCGGCTCTCCTTCACCCCCGTGCTCGTGCCGATGTCGCGCGGCATCCTCGCGACGGTCTCGGCACCGCTCGCCGCCGGCGCGACGGCCACGAGCGTGCGCGAGGTGTGGGCGGCCGCGTACGACGGCGAGCACTTCGTCCACCTGCTTCCCGAGGGGCAGTGGCCGACGACGGCCTCCGTGGTCGGTGCGAACACGGCGCTCGTCCAGGTCACGGTCGACGAGCGGGCCGGGCGCGTCGTGACCGTGTGCGCCATCGACAACCTCGTCAAGGGCACCGCCGGTGCGGCGGTCCAGTCCCTCAACCTCGCCCTCGGCCTGCCCGAGACGCTCGGCCTGCCCACCGAAGGAGTCGCCCCGTGACCGCCTCGCCGTCGTCGCCGGGCGTCACGGCGCCGAGCGGCTTCCGGGCCGCGGGCGTCACGGCCGGCCTCAAGGACTCCGGGAAGCCCGACCTCGCGCTCGTCGTCAACGACGGGCCGCTCCAGGTCGGTGCCGCCGTCTTCACCTCGAACCGCGTGGTCGGTGCGCCCGTCGTCTGGTCGCGCCAGGTGGTGCAGGACGGCGTCGTGAGCGCCGTCGTGCTCAACTCCGGCGGGGCGAACGTCGCGACCGGCCCCGAGGGTTTCCAGGACTCCCACGCGACCGCGGAGAAGGTCGCGGCGGGGCTCGGGGTGTCGCCGGGCGACGTCGTCGTGTGCTCGACGGGCCTCATCGGGGTGCGCCTCGCGAGCGAGAAGCTCTTCGCGGGCATCGGCCCCGTGGTCGAGGTGCTCGCCGCCGACGGCGGACTCGCGGCTGCCGAGGCCATCATGACGACCGACTCGGTGCCCAAGACGGCGCACGTCACGGTCACCGGAGACTCGGGCACGTGGACGGTCGGTGGCATGGCGAAGGGCGCCGGGATGCTCGCCCCCGCGCTCGCCACGATGCTCGTCGTCCTGACCACGGACGCCGTCGTCGACGCCGCGCAGGCCGACGCCGCGCTCCGCGCCGCGACGCGCACCACCTTCGACCGCATCGACTCCGACGGGGCGATGTCGACGTCCGACACCGTCACGCTCATGGCCTCGGGCGCGAGCGGCGTCGCACCCGCCCTGGACGAGCTCGCGGCGGCCGTGCACGAGGTGTGCGCGAGCCTCGCCCGCCAGCTCGTGGCCGACGCCGAGGGTGCGAGCCACGACATCGCCGTGCGCGTCGTGGGCGCCACGAGCGAGGACGCCGCCGTCGCCGTGGCTCGCGCCGTGACGCGCTCCAACCTCTTCAAGGCCGCGATCTTCGGCAACGACCCGAACTGGGGCCGGATCATCGCGCAGGTCGGCACCGTGCCCGAGGACGTGGCCCCGTTCGACCCGAGCCTGCTCGACGTGTCCGTCAACGGCGTCCAGGTGTGCCGCGCGGCCGGTCTCGGCGAGGACCCGGCGGGCGTCGACCTCGCGAGCCACCGCGAGGTGCACGTCGAGATCGACCTGCACGCGGGCGCCGCCGAGGCGACCGTGTGGACCAACGACCTCACCCACGCCTACGTCCACGAGAACAGCGCGTACTCCACATGAGCGAACCCATCACGTACACGACCCCGACGCCCGTCGTCACGAGCGGCCTCACCTACGGCCTGACGCCGCAGGACAAGGCGAGCGTGCTCATCGAGGCGCTGCCGTGGCTCAAGCGCTTCAGCGGCGCGCTCTTCGTCGTCAAGTACGGCGGCAACGCCATGGTCGACGAGAACCTCAAGCGCGCGTTCGCCGAGGACATGGTGCTGCTGCGCCAGGTGGGCCTGCGCCCCGTCGTCGTGCACGGCGGCGGTCCGCAGATCACCCAGATGCTCGGCAAGCTCGGCATCGCGAGCGAGTTCCGTGGCGGCTTCCGCGTCACGACGCCCGAGGCGATGGACGTCGTGCGCATGGTGCTCACCGGCAAGGTCTCGCGCGAGCTCGTCGGCCTGCTCAACGAGCACGGTCCCCTCGCCGTCGGTATGTCGGGGGAGGACGGCGGCCTCCTGCAGGCCGAGCTGCGCCGCCCGCTCGTCGACGGCGTGCACACCGACATCGGCCTCGTGGGGGACGTCGTCGCCGTCGACCCCACGGCCGTGCAGGACCTGCTCGACGCCGGCCGCATCCCCGTCGTCTCCACCGTCGCCCCGGACATCGCCGACCCGACGCGCGTGCTCAACGTCAACGCGGACTCGGCCGCCGCGGCGCTCGCCGTCGCGCTCGGGGCGAAGAAGCTCCTCGTGCTCACCGACGTCGAGGGCCTCTACACCCGGTGGCCCGACCGCTCCTCACTCGTGCGCCAGATCCGGCTCTCCGCGCTCGCCGAGCTGCTGCCGAGCCTCGAGTCGGGCATGGTGCCCAAGATGGAGGCGTGCCTGCGGGCCGTGGCCGGCGGGGTGGCCCAGGCGCACGTCGTCGACGGCCGGGTCGCCCACTCGGTGCTCATGGAGGTCTTCACGGCCAAGGGGATCGGCACGATGGTGCTGCCCGACGACGCCGCGGCCCACCCGGGGGAGTCCGCATGAGCGAGCACCTTCCCGCGGTGCCGACGGGTGCGACGGGCACCGAGGTCACGAGCGAGCGGTGGCAGGAGCGCTACTCGCGGACGATCGCGGACACGTTCGGCCCGCCGCAGCGCATCCTCGTGCGCGGCGAGGGCGCCCACGTGTGGGACGCGGAGGGCAAGCGCTACCTCGACCTGCTCGCGGGCATCGCCGTCAACGTGCTGGGGCACGCCCACCCGACGCTGACCTCGATGATCTCCGCGCAGCTCGGCACGCTCGGGCACGTGTCCAACTTCTTCGGCACCCCGCAGCAGATCGGGCTCGCCGAAGCCCTCCTGGACCTGCTCCGGGCACCCGACGGCTCGAAGGTCTTCTTCACCAACTCCGGCACGGAGGCCAACGAGGCCGCGTTCAAGCTCGCCCGCCTGAACGGCGGCGCGGCTCGTCCCCGGATCCTCGCGCTCGAGGGGGCCTTCCACGGCCGCTCGATGGGCGCCCTCGCCCTCACGCACAAGGCCGCGTACCGCGAACCGTTCGAGCCGTTGCCCGGCGGCGTGGAGTTCCTGCCGTTCGGCGACACCGCGGCGCTCGAAGCCGCGTTCGCCGACGGCGGGGAGCGGGTCGCCGCGCTCTTCGTCGAACCCGTCCAGGGCGAGGCCGGGGTGCGCCCCCTGCCCCCCGGCTACTTCGCCCGCGCCCGCGAGCTCACGACGGCCCACGGCGCCCTGCTCGTCGCGGACGAGGTGCAGTCCGGCATGGGCCGCACCGGGGAGTGGCTCGCCGTCCACCACGAGCACCTCGGCGGCGGCGCGATGCCCGACGTCGTGACGCTCGCCAAGGGTCTCGGTGGCGGGTTCCCGATCGGGGCGATGCTCGCGCTCGGACCGGCCGGCCAGATCTTCGGGCGCGGCCAGCACGGTTCGACGTTCGGCGGCAACCCCGTCGCCGCGATGGCGGCACTCACGACGATCGGCGTCATCGAGCGCGACGGGCTGCTCGCCCACGTGCGCACCCTCGGCGAGCGCCTGCGCGCCGATCTCGCGGGGTGCGGCAACGCCCTCGTCGCCGGGGCGCGCGGCGAGGGTCTGCTCATCGCCGTCGAGCTCACGGCCGACGTCGCACCGGCGGTCCAGGCCGCCGCGCTCGACGCCGGCTTCATCGTCAACGCCGTCACGCCGAACGCGCTGCGCCTCGCGCCGCCCTACATCCTCACCGCCGACCAGGCCACGAGCTTCGTCGACTTCCTCGCGACCGTGGAGGTCCCGGCATGACCCGACACTTCCTGCGTGACGACGACCTCACCCCGGCCGAGCAGCGTGAGGTGCTCGACCTCGCGATCGAGCTCAAGGCCGATCGCTTCGCCGCTCGGCCGCTCGCCGGCCCCCGCGCCGTCGCCGTGCTCTTCGACAAGCCGACGCTGCGCACCCAGCTCTCCTTCACGGTCGGGATCGCCGAGCTCGGGGGGTATCCCATGCTCGTGGACGGCCGGCTCGCCCAGATCGGCGAGCGGGAGACCGTCGCGGACACGGCCCAGGTGCTCGGCCCGCAAGTCGCGGCCATCGTGTGGCGCACGTTCGCCCAGTCACGGCTCGAGGAGATGGCCTCGCTCGTGCACGTGCCCGTCGTCAACGCGCTCACGGACGACTTCCACCCGTGCCAGATCCTCGCGGACCTGCAGACCGTTGCCGAGAACCTCGGTGGCCCGGACCGGCTCCCGGGCACGGAGTTCGCCTACCTCGGGGACGGCTCGAACAACATGGCCAGCTCCTACCTCCTCGGCGGGGCGACCGCGGGGCTGCACGTGCGCATCGCGACGCCGGCGCAGCGCCGCCCGCGCGACGAGATCGTCGCGCAGGCCCGGGAGATCGCGGCCGAGACGGGCGGCTCCGTGCTCGTGACGGACTCCGTGACCGAGGCCGTGGCCGGCGCACGTGTCGTCGCGACCGACACGTGGGTCTCGATGGGGGACGAGACGAGCCAGGCCGAGGCGGAAGCCCTCTTCGGCCCGTACCAGCTCAGCTCCGCGGTGCTCGCCCAGGCCGCCCCGGACGCGATCGTGCTGCACTGCCTGCCCGCCTACCGCGGCAAGGAGATCACCGCCGAGGTGCTCGACGGCCCGCAGTCCGTCGTCTTCGCCGAGGCGGAGAACCGGCTGCACGCCCAGAAGGCGCTCCTGACCTGGATCCTGGAGCGGTCGTGAGCCACGCCGCCGTCCCGACCACGAAGACCGCCCGGCACGCCATGATCACGCGGCTGCTGCAGACCACCACGGTGCGCTCCCAGGGCGACCTGGCCGCGGCGCTCGCCGACGAGGGCGTCGTCGTGACCCAGGCGACGCTCTCGCGCGACCTGGTCGAGCTGCGGGCCGAGCGCATCCGGGCCGCCGACGGCTCGCTCGCGTACGCCGTCCCCGCCGAGGGGGGCGACCGCACGCCGCTCGTCGACGTCACCACCGAGCAGCTCGCCGCGCGCCTCGCGCGGCTCGCGTCGGAGCTGTTGGTGACGGCCGAGCACTCTGGCAACCTGGTCGTGCTGCGCACCCCGCCGGGAGCCGCCCAGTTCCTGGCCTCCGCGATCGACCACTCGGTCATGCCCGGCGTCATGGGCACGATCGCGGGCGACGACACGGTGCTGGTGATCAGCGCGGACCCGGACGGCGGGGCCGCGGTGGCCCAACGATTCCTCGATCTCGCGGATGGCCGCGAGCACGGACGAGACACGAAGGACGAGACGTGAGCAAGGTTCTGACTCAGCTGCCGGTTGGCGAGCGCGTGGGCATCGCATTCTCGGGGGGCCTGGACACCTCGGTGGCCGTGGCCTGGATGCGGCACCACGGTGCGATCCCGTACACCTACACCGCCGACCTGGGTCAGTACGACGAGCCCGAGATCGACAAGGTGCCCGGTCGTGCGATGGAGTACGGCGCCGAGCGGTCGCGCGCCGTGGACTGCAGGACCCCGCTCGTCGAGGAGGGGCTGGCCGCGATCGCGTGCGGCGCGTTCCACATCCGCAGCGGGGGCCGTGCCTACTTCAACACGACGCCGCTCGGTCGCGCGGTCACAGGCACGCTGCTCGTGCGCGCGATGCAGGCCGACGACGTCGACATCTGGGGCGACGGTTCCACCTTCAAGGGCAACGACATCGAGCGGTTCTACCGCTACGGCCTGCTCGCCAACCCCTCGCTGCGCATCTACAAGCCGTGGCTCGACCCGGCGTTCGTCGCCGAGCTCGGCGGGCGTGCGGAGATGAGCCAGTGGCTCGTCGAGCATGAGCTGCCGTACCGCGACAGCGCCGAGAAGGCCTACTCGACCGACGCGAACATCTGGGGTGCCACGCACGAGGCCAAGACGCTCGAGCACCTCGACGTCTCGCTCGAGACGGTCGAGCCGATCATGGGTGTGCGGTTCTGGGACCCGCAGGTCGCCATCGAGACCGAGGACGTCACGATCGGTTTCGAGCGGGGCCGGCCCGTGACGATCAACGGGACCCGGTTCGACGACCCCGTCGCGCTCGTCCACGAGGCGAACACGATCGGTGGCCGGCACGGCCTGGGCATGTCCGACCAGATCGAGAACCGCATCATCGAGGCCAAGTCGCGGGGCATCTACGAGGCACCCGGCATGGCGCTGCTGTTCATCGCCTACGAGCGGCTCGTCAACGCGATCCACAACGAGGACACGATCGCCAACTACCACGCCGAGGGGCGCCGGCTCGGTCGGCTGCTCTACGAGGGCCGGTGGCTCGACCCGCAGGCGCTCATGGTGCGCGAGTCGATCCAGCGCTGGATCGCTTCCGTGGTGACCGGCGAGGTGACGCTGCGGCTGCGGCGCGGTGAGGACTACACGATCCTGCGCACCGCAGGCCCGGAGCTCTCCTACCACCCCGACAAGCTGTCGATGGAGCGCACCGAGTCCGCCGCCTTCGGTCCGACCGACCGCATCGGCCAGCTCACGATGCGCAACCTCGACATCGCGGACTCGCGGGCCAAGCTCGAGTTGTACGCGCAGCAGCCGGTGGACCAGGGCCAGGTGCTCGTCGAGCACGGCACGCTCTTCGGCGCGCTGCCCGCCGGCGGCGCCGACGTCATCGCGGACAACCCGTCCGTGGCCGGTGACGAGGAGCTTGCGCTCGAGAGCGCCGCGATGGAAGCCGGGACGGACTGACGTGAGCACACCCTCTGGCGCCCTGTGGGGCGGGCGGTTCAGCGGCGGGCCCGCGGACGCACTCGCCGCCCTGTCCCGGAGCACGCACTTCGACTGGCGGCTCGCGCGGCACGACCTCGAGGGCTCCGCCGCCCACGCGCGCGTCCTGCACGGTGCCGGGCTGCTGAGCGCCGACGAGCTCGAGGGCATGCTCGGGGCGATCGATCGCCTGCGCGCGGACGTCGCCTCGGGGGCGTTCGCACCGGCCGACGACGACGAGGACGTGCACAGCGCGCTCGAGCGCGGACTCATCGAGCGCGCCGGGCCGGAGCTCGGCGGCAAGCTGCGGGCCGGCCGCTCGCGCAACGACCAGATCGCCACCCTCGTGCGGATGTACCTGCGCGAGGAGGCACGCCAGCTCACCGGCAAGGTGCTCGCCGTCGTCGAGGCGCTCGTGACCCAGGCCGCGGCGCACCCGACGGCCCCCATGCCGGGACGCACGCACCTGCAGCACGCCCAGCCCGTGCTGCTCGCCCACCACCTGCTCGCCCACGCCTGGCCGCTGCTGCGCGACGTCGAGCGGTGGGTGGACTGGGATCGCCGGGCCGCGCGCTCGCCGTACGGCTCCGGGGCGCTCGCGGGCTCCTCGCTCGGCCTCGACCCCGCGGCCGTCGCAGCGGACCTCGGCTTCGACGGGCCTGTCGAGAACTCGATCGACGGCACGGCCTCGCGCGACGTCGTCGCGGAGTTCGCCTTCGTCGCCGCGATGGTGGGGGTCGACCTCTCGCGCCTCGCCGAGGACGTCATCGTGTGGGCCACGAAGGAGTTCGGCTTCGCCCGGCTCGACGACGCGTTCTCGACGGGCTCGAGCATCATGCCGCAGAAGAAGAACCCCGACGTGGCCGAGCTCGCCCGCGGCAAGGCGGGCCGGCTCATCGGCGACCTCGCCGGGCTGCTCGCGACGCTCAAGGGACTCCCGCTCGCCTACAACCGCGACCTGCAGGAGGACAAGGAGCCGGTGTTCGACCAGGTCGACCAGCTCGACGTCCTGCTCCCGGCCGTCGCCGGGATGGTCGCGACCCTGACGTTCGACACGGAACGCATGGCCGAGCTCGCACCGCAGGGCTTCTCGCTCGCGACGGACATCGCCGAGTGGCTCGTGCGCGAGGGCGTGCCGTTCCGCGTCGCCCACGAGGTCGCGGGGGAGTGCGTGCGGGTGTGCGAGGAGCGCGGCATCGAGCTGTGGGACCTGTCCGACGCGGACCTCGCCGTGATCTCGCCGTCGCTCACCCCGGCCGTGCGCGACGTGCTGAGCGTCGAGGGCTCGATCGCCTCGCGTGACGCCGTCGGCGGCACCGCACCGACCCGCGTCGCCGAGCAGCTCGAGGCCGCCCGCGTGCGGCTCGGTGCGCTGCAGGACTGGGCGCGGGCGTAGGTCCCATGGCTCGCGCCGCCCTCGCCCGCCGCGGCGCGGTCCTGTGCCTCGGGTGCCTCGTCGGCACGGCGCTCGCCGGGTGCACCGGCGGCGACACGGAGCCGGCGCCCTCGGAGCTCCTGGCGTACGAGGCCCGCATCTGGGGCGAGCTCGACTCGCCGTCCGGAGATCCGCGCCAGCGGGAGGCCGAGGAGGGCATCGCGGTGTGCATGGCCGAGGCCGGGTTCGAGTACACCCCGGAGGTCGCCCCCGACCAGCATCAGTACTCGGGCCAGATCGTGCCCACGCGCGAGTACGCCGCCGAGTTCGGCTACGGCGAGACGATCGCCCCGGCGCCGGGTGTCACGCCCAGCCGCTGGGCCTTCCAGATCGGTGACATCCCCGGGCAGGCCGAGAACATCTCCTACCGCGCGGGACTCTCGGCACAGGCCGAGGAGGAGTACTGGACGGCCATGAACGGCGACGTCGAGCCCGAGGACGCCGACGCCGCCGCTCCCGAGGACTTCGGCTGCCGGGGCCGGGTCTTCGCCGAGGTGTACGCAGACACCATGGTCCCCGAGGCCTTCCGCGAGGCCGAGACGGCCATCCGGCAGTCGTGGCGCGACGTCGAGGCCGCTCCCCGGGTCACGGTCGCCGTGGACCGCTGGATCGACTGCATGGCGGACGCCGGCTACCCGGGACTGACGGACCGCTACGGCGGGCAAGGTCTCGTCAACGACGCCGCCAACGCATTCCCTGCGCCGGGCGACATGCCGTTCGAGGAGATCGCCGAGGTCTATGCGACCGAGCTCGCCGAGATCCAGGACTACGAGCGCACCGTCGCGCTCACGGACGTCGCGTGCCTCGAGGACACCGACTTCTATGCGACGTGGGACCAGGTCGAGTCCGAGATCCACTCCCGCGTCGTCGAGACCTACCGCGACGACCTCGAGGCATGGGCGACGTGGGCAGAGGAGCAGCGGGAGGCCAGGCCGTGACGCCAGAGGAGACGCTCGCCGAGATCGTTGGCCTGATCACGACGGGCCCGCCACGGCTCGGTCGCACGCGGCTCGTGAGCATCGACGGTCCGGCTGGGTCGGGCAAGACGACGCTCGCCGACGACGTCGCCCGCCGGCTGCGCACCGACGGCCGCACCGCCGAGGTGCTGCACCTCGACGAGGCGCTCGAGGGCTGGGCGGGGCTCGACGTCGGCGTCGGACAGCTCCTGACGACCGTCCTCGTGCCGCTCTCCGACGGACGACCGGGCTCCTACCGGCGCTACGACTGGGTCGCGAAGGGTTGGGCGGAGGACGTCGTCGTCCCCGTGGCGGACGTGCTCGTCGTCGAGGGCTGCGGCAGCGCGCCCCGCGCCGCGGCCGAGTGGACGAGCCTCATGGCCTACGTCTCGACGGACCCGGAGACCCGCCTGGCCCGTGGCCTCGAGCGCGACGGCGAAGAGCTGCGCGACGAGTGGGTCCGCTGGATGGCGATGGAGGAGTCGGTGTTCGTGCGCGAGCGGGTCCGCGAGCGGGCCGACCTCCACCTCGACGGCACGGGCACGATCGTGGCGCGCCCTCGGGCGTGACGCGTCAGCGGACCTCGGGCAGCACGCCGGCGAGGAGCTCGACCACGGGGCCCGGGTCGGGGAACTGCTGGGAGTAGACGTACACGGTGGTGATGCCGGCGTCGCGGGCACCCTCGAGGCGCCCGATCAGGTCGTCCCGGGTCGTGCTCGGGTCGATGCCCGTCATCCCCGTCTTCTCGATCGTGGCGTAGTCCCTGCCGACCGCCTCGCAGTGCTCGCGCAGCACGGCGAGCTTGTGCGGGACCTCGGGTCCGAGGCCGAGGTTGCACGCGTCGGCGTACTGCGCGACGAGCCGCAGTGTCTTGCGTTCCCCGCCGCCGCCGATCATGAGGTACGGGTGCGGCCGCTCGAGGGACTGCGGCACGTTGAGCGTGCGCCCGAGCTCGTAGTGCCGCCCGGTGAAGCCGGCGTCGTCCTCGTGCCACATCTGCAGGCAGATCTGCAGCGTCTCCTCGAGACGCTCGAACCGTTCGGCGAGCGGGGGGAACGGGATGCCGAGACCGTGCGCCTCGTCGGCGAACCACGCCGCGCCGATACCGAGTCCCGCGCGCCCGCCCGAGAGCACGTCGAGCGCGGTGACCTGCTTCGCGAGCACGGCCGGTTCCCGGTAGACGACCCCCGTGACGAGGGTGTGCAGCCGGACGGTCTCGGTGTGGGCCGCGAGGAAGCCCAGCGTCGTGTACGCCTCGAGCATGTCGTGCTCGTAGGGGCCGAGGTCGCCGCCGAGCTGCCAGAAGTGGTCCATGACGGTGATGCGCGTGATGCCGGCCTGCTCGGCCTCGCGCGCGTGGCGGGCGAGTCGCGCGCCGAGCGCGGGCGCGCCACCGTCCCAGGTGAAGTCTGCGATGTGAAGTCCGAGTTCCATGGAACCGACAGTAGGAGCTCGAGCGCACTCGAGGTCAAGAGGTGCGGGACTGTCGGTCCGCTGCGGCATGCTTGACGCGTGTCCTGGAGTGCCCCACCCCCGCCGCGCGCGTGGTTCCGTCGGGAGGTGATCGAGGTCGCTCGCGACCTGCTCGGTTCCTACCTCGTGCGCTCGAGCCCGGAGGGCGTCGTCGTCGTCCGCATCACGGAGGTCGAGGCATACCGCGGCAGCGAGGACCCCGCCTCGCACGCGTACCGGGGCCGGACGGCGCGCAACGCGACGATGTTCGGCGACGGCGGGCACCTCTACGTCTACCGGCACATGGGGCTGCACGCGTGCGCGAACATCGCCGCCGACGTCGAGGGCGTCGGGCACGGGGTGCTGCTGCGCGCGGGCGAGGTGGTCGAGGGACAGGAGATTGCCCGACGACGGCGCACCGCGGCCGGAGTGTGCCGCACGGACCTGGACCTGGCTCGTGGGCCGGCCCGGTTGACGGTCGCGGCCGGGATCGGCCTGGAGCTCGACGGGACGGACGTGGGCACCGCGGGGGGCGCCGTCGTCGTCGTCCCCGGCGAAGCCGTGCCGGAGTCCGCCGTGAGCCGGGGTCCACGCGTGGGTGTCGCCGGCGCCGGGGATCTCGCGGCGGCCCTGCACTACCGGCTGTGGCTCGCGGGCGACCCGCACGTCTCGGCGTTCCGCGCCTGAGGGCGGCAGCCGGGGTGGACGAAGGTGCCCGAGGGGCGAATCAGGACGACTCCCGGTTCGCAGACGGGGCAGACTGTCCCGAGCAGACCCACCTTGTCCCAGGAGTAGTCGTGACCCACGTCCTTGACGAGCTCGCCTGGCGCGGGCTCATCGCGCAGTCCACCGACCTCGGCGCCCTGCGCGCCGCGATGGACTCCGGGCCCATCACGTACTACTGCGGCTTCGACCCGACGGCGCCGAGCCTGCACCACGGCCACCTCGTGCAGCTCGTGCTGCTGCGCCACCTCCAGCTCGCCGGTCACCGCGCGATCGCGCTCGTGGGCGGGGCGACGGGGCTCATCGGTGACCCGCGGATGTCGGGGGAGCGCGTCCTCAACACGAAGGACACCGTGGCCGAGTGGGTCGAGCGGCTGCGCGGGCAGGTCGAACGGTTCCTCGACTTCGACGGCGACAACCCGGCGCGGCTCGTCAACAACCTCGACTGGACGGGCGGGCTCTCGGCGATCGACTTCCTGCGCGAGGTGGGCAAGCACTACCGGCTTGGCACGATGCTCGCGAAGGACACGGTCGCGCGCCGGCTCGCGAGCGACGAGGGCATCTCCTTCACGGAGTTCAGCTACCAGATCCTGCAGGGCTACGACTACCTCGAGCTGCACCGGCGGTACGGCTGTGCGCTCCAGACGGGTGGCAACGACCAGTGGGGCAACCTGCTGTCCGGGGTCGAGCTCGTGCGCAAGAGCGACCAGGCCACGGTGCACGCGCTGACGACACCGCTCATCACCAAGGCCGACGGCACGAAGTTCGGCAAGACGGAGGGCGGGGCCGTGTGGCTCGCGCCCGACATGATGACGCCGTACGCCTTCTACCAGTTCTGGCTCAACACCGACGACGCAGACGTCGTGGGCTACCTCAAGACGTTCACGTTCCGGACACGGGACGAGATCGCGGCGCTCGAGGCCGCGGTCGAGGAGCGCCCCGCGGCGCGGGAGGCGCAGCGGGTGCTCGCCGAGGACGTGACGACGCTCGTGCACGGGGCCGAGGCCGTGGCGAAGGCGGTCGGTGCGAGCAGGGCGCTATTCGGTCGCGGGGAGCTGGGGGACCTCGACGAAGCGACGCTGGGCGCAGCCGTCGCCGAGCTGCCGCGTGCGGACGCCCACGTGAGGGACCCGCTCGTCGACCTGTTCGTCGGTGCCGGCCTCGTCAGGAGCAAGGGCGAGGCGCGGCGGGCCGTGGCCGAGGGTGGGCTGTCCGTCAACAACGAGCGCGTCACCGACCCCGAGGCAGTGCTCGAGGAGGGGCAGCTGCTGCACGGCAGGTGGGCGCTGCTGCGCCGCGGCAAGCGCACCCTCGGGGTGGCGCGAGCCACGGACTGAGCCGATCTCGCCGACCCCCGCGCTCGGGTGTGTCTTTGCAGGTCAGCGCCCGAAACGCCATAGTGACCGGGGTCACGCCCCGTCGATTTGACGAGGGGGGCAGGGACCCGTAATGTTCTGACACGTCGCCCCGCAGGGAGCACCGGACACCGAGGATCAAGACCCGGTGGCTGGTCCCGCAGGGAAGACCTCCCGGAACACTCCGAGCGGCAGGAAACTGTCGGCCTCACGAGCGCGCCGGGAGCGCCGGATGGCTCCTCACGCCGCCCGACACGCCGGAAGCGGCGAGTTGACGGAGAGGGATCGGATGGCTAAGGTAGAGAAGTTGCCCCGAGAAGGAACGAGAGTTCCGGACAGGTGCGCGCTCGTTCCTTGAGAACTCAACAGCGTGTCAGGTAGTTGATGCCAAGTGCGTCTGCCTGGATCTAGCAGCTCCCGTCAGGGAACCGGCCAGATGCAGTCAGCGCGAAATCACTTGGCTGGACCGAGGTGTGCCCAGCCCCGTCTGGGAGGCCTCGGAAAGGTCAGGTTCAAATGGTGCGTTCCTTCGTCAGTGGGGGGCGTGCCAACTTCGTTGTGTTGGTAGCCGCGCGGCTTTGGTCGCGTTGGTACCGCAAGACATTTACGGAGAGTTTGATCCTGGCTCAGGACGAACGCTGGCGGCGTGCTTAACACATGCAAGTCGAACGGTGAAGCGGGAGCTTGCTCCTGTGGATCAGTGGCGAACGGGTGAGTAACACGTGAGTAACCTGCCCCAGACTCTGGGATAACCATGAGAAATCGTGGCTAATACCGGATACGAGACGCACACGCATGTGCAGCGTCTGGAAAGAACTTCGGTCTGGGATGGACTCGCGGCCTATCAGCTAGTTGGTGAGGTAACGGCTCACCAAGGCGACGACGGGTAGCCGGCCTGAGAGGGCGACCGGCCACACTGGGACTGAGACACGGCCCAGACTCCTACGGGAGGCAGCAGTGGGGAATATTGCACAATGGGCGAAAGCCTGATGCAGCGACGCCGCGTGAGGGATGAAGGCCTTCGGGTTGTAAACCTCTTTCAGCAGGGAAGAAGCGAAAGTGACGGTACCTGCAGAAGAAGCGCCGGCTAACTACGTGCCAGCAGCCGCGGTAATACGTAGGGCGCAAGCGTTGTCCGGAATTATTGGGCGTAAAGAGCTCGTAGGCGGTTTGTCGCGTCTGCTGTGAAATCCCGAGGCTCAACCTCGGGCTTGCAGTGGGTACGGGCAGACTAGAGTGCGGTAGGGGAGACTGGAATTCCTGGTGTAGCGGTAAAATGCACAGATATCAGGAGGAACACCGATGGCGAAGGCAGGTCTCTGGGCCGCAACTGACGCTGAGGAGCGAAAGCATGGGTAGCAAACAGGATTAGATACCCTGGTAGTCCATGCCGTAAACGTTGGGCACTAGGTGTGGGGCTCATTCCACGAGTTCCGTGCCGCAGCTAACGCATTAAGTGCCCCGCCTGGGGAGTACGGCCGCAAGGCTAAAACTCAAAGGAATTGACGGGGGCCCGCACAAGCGGCGGAGCATGCGGATTAATTCGATGCAACGCGAAGAACCTTACCAAGGCTTGACATACACCGGAAAAGTGCAGAGATGTACTCCCCGCAAGGTCGGTGTACAGGTGGTGCATGGTTGTCGTCAGCTCGTGTCGTGAGATGTTGGGTTAAGTCCCGCAACGAGCGCAACCCCTATCCTATGTTGCCAGCGCGTCATGGCGGGGACTCATAGGAGACTGCCGGGGTCAACTCGGAGGAAGGTGGGGATGACGTCAAATCATCATGCCCCTTATGTCTTGGGCTTCACGCATGCTACAATGGCCGGTACAAAGGGCTGCGATACCGCAAGGTGGAGCGAATCCCAAAAAGCCGGTCTCAGTTCGGATTGGGGTCTGCAACTCGACCCCATGAAGTCGGAGTCGCTAGTAATCGCAGATCAGCAACGCTGCGGTGAATACGTTCCCGGGCCTTGTACACACCGCCCGTCAAGTCACGAAAGTCGGTAACACCCGAAGCCGGTGGCCCAACCCTTGTGGAGGGAGCCGTCGAAGGTGGGACTGGCGATTGGGACTAAGTCGTAACAAGGTAGCCGTACCGGAAGGTGCGGCTGGATCACCTCCTTTCTAAGGAGCATCTGGCACCACTTCGGTGGTGTCCAGGCCCATGCCTCGGCCGAACGCGTCGAGGGTGGAGCTCAAGGGTGGAACATCAACTATGTGACTCTCAGCCAGCCGGCCGTCCAGTACACCCCTCGGGGTAGGAACGACGAGCGGAAGGGTGGGAGTCATTTGACACGCTGTTGGGTCCTGAGGGGACGAGCAATCGTCACTTCAGTGCGGTCCTGTACACCAGCTGGACGAACCGCCCCGCGAGTCGGGGTAGGCACAGCACGGTGGCAGCACCCGCCCGTAGCTTGAGAACTGCACAGTGGACGCGAGCATCTTTATTTAAAGTCTTTGTGGTCAAGTTTATAAGGGCACAGGGTGGATGCCTTGGCACTAGGAGCCGATGAAGGACGTAGTAGCCTGCGATAAGCCTCGGGGAGTTGGCAAACGAACCGTGATCCGAGGATGTCCGAATGGGGAAACCCCGCCGCAGTCATGTGCGGTGACCCTCACCTGAATATATAGGGTGAGTGGAGGGAACGTCGGGAAGTGAAACATCTCAGTACCGACAGGAAGAGATATTCCGCGAGTAGTGGCGAGCGAAAGCGGAACAGGCCAAACCATATGCGTGTGATAGCCGGCAGGCGTTGCGCATGTGGGGTTGTGGGACCTTTCAGCTGATTCTGCCGAGTCAGCAGGGAGTCAGAAAGTTGCGTCATAGTCGAACGGCATTGAAAGGCCGGGCACAGAGGGTGTAACCCCCGTAGACGAAATGGCGTAACCTCCCGAAGGGGATCCCAAGTAGCACGGGGCCCGAGAAATCCCGTGTGAATCAGCACAGACCACTGTGTAAGCCTAAATACTACCTAGTGACCGATAGCGGACAAGTACCGTGAGGGAATGGTGAAAAGTACCCCGAGAGGGGAGTGAAATAGTACCTGAAACCGTGTGCCTACAATCCGTCGGAGCCTCCCTAGCAGGGGTGACGGCGTGCCTTTTGAAGAATGAGCCTGCGAGTTAGCGGTACGTGGCGAGGTTAACCCGTGTGGGGAAGCCGTAGCGAAAGCGAGTCCGAATAGGGCGACTGAGTCGCGTGCTCTAGACCCGAAGCGAAGTGATCTACCCATGGGCAGGTTGAAGCGCGGGTAAAACCGCGTGGAGGACCGAACCCACCTAGGTTGAAAACTGGGGGGATGACCTGTGGGTAGGGGTGAAAGGCCAATCAAACTTCGTGATAGCTGGTTCTCCCCGAAATGCATTTAGGTGCAGCGTTGCGTGTTTCTTGCCGGAGGTAGAGCTACTGGATAGCCAATGGGCCCTACAAGGTTACTGACGTTAGCCAAACTCCGAATGCCGGTAAGTGAGAGCGCAGCAGTGAGACTGCGGGGGATAAGCTCCGTAGTCGAGAGGGAAACAGCCCAGACCACCAGCTAAGGCCCCTAAGCGTATGCTAAGTGGGAAAGGATGTGGAGTTGCACAGACAACCAGGAGGTTGGCTTAGAAGCAGCCACCCTTGAAAGAGTGCGTAATAGCTCACTGGTCAAGTGATTCCGCGCCGACAATGTAGCGGGGCTCAAGCATACCGCCGAAGCTGTGGCATTCACGCGTGTACTAGGCCTTCGTGGTCCAGGTGCGTGGATGGGTAGGGGAGCGTCGTGTGGCGAGTGAAGTCGCGGGGTGACCCAGCGGTGGACGCCACACGAGTGAGAATGCAGGCATGAGTAGCGAAAGACGGGTGAGAAACCCGTCCGCCGAATGACCAAGGGTTCCAGGGCCAGGTTAATCCGCCCTGGGTAAGTCGGGACCTAAGGCGAGGCCGACAGGCGTAGTCGATGGACAACGGGTTGATATTCCCGTACCGGCGAAGAACCGCCCATACCGAATCAGGTGATGCTAAGCGCCCAAAGCTCGGTCACCGCTCTTCGGAGCACGACTGAGCGGAGCGCGCGACCCGAACCTGTAGTAGGTAAGCGTATTAACAGGAGTGACGCAGGAAGGTAGCCAAGCGTGGCGATGGTAGTCCACGTCCAAGGTTGTAGGGCGAGAGGTAGGCAAATCCGCCTCTCACATAGCCTGAGAACTGATGGTGACCGCTTAAGCGGGATGATTTGGTGATCCTATGCTGCCGAGAAAAGCTTCGACGCGAGGTTCTAGCCGCCCGTACCCCAAACCGACTCAGGTGGTCAGGTAGAGAATACTAAGGCGATCGAGAGAATCATGGTTAAGGAACTCGGCAAAATGCCCCCGTAACTTCGGGAGAAGGGGGGCCTGAGGCGTGTACCCACTTGCTGGGGAAGCGTTCGAAGGCCGCAGAGACCAGGGAGAAGCGACTGTTTACTAAAAACACAGGTCCGTGCGAAGTCGCAAGACGATGTATACGGACTGACGCCTGCCCGGTGCTGGAAGGTTAAGAGGACGGGTTAGCCGCAAGGCGAAGCTCAGAATTTAAGCCCCAGTAAACGGCGGTGGTAACTATAACCATCCTAAGGTAGCGAAATTCCTTGTCGGGTAAGTTCCGACCTGCACGAATGGCGTAACGACTTCTCCGCTGTCTCAACCGTGAACTCGGCGAAATTGCACTACGAGTAAAGATGCTCGTTACGCGCAGCAGGACGGAAAGACCCCGGGACCTTTACTATAGTTTGGTATTGGTATTCGGTGCGGCTTGTGTAGGATAGGTGGGAGACTGTGAAGCCGGCACGCCAGTGTCGGTGGAGTCAACGTTGAAATACCACTCTGGTCGTTCTGAGTATCTAACCTCGGTCCGTAATCCGGATCAGGGACAGTGCCTGATGGGTAGTTTAACTGGGGCGGTTGCCTCCTAAAATGTAACGGAGGCGCCCAAAGGTTCCCTCAGCCTGGTTGGCAATCAGGTTTCGAGTGTAAGTGCACAAGGGAGCTTGACTGTGAGAGTGACAGCTCGAGCAGGGACGAAAGTCGGGACTAGTGATCCTCTGGTGGCTTGTGGAAGCGCCAGGGCTCAACGGATAAAAGGTACCCCGGGGATAACAGGCTGATCCTGCCCAAGAGTCCATATCGACGGCATGGTTTGGCACCTCGATGTCGGCTCGTCGCATCCTGGGGCTGGAGTCGGTCCCAAGGGTTGGGCTGTTCGCCCATTAAAGCGGTACGCGAGCTGGGTTTAGAACGTCGTGAGACAGTTCGGTCCCTATCCGCTGCGCGCGCAGGAAACTTGAGAAGGCCTGTCCTTAGTACGAGAGGACCGGGACGGACGAACCTCTGGTGTGCCAGTTGTTCCGCCAGGAGCACGGCTGGTTGGCTACGTTCGGAAGAGATAACCGCTGAAAGCATCTAAGCGGGAAGCTTGCTTCAAGATGAGGTTTCCAAGGGCTTCGGCCCGAGAGGCACCCGGCTAGACCACCGGGTAGATAGGCCGGATGTGGAAGTGGGGACTAAAGACCCACGGAGCTGACCGGTACTAATAAGCCGATAACTTGACACATACTTTAATGCATGCACGCGTCCACTGTGCGGTTCCCGAGATACGGTCGGGAATCACCCCCGCAACATCTCAATAGAGTTACGGCGGTCATAGCGAGGGGGAAACGCCCGGTCCCATTCCGAACCCGGAAGCTAAGCCCCTCAGCGCCGATGGTACTGCACTGGAGACGGTGTGGGAGAGTAGGACGCCGCCGGACATTCTTTCACGATGGGCTCACCCGCAAGGGTGGGCCCATCGTCGTTTCCGGGTGCGATAATCGTGTCCGACGGAAGGATTACCGGTGGCACCAGACGATCAGCGCCCGCGGCGCTCAGGCCCGCGTGACAACCGTGACAAGCGCGACGGCACTCGGGACAACCGCGCCGGCGCTCGGCCGGTACGGGATGGCCGTCCCGCTGCCTCACGTCCGGCCGCTCAACGTCGTGACGACGGGACGGGTCGCCCGTCCAGGCCGCCGCAGGACGTGCGAGAAGAGCGCGTACCTGCGCCCGAGATCGACCCCGACGTCGTCTACTCCGACCTCGATCGCGGTGTCCGGGGCAGGTTGCGGGGCCTCGCGAAGGAGAATGCCGAGCAGGTGGGACTGCATCTCATCATGGCCGGCCGGCTTCTCGACGTGGACCCCGAGCTCGCCTATGCGCACGCCGCGGCGGCTGTCCGGCGCGCCGGGCGGATCGACGTCGTCCGCGAAGCGGCCGGAATCACCGCCTACCGCACGGGCCGCTTCGCCGAGGCGCTACGTGAGCTGCGTACTGTGCGTCGACTCAACGGCTCCTCGGAGCACCTGCCACTCATGGCGGACTGCGAACGAGGTCTCGGACGCCCCGATCGTGCCATCACGCTCGCTGGTTCGGCCGAGGCGGCCGAGCTGGACGAGGCGGGACGTATCGAGCTCGCCATCGTCGTGAGCGGGGCACGGCTCGACCTCGACGACGCCGAGGCAGCGTTCGCGACCCTCTCGGGCCTGACGAGTGCCGACCGCACCATCGCGGCGAGGATCGCCCAAGCCCGGGCCAGCGCGCTCGAGGCACTGGGCCGCCCCGATGACGCCGCCCGCGCCCTTGCGGCGTTCACAGCGGAGGAGCTGCGCGACGCCACAGGTGAGCTAGACGAGGATGTCGTCGTGATGGACCTGGCCGAGAGCGACGAGGAGGGGGCCGAGTGAGCGCGAGCCGGCTCGTCGGTACGACCGAGTCGCCCGCCAAGACCTTCGACCTCGCACTCGTCGACCTCGACGGCGTCGCCTACCGCGGGCACGAGCCCATCGACCACGCGGCGACCTCGCTCGCCGCGGCACGAGCGGCGGGGATGTCGCTCGTCTTCGTGACCAACAACGCGTCCCGTGAGCCGGAGGACGTGGCCGCTCAGCTCACGAGCCTCAACATCCCCACCGCGCCCGACGAGGTGCTCACGGCCGCGCAGGCGGCCGCGGCGCTGCTCGCGACGCGGCTCGCGCCGGGGGACCGGGTGCTCGTCGTGGGTGGCAAGGGGCTGCGTACCGCCACCGCGCAAGCGGGGTTCACGGTCGTCGACAGCGCGGGTGACGCGCCGGTCGCCGTGGTGCAGGGGTTCAGCCCCGACCTGGGCTGGCGCCAGCTCGCCGAGGCGGCCTACGCCGTGGCCGGCGGGGCGTGGCACGTCGCGAGCAACCTCGACCTCTCCCTGCCGACCGATCGCGGGTTCGCCCCGGGGAACGGCGCGTTGGTGGGCGCCGTCGTGCACGCCACGGGTATCACGCCCGACAGCTCGGGCAAGCCGAGCCCGGCGATGTACGAGCTCGCCATCGACCGGCACGGCGCCCGTGCGCCGCTCGTCGTCGGCGACCGCCTCGACACCGACCTCGCCGGCGCGCGCGCCGGGAGGATCCCGGGCCTGCACGTGTTCACCGGCGTGAGCAGCCCGCGCGACGCCGTGCTCGCCGCGCCGCACGAGCGTCCGCACCTGCTCGGCGCGGACCTCCGGGCGCTGCACGAGCCTCACCCCGAGCCCGGCCCCGGCCCCGAGGACTGGTGGGTGTGCCGCGAGAGCGCCGCGCGCGTCCGCAGCGGCGAGCTCGAGCTCGACGGGTCGGGTATCGACCTCGTCCGGGCGGCGTGCGCGGCCGCGTGGGCCGCGGCCGACGCCGGTGCACCGGTGGATCCCGCGAGGGTCGGGGATCTCACTCCTTAGGGATCGCGAGATCGACACCGCAGGCTCGGTACGGCAGGCTCGTCCCCCTCGACGACGCTCGGAGATTCCGTTGCGGCGCACGGCAGTCCACAGGTGTCTGCGAGTCGCGGCTCCGGGCCGGTAGCGTTGGGTGGGTGGAGCACGAGGAGAGCGCGCAGCCGGTGCCCGGCACATCTGCGCCCGCAACCGAGGACGTCGCGGCCGGTCCCACGGGAGACCAGGTCGTGGACGAGGTCCTCGAGGTGCTCGACGACCTCGACGGTCGCCCGCTCCGCGAGCACGTCGCGGCGTTCGAGTCGGTCCACGCGGGCCTGCAGGATCGGCTCGCGGACGGCCAGCGGTAGTGCAGTGACCCGGCAACGGCTCGACCTGGCACTCGTGCGTGCGGGGCTCGCTCGATCGCGCAGCCATGCCGCAGAGCTCGTGGGCGCAGGGCGTGTGCTCGTCGACGGCGCCCCCGCGGCCAAGTCGGCACTCCCGGTCGCGCCGACGCAGCGTCTCGACGTCGCCGGCGGGCCCGACCACGTCTCGCGCGCCGGACGCAAGCTCGCCGGCGCGCTCGACGCCCTCGAACCGCTCGGCCTCGCGGTCGCGGGCCGCACGGTGCTCGACGCCGGAGCATCGACGGGTGGGTTCACCGAAGAGCTGCTGCGGCGCGGCGCCGCCCTCGTGCACGCCGTCGACGTCGGTCACGACCAGCTCGCCGCCGCCCTGCGCACCGATCCGCGGGTCCGGGCCGCGGAGGGAGTGAACGTCCGCTACCTCGCGCCCGGCGATCTCGACCCCGCACCCGACCTCGTCGTCGGCGATCTGTCCTTCATCTCGTTGCGACTCGTGCTGTCCCCGCTCGCTGCGGTGGCCGTCCCGGGTGCGGAGCTCCTCCTGCTGATCAAGCCCCAGTTCGAGGTCGGTCGGGAACGGCTCGGCTCCGGAGGGGTGGTCCGCGACGAGCGGGAACGTCGCGCCGCCGTCGACGCCGTGCTCGCGGACGCCGCTGCGCTCGGCTGGACGCTGCGCGACGTGCGCGAGAGCGGGCTGCCCGGCCCGAGCGGCAACGTCGAGTACTTCGCCTGGTGGCAGGCGACGGAGGGAGCGCCATGACCCGCACGGCCCTGATCGTCGCCCACCCCTTGCGGCCCGAGGCGCTCACGGCAGCCCAGGAGGCCGAGGTCGCCCTCGCGCAGGCCGGCTTCGCGGTGCGCACCGACTCCGAGGCGATCTCCGAGGTGGAGCTCGCGAGCGTGGAGGTCGCCGTCGTCCTCGGTGGGGACGGCACCATCCTGCGCGCCGCCCAGCTCACCCGAGGCACCGACGTGCCGATCCTCGGGGTCAACCTCGGGCACGTCGGCTTCCTCGCCGAGTCCGATCGCGAGGACATCTCGGCCGCGGCCGCACGCCTCGCCGCGGGGGACTACGAGGTCGAGGAGCGAGGCACGCTCGACGTCACGGTCACGCACAATGGTGACCAGCTCGCGACGGACTGGGCCCTCAACGAGGCGACCGTCGAGAAGGCCAACCCCGGCCGCATGCTCGAGGTCGCCGTCGAGGTCGACGGCAGGCCGCTGTCCGCCTTCGGGTGCGACGGCGTCGTCATGGCCACGTCGACCGGCTCGACGGCCCACGCCTTCTCGGCCGGCGGCCCGGTCGTGTGGCCGGACGTCGACGCCATGCTTCTCGTGCCCGTCTCCGCGCACGCGCTGTTCGCCCGCCCGCTCGTCGTCGGCCCCGGAAGCGTGTTTGCGGTCGAGATCCTCGCGCGCTCGGCCACCCCCGGCACGATGAGCTGCGACGGCGCTCGGGGCCGCGACCTGCCCGTCGGGTCTCGGATCGAGGTGCGGCGTTCACCGGTTCCCGTCCGGCTCGCGCGGCTCAGCCCAGCTCCGTTCACGGACCGGCTCGTCGGCAAGTTCTCGCTCCCCGTCGCCGGCTGGCGCGGCCGACCGCTGGAGGGCTGAGGTGTTCGAGGAGATCCGGATCGAGAACCTCGGGGTCATCGCGTCCGCGCGGCTGCCCCTCGGCCCCGGCCTGACCGCCATCACGGGCGAGACGGGCGCCGGCAAGACGATGGTCCTCACGGGCCTCGGCCTGCTGCTCGGCGCGAAGGCCGATGCCACGACCGTCCGCGTGGGTCAGGTCACGGCCGCCGTCGAAGGACGAGTGCTGCTCGCAGCGGGGTCCGCGGCCGCCGAGCGGGCGCGAGACGCGGGAGCCGAACCCGACGACGACGGCTCGCTCGTGCTCGTGCGCACCATCGCTGGCGGTCGCTCCCGTGCCGTGGTCGGCGGCCGCAGCGTGCCGCAGGCCGTCCTCGGCGAGATCGCGGACGAGCTTGTGACCGTGCACGGCCAGGCCGAGCAAGCCAGGTTGCGCACCGCGTCGCGTCAGCGCCACGCCCTCGACGAGTTCGCCGGACGCGAGCACCTCGACCTCATCGAAGAGCACCGAGAGGCGTGGGCCGAGCGGGGTCGGCTGCAGGTGGAGCTCGACGACCTCGTCGGACGCGCCCAGGAGCGGGTCCGCGAGGCGGAGCTGTTGCGCCTCGGCCTCGCCGAGATCGAGCGGGTGAACCCCCAACCGGGGGAGGACGCGGAGCTCGCGGCCCTCGCGACGCGACTGGCCAACACCGAGGACCTACGTGCTGGCGTCAACCTCGCGCACGAGGCGCTCGTCGGCGAGGAGGACGGCGCCGCCCTCGCCGCAGCAAGTGCGGTCGAGGCGGCACGCCGCGCGCTCGAGCAGGCCGCGGTGCACGATCGGCACCTTGAGGAGCTCGCCACGCGCGCGGGGGAGGTCGGCTACCTCATCGCCGATCTCGCCTCGGAGCTCTCCTCCTACTCCCAGGACGTGCAGGCCGACCCTGCCCGGCTCGAACAGGTCGAGTCGCGCCGAGCCGAGCTGGGGCGCCTCACGCGCAGCTTCGGTCCCGACCTCGACGCCGTGCTCGCCTGGGCAGAGACCTCCGGGCTCCGCCTCATGGAGCTCGACGGTGGCACCGAGCACGTCGACGCGCTACGGGAGCGCCTCGTGGTCCTCGACGAGCGGCTGGTCGACCTGCAAGAGCGCATCTCCACCGGTCGACGCGAGGCCGCCGTGCGGCTCGGAGAGATCGTCAGCGCCGAGCTCGCCGGACTCGCGATGGACGGCGCCCGACTCGAGATCGGCGTCGAGGCCGAGGAGCCGGGGCCGTACGGCGCCGATGTCGTCGAGATGCGGCTCGCCTCGCACGAGGGAGCACCCGCCCGGCCGCTCGGCCGCAGCGCCTCGGGCGGCGAGCTCTCACGCATCATGCTCGCGATCGAGGTCGCCCTCGCGACGGGTGAGGGCTCCGGTGCCGTCCGGCCCGCGACGTTCGTCTTCGACGAGGTCGACGCCGGGGTCGGTGGCCGGGCCGCGGTCGAGGTGGGCCGCCGCCTCGCCCAGCTCGCCACGACGGCACAGGTCGTCGTCGTCACGCACCTCGCCCAGGTCGCCGCGTTCGCCGACCGGCACCTCGTCGTCGCACGTCAGAGCGCCGGCGGCGACTCCGTGACCGAGTCCGACGTCGTGCCCGTCGAGGGACCGGAGCGCGTCCGCGAGCTCGCCCGCATGCTCTCCGGCCAGGAGGACTCCGAGGCGGCGCGTACCCACGCCGCCGAGCTCCTCGAGCAGTCCGGCACCGCGTCATAGGCACACGGCACGGGAGGAGCGTCATCGACGGGTCGCGAACGGCGCCACGCCTCACCGCCGCGTGCCTCGTGAGCATCGTGACGGCGGCCTGTCTCGTCGCGTGCGGGCAGAGCCAGCCGCCGGGAGTGCCCGACGGCGGCACGACGACGGAGGTCACCAGCTCGCCGCCGGACGGTGCGCAGCAGGGCGCTGATGACGCGGGCGACGACCCCACCGCCGAGGCATCACCTGACGTAGCTCCGGAGCTCGAGGCGCTCGAGCGGGAGTTCCAGGCCCGCGTCGGTGTGAGCGCGTTCGACACCGGGACCGGGGCAGCGGTGGAGTACCGGGCCGACGAGCGCTTCGGGTACGCCTCGACGATCAAGGCGTTCGTCGCCGCAGAGTTCCTCGGTCAGATGCCCGTCGAGGAGCGCGACACCCACGTCACCTGGACCCGGGAGGACGTCGCGGCGGCGGGCTACTCGCCGGTCACGGGCGAGCGCGTCGACGATGGGCTCACGTGGGAGCAGCTCGCGGAAGCGGCGGTACGTCAGAGCGACAACGCGGCGACGAACCTCGTCCTCGACCGAATCGGCGGGGCCGAGGGCCTGGGTGCCGGGCTCGCGAAGCTCGGAGACACGGTCACGCACGTGGTCAACCACGAGCCGGCTCTCAACGTGATCCGCCTCGGTTCGACGGACGACACCACCACCCCAGCGGCGTTCACCGCGAGCTTCGCCGCGCTGCTGCAGCCGCGGAACCTGGTCGCCGAGGACCTCACCATCCTGCTGGACTGGATGCGCGGCAACGCCACCGGGGACGCTCTCATCCGGGCGGGCGCGCCCGACGGCTGGATCGTGGCGGACAAGTCCGGCGGCGCCGGCGGCATGCGCAACGATATCGCCCTCGTCACCCCGCCCGGCCGGGCGCCGATCGTCATCACCGTCCTGACCCAGAAGATCGACCCCGAGGCCAGGTACCAGGACGAGCTGGTCGCCGGGGTTGCCGAGGTGGTGCTCTTCGCCCTGCACTGACCCGGCGTGGCACGAGACGAGAGCATGTGGGGCGTGACGACGGACGAAGACGCTCCGACCCCGAGCAGCGGCGGCTCTCCGGTGGTGCGTCGGTGGCTCGCGCGCTCCGACGTGGGACGATGGTGGCGATGAGAGCCCGTCACCGCAGCGCCCCCGAGCTCAGCGGCATCGTGGCACCGGTCCGGGTCGACACCCGGACGAAGAACCTGGTGCCCCGGCTGCAGCCCGGAGAGATCGCCGTCATCGACCACCTGGACATCGACCGAGTCGCGGCCGAGTCCCTCGTGGAACGCCGTCCTGCCGCCGTGCTGAACGCCGCGCGCTCGATCTCCGGGCGCTACCCCAACCTCGGGCCAGAGATCCTCGTCGCCGCCGGCATCCCGCTCGTGGACGACCTCGGCAACGACGTCATGGGCCTGCGCGAGGGGCGCCGCGTACGTGTCGACGAGGGCAAGGTGTTCGAGGGCGACACGCTCGTCGCCGAGGGCACGGTGCAGGACACGGAGTCGATTGCCGTCGCGATGGTCGAGGCGCGCGAGGGGCTGTCCGTCCAGCTCGAGTCGTTCGCGGCCAACACGATGGACTTCCTGCGCCGAGAGCGCGAGCTGCTCATCGACGGCGTCGGCGTGCCGAAGATCGCCACGAGGCTCGACGGCCGCCACGCCCTCATCGTCGTGCGTGGGTACCACCACAAGGAGGACCTCGCCACGCTGCGTCCCTACGTCGTGGAGTACCGCCCCGTGCTCGTGGGGGTCGACGGCGGCGCCGACGCGATCCTCGAGGCCGGGTGGAAGCCCGACCTCATCGTGGGGGACATGGACTCCGTCTCGGACAAGGCGCTCACGAGCGGTGCCGAGATCGTCGTGCACGCCTACCGCGACGGCCGCGCGCCCGGTCTCGAGCGTGTCGAGCAGCTCGGGCTCGCGCACGTCGTCTTCCCGGCCGCCGGGACCTCCGAGGACATCGCGATGCTCCTCGCGGACGACAAGGGCGCCGAGCTCATCGTCGCCGTCGGCACGCACGCCACCCTCGTGGAGTTCCTCGACAAGGGCCGCGCGGGCATGGCGAGCACCTTCCTCACGCGCCTGCGCGTGGGCGGCAAGCTCGTCGACGCCAAGGGTGTGTCGCGGCTCTACCGCCAGCGCATCTCCAACCTCCAGCTCACGCTCCTCGTCTTCGCGGGCCTGCTCGCGCTCGGCGTCGCACTCGCCGTGACCCCGGCGGGCCAGACGTTCTTCGGGCTCATCGCGGCCCGCTTCGACGACTGGTTCTCGTGGGTGTCCTCCCTCCTCGGCGGTGGCGCATGAACCGCGCCCGCCCGGACCGAAAGGCCCACCCGTGATCGACTTCCGGTACCACCTCGTCTCGCTCATCTCCGTGTTCATCGCCCTCGCGGTGGGCATCGCCCTCGGCGCGGGACCGCTCAAGGAGACGATCGGCGACACGCTCACCGGTCAGGTCAGCCAGCTCCGCGAGGAGAAGGACGCCCTGCGCGCCGAGCTCGACGGGGCACAGGTCGCCGTCGCGGACAACGAGCGCTACCTCGAGGAGATCGCCGGATCGCTGCTCGACGGCGCGCTCGCGGAGCGCCGCATCGCGTTCGTCCTGCTCGACGACGTACCCGCCGGCATGCTCGCCGACCTGGAGGAGACGTTCGTGGCGGCGGGCGCGAGCGTCCCGACCCGCGTGCAGCTGACGGAGCGCTGGACCGCCGAGGAGGACCAGGTGTTCCGCTCGGCCCTCGCGGCGCGACTCGTCGAGTACCTCGAGCCCGCCGTCGACCTGAGCGCGAGCGCCGACGAGATCCTCGCCGCGGCACTCACCCAGGCGGTCGCGGGCAAGGACCCGGCCAACCCCGTCGCACGCTCGGCCAACGCCGAGATCCTCGGCGGGCTGCTCACCGCCGAGGACGGCGGCCTCATCGAGGCCGAGCTCGAGGACGGCGGCCCGGTGGACGCCGTCGTCGTCATCAGCCACGCGGACCTGCCCGCGGGCGAGGGCCAGGAGCAGAGCGACTCGCCCTCGGAGGCGGAGGCCATGGCGCGCCTCGCCGAGAGCGTGCTGCGCGCGCAGGCCGCCGTCACGCTCGCGGCCCAGCAGCGCTCCGAGGGCGCGATCCTCGTCGCCGACGAGTACGTCGACGGCGACCTCGTCTCGTACGTGCGCGGCTCCGAGCAGTACGCGGAGCGGCTGAGCACCGCGACCCGGATCACCACGATGTCGGGGCGTCTCTCGACGGTGCTGGGCCTCGGCTCGCGCATCGCGCTCCGCGTGGGGCACTACGGCTTCGACCAGGGAGCCGACGCCGCTGCCGCCCCCCGGGTCGAGCTGCCGCCCGTCGACCGCACCCCCGTCGTGGGCACGGACGAGCCGGGCACCGAGGGCGAGGAGTCGGACGACGAGACCGACGCCGACGACGGCGAGGACGCCGACTCGACCGACGACCCGGACTCGACCGACGACGCTCCCGCGGACGACGACGACGGCGGCACGGGGTGACCGGCCTCCTTCGCGCGACGCTCGCGGCACTCGCCGCCGGTGCGGTGACCAACCGGCTGCGCGCCGGGCTGGAGGAGGCGCCACCCGGTGGGCACGCGGTGTGGCTGCGCACCAACCACCGCGGGGAGGACGTGAGCCTTCTCGAAGGTCCCGCGGTCGCGGCGGGAGTGCTCGGTGGCCTCGTCGCGAGCGGCGAGCCCGTGCGATCGAGCCTCGGGGCGGCCCTGGCCACGGGCGCGGGCGCGGCATTCGGCCTCGTCGACGACCTTGCGGAGGACGCCGAGACCCGCGCCAAGGGGCTGCGCGGGCATCTCGGGGCGCTCGCCGAGGGCGAGGTCACGACGGGCGGCCTCAAGGTCCTCGGCATTGGCGCCGGCGCCCTGCTCGCCGCCGCCGTCGGCACCCGTCGCACGGGATCGGGCCGGGCGTGGCTGGGTGACGTCCTCGTCAACGGCGCCCTCATCGCGGCGAGCGCGAACGTCGCCAACCTCCTCGATCTGCGCCCGGGTCGCGCGCTCAAGGCGAGCCTCGCCGTCGCGGGCGGCGCGTGCGCGGCCGGGGTCTCGCCCGGGATCGCGGGGGCCGTCGCGGGTGCCGCGGGTGCCGCCCTGGGCGAGGACCTCGCGGGGCGCGACATGCTCGGTGACGGGGGAGCCAACGCCCTCGGTGCCGCCGCCGGTGCCGCCCTCGCCTTCGGCGCATCCCGCCCCGCCCGGCTCGCCGCGCTCGGCGTCACGGTGGCACTCACGCTCGCGAGCGAACGCATCTCGTTCACCGACGTGATCGCCCGCACCCCGGGCCTGCGCGAGCTCGACGAGCTGGGGAGACGGGCGTGACCTCCCGGTTGCGGCTCGCCACGGGCGGACTGCTGGGGGCGGCGGCGCTCATCGCCGTCGTCACCGTGGTGAGCCGCGTCCTCGGCTTCGTGCGGAGCCTCGTGTTCGGCGCGACGGTCGGGTTCGACGCCGTCGCCGACGCCTACAACGCCGCGAACACCCTGCCCAACGTCGTGTTCGAGGTGGCCGCCGGTGGCGCGCTCGCCGGGGCCGTCATCCCCGTGCTGGCCATCCCGCTCGCCCGGGGGCTGCGCGCCGAGGTCGACCGCACCGCCTCGGCGCTCGTCGGCTGGGTGCTCGCCGTCCTCGTCCCGCTCGCCGCCGTCCTCGCGGCCCTCGCCTACCCCGTGGCCGGGATCGTCTCGCGCGATGCGGCCGGGCGGTCGCTCGTCGCGGGGCTGCTCGCCGTCTTCGCCCTGCAGGTGCCGCTCTACGGGCTCGCCGTCGTGCTCTCGGGCGTGCTGCAGGCTCAGAAGCGGTTCTTCTGGCCCGCCTTCGCGCCCGTCATGTCGAGCGTCGTCGTGATCGGTTCGTACCTCGCGTTCGCCGCCGTGGCGCAGGGGAGCCAGACGGATCCCGCTGCGCTGCCGGCGGCGGGCTTCGCGTGGCTCGCGTGGGGGACGACGGCGGGAGTCGCGGCGCTGAGCCTGCCACTGCTCGTCCCGGTACATCGCTCCGGGGTGCGGTTGCGTCCCACGCTGCGCTTCCCGGACGGCACGGGAGCCCGCGTGCGCTCCCTCGCCCTCGCGGGCCTGGGCGGGTTGCTCGCGCAGCAGGTCGCCGTGCTCGTCGCACTCCTGCTCGCGACGAGGTTCGGCGAGCGCAGCACGTACTCGGTGTACGTCGCCGCCCAACAGGTGTACCTGCTGCCCTACGCCGTGCTCGCCGTCCCGCTCGCGACGAGCACGTTCCCCCGGCTCGCGGAGCGGGCGGGCGCGGCCGACCGGAGTCGCTTCGCGCACCTCGCGGCGCGGTCCACGCGCCTCGTCGCCCTCGTCTCGCTCGTCGGTGTCGCCGCGCTCGTCGCGGCGGCGGAGGCGGTCGCCGGCGTGTTCGTCGGGATCGGCATCGGCGAGGCCGAGCGCATCGCCGCGATGGGGCCGGCCCTCGCCTGGACGGCTTCTGGCCTGCTCGGGCTCGGCCTGCTCTTCCACGTCTCTCGAGCGCTCTTCGCCCTCGAGCGCGGCCGGCTCGCCGTGACCGCCACGGCGGTCGCGTGGCTCGGGGTGGTCGCGGCGTCGGTCGTCGCGTGCCTCGTGCTCGTGGGCGGCACCCAGGACGGTCCGCGTACGCTCGTCGCGCTCGGCCTCGGGGCGAGCGTCGGCATGACCCTCGGTGCCGTGGCGGTGCTGACCGCACTGCGCCGCGCCGCCGGGTCCGCTGCGTTGGTCGGGGTCGCCAGGACCCTCGCCGTCGGCGTCCTCGGGGCTGCGGCCGGTGCGGCCGCGGGTCGGTGGATCACCGTCACCGTCGCGGACCTCGTCGGGGAGAGCATCGCGACATGGGTGCTCGCCGGCGGTGGAGGCGCCCTGCTCGCCGGAGCCGTCGTGCTCGCGGTGAGCTGGCTCGGTGACCGCAGCACCTTTGCGGGTGTCGGCGCGCGGCTCGAGGGGGCACGCCGTGCCTGAGGAACGCCGACTTCGGGTGCTCATGATCGTGGGCCCCGCCACGGGCGGGATCGGTGCGCACGCCGCGGCGCTCTCCGGCGACATCGCCGCGACGGGAGTCACGGTCGCCGTCGTCTGTCCCGAGGTCACGTCGCGGCGGTTCGACTGGCGGGTCCCGGTCGAGGTGGTGTGGCCCGCGGGCGGACCCGGTCCCCGTCGGCGGGGGTGGCGGCGGCTGCGCGAGCTCGTCGCCACGGCCGACGTCGTGCACGCCCAGGGTCACCAGGCCGGGCTCCTCGCCCTCGCCGCAGCCAGGGGCACCAACCCTCGTCCCGCCGTCGTCGTCTCGTGGCACAACGCCGTGCTCGGCTCCGGGGTGCGTCGCACGATCCGCGCGCTCGGCGAGCGGGCGCAGGTCAGGTACGCCGACCTCGTGACGGGAGCCTCGCTCGACCTCGTGGAGCGGGCCTCGCACCTCGGCGCCCGCTCGGTCGAGCTCGCCCCGGTGGCTGCGCCGCGCGCGGGGGAGGCGGCGTCCGACGACGCGTCCGGTGCGGCAGACGACTCCGCCACGAGGGCCGTCCGGGTCGTCGCCGCCGCGGCTGCCGACCCCGCCAGTGCCCGTGCGCGGCTGCGCGCAGACCTGGCACTCGACCCGCGTGCGCTGCTCGTCCTGACCGTCTCACGCATCGCGCCCCAGAAGCGGCTCGACGTCCTCCTCGACGCCGCCCGGATCCTCGAACAGGACGCCGACGCCGCCCGCCGGGCCGGTGCGCCCGTGACCTGGCTCGTCGTGGGCGACGGGGACGCGGAGCTCGAGGCGGCACTGCGCGCGCAGGCGGCAAGGTCGGGGGCGGACGTCCGGTTCCTCGGCGCGAGGGGAGACGTTCCGGCGCTGCTCGCCGCCGCCGACGTGTTCGCGCTCACGAGCCGGTGGGAGGCCCGCGCGCTCGTGGTGCAGGAGGCGATGGCCGCGGGGGTGCCCGTCGTCGTCAGCGGTGTGGGCGGCCTGCCGGAGCTCGTGGGGGACGCCGGCATGCTCGTGCGCGAAGGGGACGCGCTCGGCTGCGCGACCGCGGTCGGTGACCTCCTGGGCGACCCGGAGCGGCGCGAGCGGCTCGCCACGGCGGGCCGGCGGCGCTTCGCGGAGCTGCCCGGTGCGGTAGACATCACCCGCTCCTGGGGGACTCGCTACGCCCGACTCGTCCGATCCGCCCGCGGCCTGAGGTAGATTGGAACCCCGTGGTAGAGCACTCGCATCGGCTCCCCGGGCGGTCGGAACACGTGACCCGGCAGATCTTCGTCACCGGAGGCGTCGCCTCCTCTCTCGGCAAGGGCCTCACCGCCTCTAGCCTCGGACGGCTCCTGCGGGCGCGCGGCCTCACGGTCGCCATGCAGAAGCTCGACCCGTACCTCAACGTCGACCCCGGCACGATGAACCCGTTCCAGCACGGCGAGGTGTTCGTCACGGAGGACGGCGCGGAGACCGACCTCGACATCGGCCACTACGAACGGTTCCTGGACGTCGACCTCGGCGCGACGGCGAACGTCACCACGGGTCAGATCTACTCCTCGGTGATCGCCAAGGAGCGCCGCGGGGAGTACCTCGGGGACACCGTGCAGGTCATCCCGCACATCACGGACGCCATCAAGGAGCGCATGCGCGCCCAGGCGCACCCCGAGCACGGTGAGCCGCCGCACGTCATCATCACCGAGATCGGTGGCACGGTGGGCGACATCGAGTCGCTGCCCTTCCTCGAGGCCGCCCGCCAGGTGCGTCACGACATGGGCCGCGACAACGTGTTCTTCCTGCACGTCTCGCTCGTGCCCTACATCGGGCCTTCGGGCGAGCTCAAGACGAAGCCGACGCAGCACTCCGTCGCCGCGCTGCGCTCGATCGGTATCCAGCCCGACGCGCTCGTGCTGCGCGCGGACCGTCACGTGCCCGACTCCATGAAGGCGAAGATCGCGCTGTTCTGCGACGTCGACACGGAGGCCGTGGTCACGGCCGCGGACGCGCCGAGCATCTACGACATCCCGCGGGTGCTGCACGGCGAGGGTCTCGACGCCTACGTCGTGCGCCGCCTCGACCTGCCGTTCCGGGACGTGGGCTGGGACACCTGGAACCAACTCACCGAGCGGGTCCACCACCCCAAGCGTTCCGTCGAGATCGCGCTCGTGGGCAAGTACGTCGACCTCCACGACGCGTACCTGTCTGTCTCGGAGGCGCTGCGCGCCGGTGGGTTCGCCCACGAGGCCAAGGTCTCGATCCGCTGGGTGCCGGCGGACGAGTGCGAGAGCGAGGACGGTGCGCAGCGATCGCTCGACGGGGTCGACGCCGTGCTCGTTCCCGGCGGCTTCGGGGTGCGCGGCATCGAGGGCAAGCTCGGCGCGATCCGCTGGGCGCGCCGGACCCGCACGCCGATCCTGGGCATCTGCCTCGGCCTGCAGGCGATGGTGATCGAGTACGCGCGCAGCGAGCTGGGGCTCGACGGGGCGTCGAGCTCGGAGTTCGACCCCGACACGAACTTCCCCGTCATCGCGACGATGGCCGAGCAGCAGGACATCGTCTCTGGCGGCGGCGACATGGGCGGCACGATGCGGCTCGGCGCGTACGACGCCGTGCTCGCGCCCGGGTCGATCACGGCGCAGGTGTACGGCTCGGAGCGTGTCTCGGAGCGCCACCGGCACCGCTACGAGGTCAACAACTCCTACCGCGGCCGGCTCGAGGAAGCGGGGCTCGTCTTCTCAGGCCTCTCGCCGGACCGCAGCCTCGTCGAGTTCATCGAGCTGCCCCGCGAGGTCCACCCGTACTTCGTCGCGACGCAGGCCCACCCCGAGTTCAAGTCGCGGCCCACCCGGCCGCACCCGCTCTTCGCCGGCCTCGTCGGGGCCGCTCTCGAACGCCAGGACGCCGCGGCGCGTGCCGAGGACAGCGTGCCCGCCAAGGACGCGGTACCCGCCGAAGACGCGGCGGCCATCGGTTGAGCCACCCGGAGGACGCCGTCGTCGCTGACGAGTTCCACGCACGCCCGGTCCTCGCCCGCGAGGAGATCTTCTCCGGCCGGGTGTGGGACATCGTCGCCGAGGACGTCGACCTCGGGCACTCCGTGGTGCGCCGTGAGTTCGTGGCGCACCCGGGCGCCGTGGCCGTGATCGCGCTCGACCCGCAAGGACGGGTGCTCCTGCTCAAGCAGTACCGCCACCCGGTGCGCGGGTACCTCTGGGAGCCCCCGGCCGGGCTGCTCGACGTCGTCGGGGAAGACCCGCTCGACGCGGCGCGCCGCGAGCTCGCGGAGGAGGCCGACCTTGTCGCGGACACGTGGGAGCACCTCGTGTCCTTCCGGACCACGCCGGGCGGGTCGAGCGAGGAGATCATCGTCTACCTCGCGCGCGACCTGCGGCCCGTCCCCGAGTCGGAGCGGCACGAACGCACTGAGGAGGAGGCGGACCTCGAACCCGTGTGGGTGCCGTTCGAGCAGGCCGTCGCCGGGGTCCTGGAGGGGCGCCTGCACTCGCCGACCGCCGTCGTCGGGATCCTCGCGGCCCACGCGCGGCATCCGCGGGCGTAGTCGGTACTAGCTCGACGTCACGAAGCTCACCACGAGCGTGAGCAGGCACAGCACGAGCATGCCTGTGGCGTTGACGAACAGGTTGCGACCGAAGTCGTGCGCGCGGACGTGCATCGTGATCGCGACGACGAAGTAGAGCACGAGGGCCACGGTGGTGATCGCACCGAGGTAGGGCACCCAGAGGCCGGCCACCAGCCCGGCCGCGGCCGCGAACTTCAGCGGCGGCATGAGCCACCAGAGCTCGCGCGGCCAGCCGACGTCCTCGAAGCAACGCGCGATGAAGGGCACGGGCCGCACGCAAAGCAGCCTGTCGACGAACGAGATCGCGGCGAGCACGAGGACGAGCCAGACCGGGTCGGGGTACATCGCCGTCTCCATGTCCGAGCCTCCCCGCGCCGCGCTACTCGCCGACCGAACCGTCGATCGACTGCCTGATGAGGTCGGCATGCCCGTTGTGGCGCGCGTACTCCTCGATCATGTGCACGAGGATCCACCGCAACGAGAACGGCTCGCCGTTGCCGCGGGAGCGTCCTGCGGACAGGGTGTCGAGTCCGCCGGCGTTGAGCTGCTGCGCCGCCGCGCGGCGTGAGCGCTCGATCGCCTCGTCGAGCAGACCTCGGAGATAGTCCGGGGAGTCGGCCGCGGCGGAGTGCCACTCCCAGTCCCGATCGTCGTCCCACGGTGCGGTGTCGAACGGCGCCATGAGCGGCTCGCCGAGGAGCACCTCGTCGAACCAGCTGTTCTCGACGACCGCGAGGTGCTTGAGCAGCCCGCCGAGCGTCATGTCCGAGGGCGGCAACGTGCGCGCGAGCTGTTCGGCGTCGAGCCCCGACGTCTTCCACCGCAGGGTGTCGCGGTGGAAGTCGAGGAACGCGATGAGCGTGCTCGCCTCGTCCGCGGCGAGCGGGGGGTCGGCGCGGGGGTGGTCGGCCATGCTGCGACGCTACCGCGGGCCACCGACGGCCGCGGGGGACGGGCCGACCTACAGCGCCGGGCCGGAGCGGAAGCCCGTGATCGAGACGAAGGCGAGCGTGTGGTCGGTGAGGATGGGCACGAGGTCCTGGTGCCGGAACCCGGTCTCGAGATCTGGGACGACGTCGAGCGCGTGGATGGAGAACACGTACTCGTGGTCCGGGCTCGGTGGGCACGGGCCGAAGTAGCCGAACTGTCCGACGGCGCTCTGGCCGGGGACGCCCGCGAGCTCGCCCGAACCGCCGCGCGGCACCGAGGTGACGTCCGGCGGGATGGCGGCATGCGTCCAGTGGACGAAGTCCTGCGCCGAGACGTCCGTCATCGTGATGACGAAGCTCACCGTGTCTTCCGGGGCGTTCTCCCAGGTCAGCTCCGGGTTGAGGTTCTCACCCCGGCACTGCCCCGAGAAGGCGTCGGCCGTGAGCTCCTCGGCGAGCTCTCCGCCGTCCTCGAAGTCGGCGCTGGACACGGCGAACGGGCCGGTCGGTCGGCCGTCCTCGGTCGCGGTGGGCGACGGGTCGGGATCGACGGGGCCGCCGGTGCATGCGACGAGGAGCACGAGTGCTGCCGTCGCGAGGGCCGCGGGCTGCCATCGGGGCCGACGGCGGCCCGTGCGCTTGTGAAGCATCCGATCTCCCTGCGTCTAGCTCTCGGTGCGGGCTACGAGCGCATCGCGAGTTGCGGCCACGGGTCGCATCGAAGCGTAGGCCCAGGCCAGGGCCGCCACGAGCACCCCGGTGCCGAGCATGTGCGCGCCCACGAGGATCTCGGGCAGGCCCGTGAAGTACTGCACGTAGCCGATGACGCCCTGCCCCAGGGTCACCCCGAGCAGGACCCACCACGCGCGCAGCACCGGGCGCGGGGCGCGCTCGCGCAGGAGGAGGGCGAGGGCCGCCACGAGCAGCGCCACGAACACCCAGGCGGCCCACGCGTGCACCTTCGCGGCGAGCACGGGGTCGAGCGCGTAGCGGTAGGCGTACTCGTCGTCCCCGCCGTGGGGTCCCGCGCCCGTCACGACGACGCCGAGCACCACGAGGACGGCACCCGCGCCGAGCAGCGCGCGGGCGAGGGCGAGCGTGCGGGGACGCGGCGCGAGGTCGCCGTCGTCGGCCCCCGGCAGCGTGCGCCGGTCCGTCACGAGCAGGACGGCGGACGCCGCGACGAGCCCGAGGCTGATGAGCATGTGGACGCCGACGACGGCGGGATGCAGCTTGGCGAGCACCGTGATGCCGCCGACGAGGGCCTGCGCCGCGACGCCGACGAGCGGCACCCAGGCGAGGCGACGGAACCACGGCGGACGCCAGCCCTCGCGGCGCACGAGCAGGACGACGGCGAGCGCGACGACGGCGAGCACCCCGGTCAGGGTGCGGTTGCCGAACTCGATGAGGGAGTGGATCGACATCGCTTCGTGGAACTGCGGGGTGAACTCACCCGGTTCGCACTGCGGCCACGTCGAGCAGCCGAGACCGGACCCCGTGAGGCGCACCGCGCCACCCGTGACGATGATGCCGATCTGGGCGACGAGGTTGGCCCACAGCGCCCTGCGGGTCCAGGGGGAGGGCCGGTGCTGGGCGTCCGTTGCGGCGGGGTCCGACGGCGGGGAGAGTGGTGCTGCGGTCACGCGTCCACCGTATCGCCCCACCACCGGGACCTCGTCCACGGCGGGGCGGCCGGGAGGGGGTCAGAACCAGCGGAACCAGCGCCGTGCCGCGAGGGCCGCGAGGACGGTCCAGACGGCGAGGACGGCGAGGTCATGGGCGGGGAAGCCGCCCGTGCCGAGGGAGGTGCGCAGCGCCTCGCCGAGCGCCCCGGACGGCAGGAACGGCGCGACCGCCGCGAGCGGGCCCGGGAGCCGGTCGGCGGGAAGCAGGACGGCGCCGCCCGCGGCGATGAGCACGAAGAGCAGGTTCGCGAGACCCAGCACGGCCTCGGCGCGCAACGTGCCGGCGAGCAGCAGGGCGAGCGCCGTGAACGTCGCGGTGGCGAGGACGACGGCGAGCAGGGCCGCGGGGACCCCCACGGCCTCGGGGCGCCAGCCGAGCCCCCACGCGAGCCCGCCGAGCAGCGCGACCTGGACGACCTGGACGACCAGCACGCCCCCGATCGAGCCACCGAGGAGCCCGCCGGGCCCGAGCGGTGTCGTGGCGAGGAGCCGCAGCACGCCGGCACGCCGGTCGAACGCCGTCATGATGGCCTGCGCCGTGAACGCCGTCGCCATGATCGCGAGCGCGATGACCCCCGGGGCGACGACGTCGATGCGCCGGGCGTCGCCGGTACCGAGGTCGACGGCGTCCGTGACGCTCAGCAGCACGAGGGCGAGCGCGGGCAGCACGAGGGCGAGCAGCACCTGCTCGCTGCGTGACAGGAGCGCCTGCGCCTCGAAGCGCGACTGGGCCGCGATCCTGCGGGGTGCGGAAGCGGGGGCGCTCATCGCAGCTCCCTCCCGGTCAGGTCGAGGAAGACGTCCTCGAGGGTGCGCCGTCCGACGTCGAGCGACGTGAGCTGTGCGCCTTGCGCGGCGCACGCGGCGGTGAGCGCCGCGAGCGTCTCAGGAGTGCCCGGGGTGTCGACCACGTACTGGCCCGGGCCCGCCTCGCGCACCGGCGCACCCGTGGCGGCTCCGAACGCCGCGAGGTCGAGCCCGTCGGGGACGGTGAGCCGCACGAGCCCCGTGGAGCGGGTGAGCTCGCCGACGGTGCCCCGCGCGATGACGGTGCCGTGGTCCACGACGACGACGGCGTCGGCGAGCGCCTCGGCCTCGTCCATGAGGTGCGTCGTCAGCAGCACCGCGACGCCGTCGTCGCGCAGCTCGGCGACGAAGTCCCACACGACGCGCCGCGACTGCGGGTCCATGCCGGCGCTCGGCTCGTCGAGGAGCACGAGCTCGGGGCGACCCACGAGTGCGACTGCGAGGGCGAGCCGCTGGCGCTGCCCGCCCGAGAGGTGCCGCACGGGGGTGCGCAGGAAGGGGGCGAGCGTGAGGCGCTCGACGAGGTCGTCGACCGGCCGCGGCGTGGCGTAGAGGGACGCGACGTGACGAAGGACACTTCCTGCACGGGCGCCGAGGGGCAGCCCGCCGTCCTGCAGCATGACTCCGGTGCGCGCCCGCAGGGTCGCGGCGTCGCGGTGCGGGTCGAGGCCGAGGGCGCGCACGGTGCCGCCGTCGGGTCGCCGCAGGCCCACGAGCGACTCGAGCGTCGTCGTCTTGCCCGCGCCGTTCGGGCCGAGCACGGCGGTGACCTGACCGAAGGCGGCGTCGAACGTGAGGCCGTCGACGGCGAGCGTCGCACCGTACCGTTTGACGAGGTCGCGGATGTCGACGGCTGCTTCAGGCACGGAGCCGAGTGTAGGCGACAGTGAGGTTCACCTTGCTTGCCAGGAAGCATTTAGGCAACGACGATGTTGTCTATACCTGAGGACCGGTACTCCGGGCGTGCGCGCATGCTGCGCGCGGCGCCGGTCGAATCCAAGCGAAGGGCGGTGGCCGTACGTGTCTGTGCTCGACGCCCACCCGCCCCTCGAGGTGGAGGACACGACCCGCACGCGACTGTTGCGCCTCGTCGCCGCGACGGGTCCGACGACGGCGCCCGCGCTCGCCGACCGTCTCGGGCTGACCCGTGCGGGGGTGCGCCGTCACCTCGCCGAGCTCCTCGAGGACGGCTACATCGCCGAGCACGAGGTGTCCCGCGCCGCCGAGCCCGCGCGTCGTGGCCGGCCCGCCAAGCACTACGTCGTGACGGGCCGCGGCCACTCCGTGCTGCCCACGGGCTACGCCCAGATCGCGTCGCAGGCGATCGGCTATCTCGCGCAGGTCGCCGGTCCGGACGGCGTCGAGCGCTTCGCCCAGGACCGCGCCGCGCAGATCGAGGAGCGCTACGGCCCCACGCTGCGTGCCGCGGGCGACACCCCGACGGCCCGTGCGGACGCCCTCGCCTCGCTGCTCGCGAAGGACGGCTATGCGGCGAGCGCCCGCCCCGTCGACGGGACCGCGACGTTGCAGCTGTGCCAGGGCAACTGCCCGGTGCAGGATGTCGCCGCCCAATTCCCCCAGCTGTGCGAGGCCGAGACGGCCGCGTTCTCGAGGCTCCTGGGCGTCCACGTCCAGCGGCTCGCCACGATCGCGGGCGGCGGCCACGTCTGCACCACGAACATCCCCCTGACCCCGACCACCTCCCGAACGGAAGGAGCGACGGCATGAGTGCACCAACCGAAAGCGCCACGCCGATGACCCAGGACGAGGAAATCATCGCCTCGATCGGTAGCTACGGCTACGGCTGGCACGACGACGACAGCGCCGGTGCCACCGCCCGCCGCGGCCTGAACGAGGATGTTGTGCGCAACATCTCCGCCCTCAAGAACGAGCCCGAGTGGATGCTCAAGACGCGCCTCAAGGCGCTGCGGCTCTTCGAGCGCAAGCCGATGCCGAACTGGGGCTCGGACCTCACGGGCATCGACTTCGACAACATCAAGTACTTCGTGCGGTCCACGGAGAAGCAGGCCACCTCCTGGGAGGAGCTGCCCGAGGACATCAAGAACACGTACGACCGCCTGGGCATCCCCGAGGCCGAGAAGCAGCGCCTCGTCGCCGGTGTCGCCGCGCAGTACGAGTCCGAGGTCGTCTACCACCAGATCCGCGAGGACCTCGAGGAGCAGGGCGTCATCTTCCTCGACACCGACACGGGCCTGCGTGAGCACCCGGAGATCTTCCAGCAGTACTTCGGCTCGGTTATCCCCTCGGGCGACAACAAGTTCTCCGCGCTCAACTCCGCCGTGTGGTCGGGCGGCTCGTTCGTCTACGTCCCGCCGGGTGTGCACGTCGAGATTCCGCTGCAGGCCTACTTCCGGATCAACACCGAGAACATGGGCCAGTTCGAGCGGACGCTCATCATCGCGGACGAGGGTTCTTACGTGCACTACGTCGAGGGCTGTACGGCGCCGATCTACAAGTCGGACTCGCTGCACTCGGCCGTCGTGGAGATCATCGTCAAGAAGAACGCCCGCGTGCGCTACACGACGATCCAGAACTGGTCCAACAACGTCTACAACCTCGTGACCAAGCGGGCGACCGCGGCCGAGGGCGCGACGATGGAGTGGGTCGACGGCAACATCGGCTCCAAGGTCACGATGAAGTACCCGTCGATCTACCTCATGGGCGAGCACGCCCGCGGCGAGACGCTGTCGATCGCGTTCGCCGGCACGGACCAGCACCAGGACGCGGGCGCCAAGATGGTGCACGCCGCCCCGCACACGTCGTCGTCGATCGTCTCCAAGTCGGTCGCGCGTGGCGGTGGACGCACGTCCTACCGCGGGCTCGTGCAGGTGCTCGAGGGCGCGGAGCACTCCGCCTCCACGGTGCTGTGCGACGCGCTGCTCGTCGACCAGATCTCCCGCTCGGACACCTACCCCTACGTGGACGTCCGTGAGGACGACGTGTCCCTCGGCCACGAGGCCACGGTCTCGCGGGTGAGCGAGGACCAGCTGTTCTACCTGATGTCCCGAGGCATGCCCGAGACGGAGGCCATGGCCATGATCGTGCGCGGGTTCGTCGAGCCCATCGCGCGCGAGCTGCCCATGGAGTACGCGCTCGAGCTCAACCGCCTCATCGAGCTGCAGATGGAAGGGTCCGTCGGCTGATGTCCACCACGGCACAGACCAGCCCCGAGGGTCTGGTCACTGATCACTCGCGCGCCGTCACCGACGGCGCGCACTCCCACGGCGTCGTCCCGGGCTCCTCGCGCGCCGAGCGCGCCACGAGCTTCGAGCTCGACGACTTCGCGGTCCCCGGGGGCCGTGAGGAGGAGTGGCGCTTCTCGCCGGTGGACCGGCTCGCGCCGCTCTTCGCGGACGGCATCGCCGACTCCGGCGTCCAGACCACGGTCGTGGCCGCGCCGGAGGTGACGGTCGAGATCGTCGACCGCGCCGACCCCCGGCGCGGGCTCGCGGGGGAGCCGGGAGACCGGGCCGCCGCCGCCGCGTGGGCGGGCGCCCAGGAGGCGACCGTCGTGACGGTGCCGGCGAACGCCGTGGCCTCGAAGGTCACCTCCGTGCGCATCGAGGGGGTCTCGGCCGACGACGTCGCGTCGAACCACGTCATCGTGCACGCGAAGGAGAACTCGCAGGCCGTCGTCCTCATCGACCACGCCGGTGTCGCGACGCTCACCCAGACCGTCGAGGTCATCGTCGAGGCCGGGGCGCACCTGAGCGTCGTCACGATCCACGGCTGGGACGCGGGAGCCGTGCACAACGCCGCGCACCGCGTGACGATCGGGCGCGACGCGACCGTCAAGCACGCGGTCGTGACGCTCGGCGGCGACGTCGTGCGCGTCACGCCCGACGCGAGGTTCACCGGACCCGGTGGGGACCTCGAGATGCTCGGCCTGTACTTCGCCGACGCGGGGCAGCACCAGGAGCACCGCCTCTTCGTGGACCACGCCGTCGAGAACTGCAAGTCGCGAGTCACGTACAAGGGCGCGCTGCAGGGCCAGGGTGCGCACACCGTGTGGGTCGGCGACGTCCTCATCCGCGCGAACGCCGAAGGCACCGACACCTACGAGCTCAACCGCAACCTCGTGCTGACCGAGGGCGCGCGCGCCGACTCGGTGCCCAACCTCGAGATCGAGACCGGTCTCATCGAGGGTGCCGGTCACGCGAGCGCGACGGGCCGGTTCGACGACGAGCAGCTGTTCTACCTGCGCTCGCGCGGCATCTCGGAGTTCGAGGCCCGCCGGCTCGTCGTCCGCGGCTTCTTCGCCGACCTCGTGCACCAGATCGGCATCCCCGAGGTCGAGGAGCGGCTCATGGCCGAGATCGAGGCCGAGCTCGCCACCGGCGGCGCGGCATGACCGCCCAGCTCGCCTGCTACACGCAGGACCTCGCGCCCGGCACCGCCGTGCGCGTCGAGCTCGAGGGCGAGAACGGCCCCGTGGAGGTCGCCGTCGTCCGCGACGAGTCCGGCGCCCTCTACGCCATCAACGACGTCTGCTCGCACGAGCAGATCTCGCTCGCCGACGGCGAGATCGAGGACTGCACGCTCGAGTGCTGGCTGCACGGGTCGAAGTTCGACCTGCGCACCGGCGAGCCGCTCAGCCTTCCCGCGACCGAACCCGTGCCCGTGTACCCCGTGACGGTGGACGGCGAGCGTGTGCTCGTCGACATCGACGCCCCCCTGAACTGACGGATCCCGATCCACCGAGGAGAACCATGTCCACCCTGGAAATCCGCGACCTGCACGTCAGCGTCGAGACCAAGGACGGCGCCAAGCCGATCCTGCGCGGTGTCGACCTGACCGTGTCGTCCGGCCAGACGCACGCCATCATGGGGCCCAACGGCTCCGGCAAGTCCACGCTCGCCTACTCGCTCGCGGGCCACCCCAAGTACGAGATCACCGCGGGCACCGTGCTGCTCGACGGCGAGGACGTCCTCGCGATGAGCGTCGACGAGCGGGCCAAGGCCGGTCTGTTCCTCGCGATGCAGTACCCCGTCGAGGTGCCCGGCGTCTCCGTGACGAACTTCCTGCGCACTGCCAAGACGGCGCTCGACGGCGAGGCCCCGCCGCTGCGCACGTGGACCAAGGACGTGCGCGAGGCGATGGAGAAGCTCCGCATGGACCCGTCCTTCGCGGCGCGCTCCGTCAACGAGGGCTTCTCGGGCGGCGAGAAGAAGCGTCACGAGATCCTCCAGCTCGAGCTGCTGCAGCCCAAGTTCGCGATCCTCGACGAGACCGACTCGGGTCTCGACGTCGACGCGCTGCGCGTCGTCTCCGAGGGTGTCAACCGCGTGCGGGAGAACACGGACGCCGGGGTGCTGCTCATCACGCACTACACGCGCATCCTGCGCTACATCAAGCCCGACTTCGTGCACGTCTTCGTCGACGGCCGCATCGCCGAGGAGGGCGGCCCCGAGCTCGCCGAGCGGCTCGAGGACGAGGGCTACGACCGCTACCTCGCGGGCGCGCAGGCAGGCTGAGGACGACCATGACCGCGGTGCACGAGGAGACCCGCCTCACGACGGCCGAGCTGGCCGCCGTGCGGGCGGACTTCCCGCTGCTCGCGCGCACGCTGCGGGGCGGGCGGCCGCTCGTCTACCTCGACTCGGCGGCCACGTCGCAGAAGCCCGAGTGCGTCCTCGACGCCGAGCAGGACTTCTACACCCAGCGCAACTCCGCCGTGCACCGCGGTGCCCACCAGCTCGCCGAGGAAGCCACCGAGGCATTCGAGCAGGCGCGCTCGCACGTGGCCCGCTTCGTCGGGGCCGCGCCGGACGAGATCGTCTGGACGCCCAACGCGACGGCGGGCATCAACCTCGTCGCCTACGCGATGTCGAACGCGACGCGGGGTCGCGGGGGAGCGGCCGCGCGCCGCTTCGCGCTCGGCGCTGGGGACGAGATCCTCGTCACGGAGGCCGAGCACCACGCGAACCTCGTGCCGTGGCAGGAGCTCGCGGCACGCACGGGTGCACGGTTGCGTTGGATCGAGGTGTCCGACGACGGCCGCCTGCGCACCGAGCAGCTCGACGAGCTCGTCACGGAGCGCACCCGGGTAGTCGCGTTCACGCACGCGTCGAACGTCACGGGGGCGGTGACCGACGTCGAGGCCTTCGTCGCCGCGGCGCGTCGCGTCGGCGCCCTCACGGTGCTCGACGCGTGCCAGTCCGTGCCGCACCTGCCCGTGGACCTCGCAGCGCTCGGCGTGGACTTCGCGGCGTTCTCCGGGCACAAGATGCTCGCGCCCACGGGGGTCGGGGCGCTCTACGGGCGCCGCGAGCTGCTCGAGGCCCTGCCGCCCGTGACGACCGGCGGCTCGATGGTCAAGGTCGTCACGATGGAGACCACCACGTACGCCGACCCGCCGCAGCGCTTCGAAGCCGGCACCCAGATGGTCTCGCAGGCCGTCGCGATGGGCGCGGCCGCGCAGTACCTGTCCGAGCTCGACATGGCCGCCGTGGCGAGCCACGAGCACGAGATGGCCCGGCTGCTGCTCGACGCGGTCGCCTCCGTGCCCGGTGTGCGGGTCATCGGACCGACCGACCTGCGTGACCGGCTCGCGACCGTGTCCTTCGTGGTCGATGGCGTGCACGCCCACGACGTCGGGCAGGTGCTCGACGAGGCCGGTGTCGCCGTGCGGGTGGGCCACCACTGCGCCCAGCCGCTGCACCGCCGCTTCGGCATCGCCGCCACGGCGCGGGCGAGCGCCGCCGTGTACACGAGCCCCGAGGACGTCGAGACGTTCCGGGAAGCATTGGGCACGGTCCGGGCGTTCTTCGGACTACAGGACTAGGAACGGGCGAGGATCGATGACCGTGGCACCACGCGGGGCGATGGAGCAGCTCTACCAGGAGCTGATCCTCGATCACGCGCGCACGCCCGAGGGCCGCACGCTCACGGGCGCCGCGCTCCCCGAGGACGGCGTGGCGTGGGCCGAGTCGCACCAGGTCAACACCACGTGCGGCGACGAGGTGACGCTGCGCGTCGAGCTCGACCCGGGCACCGGCCAGGTGGCGCACGTGCGCTGGGACGGCCAGGGCTGCTCGATCTCGCAGGCCTCAGTCTCCGTGCTCACCGGCCTCGTGACCGACGGCTCGGTCGCCGACGCCGAACGCCTCGGCGAGGACTTCCGCACCCTCATGCAGGGCAGGGGAGCCGAGGTACCGGCACCGGTCGCCGAGCGCCTCGGCGACGCGACGGCGTTCACGGGCGTCGCCCAGTTCCCGGCACGGATCAAGTGCGCGCTGCTCGGCTGGGCCGCGCTGCGCGACGCACTGGCTCAAGCCACCGCGGTGGCCAAGGAGGAGACACCATGAGCACGACGACGCCGACACCGCCCACGGCCGCCGACATCGAGGAGGCCCTGCGCGACGTCATCGACCCCGAGCTGGGCATCAACATCGTCGACCTCGGCCTCGTCTACGGGCTCGTCATCGAGCCGGGCAACAACGCCGTCATCGACATGACCCTGACCTCGGCGGCGTGCCCGCTGACCGACGTCATCGAGGACCAGACGGCCCAGTGTCTCGACGGCCTCGTCAACGGCTTCCGCATCAACTGGGTGTGGATGCCGCCGTGGGGGCCCGAGAAGATCACCGACGACGGCCGCGAGCAGATGCGGGCCCTCGGCTTCAACATCTAGCTCAAGACCGACCGGCGGACGCTACAGGGCGGCGGTCTCGAACGTGTCGCACGCGGCGAAGTCGCCCTGCTCGTAGCCGATCGTGAACCACTTCTGGCGCTGCTCGCTCGAGCCGTGCGTCCACAGGTCCGGGTTGATACCGCCGCCCGACGAGGACTGGATGTGGTCGTCCCCGACGGACTCCGCCGCCGAGAGCGCGTCCCGGAGCTCGGCGGCCGTGATCGGCTCGAGGAAGATCACGCCCGTGTCCGGGTCCGGCACCGTCGCCGCGTGGCCCACCCACATGCCGGCGAGGCAGTCCGCCTGCAGCTCGAGCCGCACCGAGTCGGAATCCTCGCCCGAGCCGGAGCGGTCCGCGCGGTCGAAGTAGCCCGTGACGTTCTGGATGTGGTGCCCGTACTCGTGCGCCACGACGTACATCTCTGCGAGCGGCCCGCCCGAGGCACCGAAGCGGGACCGCAGGAGGTCGAAGAACGCCAGGTCGAGGTAGATGCCCTGGTCGGGCGGGCAGTAGAACGGGCCCATCGCGCTCGACGCGTTGCCGCACGCCGTGCTGACGGACGTCGTGAAGGACTCCGCACCGGGGATCTGGAAGTTCGCGACGCCGATCGCCTGTGCCTCGGGCTCCCAGAACGCGTCGAGCGCCTGCAGCGTCGCGCTGAGCCGGCACTCGGGGTCGGTGTTCGCCTGCTCGGCGGTGCAGTCACCGATCTCGCCGAGGTCCTGGCCCTGGCTCCCGGGATCACCCTGCACGAGCCCGCTCAGATCGATTCCGGTGAGCTGGGAGATGAGCAGGATGGCGATGAGGCCGATCGCGCCACCGCCGACCGCCAGCCCGCCGCGGCCGCCGGCCGACTTGCGGACCCGCCCACCCTCGAACTGGCCACCTTCGCGAAACGTCATAAGTGAAAGGTAACGCCCGAAGTCACTCTCCGAGACCTCGAGCGGCCAGGGCGTCGCCGACGGCGTGCGCCCGGGCGACCGTGCGCACGGCCGTCGGGACCAGGACGGCACGCGGCTGACGGTCGAGCCCGCGAGCCCGCGCGGCGTCCCGCGCCTCCCCGAACACCTCGAGCAGTGCGGGGATGGTGCGCAGCATGAGCGCGACGGCGAGCGCGAACACCTCCGGCTTGAGACCGAGGCGTGCTAGGGGTCGCACGCCGCCCACGAGCAGGTCGACGAGCCGGTCGCCCGGCGTCGTCGCCGTGAGGACGGTGCCCGCGAGCACGAGCGCGAACAGCGAGGCACTCACCTGGACGGCGACCTCCCAGCCGCGCTGCCACGTCTGGAACGCGGCGACGACGGCGAGGAGCACGAGGATCGGTACGAGCCCGTGGGCCGAGTCGCGCCACCGCAACCGAGCCAGCAGCGCTGCGGCGACCACGAACGCGAGACCCCCGACGGCGACCTGCCAGCGCGGCCAGCCCACGAGCACGATCCCGAGCACCGCGAGGCTGGCGAGCTTGAGCCCGACAGGCGCCCGGTGCACGGGGGACGTCCCGGGCTGGTAGAGCCCGAGCGGCACCGACCAGCGGCTCACGGCCCTGTCCCTGGTGTCGGAGCGACTCTGGCCGACGTCGCCGCAGCGGGACGGCCCTTCACAGTGCGGCCATCCGTTCGGCGTACATCGCAACTCCGGCGAGCGGGTCGCCGTCAAAGATGATGTGCCCCCCGTCGACGACGAGCACCCGCTCGGCGCGCTCGGCCGCCGCGAGGTCGTGCGTCACGAGGAGCACCTGTGCGTCGAGGGAGTCGAGCAGCTCGTCGACGACGCGCCGCCAACGCAGGTCGAGGAGCGTGGTCGGCTCGTCGCACACGAGCACCTCGGGCTCGGTCGCTAGCACCCCGGCGAGGGCGAGGAGCTGCTTCTGGCCGCCCGAGAGCGCATGCACGGGCGTGTCGACGTGGCCCGCGAGCCCGAACCGGTCGAGCACCTCGCGGGTACGCGTCGCCCGCTCCCCGGCGTCGGGCACGCTGCGCCGCAGGGAGAGGCCCACGTCCTCGCCCGCCGTCGGCATGACGAGCTGGGCGTCCGGGTCGGTGAACACGAAGCCGACGCGCGACCGCACCGCGGCCCCTTCCCGCGCGACGTCGAGCCCGAGCGTGCGCACGCGGCCCGTCGTCGGCAGTCGCAAGCCGTTGACGAGTCGCGCGAGCGTGGACTTGCCCGAGCCGTTGGCGCCGATCACGGCGACACGCTGCTCGGTCAGCACGGCCGAGAACGGCTCGAGGATGGTCCGCGCGACGGTGCGGCCCGGCGCCTCGGGGTCGGCGGCCGAGACCACCACCCCCGCGCCCTCGAACTCGATCACAGCGCGAGCTCGATCACGGCGCCGCGGGCTCCCGGCGGGTGCCGAGCAGGTCGGGGAAGGCGCGATGGATGCTCGCGGCGACGATCGCGGCGAGCGCGAGCTTGACCGCGTCGAACGGCACGAACACGAGGTTGCCGACGGCGGCCTCCTGCAGCGTCAGCCCCACCCGCGCGGCCAGCACCGGAATGCCGACGGCGTAGATGACGAGCGAGCCCACCACCCCGGCGGCGGCGATCAGTCCCGTGCTCAGCACCCACGAGCGCGCCCGGAAGCGCTCCACGAGGAGCCCGACGACGAACGCGGCGACGGGGAAGGCGAGCAGGAAGCCGAGCGTGGGGCGGCCGAAGGTGGCGGGCCCGCCCACCCCCTGGGCGAAGATCGGCAGCCCGGCGAAGCCGACGGCGAGGTAGAGCAGGACGGCGAGCGCGCCGCGACGGGCACCGAGCACGGCCCCGGCGAGCAGCACCGCGAAGGTCTGCAGCGTGATCGGGACGGGGACCGCAGCCACGGGGATCGCGATGATCGAACAGACGGCCACGAGGGCGGCGAACGAGGCGATGAGCGCGATGTTCGTCGTCGTCGACGCGTGGGCGACGGGTGCCTCGACGGCGGCAGATCCGGGCTGGTCGGTGCTCACTGGGCCTCCAGATGGGCTCGTGGTGCGTGCGTCGATCCGCACGCGGCGGCTGGCTCTCGGTCGGCGATCACGCTAGCCGGTCCTAGACTGGCCCGCGCTGGTGGGCGCTGCTAAGTCTGCCCATCCCACTTCGGAGGAAACCTCAGTGATCACCGCCCAGGGCGTCGAGCTTCGTGCCGGCGCCCGCATCCTGCTCGACTCGGCCACCTTCCGGGTCGCCCCCGGCGACCGCATCGGCCTCGTGGGCCGCAACGGCGCGGGCAAGACGACCTTGACGAAGGTCCTCGCCGGCGAGGGGCAGGCCGCCGCGGGCACGGTGTCGCGCTCGGGCGAGGTGGGCTACCTGCCGCAGGATCCCCGCACGGGTGACCTGACGATGCTCGCGATGGACCGGGTGCTCTCCGCACGGGGTCTCGATGAGATCGCGCGCGGCATGCGCGAGACCGAGGGCGCGATGGCGAGCGCCGACGACGAGACGCGGGAGGCCGCGATGGCTCGCTACTCCCGGCTCGAGGGACGATTCACGGCGGCGGGCGGGTACGCGGCCGAGAGCGAGGCGAGCCGGATCGCTGCGAACCTCGGCCTCGACACGCGTGTGCTGGGTCAGGAGATCGGCACGCTCTCCGGTGGGCAGCGCCGCCGCGTCGAGCTCGCCCGCATCCTGTTCTCCGGGGCCGAGACGCTCCTGCTCGACGAGCCGACCAACCACCTCGACGCCGACTCGATCGCGTGGCTGCGCGACTACCTTCGCACCTACTCCGGCGGGCTCGTGGTGATCTCCCACGACGTCGAGCTGCTGCGCGTCGTGGTCACCAAGGTGTTCCACCTCGACGCGACGCGCGCCGAGCTCGACCAGTACGCGATGGGCTGGGACGCCTACCTCAAGCAGCGCGAGACCGACGAGCGCCGCCGCAAGCGCGAGCGGGCGAACGTCGAGCGCAAGGCCGCGACGCTGCTCGCCCAGGCCGACTCGATGCGCGCCAAGGCCACGAAGGCCGTCGCCGCGCAGAACATGGCCCGCCGGGCCGAGCGCATGCTCGCGGGGCTCGAGGACCAGCGTGTGGCCGACAAGGTCGCCAAGCTGCGCTTCCCGACCCCCGCACCGTGCGGCAAGACGCCGATCACGGCGACGGGGCTGAGCAAGACGTACGGTTCGCAAGAGGTGTTCACGGACGTCGACCTCGCGATCGACCGCGGCTCGCGCGTCGTCGTCCTCGGCCTCAACGGCGCCGGCAAGACGACGCTGCTGCGGCTGCTGGGCGGCATCGAGCCGGCCGACACGGGCACGGTCGACGCCGGTCACGGGCTCAAGCTCGGCTACTACGCCCAGGAGCACGAGACGCTCGACATGGACGCCACGGTGCTGCAGAACCTCCGGGCCGCCGCAGGCGACCTCGACGACGCCCGCGTGCGCTCCGTGCTCGGCTCCTTCCTGTTCTCCGGGGACGACGTCGACAAGCCCGCCCGCGTGCTCTCCGGCGGGGAGAAGACGCGTCTCGCGCTCGCGACCCTCGTCGTCTCGGCCGCCAACGTGCTGCTGCTCGATGAGCCGACGAACAACCTCGACCCCGCGAGCCGTGCCGAGATCCTCACGGCCCTGCGTGGCTACGAGGGCGCCGTCGTGCTCGTGACCCACGACGAGGGTGCCGTCGAGGCCCTCGACCCCGAGCGCGTCCTCCTGCTGCCCGACGGCGCGGAAGACCTGTGGAGCACGGACTACCTGGACCTCGTCTCGCTCGCCTGAGCGTCGATGAGGGCGTCCTCCTCCTCCTCGGCCGTGGGGCGGCGTCGCTGCCGGCGGGGCTTGGCGGGCGGGGTGTGGCCGGTGCCCGCGCGGCCCGGGTCGGTGGGGCCGGTGGGGGCAGTCGTCGTCGGTGCGCCGTCGTCGCCGTCCTCGCCGTCGGACCTGGGTCCGCGCCACTCCCGGTAGGCGAGCATCCCGAACCCGGCGAGCGCACCGAGGGCGAAGACCCACCACTGCATCGCGTAGGAGCGGTGGGGGCCGTAGTCGGTACTGGGCAGCGCCAGGGCACCGGGGACGACGGCGGGCGCCGGGACCTCCTCGACGAGGGAGCCGTACGCGTTCGCCACGACCAGGCTGTGCTCGATCCCGGCGGCCGCGACCACGGGCTCCGGGGCGATCGAGTGGGCCTGCCCGGCCGGTGCGCCTCGCGTCGACGCGCGCTCCGCCGGTCGTAGCCGCACCTCGACGGCGACGGTGCCCGGCGGGGGCTCCGGCACGCTCGCGGCGGCCGAGGCGTCCGCGCCCATGGGCACCCAGCCGCGGTCGATCACGAGCACGGCGCCGTCGAAGTCCGAGCCGGGCGCCTCCACGGTGAAGGGCGCGAGCAGGTGGAAGGACGGGGTGCCCGCGACGGGGCGGTTGCGCAGCAGGACCGTGGAGCCCTCGGCGTACCGGCCCGTGAGGGTGACCGGGCGCCAGGCGTCGGTCGTGGCGAGCGTCGCGGCGGGGGAGTCGAGCAGCGCGTCGATCGCGACGGGCTCGGCCGAGTAGTTGGCCACGAGGATCCGCACGGCCCGTTCGCGGTCCTCGCCGCGGTGCCACTGCCAGAACCCGGCGAACGTGCACCCGACGGCGACGGCCACGGCGACGACGACGAGGCCCACGACCCGGCGGGCCGTGGGGCTCACGGCCCCTCCGCGCGCGGCAGCGAGTCCGCGGGCACCGTGTCCTTCAGGAAGGAGCGCACGCCGAGGTACTCCGTCAGGTAGGCGAGGTGCTCGTCGCACGCGAGCCAGACCTTGCGGCGCTCGGGCGTGTGGATCTTGGGGTTGTTCCACAGCAGCCCCCACGCGGCGTCCGCGCGGCACCCACGGGCCGAGCACACGAGGCGCTCGCCGTCCACGGGATCGGCGAAGATACTCACGCGGCGTCCTGCGGTCGGTTGGTCGAGGGCCGGGCGTGCGGTGGTTTGGCGTGCGAGGACTGGGTCGCGTGGGGCCGCGTGTGCGGCGGCAGCGTGGTCCGGGTCGGCGCCGCGCCGAGCTGGCGTGCCGGGACCCCCGTGGCCGTCCCGCGAGCGCTGCCGGCCTCGTTCGCGAGCAGCACCGCCGTGTAGGGCAGCACCACCGCGCACACGACCATGATCACCGAGGCCCACATGGGGACGCGCCCCCACGTGGCCACGGTCGCGATGAAGGCGACGACGCGCACGCCCATCTGGGCCAGGTAGATCTTCTGACGCTTCGCGATGCCGTCGGAGCGCGCCTCGGGCGCCGAGGTGATCGACTGCACCTCGGGAACCTCCGACCTGTCCCGTGCCACCCCCCGATCCTAGTTCCCCGCCCCGCCCGTCGATGGCTCTGCTGCTTCTCCCGCTCACCTGCGGCCTCGCCGCCTGCACTCTGCCCGTCTGCGGCCTCGCCGCCTGCACTCTGCCCGTCTGCGGCCCCGCCACTTGCACTCTGCCCGTCTGCGACCTCGCCATTCCCCACCGTGCCCGTCCGTAGCTCCCCGTTCGCCCTCCCACCCGTTCGTCCGCGCACTGCTTGGTAAGCGAGTGACTGCTGCGACCCGGCGACCGGCGTGTCGCCCGGCGTGTCGCCCGGCGTGTCGCGTGAGTTATGTCATCTGAGTCCCAAGGAGTGCGCGGACGGACGAGGGCGTGGCCGGGCCGCGACGGGACCGCATCTGCCGTGTAGGGGTCGACGTGCGAGGCGCGCCGGGTTGTGGGGGGTGGACAAACGTCCGAGTCGATACTGTCCGGCGTGTAGCCAGCGGCGTCGGGCCCGCTTGGGTAGCGTCGTGCGCGGCGGTGCACGAGGTGCCGCGTGAACGGGAGGTGGCGTGGGCGAGCCGCGCAGTGTGCTGGTGACCGGGGCCAACCGGGGGATCGGACGGACGATCGCCGAGCGTTTCGTCGCGTCCGGCGACAAGGTCGCCACGATCTACCGCAGCGGGGACCTGCCCGACGGCGTCCTCGGGGTCAAGGGCGACGTGACCGACACCGCCGCCGTCGACGCAGCGTTCGACGAGATCGAGGCGGCGCACGGGCCCGTCGAGGTGCTCGTCGCCAACGCCGGCGTGACGCGCGACGGCCTGCTCATGCGCATGAGCGACGAGGACTTCGAGACGGTCCTCGACGTCAACCTCACGGGCTCGTTCCGGTGCGTGCGCCGCGCGAGCAGAGGCATGATCCGGCTGCGTCGCGGCCGCATCGTGCTCATCTCCTCCGTCATCGGCCTCTACGGCGGGGCTGGTCAGGTCAACTACGCCGCGTCCAAAGCCGGTCTCGTGGGCATCGCGCGCTCCGTCACGCGGGAGCTCGGTGGTCGCGGCATCACCGCGAACGTCGTCGCCCCCGGGTTCATCGAGACGGCCATGACGGCCGAGCTCCCGGAGGCGACGCAGGCCACCTACAAGGCCGCGATCCCGGCGGGCCGCTTCGCGACGACGGACGAGGTCGCCGGCGTCGTCCACTTCCTGGCGTCCGACGACGCCGCCTACATCTCCGGCGCCGTCATCCCCGTCGACGGCGGCCTCGGTATGGGCCACTGACACCACTGCACACGACCGCACTCCACCGCGCACGACAGCTCACGCACCGACACCACGAAGGAACGGAAGACGACACATGGGTCTCCTCGAAGGCAAGAAGCTGCTCGTCACGGGCGTGCTGACCGACGGCTCGATCGCGTTCCACGTCGCGCGGCTCGCCCAGGAGCAGGGTGCCGAGGTCGTGCTCACCTCCTTCGGCCGCCAGTTCCGGCTCACGCAGGCGATCTCACGACGGCTGCCCCACGAGGCGCCCGTCGTGCAGCTCGACGTGACGGACGCCGAGGACCTCGCGGCGCTCGCCGAGCGCGTCCGTGAGCACACCGACCACCTCGACGGCGTCGTCCACTCGATCGGGTTCGCACCGCAGTCCGTCATGGGAGGCAACTTCCTCGCCGGCGAGTGGGCCGACGTCGCGACGGCCCTCGAGGTCTCCGCGTTCTCCCTGAAGTCGCTCGCCGTCGCCGCCAAGCCGCTCCTCACCCGCGGCTCCGGGATCGTGGGCCTCACGTTCGACGCGAGCTTCGCGTGGCCCGTGTACGACTGGATGGGTGTGGCTAAGGCGGCCTTCGAGTCGACGTCGCGCTACCTCGCGCGCGACCTGGGGCCTGACGGCATCCGCTGCAACCTCGTCTCGGCGGGACCCATCCGCACCACGGCGGCCAAGTCGATCCCCGGTTTCGAGTCGATGGAGGGTGGCTGGCCCGACCGTGCGCCCCTCGGCTGGGACGTCTCGGACCCCGAGCCCACGGCCCGCGCCGTCGCTGCGCTGCTGTCCGACTGGTTCCCCGCGACCACGGGGGAGATCGTGCACGTCGACGGCGGCGTGCACGCGATGGGGCAGTAACTGTGACTGCCCGCGCCGACCGGACACGACGCCTCGTCCTGCTGCGCCACGCGAAGGCGACGCAGAGCTACACGGGCTCCGACGCGCTGCGGGCGCTCACCGAGGTGGGCCATGCGCAGAGCGCGTGGGTGGGCCGCTCGCTGCTCGGCGCCGGGCTCGTTCCGGAGCTCGCGCTCGTGTCGTCCGCCGTGCGGACCCAGGAGACGTGGCAGCACCTCGCCGACGCGTTCGACCCGCTCCCCGAGGCCGACCAGCGCGACGAGCTCTACTCGGCGGGGCCCGGCACGGTGCTCGAGGTGGTGCGCGGCGTGGACGAGCGCATCCGCACGGTGCTCGTCGTCGGACACGAACCGACGATCTCGCGCACGGCGGCGCTGCTCGCGTCGGAAGCCTCCGACTCGGCGCTCGTCGCGCGGGTCGAGCTCGGGGTCCCGACGGCGACCTACGCGGTGCTCGAGCTCCCGGGCCCGTGGGCGGATCTGGATCCGGGCTCCGCGGACCTCGTCGACGTCGTCGTCGCGCCGAAGAAGTAGGCCACGAGCCAGTCTCCGGACGGACCCAGGCGGGTCTAGACGGGACGCCGTCCAGGTGTCGTCAGCCCACCGGGTGGGAGTCGATGATCTCGAGGACGGCGTCGAGCCGACCGGTGACCTCGAAGTCGACCTCCGCGCACACGAGCGGCTTGGCGTTGAACGCGATCCCGAGCCCCGCGGCGCCGAGCATGTCGAGGTCGTTCGCGCCGTCGCCGATCGCGATCGTGAGCCCGAGCGGCACGTCGAACGCCGCGGCGAACTCGCGCAGGGCACGCTCCTTTGCCGCGCGGTCCACGACCTCACCCGTGACCCGGCCGGTGAGGTGGCCGCCGGTGACCTCGAGCCGGTTGGCCCGCACGTGCTCGATCCCGAGCGATGCCGCGAGCGGCTCGACGACCTCGGCGAACCCCCCCGAGACGAGGGCGATGGGCCAGCCGCGCGCCTGCAGCTCGGCGACGAGCTCGGCAGCACCGGGGGTGAGCTCCACCTCGTCGAGGACGTCGGCGAACACCGACACGGGCAGCCCGGCGAGGGTCGCGACGCGCTCGTGGAGCGAGGCCGCGAAGTCGAGCTCGCCGCGCATCGCCCGTTCGGTGATCTCGGCGACCTGCTCGCGCGCACCCGCCCGAGCGGCGAGCAGCTCGATCACCTCGGCCGTGATGAAGGTCGAGTCCACGTCCGTGACGACGAGGCGCACGGGACCGGGTCGGGGCGGGGCGTTGTGGTCCACGCGGGCAGGGTATCGCCGACAACGGTGAGACCTCCGAGCTGTCCGTCCGGTGGCGGCAGTGCCAGTGCCCGCAGCGGTGCGCGCGCTCGTCCCGTCAGCTCGTGACGACCGTGCCCTTGGGCACCACGGTGATACCGGACTCGGTGACCGTGAAGCCCCGAGCGCGGTCCTGCTCGGGGTCGAGGCCGATGCGTGCCCGCTCGGGGACGATGACGTTCTTGTCGAGGATCGCCCGGTGGATCTGCGCGTGGCGGTGCACCTGCACGCCGTCCATGAGCACGGAGTCCGACACCGAGGCCCACGAGTGCAGGTAGATCCCGGGGGAGAGCACCGAGCCGGAGACGGTCGCCCCGGAGACGATGACGCCGGGGGAGACGAGCGAGTCCGCGGCGTAGCCCATGCGATCCGGCCCGCCGTGCACGAACTTCGCCGGCGGCAGTCCCGTGTATCCGGTGTAGAGCGGCCAGCGGTCGTTGTAGACGTTGAACACGGGAGTGACGGAGATGAGGTCCTTGTTGGCGTCGAAGAACGAGTCGATCGTCCCGACGTCACGCCAGTAGTTGCGGTCGCGGTCCGTGGAGCCCGCGACGTCGTTGTCCTTGAAGTCGTAGACGGCGGCCGTGCCCCGCTCGACGAAGTACGGCACGATGTCCCCGCCCATGTCGTGCTTCGAGTCCGGGTTCGCGGCATCGGCCGTGACCGCGGCGACGAGGGCCTCGCGCGAGGCGACGTAGTTGCCCATCGAGGCGAGGATCTCGCCGGGGTTGTCGGCCACCGGCACCGGGTCGGACGGCTTCTCGCGGAACGCCGCGATGCGCTTCGGGTCGCCCGGTGCGGTCTCGATGACGCCGAACTCCGTCGCGGTCTCGATCGGCTGGCGGATCGCCGAGACCGTGAACTCCGCACCCATGGCGATGTGCTGGTTCACCATCTGGGAGAAGTCCATGCGGTACACGTGGTCGGCACCGACGACGACAACGATGTCGGGCCGCTCGTCCTCGATGATGTTGAGGCACTGGAAGATCGCGTCCGCGCTGCCGAGGTACCAGTGCTTGCCGACGCGCTGCTGCGCCGGGACCGGGGCCACGTAGTTGCCGAGCAGCGTCGACATGCGCCACGTCTTCGACACGTGTCGGTCGAGACTGTGCGACTTGTACTGCGTCAGCACGACGATGCGCAGGTAGCCCGAGTTCACGAGGTTGGACAGCGCGAAGTCGACGAGCCGGTAGATGCCCCCGAACGGCACCGCGGGCTTGGCGCGGTGGGAAGTGAGCGGCATGAGCCGCTTGCCCTCGCCACCTGCAAGGACGATCGCTAGAACTCGCGGCGTTGCCATGCACTGACCATAGGACCCCGACGCGCGCTCTGCCAGGGGCAACGCCGCGGAAGTGCCCGAACGGGTGCGCCGGGACGATAGCGTCTGTGCCGTGAGAGTCGATCTGGTCACTCGTGAGTACCCGCCCCACATCTACGGGGGCGCCGGCGTCCACGTCGCCGAGCTCGCCGCGGTGCTGCGTCGCGACCTCGACGTGCGCGTGCACTGCTTCGACGGCCCGCGCCTCGCGGGGGAGCCCGGGGCCGACGACGGCGTCCGGGGCTATGCGGCGCCGGTGGGACTCGCTGGAGCGAACCCGGCGCTCGTCACCCTCGGCACGGACGTCGAGATCGCGGCCGGCCTCGAGGGGACCGACCTCATCCACTCGCACACGTGGTACGCGAACTTCGCCGGCCACCTCGGTGCCCTGCTGCACTCGGTGCCGCACGTCGTGTCCGCCCACTCCCTCGAGCCGCTGCGGCCGTGGAAGGCCGAGCAGCTCGGTGGCGGCTACGCCGTCTCGAGCTGGGTCGAGCGCACCGCCTACGAGGCGGCCGACGGCGTCATCGCCGTCTCCGGCGGCATGCGCGAGGACATCCTGCGGTGCTATCCCGCGATCGACCCGGAGCGGGTCCACGTGGTCCACAACGGGATCGACCTCGACGCGTGGCGCCGTCCCGAGGGCGAGGCGGCCGAGCGGGCGCGCGCCGTCGTGCAAGGACTCGGCATCGACCCGGATCGCCCCGCCGTCGTCTTCGTCGGCCGCGTGACGCGGCAGAAGGGCCTGCCCTACCTGCTGCGCGCGGCCGAGCACCTGCCCGCCGACGTGCAGCTCGTGCTGTGCGCCGGCGCGCCCGACACACCCGAGCTCGCCGCCGAGGTGAGCGAGCGCGTCGCCCGCCTCCAGGAGCGGCGCGGCGGCATCGTCTGGATCGAGCAGATGCTGCCCCGCGACGAGCTCATCGCCGTGCTCGCCCATGCGACGGTGTTCGCGTGCCCCTCGGTCTACGAGCCGCTCGGCATCGTCAACCTCGAGGCGATGGCCGTGGGGGTGCCCGTCGTCGGGACCGCTACGGGGGGCATCCCGGAGGTCGTCGTCGACGGCGTGACGGGGATGCTCGTACCCATCGACCAGGTCGAGGACGGCACGGGCACGCCGCGCCACCCCGACACCTTCGTCGCGAACCTCGCCGCGGCGCTCACGGCGCTCGCGGACGACCCGGCGCGCGCCGCGACGATGGGAGCCGCATCCCGCCGCCGGGTCGAGGACCACTTCTCCTGGGACGCCGTGGCCACGAGCACCCGCGAGGTCTACGCCCAGGTCCTCGCCTACTAGGGTTGTGCCATGACGGACGTGCTCGACCTGCAGGGTGTCAGTCTCCGACGGGGGACGACGACGATCCTCGACTCGATCGACTGGACGGTGCGCGAGGGGGAGCGCTGGGTCGTGCTCGGTCGCAACGGTGCGGGCAAGACGACTCTCCTGCAGATCGTCTCGGGCCGGATGCACCCGTCGTCGGGCACGGCGGACATCCTGGGCGACCGGCTCGGCCGTGTCGACGTCTTCGAGCTGCGGCCGCGCGTGGGCCTGTCGAGCGCGGCGCTCGCCGACCGGATCCCCGCCGGGGAGGTCGTGCGCGACGTCGTCCTGACGGCCGCCTACGGCGTCACGGGGCGGTGGCGCGAGGCCTACGCCGACGTCGACACCCAGCGCGCCGCGGACCTGCTCGCGGCCTTCGACGTCGCGCGGTTCGCCGACCGGACCTTCGGGACCCTCAGCGAGGGCGAGCGCAAGCGCGTCCAGATCGCGCGCTCCCTCATGACCGACCCGGAGCTGCTCCTGCTCGACGAGCCCGCGGCCGGGCTCGACCTCGGGGGCCGCGAGGAGCTCGTCGCCGCGCTCGCGGAGCTCGCCGGCGACGACCGTTCACCCGTGCTCGTGCTCGTGACGCACCACGTCGAGGAGATCCCCCCGGGCTTCACGCACGTGCTCCTGCTGCGGGACGGCGCCGTGCACGCGGCCGGGCCGATCGACGAGACCTTGACGGCGGCGAACCTCTCCGGGGCGTTCGGGCTCGAACTGGCCCTCGAGCGCCACGGCGAGCGCTGGTCGGCGCGCGCGGACGGGTAGCGCGTTAGGTAGAGTGAGGCAAAGCGTCGGCAAAGCATTCGGCTAGCCGGGGCACGAGGCAGACAAGGGGACGGGGCCATGACACAACCGCTGTGGTGGATCGCGATCGCGGTGCTGTTCGCACTCATCGAGGTGCTCTCGCTCGACCTCGTCCTCATCATGCTCGCCGGTGGCGCACTCGCCGCGGCCGGAGTCGCCGCGCTGGGCACGCCCATCTGGGTGCAGATCATTGTGTTCCTCCTGACCTCGATCTTCCTGCTCGCGCTGCTGCGCCCGTGGTTGCTGCGCAACTGGCGCGAGCGGGTGCCGCTCGTCGAGACGAACACCGCCGCCCACGTCGGGCGCACGGCCCAGGCGGTCTCCGTCGTCGACGCGGTGGCGGGCCGCGTCAAGCTCGCCGGCGAGGTGTGGAGCGCCCGCACCGAGGTGCCGGGCCAGCAGATCCCTGAGGGTGTCGAGGTGCGCGTGCTGCGCATCGACGGTGCTACCGCCGTCGTCGAACCTCTCGTCTAGAAATCCTGACCTCAGTCCACCGCACAACCCAACCTTGGGAGAGACATGGGCGAAGAACTCAGCCCCTCGACCGTTCTCGGATACATCGTCCTGGGAATCCTGGTCATCTTTGTCATCGTCACGCTGGCCCGGGCGGTGCGCATCGTGCCGCAGACCGTCGCGCTCATCGTGGAACGACTCGGCCGCTACTCGCGCACGATGGATGCGGGTCTGCACCTGCTGATCCCGTTCGTCGACCGCGTGCGCGCGGGGGTGGACCTGCGTGAGCAGGTCGTCTCGTTCCCGCCGCAGCCGGTGATCACGTCCGACAACCTCGTCGTGAGCATCGACACGGTCATCTACTTCCAGGTGACCGACCCCCGCTCCGCGGTGTACGAGATCGCGAACTACATCACCGGTATCGAGCAGCTCACCGTCACGACGCTGCGTAACGTCATCGGTTCGATGGACCTCGAGCAGACGCTCACGAGCCGTGACCAGATCAACGGCCAGCTCCGCGGTGTCCTCGACGAGGCGACCGGACGCTGGGGCATCCGCGTCAACCGCGTCGAGCTCAAGGCGATCGACCCGCCGGCGTCCATCCAGGGCTCCATGGAGCAGCAGATGCGCGCCGAGCGTGACCGTCGCGCCGCGATCCTCACGGCCGAGGGTGTCAAGCAGTCGCAGATCCTCACGGCCGAGGGCGAGAAGCAGTCGGCGATCCTGCGGGCCGAGGGTGAGGCGCAGGCCGCCATCCTGCGGGCCGAGGGTGAGGCGCGTGCGATCCTCCAGGTCTTCGACGCCATCCACCGCGGTGACGCCGACCCGAAGCTGCTCGCGTACCAGTACCTGCAGATGTTGCCCGAGGTCGCCAAGACGCAGTCGAACAAGGTCTGGTTCATCCCGACCGAGTTCACGGCCGCGCTCAAGTCGATCACCAAGGGCTTCGGCGGCGAGCCGGACGACGAGGGCGACGGCGTCCCGTGGCGGCCCTCCGGCACGTCCCCGCTCGGGGACGACCTGCCGCCCAGCTCGCTCTCGAGCGCGGCGGAGGCCCTCGCGGAAGCGAAGCGTCAGTCCGAGGCGGCGACGTCGGAGGCGACGAGTGCCGGCACGCAGTCCGGCTTCCCGTTCGACCCGGGTGCCGAGGCGGGCCAGCAGCCCGGCACCTGACGCACGACACCGGTGGCCCGTGGCCGCGGCGAACTCGCCCGCGGTCACGGGCCATCGTCGCGTCCGGGCGCAATCACCATTCTTGAGGGTGAATCGAAATTCACCCTATTGGCGTAATGCACGGGTGAACTTTCCTTTGGTGGTCGGACATCTACGACTTTGCGGCGCGAATCGGCGGGGGCGGAGTTTTCGAAAACTCGTCGGAAACCCCGCAATGTCAGTGGGTGCATCTAGGTTCATGACAGCAGCCGAAATTCGGGTGCGCTCACCACGGAGCTCCGGGAATATTCCCCGTCGCTCCGGGTCATCGAAGGGGACAATCAATGCATGCAATCAGCCGAGGGGATGTCGGCTCGCCGTCGACGTCCGTGAGGGCGGCGTCGACGGCCGGAGCACTCGCTCTGGCCTTCGCCTCCCTCGTAGGGGTCGGTGCGGCACACGCCGACACCGTGACAGACGAGTCGATCGTGATCGACTTCTCGAGCGCCGGGTACGACCCGGAGGGAACGTTCGCTCCGAACGGCCAGAACGAGTGGAAGTTCCAGAACCTGGACGGCCTGGACGCGGGCTTGCAGGCCGGCGCGCTGCGGGTGTCCAACGCAAAGACCACGGGCAACTTCGGCCGGCTGCTCTACGCACCGAGCCTCGCGAAGTCCGCCGGAGCGCCTGAAGTGGACGCAGAGTTCGACACCTTCACTGCCGAGTTCAGCATCGCAGCCGTCGGTGGTGAGTTCCAGGCGGGACTAGCGCTCGAGATCGCGCCCGACGACGGTGCTGGTTCTCGCACCGGCGGAAGCTTCATCTTCCACCACAACCCCGACTCCCAGAAGCTTGAGATCGGTGCAGTGTGGACTGAGCTCGGTCACGGCAAGGAGGCGAACGACTGGTTCTCGACCGTGTTCGCCGCCGTCGACCCTGCGGCCGCACACGACGTCAAGCTCGTGCACGTGTTCCGCGCTGGCGCCCAGGACACCGTCGACGTCTATGTGGACGGTGCGCTCGTGGGCACGGCAGGCACCTATGAGGAGTTCCACCTCGAGACGACCGATGACCGCCGGGCGATCGACACGCTCGTCTTCCGTCCGGCTCGCTCCGTGCCGACGGCCACCGGCCGGGGATACGCAAGCGTCTCCGAAGTCCCCGAACTGTCGGGAAAGGGCTTCCTGATCAACGGCATCTCCTACGGGGTCTCGAACGCCGCCGAAGCCGCGACACCCATCCAGGTGACGGCGTCCGACCTCGGTGCGACCGACTACGACCGCGGCGCGAAGTGGACCACGGCCCATGGAAGCAACCCCGCGGGCGAGTACAACTTCGTGCTCGACGACGACAAGGGCGCAGCGCTCGAGCTCGTCACCGTCGGAGGTGCCGAGTCCACGCAGTCGCGGCTCATGCACTACTTCGACTCGGGCACCTACCCGGGCATCGACGGCACGGCGGTCAAGCTCCAGGACCACGACCTCAAGACCCTGCCGCTGAGCACCGTCACGCACTCCCCGATCCGGGTGACCTACTCCGGCGAGACCTACGTCTCGGTGCAGCTGGAGGTCTGGTACGGCTGGGACGAGGCGAACAGCGCGCCGTACTACAGCACGCTCTACCGTGGCGTGCCGGGAACGGGTGACTGGACCACGGCCGACATCGCACCGGAGGACACGTGGATCTCGTCGCGCCGTCTCGTGCGTGCCGACGGGACGCAGTTCCTCCCGCAGGGCGGCACCGCGTCGCTCCAGAGCATCTCGGCCGCGCTGGCGACTCAGCAGCCTCGGGTCATGAGCTTCGGCATCAACAAGGGCCGCGACAGCAACGTGGCTCTGGCGGGCGCGGTGCGGGTGGGATCGCTCGAGCTCCTCGGCCAGAAGTTCGTCTTCCACGCTGCGGTTCCGACGGCCCCGACCGCTCCGTCGGCGTCGCTCGTCGGCACCGACTCGGTGGCTGTCTCGTGGACCGCCCCTCACGCAGGGACCTCGCCCATCACGGGTTACGTCCTCTCGCTCGAGTCGAGCTCCGGCGCGACCCAGACGGTGCCCGTCACCGCTGACGTCACGAGCCACACCTTCACGCACCTCGCGCCGGGCACCTACACGGCCAAGGTCGCGGCGAGCAACGTCCTCGGTTCCTCGGCGGCCTCGGTCGCCTCGGCGCCCGTCGTCGTCGCCGCGCTCGGTGCTCCGGCCGCTCCCGCGAAGCCCGCGGTGGGCGCCGTGGGTGACGACGGGGTTCGGGTGACGTGGTCGGCTCCGGCCGACGGCGGCACGGCGCTCACGGGCTACACCGTGACGCTGCAGAGCTCGAGCGGGTCGCTCCGGACGGCTTCGGTGGGTGCCGCGACCACGTCGCACACCTTCACGGGTCTGCCGGCAGGCTCGTACACGGCGACCGTCGTGGCGAGCAACGCCGTGGGATCCTCCGCTGCGTCGGCTGCCTCGGCTGCCATCACGGTCAAGTCGACCGTGACGATCCACAAGCCCTTCTTCTCGAAGAAGTCGCAGATCCGCGGCAGCAAGTCGGTGGCGACGGTCTCGGCCGTGGTCATCGGGGCCGAGGGCAAGAAGGTCGGCTTCTACAACGGCTCCACCCTGCTCGGGACCGCAACGGTCAAGGGCGCGGTGGCGACGCTGAAGCTGTCCAAGTCGCTCAAGATCCGCAGCTACACGTCGGTCGTCGCGAAGTTCGCCGGCGATGCGACCACTCTTGCCGCGACGTCGCCGAAGGCCGCGAAGTTCACGGTCACGAAGCCCAAGCCCGCCAAGGCGATCACGGTCACCGGCAAGGCGTTCAAGAAGAACGCCAAGCCGAAGGTCGTCGTCCGGGTCGGCAAGCTCAACAACGGTGCGTGGGCGACCGGCAAGGTCCAGGTGCGGGTCAACGGCAAGCTCGTCAAGACGGTGAGCCTCAAGGCCAAGCACAAGGGCAAGATCACGGTGACCCTGCCCCGGGCCAAGAAGACCATCACGGTCAAGGCCGGGCTCAAGACGAGCTCGTCCGTCAAGGGCGCGTGGTCGAAGAACGCGAAGGTTCGGGTCAAGTAGCTCACCCGAGTTACGCCGATAGAAAACGAGGGCGGCCTCCCACCATGGGGGGCCGCCCTCGCGCGTACTCTCGACGGCGTGCTGAACACCGTGGGCCGCCCGTGCTAGCCCAGCTCCTGCGCCTTCACCTGCGGCCCTACCTGGGGGCCGTGCTGCTCTCCGTCGTCCTGCAGGTGGTCCAGGTCGTCGCGACGCTCCTGCTCCCGAGCCTCAACGCCGACATCATCGACCAGGGCGTGGCCAGCGGCGACACCGGTGAGATCATCCGGATCGGCGTCGTGATGCTCGCCGTGAGCCTCGTGCAGGTCGTCGCCGCCGTTGCCGCCGTGTACTTCGGCTCCCGGGCCGCGATGGGCTTCGGGCGGGACTTGCGGCGCCGGGTCTTCGAGCACGTGCAGCGGTTCTCCGCCCAGGAGATGGGCCACTTCGGCGCGCCGACGCTCATCACGCGCACCACGAACGACGTCCAGCAGATCCAGATGGTCGCGTTCATGACCTTCGCCATGATGATCATGGCGCCGATCCTGCTCGTCGGCGGCGTCGTCATGGCGTTGCGCGAGGACGTCGAGCTCTCGGTGATCCTCGTGTTCTCCGTGCCGCTGCTCGCGGGCATCGTCGCCCTCGTCGTCTGGCGCATGGTTCCCCTGTTCCGGGCGATGCAGCGGCGGATCGACGACATCAACCGCGTCATGCGCGAGCAGATCGCGGGCATCCGGGTCGTCCGCGCGTTCGTGCGCGAGGATCACGAGTCGCAGCGGTTCGCCGTGGCCAACGAGCGGCTCTTCGACGTCTCGCTGCGCACCGGGAAGATCATGGCGTTCATGTTCCCGCTCGTGATGCTCGTCCTCAACGTCACGAGCGCGGCGGTGCTGTGGTTCGGGGCGGGGCGGGTCGAGAGCAACCAGATGGAGGTCGGCGCGCTCGTGGCCTTCCTCAGCTACATCGCCTACATCCTCATGGCCGTGATGATGTCGACGATGATGTTCGTCATGGTGCCGCGGGCCATGGTCTCGGCCGAGCGCATCGGCGAGGTGCTCGAGGCCGTCCCGACCGTCCACCCGCCGGCCGTGCCCGTGGCGCCGGCGCCGGACGGTCGCGGCCGCGTCGAGCTGCGCGGTGTCGAGTTCCGCTACCCGGGTGCGGAGCGCGCCGTGCTGCACGGCGTCGACCTCGTGGCAGAGCCGGGGACGACGACGGCGATCATCGGCTCGACCGGCTCCGGCAAGTCGACGTTGCTCCACCTCGTCCCGCGCCTCTTCGACGTGACGGCCGGTTCCGTGCTGCTCGACGGCGTCGACGTGCGCGAGCTCGACCCGAACACGCTGTGGTCCCGGCTCGGCTTCGTGCCGCAGCGGCCCTACCTGTTCTCCGGGACGATCCGCTCCAACCTCCTATTCGGCAAGCCCGACGCGACCGAGGACGAGCTGTGGCACGCCCTCGAGGTCGCCCAGGCCCGGCCCTTCGTCGAGAGCCTGCCCGAGGGCCTCGACGCCGAGATCGTCCAAGGCGGCTCGAACGTCTCGGGCGGACAACGCCAACGGCTCGCGATCGCCCGCGCCCTCGTGCGCCGCCCGAGCGTCTACCTCTTCGACGACTCCTTCTCCGCCCTCGACTACGCGACGGACGCGGCGCTGCGGGCCGCCCTCGTCCCCGAGACGAGGGGCGCCGCCGTGATCGTCGTGGCCCAGCGGGTCGCCACGATCCGCCACGCCCACCGCATCGTGGTCCTCGAGAACGGTGCCGTCGTCGACGCGGGTACCCACACCGAGCTGCTGGCCAGGTCGGAGACCTACCAGGAGATCGTCTACTCCCAGCTCAGCGAGGAGGAGGCGGCATGAGCGAGCAGCGCACCCCGCCCCGCCCGCCGCTGCCCCGCGGCGGGCCCCACCCGGGCGCCATGGGGATGCCTGGGGAGAAGCCCATGAGCTTCCGCGCCTCCGGCATGCGGTTCCTGCGCGAGCTGCGCCCCGAACGCCTGCAGCTCGTGCTCATCACGCTCGCGGGCTCGGTCTCGGTGTTCCTCGCCGTCGTCGCCCCCCGCCTGCTCGGGGACGCGACGAACTTCATCTTCAACGGCTTCATCGGCAGCCGCCTGCCCGCCGGGCTCTCGAAGGACGAGGCCGTGGCGGGCCTGCGCGCCCAGGGGCAGGACCAGTTCGCGGACATGGTCGCCGGCATGGACGTGATCCCGGGCCAGGGCATCGACACCGAGGGGCTACGTCGTGTGCTGCTCATCGTCGTCGTCGTGTATGCGGGGTCGTTCCTGTTCGGGTGGCTCCAGGGCTGGTTCGCCGCCGGCGTCGTGCAGCGCTCCGTCCTGCGGCTGCGGGCCGACGTCGAGGCGAAGCTCGCTCGGGTGCCGCTGCGCTACATCGACCGCCAGCAGCGCGGCGACCTGCTGAGCCGCGTCACGAACGACATCGACAACGTGGCCCAGACCCTGCAGCAGACGCTGTCCCAGCTCATCTCCTCGGTGCTCATGGTCCTGGGCGTGCTCGCGATGATGTTCTGGATCTCGCCGCTGCTCGCCGTCGTCGCGCTCGTGACGATCCCGCTCTCGATGGCAGTGGCGGGCGCGATCGCGAAGCGCTCCCGGCCCCAGTTCGTGCGCCAGTGGGAGTGGACGGGCAAGGTCAACTCCCACATCGAGGAGATGTACACGGGCTACGAGCTCGTCATGGTCTACGGCCACCGTGAGGAGGCCGCCGAGGACTTCGCCCGGCGCAACGACACGCTCTACGAGGCGAGCTTCAAGGCGCAGTACATCTCGGGCATCATCCAGCCGGCCATCGGCTTCATCTCGAACCTCAACTACCTGGCGGTCGCCGTCGTCGGCGGGCTGCGTGTCGCGACGGGCGCCCTCACGCTCGGCGACGTCCAGGCGTTCATCCAGTACTCGCGGCAGTTCTCCCAGCCGATCGCCCAGATCGCGTCGATGGCGAACCTGCTGCAGTCCGGTGTCGCCTCGGTCGAGCGGGTCTTCGAGCTGCTCGACGCCGAGGAGCAGGAGCCCGACCCGGTGCCCGCCGTCGTCCTCGACCGCCCCGTGCGCGGCCACGTCGCGTTCGAGCACGTCGCGTTCTCCTACTCGCAGGACTCGCCCCTCATCGAGGACCTCTCCCTCGTGGCCGAGCCGGGCCAGACCGTCGCGATCGTCGGCCCCACCGGGGCGGGCAAGACGACGCTCGTCAATCTGCTCATGCGCTTCTACGAGGTCGACGCGGGCCGCATCACGCTCGACGGCGTCGACATCCGCGAGCTCACGAGGGCCGAGCTGCGTTCCCAGATGGGCATGGTGCTGCAGGACACGTGGCTCGTGGGCGGCACGATCGCGGAGAACATCGCCTACGGGGTCGACGGCGCGACCCACGAGCAGATCGTGGCGGCCGCCGAGGCCACGTACGTCGATCGCTTCGTGCGCACCCTGCCCGACGGCTACGACACCGTGCTCGACGACGAGGACACCCACGTGTCCGCCGGCGAGAAGCAGCTCCTGACGATCGCCCGCGCCTTCCTCGCCGACCCCACGATCCTCATCCTCGACGAGGCGACGAGCTCGGTCGACACCCGCACGGAGGTGCTCGTCCAGCACGCCATGAACGCGTTGCGGGCCGGACGCACCGCCTTCGTCATCGCCCACCGGCTCTCGACGATCCGCGACGCCCACACGATCCTCGTCATGGAGGGCGGGCGGATCGTCGGGCGTGGCACCCACGACGAACTGCTCGCCGAGGGTGGCGCCTACGCGCGGCTCTACGAGAGCCAGTTCGCCGAGGCCGCCGCACCCGTCGAGTAGGGCCCTTCGCCGTCCTGGTGCTCCCCGGAAGGCTGCGACGATAGGGGCGTGACTTCCACCCCCACCGCCACGGACGTGCCGCGTCCCGAGCCGGTCCGGCTGCGCCGCGACCAGCTCACGTTCACGCTCTACGGCACGTTCGTCATGTGGGGGTGGTTCCTCTACAGCTTCAACCCGAGCGTCCCGCTCCTCACGGCGGAGCTCGGCATCACGCGCGCCCAGGGCGGCCTCCACGGCACGGCCCTCGCCGTCGGGGCGGTCGTCGCGGCGGTGGTCACGCCCCGCTTCGTCCGGTCGCGCGGCCGCCGCGCGACGCTCATGGGCGGCGCCTTCGTGGTCGCGGGGGGCATCGCCGTCGTGCTGCTCGGGCCCACGTTGCCGTGGACCCTGTCGGGCATGTTCGTCGTGGCCGTCGGGGCGAACATCGCGATCTCGAGCGCCCAGGTCGCGCTCGCGCTGCACCACCGGGGGGCGTCGTCGGCCGTCATCACCGAGGCCAACGGCGTGGGCTCCTCGATCGGTCTGCTCGGCCCGCTCGCCGTGGGCATCACGGTGGCCGCCGGGTGGGGGTGGCGTCCCGCCGTCGCGGTCACGGCGGCACTTGCCGTGCTCACCGCGTTCCTCGCGCTGCGGGTCCAGCTGCCCGAGAGCGGCGCGGGCCGCGATATCCCCGCGGGCGACGGCGCACTCCAGGTTCCGGTGGCCGACGGCGGGAAGCGGGGCGCCGTCGTCGTCCCCGCTGCCGCGAGCGATCCGACGGTGCCGACGAAGGCCTCCTCGACCGTGGCGCCGACGGTTTCGGGACCGACGCCGACGGCGATGCGCCGGTGGCCCACCCGCCCTGCGTTGCTGCGTCCGCAGGCGCTCGCGACGTGGTGCTTCCTCGGTGCGATCCTTGCCGCGATCGGGCTCGAGAACGTCACGACCTACTGGTCGGCCGAGCTCATCGTCGCCCGGACCGGGGCGCCCGAGAGCATCGCGACCGCCGCCACGGCCGGGCTCGTCGCGGGCATGTCGATCATCCGCTTCGTCGTGGGCCCGATGTCGCTGCGCGTGCGGCCGGTGCTCCTGCTCGCGGCGTCCTTCCTCGTGGCGATCGGCGGCTGGGCGGTGCTGTGGACGGCGACGACGCCCGGTGTCGCCCTCGCCGGTCTCTTCCTCGCCGGGCTGGGCTACGGGGCGCAGTACCCCCTCGCGATCTCCTTGCTGCTCCGGGCGGCGGGCGGCGCGGTCGACAAGGCTCAGGCGCGCGCGACGCTCGCCGGTGGCCTCGCCATGGGGGTCGCCCCGTTCGCGCTCGGTGCCCTGGCGGACGCCGTCGGTCAGCACCAGGCGTTCCTGCTCGTCCCTGTGATCGCCGTGTTCGGCGCCGTGGCGGCGGTGGCCGGTGCGCGGGCGACCCGGCGGGACTGAGCGGTCGTGTCAGCGCCCTACGTCGTCCGTGTCGACGACCCCGCCGACTCGCGGCTCGCCGCGTACACGAAGCTCACCGACGTGGCCCTGCGCCAGCGCAAGGACGTGGTGTCCGGGACCTACATCGCGGAGAGCTCGCTCGTGGTGCGCCGCGCGGTGGAGGCGGGCCACCGGGTCGAGTCGTTCCTCCTCGCCGAGCGCTGGCTCGAGGGGCTCGGCGACGTGATCGCCGCGGCGCAGCGCGAGGGGGACGCCGTGCCCGCCTATGTGGGCGAGCCGGCGATGCTCGAGGCGCTCACCGGGTTCCACCTGCACCGTGGGGCGCTCGCCGTCGTGCACCGCCCACCGCTGCCCTCCGTGGCCGAGGTGGTGGCCGGCGCCCGCCGGGTCGCCGTCCTCGAGGACGTGACCGACCACACGAACGTTGGCGCGGTGTTCCGCAACGCCGCGGCACTCGGCGTCGACGCCGTGCTCGTCTCGCCGCGGTGCGCCGACCCGCTCTATCGCCGCGCCGTCCGCGTCTCGATGGGCGGGGTGTTCACCGTGCCGTGGACGAGGTTCTCGCGGTGGCCCGGTGGCCTCGCCGACCTGCGGGCCGCCGGGTTCACCCTCGCTGCGCTCGCGCTCGACCCGGGCGGTGTCACGCTCGACGAGCTCGCGGCCGACCCGCCGGAGCGGCTCGCACTCCTGCTCGGCACGGAAGGGGCCGGCCTCACGCGCGACGCGATCGAGGCCGCCGACGTCACGGTCCGCATCCCGATGACGCGCGACGTCGACTCCCTCAACGTCGCGGTCGCCTCGGCCGTCGCGTTCTGGGCGACGCGTTCAGGCTAGAAGGCGAGCCCCTCGACGACCTCGACGCCCGGGAGTCGCGCGAGCAGCGCGCCGGGGAGCAGCACCTTGGAGCGGCGCACGCCGGAGCCGATGAGGGCGAGGCCGCCGTCGCGGACCCCCGCGTCGAGCAGCACCCGATGGTCCGGCGGCAGCCCGACCGGTGTGATCCCGCCGTACTCCATCCCCGAGTTCTCGGTCGCGCGCTCGACGGGTAGGAACGTCGCCTTGCGCACGTCGAGGAGGCGACGCACCGCGTTGTTGACGTCGGCCCGAGTCGTCGCGCGCACCACGACGCCGGCGATGCGTTCCTCGCCCGCTCGGCGCCCACCCACGAGCACGCAGTTGCACGAGACGTCGAGGTCCAGGTCGTAGGCCGCCGTGAGCGCCGCGGTGTCGGCCAGCCCGGGGTCGATCTCGGCGACGGCCACCTGGGTGGCGACGCGCTCGTCGGCCTCGGCCCACGCGAGCAGCGCGGCGGCCGTCGAGGGAGCGAGCAGCTCGGGATGGTCGACGGCGGGGAGCCAGTCGAGCGAGGTCCCGATCGCCGGGAGCTCCGGGCGCGCGGAAGGGTTCTCAGCCATCGGTGCTCGGTGCCTCAGCGGGAGTAGGTCGCGATGAGCGTCGCGCGGGCGATCGTGTGGAAGAGGGTGTTGAACGCCACGACGGTCGCCGAGGCGCTGCCGTCGAGCGGGAGCGTCTCGACGTCGAGCGCGTGGACGGCGAACACGTAGCGGTGCGGCCGGTCGCCCTCGGGCGGGCCGGCGCCCTCCCAGCCGGTGACTCCGCCGTCGGACCTCGACTGGAACGCCGCCGCGGGAAGGTGCGAGCCGTCCGCGCTGCCGGCGCCGCGGGGGAGCGCCGTCGTCGTCGCCGGGAGGTTCGCGACGGTCCAGTGCCAGTAGCCGGCCGGGGTGGGGGCGTCGGGGTCGAAGCAGTTGACGACGAACGACTTCGTGCCGTCCGGGAACCCCTCCCAGTGCAGCTCGGGCGAGATGTTCTCGCCGTCGACGGTGAATGCGACGTCGAGGCGCTCGCCGCCCTGGACGTCCGCGCTGGCGAGCGTGAAGGACGGGACGGCGGGCAGCAGCGCGTAGGGCTCGGGAGCGACGGGTCGGTGCAGGTCCATGGCCTCACTATGCCTCGTCGAGCGCCCGGTGAACATGGGAACGGGCGTGCTCGACGGCGGCGTCGAGCTCCGTGAACACGTGCGCCGAGTGCTGGAGCTCGGCGAGCACGCCCACGGCCTCGGCGACGCGCAGGTGCTGCGGCGAGAGCCCCTTGAGCAGGACGACGATCCCCTTGCGCTGCAGCGTCGCGACGACCTCGGCGAGCATGTTCGCCCCGGTCGCGTCGAGGAGCCGGATGTTCGCGAGCCGAAGGATGATGACCCGCACGTCCGCGACGAGCGTGAGCTCCTCGAGGAAGCGGTGCGTGTCACCGAAGAAGAGCACGCCGTCGATCCGGTAGACGGCGATGTGCTCGGTGAGGAGCTGGTGCTCGGCCTCCGAGCCGATCTCGACGGGCAGCTCCTCGCGATGCAGTCGCGCCTCTCGTGCCACGGCGCGCAGCGCGAGGACCGCCGCGACGGCGACACCCGCCTCGACCGCGACCACGAGGTCGAACACGATCGTCGTCGCGAAGGTCAGCGTGAACACGAGGGCCCCGGCCCGCCCCGAGCGCCAGATCGCGCGTGCGGCGAAGCGGTCGACCATCCGCACCGCCGTGACGATGAGCACCCCCGCGAGGGCGGCGAGCGGGATGCGCGCCACGAGCGGGGCGGCGAGGACGACGACGCCCGCGAGGAACACGGCGTGCGAGGCGGCCGCGACGCGGGTGCGCGCCCCGGCCCGGACGTTGACGGCGGTGCGCGCGATGGCACCCGTCGCGGGCAGCCCGCCGAAGAGCCCGGAGGCGATGTTGGCCATGCCCTGGCCGAAGAGCTCCCGGTTGGGCTTCGTGCGCTCGATGTCGTCCGCCATGCCGTCGGCGACGCGCGCGGAGAGGAGGGACTCGAGCGCCGCGAGGGCGGCGACGGCGAGCGCCGCGGAGAACAGCGTGCTCGTCGCCTCCGGGGTGAGGACGGGGATGCGCGGGGTGGGCAGCGCCGCGGGGATCGCGCCGATGCGGTCGATGTCGAGGTGGGTGATCTCGGCGACGACGGTCGCGACGACGACGGCGATGATCGCGGCGGGCAGGCTCCGGCGCCACCGCGGCAGGTACACCATGAGCAGGCCGACACCCGCGACGACGGCGAGCGCGGGCAGCGCGGCGAGCCAGTCCACGTAGCCGAGGGAGCGCAGCGCGACGAGGGCCGCGTTCTCGCCGTGAGGGCGACCGGGGTCTTGGGAGATGTTGAGGGCGAGCGGCACCTGCTGCACGGCGATGATGACGCCGATGCCCGCCGTGAACCCCTCGATGACGGGCCACGGGATGAACTGCACGAGGCGCCCGATGCCGAGCAGGGCGGCGATCACGACGAGGCCGCCCGCCATGATCGCCACGACGGGCACGGACTCGGGCCCGTACCGCGCGACGATCGGCACGAGGACCACGGTCATGGCGCCCGTGGGGCCGGAGACCTGCAGGTGCGAGCCGCCGAGGAGCGCGGCGACGAGACCCGCGACGACGGCGGTCGCGATGCCCGCTGCGGCACCCACGCCGGAGGTGACGCCGAAGCCCAGGGCGAGTGGCAGTGCGACGACCATGACGGCGAGGCCGGCCAGCAGGTCCGCGCGCCACGAGCGCGGCAGGTCGGCGTAGTCGGTGCGTCGCGGCACGGTGCGACGGCGCAGCGTGGCCCGCAGCGCCGGCCAGTCGATGCGGTCGAGGGAGGTGCTCGGCAGGCTCACTCGCCCTCGCCCGACTCGAGCGCGGCGAGTGCCTCACGGGTGCGGCTGAGCCGGTCGCTCAGCACGACGCGCGCGGCGGCGAGCATCTCGGCGAGGGCGGGGTGCTCGAGGCGGTAGTAGACGGCGTTGCCCTCGCGGCGGGCCGTGACGACGCCCGCGTTGCGGAGCACGCCGAGGTGCTGGGACAGGTGCGAGGCCTCGATGCCCGTCTCGGCGAGCAGCTCGCTGACGGGACGCTCGGTGGCGGCAAGGAGCTCGAGGGTTCGCACGCGCACGGGGTGGGCGAGTGCCTTGAAGAGGTCGGCCTTGTGGGCGTACAGGGGGCGCTCGGGGGAGAGCGGCATGGCTGGTCCTTCGCGGGTCTGTCTGGGTGCGGATGATCGCCTGGTGAGTTGATGGATCCATCAACTCACTGAAGTGTACCTGTGTTCTGGCAGTCGGCTCCGGCCCGTTCGGAGGCCCGCTCCGTGGCCCCGAACCGGGTTGACATCACCGCGTTGTCAGCGTGTACTGAGAGACTCGAACAAGCGTTCTATCTCAGGTGTGGAGGAGGTCTGGTGACGACGGTGGCGCACGCGCAGGAGCGGGAGGCGCGCGCCCGCGCGGTGCTCGCGCACGTGGAGCAGCGCACCGGTGCGCGCAGCCTCGTGACCGGGGCGCGAGAGGCACGGTCGCCCACGGGGCTGCCTGCGCCCGTCGAGGCGCCCACGCCCACGGAGCTGCCTGCGCCCGCCGTGCTGCCCCCACCCCTCAAAGAGCGTGGCGTCACGTCCGGCGGGGTGCTCACCGACCTCGAGCGCCCGCCTCTGCCCGTCCCGCCCGCGCTCGACCGGTTCCTGCCCGCCGGTCTGCGCCGCGGAGCCACGGTGGCGGTGCTCGGCTCGACCTCGCTCGCCCTCGCCCTGCTCGCCCCCGCGAGCGTGCACGGTAGCTGGGCGGGCGTCGTCGGGCAGCCGTCGATCGGACTCCTGGCCGCCGCCCAGGCGGGCGTCGTGCTCGAGCGGCTCGCACTCGTGCCCAGCCCCGGTCCCGATGCCCCCGGGGTGCTCGCCGCGCTCCTCGACGGCATGGACATCGTGCTCGTGGGACCGCGTGCGGGGCTCACCGACGCGGACCGGCGCCGGCTCATGGCCCGCGCGCGGGAGCGCGGCAGCGTGCTCGTCAGCACGGTGCCCTGGCCAGGTGCGGCCGTCGTGCTCGGGGTGCGCACGCTCGGCTGGACGGGGGCAGGCGAGGGCGACGGGCGGCTGCGCAGCCTCGACGTGCGCGTGACGCGCTCGGGCAGGGGTGCGGCGGGCCACAGCCTCTCCGCAGAGCTCACGCTGCCGCTCCCGGTACCCGGGGCGGGCGGGAAGCGCGACGGCGTGGGGGTGGCCGACGCCGCGTCACCGGGCGACCGTCCCGTGTCGCCTGACGGCAGCACCACGCTGCGGCTCGTGGGGTGAGCGGGATGTCGACGAGCCCGACCCGCACGGCGGTGCTGTGGGTGCCCGACTGGCCCGTCGTCGCCGCGATGCAGCGCGACGACGTGGCGCCCCACGTGCCCGCGGCCGTGCACGACGGGCGGCGCCTCGTGGCCGTGTCCGCCGTCGCCCGGGCGGGTGGTGTGCGCCGCGGCATGCGCCGTCGCTCGGCCCAGGGAGTGTGTCCCGAGCTCGTCCTGCTCGGCGCGGACGAGGTGCGCGACGCCGTCGTCTTCGAGGCCGTCGCGCAGGCCGCGGAGCACGTGGTCCCCGGCATCGAGGTGGTCCGTCCAGGGTTGCTGCTCGTGCCGGCCGACGGAGCCGCCCGCTACCACGGCTCGACCCAGGCCTTCGGCGAGGCCCTCGTCGGGGCCGTCGTGCGGGTGGGCTACGAGAGCCAGGTGGGGGTCGCCGACGGGCTGCTCGCCGCACTCCTCGCGGCGCGCGAGCACGCCGTGGTCCCACCGGGGGACTCTGCGGCGTTCCTCGCCCCCCATCCGGTGGCGGTGCTCGGTCACGCCGTGACGGACGAGCGTGCCGTCGCGGCGGTGCGCGCCCTCGTCGACCTGCTCCTGCGGCTCGGCCTGAGCACGCTCGGGTCGTTCGCGGCGCTGCCGGCCTCGGACGTCGCGGCCCGCTTCGGCGAGCTGGGCGCATGGGCGCACCGGCTCGTGCAGGGACAGGACCCGCGCCCGCCGGCCCGCCGTCGGCCCACGCCCGACCTCGAGGCGAGCTGCGAGCTCGACCCGCCCGCCACGCGGCTCGACGTCGCGACCTTCGCGGGCCGGCGCATCGCCGAGGACCTGCACGCCCAGCTCCTCGCCCGTTCGGCGACGTGCGCGCGCCTCGAGATCACGGCCGTCACGGAGCACGGCGGCGAGCTGAGCCGGACGTGGCGCACCGACCTGGGTGGGCTCGGCGGGCTCACGGCGGCGCGCATCACGGACCGCATCCGGTGGCAGCTCGAGGGCTGGCTCGACCGGACGGCGGAAGGCGACCCCGAGCGGGGCGCCGTGACGAGGCTCACCGTCGCCGCGCGGGAGGTGGCCGCCGCCGGGGCGGAGCAGGGACGGCTGTGGGGTGGCGCGAACGGCGTCGACCTGCGGGCGCACCGCGCGCTCGACCGGGTGCAGGGCCTGCTCGGGGCGCACGGGGTGTTCACGGCGACGCTGCAGGGCGGGCGGGACGTGCGCGACCAGATCCACCTCGTGCCGTGGGGGGCGAGCGAACGCGCGGAGCGGCCCGCGGACCGGCCGTGGCCGGGACGGTTGCCCGCGCCGGCACCCGCGACCGTGCTGCCCGAACCCGAGCCCGTCGACGTGCTCGACGGCGCGGGACGTCCCCTGACCGTCGACGAGCGGTGGACGCTGAGCGCCGACCCCGCTCGCGTGCGCTGGTCCCCGCCGTCGCGCCCCGGGGCCCGCGCCGCACTCCCCGCGACGGCGGCGGACCGGGACGTGCGGATCGTCTCGTGGGCGGGGCCGTGGCCGCTCGCTCAGCGCTGGTGGGTGGAAGGGCGCGTCGTCGTGCACGTGCAGGCCGTGCTCGACGGCGGGGGCGCGGTCCTGCTCGCGTGGGGGGCCGACGCCGGGCACCCGGGAGGCGCGTGGACGTGCGAGGCCCGCTATGACTAGCTACGCCGAGCTGCACGCCCACTCCGCCTTCAGCTTCCTCGACGGGGCGAGCCAGCCCGAAGAGCTCGTCCGGGAGGCCGCCCGGCTGGGCCTGACCGGGCTCGCGCTGACGGACCACGACGGCTTCTACGGCGTCGTGCGTTTCGCCCAGGCGGCCCGGGCGGCGGGACTGCCCACGGTGTTCGGGGCCGAGCTGCACCTGCCCGTCGTCGACGCCGTGGGTCGCGTGGTGCTCGACCCGCCCACCGGGGTGCCCGACCCGCGCGCGACCCACCTGCTCGTGCTCGCCCGCGGCCCGGACGGCTACCGCGCCCTGTCCGCCGCGATCGCCGAGGCGCACCTCGCCACGGGCACGAAGGGGCAGGCCGACTACCGGCTCGAGGAGCTCGCCGAGCGCGCGGCCGGGCAGTGGCTCGTGCTCACGGGCTGTCGCAAGGGTGCCGTGCGTCGCGCGCTCGACGGAGGGCACACCCCCGCCGCGGGGTTCGAGGCCGCCCGCCGCGAGCTCGACCGGCTGCGCGCCCTGTTCGGTGCGGACAACGTCGCCGTCGAGGTCACCAGGACCGGCGACCCGTTCGACGACGAGCGGGCGGACGCGCTCGCCCACCTGGCCGCCGTCGTCGGCGCCCCCCTCGTCGCGACGGGCAACGTGCACTACGCGACCCCCGCCGACGCCGATCTCGCGGGGGCGCTCGCCGCCGTGCGGGCCACGACGAGCATGGCCGAGCACGACGGCTGGCTGCCCGGTGCGCCGGCCGCCTACCTGCGCTCGGCCGCCGAGATGGCACGCCTGCACCGGCGCCACCCGCACGCCGTGGCCGCCGCGGCGAGCCTCGCGGACGAGTGCCACTTCGACCTCGATCTCGTGGCCCCGAACCTGCCGCCGTTCCCCGTCCCGGAAGGCCACACGGAGGCGACGTGGCTGCGCGAGCTCGTGCGCCGGGGCGCCCTCGAGCGCTACGGGCCGCGCGGCGCGGAACGGCAGGTGGGGGCCTACGCCCAGCTCGACCACGAGCTCGCCATCATCGAGTCCCTCGGCTTCCCGGGCTACTTCCTCATCGTGTACGAGCTCATGGAGTTCTGCCGCGAACGGGGCATCCTCGCCCAGGGCCGAGGTTCTGCCGCGAACTCCGCCGTGTGCTTCGCGCTCGGCATCACCGCCGTGGACGCCGTGCGGCACGGGCTGCTCTTCGAACGGTTCCTCGCCCCCGAGCGGGACGGGCCGCCGGACATCGACATCGACATCGAGTCCCGGCGGCGCGAGGAGGTCATCCAGCACGTCTTCGACAAGCACGGGCGCCGGCACGCCGCCCAGGTCGCGAACGTCATTTCCTACCGGGCGCGCTCCGCGGTGCGCGACGCTGCCCGGGCTCTCGGCTACGACGTGGGCCAGCAGGACGCATGGAGCAAGTCGATCGAACGGTGGGGCGTGCTCAAGGCGCCGGAGCCGAAGACGCTGTGGTGGCAGGGCGCGACGCCCCCCGGACCCGGGCACGCCGGGCCCGGACATCCCCCACCGGTGCGCGTCGAGGACCCCCAGGCGCTCGACGAGGAGCAGCGCCGCCGCAGCGACGACACGCACGACGTCGTGCCGGACCGTGCACCTCCCTCGGCGGCGGACCTCGCGGAGATCCCCGCGCCCGTGATCGACCTCGCCGACCGCATGCTGCGCCTGCCCCGCCACCTTGGCATCCACCCGGGGGGCATGGTGCTGTGCGACCGGCCCGTCATCGAGGTGTGTCCCGTGGAGTGGGCGCGCATGCCCGGGCGCACGGTGCTGCAGTGGGACAAGGACGACTGCGCGGACGCGGGCCTCGTGAAGTTCGACCTCCTGGGGCTCGGCATGCTCACGACCCTGCGCATCGCGTTCGACCTCGTCCGCGAGCACGAGGGGGTCGAGCTCACGCTGTACTCGCTGCCGCAGGAGGACCCGGCCGTCTACGACCTGCTGTGCGCCGCGGACACCGTGGGCGTGTTCCAGGTGGAGTCTCGTGCGCAGATGTCCACCCTGCCGCGGCTGCGCCCGCGCACGTTCTACGACATCGTCGTCGAGGTCGCGCTCATCCGGCCCGGTCCCATCCAGGGCAACTCCGTGCACCCCTACATCGAGCGGCGCAAGGAGCAGCAGGCGGGCGGACACCCCGAGGACCGCGACGAGTACTACCTCCACCCCCTGCTCAAGCCGGCGCTGCGGCGCACTCTCGGCGTGCCGCTCTTCCAGGAGCAGCTCATGCAGATGGCGATCGACGTCGCGGACTTCACGCCGGCCGAGTCGGACCAGCTCCGCCGGGCGATGGGGGCCAAGCGCTCCCGGGAGCGTATGGAGGCGCTGAAGGGCCGGTTGATGACGGGGATGGCCTGCAACGGCGTGAGCGGCGAGGTGGCCGAGGAGGTCTTTGCCAAGCTCCAGGCCTTCGCCGACTTCGGCTTCCCCGAGTCGCACGCCTACTCCTTCGCCTACCTCGTCTACGCGAGCTCGTGGCTCAAGGTGCACCACCCCGCGGCGTTCTACGCGGGCCTGCTCGCCGCCCAACCCATGGGGTTCTACTCGCCGCAGTCCCTCGTCGCCGACGCGCGCCGCCGCGGGATCACCGTGCTGCGACCGTGCGTGCAGGCCTCCGGCGTGCGGGCGGGGGTGGAGCGGGTGGTGTCCGACGGCGGGGGATCCGACGGCGCAGGCACGCTGGCCGTGCGCATCGGCCTGGCCGAGGTGCGGGGGATCGGCGAGGACCTCGCGACGGTGATCGTCACCGAGCGCACCCGGGGCGGCCGGTTCGCCTCGCTGCGCGACCTCGTGCGCCGCGTCGCGCTGACGACGGCCCAGCTCGAGTCCCTCGCGACGGCCGGGGCGCTGCGCGAGGTGGGGGAGCACGGCCCGGTGGCACGCCGCGAGGCGTTGTGGGCGGCGGGTGCGCTCGCCCAGGAGGGGCCGGACACGCTGCCCGGTGTCTCCGTGGGGGTCGAGGCGCCCATGCTGCCCGGCATGGACGAGATCGAGGCGTCGGTCGCGGACGTGTGGGCGACCGGCATCTCCCCGGAGACCTACCCGACCCAGTTCGTGCGCGACGGGCTCGATGCGGCGGGGGTGCTGCGCGTGAGCCAGGCGGTCGAGCACGAGGCCGAGCGTCGGGTGTCCGTCGCGGGCATCGTCACGCACCGCCAGCGCCCCGGGACGGCGCAGGGGGTGACGTTCCTGTCGATCGAGGACGAGACCGGGTTGCTCAACGTCGTGTGCTCCCCGGGGCTGTGGGCGAGGTTCCGCACGGTGGCCCGCTCCTCGGCCGCCCTCGTGGTGCGGGGCAGGCTCGAGCGGGGCGACGGCGCGACCAACCTCGTCGCCGAGCACCTCACGCCGCTCGCGCTGCCGGTGGCCTCGCGTTCACGCGACTTCCAGTGACCTGCGCTACGCCTTGGCGTCTGCCTCTTCGTCGTCTGCGGCGTCGGCGGCGTCGCGGGCGTGCTGGTTGAGCTGCGTGATCTCGGCCGGGTCGAAGTCCACGAGGTCCTCTTGCGGCGTGGGTGGGTCGAGGCTGCGCAGCTTCGCGAACACGGCCCACGCGACGGCGACGATCGGGAGCGAGACGACCGCGCCGAGGATGCCGGCGATGAGCGTGCCGCCAGTGACGACGAGGCCGACGACGACGGGGTGCAGCGAGACCTGCTTGCCCATGATGAGCGGCTGCAGCACATGCCCCTCGAGCTGACCGACGAGGGCGATGCCGACGCCCACGAGGGCCGCCGTGAGCGGACCTTCCGCGGCGAAGGCGACGATCATCGCGATGAGCATCGCGGCTGGGGCGCCGATGAGCGGGATGAAGGTACCGATGAACACGAGCACCGCGAGCGGGGCCACGAGCGGCACCTGGAGCACGGCGAGGATGATGCCCGCGAGGATCGCGTTGCAGAAGGCGATGATCACGGTGCCGCGTGCGAAGCCGGAGAAGGTGTACCAGCCCACACCGCCCGCGGTGTGCCACGTCTGGCGCGAGCCGGCGGGGAGCTGGTTGAGGAACCACAGCCACATCGCCGAGCCGCGGGCGAGGAAGAACACCGTGCAGAACGTCGCGAGCGCGATGACCATGAACACGATCGCGACGGAGCCGAGCTGGGACGCCGCGCTGGAGGCGATCGTGCTGCTGTTGTCCTGCAGCCACTGCAGCGCCGTCTGCCACCAGTGGTCGATGTCCTCGGACGTCACCGTCCACGGCAGCGGGCCCTCCTCGAGGAACGTGAGGATGCGGCCGATGCCCTCGCTGAACTGGTCGGCGAGGTCGGGCCACTGCCCGACGACGGACACCGTGATGTAGGTGATGAGCCCGCCGAGCACGAGGATCGAGATCACGAGCGCGAGGGCCGTGGCCGCGAACCGTGGCATGCCCTTCGCGAGGAACTCCACGAGCGGGTGCAGCACGGCGGTGAAGACGAGCGCGAGGAACACCGCGATGAAGAGCAGCTGTACCTGCGAGGTCGCGTAGAAGACGAGCATGACCGCCGCCGCGACGACGATGAGCCGCCACGACCAGCCGGCCGAGACCCGAAGCCACCGGGGTGCGGTCGACTCGATGCCCGCGACGGAGGGGTTGTGGCGGCCCCCGGCGACCTTGCGTGCCGCGGCTCCTGCGGGAGTTCGGCGGTCCTGCTCAGACATGGGTGCACCTCTCGGATCGCACGTCCCGCAGCCTCACGACCACGTCGGTCGGTGTGCTGCGGACCTCAGTCTGCCAGCGTGCGCCCGGCGACGGGTGGGCGCCACTCCGTGATATCTTTCTCGGCGCGAGTTGATCGCACGTACACCTCGTCCGGGTGGCGGAATGGCAGACGCGCTAGCTTGAGGTGCTAGTGCCCTTTATCGGGCGTGGGGGTTCAAGTCCCCCTCCGGACACTCGTTGAGACAGCGACGCACGAGCCCCTCACCCCCACGGGTGGGGGGCTTCTGCGTTCCCCGCCCGTCCGCCTGGTGACCGCCCCGGAGCGGCACAAAGCCGTCTCGGCACACTGTGCTCCATGTCTCATCTCCTGCGTGCCGCGACCCTCGCCATGGCCGCTGCGGTGCTCGTCGCGTGCGGCTCGACCGCCCCTTCCGGCCCGCGCGACGGCGTCCACCGCATCACGTGCGACCCGACGGCCAACGCGCGAGCCGACGACGCCGCGGTCCGGCTGCTCGGCGTGAGCGCGTACACGATCGGCGGCTGGAACCACGCCTCCACCGCGAGCAGCGGGCTCGTCCTGCCGGCGACCCGGTACCGCATCTCGGGGGACTACTTCCAGCCCGACGAGACCTGCGGGGGAGAGCGCACGCTCGACCTCGTGCTCGTCAAGCGCCTCGTCGACTGGTACGACCAGCACGTCAACGGCGTCGAGTCCACGTTCCGCGGTGAGGACGTGCGGTTCGGCGACGTCACCGACATCACGCTCGAGCTGCGGCTGCGCCCCGAGCACACGGTGCTCCCCACCCCGGACGTCGTCGCGGCGAGCCTCTCAGACGTCCTCAACCCGGAGCAGCTCGCCGAGCTCGACACGGGACTCGTGAACCTCGAGCTCACGCTCTTCGGCGAGGGCGCGAGCGGGGACCGCCCGTTCCTCAACGCGGGGACCATCATCGAGCTCGACCCCTCCCAGTGGGGCGAGGACTGGGTGCGCGTGCGCGTGCCGTTCGAGGACCTCGAGGTGTACACGGAGGAGAACTATGAGCGCACCCCTGCCGAGCTGACCGACCACGCCGACCTCCTCGTCGCCGGGCTGCGGATCAACCCCGAGTCGGCCCACGGGAACACGGTGCGCCATTACATCCTCGACGACTTCGTGCCGGGGGAGATCCCGGAGATCTTCAAGGAGATGGGTCTCGCCTTCTCGCTCGTCGAGATCGGACGCACGCCGTCGGCGTCGTCCTGAGACGGGCGTCGCGAGCCCGTGCCCGCTAGGCCGACGGCAGGAACGCCACGGCCCGCCCGGGCGCCCCGGTCGCGCCGAGCACCTTGAGCGGCAGGAACACGAACGTCGCCCCGCGGTGGGGGAGCTCGGCGAGCTGGGCGAGGCACTCGACGAAGACCGCGCCCCGGCCGAGCGCCGCGACGTGCACCGCCTGCCCGCCCTGCGCCGGTCCCATCGAGGCACCGTCGGTGCCGAGACAGCGCACGCCCCGGTCGAGCAGGAGCTCGACGGTCGCGACGGACGGCGAGGGCCACGCGGGGGCCGAGGAATGGACGACGGCGTCGCGGATGTAGGCGTCGCCCGCCGCGCCGGGAAGGTAGTGGCGGTCCCAGCCGGAGCGCAGCAGCACGATCTCGCCGAGCTGCAGCGCGCCGTGCTCGACCTCCCACGCGAGCACGTGCTCGGGCTCGAGCAGCGGGCTGATCCCCGGCTCGGCCTCGAGCTCGGGGACGTCGATGACGGCTGCGGGGCCGATGAGCTGGGTCAGGGGGACGCCGTCGACGTCGACGTCGCCCCACTCCCCGGCGAAGTCGAGGCCCGAGCCGGGCGGGGGGATGAAGTGGCTCGGTGCATCGAGGTGCGTCCCGGTGTGCTCGTCGATCGCCATCCACCGCGTCGCGTAGGAGCCGAGCCTGGACTCCGCGGCGCCGGGGCCTTCGTGCGTGCGGCCGAACCACGTGTACGTCTGGTGCTGGAAGGGCACATGGGTGGGCCACGAGGCGGGCAGGTGCTCCGCGACGGGAACGGACAGGTCCACGACACGGCGCGCTGACAGGTCGGTCACGTGAGGCACCCCAGGCGTTCGGTCGGCGCACCCTCGCGCCGCGGTCCTCAAGGATAGGACGACGGCGATCGACTTTTCCGCTGTCCCCGTCCGCCCGTGCGTGCCAGCATCACCAGATGCGTTCCGCCATCTGCACCGACGACGTCGTGACCCTCTCGCCACCGACGTTCACCGATCTCGACACGATCACCGAGGCCTGCCAGGACCCCGCCGTCGCCGCCTGGACCACCGTGCCGTCGCCCTACCTTCCCGAGCACGCACGCGGGTTCGTGACCCACGTGACGGACGCGTGGGCGCTCCTGCGCGGCGGCACGGGCGCCGAGGGGCTCGAGGGTGAAGCCGCGTGGGCGGTCCGGGCCGACGGCGCGGCCGGCCCGCTGCTCGGCATGATCGGGCTCCGCCCGGAGGGCGCGGGCTCCGCAGAGCTCGGCTACTGGCTCTCCTCGGCCGCTCGGGGTCGCGGACTCATGACGCGCGCCGCCTTGCTCGCCGTCGACTTCGGCTTCGCGCCGGACGGTCTCGACCTCGACAGGATCTTCTGGACCGCCTACACGGGCAACTGGGCGTCGTGGGCCGTCGCGTGGCGGTGCGGCTTCCGGTTCGAGGGGCAGGTCCGTGGCCACGGCGTGCAGCGCGGTGCCCGGCGCGACTCGTGGCTCGCCACCCTGCTGCGCGACGATGCGCGCGAACCTGTCGCGCCGTGGCCCGCGACCCACCTGGTGGCACCCGACCCCGCGGACGGGTGAGGATAGGCGGGTGACCCACGACGACACCGCCATCCTCGACCCCGCCAACCCCTTCGGGACGCCCTCGGACCTGCCGTTCGGTCTCCCTGACTACCGGGCGATCCGCACCGAGCACTACCTGCCGGCGATCAAGGCGGGACTCGCCGAGCAGCTCGCCGAGATCGACCGGATCGCCACCGACACCTCCGCGCCCACGGTGGAGAACTACCTCGAGGCGTGGCAGCGCTCCGGACAGCTCGCCTACCGCGCGGTCCTCGCGTTCTACAACCAGGCCTCGGCGGACTCGACGCCCGAGCTCGACGCGATCGAGGAGGAGCTCGCCCCGCTGCTCGCCGCGCACCACGACGCGATCTACCTCGACGAGCGGCTCTACGCGCGCGGGGGCGACCTGGCCTCCCGCGTCGAGCGCGGGGAGATCACGCTCGAGCCGGACCAGGAATGGCTCATGCACACCATCCGGACGGACTTCGTCCGCGCGGGTGTGCGGCTCGGCGAGGCCGAGAAGGAGCGGCTGCGGGCGCTCAACGCCGAGATCTCCTCGCTCGAGGCGCAGTTCGGGCGCGTGCTGCTCGCCGAGCAGAACGCCTCGGCAGTCTTCGTCGAGGACGCGGCCCAGCTCGCCGGGCTGTCCGAGGACGCCGTCGCCGCGGCGCGTCAGTCTGCAGCGGACCGGGGCCACGAGTCGGGCTACCTGCTCGAGCTGCAGCTCCCCACGCAGCAGGAGGCGCTCGCCGCCCTGACGGACCGCGCGCTGCGCCGGCGCCTCTTCGAGGCCTCGGTGACGCGGGGCGGACGCGGCGGCGAGCACGACACCAGGGCCATCGTGCTGCGCCTCGCCGCGCTGCGCGCCGAGCACGCCGAGCTGCTCGGCTTCGAGCACCACGCGGACTACGTGGCCCAGGACGCGACGGCGAAGACGGCCGTCGCCGTCAAGGAGATGCTCGACCGCCTCGCCCCGGCGGCCGCGGCCAACGCCCGGCGCGACGCGGCGGTACTGCAGGCCGCGCTCGAGGCGGACCTGCCGGGCGAGGCCCTGCAGCCGTGGGACTGGGAGTTCTACTCGGAACGGGTGCGCCGGGAGCGGTACGAGCTCGACGACGCCCTGCTGCGGCCCTACCTCGAGCTCGACCGGGTGCTGCACGACGGCGTCTTCGCCGCGGCGCACCGGCTGTACGGGGTGAGCTTCACCGAGCGCGCCGACCTCTCCGGCTACCACCCGGACGTGCGCACCTTCGAGGTCACCGAGGAGGACGGCACGCCGCTCGGGCTCTTCCTCGCCGACTTCTTCACCCGTGCGAGCAAGCGCGGCGGGGCGTGGATGAACAACCTCGTCGACCAGTCGCACCTGCTGGGCCTGCCGCCCGTCGTCGTGAACAACCTCAACATCCCCAAGCCCCCGGCGGGCCAGCCCGCGCTCCTCGCGTGGGACGAGGTCATCACGATGTTCCACGAGTTCGGCCACGCGCTGCACGGGCTGTTCTCCGACGTGCGCTACCCGTCCCAGTCGGGCACGGAGGTGCCGCGCGACTTCGTCGAGTACCCCTCCCAGGTCAACGAGATGTGGGCGTGGGACCCCCAGATCCTCGCGTCCTACGCCGTGCACCACGCGACGGGCGAGCCCATGCCCGCCGAGTGGGTCGAGCGCAAGCTCGCGTCGAGGCTGTGGGGTGAGGGTCAGCGCACGACGGAGTACCTCGCGGCCGCGATCCTCGATCAGGCGTGGCACCGGCTCGCCCCCGGGGACGTGCCGACCGACGTCGCGGAGGTCGAGGCCTTCGAGAAGGCGGCGCTCGAGGACGCCGGCATCGCGCTCGAGCTCGTCCCGCCGCGCTACCGCACGACGTACTTCAACCACGCCTTCGGCGGCGGCTACTCGGCGGCCTACTACTCCTACATCTGGTCCGAGGTGCTCGACGCGGACACGGTCGAGTGGTTCGGCGAGAACGGTGGGCTCGACCGCGGGGCGGGCGAACGGTTCCGTCGCACGCTGCTGGGCCGCGGCGGTTCGATCGACCCCATGCGCTCCTTCGGCGAGCTGCGGGGCCGCGAGCCACGCATCGAGCCGCTCCTCGTGCGTCGCGGTCTCGACGTCGTCGCCTGATGGTCCCCGAGAGCCCCGCCGAGCGCGAGGTCGCGCGGATCTGCCGCGACCTGCTGCGCATCGACACGTCGAACTACGGCGACGGCTCCGGTCCCGGCGAGCGGCTCGCCGCCGAGTACGTGGCCGGTGAGCTCGCCGACGTCGGGCTCGAGCCCGAGCTGTTCGAGAGCGCCCCGGGCCGTGCGAACGTCGTCGTGCGCATCCCCGGGCTCGACCCCTCCCGCAGCGCCCTCGTCGTGCACGGCCACCTCGACGTCGTGCCCGCGGACGCCTCGGAGTGGCAGGTCGACCCCTTCGCCGGCGAGGAGCGTGACGGGATGCTGTGGGGGCGCGGGGCCGTCGACATGAAGGACATGGACGCGATGATGCTCGCGGCGTTCCGCGCCCGGGCACGTGAGGGTCGCCCGCCCGCGCGTGACGTCGTCCTCGCGTTCTTCGCCGACGAGGAGGCCGGGGGAGAGGCGGGTGCCGGCTGGGTCGTGCGCCACCGCCCCGAGCTGTTCGAGGGCGCGGACGAGGCGGTGAGCGAGGTCGGGGGCTTCTCCGTCGACGTCGCGGGGAGGCGCGCCTACCTCGTGCAGGTCGCCGAGAAGGGGCTCGCGTGGCTGCGCCTCGTCGCGCACGGTCGCGCCGGGCACGGTTCCTTCGTCAACACCGACAACGCCGTCACGCGGCTCGCCGAGGCCGTCGCGCGCATCGGGCAGCACCCGTGGCCGCTCGTGCTCACGGACTCGACGTCCGCCCTGCTGCGGGGTGTCGCCGACCTGACGGGCCTGCCCTTCGACCCGGAGGACCCCCACGCCATCGACGCGCTGCTCGAGGCGCTCGGGCCCGCGTCGAAGTTCGTCGGCTCGACCGTGCGCCACTCGACCAACCCGACGCAGCTGCGAGCCGGCTACAAGGCGAACGTCATCCCCGGGCGTGCCGAGGCGATCGTGGACCTGCGCTTCCTGCCGGGACTCGAGCGGGAGGCCGACGAAGCGGTCGCGAAGATCGCCGGCCCCGGTGTCGACGTCGAGGACGTCTACCGCAACCAGGCGCTCGAGGCACCGATCGACGCCGCGATCGTCGGCGCCATGTCGCAGGCGCTGCTCACCGAGGATCCCGGGGCGGTCGTGCTGCCCTACATGCTCTCGGGCGGCACGGACAACAAGCACCTCGCGGAGCTCGGGATCACGGGGTACGGCTTCGCGCCGCTGCGGCTGCCCGCCTCGATGGACTTCGCCGCGATGTTCCACGGCGTCGACGAGCGGGTCCCCGTCGATGCGCTGCGCTTCGGGACGCGGGTCCTCGACCGGTTCCTCGACCTCTGCTGAGCGCTTCAGGCGTCGAGCGTCGACTGCACCTTGATGATGCGCCGGCGCAGCCACACCCGACGCTCACCACCGAGGTAGAGCGACGTGCGCGCGAGCTCCCACCGGCCGTACTCCGCGGCCTCGGTGAGCAGCCTCGTCGCGTCGGAGGGGGAGGTGAAGCGTGGCAGGCGCACCTCGCGATACTCGTAGTGCGAGGCCCGGGCCGGTCCCGCACGGAACTTCCCGATGGTGTCTGCCTGCGCCATGTGCGACCCCCGGTCTCGTCGACAAGTGCTGCCATTGTGCACGTTGCGGCACTACCGTGGGGACATGACCGTAGACCCGCGTGCCGCGCTCGACAGGTTCGTTGCCGCCCTCGAGGCCCACCACCACGCCGTCAGCTCCCGGCGTGCCGAGCAGGACCCGGCGGTCGACGACGCGTACGACGTGCTCGCGGACGCCTTCGACGTCTACGCGGAGGCGCTCGGCCGCGCCCACAACGAGGCGCTCCCGTTCGACATCACGGACGAGGACGCCGACGACGACGACGCGGACGACGACGACCCGTCGGAGCTCTACGACGTCGACAAGGTGCCGGACGAGGCGTTCGAGGACTTCGACGCCGATGACGAGGACTCGCCCTAGAGCACCTCGGGGTAGCCGAGCCGCGGTGCGCCGATCTCGTCGAGCGCCCCGGCGATCTCCGAGGGAAGCTCGAGCCGGGTCGCGCCGAGCGCGGCGCGCAGCTGCTCGGGAGTCCTGGCGCCCAGGACGGCCGCACTGACCCCCGGGCGGGCGCACAGCCAGGCGAGCGCGACCTCGAGCGGGCTCGCGCCGAGACCGTCGGCCGCCGTGACGAGCGCCTCGATGACCGGTCCCTGCTCCACACCGAGGTACGGCGCGACGAACCCGGCGAGGTGCGAGGACGCCGCGCGGGAGTCCGCGGGGACGGAGCGCCGGTACTTGCCGGTGAGCACACCGCGCCCCAGTGGTGACCACGCGAGCACCCCGAGCCCGAGGCCGAGAGCGGCGGGAAGCACCTCGCGCTCGACCCCGCGTTGCAGGAGCGAGTACTCGACCTCGACGGCGGCGAGGCCGACGTCGTCGGCGAGCATCGTGGCGGCCTGCGCCGTGCGCCACGCGGGGAAGTTGGACAGGCCCACGTACCGGGCGCGACCCGAGGCGACGGCGTAGCGCAGCGCGCCCACGGTCTCCTCGAGCGGGGTGAGCGGGTCCGGGCTCTGCACGAGGAACAGGTCGACGTGGTCCGTGCCCAGTCGGCGCAGCGACGCGTCGAGTCCCGCGAGCAGACTCGAGCGGGAGGCGTCCACGGTTCCCGTGCCGTCGGCCAGGCGCCGCACACCGGCCTTCGTGCACACGGTGACGTCCTCGCGGGCGACGACGTTGCCGAGCAGCGAACCGATGAGCGACTCGCAGTCGCCGTCGGCGTAGCTCGCCGCGGTGTCGAGGAGCGTGCCTCCCGCGTCGACGAAGTCGCGCAGCTGTTCGGCGGCGTCGTCCGCCTCGGTGTCGCGCGCCCACGTCATCGTGCCGAGCGCGAGAGGGGCGACGCGCAGGCCCGTCCTGCCGAGCTGCCTGAGTTCCACACGAGCAACCTACCCGCCGGGCGCACTAACCTTGCCCACCATGACCGCAGACGCGATGACCTGGTGGGAAGCCCTCGTCCTCGGGATCGTGCAAGGGCTCACCGAGTTCCTGCCGATCTCGTCCTCGGCGCACCTGCGCGTCATCGGGGAGCTCATCGGCACCGCCGACCCGGGGGCCGCCTTCACGGCGATCACCCAGATCGGGACCGAGACGGCCGTCCTCATCTACTTCCGACACGACATCGCGCGCATCGTCGCGGCATGGTGGCGCGCGCTGCGGGGAGCGCACGGGCCCACGTGGCGCGACCGGACGGGGTGGGGTGCGGTCGCCGATCCGGACGCGCGGATGGCCTGGTTCATCGCCATCGGCACCGTCCCGATCGTCGTGCTCGGAGTCACGCTGCAGGACTCGATCGAGCACACCTTCCGCAACCTCTACGTCGTCGCGGCGATGCTCGCCGTCTTCGGGGTGCTCCTCGGCGTCGCGGACCGGATCGGCAAGCGCGTCCGGCCGCTCGGCGAGCTCACCACCCGGCACGCCGTGCTGCTCGGTTTCGCTCAGGCGCTCTCGCTCGTCCCGGGTGTCTCCCGCTCGGGCGGGACCATCACGGCGGGACTGCTGCTCGGCTACACCCGCGAGGCGGCGGCCCGCTACTCGTTCCTGCTCGCGATCCCCGCCGTCATGGGATCCGGGCTGTACCAGCTCGTCCGGTACTCGGGCGAGTTCGGGCAGCCCGGCACACCGGGGCTCGGTGTCACGTTCCTCGCCACGGTCGTCGCCGGGCTCGTCGGCTTCGTCGTCATCGTCGCGTTCCTCGCGATCATCACGCGCTACTCGTTCCTGCCCTTCGTGATCTACCGGATCCTGGGCGCCGTCGTCATCGTCGTGCTGCTCGGTACCGGAGCGCTGACGGCGCTCCCGGCGGGTCCGTGACGCGGGCTAGGCTGCTCGCGTGCTGACCTGGCCCGTGGTCCCCGTCCCCGCGATCCCCGGACGGGGGGAGCAGATCCGCGTCCGCGACTCGTCGAGCGGCGAGCTGCGCGTCGCGGCCGAGGGGCCCACGGCGAGGCTGTACGTGTGCGGGATCACGCCCTACGACGCGACGCACCTCGGCCACGCCGCCACGTATGTCGCGTTCGACCTGCTCGTGCGCGCGTGGCGCGACAGCGGGCTCACCGTCACCTATGCCTCGAACGTCACCGACGTCGACGACCCGCTGCTCGAGCGCGCGGCCGCGACGGACACCGACTGGCGCGAGCTCGCCGCCGAGCAGACCGCGCTCTTCGCCGAGGACATGACGGCCCTCGGCGTGCTGCCCCCCGACGTGTACCGGGGTGCGGTCGAGTCGATCCCCGCCGTCGTCGACGCCGTCGAGCTGTTGCTCGCCACGGGTGCGGCCTACCGGCTCGACGACGGCGACGTCTACGCGGCGATGCCGTTCGTCCCGGGGTTCGGGTCCGTCGCCGGGCTCGACCGCACGACGGCCACGGAGCTGTTCGCCGAGCGGGGCGGCGACCCGGAGCGTGCGGGCAAGCGGGACGCCCTCGACGCCCTGCTGTGGCGCACGGAGCGACCCGGGGAGCCCGCGTGGGACGGCGCGAGCCTCGGTGCCGGCCGTCCCGGGTGGCACATCGAGTGCGCCGTCATCGCCCGCGACGGTCTCGGTGCCGGGTTCGACGTCCAGGGGGGCGGCAGCGACCTCGCGTTCCCGCACCACGAGATGTCCGGCGCGCACCTCGTGGCCCTCACGGGGGACGTGCACGCCCGCCCACGGATCCACATGCACGCCGGGATGGTGGGACTCGACGGCGAGAAGATGAGCAAGTCGCGCGGCAACCTCGTGATCGTCTCCGCGCTGCGCGAGCGCGGGATCGACCCGCGCGCCATCCGCCTCGCGATCCTCGCGCACCACTACGCGAGCGACTGGGACTGGACCGACGCCGAGCTCGAGGCCGGCGAGTCCCGCCTCGAGCTGTGGCGCAGCGCGGCCTCCGGGAACGGCGGTCCGCCGGCGGAGCCCGCCCTCGCCGAGATCCGGGCCGCGCTCGCGGCGGACCTCGACGCGCCCCGGGCGCTCGCGGCCGTCGACGCCTGGGCGCGGCTGTCGCTCGCCGGTCCCGCTGACGGCACCTCGTGGGACATCCGCGACCCCGACGTCGAGGGCGCTCCCGGTGTGCTCGCGCGGGGCATCGACGCCCTGCTGGGCGTGCGGCTCTAGCTCGCCGGACCTCCGCGCCACACTGCCGCGCCCGCGGATCGTGGCTACGGTGGAGGAAAGATTGCGAGGAGCACCATGGATCTGTTGACGAGAGAAGACCTGGAAGCGATCGCCAACCTCGAGCCGGGGAGAACCCACGTCTCGCTCTTCATGCCGACCCATCGCGCCGGGAGTGCGATCGAGGCGGACAGGCTGCGCTGGAAGAACCTGGTGAACGGTGTGGAGACCGCCCTGCTCGAGCGGTTGCGACGCCCCGACGCCGTCGAGCTGCTGGCCCCGGCGAGGCGCCTGCTGGACGATGCGCTGGAGTGGCAGTACATGAGCGACGCCCTGGTCATGTACCTCAGCTCGTCAGGACACCGCACCTATCGTGTCCCCGCACCCATGACGACCCTCGCGACCGTGGGCGACCGGACCGTGCTGGGACATCTGCTCCGGCTGCTCTCGGGCGACGAGCACTTCTTGCTCCTGGCGCTGAGCCAGCAGGAGATCCGGCTCATGGAGGGCAGCCGGAACACGGTCGAGGAGGTCGAGCTCGCCGACGTCCCCACGAGCCTCGAGGACGTCACGAAGCCGAAGGACCCGCGGTCGGACGCGATGGCGCGGCCCCTGCGCGGACGGGGAGGACCGGCGATCTTCTACGGTCACGGCGGCGCCGACACGAACCTCAAGAGGGACGAGATCACGCGGTTCCTGCGCGCCGTCTCCCAGGGGCTCAAGGACGTGCTCCGCGACCAGACCTCGCCGATGGTCCTCGTGGGGCTGGAGCACCTGCTGGTGGCCTACCGCGAGCTCAACGCCTACCCCCCACCTAGTGGCCGAGGCCGTGGACCACAACGTTGACGGTCTGTCGGACGACGAGCTGCATCGCCTCGCCTGGCCGCTCGTGGAGCAGCGACTCCAGGAGCGACGCGCCGGGGTCTTCGAGCGCTTCCAGGAGCTCCAGGGGACCGGGAAGGTCTCGAGCGACCTCGACGTCGTGGCGAACGCCGCGTCCGAGGGCCGGGTCGAGACGCTGTTCGTCCGGGCCGACCCGTGGAGCTGGGACCGCGCGACCGATGACGCCGACCCCGTGGTGCGGCTCGGTGCCGACGAGCGCTACGGCGAGAGCGAGCTCGTCGATGCGGCGGCGGTGGCGACGCTCAACAACGGCGGCCAGATCTATGCCACCGCGCAGATGACCGTCCCCGGGAGCGAGGTCGCGGCGATCTTCCGCTACTGACGTCCCCCGCGTGCGGCCGCCCCACACGGGTTCAGCTCCCGGCGGGGCCCCGGTCACCCTTGTCGCGGCGGCGCAGGTAGCGCTCGAACTCCTGGGCGATCGCCTCGCCCGAGGCCTCCGGGAGCTCGGCCGTGTCCTTGGCCTCCTCGAGCTGGGCGACGTACTCGGCGATCTCGGGGTCCTCCTCGGCGAGCTCGTCGACGCCGCGGCGCCACGCCTCGGCCTCCTCGGCCAGGTCGCCCAGGGGGATGGGTTCACCGACGAGGTGCTCGAGCTGGTTCAGCAGCGCGAGGGTCGCCTTGGGCGAGGGCGGCTGGGCGACGTAGTGGGGGACGGCGGCCCACAGGGACACCCCGGGCATCTCCCGGTCGAGAGCCGAGTGCTGCAGCACGCCCACGATGCCCGTCGGGCCCTCGTAGGTGGACTCCTGGGCATCCAGCGCGAACCGCACGTCCTCGTTCTCCGCAGAGCGGGTGACGGGGATGGGGCGGGTGTGCGGCACGTCGGCGAGGAGCGCACCGAGCGTGATCAGCACGCTGCCGCCGAGCCCGCTCGAGGTGTCGAGCACCTCCTGGCAGTACTGCCGCCAGCGCAGCGAGGGCTCGATGCCGTGCACGAGCACGACCATGCGGTCCAGCACGGGGGTCTGGGCGATCGCGAAGTGCGTCGTCGGCCAGGAGATCCGGCGCGTCGAGGTCTCGGGGTCGTACGCGACGATGGGGCGGTTGACCTGGAAGTCGTGGAAGTCCTCGGGGTCGAGCGAGTCGACGACCTGCGCTCCCCACACGTCGTGCAGGTGGTGGAGTGCGGCCGTCGCGGCGCTCCCGGCATCGTTCCAGCCCTCGAAGGCCGCGATGACGATCGGTTCGCGGCCGAGGGCCGCGCTGGAGTCTTCCGTCATTCGACCCAGCCTAGACTCCAGGGGTGACCCCTTCCGATTCGAGCAACTCCGAGCGGCTCGTGCTCCCTGACGCCGTCCTGTGGGACATGGACGGCACGCTCATCGCGTCCGAGCCCTACTGGATGGACGCCGAGCGGGTGCTCGTCGAGTCCTTCGGGCTCTCGTGGAGCCACGAGGACGGTCTCGCCATGGTGGGCCTGCCCCTCATCGCCGCCGGGGAGGTCATCGCGGCGCACGGCGTCCCGCTGCCGCCGCAGGAGATCGTCGACCGGCTCGTCTCCGTCGTCGCGGACCACCTCGAGCAGGAGGTGCCGTGGCAGCCGGGGGCACTGCGCCTGCTCACCGAGCTCCACGAGGCCGGGGTGCCGAGCGCCCTCGTGACGATGTCCTACCGCGTGCTCGCCGAGAAGATCGTGGCGGCGGTCCCGGGCGGCGGGTTCGCGACGATGGTGTGCGGGGACGACGTGACGCACGGCAAGCCGCACCCCGAGCCCTATCTCATGGCGGCGGCACGACTCGGCGTCGATCCGGCGCGCTGCGTCGCCGTGGAGGACTCCCTGCCGGGTCTGTCCTCCGCGCTCGCGGCGGGGACGCGCACCATCGGCGTCGAGGTCATGGTGCCCATCCCCGTGGCACCGAAGCTCTCCCGGGTCGCCTCGCTCGAGGACCTGTCGCTCGCCGACCTCGCCGGCGTCGCCTCCGGCCAGGTGCTCGACCTGCTCTCGTCCCGCTAACCGGGCCGCACACCGAGCGCGACCTCGACCTTGACCGGATCGAGCGGCGGGGTGACGCCGCCGAACTCCGGGCACAGGTCCTGGTGGGCGAACCACGGGCACAGTGCGCTGCGCCTGGGCCGGAACTCACCGGTGCGCCCGGCGTGCTCGATCTCGTTCCACAGCGTGCGCACGCGGTGCTCCGTCGACTCGAGGTCCGCCGCGACGGGGTCCTTGTGCCGGACCTGGCCGTCGCCGAGGTAGATGAGCTGCAGTCGCCGGGGGACGTCGCCGCGCGAGCGCCACAGCATCAGCCCGTAGAAGTGCAGCTGGAAGAGTGCGCCCGACTCGTACTGGGGACGCGGTGCTCGTCCCGTCTTGTAGTCCACGACGCGCACGGCGCCGTCCGGCGCGACGTCGATGCGGTCCACGATGCCGCGCAGCAGCGGTCCGCCCTCGAGCTCGACCTCGAGGTAGGTCTCCCGCTCGGCCGGTTCGAGCCGGCGCGGGTCCTCGAGCGTGAAGTACGTGCCGAGCAGCGAACCGGCCGAGTCGAGCCACGCGCGCAGCGCGGCGTCGTCCGCGAAGAGCGTCGCTACGGCCGGGTCGGCCTCCTGCAGCTCTCCCCACGCCGGGTCCACGAGGGAGCGCGCGGCCTCGAGCGTCCGGTCACCGGCGGGCAGGTCGAAGACCTTGTCGAGCACGGAGTGCACGAGCGTGCCGCGGGCCGCCGCCGACGACGGCGGCTCGGGCAGCCTGTCCACGACGCGGAACCGGAAGAGCAGCGGGCACTGCTGGAAGTCGTTGGCGCGCGACGGCGAGAGACCGGGAGGACGCACGGCCGCCGGCCCGGTGGGGGAGATCATGCGTCGAGGGTAGGCCCCGCCACCGACTCGCCTACGCTGGGCGGGTGACCTCGCCGCCCGTGCTGCCCGCCGCCCCGCACTCCAAGGGCTGGGTCATCGGTCGCGTCGCGGGCGCCCCGCTCATCCTGCAGCCGCTGTGGTTCCTCGTCGCGGCCGTCATCACCGCGTTGCTCGTCCCGCTCGTGCGCTCGGCGCTCCCCGGCGTCGCGGCCGGGTGGACGGTGGTCATCGCGGCGACCTTCGTGGTCGTCCTGTTCGCCTCGGTGCTCCTGCACGAGCTCGCGCACGCGTTCGTCGCCCGGCGCCTCGGGCGGCACGTCCACGAGGTCGTGCTGAGCGCCCTGGGCGGCCACACGGCCTTCGCCCGGGGCTCGCTCGGTCCCGGGGGGAGCGCCCTCGTCGCGGCCGCCGGACCGGCCGTGAACCTCGTGCTGGGTGGTGCGCTGCTCGCGGCGGCCCAGCCCTTGCTCGCGGGAGCGACGCTCACGCAGCGCGCGACCGGCGTGCTCGTCACCGCGATGGCGAGCGCCAACCTCCTCGTCGCGGGCTTCAACCTCATCCCCGGGCTGCCGCTCGACGGCGGTCAGCTCCTCGCCTCCCTCGTGTGGCGGCTGACCGGGCGCCAGCACACCGGGACCGTCGTGGCGGCGTGGGTGGGCCGGCTCCTCGCCGTCGGGATCGTCGCCTGGGCGCTCGGCGGTCCCGTCCTGTCCGGTCGCACCCCGGACGCCTTCACGCTCGTGTGGACCCTCGTCATCGCCGTGGCCGTGTGGTCCGGCGCGAGCGGCGCGCTGCGGCAGGCCGTCGCGCAGGACCGGGCCGCGCAGCTGTCCGTCGATGCGGTGGGGCGACGCGCAGGCGTGCTGCCCGAGGACGCGACGGCCGCTGATGCCGCCGCACTCACGGGAGGCGGGGGCGCGACCGGCGCGTGGACCGACGGCGGGCAGGCCGTGGGCGAGGCCGTCCTCGTGGGGACCGACGGCGTACCCGTCGCCTACGTCGACCAGGCCGCGCTCGCAGCCGTCCCGCACGACAGCCTCGCGACGACGCCGGCGTGGGCGGTCGCCGCGCCGCTGCGGCCTGGGGCGGTGGTCGACGCCGAGCTCGTCGGCCAGGACCTCCTCATGGCGCTCGTGCACGCGTTCCGGGTGCAGCCCGTCGTCGTCGCCCTGCGCGGCGGCGCACCGGTCGCGCTCGTCCTCGACGCCGAGGTCGCCAGGCGCCTGCAGCATTGAGCCTAGACTCGGGGACCGTGACCCCAACCCCCGCCGGCGCCGAGCAGCGCCGTGGCCTGCTCCGTGCGGGTGACCGCGTCCAGCTGACCGACCCGAAGGGCCGGCGCAACACGATCACGCTCGAGGCCGGGGGACAGTTCCACACCCACAAGGGCTACTTCAACCACGACGAGATCATCGGGCAGCCCGAGGGCGTCGTCGTGCGGGGGACGAGCGACATCGAGTACCTCGTGCTGCGGCCGCTGCTCGCCGACTACGTGCTGTCGATGCCGCGGGGCGCCGCCGTCGTCTACCCGAAGGACGCGGGGCAGATCGTCACGATGGGCGACATCTTCCCGGGTGCGCGCGTGGTCGAGGCCGGTGTGGGATCGGGGGCGCTCACGTGCTCGCTGCTGCGCGCCGTCGGCGACGGCGGGTCCCTGCACTCCATCGAGCGGCGCGAGGACTTCGCCGCGATCGCACGCGGCAACGTCGAGCACCACTTCGGGGGACCGCACCCCGCCTGGGAGCTGTCCGTGGGCGATCTCGCGGACGTGCTGCCCACCGTCGCCGAGGCTGGCAGCGTCGACCGCGTCGTGCTCGACATGCTCGCCCCGTGGGAGAACCTCGAGGCGGTGGCCCTCGCCCTCGCGCCGGGCGGAGTGCTCACGTGCTACGTGGCGACGGCGACGCAGCTCTCCCGCCTCGCCGAGGACGTGCGCACCGACGGCCGGTACACCGAGCCCGAGGCGTGGGAGTCGATGGTGCGCGGCTGGCACCTCGAGGGGCTCGCCGTCCGCCCCCAGCACCGCATGATCGGTCACACGGGCTTCCTGCTCACGACACGACGGTTGGCCGACGGCGTGATCGCGCCGGAGCGTCGCCGTCGGCCGGCGAAGGGCTCCTACCCCGCCCCGACCGAGGTCGAGACCTGGACACCGGAGGACCTCGGCGAGGCACCCGTCTCCGAGACGAAGGTGCGCCGCGCCCGACGCAAGGCCGCCGGCGACGCGGGATAGGCTGGACGGGAAGGTTTCTGGTCGCGACGCACCGAGACGGGGGTTGGGATGACCGAGACACCCGGCTACGGGCAGTTCAAGGACCTGGAGCGCCAGGTGCAGCTCCTCGCCACGAAGAACGAGCGGCTCGCCTCGGCGCTGCACACGGCGCGTGAGCAGATCGTCGACCTCAAGGCCCAGCTCGACGAGGCCGCGAAGCCACCGGGCTCGTACGCCCAGTTCGTCGGTGCGGGCCCGCACGGGAGCGCCGACGTCATCTCCTCGGGGCGCAAGATGAACGTCGCCGTGGCCGCGTCGGTCGATCTCGGCGACGTGCAGCCCGGCCAGGAGGTGCTCCTCAACGAGTCGCTCACCCTCGTCGAGGCGTTCGGCTTCGAGCCCGTGGGGGAGATCGTCACGGTCAAGGAGCTGCTCGGGGCGGATCGCGCGCTCGTCGTGGGCCGCGCGGACGAGGAGCGGGTCGTGCGGCTCTCGGGCGCCCTCATCGCGCAGGGCGTGCGCGTGGGCGACGCGCTCACGATCGACTCGCGCAGCGGCTTCGTGTTCGAGGCCGTGCCGCGCTCCGAGGTCGCCGAGCTGGTCCTCGAAGAGGTCCCCGACATCGACTACTCCGACATCGGCGGGCTCGGCCCGCAGATCGAGCAGATCCGCGACGCCGTCGAGCTGCCCTTCCTGCACCCCGAGCTGTTCCGCGAGCACGGGCTCAAGCCGCCCAAGGGTGTGCTCCTGTACGGCCCGCCCGGGTGCGGCAAGACGCTCATCGCCAAGGCCGTCGCGAACTCGCTCGCGGCGACGACGGCGAAGGTCCGCGGCATCGACCCGAGCCAGACCCACAGCTACTTCCTCAACATCAAGGGCCCCGAGCTCCTCAACAAGTACGTGGGGGAGACGGAGCGGCACATCCGCCTCATCTTCGCCCGCGCCCGGGAGAAGGCGTCGCAGGGCCACCCCGTCGTCGTGTTCTTCGACGAGATGGAGTCCCTCTTCCGCACCCGCGGCACGGGGATCTCCTCCGACGTCGAGACCACGATCGTGCCCCAGCTCCTCGCCGAGATCGACGGCGTGGAGCGGCTCGACAACGTCATCGTCATCGGTGCGTCGAACCGCGAGGACATGATCGACCCCGCGATCCTGCGCCCCGGGCGGCTCGACGTGAAGATCAAGATCGAACGGCCCGACGCCGAGGGAGCGCGCGAGATCTTCGCGAAGTACCTCACGCCGGACCTGCCGATCCACCCTGGCGACCTCGCCGAGCACGACGGTGACGCCGCTCGGGCCGTCGAGGCGATGGTCGACCGCGCCATCGAGCGCATGTACGCCGAGACCGAGGAGAACCAGTTCCTCGAGGTCACGTACGCGAGCGGGGACAAGGAGATCCTGTACTTCAAGGACTTCAACTCCGGCGCGATGATCCAGAACGTCGTGGACCGGGCCAAGAAGCACGCGATCAAGGACTTCCTCGCCTCGGGTCAGCGCGGCTTGCGCGTCGAGCACCTCCTCGTGGCGTGCGTCGACGAGTTCAAGGAGAACGAGGACCTGCCCAACACGACCAACCCGGACGACTGGGCGCGGGTCTCGGGCAAGAAGGGTGAGCGCATCGTGTTCATCCGCACGATCGTCACCGGCAAGAAGGGCTCGTCGACGGCTCGCACCATCGAGACGGTGTCCAACACCGGCCAGTACCTGTGAGCCTGCGCCCGACGACACGCCGGGTCATGGGGATCGAGACCGAGTACGGCGTGCTCGAGCCCGGCAGGCCGGGCGCGAACCCGATGGCCCTCTCTTCCTACGTCGTCTCGGCCTACGGTGCGCATGCCTCGGCGGGCCGCCGCGCGCGATGGGACTACGACGACGAGGACCCGCTGCTCGACGCCCGCGGCTTCCGCATCGACCGGGCCGGCGCCCATCCCTCGCTCCTGACGGACGACCCGGGCCGCCTCGCGCCGTCGGGCAACGAACCGCAGGACGTCGCGCGACCCGCCGTCGAGCCGTACGACGACCCGAGCGCCGCGAACGCGATCCTCACGAACGGCGCGCGGCTCTACGTGGACCACGCCCATCCCGAGTACTCCTCGCCGGAGGTCATCAGCGCCCGTGACGGCGTCGTGTGGGACCGCGCGGGCGAGCTCGTCATGCTCACCGCGTCGCGTGCGCTCGGGCAGAACCCGGCACTGCCCGACGTCGTGCTCTACAAGAACAACGTCGACGGCAAGGGTGCGACCTACGGGACCCACGAGAACTTCCTCGTGGACCGGGTGGTGCCCTTCGCGGAGCTCGCGTCCCGCATCACGCCGTTCCTCGTGACCCGGCCGGTGTTCGCCGGCGCGGGACGGGTCGGCATCGGCCAGCGGGGCGAGGAACCGGGGTTCCAGCTGTCGCAGCGGGCGGACTACATCGAGGCGGAGATCGGGCTCGAGACCACGCTGCGCCGACCCATCGTCAACACCCGGGACGAGCCCCACGCCGACCCCGACCGGTGGCGCAGGCTGCACCTCATCATCGGGGACGCGAACTGCCTCGAGGTCGCGACCTACCTCAAGCTCGGTACGACGTCACTCGTGCTGTGGCTCCTCGAGCAGGGTCATGCAGCCGAGGCGTCGCCCGGGGTGCTCGAGGCGCTCGAGCGCATCGACGGGCTCGCGCTCGCGGACCCGGTCGCCGCGACGCACGAGGTCAGCCACGACCTGACCCTCACGCGCCGCCTCGAGCTGGCCGACGGGCGACGGCTCACGGCACTGCAGATCCAGCGCGAGTACCTCGAGGCGATCACGTCCGCCGGGACGCCGGCCGCCGACGACGCCGAGACGGCCGACGTGCTCACCCGGTGGGCCTCGCTGCTCGACCGGCTCGCCGCCGATCCCGCCTCGTGCGCCCGCGAGGTGGAGTGGCTCGCCAAGCTTCGCCTGCTCGAGGGGCTGCGACGCCGTGACCACCTCGAGTGGGGGCACGCGCGGCTCGCCGCCGTCGACCTGCAGTGGTCCGACCTGCGGCCCGAGCGCAGCCTCTTCCGACGCCTCGTGCAGGCGGGGGCGGTCGAGTCTCTCGTCGACCCCGCGGAGGCGGAGCAGGCGGTGTCGAACCCGCCGCGAGAGACGCGCGCCTTCTTTCGGGGTCGGGCGATCGCCCGGTTCGGGCAGCAGATCTCCGCCGCGAGCTGGGACTCGATCGTCTTCGACATCCCCGGCGCACCGACCCTGCGCCGCGTGCCGATGCGCGACCCGTTGCGCGGCACCGCGGAGCACGTCGGGGAGCTCTTCGAGGCCAGCGCCGACGCCACCGAGCTGCTCGCCGCGCTCGGCGGTCCATGAGCTCGGTGCGGCCGTCTCAGTGGTCCGCGTCGTACTGGTCGCGCCTGGCCAGGACCTCGTCCATGTGGCTCTGCGCCCAGAGCCTGAGCCGACGAGTGGTCCGGTGGAGCGAGAGGCCGAGGTCGGTGAGCGCGTAGTCGACGGTGACGGGAACCGTCGGAGTGACGGTGCGGGTGATCAGGCCGTCCCGCTCGAGAGAGCGCAGCGTCTGGGTGAGCATCTTCTGACTCACGCCCGCGATCAGGCGTGAGAGCTCCGAGTACCGCAGGGAGACCGGGTCTCCGGTGCTCCCGGCGCTCTCGCCTCCGAGCGCGCACAGCACCAGCACGACCCACTTGTCGGAGAGCCTGTCGAGGAGCTGACGGCTCGGGCACCCGGCGAGAAACGCGTTGTAGGCGCCCTTGGCCTGGTCTCGTCGCTCGGCTGCGCTCGTCGTTGCCACGGTGTCCGCCTTTCGCGCAGGGACGTGACGCACTTCGAAGTGCGTACTTCCCAGCAGAGAGTTGCTCTCCAAGACTGATGCACAGAGGGGGCAGAGCGCCACCCCTGATCTGCACGACGAGAGGCGGCACGATGAACACGACCCCGATCACGCTCCCCGGCGGCACCTGGACGCTGGGGGACCAGACCGTCACCCGGTTCGGATACGGTGCGATGCAGCTCGCCGGCCCCGGGGTCATGGGGCCGCCGGCCGATCACGACGGCGCGCTGGCCGTGCTGCGTGAAGCTGTCGCTGCGGGGATCACACACGTCGACACCAGCGTCGCCTACGGGCCGCGGGTGACGAACGACCTGATCCGCGAAGCGCTGCACCCCTACCCGGAGCCGTTGCTCATCGCCACCAAGGTCGGAGCCGAACGCGACCCGCGCGGCGGATGGCCCACGGCGCGCGAGCCCGAGGATCTCCGCGAGCAGGTCCATGAGACCCTGCGCACCCTCGGGGTCGAGACCCTCGACCTGGTGAACATGCGCATGGGTGACGCCGAAGGGCCCCAGCCGGGTTCGATCACCGCAGCCATGGAGACCCTCGCTGGACTCCAGCAGGAGGGCCTGATCCGCCACCTCGGGGTCAGCAACGTCACCGCTGAGCAGGTCGCCGAGGCGCGAGAGGTCACCGCGATCGCATGCGTGCAGAACATGTACAACCTCGCCCATCGCCGCGACGACGAGCTGATCGACCGGCTTGCCGCCGACGGCATCGCCTACGTCCCGTTCTTCCCCCTCGGGGGCTTCAGCCCGCTGCAGTCCGCGGCGCTCTCAGCAGTGGCAGACCGTCTGGGGGCCAGCCCGACGTCGGTCGCCCTCGCGTGGCTCTTGCGGCGCTCGGAGAACATCCTTCTCATCCCCGGCACCTCGAAGACGGCTCACCTGCGCGAGAACATCGCCGGTTCCTCCCTCGACCTCTCCGCGGCGGACATGGTCGAGCTCGGCGGCATCGGTCGCTGAGCTCCCGGGTGTCTCGGGTCGGACCCGCCGTCGGTGGGACGCACTAGGCTGAGAGTCAGGCAGCAACTCGTCCCCCAGGAGGCACTCATGGCCGAGCAGGAGCAGCGCAGGGTCGAGCGCGAGGAACCGGACGTCCCGGACGCCCCCGCGCCCGTGGCGCCGTCGAACCAGGCCCGGGACGCCGAGGTCGACGCCCTCCTCGAGGAGATCGACGACGTCCTCGAGTCCAACGCGGAGACCTTCGTGCGCGGGTTCGTGCAGAAGGGCGGCGAGTGATCCGCCGATGAGCCACGAGAACTCCGGAAGGCTGCCGGGCGCCTTCACGGCACCGGGAACCTCCTCGTTCGTCGAGTTCCTCACCGGGTACGCGCCCCATCTGCTGCCCGGCCACCGGGACCTGCCGGCCGGTGACGTGCCGAGCTTCCCGCACGCGACCACGATCGTCGCCGCGACGTTCGACGGTGGCGTCGTCATGGCGGGGGACCGGCGCGCCACGATGGGGGCGATGATCGCCCACCGCGAGATCGAGAAGGTGTTCCAGGCCGACGAGTTCTCCGCCGTCGGCATCGCGGGCACCGCGGGCATCGCCGTCGAGCTCGTGCGGCTCTTCCAGCTCGAGCTCGAGCACTACGAGAAGATCGAGGGCACGCTGCTCTCCCTCGACGGCAAGGCCAACCGGCTCGCGGCGATGATTCGGTCGAACCTCGGGCTCGCGATCCAGGGGCTCGCCGTCGTCCCCCTCTTCGCGGGCTTCGACCTCGACCGAGCCCTGGGCCGCATCTTCTCCTACGACGTCACGGGTGGGCGCTACGAGGAGCACGACTTCCACGCCGTGGGCTCCGGTTCAGTCTTCGCTCGCGGCTCGCTCAAGAAGCGCTGGCGCACCGGGCTGGGGGAGGACGACGCCGTCCGCACCGCCGTCGAGGCGCTCGTGGACGCGGCTGACGACGACTCCGCCACGGGTGGCCCCGACAGCCTGCGCCAGATCTGGCCGATCGTCGTCACGGTGACGGCCGAGGGCTACCGCCGCGTGCCGGACGCCGTGCTGCGCGACATCGTGGGCGACCTCGAGTCGCTGCGCCGTTCTCAGGGTCAGCGGGGAGGTGGTTCGTCGTGAGCATGCCGTTCTACGTCTCGCCCGAGCAGCTCATGAAGGACCGGGCGGACTTCGCGCGCAAGGGCATCGCGCGTGGCCGTTCCGTCGTCGTCCTCGCCTACGACGACGGCATCGCGTTCGCCACCGAGAACGCCTCAAGGGCGCTCCACAAGATCTCCGAGATCTACGACCGCATCGCGTTCGCCGCCGTCGGCAAGTACAACGAGTTCGAGAACCTGCGGGTCGCCGGCGTGCGTTACGCGGACCTGCGCGGCTACTCGTACGACCGCGCGGACGTCAACGCAAGGGCGCTGGCGAACGCCTACGCCCAGACGCTCGGCACCGTGTTCACCACGGAGTCCAAGCCGCTCGAGGTGGAGCTCGTCGTCGCCGAGGTCGGCGCCGACCAGTCGAGCGACCAGATCTATCGGCTGTCCTACGACGGCTCGGTCGCCGACGAGAAGGGGTTCGTGGTCATGGGGGGCCAGGCCGAGGAGCTCGGCGCCGTGGCCCAGGCCGGCTGGCGCGAAGGCCTCAGCCTCGCCGAGGCGATGCGTCTCGCCGTCGACGTCCTCGCGACGCAGGCCGACGGCCCGGCCAGGGAGCTCGACTCGAACCAGCTCGAGGTCGCCGTCCTCGACCGCACACGCCCGCGCCGGGCCTTCCGACGCATCACCCCCGCGGCCCTCGACGCGCTCCTGGGGCAGGAGGGCTGACGTGGAGCGTCGGATCTTCGGCCTCGAGACGGAGTACGGCGTCACGTGCGCCTCGGACTCCGGCCGGGGGCTCAGCGCGGACGAGGTCGCCCGTTACCTGTTCCGCAAGGTCGTCGCGTGGGGGCGCAGCTCCAACGTGTTCCTGCGTAACGGCGCGCGGCTGTACCTCGACGTCGGCTCGCACCCCGAGTACGCGACCGCCGAGTGCGACGACATCGCCCAGCTCATCGCGCACGACCGGGGCGGGGAACGCATCCTCGAGGGTCTCGTCGCGGACGCCCAGCAGCGCCTCGAGCACGAGGGCATCGAAGGCCGCGTGCACCTCTTCAAGAACAACACCGACTCCGCGGGCAACTCCTACGGCTGCCACGAGAACTACCTCGTGCGCCGCCAGGGCGACTTCGCCCGGCTGTCCGACGTCCTCGTGCCGTTCCTCATCACACGCCAGGTCCTCACGGGCGCCGGCAAGGTGCTCACGACTCCCCGCGGCACGATCTACTGCCTCTCGCAGCGCGCGGACCACATCTGGGAGGCCGTCTCGAGCGCCACGACGCGCTCGCGCCCCATCATCAACACGCGCGACGAGCCCCACGCCGACGCCGAGCACTACCGGCGCCTGCACGTCATCGTGGGCGACTCCTCGATGTCCGAGGTCACGACGGCCCTCAAGATCGTCACGACCGACCTGCTGCTCGGGATGGTCGAGGCGGGCCTCCCGATGCGTGACGTCGCGCTCGAGAACCCCATGCGCGCGATCCGCGAGATCTCGCACGACATGACGGGCACGGCGACCGTCACCCTCGCCTCGGGGCGGAGCGTGACGGCGATCGACCTCCAGGAGCAGTACCTGACCCGGGTGCGTGACTACGTCGCGGCGAACCTGGACCCGAGCCCCCTGACCAAGCGCATGCTCGAGCTGTGGGAGCGGGGACTGCACGCGGTGCGCACGGGGCGCCTCGACCTCGTCGAGCGTGAGCTGGACTGGGTCATCAAGTACCGCGTCATCGAGCGCTACATGGCCAAGCACGGCCTCGAGCTCTCGGATCCGCGCGTCGCCCGGCTCGACCTCGCCTATCACGACATCTCGCGCTCCGAGGGCCTGTACAACCTGCTCGCGGCGCGCGGCATGGTGGACCGCGTCGTGACGGACCTCGACGTCTTCGAGGCGACCGCGCTGCCGCCGCAGACGACGCGCGCCAAGCTCCGCGGCGACTTCGTGCGGGCCGCGCAGGACGCCCGGCGCGACTACACCGTGGACTGGGTCCACCTCAAGCTCAACGACCAGGCCCAGCGCACCGTGCTGTGCAAGGACCCGTTCCGCAGCGTGGACGAGCGCGTCGAGCGGCTCATCGCCTCCATGTGACGCCACGTAGAGTGGTCTGCCGTGTCGAGAACATGGCGGGCCCTGAGTCGCTTGGCCACCGGTGTCGTGCTGCTGGTGGGCGTCGGCCTCGTGGCGGCCTGCAGCGAGGTCCCCGACGAGGCGACGATCGAGGTCGAGGGCCCGTTGCTCGTCGAGCCGACGATCCTGTATCAACCGCCCTTCGCGATTCCCTCGACGGAGTCGAGGCTCGTCGTCGAGGGGCAGGGTGACCGCCTCCGCTCCGACGAGCCGGTGCTCGTGCACTACCGCCTCGAGTCCGCGACCACGGGCGAGCTCATCGACCAGACCTTCGGCGGGCTGCCGAAGGCCTATCTCCTGACGCCGGAGGAGATGAGCCTCGAGCTCTACGACGCGCTCGTCGGGACACGCGTCGGCTCGCGCGTGCTCCTCCTGGCGGCGGGTGACGAGGAGGCCGCGGTCGCCCCGACGGTGCTCGTCGCCGACATCCTGCCCACGGACGCGCAAGGCGCACCCGTCGAGCCGCGCGCGGACCTTCCCGCGGTCGAGATCGACGACGACGGCGTCCCCCAGGTCGAGATCCCCGAGACCGACCCGCCGGTCGAGCTCGAGGTGCAGACCCTCATCAGAGGCTCCGGGGGTCAGCTCGACTCCGACTCCGCCGTCGTCGTGCAGTACACGATGGTGCGGTGGAGCGACGGGACGGTGGTCGACTCGACGTGGGACGCCGTCGGCCCCCGTGCGTTCTCCCTCGCCGAGACGATCACGGGCTGGAACGTCGGCCTCGCGGAGCAGACGGTGGGCAGTAGGGTGCTCCTCGTCGTGCCGCCGGTCTCCGCGTTCGGTGACCGGCCCGGCCACGACCTGAGCGGGGAGACCGTCGTCTACGTCGTCGACATCCTGGCCATGTCAACACCGAGGGAGGGCTAGTGGCACCTGCACTGCGGGTCATCCCGTGCCTCGACGTCGACGCCGGCCGTGTCGTCAAGGGTGTCAACTTCGCGAACCTGCGTGACGCGGGCGACCCCGTCGAGCTCGCGCAGCGCTACGACGCGGAGGGCGCGGACGAGCTGACCTTCCTCGACGTGTCCGCCTCGGTGGAGCAGCGCGAGACGACGTTCGACGTCGTGCGACGCACCGCGGAGCAGGTGTTCGTGCCCCTCACCGTGGGGGGCGGGGTCCGCTCGGCCGACGACGTCGACCGGCTCCTGCGCTCGGGCGCCGACAAGGTGGGGGTGAACACCGCCGGGATCGCTCGTCCCCAGCTCCTCGCCGAGATCGCGGACCGATTCGGAAGCCAGGTGCTCGTGCTGTCCGTCGATGCGCGCCGGGTCACGGACGGGGCCCGCACCGACTCGGGCTACGAGGTCACGACGCACGGCGGGCGGCGCGGCACGGGCATCGACGCCGTCGCGTGGGCGGTCGAGGCCGCCGAGCTCGGCGTGGGGGAGATCCTGCTGAACTCCATGGACGCGGACGGCACGACGTCGGGCTTCGACCTCGAGATGCTCGCCGCGGTGCGCTCCGAGGTACGCGTCCCCCTCATCGCGAGCGGGGGCGCCGGGACGCCCGAGCACTTCGTCGAGGCGGCTCGGGCCGGGGCCGACGCCGTGCTCGCGGCGAGCGTGTTCCACTTCGCGACGCTGACGATCGGTCAGGTCAAGGACGCCCTGCGGGTGGCGGGGATCACGGTCCGCTAGCACGCACCCCCACGGCCCGCGGTCAGGAGCCGTGCGTCGTCGCAAAGGCCTCGAGGTCAGCCGGGTCGCCCTCGACGACGACGCCGGACGCCGCGACCCGCCCCGTGGCGTGGAGCAGCAGGTCGACGACGTCGCCGCGCAGCACGACCGTGCCCGCGTCGCCGCGTGGCGGACGCACCCGGGCACGACGACCCCCGGGCACGACGAGCACGACACCCACACCCGACCTGCGGTACCGGAACCGCGCGGCGACCCGGAGCTGGTCGAAGACGGCGTCGAGGTGTTCTGCGGAGCGCTCGAGCGGTTCGGCAGGCCCGGCGCCGCGGCGCACGTCCTCGGTGTGGACCACGAGCTCGACGAGATTGGCTTTGTCCCCGGCCCACGCGATGGGGTGGACGGCGCGCGGCCCGGCGGCGACGCGGGCGAGCAGGTCGGCCCATCCGGCCTCGTCCTTCGACTCCTCGGCGAGCGACTCGAGGACGCGCTCCCCGTGCGGCGCGAGCGCGGGCACGACGGTTCCGGCGGAGACGAGCGGCGCGCTCTCCCGGAGCACGACGTGGGCTGCGAGGTGGCGGGAGAGCCAGCCCTCGCACAGCGTCGGTGCATCGGGACCGGCCGCCTCGAGGGCGTCGACGAGGTGGGCGCGGTCGATCGGATGGAAGGCCATGGGAGCCATGTTTCCATGCCGCGATCCCGGGATCAGCATGCGAGGATGGAGGTATCCCCTTGCTGACTGGAAGGATTGCTGTGCCTGACAGCCCCCCACCCGGGAACAGGCGTCCCGGGTCGATGGCACTGACGGGCTCGGTGGTCCGCCGCAGCCTCACCCTCATCGGTCGCGGCCTGCGCGACGAGTCGCGGGTCTACTTCTGGGCCGTGCTCTCCTCGGGCATCTTCGGTGCGCTGACCGTGTTCGTCGCCCGCGCGGTCGGGTGGGCGACCGACACGGTCGTCATTCCTGCCTTCAGCGGCGACACGGCTGCGCAGGGCCGGTGGTGGGTCGCAGGGCTCGTCTTGTTCGGCATCGCGCTCGCGCTCGCCCTCACCGTCGCCGCGCGTCGGATCATCGCGGGGCTCGGCTACGCGAACCTGCAGGCGCGCCACCGCACCCGGGTCACGCGCCAGTACCTGCGCCTACCGATCTCGTGGCACCGCCAGCACCCCGCGGGGCAGCTGCTCTCGAACGCGAACTCGGACGTCGAGGCCGCCACGAACGTCTTCAACCCCTTGCCCTTCGCCCTCGGCGTCGTCGTGATGCTGTTCGTCGCCTTCGTCTCGCTGCTGAGCGTCGACCCGTGGATCACGCTCGCGGCGTTCACGATCATCCCCATCGTCGTCGTGGTCAACGCCGTGTTCCAGCGCCGGATGTCCCCGGCGATCACGCGCGCACAGCAGCTGCGCGCGGAGGTCTCCGACGTCGCGCACGAGAGCTTCGAGGCCGCTCTCGTCGTCAAGTCCCTCGGGACGGCGGACCGCGAGGAGGAGCGCTTCGCCGCCAAGGCGGACGAGCTGCGCGCGGCAAACGTGCGGGTCGGCGTCGTGCGCGCCTACTTCGACCCCGTGATCGACGCCTTGCCGAGCCTCGGTTCGCTGCTCGTCGTCGTCGTCGGCATGGTGCGGTTCGACGCGGGCGCCGTCGCCGCCGGCGAGATCGTCGCCGCCGCCTACCTGCTCGCGCTCCTCGCCGTGCCCGTCCGTGCCTTCGGCTGGGTACTCGGCGAGCTGCCGCGCGCGCTCGTGGGCTACGAGCGGATCGCGCGCGTCGTCGATGCCGGGGGCATGCTCACGGAGGGCACGGCCACGCTCGGCACCGCCGAGGGACCGGCCCACGTGGAGCTGCGCGACGTCACGGTCGAGGTCACCACGCACCGCGGGCCGCTCGCCCTGCTGCGCGACATCGACCTCGAGCTCGCACCGGGGCGCACCATCGCGCTCGTCGGGGCCACGGGCGCCGGGAAGACGACGCTCGCCTCGACGGTGTGCCGCCTGCTCGACCCGGTGCGCGGCGAGGTGCTGCTCGACGGCGTCGACATGCGCGAGCTCGACTCCGCGGTCCGGACCTCCTCGATCGCGCTCGTGTCGCAGTCGACCTTCATCTTCGAGGACACGGTCCGGGAGAACGTCACGCTCGCGGACCCGGACGACCCGGCCTCGCCGAGCGACGACGACGTCTGGGCTGCCCTCGCGGCGGCCCACGTCGACGACGTCGTGCGACGGCTCGACGGCGGGCTCGACGCCCCGCTCGGCGAGCGCGGCGCGAACCTCTCCGGGGGGCAGCGTCAGCGCATCGCCATCGCCCGCGCGCTCGTGCGTCGCCCGCGACTGCTCGTGCTCGACGACGCGACGAGCGCCGTCGACCCCCGCGTCGAGCGCCGGATCCTGACGTCGCTCGGGGCCGACGGCGGGACGCGACCCACCGTCCTCCTCGTCGCCTACCGGATGAGCTCGGTGCTCCTCGCGGACGAGGTGGTGCACCTCGACGCCGGGCGGATCGTGGACCGTGGCACGCACGCCGACCTGCTCGAGCGCGACCCGGGCTACGCCGAGCTCGCCACGGCATACGAGCGCGACACGGAGCGCCGCGCGCGCGAGGCGGAGGAGGAAGACGCATGAGCGCCTCGATCAGGGACGACGGCGGGCTCGGCGTCTTCGCGACGCTGCGTCGCGGGATCGCACTCTCGCCCCAGCTCGTCGAGGGCATCTGGATCACCCTGGGGCTCGCGGTCGTCGCGGCGATCGGCAAGGTCGTGGTGCCCCTCGTCGTGCAGCAGGCGATCGACATGGGGACCGAGGGTGCCGGGCCGGACGTGCGCCGGGTCGCGATGCTCGCGGCGATCGGCGCCGGGGTACTCCTCGTCTCCGCGCTGAGCTCCGCGCTCGTCAACGTGCGACTCTTCCGCTCCTCCGAGCGTGGACTCGCGAGCCTGCGCGTGCGCGCGTTCCGCCACGTGCACGACCTCGCGGTCCTCACGCAGAACACCGAGCGCCGTGGCGCCCTCGTCTCACGCGTCACCTCCGACGTCGACACGATCTCGCTGTTCGTGCAGTGGGGCGGCATCATGCTGCTCGTCTCCGTGCTGCAGATCGGTGTCTCGACGGTCGTCATGGCGACGCTGTCGTGGCAGCTCACGATCGTCGTGTGGGCGTGCTTCGTCCCGATCGCCCTGCTCAGCCGCCCCGCCCAGAAGCGGGTCAGCGCGCGCTACACGGCCGTGCGGGAGAAGGTCGGCGCGATGCTCGGGGCGATCTCCGAGGCGGTCGTCGGTGCCGAGACGATCCGGGCGCACGGTTCCGCGACCCGCACGCAGCGCCGCATCGACGCCGCGATCGACGCCACGAGGCGCGCGTTGGTCCGCGCGCAGGTCATGGTCGCCGTCGCGTTCTCGAGCGGTGTGCTCGTCGCCAACGGCGTGCTCGCGGCCGTGGTCGCCGTCGGTGTGCTCCTCGGTACCTGGGGCGACATCACGGCCGGCCAGCTCGTCGCCATGATCTTCCTCGCGCAGATGTTCGCCGGGCCGGTGCAGATGGCGACCGAGATCCTCAACGAGCTGCAGAACGCCGTCGCGGGCTGGCGACGCGTCATCGACGTCATCGACACCCCGGTCGAGGTCGTCGACCCCGCGCCGGACGGCGTGGAGTCACCGCGCGGTGCCGCGCACGTCGAGCTGCGCGGCGTGACGTTCGCCTACCCCGGTGGACCGCCGGTGCTGCGTGACATCAACCTCGAGCTGCCCGCCGGCAAGCGGGTCGCCGTCGTCGGCGCCACCGGTTCGGGCAAGACGACGATGGCCAAGCTCGTGTGCCGCCTCGTCGACCCCGCCGAGGGCGCCGTGCTGCTCGACGGCGTCGACCTGCGCGAGATCAACGGCGACTCGTTGCGACGCCGCGTCGTCCTCGTGCCGCAGGAGGGCTTCCTCTTCGAGGGGTCGATCGCGGACAACGTGGCCTACGGCCTGCGCTACGCACCGGGGGAGGAGCCCTCCGCCGCGGAGCGCCGGGAGGCCGCCGTGGCCGTGTGCGCCGAGCTCGGCCTCACCGACTGGTACGGCGCGCTGCCGCGCGGGCTCGACACGCCCGTGGGCCAGCGGGGGGAGTCCCTCTCGGCGGGGGAGCGCCAGCTCGTCGCGATCGCGCGCGCCCACCTCGCGGGGGCGGATCTGCTCGTGCTCGACGAGGCGACGTCCGCCGTGGACCCTGCGACGGAGGTGCGGATCGCGCAGGCGCTCGAGCACCTGACGCACGGGCGCTCGACCCTGACGATCGCCCACCGCCTCTCGACGGCCGAGGCGGCAGACCTCGTGGTCGTCGTCGAGGAGGGTGAGGTCGTGCAGTTCGGCCCGCACACGGAGCTCGTCGAGCAGGACGGCATCTACGCCCACCTGCACGCGGCGTGGGTCGCCCAGACGCGATAGCACGCTGACGTGGCAGGATTCGGCCGTGCCTGAATCGAACCTTGACCCCACCGTGGCCGCGCGGCTCAAGCGCGACGACGCGGGGCTCGTCGCCGCCGTGGTCCAGCAGTTCGACACCGGCGAGGTCCTCATGCTCGGCTGGATGGACGACGAGGCCCTGCACCGCACGTTGACGACGGGCCGGGCCACGTACTGGTCCCGCTCGCGCCAGGAGTACTGGCGCAAGGGCGACACGTCCGGGCACGTCCAGCACGTGCGCTCGGTCGCGATCGACTGCGACGGCGACGCGCTCCTCGTGCAGGTGGACCAGGTGGGCCCCGCGTGCCACACGGGTGCGCGCACGTGCTTCGAGGCGGGTGGCGACCTCGGTGCCGTCGGGGGAGAGCAGTGAGCGTGCAGGGGCCGACGACGGCCGACCTCGCCTGGGGCGCGACCTGGCCGAGCTTCGACGGCTTCCGGGAGCTCACGACCGACCGGCGCGTCGTCCCCGTGGTGCGCCGGCTCCTGGCCGACGACGTGACACCGGTGGGCCTGTACCGACGGCTGGCCCAGGGCCGACCCGGGACGTTCATCCTCGAGTCCGCCGAGCTCGACGGCCGCTGGTCGCGCTACTCGTTCGTGGGCGTCGCGTCGAGCGCGACCCTCACGGTGCGTGACGGCCGCGTCGCGTGGCAGGGCGAGGTGCCCGCGGGCGTGCCGACCGACGGTGCGCCGCTCGACGTGCTCGGTGGCGCCCTCGAGGTGCTGCGCACCCCGGCGATCGCGGGTCTGCCACCGCTCACGAGCGGACTCGTCGGCTCGGTGGGCTGGGACTTCGTCTACCAGTGGGAGCCCACGCTGCCCGCCAAGGCACCCGAGGAGCTCGAGGTGCCCGAGCTCACGCTGTGCCTCGCCGTCGACCTCGCCGTCGTCGACCACCTCGAGGGTGTCGTGTGGCTCGTGGCCAACGCGATCAACGTCGACGGCGCCGCGACGGGTGTCGACGAGGCCTACGCGGCCGCCGTCGGCCGGCTCGACGCGATGCAGGCCGAGCTCGCCGCGCCCGCCCCGTCGACCGCCGCCGTCCTCTCCGACGACCCCGAGCCCGCCTACACGGCGCGTTCCACGCCCGAGGAGTACGCCCAGGTCGTGCGCATCGGCAAGGAGGCGATCCGCGACGGCGAGGTGTTCCAGGTCGTCCTCTCGCAGCGCCTCGACCTCGACTGCCCGGCGGACCCGCTCGACGTGTACCGCGTGCTGCGCACGATCAACCCGAGCCCGTACCTGTACTACTTCCAGCTCCGGGACGAGCGCGGCACGGACTTCGCCGTCGTCGGCTCGAGCCCCGAGACGCTCGTCAAGGTCACCGACGGGCGCGCGATGACGTACCCGATCGCGGGCTCGCGGCCCCGGGGGGCGAGCCCCGAGGAGGATGTCGCGCTCGCCGAGGACCTCCTCGCGGACCCCAAGGAGCGCTCCGAGCACATCATGCTCGTCGACCTGTCCCGCAACGACATGGTCAAGGTGTGCGAGCCCGACTCGGTCGAGGTCGTCGAGTTCATGGCCGTGCGCCGGTTCTCGCACATCACGCACCTGTGCTCGACCGTCGTCGGCACGCTGCGTCCGGGTGCCACCGCTCTGGGGACGCTCCAGGCGACGTTCCCCGCGGGCACGCTCTCCGGGGCGCCGAAGCCACGGGCGATCGCCCTCATCGACGAGCTCGAGCCCGCGCGGCGGGGCACCTACGGCGGCACGGTCGGCTACTTCGACTTCGCCGGCAACATGGACATGGCGATCGCGATCCGCACGGCGCTGATCCGCGAGGGTCGGGCGAGCGTCCAGGCGGGAGCGGGCATCGTCGCCGACTCGGTCGAGGCGCTCGAGTTCGCCGAGTCGCACAACAAGGCCGCAGCGGCCGTGCGTGCCGTACAGATCGCGGCGAGGCTGCGTACCTCGACATGAGCGCGACCGGGCCCCAACCCGCGGCGGCAGAACCCGGCACGCCCGCCCGCGGGTTCCGCGGACGCGCTGCGCTCACCGTGATCGGCGCCGCGCTCGCCCTCTTCGCCCTGACGTCCGCCACGTGGTTCTCCACGCGGGTGCCCGGTCCGGTGCAGGGCGAGGTGGATGTCGCGGTCAGTGGCGCGGGTGCCGTGCCGGCGCTCGGCGGCGTGGCGCTCGTGCTGCTCGCGGCGGGAGCGGCGCTCGGACTCGTCGGACGGACGGGTCGACGTGTCGTGGGAGTCCTCGTCGCGGCCGCCGGTGCGACCGGTGCGACCCTCGTGGTCCGGGTGCTCGGCGCGCCCGGCGAGGCGTTGCGCGACGCCGTCGCGGGATCGACCGGCGTAGGTGCGGTTCCGGACGACGTCACGACGAGCCCGCTCGCGGCACTCACGCTGGGACTCGCCGTCCTCGTCGTCCTCCTCGGTGCGTGGCACGCCGCGGGACGGGGGAGGTGGCCGACGCCGGGAGCCCGCCACGACCGCGCCGCAGAGCCCTCGTCCGGCGTGGCACCAGGCGACGAGCTGGACGACCCGGCGCGGGCCTGGGACGCGCTGAGCGACGGAGCGGACCCGAGCTCATGAGGTCCGATACCCTGACGCACAAGACCGACCAAGGAGAGCACAGCACCATGACCGAGGAGCACGTCGACTACCTCCCACCTGCGCGGACCCCGTGGAACGAGGGCAAGACGCTCGCCGCGTGGTTGACCACCTGGATCCTGCTCGCCGGCGGCGTGGCCATTTCGATCGGCTTCGTGCTGCCGAGCGTCGCGCTCGTCGTGGTGGGCGCCGTGGTCATCGTGCTCGGGCTCCTCGCCGGTCGGATCCTGGCCATCCTCGGCCACGGCAAGGGTGGACCGGGAACCGCGAAGCGGGACCGGAAGGCCCTCGCCTCGGGCCGCGCCCACTAGGTACACCCCGACCACCGACGCTGAAGGAACCACGCATGTCGACTCCCCAGGACCCCTTCGCCCCTCCGGGCGACGGTGAGCAGCAGCCCGGCCAGCAGCCCCCGGCGTACGGCCAGCAGCCGCCGCCCGCCTACGGGCAGCAGCCTCCGGCCTACGGCCAGCAGCCGCCCGCGTACGGCGCGCAGCCGCCCGCGTACGGCCAGCCGGCGGCCCCCGGCTACCCGCCGGCGTACGGGGTTGCCCCGACCGCGAAGAACTCGCTCGGCGTGTGGTCCATCGTGCTCGCCGGTGTCGGCTTCCTGTGCGCGGGTCCGTTCGCCTCGATCCCGGGCGTGATCCTCGGTCACCTGGCCCTCAAGGCGAACAAGGAGGGCCTGGCGAGCAACTACGGGCTCTCCATGGCGGGCACGATCATCAGCTGGGTCATCTCGGTCGGCTACGTCATCCTGCTGGTCTGGCTCTTCGCCTTCGGTGGCTTGGCGTGGTACATGGACATGATCGAAGGGTCGATGTCCGTCGCGGGCTAGGCGCCCCCCGATGAAGGTGGCCGGTCCGGAGCTGGACGGGTCGCTGCGGCAGCAAGCGCTCGCCCAGGTCTTCGCCGTCGGTGGTGCTGCCGTCGCGGCGACGGCCGTGCTCGCCGTCGTGAACCCGCACGAGCCCGGTCGCTATCCGGTCTGCCCCACCCTGGCCCTGACGGGCTTCTACTGCGCCGGGTGCGGTGCGCTCCGAGCGGTCCACGACCTGACCCGGTTCGACCTCGCGGGGGCGTGGGACATGAACCCGCTCCTCGTGCTCGCCCTGCCGTTCCTCGTGCTCGCCTGGGCGCTGTGGTTGCGGCGCGCCTGGACCGGTCGGCCGCGGCGGAACCTCGCCCCGGCGTGGGTCATCTGGGTGATCTTTGCCGTCGTCGTCGGGTACTCCGTGCTGCGCAACGTCCCAGCCCTCGCGCCGTGGCTTGCCCCGTAGGCGGTCCGACGTGGGAAGATACGCGACGACGACGGCGGGATCGCGCGCGGTCGCGAGGAGAGGAAGCCGCGAGTGAGCAGCTCGGACGAGCCCTTCGACGGGCAGAACTCCCAGTTCGGCAAGCAGCCCCCGTCGGGACCCACCGGCAACATCCCGCCGCACGTCCCGGGCCAGCCGCCGTACGGTCAGCCGACGCCGCCCTACGGACAGCAGCCGAGCCCCTACGGGCAGCAGCCGGACCCGTACAGCCAGCAGTCGGGGTCCTACGGGCAGCAGCCTGGGCAGTACGGCCAGCAGCAGCCGCCCTACGGCCAGTCCGGTCAGTTCGGACAGTCGCCCCAGTTCGGGCAGTCCACCCCGTACGGCGGGACGCCTCCCTACGGCCAAGCGCCCTCGCCGTGGTCGGGATCGGCCGGCACGCCCCCGCCCAACCACCTCGTGTGGGCGATCCTCACCACGATCTTCTGCTGCCTGCCGCTCGGCATCGTCTCGATCGTCTTCGCCGCGCAGGTCAACTCGAAGTGGGCCATGGGCGACGTCCAGGGCGCGTATCAGTCCTCCGCCAGGGCGAAGCAGTTCGCCACGTGGTCGGCGATCTCGGTCGGCATCATCGTGGCGTTCTACTTCCTCCTCGCCCTCGTGGGCGGCGGCCTGGGGGCGCTCGAGGGCTGACGTCCCGCACCCTGGTCCGCGGTCAAGGGTGGCCGCGGTCGGGCCTACCATGGCGGGTATGCGCGCACCGGTGCACGACCGGAGCGTCGACGCGAGGGGAGGGGCGCGTGACAGTTCTCGACGACATCGTCGCTGGAGTCCGCGAAGACCTTGCGGTGCGTGAGGCGGCCACGCCACTCGACGCGCTGAAGGAACGGGCCGCACGGCAGCCCGAGGCGAAGGAGTGCCTCGGCAGGCTGTGGCACACGGATGCGGTCTCGGTCATCGCCGAGGTCAAGCGGTCGAGCCCGTCACGGGGCGCGCTCGCCGCGATCACCGATCCCGCCGAGCTGGCGGTCGAGTACGCGACCGGTGGCGCCGCCGCGATCTCCGTCCTCACCGAGGAGCGCCGCTTCCACGGCTCGCTCGCCGACCTCGACGCCGTGCGCGCCGCCGTCGACGTCCCCGTGCTGCGCAAGGACTTCATCGTCACGCCGTACCAGGTGTGGGAGGCGCGCGCCCACGGCGCCGACCTCGTCCTGCTCATCGTCGCCGCCCTCGAGCAGACCGTCCTGACGTCACTCGTCGAGCGCATCCACTCCCTCGGGATGACGGCGCTCGTCGAGGTGCACGAGTCGGAGGAGGTCGCGCGCGCCGTCGACGCCGGTGCGCGGATCATCGGGGTCAACGCCCGCAACCTCAAGACGCTCGAGGTGGACCGCCTGATGTTCAACCGCGTCGCCCCGCTCATCCCGTCGGGGATCTGCCGCGTCGCCGAGTCGGGGGTGCGCGGCCCGCACGACGTCATGGAGTACGCCCGCGCGGGGGCCGACGTCGTCCTCGTGGGCGAGGCCCTCGTCACGGGAGACGCACCGCGCCAGTCCGTCGCGGACCTCGTCGCGGCGGGCGCCCACCCGTCGCTGCGGGCGGTGCGCGGGTGAGCTCTGGTCCCTACTTCGGCCAGTTCGGTGGCCGGTTCGTCCCGGAGGCGCTCATCGAGGCCCTCGACGAGCTCGAGGCGGCGTGGGAGAAGGCGAAGGTCGACCCCGCGTTCGCGACGGAGCTCGAGCGGCTCCACCGCACGTACACGGGCCGCCCCTCGATCATCACCGAGGCGCCCCGATTCGCCCGGCACGCCGGGGGAGCCCGCATCATCCTCAAGCGCGAGGACCTCAACCACACGGGCTCGCACAAGATCAACAACGTGCTCGGCCAGGCGCTGCTGACCAAGCGGATCGGCAAGAAGCGCGTCATCGCGGAGACGGGCGCGGGGCAGCACGGTGTCGCGACGGCCACCGCAGCGGCGCTCTTCGACCTCGAGTGCACGATCTACATGGGCGAGCAGGACACGCAGCGCCAGGCGCTCAACGTCGCCCGCATGCGCTTGCTGGGCGCCGAGGTCATCCCGGTGAAGGCGGGCTCGCGCACCCTCAAGGACGCGATCAACGAGGCGCTGCGCGACTGGGTGACCAACGTCGGCACGACGAACTACGTGTTCGGCACGGTTGCCGGTCCCCACCCGTTCCCCGCGCTCGTGCGCGACCTGCAGCGCATCATCGGCGTCGAGGCGCGCCAGCAGGTGCTCGACCTCACGGGCGCGCTGCCCGACGTCGTGCTCGCGTGCGTCGGCGGTGGCTCCAACGCGATCGGCATCTTCCACGCCTTCCTCGACGACGCCGGGGTGCGGCTCGTCGGGCTCGAGGCCGCCGGTGACGGTGTCGACACCGGGCGCCACGCGGCCACGATCACGGCGGGACGACCCGGCGTGCTGCACGGGGCGCGGTCCTTCCTGCTGCAGGACGAGGACGGGCAGACGATCGAGTCGCACTCGATCTCGGCCGGTCTCGACTATCCCGGCGTCGGGCCCGAGCACTCCCACCTCGCGGACATCGGCCGCGCGGAGTACCGGCCCGTGACGGACGCCGCGGCGATGGAGGCCTTCCGGCTGCTGTCCCGCACCGAGGGCATCATCCCGGCGATCGAGTCCTCGCACGCGCTCGCCGGGACGATCGACGTCGGCCGCGAGCTCGGCCCCGACGCGACGCTCCTCGTGAACCTCTCCGGGCGTGGCGACAAGGACGTCGAGACGGCGGGACGCTGGTTCGGCCTGCTCGACGAGGAGGCGACGTCGTGACGATCCCCAGCCAGACGGCGGACAAGATCGAGACGCTGCGCGCCGATGGCCGGGCGGCCTTCGTGTCCTACCTGCCCGTGGGCTTCCCCGACGTGGCCGGGACGGTCGACGCGGTGCGCACGGTCATCGACGCGGGCGCGGACATCATCGAGCTGGGCATCCCCTACTCGGACCCTGTCATGGACGGCTCGGTCATCCAGCGGGCCACGCAGACGGCCCTCGCGGGCGGCGTGCGGCTGCGGGACGTGTTCGCCGCCGTCGAGCAGGTCGCGGGTCGCGACGTGCCGATCGTGCTGATGAGCTACTTCAACCCGATCCTCGCCTACGGCGTCGACGCGTTCGCGCGCGACCTCGCCGCCGCGGGCGGTGCGGGCATCATCACGCCCGACCTCATCCCGGACGAGGCCGGCGAGTGGCTCGAGGCCTCCGACGCGCACGCGCTCGACCGCATCTTCCTCGTCGCCCCGAGCTCGACCCCCGAGCGCCTCGAGCTCACGTCGCGCGCGACGCGGGGCTTCGTCTACGCGGCCTCGACCATGGGGGTCACGGGGGAGCGTGCCACGGTCGGCGCGCACGCCGCGGAGCTCGTCGCACGGACGCGGGACGCCGGGGCGCCGCGCGTCTGCGTCGGGCTCGGGGTCTCGACGGGGGAGCAGGCCGCGGAGGTCGCGCGGTACGCCGACGGCGTCATCGTGGGCTCGGCGCTCGTCCGCCCGCTGCTGGAAGCCACCGACCGGGCCGAGGGCCTCGCCGCCCTGCGCGCCGTCGCCGAGGGACTCGCGGCCGGTGTCCGTGGCGCCCGCACCGCCCTGGAGAGCGCATGATCCTGCCCCTCGCCATCCCGAGCCCGTCACAGAGCGTCTGGCACCTGGGGCCGCTCCCGCTGCGCGCCTACGCGCTGGCGATCCTCGCGGGGATCGTCGTCGCCGTGTGGATCGCGCAGCGGCGCATGGCCGAGCGCGGTGGACCGCCCGAGCGTGTCATCGAGATCGTGTTCTGGGCCGTCCCCTTCGGCATCGTCGGCGGGCGGATCTACCACGTCGTGTCCTCCCCCCAGGCCTACTTCGGCGAGGGTGGCGACCCCTGGAAGGCCTTCGCCATCTGGGAGGGTGGTCTCGGCATCTGGGGCGCGATCGCCCTCGGAGCGCTCGGTGCGGCGATCGGGTGCCGACGCCAGAACATCCGGTTCTCCTCGTTCGTCGACGTCGCGGCACCCGCCTGGCTCGTGGCTCAGGCGATCGGCCGGCTGGGCAACTGGTTCAACCAGGAGCTCTTCGGCGGACCCACGACGCTGCCGTGGGGACTGCGGATCGACGACGCGCACCTGCCGCCCGGGTTCGAGTCCGGCACCCTGTTCCACCCCACGTTCCTGTACGAGATGGTGTGGACCCTCGTGGGTGCGGCGCTGCTCGTGTGGCTCGACCGGCGGTTCCGCCTCGGTCACGGCCGCGTGTTCTGGCTCGCCGTCGTGATCTACACGAGCGGCAGGCTGTGGATCGAGATGGTCCGCATCGACCCTGCCAACACCGTGCTGGGGCTCAGACTGAACGTCTGGACGTCGATCCTCGTGGGTCTCGGTGCGCTGGTAGCCTTCATCCTCGCCGGACGCCGACACCCAGGGCGCGAGGCGAGCGTGTTCGTCCGTCCGGAAGCGACGGTCGACGCCGGGGGGACACCCCCGCGCGACGAGGCAAGCGGTGACACCGCCGCGACGGGGGGCCCGTCGGAGTAGGGCCGGAGCGTGAGCATTCGGTATCGTTACGTGGTTGGGCCAAGGGCGTCCCGATTCCCCCTGTCAATGACTCTGTCCGCATGCGGTCAGAAGTGAGGACGGAACTATGCCCTCGTCGACACATGGTGGTTATACCGGCCGGCCTGGTCTGTATGACCCCGCATTCGAGCACGACGCCTGTGGAGTCGCCTTCGTCGCGACTCTCCGCGGTACGCCCGGACGCGACATCGTCGACGCGGGCCTGACGGCCCTCCTCAACCTCAACCACCGTGGCGCGGTCGGCGCCGAGCCGGACACCGGCGACGGCGCGGGCATCCTCACCCAGATCCCGGACGCGTTCCTGCGCGACGTCGTCGACGCCGAGCTCCCGGCGCCCGGCGACTACGCGATCGGCATCGCGTTCCTGCCCGCGGACGACGACGGCGCCGAGGCAAGGCTGGCCGCGCGCGCCGTCGAGGCGATCGCGGTCGAGGAGAAGCTCGACGTCCTCGCGTGGCGCGACGTGCCCGTCGTGGCCGACCTCGTGGGGCCGAGCGCGCGTGCGGTGATGCCCGTCTTCCGCCAGCTCGTCGTGGCCGACCCCGCTCGCGAGCTGCACGGGATCGAGCTCGACCGCCGCACGTTCCGGCTGCGCAAGCGCGCCGAGCGCGAGCTCGGCGTGTACTTCGCGTCGCTGTCCGCGCGCACCATCACGTACAAGGGCATGCTCACCACGTCGCAGCTCGAGCCCTTCTTCCCGGACCTGTCCGACCCGCGCTACGCGTCCGAGCTCGCCCTCGTGCACTCCCGGTTCTCGACCAACACGTTCCCGAGCTGGCCCCTCGCCCACCCGTTCCGGCTCATCGCCCACAACGGCGAGATCAACACGGTGCGCGGCAACCGCAACTGGATGCACGCCCGCCAGGGATCGCTCGAGAGCGAGCTGCTCGGCGACCTGGCGCCCGTGCTGCCGATCTGCTCGGACGAGGCGAGCGACTCGGCGAGCTTCGACGAGGTCCTCGAGCTGCTGCACCTCGGTGGGCGGTCGCTCCCGCACGCCGTCCTGATGATGGTGCCCGAGGCGTGGGAGAACCACACCTCGATGGACCCCGCCGTGCGTGCCTTCTACGAGTACCACTCGACCCTCATCGAGCCGTGGGACGGGCCCGCGTCGCTGTCCTTCACCGACGGTTCCGTCATCGGAGCCGTGCTCGACCGCAACGGCCTGCGTCCCGGGCGCTACTGGGTCACCGAGGACGGCCTCGTCGTGCTCGCCTCCGAGGCCGGCGTCCTCGACCTCGACCCCGCCACGGTCGTCCGCAAGGGCCGGCTCGAGCCGGGCCGGATGTTCCTCGTCGACGTCGAGCAGGGGCGGATCGTCAAGGACGAGGAGATCAAGTCCCAGCTCGCCTCCCAGCACCCCTACGCGCAGTGGCTCGCCGAGCACGCGGTGACGCTCGAGGCCCTCCCGGAGCGTGAGCACATCTCGCACTCGGCGTCCTCGGTGCGGCGCCGGCAGCGGGCCTTCGGCTACACGGAGGAAGAGCTCAAGATCCTCCTCTCGCCGATGGCGGCCACGGGCGCCGAGCCCCTCGGTGCGATGGGCTCCGACACGCCCCTCGCCGTCCTCTCGCGCCGCTCGCGGCTGCTGTTCGACTACTTCGTGCAGATGTTCGCCCAGGTCACGAACCCGCCGCTCGACGCCATCCGCGAGGAGCTCGTCACGAGCATCGGCGGGGCCATCGGCCCCGAGCCCAACCTGCTCGCCGAGGCGCCCGAGCACGCGCGCAAGCTCATGCTCCCGTTCCCCGTGCTGGACAACGACCAGCTCGCCAAGATCGTGCACGTCGGGCGGGACCCGAAGCTCGCCGGCATCTTCTCCGCGCTGCCCGTGCGCGGGCTGTACCGCGTCGCGGGCGGCGGCGACGCGCTGCGGGCGAGGCTCGACGAGATCTTCGCCGAGGTCGACGCCGCGATCGAGCGTGGCGTGAGCTTCATCGTGCTCTCCGACCGGGACGCCGACTCCGAGCTCGCGCCCATCCCGTCGCTCCTCCTCACGAGCGCCGTCCACCACCACCTCGTGCGGCACCAGACGCGTACCAAGGTCTCCCTCGTCGTGGAGGCCGGCGACGTGCGCGAGGTGCACCACGTCGCGCTCCTGATCGGCTACGGCGCGGCCGCCGTCAACCCCTACCTCGCGATGGAGAGCGTCGAGGACCTCGCGCGCAGCGGGTACCTCGACGTGACCCCCGCGAAGGCCGTCGCCAACCTCATCAAGGCGCTCGGCAAGGGCGTGCTCAAGGTCATGAGCAAGATGGGGATCTCGACGATCGCCTCGTACCGCGGCGCCCAGGTCTTCGAGGCGATCGGGCTCTCGCAGGAGTTCGTGGACCGCTACTTCACCGCGACACCATCGCGGCTCGGCGGCATCGGGCTCGACGTCGTCGCGACGGAGGTCGCCGACCGGCACGCGAGCGCCTACCCGCGCAGCGGCAACCAGCGGGCGCACGAGCACCTGCCCTCGGGCGGGGAGTACCAGTGGCGCCGCGACGGTGAGGAGCACCTCTTCGACCCGGAGACGGTGTTCCGGCTGCAGCACTCGACCCGCACGCGGCAGTTCGACATCTTCCGGCAGTACACGCGGCGCATCGACGACCAGTCCGAGCGCCTCATGACGCTGCGCGGTCTGCTCGCCTTCGCGGAGGGCGAGCGACCCCCCGTGCCGATCGACGAGGTCGAGCCCGTCAGCGAGATCGTCAAGCGGTTCTCCACGGGTGCCATGTCCTACGGCTCGATCTCCGCCGAGGCCCACGAGACGCTCGCGATCGCGATGAACTCCCTCGGTGCGAAGTCCAACACGGGCGAGGGCGGCGAGGACCCCGAGCGGCTGCGCGACCCGAAGCGGCGCAGCGCCGTCAAGCAGGTCGCCTCGGGCCGGTTCGGCGTCACGGCCGACTACCTCACGCACTCCGACGACATCCAGATCAAGATGGCTCAAGGCGCCAAGCCGGGCGAGGGCGGCCAGCTCCCCGGTCACAAGGTCTCGCCGTGGATCGCCAAGACGCGGCACTCGACCCCCGGTGTCGGCCTCATCTCGCCGCCGCCGCACCACGACATCTACTCGATCGAGGACCTCGCCCAGCTCATCCACGACCTCAAGAACGCCAACCCCGCGGCACGCGTGCACGTCAAGCTCGTCTCCCAGGTGGGCGTCGGCACGGTCGCGACGGGTGTCTCCAAGGCGCACGCCGACGTCGTGCTCATCTCCGGGCACGACGGCGGGACGGGGGCGAGCCCGCTCACCTCGCTCAAGCACGCCGGTGGCCCGTGGGAGCTCGGTCTCGCCGACACGCAGCAGACGCTCGTGCTCAACGGTCTGCGCGACCGGATCGTCGTGCAGGTCGACGGCCAGCTCAAGACGGGCCGGGACGTCGTCGTCGCCGCGCTGCTCGGTGCGGAGGAGTTCGGGTTCGCGACCGCCCCGCTCGTCGTCTCGGGCTGCATCATGATGCGCGTCTGTCACCTCGACACGTGCCCCGTCGGCGTCGCGACGCAGAACCCGGAGCTGCGGTCGCGCTTCACGGGCAAGCCGGAGTTCGTCGTGACGTTCTTCGAGTTCATCGCCCAGGAGGTGCGCGAGTACCTCGCGGCGCTCGGCTTCCGCTCGATCGAAGAGGCGATCGGCCGGGTCGAGATGCTCGACGCCCGCCGCGCCGTCGCCCACTGGAAGGCGGACGGCCTCGAGCTCGGTCCCGTGCTCGCCCCGGTGACCCCCGCCGAGGGCGCGAGCCTGCGCAACACCTCGACCCAGGACCACGGGCTCGACGCGGCGCTCGACCGCGAGCTCGTGGCGCTGTGCGCCCCGGCCCTCGAGCGCGGGGAGCCCGTCCGTGGCGAGTTCGCGATCCGCAACGTCAACCGGACCGTCGGGACGATGCTCGGTCACGAGGTGACGAAGCGCTACGGCGGTGTCGGTCTCGCGGACGACACGATCGACCTCAGCTTCTCGGGCTCGGCCGGCCAGTCCTTCGGTGCCTTCCTGCCGCGCGGCGTGACGCTGCGCCTCTTCGGCGACGCGAACGACTACGTCGGCAAGGGACTCTCGGGCGGACGCCTCGTCGTGCGCCCGGACCGCGCCTCCGTGCTCAGCGGGGAGCGGGACGTCATCGCGGGCAACGTCATCGGCTACGGCGCGACGTCGGGCGAGATCTTCGCCCGCGGGCTCGTGGGGGAACGGTTCGCGGTGCGCAACTCCGGCGCGACGCTCGTCGTCGAGGGCGTCGGTGACCACGGGTGCGAGTACATGACGGGTGGCACCGTCGTCATCCTCGGCCCCACGGGCCGCAACTTCGCCGCCGGGATGTCCGGTGGCCTCGCCTACGTGCTCGACCTGCGGCCGGAGGCGGTCAACGCGGCCGCGCTCGCCGCGGGGGAGATCGAGCTCGCCCCGCTCGACGACGCGGACGCCGCCGTCGTCGGGTCGCTGCTCGCGAGGCACGTGGAGGAGACGGGCTCACCCGGCGCCGCCGGGCTGCTCGCCGACGAGCGCTGGCGCGACCGATTCACGCGCGTCCTGCCGCAGGAGTACGCGCGGATGACGCGCGCGATGGCGCAGGCCCAGGCGGACGGACTCGACCCGAGCGCCCCCGGCGTGTGGGACCACATCCTGGAGGTGTCCCGTGGCTGACCCCCGAGGCTTCTTGAAGGTCCGCGAGCGGGAGCTTCCCCCCTCGCGCCCGGTGCCCGTGCGGCTCATGGACTGGCACGAGGTCCACGAGCACCGTGCCGGCTCGCCGAGCACGGACCCGATCCTGGTGCGCCAGGCCGGCCGGTGCATGGACTGCGGCATCCCGTTCTGCCACGAGGGCTGCCCGCTCGGGAACCTCATCCCCGAGTGGAACGACCTCGTGTGGCGGGGTCAGTGGGCCGACGCCGCGGACCGGCTGCACGCGACGAACAACTTCCCGGAGTTCACGGGACGCATCTGCCCGGCGCCGTGCGAGACGAGCTGCGTGCTCGGCATCAGCGAGCCGCCCGTGACGATCAAGAACGTCGAGGAGTCGATCATCGACGAGGCATGGGAGCGTGGCTTCGTCCAGCCCCAGGTCCCGCAGCGGCTCACCGGCAAGACCATCGCCGTCGTCGGCTCCGGCCCGGCGGGGCTCGCCGCGGCCCAGCAGCTCACGCGCGCCGGCCACACGGTCGCCGTCTTCGAGCGTGACGACGCGATCGGCGGGCTCATGCGCTACGGCGTGCCCGACTTCAAGCTCGAGAAGCGCCACATCGACCGCCGCATGGAGCAGATGGAGGCCGAGGGCACCCGCTTCCGCCCGGGCATCGAGATCGGCGTCGACATCCTGTGGTCCGACCTGCGGGCACGGTACGACGCCGTCGTGGTGGCGACCGGCACCCCCGTGCCGCGCGAGCTCGACGTCCCGGGCAAGGACCTCGCGGGCGTGCACTTCGCGATGGAGTACCTGCACCAGGCGAACGCCGTGCAGGCGGGCCGGCGCGTGCGCGACCAGATCACCGCGACCGGCAAGCACGTCATCATCATCGGCGGCGGCGACACGGGTTCGGACTGCCTCGGGACGGCGCTGCGCCAGGAGGCCGCCTCCGTGACGACGCTCGCGATCGGCAAGCGGCCCCCCACCGAGCGCCCCACGGACCAGCCCTGGCCCACCGACCCCATCCTCTTCGAGGTCTCCTCCTCGCACGAGGAGGGCGGCGAGCGCAGCTACCTCGCCTCGACCGTCGAGTTCCTCGGGGGCGACGACGGCGCGGTCCGGGCACTGCGGCTCGCGACGACGGAGTACCTCCCGGACGGCCGGCGCGTGCCGACGGCGGGCACCGAGCGCGAGATCCCCGCGGACCTCGTCCTCGTCGCGATGGGCTTCACAGGACCCGAGACGGAGTCGCTCGTCGCCCAGACGGGCGCAGACCTCACGGGCCGCGGGCTCGTCGCGCGTGCCAAGGACTACGCGACGAGCGTGCCCGGCGTGTTCGTTGCGGGTGACGCGGGGCGTGGCCAGTCGCTCGTCGTCTGGGCGATCGCGGAGGGGCGAGCGGCGGCAGCGGCGGTGGACACCTACCTCATGGGAGCTACCGAACTGCCCGCACCGATTCCTGCGACCAAGGTCGCCCTGCGACCATAGGACCCTGGGTAGCGTCGCATGGACGTCGAGACCCATGTATTCACAACGAAAGGCAAGAGGCTCATCTCTATGCGTAGAGCAAAGATCGTGTGCACCATCGGACCCGCCACGGAGTCGCCGGAGCAGATCCGGGCGCTCGTGGACGCGGGCATGGACGTCGCTCGACTGAACCGCAGCCACGGCGACACCGAGCTGCACGAGAAGGTCTACCACCGCGTCCGTGACGCGGCGCAGGCCGCGGGTCGCGCCGTCGCGGTGCTCGTCGACCTCCAGGGCCCCAAGATCCGCCTCGGCACCTTCGTGGACGGCAAGCACGAGCTCGCCGTCGGGGACGTCTTCACGATCACGACGGAGGACGTCCCAGGCACGAAGGAGCTCGTCTCGACGACCCACAAGGGCCTGCCCGGCGACGCGCGCGTCGGTGACCCGATCCTCATCGACGACGGCAAGGTGCTCGTCCGCGTCACCGCGGTCGAGGGCCCGCGCGTCATCACGCGCGTCGAGGTCCCCGGACCCGTGTCGAACAACAAGGGACTCAACCTCCCGGGCGTCGCCGTCTCCGTGCCCGCGATGAGCGACAAGGACGCCGACGACCTGCGCTGGGCGCTGCGCGTCGGTGCCGACCTCATCGCGCTGTCCTTCGTGCGCTCCGCGAAGGACTACGAGGACGTCCTGGCGATCATGAAGGAGGAGGGGCGCGTCGTCCCCGTCATCGCCAAGGTCGAGAAGCCCCAGGCGGTCGACAACCTCGCCGAGGTCGTCGAGGCGTTCGACGGCATCATGGTGGCCCGCGGCGACCTGGGTGTCGAGATGCCCCTCGAGCAGGTCCCGCTCGTGCAGAAGCGGGCCATCGAGCTCGCCCGGCAGAACGCCAAGCCCGTCATCGTCGCGACCCAGGTGCTCGAGTCGATGATCTCCTCGCCGCGCCCCACGCGTGCCGAGGCCTCGGACTGCGCCAACGCCGTGCTCGACGGCGCCGACGCGGTCATGCTCTCGGGCGAGACCTCGGTGGGCGACTACCCGATCGTGGCCGTCGAGACGATGGCGAGGATCATCGAGAACACCGAGGAGCTCGGTGCGGAGCGCATCGCCCCGCTCGGCTCGATCCCGCACACCCGGGGCGGCGCGATCACCCGTGCCGCCGCTGAGGTCGGCGAGATCCTCGGCGTGAAGTACCTCGTGACGTTCACGCAGAGCGGTGACAGCGCCAAGCGCATGTCGCGGCTGCGCTCGAGCATCCCGCTCCTCGCGTTCACGCCGGACGGCTCGACGCACAACGAGCTCGCGCTGAGCTGGGGCGTCGCGTCCTACCAGGTGCCGAGCGTCGCCAACTCCGACGAGATGGTCGCCCAGGTCGACCAGACGCTGCGCGCCAACGGGCTCGCCGAGCCGGGTGACCTCGTCGTCGTCGTGTCCGGCGCTCCCGTGGGCGTGCCCGGGACGACGAACGCGATGCAGGTGCACCGCATCGGGGAGCTCCCCGGGGCCTGACCTCGGCAGTGCTCAACGACGGGGCGTCTCGGCTGGTGCCGGGGCTCCCCGTCCGCCGTGCCGCTCGAGGAACGCGTAGAGTTCGGAGTCGTCCACCCCGGGGAAGGTGCCGCTCGGCAGGGGCGCGAGCACGTGCGCGTGGACGGTCGCGCTCGGCCACGAGTGCCGGGACCAGTAGCCGGCGAGCTCGGCGTCGGGCCGGCGGCAGCACGTCGGGTCGGGGCAGCGGGACGTGGTGCGCGTCGTCGTCTCCCGGCCCCGGAACCACTTGGCCGAGGCGAACGGGACCCCGAAGCTGATCGCGAAGGCCCCGGTGGCCGTCGTCCCCGTCTGCGTCGAGCTCCAGTAGGTGCCGTCCGGCGTGTCCGTGTACTGGTGGTACTCCGTCGTGCGGTCGCGGCGGGTGAAGGCGACACGGGCGGGCCACTGCCGGCAGACGAGCTGGCCCTCGATCGCGCCCGTGGCGTCCGTGGGGAACGCCATGCCGTCGTTCTCGAACCCGCGATAGAGCGCGCCGTCGTCCCCGGCCCGCAGGAAGTGGACACGCAGGTCGAGGTGCGCGGTCATGAGGTTCGTCATGCGCAGGGCCGCCGTCTCGTGCGTGACGCCGAACGCGTCGCGGAAGTCCTCGACGGCGAGGTCCTTGGCCTTCTTCGCCTCGGTGAGGAACGCGACGGCGGCGTCGCGGGGGAGCAGGCACGCCGAGGCGAAGTAGCTCGTCTCGAGGCGCTGGCGCAGAAAGTCCGCGTATCCGCGCGGCGCGTGGTGGCCGAGCACGCGGTGGCCGATCGCCTGCAGCGCGAGGGACCGGAGCCCGTGCCCGCCCGGGATCGAGGCCGGGGGGAGGTAGATCCGGCCGTTGGCGAGGTCGGTCACGGTGCGTGTCGAGTGCGGCAGGTCGTCGACGTGCAGGAGCGTGAAGCCGAAGTGCTCCGCGATCCGGGCGACGCTGCGGTGCGTGAGCGCGCCCGAGGTGTACCCGCCCCACCGCAACGCGTCGAGCGCCGCTTCCTCGACGTCCGCGAGGTAGTTGTCGCGCTCGCGCATCCAGCCGCGCAGCTCCGTGTTGGCCCGACGGGCCTCCTCGGGGGTGGCGATCGCCGCGTCGATGCGTCGGGCGAGCTCGGCGTGCAGCCCCACGAGGGCTTCGAGCGCCTCGGTCGGCAGGGTCTTGCCGGGCCGGACCGCGGGGAGCCCGAGCGCCGTGTAGCCGGCGGTGCGCTGCGCCTGGTCGAGGGCGATCTCGAGGGCGGCCCTGCGCGACGGTGGCTCGGGCGCCAGGAGGTCGGTGACCTCGACGCCCAGCTCCCGAGCGATGGACTGCAGGAGCGAGACGCGTGGCTCCCGCTTGCCGTTCTCGACGAGGGAGAGTTGGCTGGCAGAACACCCGGTCGCGGCGGCGAGCTCGTCGAGCGTGAGCCCGGCGCCCGTGCGGTGGTGCCGGATGCGCAGGCCGAGAGTGAGCAGCTCCGTCATCGGCTCAGGCTAGCTGTTCATGACCGTGGGTCAAGATTCACGGTTCTTGACCCGCAGCCAGCGCGAAAGTTCGGACACGGCCGGGAAGGGTGGAGGTAGGCGCACCGAGCGCCCCGAGACCCGCGAAGGACGAAGCGATGACCATGACGCAGGAGCCGACGACCACCTCGAGGACAGTCCATGCCGGGCTCGCGGCCTGGGTGGACGAGATCGCCGCCCTGACCAGGCCCGACGACGTCGTGTGGTGCGACGGCTCGCAGCGCGAGTACGACGCCCTGTGCGACCTGCTCGTGGCACAGGGGACGATGGTCAGGCTCGATCCCGTCAAGCGACCCCGGAGCTTCCTCGCCCGCTCGACGCCCGACGACGTGGCGCGCGTCGAGAGCCGCACCTTCATCTGCTCCGAGCGCGAGGCCGACGCGGGACCGACGAACAACTGGCGCGCACCCGCGGCGATGCGGGCGACGCTGCGCGAGCTGTTCGACGGTGCGATGCGGGGCCGCACGATGTACGTCATCCCGTTCACGATGGGCCCCGTGGACTCGCCGCTCGCACAGCTCGGTGTGCAGGTCACCGACTCGCCGTACGTCGTCGTCTCGATGCACGTCATGACGCGCGTGGGCAACGACGTCCTCGAGGCTCTCGGCACCGAAGGCGACTTCGTCCCGGCCGTGCACAGCGTCGGCGCCCCGCTCGTGACGGGGGAGGGGGACGACGCGGTGCGCCACGCCGACGTGCCCTGGCCGTGCAACGAGGCGAAGTACATCTCGCACTTTCCCGAGACCCGCGAGATCTGGTCCTTCGGCTCGGGCTACGGCGGCAACGCGCTGCTCGGCAAGAAGTGCTTCGCGCTGCGCATCGCCTCCGTCATGGCGCGCGACGAGGGCTGGCTCGCCGAGCACATGCTCATCCTGCGGCTCACCTCGCCGGAGGGCCGCCGGTTCCACGTCGCCGCCGCGTTCCCCTCGGCGTGCGGCAAGACGAACCTCGCGATGCTGCGGCCGACCGTGCCGGGCTGGACGGCCGAGACGATCGGGGACGACATCGCGTGGATGCGCCCCGGACCCGACGGTCGGCTGCGGGCGATCAACCCGGAGGCGGGCTTCTTCGGGGTCGCGCCGGGCACGGGGCGCGAGACGAACCCCACGGCGGTCGACATGGTCGCGAGCGACACGATCTTCACGAACGTCGCCCTGACCGACGACGGCGACGTCTGGTGGGAGGGCCTCACGCCCGAGGTGCCCGAGCACCTGACCGACTGGCGCGGCGAGGACTGGACGCCGGGCTCGGGCCGCCCCGCGGCGCACCCCAACTCGCGGTTCACCGTGCGCGCGGAGCGGGCCCCGAGCATCGCGGACGACTGGGACGCGCCCGAAGGGGTCGCGATCGACGCGATCCTGTTCGGTGGGCGCCGCGCGAGCAACGTGCCGCTCGTGACCCAGGCACGCGACTGGGAGCACGGCGTGTTCCTCGGGGCGACGCTCTCCTCGGAGCAGACGGCGGCCGCCGAGGGGACCGTCGGTGCGCTGCGCCGCGACCCGTTCGCGATGCTGCCGTTCTGCGGCTACCACATGGCCGACTACTGGAGCCACTGGCTCGCGATGGGCCGACGGCTCGGCGACCACGCACCGGCCGTCTTCTGCGTCAACTGGTTCCGCCGCGGCGACGACGGGCGGTTCCTGTGGCCCGGGTACGGGGAGAACTCCCGGGTGCTCGAGTGGGCGCTGCGTCGCGTCGAGGGTTCCGCGTCGGCCGTCGAGAGCGCTGTGGGCCTGCTCCCGTCGGACGGAGCGCTCGTCCTCGACGGCCTCGACCTGCCGCCCGCGGACCTGGCCGAGCTCTTCGCGCTCGACCCCGGGGCGTGGCTCAGCGAGGTGGAGCTCACGCGCGAGTGGTTCGCCCGGTTCGGTGACGCGCTGCCGCCCGAGCTGTCGCGCCAGCTCGAGGTGCTGCGCGAGAACCTCGGGACCGCGGCAGGTACCACTGCCTGACGGACTGTGTGCCCCGGGTGGGATTCGAACCCACACTGGATCGGGTTTGAGCCGAACGCCTCTGCCGATTGGGCTACCGGGGCGCCCGCAGGAGAGTGTACCGAGCACTCGCGGGTCCTCCGGTGCCCCATGCGCGCCGTGCGCCCACTACGATCTGGGGTGTGAACGCGAAGAAGAGCGACGAGACGCCCGCCCCAGTCCAGATCGACCTCGAGTCGATCGAGCTGCCCACGCCGGAGCCGACGACGGGCAAGGCCCCCCGGCGCGCCGTCGTGGCCGAGGACGAGGCGCTCATCCGCATGGACGTCGTCGAGACGCTGCGTGACGCCGGCTTCGACGTCGTCGGAGAGGCCGGCGACGGCGAGCAGGCCGTGGCGCTCGCGACGGAGCTCAAGCCCGACGTCGTCGTCATGGACGTCAAGATGCCCGTGCTCGACGGCATCTCCGCGGCCGAGCGGATCGGCAAGGAGCACCTCGCTCCCGTCGTGCTCCTGACGGCGTTCTCCCAGACCGAGCTCGTCGAGCGGGCGCGTGACGCGGGCGCGATGGCGTACGTCGTGAAGCCCTTCACGCCGGCCGACCTCATCCCCGCCGTCGAGATCGCCATCTCGCGCTACGCGCAGATCTCCGCACTCTCCGAGGAGATCGCGGACCTCACCGAGCGCTTCGAGACGCGCAAGCGCGTCGACCGCGCCAAGGGCCTGCTCATGACGAAGATGGGCCTGTCCGAGCCCGAGTCGTTCCGGTGGATCCAGAAGACCTCGATGGATCGCCGTCTCACCATGCGGGAAGTGGCCGACGCCGTGATCGACCAGCTCGGTACGGAGTGACGCTCGCCGCAACGGACTGGTGAGTAACTTAGGTCACAACTTGGCAACGACCCACCGTCGTCTCGGGTTTGTCACGCGGATGTGACATTTCGTCTGTAGCGTTCCCGCACTACACCACCACCCCGGGACAGGTGCGTCCCGAGGGGTACGAATGAAACGGGGTACCGATGAATCACAAGAGCACTCGCGTGCGCTTCGCAGCGCTCGCCGGCGCTGCTGTGCTGGCGCTGTCCGCCTGCGGTCAGGGCGGCGGCGGTAGCGACGACGCACTCGTCATTGGGTCGTTGTTGCCGCAGACGGGCTCCCTCGCCTTCCTCGGCCCGCCCGAGATCGCAGGCGTGGACCTGGCCATCAACGAGATCAACGAGGCCGGCGGCGTTCTCGGCAACGACGTCAAGGTCGAGCACGCGGACTCCTCGGACGCAGACAACGCGCAGGTCTCTCAGCAGTCGGTGACGGAGCTCAAGTCGAAGGGTGTCCACGCGATCATCGGTGCAGCCTCCTCGGCCGTGACCCGCCTCGTCGTGGACGACATCACGAACTCCGAGATCGTCCAGGTCTCGCCGGCCAACACGGCGACGGACCTCTCGGGCAAGCACCCGTTCTTCTTCCGCACGGCGCCTTCCGACCTGCTCCAGGGCGCGGCGCTCGGCAACCTCGTGCTCGGCGACGGCCACTCCAACATCGGTGTGCTGGTCTTCAACGAGGACTACGGCACCTCGCTGCGCGACGTGCTGAAGGACACGGTCGAGTCGGCCGGCGGCACCATCACGTACGGCAACCCGGGTGAGGAGTTCGACCCCCAGTCGAGCTCCTTCGCGGACCCGGTCACCGCGGTGCTCGCCACGAACCCCGACGCGATCGCCGTCATCGCCTTCGACCAGACGAAGACGATCGTGCCCGAGCTCGTCTCGCGCGGCTTCTCCGGTGCGAACCTGTACTTCGTGGACGGCAACCTGTCCGACTACTCGGGTGACTTCGAGGCCGGCACGCTCACGGGCGCTCAGGGCACGCTGCCCGGCGCGTTCCCGGACGACGACTTCCAGGCTCGCCTGCTCGAGGTCAACCCCGACCTGAACGACTTCTCCTACGCGGCGGAGTCGTACGACGCGACCATCCTCGTCGCTCTCGCGGCGGTCAAGGCCGAGAGCGTCGTGGGCAAGGACATCCAGGCCCAGCTCGCTGCGGTCTCCGGTGCCAACGGTGGCACGTCGTGCGTGGGCTTCCAGGCCTGCGCCGATCTCATCGCCGCCGGCGAGGAGATCGACTACGACGCCAAGTCTGGTGCGGGCCCGTTCAACTCGAACAACGACCCGTCGTCGGCCTTCATCGGCATCTACCAGTACAACGACGACAACACCTACACCTGGATCAAGGCGGTCGAGGGCGAGCTCTGAGCTAGCCATCACCCAGGCGTGACGCGGGGCCCGGAGGAGCAATCCTCCTGGCCCCGTCGTCTTGCCCGGTTCGCGCGGTCGTCGTGCCCGGTTCGCGGGCGGGCCGGTCAGTCGGCGTCGGCGAGCGTGCCGAGGTAGAGCTCGATGACCTTGGGGTCCTTGAGCAACTCGCGCCCTGTCGCGGTGTAGGCGTTGCGCCCCTGGTCGAGCACGTAGCCGCGGTCGCAGATCTGCAGGCACCGGCGGGCGTTCTGCTCGACCATGATGACGGAGACCCCGGCCTTGTTGATGCGCCGGGTGCGGATGAACGTCTCGTCCTGGCGCACGGGGGACAAGCCCGCGGAGGGCTCGTCGAGGAGCAGCACGGACGGCTCCATCATGAGGGCTCGCGCCATCGCGACCATCTGGCGCTCGCCGCCCGACAGCGAGCCCGCGCTCTGCTTGCGCCGGTCCCCGAGCACGGGGAACAGGTCGACGATGAAGTCGAACCGCTCCTTGTAGCGCTGCGGGGCCTGGAAGAGGCCCATCTGAAGGTTCTCCTCGATCGAGAGCGAGGGGAACACGTTGTTGTTCTGGGGCACGAAGCCGACACCGCGACGCACGAGCGAGTCGGCACGCTCGTTGGTGATCTCCTCGCCGTGGAGCGTGACCGCCCCGGAACGCACGTGGACGAGACCGAAGAGCGCCTTGAGGAGCGTCGACTTCCCGGCACCGTTCGGGCCGATGATCCCGATGAGCTCACCCGGCTGCACCACGAGGTTGCACCCGTTGAGGATGTTGACCCCGGGCAGGTACCCGGCGACGAGGTCGGTGGCCTCGAGCAGCGGCTGTTCCGTCGTGGCGCTCACCGGCTGCCCTCCTCGTCCCCGTGCTCTGCGGCACGCTGGGCCTCTTCCTGCTCGGCTTCCTTCTCGAGCTGCTCGGCGACCTCGTCGGTCAGCAGCGCGTCGTCGCCGAGGTCCGTGTCGTGGTGCGCGCCGAGGTAGGCGTCGATGACGGCCTGGTCGCGCATGACGTCCCCGGGTGGTCCTTCGGCCACGATCCGCCCCTCCGCCATGACGACGACCCAGTCGGAGATGTGGCGCACCATGTGCATGTCGTGCTCGACGAAGAGCACCGTCGTGCCCTCGTCCCGCAGCGACTGGATGTGACCCAGGAGCGACTGCGTGAGCGCCGGGTTCACGCCCGCCATCGGCTCGTCGAGCATGATGATGGACGGGTTGTTCATGAGCGCGCGCGCCATCTCGAGGAGCTTGCGCTGGCCACCCGAGAGGGAGCCCGCGAACTCGTTGCGCTTGGTGTCGAGCTTGAAGCGCGCGAGGAGCGACTCGGCCTGTTCGGTGATCTCGGCCTCACGGCGACGCCACAGCGGCGGCACGAGGGCCGTGAAGAGGTTCTCGCCGGGCTGGTCCGGCGCACCGAGGCGCATGTTGTCGAGCACCGTCATGCGCGACAGGGCCTTGGTGAGCTGGAAGGTGCGCACCATCCCGGACTTCGCGACGTTGCCCGCCGCGACACCCGCGAGGGGCTTGCCGTCGAACGACCACGTGCCGTGGTCGGGCTTGTCGAAGCCGGTGAGCAGGTTGAAGAGCGTCGTCTTGCCCGCACCGTTGGGGCCGATGAGCGCCGTGATGGCGCCGCGCTGGACCTCGAGGTGGTCGACGTCGACGGCGACCATGCCGCCGAACGCCCGGTGGACGCCGTCGGCGACGAGGATCGGGTCGGGCTTCGTCGCGCCCGGGACGCGCTCGACGCCGATCAGCCTGGTGGCCGCGGTCGTGGGGCTCGGTGCGTCAGCGGACATTGATCGCCAGCTCCTTCTTGTCGCCGAGGATCCCTTGTGGTCGGAAGATGATGAGCAGCATGAGTGTCACGCCCACCGCCACGAAGCTGAAGGCCTCGATCTGTTCGGTCCGCAGCACGGTCGACGGGATGACCTCACGCATGACGGACTTGATGAGCATGAGGGCCGCCCACAGGAGCATCGAGCCGAGCACCGGTCCGAACACCGTCGCGGCGCCGCCGAGCAGGAGCAGGGTCCACACGAAGAACGTCGTCGGACGTCCCATCGAGTCGGCCTGCACGGCTTGCGGCAGCACGAAGATGATGCCGCCGATCGCACCGAGCGCACCGCCGAGCACGAGCGACTGCATCTTGTAGGAGTAGACGCTCTTGCCGAGCGAGCGCACGGCGTCCTCGTCCTCGCGGATGCCCTTGAGCACGCGCCCCCACGGACTGCGCATGAGTCGCCACACGAGCAGGCAGAACAGCCCCACGAGCACCCAGGCGACGATGCGCAGCCACCAGCTGTTCGAGTAGCAGTTGGAGTACGTCCACCACAGGATGGTCGTGTTGCCCTGGGGGAGCAGGCACGTGGCGTGGAACGGGTTCTTGAACCCGTCGCCCGCGATGCCGGCGTTGCCGCCCGTGAGCCACGTCATCGAGGTCGAGCGACCGATGAGCCGCACGATCTCGGCGGCGGCGATCGTCACGATGGCGAGGTAGTCGCCCCGCAGGCGCAGCGTCGGCATGCCGAGCAGGAGGGCGAACAGCGTCGATGCCGCGAGGCCCACGAGCAGGCCCATGAGGGCGGAGTGGCCGGCGAGCGTCGTGATGGCGAAGCCGTACGCGCCGATGAGCATGAAGCCCGCCTGGCCCATGTTGAGCAGCCCTGTGAGGCCGAAGTGCACGTTGAGGCCGATCGCGGCGATCGCGTAGGCCGCGGTGACGGGGGCGAACAGCTCGCCGACGACGTTGGCGAGGATTCGAGTGAAGTCCATCTTCTGCCTTCCGTCAGCCGATGCGCTCCGCGCGGCCCAGGATGCCCTGGGGCCGCACGAGCAGGACGAGGATGAGGATCACCAGCGCGCCGGCGTAGCGCAGGTCCGACGGGATGACGAGGGACGACATCTCCGCGACCAGGCCGATGACGATCGATCCGACGAGCGCACCGAACGCGGTGCCGAGACCGCCCAGCGTCACGGCCGCGAACATGAGGAGCAGGATCGTGCCGCCCATGTTCCACGAGGTGACGTTGAAGTAGAGGCCGATGAGCACGCCACCGAGGGCGGCGAGCCCGGCGCCCATGACCCACACGAGCCGGATGATCCGCTCGACGTTGATGCCCGAGGCCGCGGCGAGCGCCGGGTTGTCCGCGACGGCCCGCGTGGCCCGGCCCGTCCACGTGCGCCGCAGGAAGTACGCCATGCCGCCGAGGGCGACGAGCGCGATCGCCGTGGACAGGATCGACTGGTGGGCGATGATGACGCCGCCCACGTTGATCGACGTCGGCGTCGCGATCGTGATGCGCATCCGGCCGCCGCCGAAGAAGAACTGGAAGGTGTACTGCAGGGCCATCGAGAGGCCGATAGTGATGATCATGAGCTGCACGGGTCCCAGGCCGCGTCTGCGCAGCGGTTTCCAGATCCCGGCGTCCTGCGCGTACCCGGACAGGGCACCGACGACGACGGCGAGCAGGCCGGCCACGAGCAACGGCAGGTCCATCAGCTGGGCGAAGACGTAGGCGGAGAGTGCGCCGAGCGTCACCTGTTCACCGTGCGAGAAGGAGCTCAGGCCCGTGGTCCCGTAGATGAGTGACAGGCCCACCGAGGCCAGCGCGAGCAGGAGCCCGAAGATGATGCCGGAGGTGAACTGCTGCGCCACGCGCGGGAACGTGATGCTCCCGGGGCGGCTCGAGTCCTCGACACCGGGCTCGGCGTCGGGCGCGGGGGCCGTGGTACCGGGGTCCGTCGGCGAGCCGCTCGCCTCGGGTGACGGGGCCGTGACCGGTGCGCCGAGCGGGAAGAGTGCGGCGACGGTCGCGCCGATGTCCGCGACGACCGTGCGCGGGTTGTCCGCCGGGCTGCGCAGCGACTCACCTGCGGGGAGGGTGTCGACGTCGAGCGTGACCGTGAACTCACCGTCCTCGGGGACGCCGATCGCCCAGCGGCCGTCGTCGTCGGTGATCGCCTCGCCGGTGAAACCCTGGCCCTCGATGACGAGCGTCACACCCGTGGCCGGGTCGCCGTCCGCGGTGCGGATCCGGCCCCCGATGCACGCGGTCGACGAGTCGGGGACGCACTCGGCCGAGTCCGCTGCGGAGGCGGGGGGAACCCACCAGGCGCACAGCACCAGGGCCAGAAGCAGGGTGACCAGCGCGGCTCGGGCCTGGGCGGGGCGTACCCCGTGCACCGCAGCACCGTGCACCGCAACCTCCTCGCTGTGGCGGGGCTCGCGAGCCCCGGTCGATTTCGAAGTGTGACGCAGACTAGTTGCATTCTGTTACCGGCGGGTGACAAACGACACGCGTGGGGAAATCGCGACCGGATCGAAACCGTTCTCGATCCCCGCTTGCCACGGCGCGCCCCGTGGGACTATCAATACCTGGGGGCTCTCCGGTGCAGCACCGGGCGAGGCGTTCGCGAGCGGAGGCAACCGTGGCCCGATCTGGCACCCTGGTGCGCCTCGCCGAACCCGAGGACATCCCCGGACTCGTCGAGCTGTGCCTCGAGGCGCGCGCGGAGTCGACCGTCGGCTCCCAGCTGTGCACGCCGGACGCCGAGCTGCTCGCGAGCCAGCTGCGTGCGTTCTCCTCGAGCGGCGAGGGGCGCCTCCTCGTCGCCCACCACGACGGCGACATGGCGGGACTCATCCTGGCCCGGCTCATCGGCCCCGGCCCGTTCACCGACGAGACCACGGTGCACGTCGAGGCACTCTTCGTGGGTGCGCAGCACCGGCGCCGCGGCGTCGGGCACGCCCTGCTCGCCGAGCTGCTCACCCTCGCCGACGTCGCGGGCGCCCGCTACGTCTACGCGATCCCGCTGCCCGGGGCGCGCGGGATGCAGCGCTTCCTCGCCCGGCTCGGTTTCGCGCCGGCGGCCGCGCACCGCGTCGCCACGGTCCAGACGCTGCAGCGCAGGCTCGCGTCGGGCAGGCGTGGCGCCGGGGTCGCCGCGCGGACGCGGGGGCTCGAGGCACTCATCGCCCGACGCCGCGCCTCCTCGCGCGACGATGCCGCGACAGGTGAGGTGGCGGCAGAGTCCGTCCGGGCACGCGTCGAGATCAGCTCGCCGACGGCGGACTGAGAACACCGCGCGACGGGCCGCCCTCGTCAGCGGGGCGCGTCGAGCACGACGCACGTGAGCCGTGCGGTGCACACCCGCCGGCCTTCGTCGTCGGACACCACGACTTCGTAGCTCGCCGTCGTGCGCCCCAGGTGGATCGCCGTCGCGACGCCGTGCACGGACCCGCTGCGCACGGCACGGTGGTGGGTGGCGTTGAGCTCGAGGCCGACGGCGGCCCGGCCGGGACCGGCGTGCGCGACGGCGGCGTACGAGCCGAGCGTCTCCGCGAGGGCCGCCGTCGCGCCGCCGTGCAGGAGGCCGAACGGCTGGGTGTTCCCCGCCACGGGCATCGATCCCGTGGCGCGTTCCGGGCCCACGTCGCCGATCGTGATACCGAGCCGGTCGAGGAGCGTGCCGTCGGTGGGGGGCAGGGTGTCGGCCATGGGCGCTAGGTTGGCACGGTGAGCGATGCAAAGCGACCCCGCCTCCTTCTGATCGACGGTCACTCGATGGCGTTCCGCGCCTTCTTCGCCCTCCCGGTGGAGAACTTCGCGACGAGCACGGGGGAGCCGACGAACGCCGTCTACGGCTTCACGTCGATGCTCGCCAACCTCATCGCGAACGAACAACCGACGCACCTCGCCGTGGCGTTCGACGCCGGGAGCCACACGTTCCGCACCGACGTGCTGCCGAGCTACAAGGGCACCCGCGAGTCCACGCCGGAGGCGTTCAAGGGCCAGGTGCCGCTCATCGAGGAGATCCTCGGGGCGCTGCGCATCCCCGCGATCAGCAAGGACAACTTCGAGGCGGACGACATCCTCGCGACGCTCGCGGGCGACGCCTCGGCCCAGGGGATGCAGGTGCTCGTGTGCTCGGGCGACCGGGACAGCTTCCAGCTCGTCGACGAGGACGTCACGGTGCTCTACCCCGTCAAGGGCGTCTCAGAGCTCGCGCGCATGACGCCGGAGGCGGTCGAGGCGAAGTACGGCGTGCGCCCGGAGCGCTACCCGGACCTCGCTGCTCTCGTGGGGGAGACGAGCGACAACCTTCCCGGTGTGCCCGGCGTCGGCCCGAAGACGGCGGCGAAGTGGATCGCGCAGTTCGGCGGGCTCGAGGAGATCCTCGCGCGCGCCGAGGAGGTGCCCGGGAAGGCGGGGGAGTCGCTGCGCGCCCACCTCGAGCAGGTCGCACTCAACCGCCGCCTCAACCACCTGCTGCGGGACGTCGAGCTGCCGCTCGGTGCCGCCGACCTCGCGGTCCAGCCGTGGGACCGGGACGGCATCAACGAGATCATGGACGTGCTGCAGTTCCGCACCCTGCGCGAGCGGCTCATCGCGATGATGCCGAGCGACGAGCGCGCCGCCGAGGCGCCCGGGGTGCAGCTCGAGGTCGTGTCGCCCGGTGGTCTCGGCGCGTGGCTCGCGGCGCGCGCCGGACAGGAGATCGGCGTCGACGTGCGCGGCAACGTGGCCCCGGCGGCGCCCGACGCGTGGGGCGTCGCGCTCGCCGACGAGTCGGGCGGGGCGGCGACGTTCGACTTGACCACGATCGACCCGGCAGACGACGGGGCGCTCGGTGCCTGGCTCGCGGACGGGAGCGCCCCGAAGCTCGTGCACGGTGCGAAGGACGCGTGGCACGCCCTCGCGGGCCGGGGGACCGAGCTCGCGGGCGTCGCGTTCGACACGGAGCTCGCCGCCTACCTGTGCCTGCCGGACAGACGCGGCTACGGCATCGCCGAGGTCGCGCAGACTTACCTGCACCGCGAGCTCGGCACCGACGGCTCCGGCGACGGGCAGGGCTCGCTCGACCTCGACGGCGGTGGGGAGGAGCTCGCGGCAGCGGAACGCGCGTCGGCGACGGTCGAGCTCGCGGCCGTGCTGCGGGGCGAGCTCGCCGACCGTGAGGGCGCCGCTCTGCTCACCGACCTCGAGCTGCCGCTCGTCCCCGTGCTCGCCCGCATGGAGCGCACGGGTGTCGCCGTCGACCTCGAGTACCTGCGCGCCCTCGAGAAGCAGTTCGACTCGCGCGTCACGAACGCGGCGCAGGAGGCGTACGTCGTCATCGGCCACGAGGTGAACCTCGGCTCGCCCAAGCAGCTCCAAGAGGTGCTCTTCGACGAGCTCGACATGCCCAAGACGAAGAAGATCAAGACGGGCTACACGACGGACGCGGCCGCACTCGCGGAGCTGTTCGCGAAGACGGAGCACCCGTTCCTCGCCCACCTGCTCGCGCACCGGGACGCCATCAGGCTCCGCCAGACGGTCGAGGGGCTCATCCGCTCCGTGGCGGAGGACGGCCGCATCCACACGACCTTCCGGCAGACCGTCGCGGCGACGGGGCGGCTGAGCTCCAACGACCCCAACCTGCAGAACATCCCCATCCGCACCGCGGAGGGGCGGCTCGTGCGCAAGGCCTTCGTCGTCGGCGAGGGCTTCGAGACTCTGCTCACGGCGGACTACTCGCAGATCGAGATGCGCATCATGGCGCACCTCTCGGGCGACGAGGGGCTCATCGAGGCCTTCCGCTCGGGGGAGGACCTGCACCGGTTCGTGGGCTCGCGGGTCTTCGAGGTCGCGCCCGAGGAGGTCACGGCCGAGATGCGCTCGAAGATCAAGGCCATGAGCTACGGCCTCGCCTACGGGCTGAGCTCCTTCGGGCTGTCCAAGCAGCTCGACATCGACCTCGGCGAGGCGAACCGGCTCATGACGGAGTACTTCGAGCGGTTTGGCGGCGTGCGCGACTACCTGCGCCGCGTCGTCGAGGAGGCGCGCGGCACGGGCTACACCGCGACGATCCTTGGCCGGCGCCGATACCTGCCGGACCTCACGAGCGACAACCGCCAACGTCGCGAGCTCGCCGAGCGGGTCGCGCTCAACGCCCCCATCCAGGGCTCGGCGGCCGACCTCATCAAGATCGCGATGCTCGGGGTCGACCGTGAGCTCGCGGCCGCGGGGCTCGTCTCGCGGATGCTGCTCCAGGTGCACGACGAGCTCGTGGTCGAGGTCGCCCCCGGCGAGTCGAAGGACGTCGAGCGGATCCTGCGCGAGCAGATGGGCTCGGCGGCGGAGCTCTCCGTGCCGCTCGACGTGTCCGTGGGCGTCGGGGCGAACTGGCACGACGCCGGGCACTGAGCCGCTACGAGTCGAAGCCCATCCCCACCGCGTCGAGCGCGCGCAGGAACGGCCCGCGCCTGCCTTCGCGATGGTCCGCCCGGTCGAGAGCGCGGCGCGTGAGGTTGATGCCGAGGCTCGCGAACGGCTCCGGCGGGAACGGCAGGGGGAGCGTGCGCAGCATCTCGAGGCGCGTGCGCTCGGTGTCGCGCCCGTCGACGGCGTCGAGCGCGGCGAGCGCCATGAACCGCGAGGCGCCGACGCCGAGTCCCGTGAACCCGGCGACGTGGGCGACCCGGCCGGCGTGCGCCCGGGCGAGGAACGCGGAGAACCGCGTCGAGGTGTCGATCACGCCGGACCAGCGGTGCGTGAAGCGGATGCCCTCGAGCTGGGGAAACGTCGCGAGGAAGTGCGAGGCGAGCCGCACGTAGGTCTCGTGCCGGTCGTAGCGCGCGGGGTCGGTCGCGCCGCCGTAGTAGTAGATCGCGTCGTACCCGCCCCACAGGATGCGGTCGTCCGCGGTGAGTCTCGCGTAGTGGAACTGGTTCGCCTGGTCGGCAAGACCTTCGCGCCCCGCCCAGCCGATCGCGGCACGCTGCTCTGCGCTCAGCGGCTCCGTCATGAGCGCGTAGTCGAAGACGGGGACGGTGTGGTGGCGGTAGCGGCGCAGCAGCGCGGGGAACGCGTTGGTCGCGAGCACGACGCGATCGGCCCGCACCGAGCCGTCGTCGGTCGAGACCGTGACCACGTCGCGCCCCGCGTCGAGCCGGCGGGCCGGGGAGTCCTCGAAGATCTCGACGCCGAGCGCGACGGCGGCCGACGCGAGGCCGCCTGCGAGCCGCGCGGGGTGGACGAGTGTCGTCTCCTCGCCGTCGAAGGCGCCCGCGAGGAAGAGGGGCGAGTCGATGCGCCGGCGGACCTGGGCGGCGTCGAGGAACCCGGGCGAGCCGGTGAGCTCGGTGACCTGGTGCGGCTCGACCGCGACCGTGAGCGTCCCGGTGCGCTCGAGCTGGGCGTCGATGCCGAGCTCGACGAGGTCGGCATCGAGCTCGGCGAGGTTCCGCAGGCCGAGCTCGTGCAGGGTGTCGTACTCGTCCGGCCAGCGCGAGCGCCCATTGGCTTCCCCGTGGGTGAGGCTCGCCTCGCAGAAGCCGCCGTTGCGCCCCGAGGCGGCCCACCCCGTGCGTCGGGCCTCGAGGAGGATGACGCGCCGGCCGGGGTCACGCCGCTTCGCGTGCACCGCGGCCCACAGCCCCGTGTAGCCGCCGCCGACCACGAGCAGGTCGGTGTCGTGCTCGCCGCGGAGCGCCGGGCGGGCGGGGCGGTCGGGGACGTCGTCGAGCCAAAACGGTGCGAGCCGCGAGCCCTCGAGCGAGGCCTGCACGAGGTGCGAGTCGGGGGCGTTGCGCTCGTAGGCGGTCGTGCCTGGCTGGATGCTTGCGATGCGGGCCATGCCCCATCGTGTCGTGGACGGGTACCGCGTGTCAGCCGAGGTGGGCGACGAAGATCGCCGTGCCCGGCACGTACTTCCCCCGCACGGGTCCCCAGCCACCCCACTCGCGCTCGTGGCCCTCGGGCCACTCGGGCTCGAGGAGGTCCTCGATCACGAACCCCGCGCCCGCGAGTCCGCGCACGTGGTCGCCGACGGTGTGGTGGTACTCCGCGTAGCTGACCTCACCGCTCGAGTCCGTCTCGACGTAGGGTCGGCGGTCGCCGTAGGGCCGCCGCACCGTCATGCCGTGGGCCGAGGGGTCGTCGGGGAACATCCAGCGCACGGGGTGCGTCACGGAGAACACCCAGCGGCCGCCGGGCCGGAGCACCCGGGCGACGTCGCGGTGGATGCGACCGGCGTCGGGCACGAACGAGATGGCGCCGAACGCCGTGAAGGCGACGTCGAAGCTCGAGTCGGCGAAGGGGAGGGCGCGGGCGTCGGCGGCCACCATCGGGACGTGCGTGCCGAGGCGCTCGTCCATCGCGCGGCCCGCGGCGAGCATCCCGTGGGCGACGTCCGTGGCGACGACGGCGGCCCCCTGCGCCGTGAGCCACCGTGAGCACTGCGCCGAGCCGGCGCCGACCTCGAGCACCCGCCGCCCGGCGACGTCCCCGAGCAGCCGCGCCTGCGACTCCCGCAGGCCCTCGGGGCACCACAGGAAGTCGTCGTCGCCGAGGAAGGTGCCGTGCTCGGCGAGATACTGCGCGGCGTTCGAGTTCCACCATGTGCGGCTCGCCCGCGTCCCGGCGTCGTCGCCGACCGCACGAAAGCCGACCCAGTCCGCGGGGAGTCGCTCGGCGGGGGAGTCGGCCATGTGCTCAGTCTGCCGGTGAACACAGCCTGCCGGGTGAACCTGGGACGTCGGGGCCGACGACGGACACCGGGGCTCGATAGGCTCACCCCGGTGGCGCGTCGATGCGCCGGTCCCTCCCCTTCTCTCAAGGAGTTTTCGCGTGCGTATCGGTCTGCTCACCGGTGGCGGCGACGTGCCCGGCCTCAACGCGGCCATCCGCGCCGTCGTCAAGCACGGCACCTCGACGTACGGCCACACGATCGTGGGCTTCCGCAACGGCTGGCGAGGCGTCGTCGACGGCGACGTGCAGGACCTCGCGCGGGGCGACGTCCGCAACGTCCTGCCGCAGGGCGGCACGATGCTCGGCACGGCGCGGTTCCACCCGCACTCGGCCGACGGCGGGCTCGACGCGGTGCGCGCGACCCTCGAGGCGGAGCGGATCGAGGCCCTCATCTGCATCGGCGGCGACGGCACGATGCACGCGGCGCACAAGGTCGCCGAGACGGGCGTGCGGATCGTGGGCATCCCGAAGACGATCGACAACGACGTGTGGGGGACCGACCGGTCCATCGGCTTCGACACCGCCGTGACGATCGCGACGGAGGCCGTCGACCGCATCCACACGACGGCGGAGTCCCACAACCGCGTCATGATCATCGAGGTCATGGGGCGTCACGCCGGGTGGATCGCCGTCCACGCCGGGATCGCGGGCGGCGCCGAGATCGTGCTGACCCCTGAGGACCCCTTCGACATCGACCGCATCGTGAAGTTCCTCAAGCACCGCCACCGGGCGCACGCGTCGTTCTCGATCGTCGTCGTCGCCGAGGGGGCGGTGCCCGCCGAGGGCACGGCGATGGAGTACACGACGCAGGTCGGCAAGTTCGGCGAGATCATCGCGGGGGCGGTGGGGGAGCGGCTTAAGGGCGAGATCGAGGCGCGCACCGGGTTCGACACGCGGGTCACGGTGCTCGGTCACGTGCAGCGTGGCGGGACGCCGACGGCGACCGACCGGATCCTCGGCTCGCGCTTCGGCGTCGCGGCCGTCGACGCGTTGAGCGAGGGCAAGACCTCCGTCATGACGGCGCTGCAAGGTGAGGACGTCGTGCTCGTGCCGATGGTCGAGCTCGCGGGCAAGACCAAGCCTGTCCCGGCCGACCTGCTGCGGATCGCCAACCTCTTGGTCTGACGAGACTCGCTTTGCCCGGTTCGCCACCTGCGGGATAGAGTGGACGGCGGCCCGGTGTGCCTTGGCGTGCGTTCTGCGTGCAAATCTGCCGCGGGGTCGATCGATCCATCCCTGTCCGCACTATTCCATGTCCATCGGAGCACATTCCTCAATGACCATCTCTACCCCCGCGAAGCCCGCAGCCCCGCAGGTCGCGGTCAACGACATCGGCACCGCCGAGGACTTCCTCGCCGCCGTCGACGAGACCATCAAGTACTTCAACGACGGCGACATCGTCGAGGGCACCATCGTCAAGGTGGACCGCGACGAGGTCCTCCTCGACATCGGCTACAAGACCGAGGGTGTCATCCCCTCCCGTGAGCTCTCGATCAAGCACGACGTCGACCCCGACGAGGTCGTCAAGGTCGGCGACTCGGTCGAGGCCCTCGTCCTCCAGAAGGAGGACAAGGAAGGCCGGCTGATCCTGTCCAAGAAGCGCGCCCAGTACGAGCGCGCGTGGGGCACGATCGAGAAGGTCAAGGAGGAGGACGGCGTCGTCACCGGTACCGTCATCGAGGTCGTCAAGGGTGGCCTGATCCTGGACATCGGTCTGCGCGGCTTCCTGCCCGCCTCGCTCGTCGAGATGCGTCGCGTGCGCGACCTCCAGCCGTACGTCGGCAAGGAGATCGAGGCCAAGATCATCGAGCTCGACAAGAACCGCAACAACGTGGTCCTGTCGCGCCGCGCCTGGCTCGAGCAGACGCAGTCGGAGGTCCGCACGACCTTCCTGCAGACGCTCGCCAAGGGGCAGGTCCGTCCCGGTGTCGTCTCCTCGATCGTCAACTTCGGTGCCTTCGTGGACCTCGGCGGCGTGGACGGCCTCGTGCACGTCTCCGAGCTGTCGTGGAAGCACATCGAGCACCCGAGCGAGGTCGTCGAGGTGGGCCAGGAGGTCAACGTCGAGGTGCTCGACGTCGACTTCGACCGCGAGCGTGTCTCCCTGTCGCTCAAGGCGACGCAGGAGGACCCGTGGCAGGCCTTCGCCCGGACGCACGCCATCGGTCAGGTCGTGCCCGGCAAGGTCACGAAGCTCGTTCCCTTCGGTGCGTTCGTGCGCGTCGAGGACGGCATCGAGGGCCTCGTGCACATCTCCGAGCTGGCCGTGCGCCACGTGGAGATCCCCGAGCAGGTCGTGCAGGTCGGCGACGACGTCTTCGTCAAGGTCATCGACATCGACCTCGAGCGTCGCCGCATCTCGCTCTCGCTCAAGCAGGCGAACGAGGGCGTGGACCTGACCTCGGAGGAGTTCGACCCCGCGCTCTACGGCATGGCTGCCGAGTACGACGAGCAGGGCAACTACACCTACCCCGAGGGCTTCGACCCCGAGACGAACGAGTGGCTCGAGGGCTTCGAGACGCAGCGCGAGGTCTGGGAGGCACAGTACGCCCAGGCACACTCCCGCTGGGAGGCCCACCGCAAGCAGGTCGCCGAGGCCGCCAAGGCCGACGCCGCCGCTGCGGAGGGTGGCGACACCGATTCCGGTGCCGCTGCCGCCACGTACTCCTCGGCGGTGCCCGAGACCCCGGCCGAGGGCACGCTCGCCTCGGACGAGGCGCTCGCCGCGCTGCGCGAGAAGCTCACGGGCAACTAGTACCGCTCGACACGACGGCGCCCGTCACCTTCACGGTGGCGGGCGCCGTCGTCGTCTGGCGGTGGTGCACGGCAGTGGTGCGCTCAGATCCGCGGGTTAGGGTTGCCTACGTGTCCAACACCGAGCGCTCAGCGCGCACCCGCATCGCCCACGAACCGAGGTTGCGCACCCTGGAGGTGCACGCGGTCAGCGACCTCACCGCTCACCTCCGACGCGTGACGCTGACGGGTCCCGACCTCGCCGACTTCGCGAGCGCAGGCCCCACCGACCACGTGAAGCTCTTCCTCGCGGACCCCGCGACGGGGCTCGTGCATCTCCCGGACTCCTCGGGCGGCGTGACTCCCGAGGGTGGTCGATCGATCCGCCGCGACATGACTCCGCGGACGTTCCGCGCGGAGGGCGCCTCGGGCGAACCGGAGCTCGACCTCGACGTCGTGGTGCACGAGCAGGCCGACACGACGCCCGGCCCGCTCGCGGTGTGGATCGAGAACGTCCGCCCGGGCGACGCCGTCTCGATCGCCGGTCCGCGCGGGTCCAAGCTCGTCCCCGAGGGCTTCCGACGGGCCGTGGTGGCCGCCGACGAGACGGCGCTGCCCGCGGCCGCGCGCTGGCTCGAGCTGCTCGACGCCGACATGGACGTGCTCGTGCTCGCCGAGGTGCAGGGCCCGGGCGAGGAGTCCTATCTCGACGAGGTGCGTCCCGGTGCCGAGGTGCGTTGGCTTCACCGCGGCGACGCGGCGCCCGGCGCCTCCGCCGTCCTGGCCGAGGCGTTCGCGGAGCTGGGCGTGATCGACGACGACACGTTCGTCTGGGTCGGTGGCGAGGCGGGCAGTCTCATCCCGGTGCGCCACCGGCTGCGCCGCGAGCTGGGCCTGCCCGCGACCCAGGTCGAGGTGCAGGGCTACTGGCGTCGCGGGGTCGGGGACTACGACCACCACGCGCCGATCGACCCGAGCGATCCGGACTAACTCCGGCGGGCTGGCCCGCCCTCGGGCAGGATGGTCGGCATGCAACGCATCGGACTCACGGGCGGTATCGCCTCCGGCAAGTCGGTCGTCCTGCGACGGTTCGCCGAGCTGGGCGCCGTCGTCGTCGACCATGACCTCCTCGCACGGGAGGCCGTGGCGCCCGGCACCGTGGGGCTCGACCGCGTCGTCGCGGAGTTCGGCGAGGGGGTCGTGGGGGCCGACGGCGGGCTGGACCGTGCCGCGCTCGCCGACATCGTCTTCGCCGACGAGGGGGCTCGGGAGCGGCTCAACGCGATCATCCACCCCGAGGTCCGACGGCTCTCCGCGGAGCGCGACGCCCAGGCAGGGGCGGCCGACGACGGCGCCGTGATCGTGCACGACGTCCCGCTGCTCATCGAGGTCGGGCTCGCTGACTCCTTCCACCTCCTCGTGGTCGTCGATGCGCCCGCGGAACTGCGGCTGCGGCGACTCGTCGACGGGCGGGGCATGACCGAGGCGGAAGCGCAGGCACGGATCGACGCGCAGGCCGACGACGAGGTCCGGCTCGCCGCCGCCGACGTGCTGCTCGACGGCACGGGCACCGAGGCCGAGCTGCGCGCCCAGGTGGATGAGCTCTGGGAGCGGCTGTGCGCGGAGCGCGACGCGGAGGCGGCGGCGTCGTAAGGCTGCGCGGTCTTGCGCGGCGGGGCTCGCGCCTGTGGTTCGGGTCATTCCCTCGAGTTCAGAGGAGCATTGGCGTCCGGCAGGGGGTGTGCGGGCGCGCCTGCGGGCCCGGTGGGCGGTGGACGTCCACCTGTGTGTGGGGGCGGGTTGCGGCGCTCCTGGGTGGTTCGTGTGTCCGATCTCGGGGGATCTTGGTGGCGCTGAGGGCTTGCGGCTAGAACGTATGTTCGATACGATGGGGTGATGGAGCACGCCGCCACGCACCTCGCCCCGGGAGGGGACGCCGCCTCGGGCGCGCCCGCGGGTGCTGTCGCTGTGGGCGCCACCGCGACGACTGGTGGCCTCGGTGATGTGTCGGCGGGTGTCGGTGTGGCGGCGACTTCGGCTGTGCCCGAGCCCGCGTTCGGTCCCCTGGGTGTGGATCTTGGCGCGTTGACGGATGCGTGGCAGCGACTAGCAGCCGCGGCCACGGGACCGGTCGGGCAGGTGGAGCGGGTCTCGGCGATCCGCGCTCTGGAGGACGTGAAGGACGCGGTGTGTGCGGCGCAGGCCGAGCTCGCGGTCGCGGTCGTGGCGAATGAGGTCGGTGCTGCGGAGGCGGCCTGTGACGCGGCGGGTCGTGAGGAGTGTGGTCCGAGGGTGCGTGCGCGCAAGGTTGCTCAGGCGCGCCGTTCGGCGATCGGTCAGGTGGCGCTGGCGCGGCGGGAGTCGCCCAGTCAGGGGCAGGTGCTCGTGGGCGTGGCGGAGGCTCTGGTCTATGAGATGCCGCACACGTTGGCGGCGTTGCGTGCCGGTGTGCTGAACGAGTATCGGGCGCGGATCGTGGTGCGTGAGACGGCGTGCCTGGACCGACAGGCCAGGGCGCGGGTGGACGCGGCGGTCTGTGCCGACCAGTCGGGGTTGCAGGGGGTGGGCACGAAGCGGTTGGCGGCCCTGGTAGAGGCGCAGGCCTACCGGCAGGACCCGGTCGCGGTGGTCAACGGTAACGAGCGCAGTGTCGCTGAGCGGTCGGTGAGCCTGCGCCCCGCCCCCGGTGGCATGACCTACCTGACGGCGTTGGTGCCCCTCGCCCAGGGGGTGGGGGTGTGGGCGAGCTTGCAGCGCACCGCCGATACGGCCCGCGCCACGGGGGATGGGCGGTCCAAGGGTCAGGTCATGGCCGACACCCTGATCGAGCGGGTCACCGGGCAGGCGAGTGCGCAGGGGGTGCCGGTGATGGTGAACCTGATCATGAGCGATGCCACCCTGCTGGCTTCGGGGCACGACCCGGCGGTGCTGGACGGCGGACACATGATCCCCGCCCAGAGCGCCCGCGAGCTCATCGCCCATGCGATGGACAACCTGGGAACCCTCACCAAGACAGCCACCGGCGCCGACGCGGCGGGTGGCTCGCGCTCACCGTCGGGCTCGAACTGTCCGGCCGGTACGAGCTCGCCGTCGAAGGGCTCTCCACCGGGCACGGGTTCCCCGCCCGGCGAGTCGAGCACCGAGCCGGTGAAGGTCCCGGCACGGGTCGGCGCGTGGGTGCGCAGGGTGTATGCCGATGCGGGTGGGGGTGTGGTGGCGATGGACTCGCACGCCCGCACGTTCCCCGACGGACTGGCCCGACTGCTACGAGTCCGTGACCAAGGGTTGTGTCGTACCCCGTGGTGCGATGCGCCTGTCGCGCACATCGATCACATCACCCCGCACGCTGTGGGCGGTGCGACGACCGCTGTGAATGGTCAAGGGCTGTGCGCGGGGTGCAACTACACCAAGCAAGCCCACGGCTGGACCCAGGTCGTCGACCCCAACACGCCCAGGCACACGGTGACGACGATGACGCCCACGGGGCACACCTACACCTCGACCGCGTCAGCGGTACCGGCACCGCTGACGCCGACCACCGTAGCCGCGGCAAGCGAACCAGCGTCCGTGGCATCTCGGGATCGCGTGATCGACATCAAGCGCCCACCACCAGGCGACAGCCCCATCGAGATCACCATCGAACGCTTCCTCCACCACGCCGCCTGAGGATGACCGCGTGGTCCCGAAGGCGACGGGAACCTACCTGGGCGTTCCCCACCGGACCGGCATCCCGTGGGGTGGGGCCTCGCCGAGCAGCCGTTCCTCGCCGCCGGGCCAGGTCTGCGCGGAGACGATGAAGCGGTGCAGTGTGCCCGGCGAGAGTCGACGAGGCTCGAAGCCGATGTGGGCGAGCGGGCGCTCCGCGGTGGCCTGGGTGCCGAGCGCGGCGATCCTTACCGTCACGCGGTCCTGTTCCTCGCGCGGCAGGTACTGCCACATGACCGAGTGCCAGACGACGGTGAGGCAGCCGTCGGCGAGCTCGAGCCCATCGAGGAAGGCCGACGCACCAGCCTCGACCCGCCGCACCGGCACCTCGTGCGCGAGCCGGATCGCCCCGCGCAGGCGTGCGAGTCGTTCGGTCTGGTCGGGCCAGACGAACGACAGCAGGCGCAGCTCGCCGTCTCGGGTGGTGGGGTCCACGGGTGCGACATCGCCGGCGACCCGTTCGACGACGTCGACGTGGGGTGGGGCGCCGTCGGGCACCGTGTGCCACGCGGGTCCGAGCACCACGGGGGAGGACGGTCCCCAGGACCCGCCGTCGTCGGCGACGTACTGGAACCGATCGGCGAGCAGGTTGAGACCCCCGGAGGCGCCGAGCTCCCACAGCCGCACGGGAAGCGTCGCCGGGCCGACCACGTGGAGCAGCGCGCCGAAGAGTGCTGCTGAGCGCCCGGTCTCGTTCGTCTGCGGGGCGAGCTCGAGGCCCGCGCCCACGGCATGGGGTCGCTCGCTGAGGAGCGTGCGGAGCGCGAGCCATGCTCCGTCGGGATCGCCGTCGCCACCGGTGCTCGCGAAGTGCGCGGCGAGCTCCGGCGCCTCACCGGCCAGTGCGAGCCGGTGGGCGGCACCGGCGAACCGCAGCGCGACGGCAGCCGGGCCGGTCTCGTTCGCGTGCCCGGCCAGCACGTCGGCCGCGGGGCCGCCCGAGGCGACGTCGTCGGCCACGTGGTTCAGGAGCACGCCGTAGAAGGGCGAGCCGAGCTCGCGGCACGCGGTGGCCTGGGTGCGGATGTGCTCGACGAGACGACCCAGGTCCATCGGCTCACGGTACGGCCTGTCAGTGCCTCGGCGTAGCGTGGTGGCATGCGTCCAGTGACTGACTTGGTCCGTACCGAATCGCCCTTCGAGGTGATCACGGAGTACACACCCTCGGGCGACCAGCCGACGGCGATCGCCGAGCTCGAGGGGCGAATCAAGGCGGGGGAGAAGGACGTCGTCCTGCTCGGTGCGACGGGCACCGGCAAGTCCGCGACGACGGCGTGGCTCATCGAGCGGCTGCAGCGGCCCACGCTCGTCATGGCTCCGAACAAGACCCTCGCCGCCCAGCTCGCCACCGAGTTCCGCGAGCTGCTGCCCAACAACGCGGTCGAGTACTTCGTCTCCTACTACGACTACTACCAGCCCGAGGCGTACATCGCGCAGTCGGACACCTACATCGAGAAGGACTCCTCGATCAACGACGAGGTCGAGCGGTTGCGGCACTCCGCGACGAGTTCGCTGCTGACCCGCCGGGACACCGTGGTCGTCGCCTCCGTCTCCTGCATCTACGGCCTCGGCACGCCGCAGGAGTACGTGGACCGCATGGTGCGGCTCCAGGTGGGCGACGTCGTCGAGCGGGACCAGCTCCTGCGGATGTTCGTCAGCATGCAGTACACGCGCAACGACATCGCCTTCACGCGCGGCACGTTCCGCGTGCGTGGCGACACCGTCGAGATCATCCCGGTCTACGAAGAGCTGGCGATCCGCATCGAGTTCTTCGGGGACGAGATCGAGGCCATCGCCCTGTTGCACCCGCTCACCGGGGACACGATCCGCTCCGAGAGCTCGGTCCACGTGTTCCCCGCGACCCACTACGTGGCCGGCCCGGAGCGCATGGAGCGCGCGATCAGCTCGATCGAGGACGAGCTCGAGCAGCGCCTCGCGGAGCTCGAGCGCCAGAACAAGCTCCTCGAGGCCCAGCGGCTGCGCATGCGCACCACGTACGACCTCGAGATGATGCGGCAGATCGGATCGTGCTCCGGCATCGAGAACTACTCACGCCACATCGACGGCCGCGAACCCGGCAGCCCGCCGCACACGCTCCTCGACTACTTCCCGGACGACTTCCTGCTCGTGATCGACGAGTCGCACGTCACCGTCCCGCAGATCGGCGCGATGTTCGAGGGCGACATGTCGCGCAAGCGCAGTCTCGTGGACCACGGCTTCCGGCTGCCGAGCGCGATGGACAACCGTCCGTTGCGCTGGGACGAGTTCGTCGAGCGCATCGGGCAGACGGTCTACCTGTCCGCGACGCCGGGCGCCTACGAGCTGGGGATGGCCGACGGGACGGTCGAGCAGATCATCCGTCCCACGGGACTCGTCGACCCGAAGGTCGTCGTCAAGCCCACCGAGGGGCAGATCGACGACCTCCTCGAAGAGATCCGTGCCCGCGCCGAGCGTGACGAGCGCGTGCTCGTGACCACGCTGACCAAGAAGATGGCCGAGGACCTCACGGACTACCTGCTCGACAAGGGCGTACGCGTCCAGTACCTGCACTCCGAGGTGGACACGCTGCGCCGCGTCGAGCTGCTGCGCGAGCTGCGGCTCGGTCAGTTCGACGTGCTCGTCGGGATCAACCTCCTGCGTGAGGGCCTCGACCTGCCCGAGGTCTCGCTCGTGAGCATCCTCGACGCGGACAAGGAGGGCTTCCTGCGGTCCGGAACCTCGCTCATCCAGACGATCGGGCGCGCGGCCCGCAACGTCTCGGGCGAGGTGCACATGTATGCGGACAAGATCACTGCCGGCATGAGGCTCGCGATCGAGGAGACGGACCGGCGCCGCGCCAAGCAGGTCGCCTACAACACCGAGCACGGTGTGGACCCCACACCGCTGCGCAAGAAGATCGCGGACGTGACGGACATGCTCGCGCGCGAGGACATCGACACCGCGCAGCTGCTCGCCGGCGGCTACCGTCAGGGCGGCAAGGGTGGGGCGCCGACGCCCGCAGGGGGCAGGCGCTCGCTCGCGGGTGTCGCGGCAGGCGAGCTCGCCGACCTCATCCAGCAGCTCTCCGACCAGATGCACGGCGCGGCGGCAGAGCTCCAGTTCGAGCTCGCGGCCCGGTTGCGTGACGAGATCTCCGACCTCAAGAAGGAGCTGCGGCAGCTCACGGAGGCCACGGCGTAGCGCAACCGGCGCACTGTCGTATGCTTCTCCGTTGGAGGGGAGTAGCCCCCGCGGTGGTGTCGTCATCACGGCCGGCGTAGTCGCCAGCCCGGTGCCACCGGTCGTCGCCTCACGGCACGGCGGGCAAGACCTCCGGAACCACCATCTCGTTCCGGAGGTATACGCATGCATGTCCCCCTATGGGTCTGGCTCGTCACGGGTCTGGTCTTCCTCGGGTTGTTCTTCTTCGACTTCTTCACCCACGTCCGCACCCCGCACGAGCCGACCTTCCGGGAGTCGGCGTTCTGGTCCTCCTTCTACATCGGCCTCGCGCTCGTCTTCGGCATCGGCCTTGGCATCGTGTGGGACTGGGGCCACGGCTCGGAATACTTCGCCGGTTACGTGACAGAGAAGAGCCTGTCGGTCGACAACCTCTTCGTCTTCCTCATCATCATGACGAAGTTCGCCGTGCCACGGATCTACCAGCAGAAGGTGCTGCTGGTGGGAGTCGCGATCGCGCTCGTGCTGCGGACCGTCTTCATCCTCGCGGGTGCGGCAGCGATCTCCGCGTTCTCGTGGGTCTTCTACATCTTCGGCGCATTCCTCATCTACACGGCGATCAAGCTCGCCCGAGAGGACCACGACAGCGAGCCGGTCGAGGAGTTCCAGGAGAACCGTCTCGTGCGGATGCTGCGCCGCGTGCTGCCGACGACGACGGAGTACCACGGCGACCGGCTCACGACGAAGATCGACGGCAAGCGCTTCATCACCCCGATGCTCATCGTCATGGTCGCGATCGGCAGCACGGACGTGCTGTTCGCCCTCGACTCGATCCCGGCGATCTTCGGACTGACGAAGGAGCCGTACATCGTCTTCACGACGAACGCGTTCGCGCTCCTCGGCCTGCGTCAGCTCTACTTCCTGCTCGGCGGGCTCCTCAAGCGGCTCGTGTACCTCTCGGAGGGGCTGTCGATCATCCTCGGCTTCATCGGCGTCAAGCTCGTGCTCGAGGCGCTGCACACCAACGAGCTGCCCTTCATCAACGGAGGCGAGCACGTCGCGTGGGCCCCGGAGATCCCCATCTGGTTCTCGCTCGGCTTCATCCTCCTGACACTCACCGTCGCGACCGTGGCGAGCCTCGCCAAGACGCGGCGCACTGACCGGATCGCGGCCGCAGCGGGTGAGGGCGACGATGGTCGCTGACTCACCGACGATCGTCGCGACGTCGGGCGGGTATCTGCCCGGCCATCGCACGGACGTCGCGTTCGGGCCGCTCGTGCAGCACGCGGTCGAGCGGTCCGGCGCGACGGGACGGCCCAAGGTGTGCCACCTCGGGACCGCCTCGGGCGACCAGCGCTGGTTCCAGGGGCGGCTCGCGGAAGCGAGCAGGGTAGCGGGGTACGAGCTCTCCGAGCTGACCCTGTTCACCATGCCCAACGTCGAGGACGTCGCGGGTCACCTGCTCGACCAGGACGTCCTCTGGGTCGGCGGTGGCTCGGTCGTGAACCTGCTCGCCGTCTGGCGCGCGCACGGGCTCGACGAGATCCTGCGCGAGGTGTGGCAGGCAGGCGTCGTCCTCGCCGGTGTCAGCGCCGGCTCGCTGTGCTGGCACGACGGCGGGACCACCGACTCGTTCGGACCCGAGCTGCGGCCCGTGACGAACGGGCTCGGCTTCCTGCCCTACGGCAACGGCGTCCACTACGACTCCGAGCCGGGCCGGCGGCCGCTCATGCACCGCCTCGTGACCGAGGGACTGTGGGATCGCGCGTACTGCACGGACGACGGCGTCGGGCTCGTCTACGAGGGGACCGAGCTCGTCGAGGCGGTCACGGAGGTTCGGGGCAGGGGTGCATACGTCGTGACGGCCGACGGCGGAGTCGCGGTGGAGGAGCGCTTCGAGCCGCGGGTGCTCGCGGGTGCCCGATAGTCGCGGTGTAAGAATCAGGCCCGTGGCGGACATGCACGGGTATGGGGACATCGGCTGAGGCGGCCTTGCACGCCCCGGGAGGCGGGCGAGCCCTGCCCAGCGACGCCGTGACGGACGAGGCGCGCATGCGCGCGATCTTTCGCGATCACTACGCGTCCCTCGTCCGGTTCGCTGCGCGGCGGACGGCGGGTCACGAGGTGGACGACGTCGTCGCCGAGACCTTCCTCGTCGCGTGGCGCCGGCTGGACGAGCTGCCGCTCGACCGCGAGGAGCTGCGGGCGTGGTTGTACGGCGTCGCCCGGAACTGTCTGGCGAACCGGGCTCGCAGCGCTCGACGTCGCGACGCGGTGGCGGTGCGGCTCGCCGACGCCGGCGAGCTCGCCCAGCACGAGGACGCGACCGAGCGGGTGGACCTGACGCGCGCCTGGCTGCGGCTCGGCGACCGCGACCGCGAGGCACTCGCATTGCTCGCCTGGGACGGGCTGGACCACGCCCAGGCCGCGAGGGTGCTCGGCATCTCCCGCACCGCCTTCGGCGTGCGCGTCTCGCGCGCAAGACGACGCCTCATCAAGCTCGCCGACCCGGACACGGGCCTCGCCGGAGGTGACCCCCGATGACTCTCGACGACCAGACGAGTTCCCGGCTGGCGGAGCTCGATCCCGCCGCCGGCCTCGACGTCCCGGCCCACGACTCGCCACGCGCCGAGGCCCTGCTGCGGGGCGTGCTCGCCGCGCCGCGGACACCGCCGCCATCGTCGCCCGCGCGGCGTCGCGCGGTGCCCCGGCTCGCCCTCGGTGCGCTCGCCGCGACGGTCGTCGTGACCGCCGTCCTGTGGGGAGCTTCGCCGGGCGAGACGCCCGCCTTCGCGAGCTGGGTCGCCCTGCCGACGGGAGTGCCGGTGGGCGACTCCGAGGCGCACGCGTCCGACTGCCGGGACCGTGTGCTGACCGTGCCCGACCTCGCCGAGGTTGCCGGCGACCAGTCGCTCGTGCTGGCCGAGCGGCGCGGTCGCTACACGCTCGTCGTCCTCGGGGGAGAGCGGGTGTTCACCGCGTGCCTGGACGGTCCGGACCTGGGACCGTCGGCCGTGTCGGTCTCCCACTCCGACGGTTTCCCCGCACCGGACGACGGATGGGCGCTGCTCGTCGGGGGTTCCGGCCCGGCCTCGGGGTCGGACTACGTGACGTGGTTCGGTCAGGTCGGGGCCGACGTCGAACGGGTCGTGCTGGAACCCACCGGAGGGCGGTACGCGGGCGTGCCGATCGAGACGACGATCGCCAACGGCGCGTTCGCGGCATGGTGGCCCGAAGACCGGTCGCCCCGTGACCTGCTCATGACGGTGTACCGCGCGGACGGCACCACGGTCGGGCCGATGCCCTCGGACGAGATGGCGGAGCGTGCCGTGGGCGGGGACTCGTGAGGCGTCGAGCGCGTCGCATGCTTCGTACAGGTGTACTATGTCGGGGTGTCGACATACGATCGTCTGGTGAGTGACCGCCTCCTCGTCCGTGGTGCCAGAGAGCACAACCTCAAGAACGTCGACCTCGACCTGCCCAGGGACGCCCTGATCGCCTTCACGGGGCTGTCCGGCTCGGGCAAGTCGTCGCTCGCGTTCGACACGATCTTCGCCGAGGGACAGCGCCGCTACGTCGAGTCGCTCTCCTCGTACGCGCGCCAGTTCCTGGGTCAGATGGACAAGCCCGACGTCGACTTCATCGAGGGACTGTCGCCCGCCGTGTCGATCGACCAGAAGTCGACGAACCGCAACCCGCGCTCGACCGTGGGCACGATCACCGAGGTCTACGACTACCTGCGGCTGCTGTACGCCCGCGCGGGGACGCAGCACTGCCCGGTCTGCGGCGAGCGCGTCACGGCCCAGACGCCCCAGCAGATCGTCGACCGTCTCCTGCAGCTCCCGGACGGCACGCGCTACCAGGTGCTCGCGCCCGTGGTGCGGGGACGCAAGGGGGAGTACACGGAGCTGTTCGCCGAGCTCCAGCTCAAGGGCTTCGCGCGCGCGCGCGTCGACGGCGAGGTCGTCTCGCTCACCGAGCCGCCCACGCTGGAGAAGAAGCTCAAGCACGACATCGAGGTCGTGGTGGACCGGCTCGTCGCGAAGGACGGCGTCGGACGGCGCCTCACCGACTCCGTCGAGACGGCGCTCGGCCTCTCGGCGGGACTCGTGATCGTGGAGCTCGTCGACGCCGATCTTGAGGACCCCGAGCGGGTGCGCCGGTTCTCGGAGAAGCGCGCGTGCCCCAACGACCACCCGTTGTCCCTCGAGGAGATCGAGCCCCGCACGTTCTCCTTCAACGCCCCCTACGGCGCGTGCCCCGAGTGCACGGGCATCGGGTCGCGGCTCGAGGTGGACCCCGAGCTCGTCATCCCCGACGAGGAGAAGACGCTCGCCGAGGGCGCCGTGCTGCCGTGGGCGCAGATCTCCTCGGACTACTTCACGCGCGTCCTCACGGCTCTTGCCGGCGAGCTCGAGTTCTCGATGGACACGCCGTGGCGCGCGCTCCCGGAGCGGGCGAGGAACGCCGTCCTGCACGGCCAGGACCACGAGGTGAAGGTCCGCTACCGCAACCGCTGGGGGCGCGAGCGCCAGTACTCCACGGGCTTCGAAGGTGTCGTGACGTTCCTCGAGCGTCGCCACGCCGAGACGGACTCCGACTGGAGCAAGGAGAAGTACGAGGCGTTCATGCGCGAGGTGCCGTGCCCCGTGTGCGACGGCCAGCGCCTCAAGCCCGAGGTGCTCGCCGTCCTCGTGGGCGGGCTCTCGATCGCCGAGCTGTGCCGCAGGTCGATCCGCGAGGCGAAGGAGTTCCTCGACCAGGTCGAGCTGGGGGAGCGCGAGCGTCAGATCGCCGCGCAGGTGCTCAAGGAGATCCAGGCGCGCCTCGGCTTCCTGCTCGACGTCGGGCTCGACTACCTGTCCCTCGAGCGCGGTGCGGCGACGCTGTCCGGCGGAGAGGCGCAGCGCATCCGCCTCGCCACGCAGATCGGCTCCGGGCTCGTGGGCGTGCTGTACGTCCTGGACGAGCCGAGCATCGGTCTGCACCAGCGCGACAACCGCCGCCTCATCGAGACCCTCACGCGGTTGCGCGACCTCGGCAACACGCTCATCGTCGTCGAGCACGACGAGGACACGATCCGCACGGCGGACTGGGTCGTGGACATCGGCCCCGGCGCGGGCGAGCACGGCGGGAAGATTGTGCACTCGGGCGACCTCGCAGGCCTGTTGGACTCCGAGGAGTCGCTCACGGGCGCCTACCTGTCCGGCCGGCGCGAGATCCCCACGCCGGAGGTGCGCCGCCCGCTCGACGCGGAGCGGCAGATCACGGTCCACGGCGCGCGGGAGCACAACCTGCAGGGGATCGACGTCACCTTCCCGCTCGGCGCCCTCGTCGCCGTGACCGGTGTCTCCGGCTCGGGCAAGTCGACGCTCGTCAACTCGATCCTGTACACCGTGCTCGCGAACGAGCTCAACGGCGCCCGCCGCGTCGCGGGCCGCTACCGCACCGTGACGGGCCTCGAGCACCTCGACAAGGTCGTCCACGTGGACCAGGGGCCGATCGGCCGCACACCGCGCTCCAACCCCGCGACGTACACGGGCGTGTGGGACCACGTGCGCAAGCTCTTCGCCCAGACCACGGAGGCGAAGGTCCGCGGCTACACACCCGGCCGATTCTCCTTCAACGTCAAGGGCGGGCGCTGCGAGGCCTGCTCCGGCGACGGGACGCTGCGCATCGAGATGAACTTCCTCCCGGACGTCTACGTGCCGTGCGAGGTGTGCCACGGGGCGCGCTACAACCGCGAGACGCTCGAGGTGCACTTCAAGGGCAAGACGGTCGCGGACGTGCTCGCGATGCCGATCGAGGAGGCCGCACACTTCTTCGAGGCCGTCCCGGGCATCTCGCGGCACCTCAACACGCTCGTCGACGTCGGGCTCGGCTACGTACGCCTCGGCCAGCCCGCACCGACCCTGTCGGGCGGTGAGGCGCAGCGCGTCAAGCTCGCCTCCGAGCTGCAGCGCCGCTCGACGGGCCGCACGATCTACGTGCTCGACGAGCCCACGACGGGCCTGCACTTCGAGGACATCCGCAAGCTCCTCGGCGTGCTGCAGTCGCTCGTCGAGAAGGGCAACACGGTGATCGTCATCGAGCACAACCTCGACGTCATCAAGAGCGCGGACTGGGTGATCGACCTCGGTCCCGAGGGCGGCAGCGGCGGCGGGCTCGTCGTCGCCGAGGGCACGCCCGAGGACGTCGCGCGCGTGCCCGAGAGCCACACGGGCCGCTTCCTCGCCGAGATCCTCAAGGTCTCCGAAGGGCTGGGGGAGCGCGCGCTCGCCTAGTCCAGCGGCACGGGGTCGACGTGCACGGGGAAGTTCACCGAGCGCGCGATGAAGCAGTGCTGGTGCGCCCTGGCGTGCACGTCCGCGACGAGCTCGTCGGTCACCGGTTCACCGGTGCGCGTTGTCGTCGAGCCCAGCTCGAGGCGCGGCCGCAGCACGACGTTCGTGAACTGACCGGCGCCCTGGGCCTCGACGCGCATCGTACCGCCCGCCTGGTCGACGTAGCTCGTCACGGTGATGCCCGTGGTCGAGGCGAGGTGCAGGAACCAGAGCATGTGGCACTGACTGAGCGCCACGACGAGCAGCTCCTCGGGGGTGTACCGGCCGGGCTCGCCGCGGAAGGCGGGGTCCGAGGTGCCGAGCAGCACGGGCTTGCCGGGCAGCTCGACCTCGTGGTTGCGGCTGTAGGACGTGTAGCTCGCGGTCCCCGCCGTGCCGGCGCCGGTCCACGTGATGGTCGCTGAGTACGTGTGCAAGGGGCCCATGGCGAGACGCTACCGGGTTCGTCGCGGCGGTGCGGAGCGATTACCGGGCGGTCATTAGGCTGGAGTGCATGGCCGATCCCGCGACGTACCGTCCGAAGCCGGGCGACATCCCGACCTCGCCGGGGGTGTACCGCTTTAGCGACGAGCAGGGCCGGGTCGTCTACGTCGGCAAGGCGAAGAACCTGCGGGCGCGGCTGTCGAGCTACTTCCAGGACGTCGCGAACCTGCACGTGCGGACCCAGACCATGGTCACGACGGCGGCCTCCGTGCAGTGGACCGTCGTCGGCACCGAGGTCGAGGCGCTCGCGCTCGAGTACTCGTGGATCAAGGAGTTCGACCCGCGGTTCAACGTCAAGTATCGCGACGACAAGTCCTACCCCTACCTCGCCGTGACGCTCGGCGACGCCGTCCCGCGTGTCCAGGTGATGCGCGGTGCGAAGCGCAAGGGCACGCGCTACTTCGGGCCCTACGGCCACGCCTGGGCCATCCGCGAGACGGTCGACCTGCTGCTGCGCGTCTTCCCCGTGCGCACGTGCTCCGCCGGTGTCTACAAGCGTGCCCAGCAGCAGGGCCGGCCGTGCCTGCTCGGCTACATCGACAAGTGCTCCGCCCCGTGCGTCGGGCGGATCTCGCTCGAGGACCACCACGAGCTCGCGGAGGACTTCTGCGCCTTCATGGCGGGCGACACGGCACGGTTCGTGCGCCAGCTCACGGCCCAGATGCAGGCCGCGGCGGGGGAGATGGACTACGAGCTCGCCGCGCGGCTGCGCGACGACATCGCGGCCCTCGAACGCGCCACCGAGAAGAACGCCGTCGTGCTCGGCGACGGCACCGACGCGGACGTCTTCGCCCTCGTGGGCGACGAGCTCGAGGCGGCCGTCCAGGTGTTCCACGTGCGCGGCGGGCGCATCCGGGGCCAGCGCGGCTGGATCGTCGAGAAGGTCGAGGACGCCGACGACGCCGAGCTCGTGGAGCGCCTCCTCCAGCAGGTCTACGGCGCGGCGGCCGACGACGAGGACGCCGCGCAGGCCGTCCCGCGCGAGGTGCTCGTCCCCGTGCTGCCACCGGACGCGAACCAGGTGACGGACTGGCTCTCGACGCTCCGCGGCTCGCGCGTGAGCCTGCGGGTGCCGCAGCGCGGCGACAAGCGCGAGCTCGCCGAGACGGTGCGCGCGAACGCCGAGCAGGCGCTCGCGCTGCACCGCACCCGCCGCGCGGGAGACCTGACGACCCGCAGCCAGGCGCTCCGCGAGATCCAGGAGGCGCTCGACCTGCCGAGCGCCCCGCTGCGCATCGAGTGCTTCGACATCTCCACGACGATGGGCACGCACCAGATGGCGTCGATGGTCGTGTTCGAGGACGGCCTCGCCCGCAAGCCCGAGTACCGCACGTTCGCGATCCGCGGCCCCGAGGGCCAGGGCGCCGAGGACGACACGGCAGCGATCTACGAGGTCATGACGCGCCGCTTCCGGCGCTACCTCGCGGACCGGGACACGTCCTCGGACGTCGAGCTGGACGACGGCGGCCAGGCGCCCCCCGGGTCCGGCCCGGCGTCGGGGGAGGTCGGCGCGGACGTGACGGGCGCGCCGAAGCGGTTCGCGTACCAGCCCAACCTCGTGGTGGTCGACGGCGGAGCGCCCCAGGTCGCCGCGGCCGCGCGGGCGCTGGCGGACCTCGGTATCGACGACGTCGCGCTGTGCGGGCTCGCGAAGCGGCTCGAGGAGGTGTGGCTGCCGGGCGACGAGTTCCCGGTGATCCTGCCGCGCTCCTCGGAGGGCCTGTACCTCATGCAGCGCGTGCGCGACGAGGCGCACCGCTTCGCCATCCGTGCCCACCGCCGCCGCCGCTCGCGCGCGATGACGGCCTCCGAGCTCGACGACGTGCCGGGTCTCGGTCCCGTGCGCAAGGCCGCGCTGCTCAAGCACTTCGGCTCCCTCAAGCGGCTGCGCGCGGCCTCGGCGGAGGAGATCGCGACGGTGCCTGGGATGGGAGCCACCTCGGCGGCCGCCGTCGTCGCGGCGCTCGCCCCGCGCGAGGACGCACCTGGCATGCTGGAGCAATGACGAGCGAGCCCGCCCCGAACACCGTCCCGAGCGGCATCCCGGCCCTCGACGAGCAGGCCGTCAAGCCCCAGCCCTCGGCACCCGAGGTGCTCATCATCACGGGCATGTCCGGCGCCGGCCGCACGCGCGCCGCCGCGGTCCTCGAGGACATGGACTGGTACGTCGTCGACAACCTGCCGGCGCAGATGCTCTCCCACCTTGTCGGGATGATGACCCACGGCGTCGGGGGCGTGCGCCGGCTGGCCGCCGTCGTCGACGTGCGTGGCCGCGAGTTCTTCGCGGACCTGACCCCCGTCCTCTCCGCCCTGCGGGCCGCAGGCACCGACTACCAGATCCTCTTCCTCGACGCCTCGGACGAGGTGCTCGTGCGCCGCTACGAGCAGGTGCGCCGCCCCCACCCGCTGCAGGCGGACGGGCGCATCCTCGACGGGATCGCGGCGGAGCGTGAGCTGCTGCACGCGGTGCGCGAGCGCGCGGACATCCTCATCGACACGTCCGACCTGTCCGTGCACGACCTCGCTCGCGAGGTGCGGGCCGCCGTCGCGACGGGCCCGGAGGAGGCGCTGCGGGTCAACGTGCTCTCGTTCGGGTTCAAGTACGGCATCCCCCTCGACGCGGACCACGTGGTCGACATGCGCTTCCTCGCCAACCCCTTCTGGGTCCCCGAGCTGCGCCACCTCACGGGCCGCGACGAGCCCGTGCGCGACTACGTCCTGGGCCTGCCCGGCGCCACGACCTTCATCGAGCGCTACGTCGACGCCCTGGAACCCGTGCTCGCGGGGTACCTCAAGGAGGAGAAGCGCTACGTGACGATCGCGGTCGGCTGCACGGGTGGCAAGCACCGGTCGGTCGCCGTGAGCGAGGCGATCGGGTCGATCCTGCGCGAGCGGGGCCACCGTGTCTCCGTCACGGCGCGGGACCTCGGCAAGGAGTAGGGGTGGGCGTGATCGCGGCCCCGGGGCCGCACGTCGTCGCCCTCGGCGGCGGGCACGGGCTCTCGGCGTCCCTCGCCGCACTGCGGCGCATCACGGACCGGATCACGGCGGTCGTGACGGTCGCCGACGACGGCGGTTCCTCGGGCAGGCTGCGCTCCGAGCTCGGGGTGCTGCCCCCGGGCGACCTGCGGATGGCCCTCTCGGCGCTGTGCGACGACTCGGAGTGGGGGCGCACGTGGCGCGACCTGCTGCAGTACCGCTTCACGTCGGCGGGCGACCTCGACCAGCACGCCGTGGGCAACCTGCTCATCGTCGCCCTGTGGAACCAGCTCGGTGACACCGTGACGGGCCTCGACTGGGTCGGCAAGCTGCTCGGCGCCCGGGGCCGGGTGCTGCCGATGGCGTCCGTGCCGCTCGAGATCGAGGCAGACGTCCTCGAGTACGACGGCGAACGCGTGCTCGTGCGCGGCCAGAGTGCGGTGGCGGTCGCCCACGGCCAGATCGAGCACGTGCGGCTCGTCCCTGCCGACCCTCCCGCGTGCCCCGAGGCGGTGGACGCGGTGCACGATGCGGACTGGATCGTGCTCGGGCCCGGCTCCTGGTACACGTCCGTGCTGCCGCACCTGCTCGTGCCGGAGCTCGCCGACGCGCTGCTCACCACGCGGGCGCGCCGGCTCGTCAACCTCAACCTCGCGCCCGCCGGCGAGGAGGAGACGGCGGGGATGGGGGCCACCCAGCTGCTCGCCGTCGTCCGCGACCACGCGCCGGCCATGCGGATCGACGTCGTCATCGCCGACCCGCGCTCCGTCGAGGACGTCCACGAGCTCGAGAAGCAGGCCGAGTCCCTCGGGGCCCGGTTGCTGCTCCGGCAGGTGGGCGTGGGGGACGGCTCGCCGCGTCACGACCCGCTCCGGCTCGCCGCCGCGTTCGGTGACGCCTTCGAGACGTTCTTGGGAGACGTCGGAACGGTGGTCGGGTAAGTGGCAGGATGTCGGCCATGGCTCTGACGGCACAGGTGAAGGACGAGCTCGCCCGCGTCAAGATCGACAAGACCTCGTGTCGCAAGGCGGAGGTCTCGGCGACGCTGCGGTTCGCGGGAGGCCTGCACATCATCTCGGGCCGCATCGTGATCGAGGCCGAGCTCGACACGGCGATCGCGGCACGGCGGCTGCGCACGGCGTTGTCTGACGTGTACGGGCACGAGAGCGAGATCATCGTGGTGTCGCCCTCGGGGCTGCGCAAGGGCACGCGGTACGTCGTGCGCGTCGTCAAGGACGGCGAGTCCCTCGCCCGGCAGACGGGTCTGCTCGACAACCGCGGTCGCCCCGTGCGCGGGCTGCCGCCCCAGGTGGTCTCGGCGGGCATCGCGGAGGCGGAGGCGGCGTGGCGCGGGGCGTTCCTCGCGCACGGCTCGCTCACCGAGCCCGGCCGCGCGTCGGCGCTCGAGATCACGTGCCCCGGCCCCGAGGCCGCCCTCGCGCTCGTGGGTGCGGCCAGGCGCCTCGGCATCTCCGCGAAGTCTCGGGAGGTGCGCGGCGTCGACCGCGTCGTCATCCGCGACGGCGACGCGATCGCCTCGCTCCTCGCCCGGCTCGGTGCCCACGAGGCGCTCATGGAGTGGGAGGAGCGGCGGCTGCGCCGCGAGGTCCACGGCACGGCCAACCGGCTCGCCAACTTCGACGACGCGAACCTGCGCCGCTCGGCACGGGCGGCCGTGGCCGCGGGCGCCCGCGTCGAGCGGGCCTTCGAGATCCTCGGCGACGAGGTGCCCGAGCACCTGCGGGAGGCGGGCGAGCTGCGGCTCGCGAACAAGGAGGCGTCGCTCGAGGAGCTCGGGAAGCTCGCGGAGCCGCCCCTCACGAAGGACGCCGTGGCGGGCAGGATCCGCCGCCTCCTGGCCACCGCGGACAAGCGGGCCGCCGACCTGGGAGTCCCCGACACGGAGGCGAGCCTCAGCCCCGAGCTGCGTGACCTCTAGGAACGCCGTCCAACGCGTGACCTTGGTCCTCTCGCCGTGACCCGAGCGGTATAGGATCGAAACATCGGCGGGGACACCCCGCCCAGCGCACGCCGGGGTGCGTGACGCCACATCACAGCAACAGTGCGCCGACCCTGCGGTCGGCGCGCGCCGAGGAGGGCATTGTGACCATCCGCGTCGGAATCAACGGCTTCGGCCGAATCGGCCGGAACTACCTGCGTGCGATCTTGGATTCGGGTGCCGACATCCAGATCGTGGCAGTGAACGACCTGACCGACAACAAGACGCTCGCGCACCTGCTGAAGTACGACTCCGTGCTCGGTCGCCTCGAGGGCGAGGTCTCGTACGACGACGAGTCCATCACCGTCGACGGCCAGCGGATCCGTGCGCTCGCCGAGCGCGACCCCGCGAACCTGCCGTGGGGCGAGCTGGGTGCCGACATCGTCATCGAGTCCACCGGGTTCTTCACTGACGCGACGAAGGCCAAGGCCCACATCGACGGCGGCGCCAAGAAGGTCATCATCTCGGCCCCGGCCAAGAACGAGGACGGCACGTTCGTGGTGGGTGTCAACCACACGGACTACGACCCCGCGACGCAGCACATCGTCTCCAACGCCTCCTGCACCACGAACTGCCTCGCGCCGCTCGCGAAGGTGCTCGACGAGGCCTTCGGCATCGAGCGCGGCCTCATGACCACGATCCACGCGTACACGGGTGACCAGAACCTCCAGGACGGCCCGCACAAGGACCTGCGTCGCGCCCGCGCCGCCGCGATCAACATCGTGCCGACCTCGACGGGTGCCGCCAAGGCGGTCTCGCTCGTGCTCCCGCAGCTCAAGGGCAAGCTCGACGGCTACGCGCTGCGCGTCCCGGTCCCCACGGGCTCCGCGACGGACCTGACGTTCACGGCCGGCCGCGAGACCACCGTGGAGGAGGTCAACGCCGTCATCAAGGCAGCGTCCGAGACCCCCGAGCTCAAGGGCATCCTCACCTACACCGAGGACCCGATCGTGTCCTCGGACATCGTGACGGACTCCGCGTCGAGCATCTTCGACGCCGGCCTCACGAAGGTCATCGGCGACCAGGTCAAGGTCGTCTCCTGGTACGACAACGAGTGGGGCTACTCGTGCCGCCTCGTGGACTTCACGGTCTACGTCGGCGAGCGGCTCTGACCGACCCCCAGCTGATCAAGGCCAGCGGCGTGGGCGCGTACGCATCCCGTGCGTCCCACGCCGTTGGCGTGTCTCCGGAAGGAATGCCATGAAGACCATCGAGGATCTCGGCGACCTGCGCGGCAAGCGCGTGCTCGTGCGCTCCGACCTCAACGTCCCGCTCGACGGGACGACGATCACGGACGACGGTCGCATCCGGGCCGCCGCCCCGACCATCACCCGGCTGCGCGAGGCCGGTGCCCGCGTCGTCGTGACCGCGCACCTCGGCCGCCCGGGCGGCAAGGTCGACCCCACCTACTCCCTCGGGCCCGTGGCCGTGCGTCTCAGCGAGGTGCTGGGCGTGCCCGTCACGCTCGCCGAGGACGTCGTCGGCCCCTCCGCCCAGGCGACGGTCGCGGCGCTCGGCGACGGTGACGTCGCCCTCCTCGAGAACATCCGCTACGACGCGCGCGAGACGTCGAAGGACGAGTCGGAGCGCGTGGCGTTCGCCACGGAGCTCGCCGGCCTCGCCGACGCGTACGTCTCCGACGGCTTCGGCGTCGTGCACCGCAAGCAGGCGTCGGTGTACGACGTCGCGAAGCTGCTGCCGAGCGCCGTCGGCGGGCTCGTCCTGACCGAGGTCGAGGCGCTGCGTCGCGCGACCGAGAACCCCGAGCGGCCGTACGTCGTCGTCCTCGGCGGCTCGAAGGTCTCCGACAAGCTCGGTGTCATCGCGAACCTGCTCGAGAAGGCCGACAAGCTCCTCATCGGCGGCGGCATGGTCTTCACGTTCCTCGCCGCGCAGGGCAACGGCGTCGGCAAGTCGCTCCTCGAGACCGACCAGATCGAGGCGGTGCGTGGCTACCTCGAGACGGCGGCGGCCAAGGGCGTCGAGATCGTCCTGCCCACCGACATCGTCGTCGCCGAGGCCTTCGCGGCCGACTCGCCGCACGAGACGGTCGCGGCCGACGCGATCCCCGCCGACAAGATCGGCCTCGACATCGGCCCCGCGTCGGGCGAGGCGTTCGCGGCGGCGATCCGCGAGGCGAAGACGATCGTCTGGAACGGCCCCATGGGCGTCTTCGAGTTCGAGGCCTTCGCCGGTGGCACGCGCGCCGTGGCGCAGGCGCTGTCCGACTCCGCCGGCTTCTCGATCGTGGGTGGCGGCGACTCCGCGGCCGCCGTACGCCGGCTCGGCTTCGACGAGTCCACGTTCGGCCACATCTCCACCGGCGGTGGTGCGAGCCTGGAGTTCCTCGAGGGCAAGGAGCTCCCGGGGATCGCCGTCCTCGAAGACTGACCGACTTCCTCTCACGACCGAAAGGCACCCATGGCCACCAGCCGTACCCCGCTCATGGCGGGCAACTGGAAGATGAACCTCGACCACCACCAGGCGGTCCACGTGCTGCAGAAGCTCGCGTGGCTGCTCGGGGACGCGAAGCACGACTTCGCCGACGTCGAGGTCGCGGTGATCCCGCCGTTCACGGACCTGCGTTCCGTGCAGACGCTCGTCGACGCGGACAAGCTCGAGATCGTCTACGGCGCGCAGGACGTGTCGGCCTTCACCGAGGGGGCGCGCACCGGTGAGGTGTCTCCCGTCTTCCTCGCGAAGCTCGGTGTCAAGTACGCCGTCGTCGGACACTCCGAGCGTCGCGAGTTTCACGCCGAGTCGGACGCCGTCGTCGCCGCGAAGGCGCTCTCCGCGCTCGGGCAGGGCATCCTCCCGATCGTGTGCGTGGGGGAGGGCCTCGAGGTTCGCAAGGCCGGTGAGCACGTGGCCTACACGCTCGACCAGCTCGAGGGCTCGCTCGCGGGGCTGACGGCCGAGCAGGCCGCGACCGTCGTCGTCGCCTACGAGCCCGTCTGGGCCATCGGCACCGGCGAGGTCGCCACGCCCGAGGACGCCCAGGAGGTGTGCGAGGCGATCCGTGGCAAGCTCGCCGAGCTCTTCTCGCCCGAGGTCGCCGCCGCCGTGCGCGTCCTCTACGGCGGCTCGGTGAAGTCCGGCAACGTCGCGGCCATCATGGCCAAGGCCGACGTCGACGGCGCACTCGTGGGCGGCGCGAGCCTCGACCCCGAGGAGTTCGCCAAGATCGCCCGGTACAAGTCGCACGCCGTAGGGCTCTGACCGTCACGACACCGCGTCTCGCCGTCGTGCCCCGTCCCCCGTGGACCGGGCGCGACGGCGGCCGGTGTTAGGTCCGAACCCGTCCTATCGCTTACCCTTGACTGCGGCGCCGACCAGCGGCGTCGCAGATCGAACCAGAACGGGACTTTCGTGGAACTCCTGCGCATCGCCTGCGTCGTCGTGCTCGTGCTGTCGAGCCTGCTCGCCATCCCTCTCGTGCTCATGCACAAGGGTCGCGGCGGTGGCCTCTCCGACATGTTTGGCGGCGGTGTCTCGAGCGGTGCCGGCAGCTCCGGGGTCGCCGAGCGCAACCTGAACCGGATCACGATCTCCACGGCGATCATCTGGACCATCTGCATCGTCCTGCTGGGACTCATCCAGCGCGTGAACGGCTGAGGGGGAGCTTCCGTGGCCGGTGGAAGTGCGATCAGGGGCTCACGCGTCGGCGCCGGCCCGATGGGCGAGGCGGAGCGGGGCGAGAGCGCCCCACGCGTGTGGATCTCCTACTGGTGCGCGAACGGCCACGAAACGCGGCCGAGCTTCGCCGAGGAAGGCGCGCACGAGGCCCCCACGACGTGGGACTGCCCGCGGTGCGGATACCCCGCAGGTCAGGACCGGGCGAACCCCCCGTCCCCCCAGCGCAACGAGCCGTACAAGACGCACCTCGCCTACGTGAAGGAGCGTCGCTCCGACACCGATGGCGACGCGATCCTCGAAGAGGCCCTTGCGGCCCTCCGCGCCCGCCGCGGCGGAAAGTAGCCCGACGAGTCGTCACCCCGCCGATGGCGGGGGAGCGGCAGCCAGGTCGAGCAGCCAGAGGGTGAGGACGCGGCCGACGGCGGCCGTCGCGGGGATCTCCTCGACCGGGGCGCCCTCGAACGCGCGCCGCACGACCGGTGCCTTCTCGGCGCCGGAGACCACGAGCCACACCTCCGGTGCGCTCCGGAGCGCGTCGAACGTGAGGGACGTGCGCTCGGGCGGCGGCTTGGGGGAGCCGTGGACGCCGACGACGGTCCCCGTGGCAGCGAGCGCCTCGTGGCCCGGGAAGAGCGAGGCGACGTGCCCGTCCGGCCCCATGCCGAGCAGGACGACGTCGAACTCCGGCACACCGAGCGCCGCACCCTCCGGCGCGTGCGCCGCGAGCTCTTGCGCGTAGGCCGCCGCGCTGTCCTCCGGCGTGCTGATGCCCGGGCTCCCGGGCGCGGGCACGGGGTGCACGGTCGCCTCGTCGAGCCCCTCGAGGTGGTCGAGCAGCGCCACGCGCGCCATCGTCTCGTTGCGCTCGGGGTCGCCCGTGGGCAGGAAGCGCTCGTCGCCCCACCAGAGGTGGACGGCGGACCAGTCGACGGCGTGGCGGACCGGGCTCGCGGCCACGGCGGCGAGCGAGGCGATGCCGACGGTGCCGCCGGTGAGCACGACGTGCACCGTGTCCTGCACTGACTGCAGGTCGACGAGCCTCGTGAGGAGCCGCGCGGCGACCGCCTCGGCGAGCACCTCGGGGTCCGGGTGGACGAGGGCGGTGCGCACGCCGGTCACAGCCCGACCCTCGCGAGCCCCTTGGTGAGGACCCGGCCGTAGACCTCGTCCGGGTCGAGCCGGCGCAGCTCCTCGGCGAGGCACTCGTTGAGCTGGCGCAGCGGGAGCGAGAGGCGCCGGTCCGGGGCACCTGTCTGGCGGATCGTGACCGTCTGACCGTCGGGCCGCGAGAGCTCGATGAGGTGCTCGCCGCGCCAGATGCGCACCGCCGTGATGCCTTCCACGCCGCGGCGACGGATGATCTCGGTCGGCACGCGCAGCTGCTGGGCGAGCCATGCCGCGAGCAGGTCGACGGACGTGTGCCGGCCCTCGCCCTCGACCTCGGCCTTGGTGATCTTGCCGTCCGGGCTCTCGTCGAGCGCGGCGGCGAGCAGCCCGCGCCAGAGCGTGATGCGCGTCCACGCGAGATCGGTGTCGCCCGCCGCATAGACCCCCCGCAGCCGCTGCAGCGTGTCGAGCGGCTTGCCGCACGTCGTGGAGTCCGTGATGCGTCGTTGCGCCATCGAGCCCACGGCGTCGTCGGCCGGGTCGCCCGGCGCCTCGCCGGGCCACCACACGACGATCGGCGCGTCGGGCAGCAGCAGGGGGATCACGAGCGTGTCGAGGTGCTCGAGCAGCTCGCCCTGCGGTCGCAGCACGACCACCTCGCTCGCCCCCGCGTCGCCCCCGACGCGAATCTGGGCGTCGAGCGACGTCGACCGCTTGCGACCCGACGTCGTGATGGCGAGCACGCGGCACGGGTGCTCGCGGCTCGCGTCGTTCGCCGCGGCGATCGCGTCCTCGAGCTCGTCCTCGCTCGCCTCGATGACGAGGGTGAGGACGCGGCCGAGCGCGACCGCGCCACCCTCGTCGCGCAGGCGTACGAGGCGCTTGTTGACGGCGCCCGTCGTGGTCTGGGGGAGGTCGATGATCATGGCCGACGCCACGTCCTTCCGTCACGTGCGAGCATCTCGTCGGCGGAGTCGGGCCCCCACGTGCCGGAGCGGTAGGGCTCGGGCGTGCCCTTGCTCGCCCAGTGCTCGGTCACCGGGTCGAGGATCTGCCAGGACAGCTCGACCTCCTCGTGCCGCGGGAACAGCGGGGGGTCGCCGAGCAGCACGTCGAGGATGAGCCGCTCGTACGCCTCCGGGGAGGACTCCGTGAACGCGTGCCCGTAGCCGAAGTCCATCGTGACGTCGCGCACCTCCATCTGGGTGCCGGGCACCTTGGAGCCGAAGCGGATCGTGACGCCCTCGTCGGGCTGCACGCGGATGACCAGGGCGTTGTTGCCGAGCTCCTGGGTCGAGGTCGACTCGAAGGGCAGGTGCGGGGCACGCTTGAAGATCACCGCGATCTCCGTGACGCGACGCCCCAGGCGCTTGCCCGTGCGCAGGTAGAACGGCACACCCGCCCAGCGCCGCGTGTCGACGTCGACACGGATCGCCGCGTAGGTCTCCGTGGCCGACGACGGCGAGATGCCGTCCTCGTCGAGGTAGCCACCGACCTCCTCGCCGCCCTGCCAACCCGCCGCGTACTGCCCGCGCGCGGTGTGCCGGGACAGGGGGCGGGGCACGCGCACGGCGGAGAGCACCTTGCGCTTCTCGGCGCGCAGCGCCGGCGCGTCGAACGAGACGGGCTCCTCCATCGCCGTCAGCGCGAGGAGCTGCAGCAGGTGGTTCTGGATGACGTCGCGCGCCGCCCCGATGCCGTCGTAGTAGCCGGCGCGTCCACCGATGCCGATGTCCTCGGCCATCGTGATCTGGACGTGGTCCACGTAGTTGGCGTTCCAGATCGGCTCGAACATCTGGTTGGCGAAGCGCAGCGCCAGGATGTTCTGCACCGTCTCCTTGCCGAGGTAGTGGTCGATGCGGAACACGTCGTCGGGCCGGAACACCGACGAGACGACGTCGTTGAGCTCGCGCGCGCTCGTCAGGTCGTGGCCGAACGGCTTCTCGATGACGACGCGCCGCCACGCACCCTCGGCGCTCCGCGAGAGGCCCGAGCGCGAGAGCTGGCGGCACACGACCGGGAACTGACCCGGCGGCACCGACAGGTAGAAGGCGTGGTTGCCGCCGGTGCCGCGCTCCTCGTCGAGCGCCGCGACGGTCTCGGACAGCGTGTCGAAGGCGGCGTCGTCGTCGAACGAGCCCTGCACGAAGCGGATGCCCTCGGCGAGGTGGCGCCACGTCTCCTCGCTGAAGGGGGTGCGGGCGTACTCCTTGACCGAGTCGTGCACGATCTTCGCGAAGTCCTGCGTCTCCCAGTCGCGCCGGGCGAACCCGGTGAGCGCGAAGCCGGGCGGGAGCAGCCCTCGGTTCGACAGGTCGTACACGGCGGGCATGAGCTTCTTGCGGGCCAGGTCGCCCGTCACGCCGAAGATCACGAGCCCGCAGGGCCCGGCGATGCGCGGCAGGCGCAGGTCGCCGGGCTCCCGCAGCGGGTTGTGGGTGTCAGCCACGTGCCGCACCGAGGGACTCGCGGGCCGCCTCGACGACGGCCTCGGCCGTGATGCCGAACTCCTCGAAGAGGCGCTCGTAGGCGGCCGAGGCACCGTAGTGCTCGAGCGACACGGAACGACCCGCGTCGCCCACGATGCCCCGCCACGACAGGGCGATCCCCGCCTCGACCGAGACCCGGGCGCGCACGGCGGCCGGCAGCACGGACTCGCGGTACGCCTCGTCCTGCTCGGCGAACCACTCGAGGCTCGGGGCGGACACGACGCGCGTCGCGACGCCCTCGGCCTCGAGCGTCTCGCGCGCGGCGACGGCGAGCTGCACCTCGGAGCCGGTCGCGACGAGGATCACGTCCGGGGCGCCGGAGGACGCCTCGAGGAGCACGTAGGCACCCTTCGCGACGCCGTCGGTCGTGGCGAAACCGTCCTCGCCGCGAGGGAACGTCGGCACGTTCTGACGGGTGAGGACGAGGCCGACAGGCCCGTCACGGCGCTCGAGGATGGCCTGCCAGGCGGCGGCGGTCTCGTTCGCGTCCGCGGGCCGCACGAGCGCGAGGCCCGGGATGGCGCGGACGGCCGCGAGGTGCTCGACGGGCTGGTGGGTCGGCCCGTCCTCGCCGAGACCGATCGAGTCGTGCGTCCACACGTAGATCGCGGGGACGCCCATGAGGGCCGCGAGGCGCACCGCGCCGCGCATGTAGTCGGAGAACGTGAAGAACGTCCCGCCGTAGGCCCGCGTCAGGCCGTGGAGCACGATGCCGGACAAGATCGAGCCCATCGCGTGCTCGCGGATGCCGAAGTGCAGCGTGCGGCCGTAGATGTCACCGGAGAACTCGTGCGTCGAACGCTTGGCGGGCAGGAAGGACGGCTCGCCCTTCATCGTCGTGTTGTTCGAGCCCGCGAGGTCGGCCGAGCCTCCCCACAGCTCCGGGAGGACCGGCGCGAGCGCGCTGAGGACCTCGCCGGAGGCGGCGCGGGTCGCGATCGACTTGCCCGCCTCGAACGTGGGGAGCGCGTCCGCCCAGCCGGCCGGGAGCTCCTGGGCGACGAGCCGGTCGAGCAGCTCGGCGCGCTCGGAGTTCGCCGCGCGCCACGCCTCGTACCTGGGCGTCCACTCGGCCTTGGCCGCCGCGCCGCGCTCGAGCGCCTTGCGCGCGTGGGCGATGACCTCGGGGGCGACCTCGAAGCTGCGCTCGGGGTCGAAGCCGAGCACCTCCTTGAGTCCGCGCACCTCGTCGCCGCCGAGCTTCGAGCCGTGGGCGCCGTGCGTGTTCTGCTTCGTGGGGGACGGCCACGCGATGATCGTGCGGATCCCGATGAACGAGGGCCGGTCCGTGACGGCCTTGGCCGCCTCGATCGCCGCGGCGAGGGAGTCGACGTCCTCGACGTAGCCGTCCGGACCCTTCGTCCAGTCCACGTACTGCACGTGCCAGCCGTAGGACTCGTAGCGCGCGAGCACGTCCTCGGTGAACGCGATCTCGGTGTCGCCCTCGATCGAGATGTGGTTGTCGTCCCAGAACACGACGAGGTTGCCGAGCTCCTGCGTCCCCGCGATCGAGGAGGCCTCGCTCGTGACGCCCTCCTGGAGGTCGCCGTCGGACGCGATGACGTACACGAAGTGGTCGAACGGGCTCTCACCCGGCGCGGCGTCCGGGTCGAGCAGCCCACGCTCGCGTCGCGAGGCCATCGCGAAACCCACGGAGCTCGCGAGGCCCTGGCCGAGCGGACCGGTCGTGATCTCGACGCCGTCGGTGTGTCCGTACTCGGGGTGGCCGGGGGTCAGGGAGCCCCACGTGCGCAGCGCCTCGATGTCCTCGAGCTCGAGCCCGAAGCCGGCGAGGTAGAGCTGGATGTACTGGGTGAGGCTCGAGTGGCCCGCCGAGAGGATGAAGCGGTCGCGGCCGAGCCAGGCCGGGTCCGCCGGGTCGTGGCGCAGCACGTTCTGGTAGAGCAGGTACGCGAGCGGGGCGAGGCTGATCGCCGTGCCGGGATGGCCGTTGCCGACCTTCTCCACCGCGTCGGCGGCCAGCACTCGGGCGGTGTCGACCGCGCGGTGGTCGAGCTCGGTCCAGCCGACCTTGTCGGCCTGGGGGGCGATAGCGTTCAAAGCTCCTCTTTCCGATCCACGGCGCGCGCCGCCGAATCTCACTGCAGGTGTAGGTATAGCGGTCAGGTCCCGCATGCAGCCTAGTCGTGCGCGCGTGGGAGCACTGATGAGGCCACGGCGTGGACGCGCCCGGTAGGATGACGGCGACGCGGCGGGGGTGCGTCTCGGTTCCTGACCCCCGAGGGGAGAACACGCTTCGTGCACACCGCATCGGTGACGGCGGCCTCGACAGAGGTCCCGCTCCCGACGACCCCGCCATGGCGCCGGATCGGCGCCTTCGTCGCCCTGACCAAGCCACGCATCATCGAGCTGCTGCTCGTGACCACGCTGCCCACGATGGTCCTCGCGCACGGCGGCTTCCCCGCGATCGGTCTCGTCCTGGCCACGCTCGTCGGTGGCTCGCTCGCCGCGGGCAGCGCGAACGTCCTCAACTGCTATCTCGACCGCGACATCGACAAGGTGATGCACCGCACGAAGCGGCGCCCCCTCGTCACGGGCGAGGTCTCGCCGCGCGAAGCCCTCGTGTTCGGCATCGCGCTCGGCATCGTCTCCCTCGCGTGGCTCGCGTGGGCCACGAACGTGTTCGCCTCGCTCCTCACGGCGGCCGCGATCCTCATCTACGTCGTCGGCTACACGATGATCCTCAAGCGCCGCACGTCGCAGAACATCGTGTGGGGCGGGATCGCGGGCTGCATGCCCGTCTTCATCGGCTGGGCCGCCGTCACCGGAACCCTCGGCTGGGCACCCGTCGCGCTCTTCGGCGTCGTGTTCTTCTGGACGCCGCCGCACTACTGGCCCCTCGCCATGAAGTTCCGCCGGGACTACGCGGCGGCCGGGGTGCCGATGCTGCCCGTCGTCGCTGGCGACCGGCGCGTGGCGATCGAGTCGATCCTGTACGCGATCGCGATGGTCGCGTGCTCGCTCGCGCTCATCCCGCTCGCGGGGATGTCCTGGTTCTACACGGTCGTCTCCGTCGCGCTCGGCGCGTGGTTCATCGGCTCGTGCGTCGCGCTGTATCGCAGGGCGACGCGGCCGACGACGACGAAGCTCTACGAGATGCGCGTCTTCCACGGCTCGATCACCTACCTGTCGGCCGTGTTCCTCGCCGTCGCGATCGACCCGCTCCTGCCGTGGTGAGCCCGCTCGATGCCGTGGTGCGCGACTTCCTCGCGCACCTGGTCGTCGAGAGGGGTGTGTCCACGAACACGTCCTCGGCCTACCGACGGGACCTGGGCCGTTACGTCGAGTTCCTCGCGGCACGCGGCGCCGTCGAGCTGCGGGCGGCCCAGGAGCGTGACGTCGAGGACTACGTCGCGGCCCTCACGACGGGCGAGGCGACGGGGACACCGATGTCAGCGGCCTCCGTCGCGCGCGCGATCGCCGCGGTACGGGGGCTGCACCGCTTCGCGCTCCTCGAGGGCAGGGTCGACGTCGACGTCGCCGCGGGGCTGCGCTCGCCGGTCCGGCCCAAGCGGCTGCCCAAGGCGATCACGGTCGACGAGGTGACCCGGCTGCTCGACGCCGTCGCCGTCGGGGACGGGCCCATCCCGTTGCGCGACCGCGCGATCCTCGAGCTGCTCTACTCGACGGGCGCCCGCATCTCGGAGGTCACTGGGCTCGACGTCGACGACATCGACATGACGCCGGGCCGTGGTTCCGTGCGCCTCTTCGGCAAGGGCCGCAAGGAGCGCGTCGTCCCCGTCGGCTCGTTCGCCATCGAGGCGGTCGACGCCTACCTCGTGCGCGCGCGCCCCGCCCTCGCCGTGGCCGGCCGGGGCACTCCGGCGCTCTTCCTCAACGCGCGCGGGGCCCGGCTCTCCCGCCAGAGCGTCTGGGCGGTGCTGCAGAAGGCCGCGGAGCGCGCCCAGCTCACGGCGCACGTCTCGCCGCACACGCTGCGCCACTCGTTCGCGACGCACCTGCTCCACGGCGGGGCGGACGTGCGCGTGGTCCAGGAGCTCCTCGGGCACGCCTCCGTGACCACGACGCAGCTCTACACGCTCGTCACCGTCGACACGCTGCGGGAGGTCTACGCGGCCGCCCACCCGCGGGCGATCAGCGACACACCCTCGCGCTGACGCCGGTGCGCCCCGCCTCGACGGCCGCGGGTGCTGCGGTAGGTTTGGCGGCGTGACGAGCACGGCCACTCCCAAGACGACGGACCCCGTCGGTCGACCCATGCCCGACTTCGCCGTGCCCGCCCCGCTCGACCGCCACGGGCCCGCGCGCATCATCGCGATGTGCAACCAGAAGGGCGGCGTCGGCAAGACGACGACGACGATCAACCTCGCCGCCGCGCTCGCCGAGTACGGCCGCAAGGTCCTCATCGTGGACTTCGACCCCCAGGGCGCGGCGAGCGTGGGCCTCGGCATCAACCCGCACGAGCTCGACGACACCGTCTACAACCTGCTCGTGGACCGCAAGGCGGACATCCACGCGATCATCCGTCCGACGGCGGTCGAGGGGCTCGACCTGCTCCCGGCGAACATCGACCTCTCGGCGGCCGAGGTGCAGCTCGTGAGCGAGGTCGCCCGCGAGTCGATCCTCGCCCGGGCGCTGCGTCCCGTCGCGGACGAGTACGACGTCGTCCTCATCGACTGCCAGCCGTCCCTCGGCCTGCTCACCGTCAACGCCCTGACGGCCGCGCACGGCGTGCTTATCCCGCTCGAGTGCGAGTTCTTCGCGCTGCGCGGCGTGGCGCTGCTCGTCGAGACGGTCGAGAAGGTGCGCGACCGGCTCAACCCGCGCCTCGAGCTCGACGGGATCATCGCGACGATGTTCGACGCGCGCACGCTGCACTCGCGCGAGGTCATCGCGCGCGTCCACGAGGCGTTCGGCGACCAGCTCATGCACACCGTGATCCGGCGCACCGTGAAGTTCCCCGACGCCTCGGTCGCGGCGGAGCCGATCACGACCTACGCCCCCTCGCACGACGGTGCGCACGCCTACCGGCAGCTGGCCAGGGAGCTCGTGGCCCGTGGCGACGCAGCCTGAGGCGCCGGTCGGGACCTCGACGTTCTCGGTCCGCCTCGACAACTTCGAGGGGCCCTTCGACCTTCTCCTGGGTCTGATCTCACGCCATCAGCTCGACATCACCGAGATCGCGCTCGCCGAGGTCACGGACGAGTTCATCGCCCACCTGCGCGCCGCGGACGAGCTCGACCTCGGCCAGGCGAGCGAGTTCCTCGTCGTCGCCGCGACGCTCCTCGACCTCAAGGCCGCCCGCCTCCTGCCGCAGGGCGACGTCGAGGACGCCGAGGATCTCGAGCTCCTCGAGGCACGCGACCTGCTGTTCGCCCGGCTCCTGCAGTACCGGGCCTTCAAGGAGGTCGCGTCGAGCTTCGCCGAGCGGCTCGAGGGCGCCACGCGCCGCTTCCCGCGCACGGTCGCTCTCGAGCCCGAACTCGCCTCGCTCCTGCCCGAGCTCGTGTGGTCCATCGGGCCCGCAGAGCTCGCCTACCTCGCCGCGAAGGCCCTCGAGCCGAAGGCCCCGCCCTCGGTCGACGTCTCGCACCTGCACGGTTCCCAGGTGAGCGTGCGCGAGCAGGCCGCCGTCGTCGCGGACCGCCTGCGCCGCGTGGGCGTCGCGAGCTTCCGTGCGCTCGTCGCGGACGCGGGAGAGGTCGCCGTCGTCGTCGCGCGGTTCCTCGCCCTGCTCGAGCTCTTCCGTGAGGGCGCGATCGCCTTCGACCAGGTCACCCCCCTCGGCGAGCTCACCGTGCGCTGGACCGGCAGCGAGGACGGCGACGTGGACATCAGCGACGACTACGACGACGCCGCGAGCGGCGCACCGGACGCACCCCAGGAGGACACCCAGTGAGCGAGCCGATCGAGCAGGCCTCCGACGACGGCGCCCCCGCCGCGGCGGACGAGCTCGCCTTCGACGTCCACGACCTGCCCGGTGGCGCCCCAGCCGCGGTCGAGTCCGTGCTCATGGTCACGGAGGAGCCCGTCTCCGTGGTCCAGCTCGCGAGCGTGCTCGCGCTGCCCACCGACGAGGTCGAGGCCATCCTCGCCGAGCTCGCGGCGGAGTACCGGGGCGAGCGCGGGGGGCGTCCCCGCGGCTTCGAGCTGCGCCACGTGGGCGAGGGCTGGCGGCTGTACTCGGCCGGCTCGCTCGCCGACGTCGTGGGGCGCTTCGTCCTCGACGGCCAGTCCGCACGGCTCACGCAGGCCGCGCTCGAGACGCTCGCCGTGATCGCCTACCGCCAGCCCGTCACGCGTGGGCAGGTCTCGGGCGTGCGCGGGGTCAACGTGGACTCCGTCGTGCGCACGCTCACGACCCGGGGCCTCGTCACGGAGGTCGGCACGGATCCGAGCACTGGTGCGGTGCTCTACGGAACCACGGGATACTTCTTGGAGCGCATGGGGCTCGGCTCGCTCGACGAGCTGCCCCCGCTCGCTCCCTACCTGCCCGAGATGGACCTGATCGACGTCGACGACGTCAGTGGAGAACCGGTGTGAAGCCTCAGCATGACGTGCACGTGGCCGACGGCGTGCGCCTGCAGAAGGTGCTCGCTGGTGCGGGCCTCGGCTCGCGGCGCGCGTGCGAACAGCTCATCGCCGCCGGGCGGGTCGAGGTCGACGGCGCCGTCGTGCGCGAGCTCGGGGTGCGCATCGACCCGCGGCGCGCCGTCGTGCACGTCGACGGACTGCGCGTCCAGCTCGACAGCTCGCTCGTGACGCTCGCGCTCAACAAGCCCGTCGGCGTCGTCTCGACGATGCACGACCCGGAGGGCCGGCCCTCCCTCGACCAGTTCGTCGCGAACCGCACCGACCGCCTCTTCCACATCGGTCGGCTCGACGCCGAGTCCGAGGGCCTGCTGCTGCTCACGAACGACGGCGAGCTCGCGCACCGCCTCGCGCACCCGAAGTATCAGGTGCCCAAGACCTACCTCGTGGACGTGACCGGCCGGGCGCGCCCGAACCACGGCAAGCAGCTCCTCGCCGGCGTCGAGCTCGACGACGGTCCGGCGAGGCTCGACGCGTACCGCATCGTCGACCAGACCCCGAACCAGGCACTCATCGAGGTGCGGCTGCACGAGGGGCGCAACCGCATCGTGCGGCGCATGTTCGAGGAGGTCGGCCTGCCCGTCGGGCGGCTGGTGCGCACCCAGATCGGCCCCATCCGCCTCGGCGACCTGCGCCAGGGACGCACGCGCGTGCTGGGCCGCACCGAGCTCGGCACGCTCATGAAGGCCGTCGACCTGTGAGTCCGGTCGCGACCCGCGGCCCCGTACGCATCGTCGGTACCGGGCTGCTCGGCACCTCGATCGGCCTCGCGCTGCGGGCGCTCGGCGTCGACGTCGTGCTCGCCGACCCGTCCCGCACGGCGCTCGCCATCGCGCAGGACCTGGGCGCGGGGCGCCTCCCCGCCGCCGACGACCCTCCCGTGGCCCTCGTCGTCGTCGCCGCGCCTCCCGACGTCGTCGCGGACGTCGTCGCCGCCGAGCTCGCCGCGCACCCCGGTGCCGTCGTGACGGACGTCGCGAGCGTCAAGACGGCGGTGCGCGACGCCCTCGTGTCCGCCGGCGCGGACCTGGCCCGCTACGTCGGCTCGCACCCCATGGCCGGCCGGGAGCGCAGCGGGCCCACGGCCGCCCAGGCGCAGCTCTTCGCGGCGCGCCCGTGGGTCATCGTCGACTCGGGCCACGCGAGCGACGAGGCGCTGCTCGCCGTGCGTTCCCTCGCCGTCGACCTCGGCGCCGTGCCCGTCGCGATGGACGCCGAGGGGCACGACGACGCCGTCGCGCTCGTGTCCCACCTGCCGCAGATCGCCGCGAGCCTCGTGGCCGCCCGCCTCGTGCGCGCAGAGCCGGAGGCGCTCGCCCTCGCCGGCCAAGGACTGCGGGACACGACCCGCATCGCCGCGAGCGACGCCGCGCTGTGGGCGGGGATCCTCTCCGCGAACGCCGGGCCCGTGCGCGAGCTCCTCACGGGCCTGCGTGACGACCTCGACCGCGTGCTCGCGGCTCTCGACAAGGGGTCCGTCGCCTCGCTCGCGCGCGTCGTCGAGACGGGCAACCAGGGCGTGGGCCGCATCCCCGGCAAGCACGGTGGCGCGCCGCGCGCGTTCGAGGTCGTCACGGTGCTCGTGCCGGACACCCCGGGCGAGCTCGCACGCCTGCTCACCGAGATCGGCGAGGCGGGCGTCAACCTCGAGGACCTGCACCTCGAGCACTCACCCGGCCAGCCCGTGGGCCTGGCGTCCATCTCCGTGCTGCCCGGGCACACCGGGCGGCTGACCGACGTCCTGGGGGCCCGAGGATGGCGGATCGCGGGGGAGGAGCAGCATGCCTGAGCTCGTCATCGCCATCGACGGGCCGTCCGGCTCCGGGAAGTCCTCGGTGTCCCGTCGTGTCGCCACGGCGCTCGGCCTCGCCTACCTCGACACCGGTGCGATCTACCGGGCGGCGACGTGGTGGTGCTTGCACGAGGGCGTGGACCTCGACGACCCGGCCGCCGTGCTCGCCGCCGTGCGCCGCATGCCGTTGCACCTCGGCGTCGACCCCGCGTGCCCGGGCGTGCGTGTCGGGGACGAGGACGTCGCCGCCGCGATCCGCACCCCCGAGGTGACGGGTGCCGTGAGCGTCGTGTCCTCGAACCTCGACGTGCGCGCCGAGCTGCGCGAGCGCCAGCAGCGCGCCATCGCCGACGAGGGGCTGCCCGGCTCGTTCTCGGGCGGCCGGGGCATCGTCGCCGAGGGGCGCGACATCACGACCGTCATCGCGCCCGATGCGGACGTACGCGTCCTGCTCACAGCCTCCGAGGAGGCCCGGCTCGCCCGGCGCGCCCGTGAGGTCCACGGCACGGCCGACGCCTCCGCCGTCGAGGCCACGCGTCGGTTCGTGGTACAGCGCGACAAGGTCGACTCCGCCGTCACGAGCTTCCTCGAGGCCGCCGACGGCGTCGTCACGGTGGACTCCTCCGAGCTCGACCTGGAGCAGACCGTGCAGGCGGTGCTCGACCTCGTCGAGCGGCGACGGTGAGCACCCCGCGCCCTCCGCGCACGCCGCCGCGCTGGGCCCGGCCGATCGGCCGGTTCCTCGTCCACGGCGTCTGGCGCACCCAGGTCACCGGCGCGGAGCACGTGCCGGCCGACGGACCCGTCGTCGTCGTCGCGAACCACACCGGCCTCATGGACGGCCCGCTGCTCGTCGGGGCCGTGCCGCGCGGGACGGCCGTGCTCGTGCGGCGTGGCTTCTTCGTCGGTCCGCTCGGCTGGTTGCTGCGGGCCTCGGGACAGATCCCGGTCGACGACGCCGACGGCGGACGCTCGGCGCTCGCCGCCGCCCGGAAGCACCTGCGCGCCGGTGGACTCGTGGCGGTGTTCCCCGAGGGCTCGCGTGGCAAGGGGGACGCGGCCGACGCGCGCGCCGGAGCGGCGTGGCTCGCGCTCAACGCGGGCGCCGTCGTCGTCCCCGCCGCCGTGCTCGGGACCCGACGCACGGGGGAGTCGGTGCACCGCCCGCCCGGGCTGCGCCGTCGCCTCGCGATCGAGTTCGGCGAGCCGCTGCGCATCGAGCGGGCCGACGGCGTGTCCGGACGCGAGGCGCTCGTGGCCGCGAACGAGCAGATCCGGCTCGCGCTGGCCGCCGTCGTGGCCGCCGCGGTGGCACGATCGGGCATCGCGCTGCCGACGGATGACCCGTTGGCCCGCAGACAGGGGAGAATGGCCGGATGAGCGAGACCGAGTACGAGCCTGAGGGCCCCGAGATTCCCATCGAGGTCGTCGACGACGTCCCCCGCGCCGATGCGCTGCGAGCCGGGCTCGTCGAGTACGAGCTCGACCCCGAGGACCTGTCGCTGCTCGGCGGCGAGGGCTACGAGGACGACGACGGCGCCAGCCGGGCACCGTTGCCGGTGCTCGCCGTCGTCGGACGTCCCAACGTCGGCAAGTCGACCCTCGTCAACCGCATCCTGGGCCGGCGCGAGGCCGTCGTCGAGGACACCCCGGGTGTGACGCGCGACCGCGTGCACTACGAGGCCGAGTGGGCCGGACGCGACTTCACGCTCGTGGACACCGGTGGCTGGGAGGTCGACGTCGCCGGGATCGACGCGCGCGTGGCCGAGCAGGCCGAGGTCGCGATCTCGCTCGCGGACGCCGTGCTGTTCGTCGTCGACGCGACCGTGGGACCGACCGCGACCGACGAGCAGGTCGTCAAGCTGCTGCGCCGTTCGGGCAAGCCCGTCGTGCTCGCGGCCAACAAGGTCGACGGGCCCTCCGGCGAGTCCGACGCCGCGGTGCTGTGGAGCCTCGGGCTGGGGGAGCCGTTCGCGGTCTCCGCGCTGCACGGGCGCGGCACGGGCGACTTGCTCGACGCGATCCTCGCCGCGCTGCCCACCGAGTCCGAGCACGGTCAGGAGATCCCCGAGGGCGGGCCGCGCCGCATCGCGCTCGTGGGCCGGCCCAACGTGGGCAAGTCCTCGCTGCTCAACAAGCTCGCGGGGAGCGAACGGGTGGTCGTGGACGAGGTCGCGGGCACGACGCGTGACCCGGTCGACGAGCTCATCATCCTCAAGGACCGCACGTGGTGGTTCGTCGACACCGCGGGAATCCGGCGGCGGGTGCACCAGACGTCCGGGGCGGACTTCTACGCCTCGCTGCGCACCCGCGCGGCGATCGAGCGCTCGGAGGTCGCCGTCGTCCTCCTCGATGCCTCGACGCCCGTCACGGAGCAGGACACGCGCGTGATCTCGCAGGCCGTGGACTCCGGGCGTGCCCTCGTCATCGCCTACAACAAGTGGGACCTCATGGACGAGGACCGCCGGCCGTTCCTCGAGCGTGAGATCGAGCGCGACCTGCACCAGGTGAAGTGGGCGCCGCGCGTCAACATCTCCGCGAAGACGGGTTGGCACGCCGAGAAGCTCGTCCCGGCGCTCGACGTGGCGCTCGCCTCGTGGGAGACGCGGATCTCGACGGGCAAGCTCAACTCGTTCCTCGGCGAGCTCGTCGCGGCCCACCCGCACCCCGTGCGCAGCGGCAAGCAGCCCCGCATCCTGTACGCGACGCAGGCCTCCACGCGCCCGCCGCGCTTCGTCATCTTCGCCTCGGGCTTCATCGAGGCGGGCTACCGCCGCTTCATCGAGCGCCGGCTGCGCGAGACCTTCGGCTTCGAGGGCACGCCCATCGAGCTGTCCGTGCGGGTGCGCGAGAAGCGACGCCGCTAGGTCGCGCCGGGCGCCGGCGGGGTCGGCACTGGGGTAACATTCTCGTCGGCCCCTCGGGGCCAGCGGGCTGTGGCGCAGCTTGGTAGCGCACTTGACTGGGGGTCAAGGGGTCGCAGGTTCAAATCCTGTCAGCCCGACAGAGAAGCCCTGATGAGAAGCCGTTCTCATCAGGGCTTCGTCGTTCCCCGGCGCTGACTCACGTGCCGTCGGGCTCAGCCGGGAGTGGCGCGACGGGTTCCCGGGGGCAACCCTGGACCTGGGTGTCGCTCTCGTACGAGGAGGAGACGATGGCCTGGAGCACACGGGAGCTCGCCGAGCTGGCCGGCACCACGGTGAACACGATCCGGCACTACCACCGGCTCGGCCTTCTCGACGAGCCCGAGCGCAGGGCCAACGGATACAAGCAGTACGGGGCGCGGGACCTGGTGCGCTTGCTGCGGATACGGCGGCTTGTCGATCTCGGTGTGCCCCTGTCGCAGATCGATGGGGTGGGAGGAGGCGGGGAGACCACACCGGAGGCCTTGCGCGAGCTGGACGCAGAGCTCGCGGCGAGCATCGACCGGCTGCAGCAGGCTCGCGCGGACATCGAGACGATCCTGCGCGAGAAGGCTCCTGCCGACGCACCCGCCGGCTTCGCGTCGGTCGCGTCTCACCTCTCCGAGTCGGACGCCTCGATGGTCCACGTCTTCGGCCAGCTCTACAACGAGGAGGCGATGGCGGACCTCCGGCGCATGGTGGAGATCGACGCCGACGCCGATGCGCTCGGGAAGGAGATCGACGGCCTCCCCGCCGGCGCGGACGAAGCCAGTCGGCAGCGGCTGGCCGAACGGCTCGCGCCGACCCTCGCGCAGAACCTGGTCGACTACCCGTGGCTCGCGGACCCCACGGGGCGTCTCTCGAAGAGTGAGCGCGTGACGAAGCAGACGTTCTTCGAGGCGGTGGTGGAGCTGTACAACCCGGCCCAGCTGGACGTGTTCGCGCGCGCTGGCCTCATCGCGCAGGAACTGCTGGGGGCCCGGGAGTCGAGCAGTGACGGCGTCGGATAGAGACGTAGCCCACATCGCTTGACCGTGTGGCGAGAACACGGTTTTTCCTGGTGACCATGAACCCCACCCAGGAGCTCGTCAGCAATCTCCAGAGTCTCGTGGCCCAGGTGCCCGAGATCATCCAGCCCGCCATCGTGATGCTCGCGGGCGCCGTCCCTTTCGTCGAGGGCATGGGAGCGTCGTCGATCGGCGTGGTCGGCGGAATCAACCCGATCGTCGCCGGTCTGAGCGCCGCCGCGGGGAACTTCCTGGCCGTGCTCGTCGTCGTGCTCGTCGGCTCCCGCGCCCGCGCCGCGGTGGTCAACCACCGCGCCGCTCGTCGCCAGGCCGTGGCCGTGGGCGCGAGGGGCGGGGCACCCATCGAGCTCGAGAGCGAGCACGACACCGGGCACGGGGCCGAGTCCCACGAGCCCGAGTCGAAGGGCCGTCAGCGCTTCCGGCGGTGGATGGTCCGGTTCGGTGTCCCCGGGGCGAGCATCCTCGGCCCGTTGGCGATCCCGACCCACGTCATCGCCGCCATCCTCATCGGCTCCGGCACGCCGCGCGGTCGCGTCCTGCTCCTGCAGGCGGTGGCGATCACGCTGTGGACCACCGTGACCACCATCCTCACGTGGCTCGCCGTCAACGCTGTCGTCCTAGCCTGAACCTGGAAACAACGAGAAGGGAACGATCGATGACTCAGCACCATGAAGACCCCGACGCCCAGGGCTCCGATGAGCACATCGAGGCACGGGTGACTGGCGACCCCACTTTGGCAGAGGACCTCCTGCTCCTGTTGTTCCAACCCCGCTCCGGCACGATCGCGGGGGAGACCACCCTCTACTACGTCCTCGCCGGGGCCGTGCTCGCAGATCTCGCCCTTGCGGAGCGCGTGACCACGACGACGACCCGGGTCGGGAACGTGGCTGTGGCGGCAGTCGAAGGGCGCAGCCCGGCGGACGAGACTCTCCTCCCCGCCTGGGAGCTCGTCTCCACCACGCCGCGCGGCGTCCAGACCGTGCTGTCCACGATCGGCCCGACACTGCGCCAGCCCTTGCTGGAGCGTCTCGTCGCACGCGGTGACCTCCGCGAGGAGAAGCGCACGACGCTCCGCCTGTTCACCACGACCGCCCTCTCGGACGGCGGGAGCGGGCGCCGGGCCGAGCTCCTGGGTCAGGTCCGCGACGTCCTCGTCGACGGGAAGGAGCCCACGCCCCGGGTCGCCGCGCTGGCTGCGCTGCTCTGGGGGAGCGGCACGCTTCCCCAGTACGACCCCGAGATCCCCTGGACCTCGTCCGTCATCGCCCGCGCTCAGGAGCTCGAGCGTGGAAGCTGGGGAGCCGCCGCCAGCGCCGAGGCCGTCGCGCGCACCATGGCCGCAGTCGTCGCCAGCAGCCTCGCCATCGTGGCGACCACGCTCCCGCGAGGCTGAGACGGGCCGGCGGTGGCGCTCACGTCGGATCTGTGGAGAGTGCCCCGTTCCGGATGATGAAGTCGAGGGCGGTCTGGGCGACCTCGGCCCAGCCGTGGTCGATCGTGAGGGAGTGCCCTCTGTCGGGTAGTACGACGAGCTCGGTCACCGCTGGGTTCCTCGACTGGATCTTGTAGGCCTGCTCGGTGGGCTTGACGGGGACCGTGTGGTCGGCGTCGCCGCCGATCAGGAGCAGGGGACCGCGGTCGCGGTTCCTCGTGTCGACCTTGGTCTCGGCGAACGGGTTGAGGTTGGCCGTGACCACCTGGAAGATCGGGTTGCCCGCCGCTGCGACGTGGAACTCGTCGTACAGCGCACGGGCTTCGTCCTCGTCGAGGGCGTTGGCCCACCCGTACCGGAACTCCTCGAACGAGAGTGTGACGCCACGCTTCAGGCTGCTCGGATGGCCCACCACGGGGGCCGACGACCTGAGCGAGGAGAAGGGCACCGCGAGGACGCCTTGGAACGGCGCGGGATCGATGGCGACGGTGGCGAAGGAGGCTCCCTCACCAGCGGCCTTCTGTGCGATGAGGCCACCGAAGGAGTGCCCGACCACCGCGGGCTTGAGGTTGAGCTCCGCGATGGCTCCGAGGTAGTGGTCAGTCACCTCCTGCACCATCTTCGACGCGAAGGCGTCCGGGTTGGCTCGAGCCTCCTCGATGGACGCGGGGTCATCCGGCCACCCTGGTGCGATGGTCGTGAACCCGGCGTCCTCGAACACGGCTCGCCAGCGGTCCCAGCTGCTGGACAGGAGCCAGAGTCCGTGGACGAACACGACCGGTCGGCGACCGGACTCATTGGCTCGCACGATCTCGGCGAGCTCGATCTCGGTCAGCGTGGATGCGGTGCTCTGGGACATGGCGCGTGCCCTTCGCTCGGAGTCTGTTCTGACCGCCTCATCCTCCGACGCCGACGACCGCGTCGTCTTGCGTCCAGCCGCACTGCGCTGTGCGTGGTCTGTACGGAACCGAGCCCCGTCACTACGCTGAGCGCGAGCGAAGAGGAGTCCGCATGGGCGCCATCATCGATCTTGAAGAGCTCCCGGTCACCGACAGTGTCGAGTTCCTGCGCGAGCGGATGCTGAACGCGCCCGTTCCGCTGGCGCTCGAGCCACATCCCGACGCGGACGTGATCGTGCGCTCGCGCGTCGCGGATCTCGGCAGCGTGCACCTCTTGAGCACCAAGGCCCAGGGCGGTGATGTGCTACGGAGCCCGCGGCTCGCACGGGACGGCACCCCGCCGAGCCTCATGGTCAGCGTCATCGACCACGGCACCGCCATGGTGGTCCGGAGCGAGGGCGTGACGACACTGCACGCTGGCGACATCGGGCTCTACACGACCGACGAGTCGTACCGGATCACGTTCAGCCCGGGAGCGCACCGTCACACGTTCCAGGTGCCCCTCGACGAGCTGGGACTGGATCGACGACTGATCGCCGACCAGCTGAGCTCCGCCATCCGCCCGGACCGAGCCACGACCGCAGCCGTCTCCGCCTTCTTGCGGAGCGCAGCCAGGAGCGCGCCCCAGGCGTCCGCGGCGGAGCAGGCTGTCCTTCACCGACCGACCGTGGATCTGGTCCGCCTGCTGCTGACCCGACCCGTCCTCGGCACACCGACCGGCCGCGAGGCGGCGGCGATGTCGCTCGCGACTCGCGTGGAGGAGCACGTCAAGGCGCGGCTCGGAGACCCCACGCTCTCGGCGCGGTCGGTGGCTGACGTGTTCTCGATCTCCGAGCGCTACGTGTATGCGATCCTCGCTCGTCGCGGGCTCGACCTCGGCGACCTCATTCGCGAGAAGCGGCTTCAGGGGGCCGCCCGCATGCTCGAGAACCCCGCGTTCGCCATGACCACCATCGCGGCAGTGGCACATCGGTGCGGCTTCTCCGACCATTCGCACTTCTCCCGGTCGTTCCGCGAACGCTTCGGTGTCACCCCGTCGGAGTGGCGGCGCGATGCCCTTGCACGGCACGGCGAGCCGGAGGGCTCCCCGGCGTGACGCAGTCGGCCGACCGGAGGCCGGTTGGTCCGGCCGTAGGCTCCCACCATGGAGGTGCGGCAGCCGCTGGGGCGAGCATTGCGCAACGTCGTGGCGGCGAACGTCAGCTCGAGTCTCGGCGACGGCATCGCGAAGGTGGCGGCACCCCTGCTGGCGGTACGACTGACGGGCGACCCGCTGCTCGTCTCCGGCATCGCGGCAGTGGCCATGCTGCCGTGGCTGCTCTTCTCCATCCCCGCCGGGATCTTGCTCGATCGCGTCGACCGGCGACGCGCCATGGCTCTCGCCAACGGGGTCCGAGCGGTCCTCGCGGTCGTTCTGCTGCTGCTGTTCACGACGGGTTCGTTGACGATCTGGTGGCTCTACGTCGTCGTCTTCGTCTACGGCGCGCTGGAGACGGTCTACGACGGAGCGCTTCGGGCGATCCTGCCGTCGATCGTCATCAGGGCCGACCTGCCGCGGGCGAACTCCCGGGTCGAGGCTGGCGAGATCGTCGTCGAACGGTTCCTGTCCGCCCCGCTCACCTCAGCGCTGTTCGCGGTCTCGGTCGTCGTGCCGCTCGGGATCAATGCCTTGACCTACGCGGTTGCCGGCGTCCTGGCGGTGCTCCTCCCCGTCGCGGCCGCCGGTGCCCACCGCACCGACCCGACGGGTGAACCTCAGGTCGCCTGGTATCGGCAGCTCACCGACGGCTTCCGTCATCTCATGGGCGACCCGATGCTCAAGGGTCTCTGGATGATCAGCGTGGTCGTAGGTCTGTTCTTCTCCGCGGCCACCGCGACGCTGGTGCTCTACGTGCTGAACGGTCTCGGGCTTCCGGAGGCATGGTTCGGCGGGTTCATCCTGGCCGGCGCGGTCGGTTCGCTCGGGGCCGCGGTTCTCGCCAACCGGCTGAAGGAGCGGTTCCGGGCGGGGCCGGTGATGGCCGTGGCGCAGGTCGTGGCGTTGGCGGCGCTGGTGCTGATGGGTGCGGTCCCGGTGCTTGGTGTCGTCGCTTTCGGGTACCTCGTCTCCGCTGCTGGAATCACCCTGTGGAACATCCTGGTCATGTCACTGCGGCAGGCCGCGATCCCGGGCCGCCTGCTGGGCAGGGTCCACGGCACCTGGCGCACGCTGCTGTGGGGCACGATGCCGCTCGGAGCCTTGCTGGGCGGTCTCCTGGGCAGGATCGATCTGCGTGCCCCGTTCCTGATCGCCGGTGGCGTCGCGATGCTCGTCGCGCTCGCGTCGCTCCGGTTCCTGTCCCGCCTGCCCAACCCGGAGGAGCTCCACGACGCCGACACGAGCGACCTCGACGCATCTCGGTAGGCTTGAGGCATGGACGTCGACGAGGTCCTGGCGCTGGAGCACCGTGGCTGGGAGTCGCTGTGCCGTGGCGACGGCGCGGAGTTCTACGGCGAGCTCATGACTGCGGATGCCGTCATGATCCTCGCCCACGGACTGGTGCTGGATCGCGATGCGGTGGTCGGCTCGCTGGACGATGCGCCGGCGTGGCAGCGCTACGAGATCAGCGACGAGCGGTACATCGAGCTCGACGACCACAACGTGATCCTGGTCTACACCGGGCGGGCGTCGCGTGACGATGGCGAGACCTCGTTCCACGCACTGATGACCAGCGTCTATGCCCACCGCGGCGGCCGGTGGCGGCTCAGGCTCTACCAGCAGACGCCGGTGCCCCCGGACGCCGCGTAGCGCCCGCAGGTCCCGGCTCGATAGCGTCGGGCGATGCACATCGTCGAGCGGGGTTCCGGTACGCCACTGGTGCTTCTCCACGGGTTCGGGGTCGACCATCGGATGTCGCTGGCGCTCGACCCCGTGATCGACGCCGTGGGCGGGTGGCGGCGCCTCTACCCCGATCTGCTCGGCCACGGTGGCACGCCCGTGGGCGACGTGGCGAGCGCGGAGGATCTCGTGACCGCGGTGGCGTCGGAAGTCCGTGAGCGCATCGACGGGCAGCCCTTCGCCGTGCTCGGGAGCTCGTACGGCGGCATGATCGCTCGCCGCATCGCGCACGACTTCCGGGACCAGGTGCTCGGGCTCGCCGTCATCGCTCCCGTGTTCATCGCCGACCGAGCGCGCCGCGACGTCCCCGCGCGCCTCGTGCTGTCCGAGGACCCGGCGGTCCTGGCCAGGCTCGGCGATGCGAGCGAGGACTACGCGGAGATGGCCGTGGTCCACTCGCTCGAGAACGCCCGCGCCTTCGTCGAGCATGTGCAGCCCGGGCTGATGGCAGCGGATCAGGACGCGCTCGCGCGCATCGCCGAGCAGTACGAGCTCGCGCAGGAACCTGAGGCGGCATCTCCCGAGCCGTTCACCCAGTCGACGCTCATCATCACGGGGCGCCAGGACCACGTGGTCGGCTATCGGGACGCCTGGGCCAGCGTCGAGCACTACCCCCGGGCGACGTTCTGCGTGCTCGATGCCACCGGGCACAACGCCCACCTCGACCGGCCCACGGTCACCGGAGCGCTCGTGACGGACTGGTTGGAGCGTGTCGCCGCGACGCAGTAGCCCGGGGCATGTCGGTACCTCGTGCCAGACTCCCGCCATGACCCGAGTCGGCGCCGTCTACAACCCGTACGAGAACCCGCCGGAGGCCTTCCGCGCTGCGGTCGAAGCTGCGGAGGCCGCCGGGGTGCCCGAGCTGTGGATCTGGGAGGACTGCTTCCGTGAGTCGGCGTTCGCGACCGCCGCGGCGGCGCTTGCGTGGACGGAACGTCTGCATCTGGGGATCGGCATCGCGCCCATGCCGCTGCGCAACGTCGCGGCCACCGCGATGGAGGTCGCGACGATCGAGCGGACGTTCCCGGGCCGGCTCCACCCGGGCGTGGGGCACGGGGTGCTGTCGTGGATGGCGCAGGTCGGCGCCAAGGTCGCCTCGCCCTTGACGCTCATGCGCGAGTACGTCCCGGCGCTTCGGGCGCTGCTCGCGGGGGAGGAGGTGACCGTCGCGGGGCGGTACGTGACGCTCGATCACGTGCGGCTCGACTGGCCGCCCGAGGCGGCGGCGCCGGTCTACGCTGCGGGGGAGGGGCCGAGGACGCTCGCCCTCGCCGGGGAGGTGGCAGACGGCGTGATCCTGACCGGCAGTCGCACCCCGGCGGAGTTCGGGGAGCAGATACGCCACGTCCGCGAGGGAGGTGTCGGTGTCGCACGCGAGTCGATGCCTGCTGTCGTCGCCTACGTCGTCGCGGCGTTCGGTGACGGTGCCGAGCAGCGGGTGCGGTCCTCGTCCGGCGAGCTGGGTGCGACGGGCGAACGAGGAGTGTGGGGCGACGTCAGCGAGGTGACGGCAGGCGTGCAGCGGTTCGCGGACGCAGGGGTGGACGCCGTCGTCCTCGTCCCCGCGGACGGCGAGGGCGATCTCGCCTCGTTCCTCCGGTCGGTGGGCGAGGTGGCGAGAAACCTAGGAGGCAGCGGCCCGCACGGCGTCGGCGGCGTCGGCCGGTGATCCGCGCCACGGTGCACCGTGGCCGGGAAGCACCCAGGAGGCGGTGAGGTCCTCGAGCTCGCGCAGCGACTCGAGCGCCAGTGCTGGGTCGTCGGTGAACGGTGCCGGCTGAGCACCGGTGCGTCCCGTCAGCACGTGGCGCGTCGTGAGCGCGTCGCCGACGAACACGGCGTCGGCGGCAGGGGAGTGGACCGCGATGCTCCCGGGCGAGTGGCCGGGCAGCGCGACCACGCGGGGCGCGCCGGGCAGGTCCAGCACGTCGCCGTCGGCGACCTCCGCGACCTCGGTCAGGTATCGGGTGCGCAGCCCGTTCTTGCGCAGCGAGTAGGCGAAGAAGCCGAGCGTGGGACGTAGATGCATCGGGCCGAAGGCGACCTTGGGCTTGTCGCCACCCCGGGCGCGGTCGGCATCGCCGGCGTGGATGAACACCGGCACACCGTGGTCGCGGCGCAGGCGCTCGGCGAAGCCCAGGTGGTCGCTGTCGCCGTGCGTGAGGACGAGCCCCTGGACGTCGTCGAGGGACCGGTCGATCGACCGGAGCTCGGTGCGCAGGTCGCGCCAGTGCCCTGGGAGCCCGGCGTCGACCACCGTGATCCCCTCCGGTGTCACGACGAGGTACGCGGCGACGATGTCGTTGCCGATTCGGTGCAGGTTCGGGCCGAGTTGCACGGGAGCCCCTTCGATGTCGCGAACGTGAGTAGGGTTACGGTACGTAGCCATGATGGCTTACGTCAATAGCCATCAACGGAGGTGACCATGCCAACGCCTGAGCGGACCACCCTTGCCGAGATCGTCGCGGCCGCACGCGAGCTGCTCGAGCTCGGCGGTCCGGCACACATCACGATGCAAGCGGTCGCCGACCGCGTCGGTGTGCGTCCGCCGTCGCTCTACAAGCGGGTCCGCGACCGCGAGGCGCTCATCCTCCTGGTGGCGGAGGCCACGGTCGAGGACATCGGTGCCCGGCTGCGGGCGTCCGACCGCACGCTCGCCGAGCTCGCCCGCGTCTATCGCGCCTTCGCCCACGAGCGCCCGGAAGGGTTCCGGCTCGTGTTCGCGGCGAGCGGGGCCGCGGAGTCGATGGGGCGGGCGGTCGCACCCGTGCTCGAGGCGACTCGTGCGCTCGTCGGCGAGGAGAGATCGCTCGACGCGGCGCGCTTGTTCACGGCGTGGGCCACGGGCTTCATCAGCATGGAGCTGGCGGGCGCCTTCCGCCTCGGGGGAGACATCGACGCAGCCTTCGAGTTCGGCCTCGAACGGCTCGAGGTCGGCCTGCACACCTGAGCAGCGCCGCTGCTCAGGGTCGCCTCGCTGCGTCGCTGAAGCCCGTCCAGCGCAGCGCGACCGGCAGGTGGCTCATGTCATTGAACATGACGAGCGAAGGCGGCAGTCCCGTGCGGTACTCGATCATGGTCAGTGCGGTGTTGGCGCACTCGAGCCCGAGCCATCGGACCGGGGGAGCTGCGAGCGCGTCGCGGACGAGCCACGCGATCGGGTAGGCGTGCGTGATGAGCAGCTCGTGCGTGTCCTTCCTGCCTCCGTCGGGAGCGGCCGCGAACCGGGACACGAGCGCCCCCGCGAGCTCGAGCCCCGCTGCGGCTTCGGCGGTGCTGTAGCCGTCGAAGAAGCCCACCCACGACGACGGCATCTCGGCGGCGGGCGGCACGTACGGCACGTGGTCGACGAGCTCGGCCGCCTCGCTCACGGCGGCCCCGGGTAGCCACCGTGCGATCTCTCGTGCGCTGGCAACGGCACGCGGCAGAGGTGAGTGCCACACGGCGTCGAGAGGAAGCCGGGCGAGACGCTCGCCGAGCAGCGCCGCCTGTCGACGTCCGGTGCCCGTGAGCTCGCCGAACGGGTCGGCTTCGCCGTGCCGGGCGAGGTAGAGGTGTCGGGTGGTCACGACTCTCCTCGCTCCGGGCCGCGAGTGACGGTGCCGTCGGTGCCGCTCAGCGTGACGATCGCGCCGTCGGCCAGCGCCGCCGTCGCGTCCCGGACGCCGAGCACGGCGGGGATGCCGTGCTCCCTGGCGACGATCGCGGCGTGGGACAGCGCGCCGCCCACCTCGGTGACGACACCGGCCACGATGCGCAGCAGGGGAGTCCAGCTCGGGTCGGTGCAGGGGCACACGAGGATGTCGCCGGGACGCACGTGCGCGAAGTCGGCCGGGCCGCGAACGACTCGCGCAGGACCGATCGCAATGCCTCGGCTGCCGGGGGTGCCGACGAGCGTGCCGGGGGCCGACGGCGGGACGCGGGCGCTGTCCCCTGACGGCACGGCTGCCGTGATCGGGCGGGCCTGGAGCACCCAGAGCCGGCCGTCGGCGAGTGCCCACTCGATGTCCAGCGCGCCGCCGAGCACGTCGGCAACACGTTGGCCGAGCCGGGCGAGCCTCACCGCCGTCGCGTCGTCGAGGGCCGCGCGGTGCCGGTGGGTGGCGGGGACGTCTCGGGTGACGAGCCCCGAGCCATGGCGGTCGAGCCGGGTTCGCTTGTGCGCGATGCGGCGGCTCACGGCGCCGTCGGCGTCGATGCGGTAGCTGTCCGGTGTGACCGTGCCCTCGACGACGCTGGGGCCGAGTCCCCACGACGCCTCGATGACGGTGGGGCCGCGCGCGTCGCCAGGGGTGAACATGACGCCGGACACCTCGGCGTCGACGAGTCGCTGCACCAGGACGGCCATCTCGGGTTCGGGTGGGAGGTGGCCGGAGCCGATGGCATCCCGATACGCGACGGCCCGTGCCGCGTGGAGCGAGTCCCGGCAGGCACGGACGGCGACGGCGGCCTCCTCGACGCCTCGAACCCCCAGCACGCTGAGGTGCTGTCCAGCGGCTGACGCCTCGGCGGTGTCCTCGCCCGCCGCCGAGGACCGCACCGCGACGGGTGGGTCGCCGAGCTCCGCGAGCGCCCGGGCCAGGACGTCGCGCGAGGGGCCGACGGCGCCACGCTGCGACTCGAAGGGCAGCACGAAGCCGTCCGGCACGTCGATGCCCGCCCGACACAGCGCCCCGAGCGCGCCCGCCTTGCCCCCGCAGGTGCTCGCGACGGCATCTCGCAACGGCACGATCACGAGCACTCCGATCAACACTGCGTTGACAACAATGTGTTGAGTGTGCAGGATCGCAGGCATGCCACGCAAGGACGAGCACGTCGACACCGGCCACGCCGACCGCGAGCAGGCGCGTCGCGAGCACGACGCCGCCGCACGACTGCTCGCGCTGGGAGCGGACACCCTCGACGCACGGCCGTGGCGACCGGCGCCGGTGCCGCCCTCGGCGACGGATCTCGCCCAGTTCGCCCTGTGGCGCAGTGCGGACCTCGCACCCGAGGACGTCGCGGCCGCGCTCGCGCTCCTGCCCGCTGCGCGTGCCGAGGTCGACGGGCTCGAGGCCGGCCTGCTCTTCGTGGCACGCGGCGCGGGGCTCACCTGGGCACAGATCGCGGACGCCGTGGGCTTCAACTCCCCCCAGGCGTGCCAGCAGCACTACGCTCGGCTCGCAGCGCGCCGAGGTCTCGAACCGTGACGACGGCTTCCCCGCGAGATCTCCTCGTCCTGCACGCCGTCCGCATCCTCGGTTTCGCAGGGGCCGCTGCGGTGGCGCGACGCTTCGGCCTCGATCCCGCGGAGACGCTCGAGGAGCTGCACGACGTCGAGGCCCGCGGCTGGGTGACGCACGCCGGGTTCGCCGGGCTCGAGGGCTGGTCGCTCACGACGTCGGGACGCGCCGAGAACGAGCGCCTGCTGGCTGCCGAGCTCCACCGTGTCGGGGGTGCACCGGAAGTGACAGCGGTCTACCGCGACTTCCTGCCGCTCAACGGGCGCCTGCAGCGCGCGTGCACCGACTGGCAGCTCCGCCCGGTTCCCGGTGACCGGCTCGCCGCCAACGACCACACCAACACCGACTGGGACGCCGCGGTGCTCGAGGAGCTCGCCGTCGTCGGCCAAGGTCTTGCTCCCCTCGCCGAGCGGCTGGGGAACTTCCTGTCGCGCCTGCAGGGGTACGACGAGCGGTTCGCGGCGGCCCTGCGGCGCGCGCGAGCGGGGGAGCGCGGCTGGGTGGACCGCACCGACGTCGACTCCTGCCACCGCGTCTGGTTCGAGCTGCACGAGGACCTGATCGCGACCCTCGGCATCGACCGGCGCAGCGCCGCCTGAGCGCTCCTCAGTCCACGGCGCGTTCGAGGAGCTCGGTGATCGCCTTCTCGGCCTTCGCTGTCAGCTCCGCCACGGCGAACGACGTCGGCCAGAGACCGCCGTCGTCGAGCTGCGCCTCGGGCGTGAACCCGAAGGTCGAGTAGCGCTCCTTGTCGTCGGCGCCGCTACGGAAGAAGCACACGACCTTGCCGCTCCGGGCGTAGGCGGGCTGGCCGTACCAGAGCTTGGGGTTCAGCCCGGGGGAGTGCTCGCGCACGAGATCGTGGATGCGCGTGGCGATCGCGCGATCGGCGGGTTCCATGGCGGCGATCTTCTCGAGCACGTCACGCTCGGCCGCCGCGGACTTGTCGCCGCGCTTCGACTCCTTCTTCAGCTCGGCGACGCGCTCCTTGAGGGCGGCGCGCTCCAGCTCGGACAGGCTCCCGGCGTTCTCGTCGGCGTTCACAACGTTCTCCCGTGGTAGGTGGTGTGGCTTCGACCTTAGGGCTGGTCCTGGTCGTGCTGCTTCTCGATTCCTGACCGACCGCCGGCGCTCTCGACGACGATGCGCGAGGTCGGCAGCGCCTCGGGGTGCTCGCGCTGCAACCACGTCATCATCTGCTCGCGGACGTCGCAGCGCAGCCGCCATGCGTCGCTCGGATCCTGGGCGGACATCGTGAAGCGCACCCGGACGAGGCCACCTTCGGATCCCGTGACGAGAGCAGCGGCGACGCGCTCGTCCCACGCCGCATGACCGGCGACGACCTCGAGGAACCGGGTGCGGACCGCGTCCATGGGCACGCGCCAGTCGAGGTCCATGAGCACCACGCCGATGATCTGGTCGCCGTGCCGGGTCCAGGTCTCGAAGGGACGCGTCGTGAAGTAGTGGCACGGCAGGACGAGGCGCCGCTCGTCCCAGATGTAGACGACGACGTAGGACAGGGTGATCTCGCCGATCCGTCCCCACTCGCCCTCGACGACGACGACGTCCCCGACGCGGACCGCGTCCGTGAACGCGAGCTGCACCCCGGCGATGAGGTTGCCGAGGATCGACTGCGCCGCGAGACCCGCGACGATGCTCAGGATGCCGGCGGAGGCGAGGAGGCTCGTACCCACGACGCGCATCGCGGGGAAGCTGAAGAGCACGAGGCTCACGGCGATGACCGCGATGACGACGAGGGTGAGCCGGTGGATCACGAGGAGCTGTGTGCGACGGCGGCGGCCCTCGGGTCCCGTGACGTGGGCATCGCGGGCCAGCAGTCGCTCGAACCCGAAGGAGAAGACGGTGGCGAGCAGCCACGCGCCCGTGGCGATCGTGGCGATGAGGAGCGCCCGGTCGAGCACTGGCCACCACGACTGCGTCCGTGGCAGGGTGCTCGCGCCCGCGGCCCAGACCAGGACCACGAGCAGGACGGAGAGCCACGCGGGCCTCGTGCGCCGGGCCAGCTCGACGAAGGTCGGCGCTCGAGACGCGATCAGCCGAGCCACGACGTGATGGACGAGCGCGACCGCGCCGACGGCGAGGACCGCGAGGCCGAGGGCCGCACCGGTGCCTAGCCAGGTGTCGGGTTCGGTAGCCATCTGCTCACCCTAGGGACTCATCGCCCCGAGAGTGGGCGCTCGACCGCAGCGAGCTTGTCGGGGTTGCGCACGAAGTACAGGGCCACGATGCCGGCGGCGCCGGCGCGCAGGGTGATCGTCGTCGTGAGGCGCTCGTCTTCGTGGACGAGTGCGCCCGCGCTGCCGTTGATGAGCGCCGGCGACAGCCGGACGGCAGGGTTGGCCGCCAGTCCGAGCAGGAAGCGCGCGACCTTGTCCGGGCCGAGGATGGGGCGCAGGGCGGCGTGCGCCTTGCCGCCGCCGTCCGAGTAGAGCGTCGCACCGGGGGAGAGCAGCGCGGCGACCCGGTCCACGTCGCCCGTCACGACCGCGTCGGTGAGGAGCGCCACGGCGTGGCTGTCTCGGGCGCGCTGGTCCGGCACGGTGTCGCCGATGGTGGCGGTGACGGCCCGTTGCGCGCGGGAGACGAGCTGCCGTGCCGCGGTGGGGCTCGTCTCCAGGACGTCGGCGATGGCGGCGTAGTCGACGTCGAGCACCTTGCGCAGCACGTACGCGGCCGCCTGCTCCGGGCTCAGTGTCGAGAGCACGAAGTCCAGCGCCTGCCCGAGGCCGTCGCGCTGGAGCACGGCCCACTCGGGAGAGCCGTCGTCGACGACGGGCTCGGGCAACCACGGACCGATGTAGCTCTCGCGCCGGCGCCGCTGCGCCCGTACGGCGTTGAGCGCGAGGCGCGACACCATCACCGCGAGGAAGGTGCGCGGAGTACGGACCGTCTCGACGTCGACCCTCGACCACGTCTCCCAGGCGTCCTGGACCACGTCCTCCGCATCGTCGCGCGAACCCGTGATGCGGTACGCCGCGGCGAGCATGACGGGCCGATGGGCGGTGAAGACGGCGCCGTGGTCCACGTCGGTCATTGTGCCGCAGCCGGCGGCGCGGGCCAGGTGTAGCGATCGGCCTGCGCGAGCCACCGCAGCGTCATGCGACAGATCGCTTCCTTGAGGAGCCCACCGGCCCGTCCCGTGAGCGCGACGGTGCGTTCGGCGTCGTCGGCGCGGACGAGTTGGACGTGCCCCCGACCGCCACCCAGGTCGACGCACTGGGCCAGGTAGCCCAGGCCGAAGGGCTCGGGATCGCGGTCCGTGCCGCGGGCGTGCACCACGTCCGCGGCGTGGGCACCCATCGGCATCGCGGTGGCGCACGCGGGTCGCAGGTGGGCACCGCGAGGGCCGACGACGTGCACCGCGTCCCCTGCACCGAGGACTCGTGGATGGCCGGGAACGGTCAGGGTGTCGTCCACGAGCAGTCGGCCCTCCGGGTCGGTCGGCAGGCCGGAGTCGGAGGCGAGCGTCGGCACCGTGAAGCCGGTCGTGTCGACGTGGATGTCCGAGTCGTCCAGCGACCCGACGTCGACCACGCTCCCCGTCTCGACGTCGACACCGCCGCGCCGGAGCTCGGTCAGATGTGCCTGCGCGGCCCTGCGCTGCGGCACGGATGCCGTCACGATGCGCACCTCCCGGCCCGCCTCGCGCAGCACGCTGGCGAGCTCGACGCCGGTGAGGCCCGCGCCCACGATGGTGACCCGGGCGCCGGGTCGTGCGGCGAGCGCGTCGCGCAGACGTTCGGCGTCGGCCAAGGACGCGATGCGGTGCGCCCGCGAGACGCGGGGCGCTCCGGAGCCGACGGCGTAGACGAGCGTCTCGAACCCCCGCGCCGCGCCAGAGGCCAGGTGGACGACGTCGTCGTCGATCCGTACCGCCGTGTCGAGGGCGACGTCGACCGCCGGATCCAGGAGGTCGGCGAGGGCGCGGCGTGCGTCGGGTCGGGCGCCGCTCACGAAGGCGTGCAGCCGGATGCGCTCGACGAACCACGGGTGCGGCGTGACGAGCGTGACCGGGTGACCGTGACCGGCGAGCCGGTTGGCCGCCATCACACCTGCGTACCCGGCACCGAGCACCAATGTCGACACGTCGTGCCTCCTCTCGCGGGCTGCGGGGTGCGGCCCTGCTGCTGGAGGGACACCGACCGGGCGCGTGTTGTGACCGGGTGAATCTCGTCCCGGTTTCGGCAAGTGGCGGTGGTGGGGCCGAAAGAGGCCCCACAAGACCTGCCCAGGCGTACCCGGGCCCATGTATCGTGACGCTCGTTCGCCAGGCAGTCGCCCAGGTCACAGCAGTCGCGCCGTGGGCGACGGTCGGGATGGCGTCCGGTCGACAACGACGCGGACGGCGACCAGACGGAGGGGTACCGATGGGGTTCATCAAGGCGTTTAGCGGAGCGATCGGCGGCATGTTCGCCGACCAGTGGAAAGACTTCCTCACCCCGCCCGCGGGCCTTGCGCCGACGGCGGCGATCTTCCCCGCGGTGACCAAGGGGCAGAACGCAGGGCGTGGCTCCAACACCAGGGGCTCCGAGAACATCATCTCGAACGGCAGCCGCATCATCGTCCCCGAGGGCTTCGGCCTCGTGACCTTCCAGGACGGACAGATCACGGGCTTCGTCGGTGAGCCCGGTGGCTTCATCTGGGACTCGGCGGACCCGAACTCCCAGTCGGTCTTCGCGGGTGACGGCATCCTCAGCGCCACGGTCAAGATGTCGTGGGAGCGCTTCAAGTTCGGCGGCCAGCCCGGCTCGCAGCAGCTCGCGTTCTACGTCAACCTCAAGGAGATCCCGAACAACCGCTTCGGGACGCAGTCCGAGATCTACTGGGACGACGCGTACCTCGGTGCCCAGGTCGGTGCGGTGACGCGCGGTACCTACACCCTGCGGATCGTCGACCCCATCCTCTTCGTCAAGGGCTTCGCGCCGCTCGCCTACCTCACGGCCGACGCGCGCGTGTTCGACTTCTCCGACCTCGACAACGACGCGGCGAGCCAGCTCTTCAACGAGGTCGTGAGCTCGCTCGCGCCCGCGTTCTCGCACTACACGAACGACCCCAGCAAGGGGAACCGCATCGCCCGCATCCAGGGTGACGCGCTCGGCTTCGCGCAGTCGCTCGGCCAGGCGGTCGAGGACGGGTACCAGTGGACGTCCGACCGCGGGATCACGATCGTCAAGGTCGCGATCCAGTCGATCGAGTACGACGAGGACACGCGCGCACTCCTGAGCGACGTCAAGAAGGCCGACGCCCTCGGCGGGGCTCGCGGCAACTCGTTCCTGCAGCAGGCCGCGGCCCGCGGCATCCAGGCCGCCGGCGAGAGCGAGGGAGGCATGGGTGGCGGCGCGAACATGGCCATCCTCGGCATGGGGCTCAACGCCGCGGCCGGTGCCGCGAGCGGGCTGCAGCAGCCGAACGTCCCGCCCCCGCACCAGCAAGCGCCGCCGCCGTCGTCCGAGTCGCCGGCCGCTCCCGCAGCGGCCACCGAGGACCCGGTCGCGAAGCTCACCCAGCTCAGGAACCTGCTGGACCAGGGACTGATCACCCAGGAGGACTTCGACGCTGCCAAGGCCAAGGTCCTCGGTCTCTAGGGGCGGGGAGATGTCACACATCGACCCGCAGGGTGGGCAGGTCCCGGCGCCCGCGCCTGCACCGGCGCCGGCACCGACTGTGGACGGCGAGGCACCGCTGTCGGCGGAACCCGTCGATGACGACGGCGGCCTGCCGGTACCCGGCACCCCCACCGGCCCGCAGACGATCCGCACGGATGCCGACGCCAAGGACGGACTGACCAAGTGCGGGCGCTGCGGGTCCACGGACATCACGCTCAACATCGCGACCGGCAACCTGCGGTGCGCGTTCTGCCGCTTCGAGTGGCAGAGCACGAACATGAACGAGGCCTACGGCCTCAACAAGGGCATCGGGTCGCTGCGTGGCGTCGTCATGGGTTCGGGTTCCGCGGACATCATCCCGTCCACGGAACAGGTGCTGACGTTCAAGTGCAGCGCGTGCGGTGCGGAAGTGGTGATCGACACCAACCACGGCACTCAGGCGCGCTGCCACTGGTGCCGCAACATGCTGTCGATGAACCAGCAGGTGCCCAATGGGGCCGTACCGGACATGGTGCTGCCGTTCAGGCTTCCCAAGGAAGAGGCGGTGCGCCGCATCGGGGAGTTCGTGAGCAAGCGCCGGTTCTACGCCCACCGACGGTTCCGGGAGGAGTTCAACCCCGAGAACGTCATGGGGATCTACCTGCCGTACATGGTGGTCGACGTGAACGCGCACGCGACGTTCACCGGTCAGGGTGAGCACCAGACGCGGACGTACACCGTCAAGGTGGGAGACAACCACCAGCGGCGGTACGACGCCGACCTCTACGACGTCGTGCGCGACTTCGACCTGCACGTGAACGACCTCACGGTCGAGTCATCGAGCGAGCGGCTCAGCCGGACCTCCGCGGCGACGAACAACATCATCAACTCGATCATGCCGTTCGACGTCGAGCACGCCGTGGCGTACGACTCCAACTACCTCGCCGGCTTCACGTCGGAGCGTCGCGACACCAATCTGGACCAGCTCACACCCGTCGTGCTGGCCCAGACGCAGGACATCGCGCGGCACCAGGCCATCCCCACGCTCGAGTTCTACGACCGCGGGGTGCGCTGGGACAGCGAGCAGGTGACGGTCGCCGGCCAGCGCTGGGTCTCCGCCTACTTGCCGGTGTGGCTGTACAGCTATCACCAGGTGAAGCCGAACGGGCGCTCGCTCCTGCACTACGTGGCCGTCAACGCTCGCACCGGCGAGACGATGGGATCCGTGCCCATCAACCAGCGCCGGCTCGTCACGGCGTCCGCGATCGCTCAGGTCGTCGGCACGGTGCTCGCCGTCATCGTGTTCCTGGTAGGTGGCTGATGCTCGAGCTCATCGATCAGGCGCTGCCTGCCGCGCAGGTGCTCGCTGCGTCGGGCTCCTCGGACGAGGACGCCAGGAGTTTCGGGCTGCTCTTCCTGCTCGCCGGGCCTGTCTTCTACGGGATCATCTACATGCGATACCGCAACTCCGACAAGCGCCACCGTCACGAGGCCGAGACGGAGGCCGCGACGCACGAGATGCGTGTGAGCGACACCTTCGTCCAGGCGCGCAAGGGACTGTCGAACTCGAAGATGCAGGGCGCCAACCACAAGGACGTGCGCGGGACGGTGCACTGAGGTTCTTCGGGCTGAGGCCGTCGCTGGTCCGGCGTCCGTCAGTCGGGGAGTGCGGCCCACGGAGCGCTCTCGTGGCGTGGGTTGCGCCTGTGGTTCGTCATTCGCTCGGGTGCACGGGAGAGTTGACGGCCGGCTGGAGCCCTGTGAGCGAATCTCCGGCCACGGCAGGTAGCGATCGTCCACCTGTGTGTGGGGGCGGGTTGGGACGCTCCTGGGTGGTTCGCGTGTCCGATTTCGGGGGATCTTGGTGGCGCAGCGGGCTTGCGACTAGAACGTATGTTCGATACGATGGGGTGATGGAGCACACCACCACGCACCCCGCCCCGGGAGGAGACGCCACCTCCGGCGCGCCTTCGGTGGCGCCCGCGGGCGCTGTCGCTGTGGGCGACGACGCTGTGACGATTGGTGGCTCTGGTGGCGTGGCGGCGGGTGTCGGTGTGGTGGTGACTTCGGCTGTGCCTGAGCCCGTGTTGGGTTCCCTGGGTGTGGATCTGTCGCGCGTCAGACTATGTGGCAGGGCTGTTAGTTGAGTCCTGAACGGAGAGTCCGACATGGGAAGACCACCTCAGA